>OGCN01000001.1_pt1 | contig 441498 bp, 334 predicted proteins | sample 1570181 | NCBI WGS metagenome assembly OGCN01 (sample SAMEA4370584, study PRJEB24528) | human gut metagenome | reverse complement strand
ACTATATTTCAATTATTTCAAAGACCAATTCCCATTTTTAACGGGACAGTAGTGACAGCATATAACTATATTCAAGACATATAAGGATACGGGATGGATGTGCATCACGTATCCTTTTCATTTGCCCGCAACAGGCAGTCAGAGTGCAAGCCGCATCATCCAATCCCCTGCAAATTGCCTGCAGTCTTTGCAGCAGGCATAGCGCCCTATGCAGCAACAACGCGGCAGAGTTGGCGCCGACGGGAGCGGGGAAAGAGTTTTGTGGCGAATGGAATGGATGCCATTACTGCATCGGGCAGCCCAACGGACAATTGTGGCCAGAATGTATGGATGAGGGGAAACATCATTATCAGAGAAAATGTAGCGAAATAGAACAGGCAAGACAGACATGCCCCGCAGGCAAAGCGCCGTATTGGCGCAAGCCTACGGGGCATGCCCTCCCGCCGCCGGCCCATTGCCGTGCGGGCGCCGTCAATTGGCATACTTGTCTATCAACTCCTGGGCCTGGGTGTCGCCCAAGTCCTTTGCCTTCTGCAGGTTCTGCCTTCCGGTGGCCTTGTCGCCCTTAAGGCACTGCGCCAGACCAAGAAACATGTAGCCCTCGCCGAGCTTAGGGTCGACGGCAATGCACTGCCCGGCCGTCTTTATGGCATCGTCGAACAGGTTGACACGTATCTCGAGCGACGCTTTCTCGCAATAGTAAAGCGTGTTCTTGGGGTCTTTGCCAATGGCTGTTGCCAAGTCGTTGAGGGCGGCCTGGTATATGTGCCCGTCTATTTCGGCCCTCGCCCGTATGTAGTAGAAGTTGGCGTTGACCTCGGTAGGCATCAGCTTCTCATACTCGTTGAAGTCGACCACTGCCTTGCGGTACTCCTTCATGCTGAGCAGTGCCTGCGCCCGGGCAAGGATGTAAGGCGCCGCCGACTTGAGGTAAGGCTTGCTGAAGGTGTTGACGGCGCTGTCGAGCAATGCCAGCATGGCTGTCGTATCGCTCATCATCTCCTTGCAGCGCGCCGCCGCGAAGTACGTTTCGGCATTGCGCATGTCGCCGCCCAGCAGCTCGGAGTATATGGAATATGCCTCGTCGTATCGTTTCTGGGCAAAGCGTATCTGCGCCTCCAACTGCCGGTACAGGCTCACCTTGTTTATATCGTAGGCTGCGCGGGCCTCGGCGGCAGCGGCGTCGAATGTCCACTTGTCGTAAGGCTTGGCATCTGCAAACATCAACTTCTGGTACATCAGCTTGGCATAGTTGAAGTGAGCGTCGTCTTTCTTGTCGGCCACCTTTATCGCCTGCTGCATGTCGGCATCGGCGGCGGCGTAGTCCTGCGCCCCCACCGACAGCTGCGCGCGCGAGATGTAGCCGTCGGCCGCGTTCGGAAACTTGGCAATGAAGTCGTTGACGGTGGCGGCGTATGCCGCGGAGTCGAGCACCGAGCCGGCCACATAGAGCGTAAGCACGGCCTGGTTGAGCTCGTCGGGCAACTCCTTCTTTATGGAAGTAGAGTTGAGCGTGGCGTCGTTTATGCTCAGCCCGTTGGTCTTCAGAGAGTTGGCGAAGGCCGCGCTGACGGCATAGTTGGTAGTGTCCTTGGCGTCTACCGGCTGCTGCATCAGTCCAATCACCTCGCCATTGGCGTTGAACAGCGGGCAGCTGACGGAATTCTCTATGCCCTTCATGCCGACGGTGTAGTAAGCATAAGAGCCCTGGAACGTCTCAATCTTGCTCACCCGGCCCTCGATGCAATCAGGCGACTTCTTCGTGCTGTATGGCAAGAGCCACACAGCGCTGCCCTCTGCGGCATTGGCTGCAGCTATGGCCAAGGGGGCGGTCGACTTAGCCTCGACCCTGAACTTGGCCACATCATACGTGCTGTTTGCCCCGATGATGCTCGCCACGGGCATCTCGTTGCCCTTCGTGTCGATGACTACAGCCCTCGCGGCCCCCTTGAAAGGCGCGAAGCTGCTCAGGGCCTCCCCCTGCTCGCCAACGAAAAACCCGTTGGAACTGGCAATAAGATTGCCGTCGGCATCGAATGTCTTGAGGGTGAACACAGCCTTTGCGGCCTTCTTCACCCAGCCCGGCTGGGCCTGTGCCGCACACAATGCGAGCGCGGCCATAATGCAAATAAGTGTACGTCTCATTTCCTAAGTAGTTCCTTTGCGTTGTTAATGGCGGCCTCCGACACGTCGCTTCCGCTCAGCATCTGTGCGATTTCCCTCACCCGGGCATCGCCGTCGAGCAGTATCATGCGGCTTGTCGTACCGCTGTCGGTCTCCTCCTTGTATACCTTATAGTGCGTCTGCCCCACTGCTGCAATCTGCGGCAGGTGGGTTATGCTTATCACCTGGCGGTCGCTGCGCCCCATCTGTTGCATTATCAGCGCCATCTTCTCGGCTATCTTGCCGCTGACACCGGTGTCAATCTCGTCGAAGATGATGGTGGGCAGCTTCACGGCCCCGCTTATCATAGCCTTCAGCGAGAGCATTACGCGGGCTATCTCGCCGCCCGACGCCACCTGCGACACAGGCTGCATGGGCGTGCTGCGGTTGGCGCTGAACAGGAAGGCCACACGGTCGCACCCGTTGCGCGACGGTTGCTCGGCGTCGACGGCCACGCTGAAGCGCACGCTCGGCATGCCCAGCTGCACAAGCCTCTGCTGCATCTCGCCCTCAATGCGCCGTGCGGCGTCGGTGCGCAAGGCAGTGAGCCGCGCCCCACAGTCGAGGCAATGCTGCCGTGCGGCGTCAACCTTGGCCTGCAGTTCGGCCAGCGCCTCGTCGCTGTTGTCTATGTTGTCTATCTGTTCACGCAGCTCGTTGCGCCGCGCCAAGAGCCCCTCGACGCTTTCGCAGTGATATTTCTTCTCGAGGCTGTAGATGGTGTCAAGGCGGTCGTTGATGGCGTCGAGCTCGACAGGGTCGAAGTCTATGCTTTCAAGCAGGCGGCTTATCTCCTGCGACACATCCTTGAGCTCTATGTATGCGCTGTTGAGCCGCTCTGCCAGTTCGGCGGCCTGGGGCAGCATGCTTGCCACGGCCTCCATGGCACCGCCGGCCGAGCGCAGGTTGCCCACGGCCCCGGCGCCTTCGGCAGCCAGCATGTTGTCGGCCTCGTAGAGCGCGCTTTTTATTTCCTCCGAATGGCTCATGGTCGACGCTTTCTGCTCGAGCTCCTGCTGCTCGCCTTCCGCGAGCCTGGCCGAGTCGAGTTCGTCGTACTGGAACCTTATGAAGTCGGCGTTGGCCCTGTCGCGCTCTATCTTTTCATTAAGCTCGCCGAGGGCCTTCACCGAGTCGGAGTATGCCGAGAAAGCCTCGCGGTAAAGGGCCAGCTCAGCGGCGTCGTCGGCAATGATGTCCACCACCTCGAGCTGGAAGTCCTGCTTGCCGAGCAGCAGGTTCTGGTGCTGGCTGTGCACGTCGATGAGCCTCTCGCCCAGTTCCTTAAGCAAGGCCAGCGGCGCCGGGGTGTCGTTGATGAAAGCCCGGCTCTTGCCCGATGCGGCCAGCTCGCGCCTCACTATGCAGTCGTCGGGGTCGTACTCTATGTCGTTTTGGCTGAAAAACTCCTCCATTTCGTAGCGCGAGAGGTCGAAATGGGCCTCGATGACACACTTCGACGCCCCTGCCTTGATGGCCTTGGTGTCGGCCCGCTGACCGAGCAGCAGACCAATGGCACCGAGTATGATGCTCTTTCCGGCGCCCGTCTCGCCCGTAATGACCGAGAAGCCGGGGTTGAACCTTATGTCGAGCGTGTCGATGAGGGTGAAATTCTTTATGATTAGTTGCTTAAGCATTGTTCATTCCTTGATTTTGTTCCACGAATTGCTTTGCGAGGCATTGATGCCGAAGAGAATGTTGTAAACGCTCTCCTTTTCCTTCTGCGTGCCTTTGCCCTTGTAAATGTTGGCCAGTTCGTCGCGCTTATAGTCGGTCCATATCTGCGGCAGCATGCTCAACGGCTTATCTTCGTGAGCCTTCTTCAAGTCGTTTTCGAGCGCGGCTGTTATGTTGGTGCGCCCGCGCTCCACGTTCGAGGCCATCTCGTCGAGGCCCGTGCGGTAGTAGTCGTACTGTAGCTGGCGGAAAGGCTTCATGGCTTCGTCGAGGTAGTCGTTGATGATGGCAAACCTGTTCTTGCTGTCCTCAAACGATTTCCAGCCAGTAAACTCAAGGTTCTGCGCGTTGTTTACAAGGTTGAGGCACCTCTGCAACACGTCGGTGCCGCCCATGGGGGCAAAGCTGTCGAGGTTGATGCCTATTATCAGGTATGCGTAATAGGCGAAGAGGGCCGTCAGCTGGTTGTCGATGACATCCTCGTTGAAGTTGAGCTGGTCGAACTGAGCGAACTGAAAGTTGAAGTTTGCGTCCTGGTTGTTGTAGAGCGTCGAGTTGTACTGCGAGTTGTACACGGGGCGGTTGGCCTGTATCGTGGCCGTACACTCAAAGGTGTTGTTGGTCTTGTCGTACTTGTTTACCGTGATGTTGAAATTGCAGACAATGCGCTCGTTCTTCTGAAACTGCAGGTCTGTCCACTGCCTGTCGTTTACAAACTGCTCCAGCGTCTGCTGCAGGTTGTCGAAAACGCTGACGTCTGTCACTCCCACCTTGCTGTGGTTGATGTTTATCTTGGCCTGCAGCTCCTGCCCGTGCGAGGCCGTCACGATGAAAGCGGCCACAGCCGCAAGCAACAATCTCTTGGCGCCCATTGTATTTGTAGGTTTACATTATCTCGGCCAGCCTGCCTATGATGTCCTCGGCCACGCCCTCCTTGCTTTTCTTCGGGTATTCGGTCATCCCCTCGCGTGTCAGTATGCACACCTGGTTTTCGTCGGAGCGGAAGCACGTTCCCTTGTTGCGCAGCGAGTTGAGCACAATGAAATCGAGGTTCTTGCGCTCCAGCTTGCCCATGGCGTGGGCCTGTTCGTCGTCGGTCTCGAGCGCGAATCCCACGAGCCTCTGGCCTGGCTTTTTCATCCGCCCGAGCTCCGAGGCAATGTCATGGGTGGGCTTGAGCCTCAGCACCAGGTCGCTGTCGCCGCGCTTTATCTTGCTGTCGGCCACGCTGTCGGGCCGGAAGTCGGCCACGGCGGCACAGAGTATGGCGGCGTCGCAGCCCCCAAACTCGCTCACGGCGGCCCTGTACATCTGGTCGCAGCTCTCAACGTCGATGCGCCTTATGCCCCTGCCCTCCTTCAGGGCCACCGGCCCTGCAATGAGAGTCACGTCGGCCCCGCGCCGGGCGCACTCGCCTGCAAGGGCAAACCCCATCTTGCCGCTGGAGTAATTGCCCACAAACCTCACCGGGTCTATGCGCTCGAAGGTAGGCCCGGCGGTTATCATGATGCGCTTGCCGGCCAATTGCCCGGGGTTGCCGCGGAAATAGTCGTCGACGGCCTTGACAATTGCCTCGGGCTCTTCCATGCGCCCCTTGCCTTCAAGGCCGCTGGCGAGATATCCGCTCTGCGGCTCAATGATGTGGTTGCCGTATGAGCGCAGCCTCTCGAGATTGGCCTGTGTTGAGGGGTGGGCATACATGTCGAGGTCCATGGCCGGGGCTATGAACACCGGGGCCTTCATCGACAGATACGTGGTTACCAGCATATTGTCGGCCACCCCGCCCGCCATCTTGCCCAGGGTCGATGCCGTGCACGGCGCGATGACCATGGCGTCGGCCCACAGCCCGAGCGCCACGTGGCTGTGCCATGTGCCGTCGCGCTGTGAGAAGAAGTCGCTGATGACGGGTTTCTGCGTCAGTGCCGACAGCGTGATCGGCGTTATGAACTCCTTGCCGGCAGGTGTTATCACCACCTGCACCTCGGCCCCGGCCTTCACCAGGGCGCGTATGATGTAGCAAGCCTTGTAGGCCGCTATCGAGCCGGTGATGCCCAGCACTATCTTTTTACCTTTCAGCATATTTCGTTGTCAGCCTAATTTGCTCTCGCGCAGACGTATGCGGGTGAGCACCTGTTTAGTGTTGTAAGTGAAGTCGCCCGAGAGTATCCAGCTGTAATAGCCGGGGTCGTAGCGCAACACCTGCGCCACGGGCTCTCCCTTGTGCTTGCCGAAGTTGAACACCTCCACCTGGCGGGGCTTGCCGTCGGGCCCTGTCACCACATTGCCTTGCGCGTCCTTCATGTCGGCCCAGACCACACGCCCGGCAAAGTCTACGTTGTTGTTCTGCCGCGAGAAGTCGGCCAGGAAGGCAACGTCGTTCTGCAACTGCCGCTCCGGGTCGGGCTCGGTCTCTGGACTGTACTTGTCGAGCTCGCCCATCAGCACCCTGTAGGTGGCCTCGGTGTCTTGGTCGGCCCTGTGTGCCTCGAAGTCGTCTTCCATTGCTCGCCCGCAGTAAAACTTGTATGCCGCTGCCAGGTTGCGCCTCTCCATCTTGTGGAATATGGTCTGGGCGTCTATGAGGTGGCACTTTGAGAAGTCGAAGTCGATGCCGGCGCGCAGGAACTCCTCTGCGAGCATGGGTATGTCAAAGTGGTTTGAGTTGAACCCGGCGAAGTCGCACCCGCGGAACTCCTCGCAGAGCCTGGCCGCAATCTCCTTGAACAACGGCTTTCCGGCCACGTCGGCATCGCTGATGCCCGTTAGCGCAGTCACTTCGGCCGGTATGGGCTTGCCGGGGTTCACTATCAGGTTGACGCGCTTCTCCTGCCCGTCGGGGCTCACCTTTATGTAAGACAGCTGTATGATCCGGTCTTTCACCAAATCCAGACCCGTGGTTTCGAGGTCGAACACCACGAGGGGCTTGTTAAGGTTTAGTCTCATCCTGCCAGCGTTGTTATTCGTTTAAAAGCATTGGCATAAGCAGCATGAGCACATCCTGGCCCTCGGGCTGCTCCGACGGCACCAAGACGCCCGACCGGCTCGGGTCGGCCAGCTGTATCACTATGTCCTGGCACTCAAAGTTGCTGAGCATGTCGATGAACGAAGAGCCGTTGAACCCGATGCTCATGGGCAGCCCGTTGTAGTCGCACGCCATCCTCTCGGTGGCTGTCTTCGAGAAGTCGTAGTCCTCGGCGTCGAGCTGCAGCACGCTGTTCTCTATGTGGAACCGCACAAGGTTGCTCGAGCTGGCAAAAGGCTGCACACGGCGCAGGGCGCTCAGCAGCGCCACCCTGTCAACGGTCAGGTGGTTGGGGTTGTTGAGCGGTATCACGGCGTTGTAGTTGGGGTAGCGGCCCTCGATGAGCCTGCAGATGATGATGCAGTCGTCGAAGGTTATCTCGGCGTTGCGCTCGTCAAACCTTATGGTCACTTCGCTCACGTCTTTGCCGAGCATGTTCTTGAGCAGCGTGGCCGGCTTCTTGGGCAGGATGAACGACGCGGGCACATCGCTGCTCACGGCGAACACCTTGTTGCGCACGAGCCGCTGGCTGTCGGTGGCCACTATCGACAGGCACTCGGGCGTGAGGTCGAAGTAAAGGCCGTTCATCACGGGGCGCAGCTCGCCCTGGGCCGTGGCGAAGATGGAGCGGTTGATGCAGTCGCCGAGCAGGTCGCTGCCTATGGTTATCGTGCTTGCGCCCTCGCCCACCTGCAATGCCTGCGGAAACTCGTCGGCGCTCTCAATAGACAGCGAGAACTGCCCGTTCTGGTAGACAATCTTGGCCAGGTTGCTGCTGCGGTCCACCTCGAATGTCAGAGGTTGCTCCGAAAAGCCTTTCACGGCCTCGAGCAGGTCATGGTTGCCAATGGCAAAGCTGCCGTCCTCGTCGCTCTCGTTGAGCTCCACCGACGTCTTTATCATGTTCTCGCTGTCTGATGCGGTCAGCTTCAGCGTGTTGCCCTCCACCTCGAACACGAAGTCTGACAGTATGGGCAATGAGTTCTTGCTGTTGATAACCCTCGACAGGGCAATGAGTTTGCTGCTTAGCGCAGTGCTCGACAAAGTAAATCTCATGTGTGCTTATTTCTTTAATTAGTTATCTATCCTTTGATTAAAATGTCTACAAAAATACAAAATAACAATGTGAAAAGCAAAATTATCGCACGAAAAGTTGCCCAATTTAAAACTATTTTTGTAATTTCGCAATCGCTTAAAAGCATTGTACAATAAAAACTACAGCAACTTATGGAATTCACCGGAAAAATAATCGCCGTCATGCCACCAAGGACCGGCACATCCAAAAGCACGGGCAACGAGTGGAAGGTGCAGGAGTATGTCATCGAGAGCCACGACCAGTATCCCAAGAAGATGTGCTTCGAGGTGTTCGGCACCGACAAGATAGCACAGTTCAACATACAGATGGGCGAAGAGCTCACCGTGTCGTTCGACATCGACGCGCGCCAGTGGCAAGACCGCTGGTTCAACAGTGTCAGGGTGTGGGCCGTCAACCGCAACGCCATGCAGCCGGCAGCAACGGCCGCCACCGACTTTGCCACTGCTGCCCCGTTCCCGCCGGCACAGCCCGGTGCTGCCTCCGACGACCCGTTTGCCGCCGGCTCAAACACCGACGACCTGCCGTTCAGCTGAACGGGCGGTGCAGCTCTACAACCGTTTAACAACAAACTCAACACACGCAAATGGATTTTACAGGAAAGATAATAGCCATACTCAACCCGAAGACGGGCACGTCGAAAAGCACGGGCAACGAGTGGAAGGCACAAGAATACGTAATCGAGAACCATGACCAATACCCCCGCAAGATGTGCTTCGAGGTATTTGGGGCCGACAAGATATCGCAGTTCAACATACAGATGGGCGAAGAGCTCACCGTGTCGTTCGACATCGACGCACGACAGTGGCGCGACCGATGGTTCAACAGCTTCAGGGCATGGGCCGTCAACCGAGTGGCACAGCAGCAGCCGACAGCAGCCATGGGCGCAGCCGCCGCAGGTGTGGCACAGGCATCGTTCCCGCCGGCACAGAATGCCGCAGTCGGCGACGACCCGTTTGCATCTGACTCGGCAGCCGGCGACACCAGCGCCGACGACCTGCCCTTCTGACGCCCTGCAACGACAAACAAGCAGACGCGATGCGCAACAGGTGCGCCTGCCGTGGACAGTTCCGCGGAGGGCGCACCTGTTGCGTCATGGCAGCTGCCAAGCAAACACTGCCTTGGCAATGGCCACGGCACGGGGCGGAAAACGGATTTGTCGTAAAAAATGCATGGCTCGGCGCACCTAAATGCAACGCCGGGCCTCACGCCCACACGGCACGGGCCGAAACAAAGGCCAGGAAGGGCCATGTGGCAGGGCGGAACAGGCCGTACTGCGCTGCAAAACGGCAGCACACATGCAACCTCACGTTTTTGTGTATAATGGAAAGGGAGGTAGAAGGAGGTAGAGGAGGTAGAGAAGGTAGAGGAGGTAGAGGACAATAGCATTGACTATCTCTTCCTGTAACACAATAGCATTGACTATCTCTTCCTGCAACACAATAGCATTGACTATCTCTTTCTGCAACACTTCCCCATGCCCCCAGGGTTCCCGTGCTCCCAAAACTATTGTCTGTACTCCGAGCAAAGAATTAAGAATTAAGAAAGGGCTGCGCGATGATAGTCTATGCTATTGTCCTCTAACTCCTTGTAACTCCCTCTACCTCCCTCCAACTCCATTACAAACAAAAACTATTGTCTGTACTCCTGAACTCCTGAACTCCTAAAATGCCCCAATGTTTATTGGGTGCCCGCTTGCGCCTCAGCGCGACAGCAAGTGGCGCAACGCCTCCAACGGGGCGTAGATGAGCATGCGCGGCCCGGCCCACCGCATGATTCGGCGTATCTGCGTGCGCCTGGCCGGCGAGTAACAGTGTACGGGGCAGTTCTTGCACGCCGGCTTGCCCTCGCCAAAGCGGCAGCGCTCGAGCCTGCGCGAGGCGTAGTCGGCCAGTTCGGCATACTCGCCCACTATGCCGGGCAACCCCAGCTTGCGGCGACAATACAGCTCAATCATGCGGCGCACGGTGGCCTTGTCGCGCTCTATGCGGCTGCGCCCACCGGATTGGAGCCTCATTTCACCACGGGGCGCGCTGCCTTCTGCCACGCCATGATGCCACCGTCGAGGTTTACCACCCGGTAGCCCGATGCAGCCAGCCTGAGCGCGGCGTCGGCACTGCGCCTGCCACTGCGGCAATACACTGCCACCACGCGGCTGCGGTCGAGCCTGGCAGTGGCCACGCTGTCAAAGCCTGCAGACTTTACGTCGATGAGCATCGCCCCGGGCAGATGGCCCTCTGAATACTCGGCATCGGTGCGCACGTCGACAAGCTGAACGCCCGACGAGTCGGCCAGGGCCGCAAAACCGTCGACGCCCACCGTAGAGAACGGCTCGCGCGACGACTGCCCGTGAAGCACTGCGGCAAAGGCAACAACGGCCAGCACCACAATGCATACAAACAATTTATTCATAACATAATGATTTGAAAGGTCATAAATCTTCGGCCTCGATATATCCCTTGGTGAACATATCGTAGCTCATGGCTTCGAGCTCTTTGAGCGTCATGCCCTCAACGCAACGCTCGATGACACGTATCAGGTGGTCGCGCCTGTAACTGTCGGTCTCGCTCACGCGCCCGCTTGCTGCGGCCATGGCGCCCTGTCGGCGCTTGGGTGAATTACTGTCCATGGGCGGCCTTCAGTTGCTTCGACAGTTTTCTCACGGCCTTGTCGCGTATCTGGCGCACACGCTCGCGCTTCAGCCCCATCTCGGCAGCGGCCTCGGCCATGGTGAGCCGCTCGCAGCCTATGCCGAAGACGGCGGCCACCACCCTGCGCTCGCGCTCGTCGAGCACGCCGAGGGCATCGGCCAAAAGGCTGCCGTGCGGACTGTCGTCAAACATGGCGTCGGCCTCCGGGGCGTTGGGATTGACCAGCAGGCTGAGCAGGTTGATGTTTTCCCTGCCGCCAAGCGGGGCGTCGACCGACAGCGCACGGCTGCGGCGCTTCTCGGCTGCGGTGGCCTCGCCACGCGGCACACGGTAGAGCGCGCCCTGCGACTCTACGGCCTGCTCCATGGCACGGCGCACCATCGGCACGGCATACGACACGAAACGGCTGCGCGAAGCGTCAAACCTGGCGGCCGCATTCATCAGGGCAATGTTGCCCTCGCTCACGAGGTCTTCAACCTCGACCCCGCGCCCGCGGTACTTGTTGGCCATTGAAATGACGAAACGCAGGTTGGCCGTGACGAGCTTCTCGGCGGCCTTGCCGTCGCCCCGGGCTATGCGCCCGGCCAGCTCGCGCTCCTCGTCGGCCGTGAGCACCTGCTCGCGGCATATCTCCTCGATATACCTGTCGAGTGAATTTCTGTCGTTATCTTGCATAGTTTTTTCTTGGTTTACCTGTGGATGCCACCCTTGCAACGCCGGGGGCGCCCTCAACACGGGAGTAAAGTTAATGGTTTTTACTGTAACACGGAGCCATGCTGAGTAAAAAACGGCATTGTTTTAAGTCTTTTTAACCCATTATTCCATCATATCCATATCCCGCCTGACCCTGTTGCCGGGCAGGCAGGCAACACATACGGGCATAACAAAAGCCGCCGCACGGCCTGCACGACAAACGTGGTGCAGGCCGCACGGCGGCAAAGGCAAAACATGTGACCATCCTACCGGCCTACAGCTCGGAGCACTCTTTGAGCCAGATGTCGGCCGAAGCGTCGCTGGCCATGCGCCAGTCGCCGCGCGGACTGAGGCTCACGCTGCCCACCTTTGGCCCGTCGGGCAGGCAGGAGCGCTTGAACTGCTGGCTGAAGAACCTCCTGAAAAAAGTAGTGAGCCAGTAGCGTATGGTCTCGTCGTCAAAGTGGCCTGCCTCGGGGTGCGAGCCGTTGAAGGCGCGGCGGGCCAGCATGTAAATCTTGGCCGGGCGGAAGCCGAAGCGCACGAAATAGTAGAGGAAGAAGTCGTGGAGCTCGTAGGGGCCCACCAGGCTCTCGGTCTTCTGGCTTATGTTGCCCTGCTCGTCGGCCGGTATCAGCTCCGGGCTGATGGGCGTGTCGATGATGTCGAGCAAGGTGTCGCGCGACGTCCCGTCGACCTCCGTCATGGCTATGTGCTTCACGAGGTGGCGTATGAGCGTCTTCGGCACCCCGGCATTGACGCCGTACATAGATATGTGGTCGCCGTTGTATGTGGCCCACCCAAGGGCGAGCTCGCTGAGGTCGCCCGTGCCGACGACGAATCCGCCCAGTTCGTTGGCCAGGTCCATCAGTATCTGTGTGCGCTCGCGCGCCTGGCTGTTCTCGTAGGTCACGTCGTGAACGCCCATGTCGTGGCCTATGTCCATGAAATGCCGCTCCACACTGGCCTTGATGCTTATCTCGCGCGACGACACGCCCAGCGACTGCATGAGCGCCACGGCATTGTCGTGGGTGCGGTCGGTGGTGCCGAAGCCGGGCATGGTAACGCCGACGATGCCGCGTCGGTCTATCTTCAGCCTGTCGAAGGCCCTAACGCATACGAGCAGGGCAAGCGTGGAGTCGAGCCCGCCGCTGATGCCCACCACCACCTGGCGGCACTTGGTGTGGGCCAGTCGCTGGGCGAGGCCCAGCGTCTGTATGTCGAGCACCTCGTTGAGGGCTGCCTCGCTGTCGCTGCCCTGCGGCACAAAGGGCCACGGTTCGACGTCGCGCAACAGCATGAAGTCGCGGGCCTCAACGGGCTTGGCCTGCACCACCGTGGCACCGGCCGTACGCGAGGCGTTGACAAACGTGGTGTTGGAGCGGCGCTCGGAGCGCAGCCTGTCCACATCGACCTGAGCCACCAGCAACTGGGGCTCGAGCGAGAAGCGGTCGCCCTCGCACAGCAGGGCTCCGTTTTCATAGACAAGGGCATTGCCCCCGTAGACCACGTCTTGCGTGCTCTCGCCGAAACCGCTGCCTGCATACACATAGCCGCTGATGGTGCGGGCGCTCTGCTGTGCCAGCAGCGACTTGAGGTAGGCGTGCTTGCCTATCAGCTCGTTGCTGGCCGAGAGGTTGAACACGATGTCGGCTCCGGCCAGTGCGAGGTTGTTGCTCGGCGGAACGGGTGCCCACACGTCTTCGCAAATCTCGATGCCAAACCTTGTGCCGTCGACGGTGACAAACACTTTTGGGTCGGGCGACAGCACAACAGAACTGCCGGCAAGGTAAATCTCGGTGGGGCGCAGGTCGCGCGACGAGGCAAACCAGCGCTTCTCGTAGAACTCGTTGTAGTTGGGCAGGTATGTCTTGGGCACTATGCCGAGCAGGCACCCCTTCTGCACCACAGCGGCGCAGTTGAGCAGCAGTCCGCCCACGGCCACCGGAAGGCCCACAATGGATATGACGTCGAGCTTGCGGGTGAAGTCGAGCAACTGCAGCAGGGCTTCCTCGGCCTTGTCGACGAGGAGCTGCGAGCGGAACAAGTCTTGGCAGGTGTAGCCCGTGAGGCTGAGCTCGGGAAAGCTCAGCACCTCGACGCCCATGCCCTCGGCACGGGCTATCTGGCACTCTATGGCGCGCAGGTTGAAGTCGGTGTCGGCCACGCGCACCGATGGCACGGCAGCGGCCACTGTAACGAAACCATGTCTCATGATGCCATCACTTTATTGTAACCTGTGTGGCCCCGTAGCCATACTCCTGGAACGAGGCGTCCTGATACTGGCAGCTCTTGAAGCGGTAGCGCAGTTCGTTGACCAAGGCGTGGCGCAACACGCCCTCGCCCTTGCCGTGGATGAACACAATCTTCTTTCCCTTCTGCTTCTCATACTGCCTGATGGTGTTGCGGAATGTCTCCAGCTGATAGTTCAGTATGTCGGCGGCCGACATGCCAGCAGTGGTCTCAAGCAGTTCGCCGGCATGCAGGTCGACCACGAGCGGATCGTCCTTGCCGTCGGCCCCGGCATGCTTTGGCTGCGGACGGGATGGCTGCGAGTCGGCAGCCGCCTTGCCCATCATCTCCTGCTTGAGGCGCTTGGCGTCGATCACCAGCGGGCGCGCGGGCTTGTCGTTTTCAATGATGGCAAGCACGAGCGCCGGCTGCTCGAAGAAATCGTTCTCGCAGAAAGTGTGCAGCTTATAGAACTTTACCGGGTCGATGCGCAGCTGCACGTCGACCGCCGGCTTCATCAGAAACGGTTTGTCGCGCTTGTAGGCCACCAGCTGTATGCAAACGCGCTCCATGGTGCCCAGCTCGTCGCGGCCAAACTCCTCAATGAACAGCTTGGTGTTGGGTTCCACCTCGCCCGTTGAGCGCAACTGCCACCCGGCGCCTTCGGCCACAGAGTAGACGTAGTGCATGTAGTAATTGCTGTCGTTGACGAAATATGTCTCGAAACGCGACGACGTGATGGCTTTCACGTCGACAGGCACGAAGGCCAGGTAGGCACTGAGCATGTCGCCACCCTTGCGCTCCTCGGCGGGGGCCTTGAAGGTGACGGGCCTGTCGGCCGGGTCGTAATCGCTGTCGTCGTCGGCCACGGTGGCTGCCGGCTTCATCTTGTTCTCAACGATGCGGCGCGTGCTGTAGTCATCGTCGTCGACCACAACCACGTCGGCCGCGGCAGTGGGTATCTGGAAGCCGTCTTCGTCTTCGACCAAGACGACGTCCTTGCCTTGGAAACCGGCGACACGCCCGCCGCCGACTTCGCTCAAAAAGCGTACTTTGTCTCCTATCTTCATAAATCAGTTCTTTATCGTGTCAGGGTATAAGCAGTGAACTGTCGCCATAGCTCAGGAACCTGAAGTCGTGGGCCAGAGCATAGTCGTAGATGCGCCTCCAGTCGCCGTTGACAAATGCACTGACAAGCAACAGCAGCGTGCTCTGCGGCTGGTGGAAATTGGTGACGAGCATCTTCACTATCTTGTATTTGTAGCCCGGGGCAATTATTATCTGCGTGCTCGAATGCAGCGAACCCAGCCCGTGGCGGTCGAGAAACCTGAGTATGTGGCCCAGCGCCTCGACAGGTGGCAGGGCCGCGTCGGTCTCATAGGGCTCCCACTGGCCCACGTGCAGCTGCTCCTCGCCCAGGTCGGGGTTTGCGGCCAGCTTCAGCCCCATGTAGTAGAGGCTCTCGAGCGTGCGCACGCTGGTGGTGCCCACGGCAATGGCCTGCGCCCCGTGGGCAATGAGCCGCTCTATGGTGTGGCGGTGGACGCATATATATTCGGTGTGCATCTCGTGGCCCTCGATTTCGGCGCTCTTCACCGGCTTGAACGTGCCGGCGCCCACATGCAGCGTGAGCTCCTCGCGCTCGATGCCGCGCTCGTCGATGGCCTTGAGCACCCTGTCGGTGAAGTGCAGCCCCGCCGTCGGCGCAGCCACGCTGCCCTTTATCTTCGAGTACACCGTCTGGTAGGTGGTCTTGTCGCTCTCTTCGGTCTTGCGGTTGAGGTATGGCGGTATGGGCAGCTCGCCCACGGCATCGAGAATGTCGGCAAAGGTCACCTCGGGGCAATCCCAGCTGAAGTCAATGCGGTGGCTGGTGTGGTGCTCGGGGCCACGCTCCACGCTCAGGGTCACGTTGTGCCCCCTGACGGTGAAGCTGCGGCTGAGCCGGCCCTCCTTCCATTTCTTGAGGTTGCCCACAAGGCACAGCCACGAGCAACAGCCCGTGGCCTGGAACATCTGCTCATAGTCGGCCGGGGCGGCTGGCTCGAGCAGGAAGACCTCGATGAGCGCGCCCGTGTCCTTGCGGAAATGTATGCGGGCCTGAATCACCTTGGTGTTGTTGAAAACCATCAATGCCCCTGCGGGCAGATGTGAGGGGAGGTTGCAGAAAATGTCGTCGCCTATGCTCCCGTGGTCGTAGACGAGCAGTTTAGAGTGGTCGCGCTCAGCCAACGGGAACTTTGCAATGCGCCCGTCGGGCAGCGGATAGTCGTAATCGCTTATGCGTATGTGTTTTGTATCCATGTTGTTTGTCAATTAATGATGGCCGCGTCGCACGGCGCGACATACGGCCTAAGCCTGTGGCATGACGGTCGCCGGAGCCTTGCCGGGGCCCGGGCCATGTGCCCCGCCGGCGGCCTGCAGGCAGGCTAAGCCAGGGTGAGGCAGCCGCGGAAGATGCAGTAGACCAGCGTGAAGGCCAGCACCGACAGCACTACGTTGATGTCGGAATGCTGATAGCCGGTGGATGTGTACTGCGAAGAGATGAAGCCCTTGCCCACCTTCATGCGCACGTAGATGCGGCAGTAGGCCCAATAGACGGCAAAGCCCACAAGGCCGCCCCACAGCAGTCCGCAGAGTATGTCGCCGGGATAGTGAACCCCGAGGTATACGCGGGTCCAGCAGTTGGTGAGCGACCACGCCACCAGGGCCACCGAAAGAGCCCTGCTGCGCACGAGCAGGCAGAAGAACACGGCCACGCTGAACGTGTTGGCCGCATGAGCCGAAAAGAAACCGTACTTGCCGCCACGGTAGCCGTCGACCACATCGACCAGGATGCCTATCTGCGGGTCGTGGGTGGGCCGCCAGCGGGCAACGAGCGGCTTGACGAGGGTGTCGTCGACGGTGCCGGCAAGGAGCACGCAGGCTGCCGCGCAGGCCACCACAAGCAGTATCTGGCGCACGTTCTCGTTGTTCTTGAGCACAAGGTAGAACAGCACCACATATAGCGGCACCCACGTGGATGCCGTGGTCAGGGCCATGGCCAAGCCGTCGAGAAATAGAGAGTCGCTGCCGTTGAGCGCCAGCAGCAGCTGCTTGTCGAACTGTATTATCGGCTCAAAATCCATCAGCGGATGTCATTTATATTATTTCAATCTTTGAAGTCTCAATCCAGCCTTCCTTGCCGTCGGCCACACGTATCTCCTTCCAGCCGCGCATGGTGCCGTCGGTTATCTCGACCTTGGTGCCCTCGTGCAGTATGAACAGGTCGGTGCCGCTCTTCGAGGGCGTGCTCTTTACTGGCACGGCCGACGAGATGATGATGGCGCCTGTGCGGTTGACTAGTTCCTGTCGCTGCTGGTAGGCGAAGAGGTTGGCCAATATGAACACGGCTATGAAGGCCAGCCCGCCGAAGAAGCCCACCTTGCGCACCCATATTCGGGCCGAAAAAAGGTAGGCCAGCGCGAGCACTATGGCCAGCGCAAACGAGACGAGCGCCGTCCGCGCCCACCCGTCGACGCTCATGATGTTGACCAGCGCGTGGTACCATGTCACGAAAAACATCTCCGACTCGGGCGTTATCTTGTCGATGGTCTTGCTGCGTGCCATCTGCAGGTTGAACCGTATGTCGCCGTCGCCGGGCGAGAGCAACAGGGCTCGCTCGTAGTTGAGCACGGCCCGGGTGATGTTGTCGGTGCGGTAGTAGGCGTTGCCCAGGTTGTAGTAAAGCTCGGCGCTGACGCCGTCGTGCAGCAGTTCCTCGTAGTCTTTGATGGCCTGCTGGTACTGCTGTCGGGCGTAGGCGCTGTCGGCGTTGGCCTTGGTTATGGCCCCGGCGTCAGACGGCAGCCACGCCATGAGGGCGAGCAGCAGCACCGTGGCCGTGGCTGCGGCGCTCTTCTTGCGTTTCTTCATTGTCTCCTCTATTCTCATTATTGCTGTCATGGCAGCCTCGAACGTCTTGCTCATGTTGCCCTTGACGTCGCCCGGGGCGTAGCGCTCAAACTCACACTCGTCGAGCGCCCCGATGAACAGGGCTATGGTCTCGTCGCCCACGCTGCGCTCGGCGAGCCGCTGGCTGATGTTTTCGCGCGACAGTTTCTCGACGGGTATGCTGAGCTTGTCGCCCACATATCCCCACAGGGCGCGCAGCACTTCGTCGTAGAACAGCGAAGCCTTGCTATCCAACATCAGGCGGTTGGCCTTCTTCAGGCGCTTTGTGGCCACCTTGTTGGCTTTCTTGCCACGCATGCGGTCGATGTTGGCGTTGGCTATGGCGCGGTGACGGAAGACGACGAACAGCGACACGAAGATGGCAGCGAGCACGCACATGGCCACCCAGTAGGCTGTAGAGCCGAAGAAGAAGTCGCCGATGTCGTGAACGTCGGCATCGCCTGTCTTGATGCCTCGTATGTCTTTGTTGAGCTGGTCGTCGGCAGCATCGCCAGTATAGTCGCTCACGCTGGCACTGCCCGAGCCCTTGGCCACGTTCAGGGTGAAGGCCTGCGTCTTTACAGTCTTATAGGCGTTGGCCTCAGTGTCGTAATAAACAAACTCTATGGGCGGTATCTCATACTTGCCCTGGTTGCGCGGCACGGCAAGGAAGTCGTAAACCATGTTGCCCTCCACGCCGTTGCTCGTGAGCTTGGTCTTGTCGGTCACCTTGGCGTCGTAGGTGTCGAAGTCCTTGGGGAACTTCACCTCGGGCTTCTTTATCAGCTTGAGGTTGCCCCTGCCGCTGACTATGACACGCAGCGTGACGGGGTTGTTGGCCTTGATGTCGGTCTTGTTGAGCTGGGCCGAGATGGTGAAGCTGCCCACTCCGCCGGAGAACCCTGCGGGGCGCGCCGGCAGCGGGTCGACTTGTATGGTGAGGCCCGGAGCCTTTATCTTCTTCTTCACCTCGACATAGCCCGAGCCTCCGTTGAAAAACGCCTCGAACGGGTCGACATCGCGGTTTTGCTGTATCACTATGCCGTCGAAGGTGATGCTCGGTATCTCGAGCTTGCCGGTAATCTGTGGGAACATCACATACTGGCTCCATGTCACCGTGCGGTATGGGCGCCCGTTGACAGTCTCTATCTTGTAGCTCTTCTGCTGCGGCAGCTGCACCTCCTGGGTGTGGAAGCCCTTGAGGTCGGGCATGTTGCCCTTGAGCGACGTCAGGTCGACGAGCGTGTAGACCTTGTACGTAAGCAGTATGGGCTCTTGCTCGTGCACCCTGCGCTTGTTGGCGCTGACCTTTATGAACAGGTCGGAACCGCTGATGCGCGAGCCTGCCGGCCGCAAGCCGCCCTCGCCCTGGCCCTGCTGGCCCTGCGCCCCCTGCCTCGAGGTTCCGCTAACCTTGATGCGGAGCTGGTTTGAGGCAATGGTCTTGCCCCCTACGCTGATGTGGGCGGCAGGTATCGAGTAGGTGCCGGCCTTGTTGGCGCATATTATATATGTGTAAGTGATTGACGACGATGAGCTGGTGTGCCCGTTAACCATCTGGAAGCTCGACTGCGACGACGTGCTCGGCCCCATGAGCACCTCCAGCTCTGCCGGTATGGTGCCCACGCGGAAGCCGTTGACGTTTTGCGTGTTGACGGTATATGTAAGGCGGAACTGCTCGCCGACGGCCACCTCGGCCGGGGCGTCGGCCACCAGCCTCTGTGCCGCTGCCACAATCACGGCCATGATAAATGCGAATAATACAGATGCTCTTCTCATAACGTTACTCTATCACCAGTTTTTCTGCAACTTGCGCGAACGCGGCTGCTGCATGGCTTTCTTCATCCGCTCCTGCGTGCTCTTCTCCTGCTGCACGGCAGCGTTGAGCAGCTGCTCGGCGTTCTCCTTGCTCATCTTCTCCGGGTCTTGCTTTTGCTGCTGCTGCTTGTTGTCCTTGTCTTTCTTGTTCTTGTCTTGCCCGTCTTGCTTGTTGTCCTTGTCTTCCTTGGGCTTGTTCTGCTGCTGTTGCTGCTGCTTGCGCTGCTGCCGCTTGCACAGCTCGAGGTTGTAGCGGGTGGTGTCGTCCTTGGGGTTTAGGCGCAGGGCAGCCTTGTAGGCCTCGATGGCCTCGGCATAGAGCTTGTGGCCCTGGCACACCACTCCGATGTTGTGGTAAGCCTGCGCCTTTCGCAAAGAGTTTGACTCGAGCTTCGTGGCCGCCTCAAACGAGGTGATGGCCGCCGAGTCTTTCTTCTGTGCGAGCAGGGCGTTGCCCAGGTTGAACTCAGCCTGCGGGTTGCGCGGGTTCTTCTCGATGGCCTTGCGGTAGGCCACCTCGGCCCCGGCATAGTCGCCGGCACGGAAGAGGCGGTTGCCGTCGCGTATGTACTGGCGGTCGGACTGCGCCATGGCCGTGGCCGTTGACGCGATGAGCAGCGCCGCCATGGCTACGGCCTTCTTGCGGCGGGCAAAGAGCCTTACGTTGCGGAACAGCGGGTTCTTCCTGTCGAGCAGGCATGTCTCGATGATGAGCAGCAGCAGGGCTATGAGCCCGAAGGCCTGGAACTGCTCGTCGTAGTCGCTGTAAATAGTGCTCGATGTCTCTTTCTTTGCCAGCTTGTCGAGCTCAGAGTTGAGCTGCTCCTGGGCGTTGCTGTTGTTGTCGACGTGGATGTATGCCCCGCCTCCAGCTTCGGCTATCTGCTTGCACATGTCTTCATTGAGCGCCGACATGACGGTGTTGCCCGCATTGTCCTTTATGTAGTCGCCGGTGTCGGGCATGCGTATGGGCGAACCCTTGGGCGAGCCCACACCTAGCACATAGACGCGCATGCCCTTCTTGCGGGCGGCCTCGGCAGCCTCGACGGCCCCACCCTCATGGTCTTCGCCGTCGGTGATGACGATGATGGCCTTGCCTATGCCTTGCTGCTGGGTGAAGCTGTGGGTGGCCATCTCGATGGCCCTTGCCACGTCGGTGCCCTGTGTGGCTATCATCGATGGCGATATGTCGCTGAGAAACATCTTTGCCGACACATAGTCGCTGGTGATGGGCAGCTGGACGAAAGCGTCGCCGGCGAAGACTATCAGGCCAACCTTGTCGTCGGTGAAGTTGTCGACAAGGTTCTCGACCATCATCTTGCTCCTGTCAAGGCGGCTCGGCTCCACGTCTTCGGCAAACATGGAGTTGCTTATGTCCATGGCAATGATGGTTTCTATTCCGGTGCGCTTCTCGTGGCTTATCTTGGTTCCCATCTGCGGCCGCGCGAGCATGACCACGAGCAGCGCCAGCACGGCTTCGAGAAGCCAGAACTTGGCATCGGGCCGCCAGCGCGACACGCCTGGCATGAGCTGGCGCAGCAGCGCCGGGTCGCCAAACCTGCGCAAGCGCCTGCGCTGCCTGCGGGCAAGCACGAAGCGTATGAGCGCCAGCACCGGCACGGCGGCCAAAAGATACAGGTATGCGGGATCTTCAAATCTGAACATGATTACTCACTGTTTTCTTTATCCTTGATTAGGTTACGGTATTCTCCTGAAGACGGTGATGCGCAGCAACAGCTCCAGCAGCAGCGCCAGGGCTGCAGCGGCCGCAAACGGCTGGTAGGCGTCGTAGCGCTTGCTGAACTGCGTTACGCTGAGCTTCGACTTCTCGAGCTTGTCAATCTCCTTGTATATCTCGTGCAGCTCGCCCGTGTTGGTTGCCCTGTAGAAGTCGGCGTTGGTGGTGGCGGCGATGTCGCTGAGCGTACGCGTGTCTATCTCGACCGGCACGTTGACATACTGCACCCCTCCGGCCACCGGCATCGGGTAAGGCGCCACCTTGTTGGTGCCCACGCCGATGGTGTAGACCCTTATGCCGAGGCTCTTGGCTATCTCGGCCGAGGTCATTGGCGACAGGTCGCCCATGTTGTTGCTTCCGTCGGTGAGCAGTATTACCACCTTGCTCTTTGCCTTAGAGTCCTTGAGTCGGCTCACGGCGCTGGCCAGGCCCATGCCTATGGCCGTACCGTCTTGTATGAGGCCGCGCGCGGCTATGTCGGTGCGCACGTTCTGCAGCAGGTTGAGCAACGACGAGTGGTCGGTGGTCATGGGGCACTGCGTGAAGGCCTCGCCAGCGAAAATGGTAAGGCCAATGTTGTCGTCGGGCCGTCCCGATATGAACTCGGCGGCCACCTGCTTGGCAGCCTCGAGGCGGTTGGGCTTGAGGTCTTCGGCCAGCATGCTGGTGGAGACGTCGATGGCGAGCATGATGTCGATGCCCTCGACGGTCTTGTTCTTCCACGAGTTCTGCGTCTGCGGGCGAGCCAACACAATGACCAGCATTACGAAAGCCACCACGCGAAGCAGCATCTGCAGCGGCATGAGCCGCACCTTCCAGCTCTTCGGGGCAAACCTGTAGGCAAACGTGTCGGCCACGCGCATCGTGGGCTCGCTCTTCTTCCTGTACATCAGGTACCACAGCAGGTAGGGTATGACGAGCAGCAGCAGGAAAAGGTATTCTTTATTGGCAAATTCCATCTTTCGGTATCCTCTTTATCTTTATGTCAGCCTATGCCCGCGGGCGTTCAAGCCATCAGCCTGTACATGGCGTAGACCACGTAGACAAGTATGGCGGCGCAGGCGGCGGCCAGCAGCCACACTGCCACGCGCAGCACGCGCCTCGTCTTGACCGTGCGCACCTGCTCTGTGGTGAGCTGGGGGCGCACCACCTCTTCGGCGGGCATGTTCTCGAGCTTGGTCTGGTTGATGAACTCAATGGCATTGACAAGGTTCATGTCATTCTCGTTGATGAGCGTGGAGTACTTGGCAAACTTCACAAGGTCGGCCGTACGGAAGAGCGCGCGCAACTCGTCGAGCGACTTGTCGTCGGCCACGGCCATCAGCCGATCTATAATCTCGCTGCTGGTCATCTCCATGGCACTGAAGCCATAGCGCTCCTCTATGTACTTGCGGAGCGTGTCGGTGAGCCGTGTGTAGTATTCCTTCTGGTTTTCCGACTGCACCATCTTCTCCTCCTTGATGTGCTCGATGGCCTTCATGGCCTTCTGGTGGGGCAGCAGGCGCTTCACCACCTTTATCGAGGCTATGACAGGCTTGCCCGTGCGCAGCCGAACATAGAGGTAATAGCCCAACGCGCCGAGCACGAGCATGAGCACGCTGAGCCAGAACGGCAGGCTCCAGTCGCCCCATGAGAACGGGTTGTCCTGCACGCCCTTGGGCCCGAAGAACTTGTCGACGTTGGCAGTGTCTACCGGCACCTCGATTACCTTCAGCGCAAGGCTCTTGCTCTTGTACTGCTTTCCGTCGACGGTCACGGCAAACGGTGGCAGGTAATACAGCTTTCCGTCAAACGAGGTCAGCGTGTATATGCGGCTGTATGAGGCCATGCCGTTGTCGAGCGGCTCCTTGCCTGTCTCGGTCGAGCTGAGCACCTCGACCCCGGGCGTGACCATCTGCTGCGGCTTGAACACGGGGAAGGCCACGTTGGCCTTGTCGCCGGCCGTCACCGTCAGCGTGACGTGCACCTGCTCGCCGATGAACATCTCGATAGAGTCTATGCGGGCCTCTACCGACACTTGTGCCGAGAGCGGCAACACAGTGGCCATCAGTAATATAAAAGCTATAATCTTCTTCATCAATGAGTGTCTTTGTTTGCATTCATGGCAGCCATGGCGGCGCCACGACTAAAGCCGTCAGCCGCGCTTCTTGAAGAGCAGCAGCAGCGACTTGACGAAATCTTCGTCGGTGGATATTGATATGTTGTCGACGTTGCTCTTGTTGAACGCATCCTGAAGCATGGCCTGGCGGTTGAGCCAGTACTGGCGGTGGGCCTGGCGCAGGCGCCTGCTGCCCGTGTCGATGTACTGCTCGAAGCCTGTCTCGGCGTCGACCACCTTGAGCAGGCCCACATCGGGCAGCTCCTTGGCAAAGGGGTCGTAAACCTGTATGGCAGCGATGTCGTGCTTGCGGTTGCAGATGGTGAGCGACTGTGAGAAACTGTCGCGCACGTAGAAATCGCTGAGCACGAAGGCGGTGCAACGCCTCTTGATGACGCTCGAGAGGAACTGCAGCGCCACGTTGATGTCGGTACGCCGGCTCTCGCCCTTGAAATCGAGCATCTCGCGGATGATGTAGAGTATGTGCCTGCGCCCTTTCTTGGGCGGTATGTACTTCTCTATCTTGTCTGAGAAGAATATCACCCCGGTCTTGTCATTGTTCTGTATGGCGCTGAAAGCCAGCGTGGCGGCAATCTCCGTCACCATGTCGCGCTTCATCTGGCGGCGCGTGCCGAAGTCGAGCGAGCCGCTCACGTCGATGAGAAGCATCACCGTGAGTTCACGCTCCTCCTCGAACACCTTGACATAGGGGCGGTGGAAGCGGGCGGTGACATTCCAGTCGATGTCGCGCACGTCGTCGCCAAACTGGTAGTCGCGCACCTCGCTGAAAGCCATGCCACGGCCCTTGAACGCCGTGTGGTACTGCCCGGCGAAGATGTTCGAGCTCAGCCCGCGGGCCTTGATCTCGATTTTGCGTACTTTCTTTATAATCTCCTGGGCTTCCATCGTCAAGGCACTTCAACCTTATTTATTATCCGGCTGATGATTTCCTCGCTTGTCACGCTGCTGGCCTCGGCCTCGTAGGTCAGGCCGATGCGGTGGCGGAGCACGTCGTGGGCTATGGCGCGCACGTCTTCGGGCACCACGTAGCCGCGGCGCTTGATAAACGCGTATGCCCTCGACGCCTTTGCAAGGCTGATGCTGGCACGCGGGCTGCCGCCAAAGGCTATCATGTCCTTGAGCTCCTTGAGCCCGTAGCGGTCGGGGTAGCGCGTGGCAAACACGATGTCGGCAATGTACTGCTCTATCTTCTCGTCGATGTACACCTCGCGCACCACGCTGCGCGCCTGCAGTATCTCGGCGGCCGTGGTCACGGGCATCACCTTTGGCAGGCTGCCGGCAATGTTCTCGCGTATGATTTTCTTTTCTTCGTCTATCGTGGGATAGCTTATCACCACCTTCAGCATGAAGCGGTCAACCTGGGCCTCGGGCAGCGGGTAGGTGCCTTCCTGCTCGATGGGGTTCTGCGTGGCCATGACAAGGAACAGCTCCGGCAGCCCGAACGTCTCGCTGCCTATGGTCACCTGCTTCTCCTGCATCGACTCGAGCAGCGCGCTCTGCACCTTGGCCGGGGCGCGGTTTATTTCGTCGGCCAGCACGAAGTTGGCAAACACCGGGCCTTTCTTCACCTGGAACTTCTCTTCTTTCTGAGAGTATATCATCGTTCCGATTACGTCGGCAGGCAACAAATCGGGTGTAAACTGGATTCGGTTGTAGTCGGCATCAATAAGTTGGGCCAATGTTTTGATTGCCAACGTCTTGGCCAGTCCGGGCACGCCTTCGAGCAGTATGTGCCCATCGCTGAGCAAACCAATGAGCAAGGTGTCCACCAGGTGCTTCTGGCCCACTATCACCCTATCCATGCCGGAGGTGAGGTTGGTAACAAACGCGCTTTGTTGTTCTATCCGCAGGTTAAGTTCGCGGATATCAATAGCTTCTGCCATAATTATGTGTCTATTTGTTGTTTATGTTCTATGCTGCTTAAAAGTAGGTGCAAAAATACTCAATAAGTGGGTGAAAACGGAATATAGCTATCTAAATTATATTAAAAACGTTTTTCAGACACTACATTTTAAGAAACTTTTCAGAATAGGCAAAATGCGCGTCAGACACGGGCAATAAGGCTGTGGCCGGCAGCCATGCGGCAACGGTAGCACCGCCCCTGCACAACTCAGGCCCGCCAACGGCGCCCGTGGGCTCCGCAGGCGGGCTTTATGCCCAAGTCGGCCGGTTCCGCCCTGTGTCTGTTAACAACGGCGACTGTGACCAGAGCGCGGTTTCCGCAAACACCCAACTGTGTTGTACTGCCGGAAACCGCCGAGGCCCTAACGCCGTTTCTTGCGCAGTTCAAGCTTGGGTATCTTCAGCGCCTGCCCCTCCTTGAGGTCGGCATTGGCAGGCAGGCCGTTGTAAACTTCTATGTAGCACTCCATGCCCGGGCCGAGCATGCGGTCGCTGATGCGCTGCAGGCTCTCGCCCTGCTTCACTCTTACCACGCGGTCGGTGCCCACTATGCGGTATGCACCTGTGCGCACCCTGCTGTCCATGGCGTCATACTTTGCCGGGTCGAACGCCTTGGCCTCGGCAGGCCGGGCCTTGCCACCTTCATCATTGCCTGCTGCTTTCTCCGCGGGGGCAGCGGCCTTGCCAGCAGGTGGCACCGCCGTGGCGGTATCGGCAGGAGCAGCCTTTGCCGCGGCCGAGTCGGCTGTTGCGGCAGGCTGCACACTCTTTACCGGCTGTTCCGCCGGCTTTGCCTGCGTAGCGGTCTGCCCGCGGCCGCCGTCCTTGGCCAAGGCCGGGCCGTAGGCTTTGTAGAGCCCGAACAGATAGCCGCCGTAAGCCGATGCAGCCATGAGCACCACAACCAGCAGGCTGAGCATAGCCGCGCGCACGCCGCGCCCCCGGGCTCCGGCCTCCGGCTCGGGCACTGCCTCGCCATCGTCTGCCTTTTCCGCACAAGCTGTTGGCGAAGAAGGGGAAATGCCTGTCCTGCCGGCGCTCTCTTCCACACGGTCAACGGCCGGAATGACAGTCTCGCCAGCGTCTGCCTCTGCCTGGGCTTCGGCATCCGAAGCCGAAGACTGCCCCGCATCGGGGCCAGCCACGCTGACGGCAGCAGGTTGCGCGTGGTTTTCCAAAGACACAGCTGCGGCATGTTTGTCGCCGGCATCGGTCACAGCCCCGACAGAAGGGCCGGCCACGGACGTGGCGCCCGTAGCTTCGGGCCCGGCCTCCGCATCTGCGGCGTCTGGGCCGGAAGAGCCACCGTTGCCAGCGGCGGGCCCGGCAAGACCACCATCCGGCTCACGAGACGAGCCCTCCTGCCCATGGCCATTGGCAGCATTGCCGTTCATGCCACTGCCATCGCCGGCATCGGGTTCGGTATCGATTTCGGCCGCCGGTTCAGCCTCTTGCTCGGCATCCGAGTCGGCATAGCCTTCGGAAATGTCGCCATCAGTCTCTACGGCCGGTTCCGGCACGGGTTCACCCCCCTGCTGCTCTATGTCGTCGAACTCCACCCCATCGTTGAGCACCACGGTCTCAAACTGCGAGAAGGGCTTGTTGACAATCTCCTTCATTATGGAGTCGGGCGTGAATGTAATCTTTCCGTAACTGCCAATGAGCATGCGCTCGCCACTGTTAACGTTGACGCTTTCCCTTGCGCTCACCTCGATGAGCTTGAACGTGCCCAGCCCCTTCACCTTGACCAGCTTGTCACGTTCGAGGGCAACGCGCACCACGTCGAACATAGTTGACACGAACGAGCGTGCCACGCTCTCCTCGAGCTTCTTTCTCTCGGCCAGCACACGGGCCAGCTCCTGCACAGTAATCATGTTCATGGGCGGCAGTGTCATTGCAATTGTGTCTTAACCTTGTCTTTCCAGTCGTCTACGGGCCTGAAGCCCAGCACCAGCTTCGGGGGCACGAGCATCCGCTGCTGCGTGCTCGGGTTGACCATTATGCGCTCCATCTTCTTGCGCACGTCGAAGGTTCCGAAGTCGTCGATGGCCACCGCGGTGCCGTCCTGGAAAGCATCGCCGAGCGCGTCGACGATGGTGTTGACCATCTTCTGCGTTGCGGCTGCGGTGTATCCTGTGCGCCGCGACAGTTCGGCTATAAAATCCTTGTTGTTCATGAGAAACAGAGTCAGTCGAATATTGTTGTGGCATAGAGGTCAAATTCCTCCGCACCTGTTATCTTGGCATCGTAATAGTGGCCCACGGCCAGTTTCCGCTCGGCTGCGGGCAGCAGCACCTCGGGGTCGACCTCCGGCGAGCAGAACTCCGTGCGGCCCACGTAGTAGTCGCCCTCACGGCGGTCAATGACCACCTTCATGACACTGCCCACCTTTGCAGCCTCCACCTCGGCGCTGATTTCCTGTTGCAGCGCCATGAGCCTGTCGAGCCGCCGCTGCTTCACCTCGGGCGGCACGTCGTCGGCGTAGTGTTCTGCAGAGTAAGTGCCGTCTTCCTCTGAATAAGCAAAGGCCCCCATGCGCTCGAACCGTGCCCAGCGCACAAAGTCCATCAGCTGGTCGAAGTCGTCGTCGGTCTCGCCCGGGAATCCCACCATGAGCGTTGTCCTGATGTGTATGCCCGGCACCTCGGCGCGCAGTCGCTCGACGAGCCTGTATGTCTCGTCCTTGGTGACATTGCGGCGCATTCTCGACAGCATGTTGTCAGAGATGTGCTGCAGGGCTATGTCAAGGTAACGGCACACATTGGGCCTTTCGGCCATGACCTTGAGCAAATCCCAAGGGAAATGCGCCGGGTAGGCGTAGTGCAGCCTCACCCACTGCACGCCCGGCACCGACGCTATCCTGTCGACGAGCTCGGCAATGTGCTGCCTGCCGTCGATGTCGACGCCGTAGTATGTCAGTTCCTGGGCTATCACCTGGAACTCTGTGGTGCCCCCGGCCACGAGCTGTTCCACCTCGGCCACTATCTCGTCGACGGGGCGGCTGGCATGCCTTCCGGTCATGATGGGTATTGCGCAGTAGGCGCATGTGCGGTCGCAGCCCTCGCTGATCTTCAGGTAAGCGTAATGGCGGGGCGTGGTGACATGGCGCGTGGCGCCGCACACCTCGGTGCCCGGGTTGCCCATGTCGGCAATGAGCTGCTTGTAGTCAAACTTGCCGTAATACTTGTCTACCTGTGGTATCTCTGCCTCGAGCTCCGCCTTGTAACGCTGCGACAGGCACCCCATCACATAGAGGCGGCTGATGCGCCCCTCTTCCTTGGCCTGGGCGAACTCGAGAATGGTGTCGATGCTTTCCTGCTTGGCGTCTTCGATGAATCCGCACGTGTTGATAACCACTATGTCGCCCTCGGGCGTGTCGCTGTCGTGCGTGCAGCTGTATCCGTTGGCCTCGAAGAGCCCCATGAGCGTCTCGCTGTCCACGAGGTTCTTGGAGCACCCCATGGTTATGATGTCTACCGTTGGCTTCTTCACTGTCAGACTTTCTTGAATAATGAATCCACAAACTGGCGCTTGCTGAAGAGCTGGAGGTCTTCCATGCCCTCGCCCAGTCCGATGTACTTGACAGGCACCTTGAGCTGGTCGCTGATGCCTATGACCACCCCGCCCTTGGCTGTGCCGTCGAGCTTGGTGATGGCCAGCGATGTGATCTGGGTGACGGCCGAGAATTGCTTGGCCTGCTCGAAGGCGTTCTGCCCAGTGCTACCGTCGAGCACGAGCATCACCTCGTCGGGTGCCTGTGGCAGCACCTTCTTCATGACGTCCTTGATTTTCTTAAGCTCGTTCATCAGGCCAACCTTGTTGTGCAGTCGGCCGGCGGTATCGATGAGCACCACGTCGGCCCCGTTGGCCTTGGCGCTGCTGAGCGTGTCGAATGCCACCGACGCGGGGTCGCTGCCCATCTGCTGCTTAATGACTGGCACGCCGACGCGCTCACCCCATATGCACAGTTGCTCTACGGCTGCGGCACGGAAGGTGTCGGCAGCGCCGAGGTATACTTTCTTGCCGGCTTTCTTGAACTGGTAAGCCAGCTTGCCTATGGTGGTGGTCTTGCCCACCCCGTTGACGCCTACCACGAGTATCACGTATGGCGAATGGTCGGCGGGCAGTTCCCAGTTGTCGTTGTCGTCGGAGTTGTTCTCGGCCAGCAGCGCCGCTATCTCGTCGCGGAGTATGCCGTTGAGCTCTGATGTGCTTATGTACTTGTCACGCGCCACGCGCTCTTCGATGCGCTTGATGATCTTGAGGGTGGTGTCCACTCCGACGTCGCTCGTGATGAGCACCTCCTCGAGGTTGTCGAGCACATCGTCGTCAACCTTCGACTTGCCGGCCACTGCACGGGCCAGTTTGTCGAAGACGCTTGTCTTGGTCTTCTCAAGACCTTTGTCGAGCGTTTCTTTCTTGTTTTTGTTGAAAAAGCCGAATATTCCCATATCGCGATATTTTGTGCTGAGACAATGCCGGCCGGCGCGGAGCACGGGCCCTTGGGCGCCGGTATGCACTTATCATCTGCAAAGATACGAATAAAAACCGAGAGTCGGAAAGATTATGGGGATAAAACAGGGGGTATACCGGAAGTTGGGAGAGCTGGGAGAGCTGGGAGGGACTGAGAGGGCCGGGAGGGCTGAGAGAGTTGGGAGAGCTGGGAGGACTGGGAGAGTTGGGAGAGCTGAGAGGGCTGGGAGAGCTGAGAGGGCTGGGAGAGCTGGGAGAGCTGAGAGAGCTGGGAGAGCTGGGAGAGCTGGGAGACAGCAACCATACAAAACAGCAAGCAGGCCACCCTGTCGTGGGGTGGCCTGCCGGATGTTATGAATAAAAGTATCTTAGTTCTTGAAGAAGTCCTTTACGGCCTCGTTGGGAACCATCTGCTCATCAAAGATGTAAGCACCCGTCTTCGGGCTCTTGACCATCCTTATCACTTTTGAGTAAGCGCGACCATCCTTTGAGCCTTCGTGGAGGGTTGCGACGGTTTTCTTTGCCATGTGTAAAGTGCCTTTAAAAAATTATTTAATCTCTTTGTGGAGAGTCATCTTCTTGAGGATGGGGTTGTACTTCATGAGCTCCATCCTGTCGGGAGTGTTCTTGCGGTTCTTCGTGGTGACATAGCGGCTTGTGCCGGGCAGTCCACTGTTCTTCATCTCAGTGCACTCCAGTATAACCTGTACGCGGTTGCCTTTAACTTTCTTTGCCATAATGAATTAGTCTCCTATCACTTTTATTTCCTTCCAGTCGCAGTATCCTTTGGAGACGGCTTGCTTCAATGCAGCGTCGAGCCCTACCTTGTTAATCAAGCGGAGGCCTGCAGCGCTGATTTTCAAGCTTATCCAGCAGTTCTCCTCAACATAGTAGAACTTCTTTCTGAAAAGGTTAACGTCAAAGCTGCGCTTTGTGCGGTGCTTTGAGTGAGACACATGGTTGCCTATCTGTGCCTTCTTACCCGTAATCTGACAAATCTTCGACATTTCTATCTAAGTTTTCTTTGTTCTTTTTAGTAACTTATTCCAAACAGGTTGCAAAGGTACGGCATTTTTTTCTAAAAACAAAATATTTGCCCTAAAAATCAGCGTTTTAATGATTTTTTTCTTTCGCTGTCACCATGTGCCGGCCTTGCTGGCGTTGTGTCGGCAGCCATTGTTTGCCGTGCTGCCCGCGGCTCGGCGCGGTCACTCGCCTGCCCCTCCGCCGTTGTCGCCGGCCTGCTCTGCATCTTCTTCCCGCAGGAAGTCGAGGAACAGTTGCATGGACTTCTTTGTGGCTATGGCCAGGTTGATGTCACGCCCGTGGTCCTCTTCGACCTTGAGCGTCCTGACGCTGCCCGGCGATCCGCACGCCACCCAGATGGTGCCTACGGGTATCTCCTTCGACCCACCTGTGGGCCCGGCCAGCCCGGTTGCGGCTATGGCGAAGTCGGTGCACAGGGCCCTGCAAGCCCCCTCGACCATTGCCACGGCCACCTCTTCGCAAACGGCCGTCTTCTCTTCGATGAGTTCGTGGGGCACCCCGAGCATGCGCTCCTTTATCTCGTTGGCGTAAGAAATGATGCCCCCCTTGAAATACTTCGACGCCCCGGGCACCGAAATGATGGCCTCGGCTATGCGTCCGCCGGTGCAGCTCTCGGCTGTGCCGAGCGTCTGCTCCCTCTCCCAAAGCAGCTGGCTTATCTCCCTGCTTATTATCTTGCTTTCAAACTCCATGATGTGCTTTTGTGTATGTATGAGTGTAGTAAGTTTGTTTGTCTATTGGAACGTCACTTTCGAGAACGCCGGTGCGTCGATGCTGCAATGCACCCCGTCGAGGTACTTGTAGTAGCCCGTGATGGCAATCATTGCGGCGTTGTCGGTGGTGTAGCTGAACTTTGGTATGTATATGGTCCAGCCGTACCGTTCGGCATGGTCGCGGAAGGCGGCCCTGAGCCCGTTGTTGGCGCTCACCCCTCCGGCCACGGCCACGTGCTTTATCCCGGTCTGCTTGACAGCCTTGCGCAGTTTCTTCATGAGTATGTCTACTATGGTGTGCTCAAGGCTTGCGGCCAGGTCTTCCTTGTGGCGCTCTATGAAGTCGGGCTCTGCCGCCACCCAGTCGCGCAGCGAGTAGAGGAACGACGTCTTGAGGCCGCTGAAGCTGTAGTCGAGGCCCGGTATCTGCGGCTCGGCAAACTTGTAAGCCAGCGGGTTGCCCTGCCTTGCGAGCCTGTCGATGATCGGCCCCCCGGGGTATCCCAGTCCCATCACCTTCGAGCACTTGTCGATGGCCTCGCCTGCGGCGTCGTCGATGGTCTGGCCCAGCACCTCCATGTCGTTGTAGGCGTTGACCCTGACAATCTGCGAGTTGCCCCCGCTCACGAGCAGGCAGATGAATGGCAGCGGCGGCGCCGAAGTGTCGTCGTCGCTCTCTTTGATGAAATGCGCCATGACATGGCCCTGCAGGTGGTTGACATCGATGAGCGGTATGCCCAGCGAGCGCGCGAACCCCTTGGCGAAGCTCACGCCCACGAGCAGCGAGCCCATGAGCCCCGGCCCGCGGGTGAAGGCCACGGCCGACAGCCGGTCTTTGGTGATGCCCGCCCGCTTGAGGGCCTGGTCGACCACCGGCACCACGTTTTGCTGGTGGGCCCTCGAGGCCAGCTCGGGCACCACGCCACCGTAGGCCTTGTGCACATCCTGGCTGGCGGTGACGTTGCTCAGCAGCACCCCGTCGCGCAGCACGGCAGCCGAGGTGTCGTCGCAGCTGCTCTCTATGCCTAATATATATATGTCTTTGTTCTTTTCCATAGCATCCGTAATCAGTATGACAGTATCTCAACCCCGTGCTCGGTCATGAGGAAAGTGTGCTCCCACTGGGCGCTGGGCATCTCGTCGCCCGTGATCACCTCCCAGCCGTACTCGTCGTCGGCGTCGATGAACACCTTCCACGTGCCCATGTTGATCATGGGCTCTATGGTGAACACCATGCCCGGCACGAGCAGCATGCCCGTGCCGCGGTGGCCGAAGTGCACCACCTCGGGCTCCTCGTGGAACTGAAGCCCCACGCCGTGGCCGCACAGGTCGCGCACCACCCCGTAGTGGTATTTCTCGGCGTGCTTCTGTATGGCGTGGCCTATGTCGCCCACGAAGCAGTAAGGCTTGGCGGCCTCGGCCCCTATCTCGAGGCACTCCCGGGCCACCCTTACGAGCTGCTCCTTCTCGGGTGTTGTCTTTCCGATGACATACATGCGTGAAGCGTCGGCGTAGTAGCCGTCGAGTATGGTTGTGAAGTCAACGTTGACGATGTCGCCCTCCTTGAGCACCACGGTGTCCTTGGGTATGCCGTGGCACACCACCTCGTTGATGCTCACGCAAACGCTCTTGGGGAATCCCTCGTAGCCGAGGCATGCCGGCACCCCGCCATGGCCCACGCAATAGTCGTGGCAAATACGGTCTATCTCGAGCGTGGTCATGCCGGCGTGAATACGGCGGGCCACCTCGTCGAGCACGCCCGTGTTGACTACGCCGCTGCGGCGTATGCCCTCTATCTGCTCGGGCGTCTTCACCAGGTCGCGCGTTGGCACGAGCTTGCCTTTCTTCTCCCAGTACATCACCTGCTTGTCAAGCTCGGTGAGCTCCTGCCCGGGCAGGGCGTGCCATCTTTTTTTCTTTGAAAACATAATCTGTGTTGTCCTAAAGCGTTAAAACAATGCAAAAGTACAACTTTTCCGCCAAACCGCGGCATCATTCGCCCATTTCTTTGCCTGCCGGTCAATATTTCCGGCCTTGGGGCGACTGCCGGCGCTGGCCGCGCCCCTCGCCGGGGGCATGCCTCAGGCAAGCATACGGCTCATATACCGCCTCATCTCCTTGCGGGCGGCCCCGAGCCTGTTTTCAACGCTCTTGTAGGCCACGCCGAGCGTATCGGATATCTCAGACACCCGCATGCCGCCCACCACGCTCATGGTGTAGATGCGCCTCGACTTGGGCGACAGCCGTGCCATGCCCCTCTCGAGCAGTTGCATTATCTCGGCCGGCGCATACACCGATGCCGGCCCGCTGTCGGTGCCACAGTCGCAGTGGCTCTTCACGTAAGTCTCGTGCCGCTCCACCGACTTGCGGTGGCGCCAGTAGTCGGCCACGATGTTGCGTGCCGCCGAGTAGACCAGGCACGGCAGCGTGACGGCCGATATCATCTTGTCGGTCTGCAGCAGCCGCAGGAATATTGTCTGCACCATGTCCTCGCTGTCGGCGGGGCTGCCGGTGCACTTGGCCACGAAGGCCCTTAACTCGCCGAGATGGAGCGCGTAGTATTCGGCTATCAGGTTCTTGGAGGTTTCTGTCATTGGTTCGTTATAGTTTTAGTTTTTCAGTAATGCCCCGCCGCGCAGGAGCGGGACGCGCCGGGCGGCCGAGGCTTCCGGCGTTGTTTTTGCGTGGATAACGCAAGCGGGCGCCAAGGGGGCCTGGCCCATGGTTGCCCGGGTGCTGATTATCTATTGCAAAGATAACACATAAAGACGACAAGATGCAAATAATGGCGGGGGAAAATTGTGCAGAAAACAAAAATTCCCCTTTTCCAGACGGAAAAAACACCACCCCGGCGACAACCAAGCCACCCACGCGCCACGGCACGGGCCGAACCGCAACGCGGCAAGGGCCATACGTGAAGGCCGGACGGCCCCCATCGACCGGCCATACGGCACCGGCCGCCGCGGGGCGGCTGCCCGGGCACTGACCCACCCCGGCCGAGGCACCCGGAAACCGATTCGGGCCACGGCGGCAGCCGTCAGCCTCGTGGCCCGACAACCACCTGCCGCCCGCCTTCATGCCGGCCTGGCACACCGTGTGGACAAGCAAGCGGCAAGCAGCCTGCCGACGGGCAACCGCACTGGCAACGACAGGCAGCGGCAGGATGGCCAAGGCAGATACATGGTGACAACCAGGGACAGGCGGGAATACGGTAGGTATAGTAGTGCCAAAATGTAATAGTATATATATATACTATTACATTTTGGCACTATACCGTAAAACAGACAAACCGTAACTTTGGTGTCACCACTTGTCACCAACGCCCGGACCACCGGCCACAGCCACAGCCACCACAGCCAGCCGCAAGGCAGGCAACTACCGCGACAGGGCCTCGCCAAGCAGTTTGGCACGCTATTTGCAAACAAACCATCGGTTGCTGCAGCCCGGCAAGGGCGGGCGGCACACCAAGGCACAATGACCAATAAACATAACAACTAAGACATATCATGCAAAAAGGCAACATCGGGGTTACCACAGAGAACATATTCCCCGTCATCAAAAAGTTCCTCTACTCAGACCATGAGATATTCTTGCGCGAAATGGTTTCAAACGCCGTAGACGCCACGCAGAAGATGAAGACACTGGCCGAAAACGGCGACTTCAAGGGCGAGCTGGGCGACCTGACCGTGCGTATATCGGTAGACGAGAAGGCCGGCACCATAACCATCAGCGACAGGGGCATCGGCATGACCGAGGAAGAGATTGACAAGTATATCAACCAGATAGCCTTCTCGGGCGTCAACGACTTCCTCGAGAAATACAAGGACAACGCCAACAACATAATAGGCCACTTCGGACTGGGCTTCTACTCGTCGTTCATGGTGAGCAAGAAGGTCGAGATAATCACCCGCAGCTACCGCGAGGGGGCCAAGGCCGTGAAGTGGAGCTGCGACGGCAGCCCCGCATACGAGATTGACGACGCCGAGCGCGACGGCCGCGGCAGCGACATCGTGCTGCACATAGACGACGACTGCAAGGAGTTTCTCGACAAGCACAAGCTGCAGGGCCTGCTCGACAAGTACTGCAAGTTCATGCCCGTGCCAATAGCCTTCGGCAAGAAGACCGAATGGAAAGACGGCAAGCAGGTGGACACCGACGAAGACAACATCATAAACAGCGTGGAGCCGCTGTGGACCAAGGCCCCCAGCACGCTCAAGGACGACGACTACAAGCAGTTCTACCGCACGCTCTACCCCATGCAGGACGAGCCCCTGTTCTGGATTCACCTCAACGTCGACTATCCATTCAACCTCACCGGCATACTCTACTTCCCGAGGATAAAGTCGAACATCGACCTGCAGCGCAACAAGATACAGCTGTACTGCAACCAGGTGTTCGTCACCGACCAGGTAGAGGGCATCGTGCCCGAGTTCCTAACCCTGCTGCACGGAGTGATCGACTCGCCCGACATACCGCTCAACGTGAGCCGCTCGTACCTGCAGAGCGACCGCGACGTGAAGAAGATATCCACCTACATCACCAAGAAGGTGGCCGACAGGCTGCTGGGGATATTCAAGGAAGACCGCAAGGCTTACGAGGAGAAATGGGACGACCTGAAGCTCTTCATCAACTACGGCATGCTGAGCGAGGAAAGCTTCTACGACAGGGCCAAAGACTTCGCCCTGTTCAAGGACACCGAGGGCAAGCATTTCACCTTCGACGAATACCGCACGCTAATCAAAGACAACCAGACCGACAAGGACGGACAGCTCATCTACCTCTACGCCACCAACAAGGAAGAGCAGTACAGCTACATCGAGGCTGCCCGCGCCAAGGGCTACAGCGTGCTGCTGCTCGACGGACAGCTCGACGTGCCGGCAATATCGATGCTCGAGCAGAAGTTTGAAAAGAGCCGCTTCACCAGGGTGGACGGCGACGTGACCGACAGGCTCATCGCCAAGGACGACGCCAAGAAGACAGAGCTGGAGGCCGACGAGGCTGACAATCTGTCATCTGTGTTCAGCAGCCAACTGCCAAAGCTCGACAAGGCCGAGATTTATGTCGAGGTGCAGGCCATGGGTGAGCAGGCACAGCCCGTGGTAATAACCCAAAGCGAATACATGCGGCGAATGAAGGACATCAGCCGCTTCCAGTCGGGCATGGGATTCTATGCACAGATGCCCGACAGCTACAGCATGGTGCTCAACAGCGACCACCCGCTCATCAAGAAGGTGCTGGCCGACTGCGACAACGCCACCGCCGAGGCGCTAAAGCCAATAGTCAGCGAACTGAAAGGACAGCAGGCCAGGCTCGCCGCCATACACCAGAGCCAAGGCAAGAAGAAGCCCGAGGAGATAACGCAGGAAGAGAAAGACGACCTGGCCAACACCGAGAAGGCCGTGGGCGAACAACGCGACAAGAAGAAGGCCGTGCTGGCCGACTATGCCAAGGGCAACAGCATAGTGCACCAACTCATCGACCTGGCACTGCTGCAGAACGGCATGCTCAAGGGAGCCGCCCTCGACGCATTCCTGAAGCGCTCGGTCGACCTGATAAAAGTTAAGGATTAAGAGTTTAGGAGACTTTTAAGAAGTTAATTAGACTTTTTAGGAGTCAAGGAGACTTGTTAGGAGTTAAGGAGTTAGGAAGTTAAGGAGTTAAGACAATAGTCTTGCTACTTAATTCCTAACTCTTAACTTTTAACTTTAACTCTTAATTCTTACTCCCTAATTCTTACTCCCTACCCAGCGGCACTATTGTCCACTAACTCCCTACAACCCGGGCCACCCGATAAACATAGGGGGCTTAAGCGTACAGGGAGTTTAGGAGTTAGAGGACAATAGCATTGACGATCTCTTCCTGTAACACTTTCCACATGCCCCCTGGGTTCTCGTGCTCCCAAACTACAAACTTAGGGATACAATTGTATCAAGGATTAAACAAGAAACCAAGATGGAGCTGAAAGAATTTGTTAAGACTGCAATCACCGACATAACAGAAGCGGTCAGCGAGCTGCAATCGGAACTTGGCAATGGGGCGATAGTAAATCCTGCCCTGCCACATTCCATTAGCAATGGTTCGGTTGATGTCGTTTCAGGCAATCAGCCAATTCAGAAAATGGAATTCGATGGTGCCTGACAACAATGGAGGCAACAGCCATTGACGGCGTAGCAAAAGGCGGAATTGCTATATTTGCGACCAAGTTGGAAACTTCGCAACATGCACAGGCGCAAAACGTATCACGCCTGACATTCCATCAACCCCGACCCGAAGTTTGCGGACTTCGATGTGCCAATGGCTGAGATATATGGGATGTATAGGGTATTGATGTGCTTGGCGGCTAAATAAATGTAAAAAAATAGATAATAAATTATGGAAGTAGTTTTTGCAATTATCAGTATCGTAGCAGCAGTGCTACAGATTATCCTCTTCTTCAAGTTATGGGGGATGACAAATGATGACAGAAAATTAAAGGATGCCGTGATAGGTAATTTTTCGCAGGCAAACCCGTCACATCAAAAAGAGATGGAAGCACCTCCCATTGAACATATGGGAATATCCGTAGGAGATTATGTTATAAGAAAATCCGATGGAAAAAGGATGAAGGTGCAGTCTATATACAACAATAAACTGTTTTGCTCGGCGAATGTTTTTGGAGGGTATAAATACTATGCCCTCGACGAAATAGAGAAAGAGAACGATTAGGGGAACACAACCTGCGGCAGTCCTCGCATTGAGACTGCCGCAGGTTGCTGTTTGTCAATTACCCTTTTCCCCCGCGCGTCTTTTTCCTTGCTTTCCGACGACAAGGCCACGCCTACTATGAAAATGGCCGAAACGAACATTGATTATTCCCACGTCATTTAGTTATCCCGACCTCTTCAAGGTACTTATCCCTCAACCTCAGCCCAATGACAAAGCATAAGTCGTTCACGGTTATGTCGTATTTTTTTCCGTCATCCAAAGGTCCATGAAGGCTCGTTGTAAACAAAGTCCTTCAAGTCGTTAAATGCCGGGGTAGGCACAAGCGACATACAAGCGGCATTCGCTGCCTGCTCCACGTCAAGCGCGACGAGCGGTTTGGAGTTCTTGATAAAATCAAACAAGGCAGCCTTGTTGTCTGCAATAAATTTATCACCGTTCACTTTTGCATAAAGTTTCTCGCCCAAATCATTGAGCTTTCGAGGGCTGCTTTTCATTGAGAAAACATTGGTCGATTTCGGGTATTTCTCCACAAGAACGGTTTTTATCTTCGTTATATCCTCATGGTGGCCATCAAGTGACTTTTTCATGCCCGCCACGTCAACTTCGATATTGTCTATGCGCTGTGACACTCTGCCGAACTTGAATATCTTGTCTATGATGAACCATACACCGCCGAGAACCACGCCTACTGCGCCTATTACCGTGCAGATTATTTCTATAGAATTCATATTGTATACATTTTATTTCTTTGTATCAGGTACAAAGATACGCATTATTCCCCTTTCAAACAAGTATTTTCACTAAATTCCATAACATAAATATGACGTTAATACAACATTGGGGCATGTCACTCCAAGTCTCCGACCTTATCACGTATCTCCCTCACCACCGATGTGTTCTACAGTTTGGCGTAAGCCTGCTCGGTTGTACGGATGCTCGAATGCCCGAGCACCTTTGCCACAGTCTCCATGCTCACGCCATGGTTGAGGAGCAGCATGCCGCATGTACGGCGGCCCCAATGAGAAGCGACCGGCTTGTCTATCCCCGCAGCCTCGGCGACCACTTTCAGCCTCATGTTGTATTGTTGGTTGCTGAAGCGCGGCAACTGTCCGTGGTACTTCCTCACTATCGCCAGGGCTTCCGGCAACAGCACCGCGCAGTATTCTATGCCTGTCTTGTGACGTCTGTCCTCTATCACATAGCTGTCGCCCACCTTGCTCACCCGGTTGAAGTCGAACGACATCAAGTCAGAATAGGCAAGGCCCGTGAGGCACTGCACAACGAATAGGTCGCGAACCTTTGCCAGGCTCTCATTACCGAGTTCCACATCGCGCACCTTGGCGAATTCGTCCTCAGTGAGGTACATCCCATGCCTCGATTCACCGCGCTTGAATTGTAAACCGAGATATGGGTTGGAGGTCATTAGCTCGTGTCGTATCGCGTCGTTGATGTATGTCTTCAGCGTCTTGTGGTAGGAGTGGACTGTGGGCTGCGCTATCCCGCGCCCGTGCAGGAACTCATCATAGTCCAGGATGTTCGAGCGCGTGAGGTCGGAGAACTCGCATATCTTGCCGAAGTCCACGAGCGACCCAACGACCTTGCGCTGCGACTTGCGCGTTGTCTCTCGTATGTCCGTGCGCTCGTCTATACGCTTGGCCACATAGTCTATGAAGCTGACCTCCTTGGCGTTCTCCGCAGTTAGGAACTTCTCAAGCTTCTCGAACGTGAATGCATCGCCCACCTGCATCAGCCCGGTGATGAAGCTGTCAATACGCCCCTTGGCCGCTTTCAGCCGGTCGTTGAGGGCGTTCATCTCGAAAGTGTTGCATACGAGCGCCTTTTTGTTGAACTGATTTTTAAAGACCTTCACTCCTGTACTGACGTACTTTTTACGGCCTTTCAGCAGCACCTCAATCTGTATGAGTGCCTTCTTCTGCTCTGTTGCAGTGTGTTTGCGGTCGAACACGAACCGAGTAGTTGGATAGTCTGACATAACTTGGTATTTGGTAGAATGCAAAGGTAGAAAAAAGTAGAACACTACGGGAAAACTCAGGAAAAAACAAGAAAATAATTACTACCGCTTTTCTACCGGATTTTATCCTGATGCGTTAGTATCTTCATCATAACTCATTTAATATCAATAAAAAAGAGCACTCTTATGGTGCTCCTTGTCGTGATTCCGCAGGGATTCGAACCCTGGACCCACGCCTTAGAAGGGCGAATAGCGGAACACATATAACAAGTTTACCAGCAAGATGTTAGCTATGCCAATTTTTATATCTCCGACAAACACTTTGACAAACAATCTGTTTCTATTTTTAACATTTGCCTTTTATTAATATATTCCAAAAGTTCCTATCTCCTTAAACTCAATCTCGCTAAAGTCCTCGCTTATCACTCCTGAAAGGTTCTTATCTCCAGCAAGTTCTAAGCGATTGCCATTCCTCGTGTAGGTCATGTGATACGTTTCAGCCCTATCTTCCATGTCGTAATCAGATGGTTCTGACACGTCAAGCGTCTGGCCTTTACGTCTTATCTCATTATTCTTGCCTAAGAACATTGTATTCTCCCTTACCAGTTCCTCGCCTTTCAGGCTTCTTAGAGTAAGACTTCCATTATACACAATGATTTCCGTAGTATATCCACCTCCTACATCTTCCCTATAAGTTTGGTTCGGATAGTAAGTTATTTCTTCCTCGTAGGTCTCAATTTGGTAAGTACCCCCGAAATGATGTATGTCGTTCAACTCGCATGTTTCATCACTTCCAAAAGTCAGTACATATTCGTTGGTCTGCTGAATGCTGCCTATCGTATCTTTAGCCTCCTCGGTACGTTTTGTTGATTCAAGCCGGGAAAGTATATTTTCGGGTATCGTATAGGTTTCCTCTACTACTTCCGAATCAGGTATGACGTAGAACTGGTGCCATGTCGTATTAGAAAGCACTTCATCATACACATCTGTATCATCATTCGAGCATGATGCAAGTATAATGCTTATGGCTATTGGTATAATATTTACTATCTTTCTCATCATTCAAGTTTCATTTCTTCAAGTTTGCTATCAATATATTCTGTTGATGCACCTTTATGCAATAGATTATCTATGTATAGTTCAATATTGCATTCATGGAGCATCATCAATTTGCTTATTTCGTCTTCCGAAAAGCACTCATTGCAAAATTCCCAATCTCCGTTTTTTATAAATTCATATTTGCTTTGCTTCTTCGTAAACCATGGCACTCCCTTGTATGGACATGGTGTATTATGGATGACGTTGTTTTCATCAACGAAGTATTCATCATCATCCATTACAGGGAATATCGTATGTACGTAAGAACAAACAATAACCACAAAAACAAGTATTCCCAAGAACAAATAATATGTTCTTGAATCTTTCATTTCCTCCCCTCCATCAACACCTGTATCAGCCTCTCCTTCTCAGCAAGCAATTCCTCCAAGTGCTTTATTCGTTCCTGAAGCAAAGCCGTTTCCCCACCAGCTACAACGTTACTATTGTTGTTGCCACTAACGGCTACAGAACCGTCGCCGTTGGCTGTTGCTGAATTATTCATCTTAATCATTTCGCCTGCTCCATTACTTAATAACCAATCTGCGGATATATCCTTGCAGTTAGCATATAACGCCTCCGCATCAAAGGTGTTTCTTGAAATCCAAGCACTAACGGTTTGTGGCTTAACTCCAATCTGAGCAGAAAATTTTGCCTTGTTTCCATCTGCATAATAGTTAATAAGGCACTCTAACATATCCGACTTTTGCATACCTGTAAATGTTAAAACTACAATTTGTTGATAAATAATCCGCGAATTGTTTTGATAATATCCGCACTTTGATTATCTTTGCACCATAAAGTTAAACATTAAACATCAAAAACAAGAATAAAATGCCGAAAAAACAGACGTTTACAAGCGAATTAGAGCAAATGAAGGTCGGGGAAGCCAAAGAATACCCGGCAGCAAGATGCACCTCCGCACGTTCGATGGCGAGCACGTTGAGTTTCCGTTTCAACCGGAAGTACACCACCGAGATAGACAAGAAGCGCCGCATCGTCATCGTGAAAAGGATTCAGTAACCGATTAAATCATTTCAATTATGGATAAGACATTTACGTTCGTTCAACTGATTATCGCCGCGCTGATATTCCTATGTGTTATTTGCGGCGTAATAGGTCATATCGTACTGGGCCACATCACTTCCGTATTCGGCTATCTCGTGAGCTTTGTGTTCATATACCTTTCATGGGTGCTTCTTCGCATATCCTATAGGGAGTTGCGCGAAAACCATTAAACGCATAAGCCTATGATTCCAATACCAAGACATATAACAGAAAGTGTCCAACACATGGAGGACATATACGCTGCTATCCGTAAGGCGCATATCACATTCTCCAAAAGTCAGGCTATGAAAATTGTTGGCGGCAGAACACGTCTTGAACGGTTGGCGGCCACAAAGAAAATCCGTGTGACAATTCCAAGCGGAAATTACCGGAAAGGACAATGGGAGTGCAACGGGGAAGACGTGCTGCGATACGCATTAGACAAATGATTAATAAACACCTATAAACAAACAAAATTATGAACAATCAAGAAACATTAAACCAAGCGCAAATCATCCAGTCGCTCAAAGCCACTGACGTAATCCGCAACGACTACGTGCGCCAGCAGTTCATAAACGTGTACAACGCCATTTGGAAAGAAGGTGGCGAGGGCGCATACGAACGCGAGGCCATGTACTTCAACAACCAGCTTCGCGACAACAACCAGCTTCGCGAATGTACCGGTATGTCCGTGTTTATCTCCTTCATCGACCTTGCCGTTCGCGGCCTCACGCTGGAGCCGGGCGCACAGGCGTTATGTTACCTCCTGCCCCGCAACTACTGCATCGGCAAGAACCAGCAGGGGCAGAACCTGTACGAGAAACGTTGCAACCTCACCATTTCCGGCTACGGCGAATTGGTGCTCAGGGCAAAAGCCGGGCAGATACTCCACGCCGACAATCCGGTTATCGTTTATGAGGGCGACGGATTCGAGTTCGGCGAGAAAGACAGGCGTAAGTACGTCAACTACTGCTGCCGAATCCCTCGCCAGTCCAACCGCATCATAGCCTGTTTCCTGAAGATTACACGTCCCGACGGCACGGTTGACTATTCCGTGATGACCGAGCAGGATTGGAAACGCCTCTCCGATTACTCCGGAAAGGCAAACCGCTACTGGGACAATACAGCACGACGATATGTGGAAAATCCCAACCAATTATACACTTCGCTTGATGGCCAGATAGATACAGGTTTCCTAAAGGCCAAGTGCATCAAACACGCCTTCAAGACCTACCCCAAGATAGCCATTGGCAAGGGCACACAGTTGGAAAGCGAAATAATCGAAGAAAACAACCAGCCCGAAACATCTTTTGACCCCTACGGCGGCATGGCCGATGGCGATGCGCCCGCGCCGCAGGAAGAAAAATCCTTTGCCGCTCCTGCCGACACGTCCGCCGGAGTGACGGTAGCCCCTGCTGCCGGTAACGACGATTGTTTCTAACAAAATGCCGTCGAAAGAATGCGTCAACTGCCCTATGAGCCGCCAATGCATCAACGGCCTCTACTGCGACAAGTTACACCGATATATTCACCATGCGGTTACAAAGCAATGCGAGCCGCAACAAAACGACAACGATATGAATAACAACGAATTGGCCATAATCCGGCCTGAAAACATACAGGCCATCGTACAGGCTGCGCCTCAGTCCTACAACGACAACAAGAACTCCCACGACCGCTGCATAGACTTCGGTCTTACTATCCTCAACGCCGTGCGTACGCAGGGCATGAACGACGAACTCGACCAACAGGCCGCTGCATTCATTGACAAGGCCCGGCGCACGGTTAAGGTAATGAATGAACGCCGCTCGCCTGTTACCAAGCTGTTTGATGAAGTGCGCTCGGCATTCACCACGATGGAAAACGAGATTGACCCCTCCAAGCCCGGCACCGTAGCCTACGACCTTCAGCAGTTCCGCAACCAGTATGCCGCAAAGAAACGCGCCGAGGAAGAACGCCGCTTGCGCGAGGAAATGGCGCGCCGTCAGGCGGAGGAAGCTGCTCGGAAGTTCCGTATGGACGTGGAGGACGATTTCAAGCGCAAGTTCCAAGACTATGTGAACACTATGCTCAATCAGATTGCTCAGATAGACAACGCCGTAACGCTCGAAAACTACGACAAGTCATTGGCCGAGCTTCACAAAATAAAAGCGGAAGCGGACAAAGGGTTGTCAGCACAATGGATGGGCAGTCTGCACACCTCGCTCCGAATTCCTCTCGGTGTCAAGGCGGCTGAGATTGAGAATGAATTGAAGCACACGCTCTACAAGCAATTCAATGACCAGTATGTAGCCGAAGTTTGCGACACCATCAACTACACCATAGACCGTATGCCCTCCAAGAAGGCCAACCTCGAACGCATCGCACAAGCCAATGCCGAGGAAGCGGCCCGGATGAAGGCCGAAATGGAAGCCCGCCAACGTGCCGAAGCCGAACGCGCCGAGAAAGAACGTGCTGAACGAGAGGCAGAGGAAAAGCGTAAGGCGGAATTGGAGCGAAAGACGGCTGAAATGACTTCTCTTTTCGACGGCCAAGCAGCCGCTTCCACCTACCAGCCCAAGACAAAGGTCACCAAGCGCATCAGCCTCCTTAATCCCGAAGGCATCATGCCCGTTATCTCCCTGTGGTGGAGCAAGGAGGGCTGTACCCTATCCGTGGACGAACTGGCCAAGATGTTCAAAAAGCAAATCGCCTTCTGCGAGAAACTGGCCAACAAGGACGAGATTTTCATACAGAATGAGAGCGTGGAATACGTGGACGAAGTTAAAGCAAAGTAATCATGCCCAATCATAATCCCGATGAATACTACAACCGTACGGAGGTGTCGAACAGCGACCTTACCGCGCTGCGCGACATCCTCCACCCACGTCAGCAGTTTGGCGACCGTGAGGCGGCGTTCCGCTTCGGCACATTGGTCGATGCGCTCATCACCGAACCGGCTCGCGTGGACTACTACCGCTACACCGTGGACGATGTGCAATACACCGATGACGAGTTCCGCCATGCCAAGGAAATGCAACGTTCTCTCCGCATGGAGGCGCGGCATGACCCGTTCCTGGCCAACGTGCTCGAATTGGCCGACACGCAACGTTTCATGGTGAACCACGGTCAGATGTTCACTTATTGCGAATACCCATTCTTCCTTGACACACGTTGCAAGTGGGATTGGTTCCTTTCCTCCTTCGGCTTCGGCGGTGACTTGAAAACCACCTTCGCCCGCTCTCAGGCGGAGTTCGACGAGGCTGTTGACTTCTTCGACTGGGACCGCTCCCGTGCATGGTACATGGACATCGCCGGAAGTCAGCGGGATTTCATCTATGCTATTAGCAAGAAGAATTGCAGGGTGTTCAAGAAGTTCATCAACCGTGGCGATGAGATATACAACCGTGGCCGGGAGAAATATGAAGAGCTTGCCTTTCAATGGTGGCTGCTCTCCGTAGGAAGTGAAGAACGAGAAGTGAAGAGTGAAGAATCCCAATGTCCCGTCATGGTAATGGATTTTTAGTTTTTCTCTGTTAACTTTTAACTTAAATGATATGGACATCTATTGCCGTGTAACCCCTTATGGTCTTGTGCCGCTCTACGACAGCGACCACGACTTGAAGCAGCGTCTGCGTGTCGGCTCAACAGTCCGTTGCCGCGTCAGCCTTCCGCGCAACTACCGTTTCCATAAGAAGTTTTTTGCGCTTGTCCGCCTGACGTTCGACAACCTTCCCCTGCCGCTCGTCGAGCGGTGGAACGTGCGGAGCGAGAACGACATGTTGCGCCGCTTCAAGCACGACCTCGGTTATTATTCATCTACAGTCAACGACTTCGGCGAACGTGAGATTGAATACCGAAGCATATCGTTCTCGGCAATGGATGAACAGGAATTTGAGCGGTTCTACGACGATTGTGTCAACCTTGTGCTCCACCAGTACATTCCCGGCATCAATCGTCAGGACTTGCTTGTAGAAATAGAGAATTTTAAATGAATGATTATGAAACCGAAAGTAGGACAATGTTATTACGCGCCCCGTGGCCGTGCTTTCCGCATCTATCGCTACGATTATGTTTCCGATACGGTGGCTACGGCCTCTCCGCTCCCTGATGAGCCGTATTACTACAACCGGGAGGAAGCACGTAAACGTGTCTACGAATTAAACGGATGGAGGTATAAGCCATGCAAAACGAACTGAAACATCATCTGCGTGTCGAGCCTTATCCCTACCAGCGTGAGGGCATCGTTTACGGGCTGGATAAGAAACGCCTTATCATCGGCGACGAGCCGGGCCTTGGAAAGACCTTGCAGAGCATCGGCATCGTCGATACTGCTGGCGCTTACCCCTGCTTGGTAATATGCCCATCGTCCTTGAAGATAAACTGGCAGCGCGAGTTCGAGAAGTTCACCGACAAGTCCGCTATTGTTCTTGACAATGCCGTGCGCACCACATGGCCTTACCTGCTCTCCATGGGTATGCACCAAGTGGCAGTTGTAAATTACGAGAGCTTGCGCAAGTATTTCGTTTGGGATATAAAGGGTGGCAAGTCCTTCAGGCTTAAGGATGTGGTGTTCTGCCCACAGATTAAGATGTTCAAGTCCATCATCATTGATGAAAGTCATCGTGTGAAAGACCCGTCTGCGCAACAGACAATCTTCACCAAAGGCATAACCACAGGCAAGGAATACGTGATTCTCCTTTCAGGAACGCCTGTTGTCAACCGTCCGGAGGATTTGGTGGCGCAGCTCTCTATCATGGACAGGCTTCAGGAGTTCGGCGGACGCTCCGGTTTTATGGCCGACTACTGCACAGACCCTAAAGACAAGAAGGCCGAACCTGCCGTGCCTCTTTCCGTGTTGAGCGATAAGTTGTATGCCAACTGCATGATACGCCGCGAAAAGGCAAAGGTGTTGCCACAGCTTCCCGATAAGACGCGCGTTGACCTGTATGTGGACATCAGCAACGCACCGGAGTACAACCTTGCCGCCGCAGACCTTGCCGAATACCTTCGACAGTACAAGGAATGCACGGACTGGGAGATTCGCCGCAAGATGCGCATGGAGGCTCTTGTACGATTCATGACGCTGCGTCAGCTTGCCACGCTCGGCAAGGTGGCACAGGCGGTTGACTTTATCCGCACGTTCCTCTCCAGCGGCAAGAAGCTCATTGTGTTCTGCTCGCTCCACGAAGTGGTCGATGCGTTGGTAAAGGCGTTTCCAGGTTCCGTTACGGTTACAGGGCGCGACAGTGCCGTCAGCAAACAAGCGTCCGTTGATGCCTTTCAGAACAATCCCGATACGATGCTCATCATCTGCTCCATTAAGGCGGCGGGCGTAGGACTTACGCTTACGGCTTCTTCAAATGTTGCTTTCGTCGAACTCGCTTGGACGTATGCCGACTGCTGCCAGTGTGAAGACCGTGCCCACCGCATCGGGCAGAAGGACAACGTGACGTGCTACTACCTGCTTGGCCGGGGCACTATCGACCACACCATCTACTCGCTTATTCATCAGAAGAAGTCTATCGCCGCAGAGATAATGAACTCCGACGATGACATTCCCACCGATGAAATGTACTTCGACGAATTGGTTTCATCTTTCCTAAATTCAGGCTGATATGGATGTATGCAAGACCGATGTGCGGACCATCATCAAGTATCTCGGTGATGCCGCAGTGCTATACGACCGGCAACGCGGCCAACGGTATGTTTGCCGGGCGCACATGTTAAGACAGTTAATCAACAAGTTGAACAATAAACTCATAAAAAATGAAAGTAACCAAGCAACAACTCATAGAGAAGATTTCGCAGCAGACCGGCCTGCGTCGCTCCGAAGCGAAAAAAGCCGTCGAAAGCACGATGCAGATTCTCTCTCAGGCTTTTGCAGCCGGTGATAACGTTTACCTCCGTGGATTCGGCACGTTTGCCGTCCGCAATGTCAAGGAGAAAAAGGCGCGTATCGTTGCCACGGGCGAAACGTGCATCGTTCCTGCTCACCGCACAGTGAGTTTCAAACTGAGTAATGAACTTAAAAACCTGTTGAAATGAGATTATTTGAATGTGGCATCCGCTACGAGAAGACGCTTGAAAATGGGATGCAGAAGAAAGTGACGGAGTTGTATATCGTAGATGCGCTCTCGTTTACAGAGGCCGAAAGCCGCATAATAGGTGAAATGTCCTGTTTCATCAGCGGCGAGTTTTCGGTGGTCTCCGAAAAGATTACCAACTATTCCGAACTTGTCAGCACCGACAATACCGAGGCAGACAAATGGTATAAGGTCAAAATTAACATTATCACGCTCGATGAGAAAACAATGGCCGAAAAGAAGCAGCATCTTTACCTGCTTGTTCAGGCGCATGACATTGACGATGCACGAAAACGGCTTAACGAACACATGCGCGGCACTATGGCTGATTGGGTATGCGAGGCCGTACAGGAAACCAAGATCATGGACGTATTCCTCTATGCTCCCGATGCGCTGCATGGGAAAGCCGAGACTTACGAGGGCAGAATCCTTCAGGAAGCGTCAGCTTCCGTAGCAAGCTCTCCAAGTTGCAGACGGGCGGCGAAAAAGTTCATTGACAGCATTCCCGATGGGCAGAAAGTCACTATCAGTGCGACTGGGTGCAAAGATGTGGTGATTGACAAAACGCACGGCCATGAAAAACAAGATGACGCTTGATGAACTGTTGGCCCGCTCCAACGCCGGGGCACGGCGGAAGAAACCGGATGATGCCGAACACCGCACACAGGTGTCTTGTGTGCGGTGGTTCAACCTCAAGTATCCTCATCTTCGGGGTCGGCTTTTCGCCGTGCCGAACGGTGGGCGGCGAGACGCTGTGACCGGTGCCCGCCTGAAAGCCGAGGGGGTCATTGCCGGAGTGTCCGATTTCATTCTACTGAAAAGCAACCGCCGCTATGGTGCGCTTCTCATCGAAATGAAAAGGAAAGACGGAAGGCAAAGTGTCAGCCAGCGTTGGTGGCAGTCGGTCATTACCAAGGACGATGAGTATAAATACGTGGTCTGCTACTCCTTCGATGATTTCATGCGTGATGTGACGGACTACCTTAATGACTGTGAATGAATATGGCACGTACCGCAAAGCAAGGTTTGGGATATTTCCCTTTCGACATTGACTTCTTTCAGGACTTGCGCATTAGGAAACTAATCAAGTATCAAGGTGGCAAGGCCATAACCGTATATGCTCTCCTGCTATGTCTTATCTATCGTGATGGGTACTACATAAGGTGGGATGAAGAGCTGCCCTTCATAATCTCGGAACAGACTGGGTATGATGAGGCGTATATACGCGAGGTCATAACGTGCTGCCTGAACATCGGGTTGTTCTCTAAGGAACTGTTCAAGGACGAAAGCGTGTTGACATCGAAAGGAATACAGGTAAGGTACATGAATATCAACCGTCTTTGCAAGCGTGTGGCTACCGTCACGGTTTATAATCTTATCACCGCTGACGATGACAGCGGAAAGTCTGCCACCCATCCGAAAAGAAAACCGGCCAAACGGACTTCCGCCAAAGTGGGTAATTTTCCTCCGGGCAAGGTTGAACCGTATTCATTGACTCTCGAACAGGAAATTGATGCGCTTAAAAATGAAACGGCTTGGCTCGACCAGCTTCAGGTGCTCCACCACATGGATGTGGAGGCGTTACGCGCCAAGCTCGATGAGTTCCGTCTTCACTGTGCTTCCGATGGCAAGGAAAGGCATGATAGTCTCTCCGATGCCAAACAACACTTTAACAACTGGCTGCGCATAGTGGCCGCAAAACAGAATAACAATGCTAAAAATAGAACCGAATCAAGAAATAGACGTAAAGGAAATCTTCTCGTCACTGATGAGAAGAAAACGTATGGTGGCTCGTTTTAGGCTTCCTTACACCGAACGTCAGGTATATGTCATGCTGCTTGCAGCCTGTAAGTCCGAAGTGGCGTTGCGTCATCGCCGGTTTATGGCTTCCGCTGCTTACTTGAATCATATTGCCGATATTGCCCGGTGGCTCACGTCCGATGACACCACCTTTGGCCTATTCCTCTGCGGCAACCGGGGCAACGGCAAGACTACGCTGGTAAAGGCCATGAAGTCGCTCTACAATTACCTTCACTCCGATGAGGGATACAGCACACGCGAAGACCGTTTCCCCTCCTACGGCTTCGAGATAATCACAGCCAAGGAACTGGTCTTGCTCGCCAAGTCTTACAACAACCGCACTCGTGACAACGCTTCCGATGTCGGGCGTTATAAGCGTCTGCGCGATGTGGAAGTACTCTGCATAGATGACCTCGGCACAGAGCCGCGCGATAGCCTCAGCTACGGTGATTACGTCAACGCCGCAATGGATATGGTCAATTACCGCTACGAGGAACAACTCTGCACGATGGCCACGAGCAACCTCGCCGCCGACGAGATACGCCAGTATTACGATGAGCGGTTTGCCGACCGCTTCCGAGAAATGATGCGCATCGTCGATTTTGGTAACGAAACGTCTTTCAGAACCATTAAGCAGGATTGAGCCATGAACGTAGCATTGCTTGCCGTGGATAGCAATTACCCTAATCTCGCGCTGATGAAAGTCTCCGCCTGGCACAAGTCGCAGGGCGATACCGTCGAGTGGTACAATCCGTTCGACACCTACGACCGCCTGTATATGGCAAAGGTGTTCTCGTTCACGCCTGATTATGGTTTCGTCATCGCCAATGTGCGTGGCGGAGTCGTTCGCGGTGGCACCGGCTACGACATCCGTTCCTCGCTTCCCGGCGATATGGACCGGCTCCAGCCCGATTATTCGCTCTATCCTGCGGTTGACAGCCGCACTTCCTACGGCTTCCTCACCCGTGGTTGTCCCAACCGCTGCCGCTGGTGCGTCGTGCCGCAGAAAGAGGGTGGCATACGTCCGTACATGGATGTTGATGAAATCACGCTTCACGGCGCACGTCCTTACGCCGTCCTGATGGACAACAATGTCCTCGCTTGCGATTACGGACTCTCCCAGTTAGAGAAGATTGCCGGTCGCAGGTATCATGTGGACTTCAATCAGGGCTTGGATGCCCGGTTGGTCACTCCCGATGTGGCCCGGCTGTTGGCTCGTGTCAAGTGGATTAAGCGCATCCGTTTCGGCTGCGACACCCCCGCGCAGATTGCGGAGTGCGAACGTGCCATGTCGCTTGTCCGTCAGGCTGGCTACAAGGGCGAGTTCTTTCTGTACTGCATCTTGATAGACTTTGCCGAGAGCTACCATCGTCTGAACTACTGGCGGAAGTACAAGTACGTGTTGCCCCATGCGCAGCCGTATCGTGCCCTCGACAATCCCCGTCAGTCCATACCGCAATGGCAAAAGGACATGGCCCACTGGGCTGACCGCAAGGAATTGTACCGCTCGTGCGATTTCAAAGACTTTAGTCCGCGCAAAGGCTTCCTTTGCCGGGAATACTTTACATAAAAACAACCTATAAACAATTTGAATAATGAAACAACAAAAAAGACAATGCGAGATTTGCGGTAAATATAAGCCGTTAAGTGAGTTCTCAAAGTCATATCCTCACCGATGTAAGCCTTGTGTTGCAGAGCAGACAAGATTATCTCGCAAGGAAAAGAAAATGAAACCAGCTATCAAATCTGAAATTGATTGGGAACAGCGGCGGTATGAAATTGCGAAAGAATTGTTCGCAAATATGCTTTTTGCTCCGCAAGAATACCATTCATTAACTACTGAAGCAGATGCGGAAGTGTCCGTTGAACTTGCGGATATTCTTATATCAAAGTTGAAGAAAGGAGGTCAAGATGGGCAGACCACGGAATAATGGGCTTGTAGAGCTTCATGACGCAAAATTAGATAGTAAGGCTTTTATGTGTTTCGACTTGTTGAACTTTTTGCATGACGATGAAGATACCAAAGGTGGAGAGAACTGGGAAGATAACTTTGACGCTTGGTTGGAGAAGTTCATGCAGGCAAAGAACGGAAATTGCCCCTACCGTGACAAATGCCACAGATATGCAAGGACAATAGCAAAGAGAAATAAACAACCTCTTCAACTTACATTATTCTAATCAATGGCACAGGAACGCATAGATGACTTCATACAGCTGGCAAAGGACTATGCCAAAGAAGAAAAAGAGCTGGGGTACAGCATTGGGTATTCATCAGCATCGAACGCACGGACGGGAGATGCAATTACGAACGCCTGTTTTGCTACGATTTGCCCCGTGAGGTGTACGAGCGCAGGCGGTGGGTAATCGAGTGGAGAAAGTCAAGGTTCGTATGCCAATACCCGAAAGGAAACATCAGATGCTACACGAGCTATTACGATAAGCGTTTGGGAATGGATACCCGGTTGAACGAGGATTTGCATCGGCTCATATCGGCAAAGGCACAGGTTACAAAGGTTCGGCGCAAGATTGAGGAATATGTAGCCTACAACCGGGCGCATAACATGTTCTTTGATGAGAATACCGATACAGATCTGCAGAAAGCCCGTGAGAAGCTCGCAACAAAGATAGCCAACGTACGGGCTGCAGAAGAAAGAATGAAATTAAAAATCAAACAAATATACAATGGATAAAGAAACGATTAATAAGGCGGCAGATGAGTTCGCAAACAGAGAATATGAGACAAGCGTAGTTGATAGAGATTATTTGCATAAAGGTTTCTATCATGGCGCACATTGGCGCATCAACTCCGTGTGGCACGAGGCGAATAAAGAAATACCTATGCCATTCCGTCCCATACTTGTGGAACACGATGATTCCAAATTCAGTGTGAATATGGTCGGAGGCAACATGAAATCATGCCCATTGGCATGGGCGCGTTGGGCATACATTGACGACCTACTACCCTGTGGAAAGGAGGACAACAAATGAATAGGACAATTAAATTTCGTGGCAGGTCGGTCTATAACGACGAATGGGTGTACGGTTACCTCTTAGGACGCAGTGGTAAAACAGAAATTTATAACGTCAATCCTGACGGCTCTCTATTTTGGGCAAATGTTTATTCCCAAACAGTAGGCCAATTCACAGGACTTTACGATGCCAACGGATTAGAAATCTACGAGGATGACATCTTGTGTGAATCCGGAACCGACATATTTGTCGAAGTCGTATATAATGCGCCACAATTCTGCTATAAAGACAATGATTTCGGGTATAAGTTTCTTAACCACCCTGAGAACTTTGAAGTTATCGGTAATATCCACGACAACCCAGAATTACTGAAAGGAGGCAAAGATGGAAGTTGTTAAGATTACCAAAAAGACATACAAAGTGCTGCATGCCGTTGATAAGCCATTTTTGAAATTCGGACAGTTCCGCAAGTCGCGAGAAAGTATAGGTCTTTCATTACAAAGGCTTTGCTTTAATTGCAATCACAAGTTCAAAGAGGACGATGATGTTTACCTCGTCATGCTAAAAGGAACTCTAAACAAATTGTTTTGCAAAAGCTGTAACGATAAGGCTTTGGATGATTTGAAGAAAGGAGGTGAGAAATGATGTTTTTCTTGACTATTGCAGTAGCGGTCGGCATTGTCTGCCTGTTACTTGTGGCTGGTGGAAACAAATTTGATGACTATAATGACGAATGACCATGGACGCAGAATCATTTTTCAAGCTGGTCGCCGCTTTGCGCGACAAGCAGAAAGAATATTTCCGTACGCGCAGCCAGTCTGCCTTGCGTGAGAGCAAAGCTCTCGAAAAGCGTGTGGATGATGAAATCAGACGTGTTGAACAGATATTGAATGACAAACGTGAACCAAAACTATTCGGAAATGAGAATACCTGAACAGATTATACAATGGCTCAAAGACCAGCGCATTTACGACAAGTTCACAGCCAACTACAACTGTGGTGTGCAGCACAGAATGTCCGTGGGTGTCTATCTCAAAAGGACTGCTCCGGCCAACTTGTTCACTTGCGCGTTCGTGTGGCACGATACACGCGAAGGAAACCGGTATTGGTTCAACATCAATAACAACTTCTTAAAATGGCTCAACAATGAAAAAGATAATGTTCAATGATAAATACAGTCTTACGCAGGCCGTACTGAATGGGCGTAAAACGCAGACAAGGAGGATAGCCAAACGCATAAAATACAAGCCTTACGAGGTGATTGCCGTGGCGAAAAAATATCGCGATTGCGGAGGATTGAATGAGGAAGGAGTTCCGAGATGGGACATGATAGCCAAAGCAGTGGGCACTACTGACGGCGGCTGGAACAACAAGATGTTCGTCCGTGCCGATTTGATGCCCCACCGCATCCGCATAACCAACGTGCGCATTGAACGCTTGCAGGACATTTCAGACGAGGATTGTCTAAAGGAGGCAATTTTTGAAAGTTTACGTGAGGGTAAAGATAATCAATACGAAGCTGTTTATTGCATTCCTAATGATACACGTAATTTTAAAAATCCTCGTGAAGCCTTTTCCCACCTCATTGATAAGGTGAGCGGCAAAGGCACATGGGAACGCAATCCCTACGTGTTCGTCTATGATTTTGAACTTGTAAAGCCATGAACGTATTAAGTCTTTTCGATGGAATGAGCTGCGGACAAATCGCCCTGCGCGAACTCGGAATGAAAGTGGACAACTACTTTGCCTCCGAGATAGACCGCCATGCCATTGAGCAAACGCAGTTCAACTTCCCCGGTACGGTGCAATTGGGCGATGTGCGGAAAGTAAGGGCAAAAGACCTGCCACGCATAGACTTGCTGATTGGCGGCTCTCCGTGTCAGGGATTCAGCTTTGCCGGGAAGCAACTCAATTTCAACGACCCTCGTAGTGCGCTCTTCTTTGAATTTGTACGGATATGGCACGAAGTGAAAGCCGTCAATCCCAATGCAAGGTTCATGCTCGAAAACGTCCGCATGGATAAACGGTTTGAGAATATAATAAGTGAATACCTTGGCATACGTCCTGTACGCATCAATTCGTCGCTCGTTTCTGCTCAGGAACGTGTGCGCCTGTATTGGTCGGACATACGCATACGCAAGGAGGGGCTGTTTGGAGAAGTCTATACGGACATTCCTTTGCCTGAAGATAGGGGCATATTGCTTGTTGACATCTTGCAGCCTGAAAGTGAAGTAGCCACCAAATATCACATCACAAAGCGGTCCACGATTGAAAGGATTAAAAGAAGATTGGACTGTGGTTCCAACTTTGCACCGCGCGTCAATCCCCCAAAATCCGGTACGCTGACCGTAGGAAACAATTCTTCCAAAATGTCGCTCACAACAGGTACAACGCTCATAACGCCGCAAATTTACCAACGGCCGCATGGCGGAAACAAAGGCGGTTTCTTTGGCGGCAAAACTCCGACATTGACAAGCAGCTCTTGGCATCAGAACAATCTGCTGGTATCACGTCGCGTAATGCAACTTAACGGAAGCAGGGAAAGCAACGGTCGCCAACCGTTCCAGCAGAACCGTGTTTACTCTGTGGGTGGTATTGCGCCGGCCCTCTGTTCCGCACATGCTGGCTCTGCGCCCGCTGTTCTTCTCAATGGTTATATCCGTCGCCTTACCCCTACCGAGTGCGCACGTCTGCAAACCATTCCCTCGTGGTACAAGTGGGGGTGTTCAGAAACACAGCAGTATAAAATGCTCGGAAATGGGTGGACGGTAGAGGTGATTAAGCACATTCTATCGTTCCTGAATACAAGAATCCAATAAAATTATATACAAAAATACGATGAAAATATATATCAGCCTCCCAATCACCGGCCACGACATTGAAAAAGTCGAAGCCAGTTGCATATACGCCTCCGGAGTAATCCAAGCCAAAGGCCACACACCTGTGTCGCCGCTTGACATATCGCCAGATCCGGATGCAACTTACTCAGAACACATGGGTAATGACATCGAAGCATTGCTGAACTGTGATGCTGTCCTATTCATGGAAAATTGGCGTACCTCAAAAGGATGCCGTTTGGAGAATGCCGCTGCCGAAATCTACGACAAACAGGTGTTCTATTCGCTGGACCGCATCCCTAATACTGATATACAACCGCCTGAAAGCTGCCCTTACTACGTAAAGGACTTTAAGGAATGCAAGTCTCGATGCGAAACAATTATAGGAAAAGGAAAACGCAAGATAAACTGCACTTGTGACTATTACATCAAGAATATGCTCATTGAAATAGAAAATCTAAAAATAAAGTGATTATGCAAACAACAGTATTGAAAGAAATCATCGCCTTCCTCTTTGGTCGTAAATACTACGCCAATATCGTAGGCACGAAAGGCACTGCCGAAATGCAGCTCTGCTCGTTCATCTTCCTGACGAAAGAGCAAGCGGCCAAACACCGTGACGATCTGATGACCACATTGTCGTTTCGTTACATCGAAACAATATCGTTCCGCTCACGGAAAGACTATTCACAACCCAAACGCATGGCCAGTCGTTAAAACATAAACCTCCGGCTACGGTCAAATAAACTATTTTCGCATAATGATATTCACTAAACTCATACGCAAATGGCGGTCGCTTCGCTACTACGTGATTGCCGACCCTGCCGACAACTCTGTTACGTTGTCTAAGCACCTTTTCACCCACATGCGGAAAAGTTCGGGGGACAATGTTTCCGTGTTCGTGTTCCGCATACCGCATTTGAACTCGTTCGGTTTCATGCTCAATCCCGGCATTGACGAGCCGACCCAGCTTTGCCAAATCCAGTACAACGGCAAGTACCGTTGCATCGGCTTTGAAACGCTCTGCCCCTCAGTCGGGCGCATCCTCTACGAATACGGACTTCCTGCACTTCGCCCGGTTAAACTGTCGGTTTCAGTCCATCGGACACCGCAGGGAAAGACTTATTACCAGTTTGATGTTCCATCCAAAAAACTCATACGCCTATGCAAAGCATCCTCGGAAACACACGCAAAACGGACATAACCTTTCACACCAACGGGCGCATCGACATTTCAGCCCGTGTGGCGGGCATTCTATCCTTGCAGAAAGGTGATGTAATTGATGTTATGGACGGTGGAGAAGAATTCTATATTTACGTCAAGCTCCATGCGCCTACGGTCGGTCGGCATGAGGCGGCTTGCTTTCCCACGCACTCCCGTAGCCGTCATTTCCGGGCATGGTCGCAAAGGCTATGCCGTGCGCTCATCAAGGCAGGTGGCTCGTCGCTCGACAAGGTGGAGCTTTCTTGCGGTACGCCCGTGAACCTGACGGTCGGCACGGCCATTCCTATTATTTACAGACATATATTGAACGATGATACAAGAGATTAAATACAACGGTTTTACGGCCAATCCGTCCGATTATGAATGTCCTGACGGTGATTTGGCCATGTCGGTAGGATTGGTTCCGGAGGATGGGGCGTTGAAACCAGTCCTGCCGCCTAAAGTTCTGTTTTCATTGGGCGAGAACCAAAAGGTGGTGTTCATACATCAGACTTCCGCTTTCAAGTATTACATCATTCTTGATACGTCTACCAACGAAACGTTCTTTACCGACGGCGATACGGAGAACGCACAATTCCTGCAACATCTGTATAATTTCCCCTCTGCCGTTGAGATTTATAGCTTCAATTCGGTTGGCAACACTTTGATTGCGCTTACTTCCACAGGGGCACATTATCTTTTGTGGAAAAGCCTGTCCGAAGGTTATCTCTATCTTGGCACTCATCTTCCCGAATGCCCAATTTCTTTCGGATTGCAGGGCGAAATGATACGCGATGACGAGTTTACTATCAATTTCGACAACATTGATTTCTTCGATGGCGACGTTTGGAAAGACTTTACAGACAACAATAAGACGAGGATAACGGAACAAGTGCTGGCCAAGGTCAACAAGTTCATTGCCGACAATTCCACCAATGTGGGTAAGTTCATGTTCCCGTTCTTTGTGCGTTATGCTTACCGCCTCTACGATGGTTCGCTTACAATGCACTCCGCGCCGGTTCTCATGGTTTGCTCGTCCGACCTTGCTCCGCAATGCTTCGTCACCCACATGCATGGCGAAGATACTTCTACGGCTATCAATCAGGCTACGCTGCGCCTTGCCGGAATGTTTCACCAGCTTGACTATGCGGTTACTAAAGATACGGCTATAACCGAACTCGAAAACTGGAATGACATCATCAAGTCGGTGGATATATTCGTTTCTGCGCCTATTTATACATACAATCAGAATGGGGAGTGTACGAGGTTTCTGTACACTGATTATTCGGATTGTTATTCTATTTGTAAGAATGTCGGGCAAAAGGCAGATACGACAAAATTTCCTATACGTTATCAGAAGTCACGGTTTTCCGAATTGTATGCATTCACATTCGAGCCTGAAAAGTTGACATACCCGGCATGGCGGTTAATGCTGCCCCAGCGTGACGGCGATGCGATTAAGGGCGACATCACGGACAATCACCTGTTCTATTTCCTGAAGTCTGTCAACGTGACCGATTTGAAAACCGAACGTACCATTATTCCTGTCAATAAGGAATATCTGCAATCATTGGTCACTCGTGAAGTCATGACGGATGATTACGACAGCCACGACTTGCTTATACCGAAGTATTCCTACAACTATAATTCACGCTTCAATATAGCCAACCTGAAAAAACAGTTGTTTACAGGTTTTCCGGCGGCTGCGATGTTTTCTTTTACGGATGGCAACGTGCATAACTTTACGGATGTGCCGATTGAAAGTGTGGATTATTGCGTTTCCGTATTAGTCTATTATTTCATCAAGCAAGATGGTCGTGACATTGTGGTTCGTGGCGATGTGGGCAGTTTCGGATTTAATACGCCATACCTTTGGCTCTTCTATCCGAATACCAATGCGTATAAGGCGGTGCTTGAAATTAACCAATATCTTTCAACCTATTATGAAGTTCCTCTTGAGCCTCATCCCACGCTAAACGGTGCTTATTACTTCGGAGGCTGGGAGGGAATAAACGTCAGTGAGAATGAAAAGTACTCTTCTTTCGGTGTGTCCACATTGGCCGAACGCACCATTGACGTACCCAACAAAATCTATACATCCGAGGTAAATAATCCGTTCTACTTCCCAGTGCTGGGTATCAATACCATTGGCACAGGTATAATTCTCGGCATCATTTCTGCGGCCAAGGCTCTTTCGCAGGGCCAGTTCGGTCAGTTTCCCCTCTACGCTTTTTCCACTGATGGCGTTTGGGCGTTGGAGGTATCGGACACTGGCACCTATTCGGCAAAACAGCCAATCACGCGCGATGTCTGCATCAATCCCGATAGCATCACGCAAATTGATAGTGCCGTTCTCTTTGCCACCGACCGGGGCATAATGCTCATCAGCGGTTCGGAAACCGTCTGCCTGTCCGAAAGCATCAACAGCCGCGACCTTTTTTCATTGTCCGATTTGCCCACCGCTGATAAACTCGTCGGTGTGTTCAATCAGTTTGCCGATGAGCAGGAACGCATAACGCTTGAAAACGCTTCGCTGCTTCCGTTCCGTGAGTTCCTTGTCGGATGCCGCATGATTTACGATTACACCGGGCAACGCATCCTCGTTTATAATCCGTCTGTCAGCTACGCCTATGTCTATTCCCTGAAGTCTAAAGCATGGGGCATGATACACAGCGAAATCACGGACAATGTGAATGCTTATCCCGATGCGCTCGCCATGGTGTCCGGCAATAAGTTGGTCAATTTCTCCACCTCCGATGCGGAAGGCATAACGGCTCTCATCGTCACCCGTCCGTTCAAGCTGGGGCAGCCCGATGTGTTCAAGACGATAGACACAGTTATCCAACGTGGATATTTCCGGAGCGGCCATGTGTGCCAAGTACTCTACGGTTCTCGTAACCTCTTTGACTGGCATATTCTGTGGAGCAGCACAGACAAGTATCTGCGTGGATTCCGTGGATCTCCATATAAGTATTTCCGCCTTGCGCTCATCTGCAAGTTCGACAAGGCTGAGTCCGCCTATGGTTGTTCCGTACAGTTCACGCCACGGTTCACCAATAAGCCGCGATGAAACGTATTGTTTATAGGTTAGTTTAGTTTTTAAGGTTAATTAGATTGTAACGAAAGAGCCGGGATGCGTGATGCACCTCGGCTCTTGCTTATTTGGTAATAACAATCCTAAAACGGTGATAGTTTCCGTCTTATCATCTTGGTTCTTGACACCAATGCCGTCCGTATCTTTTCACGTAGCGTGGTGAACTTCCGTTGCCAGTTTGCTTCGCTCTCCGGATTGGTGATGCTCATCCAGTCGGCAAGCACCCTACACACCAAGTATTCGTGTATCAGCTCTTCCAGCAGCCGTAGGGTGGTCAGTGAGAATGTTTCCGGCAATGTCAGCTTTATTTCGTAAGTTTCAGGCTCTTTCAGTACATCGTCCAATGCCTCCTGCTCGTCGGGTATCTCCTCTTTCGTGTAGGGATAGAGCATTTCCACGCATTCGGCGTGTGCCATGTTCAGCACCCTTGTTACTCGGTCCACATTGCCGTCTTGCCCGATGTCGAACACTTGGTGCCGTCGGCACTCGTCACCTTCGGGCAGGATGTCGGCCTCCACGAATGAGTAGTTACTCGCGTCGTAGATAAGCTCGGCTCGCTTGAAGGTCAGGGTCGCGTCCTTATGTTTTGGCTCTTTTCCACAGCAGTACAACATAATTCTTCACTCTTAATTCTTCACTTAGTTGTATGTGGGTCTTGTCGGGCGGCTTCTCTTGTACAAAGCGCGTTTCACCGTTTCAAGGCTTGCCGTGGAGTGGCTCAGGTAGTCTTGTGCGTCTGCCTTGTTGGTGATGGTGAACCACTCATACAACGCCATGTCTACCAAGTAGGCGTGTATGCCGTTGCCCAAGCTGTCCGCCGAGGCGTTGTTGTAGTTCGAGGGCAGCTTGAATGCCAGTACCAGCTGGCCGTCATCGTCAATCTCTTTAGGAATGATGTTGTCCGATGTGCTTTTATTCTCGTCCAAGTATTCCCCAAGCAGGCTTTTCAGGCTTGAAAAGGCGTTGGCAAGGCTGCGGCGCAACTGGTAGCTGCTCTCCAAGTCTTCCGAGGCTTGCATATTCGAGCTGGCCTCGTAGTTCTTTGTACCCTCAAATTCTCGTGCCTGTCCGGTCAGGTAGGCTTTGTTCATGATGTCAAACATCAGTTCTTTCACTTCCTGCGTAACGGTGAGTGTCTTTTTGTTTTCAGCCATAGTCGTATCTTTTTTAGTTCTTAATTCTTCATTCTTAACTCAATTGTATGTCGGGCGTTTCGGTTTCTTCTTGAAGAATGCCTTACGCATGATGTCTTCCACGTTCGCGGCCGCTCCTGCCGCATAGTCCGTTGCCTCTTGTTTGTTGGCCAGCGTGTACCATTTGGCCGTGATGTTCATCACGAAGAAGCTGAACAGGCTGCGCTCCATACTCTCCAACAAGCTCTCGTCGAACGAGGCCGACAGCTCCAATGTCAGTGTGTAATTGCCGTCCTCTTCCTGCTCGTCCGAAAGAAATTTCTTCATGCTGTTGCAGATGGCGTTCTTGCTCTCGTTCCAAAACCGTTCCAGCATGGTCTTGTCCTCCTCGGTGGTGAAAATGCGGTTGTATGCCGCCTCGTCATCCATCTTTGCACCCGTGTATGAAGTGGTCTTGGCCACTTCATTGTACACGTTTTCTTTGTTTACGCTCAATGTTTGTTCCATATCGTTTCCTCCTATATAAGTTTGCGGATGAACGCCACGATTGCTTTTCGGTATTTCCATACCAAGCCGATAACAAGAAGTGCGGCCAACACACGGAAACCGTATATCTCTGTCTGCTGCCACCACGTCAGTTTCTTCTCTACATATTTGGTTTCTACAATGGTGTTCGTGCCGGTCTTGTGTGTGGTGCTGTCTTTCCTCTCTACCTGTTTGTCATACTCAAACGGCATTTCCTGCGGCTTGGTTTCCAGCGTGTGGTGCAGCATACCGTCAGGCGTTACCCATGCGTCAGACGTGGCAAAGTCGTTTTCCAAGCTGCTTTTGAGGGTATCGGGAATGATACTTTTTGCCGTCTGTCGGGGTATCTCGATGTAGGCGGTGTCTTTCACGTACACCGTTTCCGTCCTTACTTCGGTGCGCACGCTGTCACGTAACTGCTGAGTAACGGGCATGTAACGCTGCGTCCTGCATCCTGTGAGGAAAAAGCCGGAAAACAATATGAGGATTATCTGTTTCATTTCTTCAGATATTTAGTCCAACAATAAGGCTCTCTACTGGAAAGGTACTGCAAATCGTCGTCGTTGACGTATGCTTCCTGCTCGAAAGAGATGTTACGGTAGGCATTCCCGCTCCCGAACAATCGCACAATCCATTCCACCACATACCACACATAGAAAAACAGGTAGAGCATTTCTTTCATTTGTGCCGTATGGATGGCTTCATGGTTTAGTTCCTTGTCAGTCAGCTCTACTCCTTTCCGGGCGAATATAATGCCGAAAAGGTTGATTGCTTTATACCCTTTGAACGGAATAAGGTTGTTGTACACTACTTTCATAGCTCTTTGTATTCTTCTTTCGCGTCAAAGCATGGACATTCCTTTATTCTTTCCCATGGATCAACAATGCCGTTTCCATTCGTGTCCGGACTGATGTCCCTGTGTCCCATTATCTCCGCTTTGGGGTAACGGCTTTTCAGCTCTTTCAACAGCTTCAACAGGCTTTCTTTCTGCTCCGGCGTGCGGTTGTCCACTGCCTTGCCGTCAGAGGCTATGCCGCCCATGTAGGCCACGTTTATCGACGTAGAGTTATACCCCTTTACACCGTTGCTCACAAACTGTTCACCCAATAGCTGGGTAATGGTTCCGTCTGCTTGTATCACATAGTGATAGCCCGGATTTTTCCAGCCTTTTCGTTTGAACTCTGCCTGCAAGTCGGCAATCTTCTGATGTTGGTTTCCTGCCGTGCAATGCACGAATATACGTTTAATGCTTCTCATTTCCTTTGGTTTTATCATTGTTGTTAAATCCTTCTTCCAATGCTTCGCCGATGTCTGCGTTCTTGCGCTTGGCAAAGGCCACTACAAAGGCTCTCAAAAATCCTTTCACCGATTTTTCTTCTATCTTTATGCCGTGCAGGTAGAAGAAGTGTCCGCAAAACGACTTCGCTTCACAGGCTATCGCCACGGCTGTGGCTACTACGCCGCCCATTATGTGGTCCACTCCTATCGGTTTGAGTATTGCCCAACCGAAGAACATACCCAGCGTTACCCACATGAAGTAATCAATGAGCTTGTTCACAGTCCTGCGCATGGCACGCGAGGTGCGCCATTTGTACTGTGCCATGACGATTTTGTCGCCTTTCTCTTTGGCTTTCTTGTATCGCTTGCTGCTCTCGCCCCAGCCGTAGCGGAAGTCGGCCAGCACACATACGGTGATGGCAAGCAACATCCAGCGTGCATCAATCATCACGCTTATCATTTCACTACCGAATACGGCTATGCCAACAGCTCGCGTGCCTGTTTCCATTACATTGTCATTGTCAAATAGCATGGCTTCATTCTTCGTTGATAGTTCCGTCAAAATAGTAACCGCGCTTGTTGCGGATTATCGTTTCAAACGGTAAGTTCGACTTGTCTATCTGCTTCAGCACTGCGCACAGAAACTGGTAACCGCCTCCCACAAACCGTTTCTTGCCCTCAAAGCGTATCTGCATCTTCAGATAGTCGGTGTTCGGCTTCTTCTCGCTGGGGCGCACCTCGAAGTTCAGCACCTCTATCGGCTTGTCAATAAGCTGCTCTATCTTGATGTTGTCGCCCTCAAACGGACGCTCTATCTTTTTCTGCAATAATTGTGATAAATCCATATCGTTATCTCGGTTTACTATTTTGTTAATCAGGTTTCGTGCGTCGCAGCATTGCAATATGCCCATATAGCTCGGAACGCTCTTAGGTTTATGCCGCCGTTTGGCAAACGCTTTCTTGATGCGCTTCCTTACCATCGTGCTGTTTTTCCTGTACACGTATCCGCCAAAGTCAAGACCTCGTTCTGAAAGGTTTTCTCCAAGCGGAAATATCTGCCGCTTGTGGTTGCTCTCCAAATGCAGCTCGTACCAAAGGAAATTAAGTATCCTCCATTGCCATTGATGTAGTTCGGACTTATCATCGCTCATCAGTACAATGTCATCCATATAGCGGAAATAGTATTTCACTTTCAGCACTTCTTTTGCTAAACGGTCTAATGGCGACAAATACAGGTTTATTTCCAACTGCGACAAGAAGTTTCCTATCGGTAATCCTTTACCGTTGTAGTTTATGCTGTCCATCAGTTCCAGCATACGCTTATCTTTGCAATGCCTCCTGTATGTGCGTGCCATGATGTCGTTGTCTACGCTCGGATAGCATTTCTTGATGTCCATCTTGAATATGTACACACGCTTGTTCCCGAAACTGCGTATGGCTCGTTTTACCTTATGGTTGAGGTTATACCGTAACTTCTTACAGTTTATTCCTCTTCCCGGCAAGCAGGCGTAGGTGTCCGATGTCAGGCTGTTGTCCCATTTCTTGCGCATCACTTGACTTATTCCGTGCTGCACGCAACGGTCAGGATAGAAAGGGAGCTTGAATATCTCCCTCTCTTTTCCGTATTCCGTCTTTATCTTGTCTACCTTATAAGGCGAGGGCTTGAATTTCCCGGCATTGAGCATCACACTTAGTTCATGTGCGGCATCTTTGTCTTTCTTCAATACCCTGCGCACTTTTCGGTATTTGCGCTTGCCCTTTGCTGCGGTGCGGATAGCTGTCAGCAGGGTTTCTTCATCGCTGAATGTACTCCAAACATTATTCAATCTTTTCATTGATAGCTACTTAAAATTCTGTTGAACATTCTAAGTGCCCGTGTGAGCCTTTTTCGACAATCTTCACGCCTCTTACAACTGATGCGCTACTAATAGTCGGCAATCCTCGTGGTGGAGGCTTGGTACCTCCGACTGCTTGTCTGTCATTTTTCACCATGCGGGTGTGGTCTCGGCCTATGTTGGTTTTGCACTTATATCTTTTTGCTTTCACACGTAAGCTGGAACCGAAGTTCGTGTTCGAGTTCGACGGGGCGTTGTTCGCATTGCAGTAGCGCAGGACGTCATTGCTGTTGTTCGCATTGCCACCAAAGAAACCAGCGGTTAGGCCGACAACCTGTCGGAGTTTTCAGGCGAAGAATGACTTGCTTATTCGTAGCCCGATTTTGTGGCATTTCCCGTAAGTTCGGTAACAAATGCCTTGTATTCGGCTACTTTCTTGTCATTCTCTTTGGCAAAGTGGGTCATGATGTACGAGGTATCGGCTTCTGAATAGGTCGCCTTTACACCGGCTGCCACAATGCTGTCAATGCAGACAGGCTGCTCCACTCGTTCCACTACGTCATAGACGTAGATAGTCTTTTCCTTGCCTTCTTCGTCAATGGTCTTTTCCTGACGAATGTTGATGGGCACATGGCGTTTTTCACCCCAATTCTGAATTTTCGGCTCTGTTTCTGAAATCAGGCCTCTGATAATTCCGTTCATAGTTTTTTGTTTTATTTCTTGATTTTCCTCTTGTTTTCTTGTTTCAGATTACCCCAACTCTCAAAATCGCCCGGCTTTCGGTCTGCGTCTTGGAGTTGCGGTTTTCGGTTTTAGACCTCTCCGCCGGAGCGGAGAGGTAGGTTTTCGTCTTTCGTCTTGAGTTTCGTCTTTCGTCATTCGGACAGCTCCACACGGAAGCCGGAACCGACGTTCGTGCTCGAGGTCGACGGGGCGTTGTACGCATAGCAGTCGCGCAGGACGGCAATGCCGTAGTACGCAGCGCCACCAAAGAAACCAGCGTTTTTCCTGCGGTATTTACCTGCGGTGGCTTCACTATCCAAATAAGTGTATGCCGACTGGTAGTTGTTGATGGCTGCTCCGGTATTTACACCCGGCAACACAATGCGGCCTTTGGCGGTGTTTAGGCAGTCTTTCATCCAGCCCGAAGTATTGCCGAGGTCGCCAATTTTCTCATACTTGGTCACGAAAGCAAATTCGTTAGCACTGTCTTTTGCGGTCTCGTCCGTGTCGGTGGTCATGTCGGCAATGCTCTTGGCACGGTATAGGTCGTTATGCACGACACCCTCTCCATCCTGATAGTTCAATACATCGTAGCCGCTGAGGTGTTGCCAAATGTTACCCCACAGACGGGTGCGTCCGCGCCATACGGGAACTCGTAGTACAACTTCTGCATCTCTTTCGGTGACTTCGCCTCCACTCGTGAGTGCGCAAGTGAGCTTGGCGGTAAATGTCTTGGTATAGATACCTGTCATTACGCCGTCCGACAAGCCCTGCAAAGCTTCCCCGTCAGAGTTGGTAACACCCTCCAACGTTCCACCGTCCGAAACGGCACGTTGCGCTTCAAATATCTTCAACAGCGAGGTTTGGCCGTTGATGGCACTCCACATACTTACTGCTTCTCCGCTTATATACACATTGCTGTTAAATCGGAGGTAAGTCCACGCATCGCCATTCTTTACCCTGCATCCCGATATAGTTCCCCACGTGCTTTCGCTGGGAGATGCATTGCTTGATATGCCATGCCCGAATACACTGTTCAGGTTTTTCGTCCTGCACTCGATGTAGAGCAGAGCCATGATAAGCTCAAGGTCAAGGGTTGATGCGTTGGCATACGGTACGTTCAACAGCGTGTTGTCGTTTTTAGCGCGGGCTGCAGACTCAAAACCGTAACGGCTCTTGCTTCCCGATGGGTATCCGTTGGCGTTGACGTAATCTCCCTCTGCGCTGATGTTGGTCAATCGCGTAGTGCCTTGTGTTCCGGCAATGGTCGGATTGTATATGCTTCGTGCTACGTTCGACACAATCACCTCGAAATCTGGCGTTTCTGCGTATGGGTGGATTTCCTCTGCCTCGTCTCCGTCATAACTGAAAGGCTCGTCAGAGATGATGTATCTCTCATATATGCTGTTCGTACCTCCTATGATGGCGTAGAGTGTGGGGAATGTCTGCATCACGTCGCTGCCGTCGTCACCGGCTAATGATACGGATGCGCCTTCTTTCGTCTTGTTCCAGTTTGTTTGGTTGAATGTCGCCTGTTTGACACCATTCTTCACCAAGCCTATTTGGATGAGGTTGTGGAAAGTCAGGTTCTTCAACAGTTCCTCGTCGCCTATCATGGCATGGTAGCCGTTTTCACCGCCTCCGTTGCTCGCTCCGCGCTCAAACTCTATGCCGTAGTAATGCTCCAGCTTGCGCAGACTCTTGTCCGTAACCGATGACGGACACATAATTCTTAATGCTTTCATTTTTGTTGAATTTTGTTGTTAACCTAAAATTATTCTCTTGTAGAAGTTCAGACACCAGTTTTGCATCGGATATTTCTTGCCGACAATGGACTCTCCCTTGACATCCACCGGACGGTAGTTCACGGGGGTGAACGGTCTTGTCTTGTTCAGTCCTCCGCTTGCCCCTCCGTAATTGGAGGTAAGGACTATCGGGCCGTCCTGTTCTATTGCATCGAACAGCACCTTGTCGCCGTATGAATATCCTGTTGACGAAAGGTAGTTCTCGTCCAGATATTCAAGCTCTGAAAGTTCCTCCTCGGTGGCTTTGGTCGAACCGTTCCATCTGTTGCTTGTCCGCAATGTCGTGCCGCTGCTGTATGGCGTGCCGGTATTGTCGTCCTTGTTGGATGTCAAGCGGTAGGTTGTGCCGTTGGAGTGCTCGTACAGGCATTTATCACCGTATGAGTAGGTCTTTTCTGCGCTCCATGCCTCAAGCGTGGACTTGTCGTCATCCGTGGCCACCGCCGCGCTCCAGTTCGTGAACGTGGTGCGGCTTCCGTGGTCTCCAGCGTCGTTGCGGTAGTCGTTCAGGGCTTGCCACGTGTCGCTGTCACGCAAATTTCCTGCGCCTTGGTTGTGTCCGCTGTATCCGCTTTGCCCCTGCCCGGCATAGGTTACTTCTACTGCGCCTGTGAATTCCTCAATCTCGCCGCAAGTGAGGATAACGCAATTCTCTACAATGGCAATGTCAGTTATGGTTTGTATGAGTGAGGAATTTGACGTGATAGTTTTTGCCGCGTCAAGTTGCTCTACCGTTCCCATGCGTACCGTAAAACCGTTGGTTTTATACACATTGTCTATCGTGTATTTGTCGAAACGCAACGGTGGAACTGGCGTGTTCATGTAGATGTATATTTTGTTACCCTGTACCTCATAGTTGTATGGCTGCAATGGGTGCCAGTCTATGCCTTTCAGGTAAACGTTGTAAAGTGCCTTGGCGCAATACTCGCCAAACCAACGGTAGCCGTTCATGGCCAAGTGTCCGCCGTTGTAGTCGGGGGTCACGTAGGTCGGTCCAACCTGCACAACGTCGTCTTGGTCATCCGCCATCTGCGCAGTAGCTTGGTTGATGGTCATGTAGGCGTTGCTTATGTAAGTGCCGCACACTGAATAGGGCATGAACACGGGGCGGCATTGCTGGTCGTCGCCGAATATCTCCTTTGCCAAGGCGAAAATGTCCTCTTTCAGATAAGTCAATCCTTTATAGTATGCGTCATAGCTCCCGCCCATGGCCATTGACGTGGGCGATGATTGCGCTTGCTCCGTGGCAACCTGCTTCCATTCCTCGTAGGTCTTTCCGATATGCCCTGTTCCGTAGTCAGCCTCACCTTGTTTCCAGAAAACTGCGCTGAGGCTGATGGTCTTTCCCTCGTTGTCGGCAATGGCTTTCACGGCTTGGAAGAATGGCTTGACACGTGTGTCAAGGTTATGCTCGTTGCAGTATGGGTAGCGTGCCGCACCTGAAAGTTGCGCCACTGTCCTGCCTCCTACACCGAGTGAGCAAGCAATGAACTTTGTGTTCTTGTCCCATGGACGTTCTTTCTTGTACATGTTCACAAAGGCATTGACCGTTGACACAATGGTGTCTTGGCGTGTGCCCGTGCATACGCCGTCGTCACGTTTCGTTCCTCCACAGCTCAATGCTTGCAGGGCTGTGCCGCTGGTGTTCCATACATTACTGCCGAGCATAAAGCAGTTGTCTGTCGGCTGGTCGTAAAAGCCTGCCGGGTTTTCCGAGCCGTTTGATAGCGACTGCCCATACATCATGATGATGCAATAGTCGGTCTTTCCCGGCTCTTGCAGAGCCACATTCCCTAAATATGCTCTGCCCTGATTTCCGTCATACATAACTTTTTCTGTGGCTATATTGTTTTCTTTGGTTTGCTGAATACCCGATACTTTGGTGGTAAGGTTTTCCAGCGTGGCATATATGTCCTTTAAGTCGCGCTTGGTTGCTTCGGGTGTTCCTTTAGGTTGGTACACCGTACCGTCACTGCGGATACCCCAACATACTTTTCCCTCTGCATCTAATATGACATAGATAAATTCCATGTCCTCGGCATAATCACTGAATGGCAGCTTGAACTTGGGAGTGTAGAACGATCCGTCTTTAAGCACGCCGAAAAGTAGATGTTCGTCTTTGTCTACAAACATAAGGGCAAACTCTTCGCTTTCCGTTACTTCGCACGTACCCATACCTGTAATCTTGTTGGCTACGATTGCGCCGTCCTTGTCTATACCGGCCAGCAGGTTCCCTTGGCTGTCTGTCAGTCCGAACAGGAAGCGTTCTGAGTCTACAATGTCAAGTTTGCTCTTATATCCGTCTATCGTTATGCCTTTCTGCACAATGACGTGGCCTTTGCTGTCGATGTCAAACAGTGATATGCCGTTCTTGTCCACTATGTGGTAAAGGCTTTCCGCACCGGTCTCTATCACCTCCTGTTTGGCTCCGTTCATTGCGATGTTTTTGGAGAAGTGAAAGTTTCCGGCAAGGTCTATCCCGGCAATCACGTGATTGTCCTTGTCCACAATGGCTGCAATGTAGTTGCCGGATTGCCGGATGTCTATCATGCCTGTGCGGTCGGATACTTCTTTCTCCAATATTTTGCGCACTTCCTCCGGCATACCTTTGGGCTGGTACACAGAACCGTCATGGCGTATGCCGAACAGAAGCAAGCCGTCTGCATCCGTGATGCCGTAAACGAATTCGGCATTCTCAATGATTTTGAAGCAGCCGTTGAATATCTCGGTCACTTTTCTTGCGGTTTCGGCTTCCTTGTTGGCTTGCGAAGCAGCTTCCAGTGCGTCCTCTGTGGCTTCCGTGGCGGCTTCCGTGGCGGCTTCCGATGCTTCTGTGGCTGCATTGGCATTCTCGGTGGCTGTGTTAACTTCTTGCAGGGAGGCGGTAATTCCTCGCGCGTCCGCTATATACCCCCATTTGTCCGCATCTTCTTCAAAGATGGCAGAAGATACGTGGTCAATCAAGGCATATAGGCTGCTACGGTCATGTTCCGTCATGTCGTCTTTTCGGTACTGCGTGTTAGGTTGCCATTCACCGCGCTTCCTGAAACCTATTGTTCCTAATACTTTGCTCATATTGTATGTCTATATTTTGATTAAACCAAAAATAACAGCCCGTCCTCGTTGACGAAAAGCGGCCCGTCATAGTCTGAAGGATAGTCCACGTTCAACGTCATTTCCTCGTAGTCTATCCATATTTTGGGAAGCACTTTCATCTCTCCATGATAGTAAAGGATGTTTGCGTCAGCCAAAAAAGCGTATTCTTCGCCTACGGTTATCGCATGGCCGTTGAGGATTGCATGATGAAGCATTCCGTCTTTCCCTTGTATCACGTACAGGGTATTTTCATATTTGGGCGACTGTTGGTATTCTTCCCATGTCATTACTTCTACCACGCCTTTAGGGATGTTGACAGAACCGTCATCGCGTATGCCGAAAAGCAATCGGTTGCTTTTGTCTGTAATCACAAACACGTATCCCTCGCACTTCTCTATCTGAAACGATTTCATGCGCTCGGTTATCTCGTCAGGAATGCCTTTGGGTATCTTGACGCTGCCGTCCCTGCGTATTCCGAACAACAGGTGATTTTCTTCATCGACAATGGCATAGATGAATTCCTCGTTTTCTATCTCTCTCCCAATCTCGAAAATGCGCCAGCGTCCGGTTGCCTCGTCTTGCTCGTATGAAGAATTGTATTTGTAGTATGCATCCTCCGAGGCCACATAAGCGGTGAAACCATCAGGAACGCTGGTCTCGTCTATGTTCTTCAGGTCAGTCAGGTCGGTTATTTCCTGACGCAAGTCGAGGAATTTCTTTCCCGAATACCTGAAGGTGTCTATAAGTTGTATTCCGCCTGTTGCCATACCTTATTTATATATTTGGGTAACTCCTGATGAGGTTACCGGGGTTGTCAATAAATAGCAGTTATAGTTCACGCCACCCACATTGACTGTCCAAAGTGTGTAGCTGTCTATTACTTCGTAGCCGTTTCCGTCCTTTATGCTGATTAGTTTTCCGAATGACGCAGGATAACAATAGGCTATCTTGCCGTTGCTCGTGTTGATACCGGTTTGGGTTGAAGCACGTGAGGTCTGCAACAACTTCGTAAGTGATTTTACCGAGGTTTCCGTGGGTGTCCAGCCTGCCTGTACGCTCCCGAAATAGGTCGGATATACCACATGGATTTGTTTTGTCGCGCTGCCTGTTACATTGTCATACACGGCTGTCAGGGTGTAACTTAGGGTCTTGGGGGAGTTTTCGTTGATGGTTATTTCTTCCATTGTGGAATGTTTTTCCTCACCGTTCAATGTAACCTCGCTCTCGTCAGACACTTCCGCTCCCCTGCGTTCAATCTCCCATGTAAGGGTTACTTTTGTGCTTACGCCTACCTCTACAATGTCAGGAGACGCACTCATCGTAACAGTTACAGGCCACACCGTTGCATCAAGATTTATAAGGGTTTGTTTGTCCGAGGCGGTCATCATGCCTGCGGTTTGTCTGGTTACAATAGGCACGTTTACTGTGAAAGGTGCTTCTGTTCCGTCAGGTTTCTTCATCTTGAATGTCAACGTCACGGTATTGGCGGTTGTATTGAACGTAACGCTGCTGCCTAACAGTACACCGTCTGCAATGAATTCTTGAATATCCTTTACATCATCGTCAAGATTGGCTACATCTTCCTCCAGTTGGTCAAGATACAAATTCACTTCGCCGCCTTGCTCGCCTGTAGCTACCCATTCTCCGCCGTCTGAACGGTACACGTCGGCAGGCAATGTGTTTCCAACAAGTGCATACCAACCCGGCATGGGGCGTGGATATGCTTCTTTTAGAGCGTCCAACGAGGCATACAGTCCTTTACACGGGCCTTTGATGTTCTTTGCGTCCAACCAGCCTTTGATTACTACGTTATGGTCAAACACGGAGTTCCCATGCACATTCAGGTGTCCGCCGGCGGTGATGTCGCGGCTTGTCGAAAGGTTGCCTTGTATGGCTTCGTTTTTAAGACTGCTCATAACTCTTAATCTAACAGTGATTTACTAAGTTCTACCATCGTGGTTGACAGCTGGTCGCCTATGCTTGCCAATGCCAGTGCTGCGGCACGATATACGGCAGCACGGTAGCATTTCTCGCTCACGTCTATGCCTCCGTCAATGTCTATTTTCGGCAGAGGAACATACACGGCTTGGTCAACGGTGGCTGTGTCGTCTTTGCAGGAAAAGAATTCAAGCACCTGCCCCTCGGCTCTGTTCACGATGGCTACAACAGGCTTTTCGGGATTGCCGCAAATGCCTTTCCACTTTGAGAACTGCCGGGTATAGATTGGGTCGTCTTGCGTAATGGCTTCCGATATGCTGTGCCTCCAGTCGCTCATCTTGAATACGACAAGCCGCATGAAGTCGTCGGGCAGCAATATCCATCCTTTGCCGTCCTCTCCCCACGTCACGGCTTCCCCGAACTGGTGGCCTTGCTCCAACAGGTTAAGCGGAGCTTCCATTTCCACCATGCGCACGGCGTCAACCAATTTGGCGTAGATGATGTCATCGAGACTTACCGTGTCCAAATCCTCATCTGCCAGCAACGGGGTACTGTTGTGGTTCATGTCTATCGCCACGCGCACGGCTTTTGCCATATCTTCTGCCTGTACTATCATTCTTCCAATCCCTCAAATTCAATGTTGTGCGCCTTGGCGGCTTCCATGATTGATTTTTCCGAACGCAACGACGTGCGGCTGATACCGAAAGTATCTGCAAGAAAATCTTTGGCCGCGGCGAGGTCGCTCACGCTTACTTTTCGTATCTCGTCTTTCTTTTCATTGGCTGCGGCTTTCTCGGCTTCCTGCCTGGCCTTGATGTCTTCCTCGCTCTCGGAGCTTACCAACTTGAACAGCTTGCCGTACTTGTAATGGTGTTCAAGGGCGTACTGTACTTCCGGGTTGTCGGTCGTATATACGCTGCTCCCGTCTGATTGGGCAGTGAACGCCACGTGCATGTTCTTCTTGCTCTTCAGCACCACGTTGATGGCGATGGATGTCTTTGACTTATAATGCTTAATCATATCCTTTTTTATTTGAATAAATTGTTCAGGGAGGTTCTTTCTCCCTCCCTGAACGTTGTTATTATCGCTTATCCGCCTACACCGGGTGCTTTGGCAAGTCTCATACGTGCGTGTGCCTTGGCATAGCGCAGGTACAGGCAGCTTACTTCCTGAATAACTACTGCATCCGTACGGCGGATGCCGGCCTTCTGCAAGTCAAGCACGTTACGCGCCCAGCTTACATGGGTCTTTTTCGACAGATATTCGGGATCCATCGCAAAGCCGCAGTCGCTCATGCCGTTCATGTCGAACAGCTCGTGGTGGATGGTCAGCACCTCGCCGAAGTCGGTGTCCCAGCTCTTGAATTTCAGGTTCCATACTTCCACCGTGTCTTTCAGGCGGAATTTCTCGCTCTTGATTTTCGAGAAAGCGGCCAGCATGTCCGAACCACAGAACAAAATCTTACGTTTGTTGCCGATACCCGTGCCAACGAACAGGTCTTTGGTGATGTCCACAAGGTTATCATCAGTGATGACGGCGCAGTTTTGGTCTGCATCCCATACGCCGACTTCGATGTCCTTACCGGCCATGTACCACAGTCCGCCGGTGAACCATGTCAACATACCGTCCTTGCTCACGTGCTTGATTTTGTTCTTCACGCCGAACAGGTAGCTGTTTTCCATAGCAAGGCGCATGTCGTAAATGCCGTCCTCCTCGATGTCGGAGAAGCCCCAGTTCACTTCTTTCTTGGCAATCTTGTCAAACGTTGACTGCTCAATCTGTATCATGAAGTTCTGGCAGTACTGAGTTTCAGGCATCGGAATGTTGTTGAAGCGGCCCGTCTGCACATCAAGCTCGCCGCACGCCTTGCCCATACGCACCAGCACCGTGTTTTCAGGAATGGCAGGCACCCATATCGGCTGTTTGCTCGACGAGTCCATCGCTCCGTTCACGGCATATACGGTAGGCTTGTTGGTCGACGGGTCTTTTCCGCATACGCACAGCACGAGGTCGGGCACATTGTCGCCTTCTTCGTATGCCTGTCCCGTATCGGGATTGGTAACACCTTTAACACCTACCACGCGGATAGTGTCGTCCAGCGTGAACATGTTGGTGTCGCTCACGGGCAATGTGGTGCTTGCGCCGCTCGACATGGCCGTTACGGCTTCGGTAGTCGTACACTTGATTTCTCGCGTGCCCACACTGTAATACTTCACCTCGAAGCTGTCGCAACTGCTTGATTTCGCATATCGGCTGATTTGGTCGATAGGCGTTGCCATAGGGCGGATTTTGACAATGCGCTTGTCCACATCCGCCATGTAGAAATTCGGGTCGCCGTCCGCACGTCCTTGTGTTTCGGTGGCAATGCCCGCTGTCGGGTCGCTGCCTCCGTCGCCGTCGGCTCCCGCGTTTGTCTTACCTGCATCGGGCAAATCGGAGGCTGCCGCCATCGTCACACCGCTCGACGCACCTATCACAACTGCCAACAACGTCAGCATGATGCGATACAGAAAACTCGTACTTTTCTTTAACGTCTTCATCTTTTTGGGGTTTTAATTGTTGTTTATAAATTCTTCATTCTTCACTCTTAACTTTTAATTCTTAACTTACCGTGCCGGTCTGCGCTTTTCTCCTCCGCGCTCCCAAATGGTCTGCCCTCCGTCATCGTAACGGTTCAATGCGCCCAAGTCGGGCATATCCCTTGCCTTTCCGCCGCCTCCGTTCTTTCCGTCAAGGTTGGCGGTGCCGTCGCTGCGTTGCTTCTTGCGCAGTTTTTCTTCAATACGGGTGTTGCGCCCTTTCAACTCGCCCTCTCTTGCGGCTACGGCCACGTCCGAATCATGGTTGATGGCACGGAATGCCATTTGTATGCTTTCAGGAGAAAACTTTCCCACAATGCCGTCCTTTACGATGCCTACGAGGAACTCCATGGCACGGTCTATCTCGTCATCGCTCACACCGTCTTCCTGCTGCATGGTTTCAAGGGTGTTCAGCGTTTCGGATATGTTCTTTTGATACAGCTCGTCGAACTCTTTTTCCTTGGCTACGCGCTCCGCATAGTCTTTGCTGGCCTTGGCCAGTTCTTCCTGCTTTGCCGGGTCTTTCAGCTCCTCCACGAAATCGTCGCCGAACATGCGCACAAGTTCAACGGCAGGATTGCCGCCTTTGCGCCAGTTCGTCAGAAAAGCGGCACTCCGGGGGTCGCTCGTAAACAGGTCGGAAAACGCTTTCTCGCGTTCCTTATATCCGGCCAGTTCCTTGTCGTAACCGTCGTAATCTTCATTGGCTTGCTCCCATAATGCTTCATCGTCGGCAAATTCACGGTCGGGATATTTGGCCTTCAACCGTTCCGCATATTGTTCGCGGTTGCTCTTAACTGTTGTCTTATCAGGCATATTCTTGATTTTTAATTGTTTTGCGATTTGTCACATTGCAAATTTAGGCTAACAAACCAATTGGCGAGGTATAACTTTTTACGCTCCAATCGCTAATTTTGAAACATAGATAAACTGTATTATGAAGCACCACGGAGCGATGATGGAATACGCCGAGGAGCGTATGCAAGACCTTATGCGGGCGTATGACGAATACATTTCGTCCTGCGCTTACATCCGTATGCCCGATGTGTATGCCGCTATCGTCAATATGCAATCCCAGCGTTTTTGGGTGAGTGACATACGGGCAACTAAGGTTATATACGCCATGTTGCGAGGTGTGCCACTGAAAGATATGCGCCCTTTGAAACGTGAAATGTTCGAGGAAATTTTAAGGCGTGTGTTGGCCTTGCGGAAGAAACGGCCTGAACTCACAATCAGGACGTGTTGCAGCATCGTCGTGGCACAGCCCGCGCCTAAATTCTATCTCACTCCGGGAAGTGCGAAAATCATGGTTTGTAAGGCTCGTAAGAAATGGGTGCAGGAAAAGTTGAAAAGGCTTCGGCTGTTGTAATTGCGCTGTTGGTGACGGTCTTGTCGTTCTTCCACATTGCCGGCTGGCATTCGGTCGGCATCTATGCGCATTGCCCTTTGGCCGGAAGGTTTTTATACCCATTCTTCCATTCGGGCGTTTTCCATGCCTCACTCAATGCTTGGTGCTTGCTCTCCGTGGTGTTTTCCTACGATGTTTCTTTCAGGCGTATGCTCGTGGCTTATCTGTTAGCCGTGACCGTGCCTGTTGATACGTTGGGGGGATTCCTGCCTTTTGACAATCCTACGGTCGGACTTTCGGGTGTGGTGTACGTGCTGTTCGGCTCTATCTCGTTCGAGGTGCTGCGTAAGCGGTATTACCAGTGCTGGATGCTCTTCTACATCGGCATCGGATTTTTCATGCCCAATACCAATGCTTGGTTGCACCTGTACTGTTATCTCTGCGGCTTCGTGGTCGCCTTGCTCAACAAACCAATACACATAAAGCGATGACGGTAAGGGAAAAGGCCATAAAGGAGATTATCAAAGAAAACGAACGGCGCAATGCGGAAATCTACGCCAAGTTCGACCCTGTTACCGGATATGGCTCGGTGGGGGAGCGGAAGAAAATCGTAATCGACGATTTTCCCATTCAAATGCAATGGGTGCCGGTCGAAATGATGAAAGTGCCTCTCGTGGCGCAGCTTGTCAAGTGCGGCTCTGTTCGTGCGTTCCTGACGGATTGCATGGAGGTTGAATACAACGAAGCAGATCGCCTGAAAGTCATCGAGCAGTTTGTCCGATTGCGCTTCCGTTACGATTTTCCGTTTTGGGCGGCCACGCAGGTTTACATCAAGAATAAGGACGGCGGCGAAGATGTGCTTTTCCGGCTGACACGTCCGCAGCGTAGGTTTGTCGCACGGCTCGAAAGATTACGCAAGGCGGAGAAGCCCATACGCATAGTCTTGCTTAAGGCTCGCCAGTGGGGCGGCTCCACCACCTCGCAGCTCTATATGGCGTGGCTGCAACTCATCCACAAAGTGGGTCTTAACTCGCTCATCATCGCACATCAGGGTACGGGGTCTGACGAAATAAAGGATATGTTCGACCGCATGATCAAGGCATATCCTGTCGAAATGCTCCACCGTCTGGGAGAAGCCTACAAGGAAAATGAGCCGAAACTGGTGGGCGTGGGCAAGTCGGGCAGCATCTACCGTGTGCCGCAACGCAACTGCAAGATAAAGATTGGCACGGCGGAACGGCCGGACGGTTGCCGTGGCGGTGACTACAGCCTTGTGCATCTTTCCGAAGTGGGCTTGTGGAAAGCCACGGAGGGCAAGAAGCCGGAGGACATCGTGCGTTCCGCCTGTTCGGGTGTCCTCTACCGGCCTTACACGATGATTGTTTATGAAAGTACGGCCAACGGCACAGGTAATTTCTTCCAGCGTGAATACGATGCGGCTAAAAAAGGCGACTCGCAGTTTGAGGCGATGTTCGTGTCGTGGTTCGACATTGAGAAATACTCACAGCCGATAGTTGACATAAAAGCCTTTGCAGCCAACCTGTATGACAATAGGGAGAATGCTAATGTATCGTCTGCCCGCGAGGAGAGCGGACGCTATCTGTGGGCGTTGTGGGAGAAAGGGGCTACGCTCGAAGCCATCAATTGGTACGTTCTTGAACGTGCCAAATACAACGACCATGCATCCATGGCTTCCGAATATCCGTCAGACGATATTGAGGCGTTTGTTCATTCCGGCACGATGGTGTTCGACAAATACAAGGTGGAGGACTTCGACAAGTGTTGCAAAGAGCCTCGCTACGTGGGCGACGTCTATGCCGATGCCGACGAGGGAAAGAATGCGTTGAAGAACCTGCGCTTCTCCGAGGACAAGCAGGGGATGCTTTGGGTATGGGAACTTCCGGAGGTGGACGAGGCGGAAAAGGTGCTCAACCGTTACCTGACGGTAGTCGATGTGGGCGGTCGTTCCAACAAGGCGGACTGGTCGGTAATCGTCGTTTTCGACCGCCTTTTCATGGCCGACGGCGGCAAACCGGTAGTTGTGGCCCAGTGGTACGGCCACTGCGACATTGACTTGCTGGCGTGGAAGGCGGCACAGATAGCGGCTTTTTACGACAATTCATTGCTGGTCATTGAGAGCAATACACTTGAAACACACGACAAGGAGCGTGACGTGGACGGTGACCAGTCGCAGTTCATACTCAATCAGATTAAGAACGTTTATCCGAATCTCTACGCACGTAAGCAGTCTGAGGAGGACATTTTGGCCGGTCTGCCCACAAAATACGGCTTCCACACGAATGTGGCCACCAAGCCGATGGTCATTTCCACGCTCGTGAAGGTAATCCGTGAGAATGCCTACATCGAGCGTGACCGGCGTTGCCTTGACGAGTATCTTGTTTACGAAAAGAAACCGAATGGGTCTTTCGGCGCGGTGGTCGGCAAGCACGATGACTTGCTCATGACACGGGCTATCGGGCTGCACGTCTGTTTCTATGAAATGGAACTTCCCAAGTTCATCATGCGGAATAGGTTATCAACGAGGGCAAGGAAGAAAAAAGCGGTTTCAGCCGCAACAATATAAACATTTAATACTTTAACATTATGCACATCTTTCAAAAGTTAAAAGCATCCCTCCGTTTACGGGAGGCAGTGAGAAAGGCTGACGAGGCACATCAGCAAACAGGCGAACGCTATTATGTCATGCCAGCATCGGCGGACGGTTGCAAACTCATCATCATGGATAGGTTCAATTTCCGCAAACTAAAACAGAAAGGGTATATAATGCGCAAGGCGTATGTCGCCGACATCGAACGGGAATGTTTCTATTTCACGCCTTACCGCAACGGCTCGTGCGCAATATCTCCCGAAATAGAGAGTGTCAAACGCCGACAATATTTTGATTGGTACAACGCTTGCATCAAGAAATCCAAAAGAAATGAAGTACACGGCAAAGGGTAAACAGAACTTGGAGGGCATACGGACTTTAACGAATGACCCTATTGCCACGTATCAGGTGGCCGGTGTAGGCAAGCAACAAACAACGAACAAGAAACGTACAAAGAATCGTAACTGATTACAGATTGCAGTAAAGGCGGACGCATCCCATAATGGTGCTGTCCGCCTTTCGCTTACAAGGAGCTGGCTTTAATCCTCCGCTCACAGCCTCTATCCCAAATGCTGTCTTCCGGCTCCCGGAAATTGGATAATTGCTCCATTTCCTTTTGCTGGCGTTTCTGCCACGGCTCAAAGTCCGCAATCTCACGGATGAGCCATTGGTCCCAGCGTCCGTTGAAACAGATTCCACGGTCATCAAGATACACGTCGGCAATCACCTTGCCGCTCGTTCTTTCCGGCTGTTCGGGGTTTTCATTGATGTAGTCGTAGGCGATTTTGTTGTCCTCCAGCCATTTTTTCAGCTTCTCTGTTTTCTTCCGGGTGGTGAAAATAATGATAGTCCAACCTTTTTCTTTCAAGACGGATGTGCCGATGTTGGCGTTTGGAATCATGCCGCCAAACACGTCCTCTCCCTGAAATCCGTTGCTGTAATCATGGATAACTCCATCAAAATCAATACAAATGGTCTTTTTCTCCATATCGTTATTTGTTTATTGTTAGTCATTTATGCTACCATAGCGTTGTGCAGCCTGTTCACGGCATCCATATTTGCGCCTTGCTGCGCCTGTTGCATCAGCTGGGGCGATATGCAGTCGGGTGTGCCGCCACGTTCTATTTGTTCACGTTGCGCCTTGATGCTCTGCAACAGTTCGTCCGCAAACGGAAAATCGCCGAATTCCAACAGTTGCTCCACATTGATAGCCTGCGACTGGAACAGCTGCATCAATATGTCGTTGGCAAGCTGGCGGTAGGCCGGTGTCGAAGTACTTTCGGTGATGGAAAGGTCAAATTCCACGTCACGTATCTTCTTCGGGTCGTATTCAATTTGTGCGCCGCTCTTGCCTGCGATGTTAAACACGCGCTTGGTGTCGTAGAACTGCTGCATGTTCTTTACGTCCTTATAAGCACCGTCTATCGTGAACTGGCTGTAACACTCTAACATGTCAAGCAAGGCCATTGTCGAGTTCTGCACCTGTTGGTTGTACATGGCTGCGCTTTGGCCGGAGAAACCTGGTTTCCCTTGCAGTGCGCCGTTCACTCCGCTGATGTCCTCGAAGAATTTCAATTGCAGGTTCAGCAACTCCGAAATGCCGATGTTCGTGGAGTTATTGGCCACCTGCTGCGGAACCTGACGGCTCGCCGAAGGCTTGTACACAATAATGCCGTTGAAGCGGGCCCACTCGTCGGCAATGTCATCCATGCTCACACCGTCGGGAAGGCAGTCTTCAGGCATCAGCAACACGCCTTTGGCCGATGCCCGCATAATCCAGTCGTATAGCGTAATCAGTCGGTTGGTGTATCGCTGTTGGTCTATCACGTCTGATACGAACGAATGAATCTCGCCGTCAATGAACGGATACGCCTTGAACACGTAGGGGTGGCTTCCATGCTCGTATGGCGTTTCACCTTCTTTCAGGATGTCGCCGAACGGAGAGAGGTAGTAGAAGTACCAGTAGTCATCCACAAACCATGTGGCTTTTATCAGCGGAACTTCCTCATCGGGCATTCCTGCGGACTTGGCCATCTGCATACGTTCACGGTTCACTTGTCCCACTTCCGTATCGTAGTCCTCCACGTCTATCTTGAAGATGTCGCCGTTTTGGTAGTCATGGCAACGGTAACGGGGCTTCTGCTCCTTTCGCCAAACTTCTATCACCCTGCATCTTCCCGGCTCGTTGGTCAGCAGGAAATCGTAGTTTTCCAAGCGGCTGTAGCCGAACCGTTCGGCATAACTGGCGATGTATTCTCTTCGTGCGGCCCATTTGTATATGTCCTTCAATCTGCGGTAGTCTTGTGGCGTATGGGCGAACTGTTCGCACAACTGCCCGAAACTGATGTCATGCACTTCGCCAAGACAAGTGACATCCCAGCCTCGGAAGTCTCGCATATTGTTGTCAATGAAGAAATTGTTAGGCTGAACATAGTCCGTCCAGCAATCCTCCTTGTTGTTCCGCCAACCGTAGCTTTTCCGATGTACGATGAAACCTGAAATCAGGAATTCCTCCATACTTCGGGCGTTTACCTCGTTCATGCGGTTAAGTTGCATGTTGCATTGCAGGATGGTGCTCATCGTTTCGCCTAACTTCTGTTCGTCACGGTCACGGGCGGTACAAGTGGGTTCTTTCATTTGGCTGCGGTAAACGCCGAGGACATTACGGACAAGGCGGCGTATGAGATTGTTTTTCAACGGTACGCTTCCCTGCGTCTTGATATAGTCCTCCTCCGTCATGCTCTTGCCGTCCACGCATATCACGTCATCCCACTGCTTGCCGTAGGTGTACCGCTTGTTGCGCTCCCGGTCATGACGGAAATCGTCCATTTGGTTCCAGTAATGCTGCGCTTCCATCAGCACGTCAAATGCCCGGCGGTCGCCGAAATGTTTTTCCGAGAACGCCACGGTGTCTATCTCCGTATCGCCGCGTTTCGGCATGATGCGGCTCATCGGGAACAGTCTTGTATTCTTATTCGTATGCTGCATATCGTTTCGTTTTTTATGATACTTGGAAATGGCTCTCGCCTGATGCAAAAGTAGCCATTCCAAGTATCAAGGGCTGTTTAACTATTTACGGGTATCGTTCATGTCTTTTATCATCATCTTCTTGACTTCGTTCAACTGGGCTTCGATGTCCTTCACCGCTTCCTTGTCACCGTTGGAATTGGCTTCTTTAAGTAAGTTATACAAGTCATCAATGTCAGGACGGTAGTTCTCGAATATCTCATACCTTCTGTATTCAGGCGAGTTATAGAGGTAGTCTATCTTCTCTGCATAATCAAACACGCCGTTATCCGTGTCACGCTCGTAATTCCTAAGCCGTGTCCTCAATTTGTCATGTTCCTCTTTCAATCGGAAATACTCATTGTTGACGGCCTTGTATTCCGTCCGCTCGTCACCGTTTTTCAGAATGCGGTTAAGTATCAGGAAACTGCGTGGTTCATACTCGCGCTGGCCTATCATGGTTTCGCCCATCTTGGTAAGCCGGTCTATCGTATTGGCCACACCACCGAAATAGCCGGTCAGGACATATTCGACTTTTGCAGGATTGATGTCAATCGCGCCTTTCGTGTATTTGTCGCCACCTGAAACTTCATTGAGCGCCTCGGACAAGTCAACGAGGTATTTGTTTGCGCTCTTATAGGCTTTCGTCCATTCGGGCATTTCCTTATTATAAGGTGTGTCTTTATACAAGGGTAGGCCGGTCCAGCTTTTCTTATATCCGTATGCTTCGGCAAACGGCTTTACAGAACTTGGGATAAGTGCCTTGAATCCTCCGCCTCCCTCCAAAAAATCAAGTGGTAACAACTGGCTTACCTGTCCGGCTATCTTGTTGGCGATTTCTGCATCGGTGAAGTGCTCTTTTCCGCTGAGCGTACTGGTCATCAACTCGCCAAGTCCGTATATCGCACGGTATTCAACAGGAAGCGGAATGCTTATCCATTGGTCTCCGGCACGGAACAACAGGTTGCTCCTGCGCACATATTCGGGAAGGTTCCAATAGCTGTTCTTGTCGTCTTCGTCATCGTCGCCATATCCGAGAGAGGCTACAACCGCGCCAAGCAGGAACATGACGGCCAGTCCCGTCAATGCCTTGGCCGGATGGCGTTGGGTTTGCCGTCCGAAGTTGGCCGTACCTTGTATGGCGGCATTCCAAAATACGAAACCGCTTCTGCCCAGTCCTGATAGGAATGCGCTGGCGTTGCCTAATCCTGTCTGCCCGGTCGTGCCCATGAATTTTGCTCCGCTTCCTTTCTTGTTGAAATTCACGCTGATTTCCTTGGCATCGTATATGGAGCGGTCTATCGTCCTGCCCATTTCTCGTGAAGTCACGAAGGCGGCAAAGCGGGCGCAATTTTCCACACCACGGTTAAACTCGTCAAACCTCTCTGACAACCAATCCCACGCTTTGCGTATGGGTATCCTGCCGTTTGCCTTGCGGATTTCACGCCGGATGTCGTTCTTGTGTCTCTCAATGTCACGTATGTTGGCATACCCGGTTTCTCCTCCGTTCATCATGAATTGGTGGAACATGCGTTCCGTTTCATTGTTCATGTCAAGAGTGCCGTTACGGTATTTGGCCAACAATGTCTTCATCCTTACAGGGTTCACTTTCGCAAAGTTGCGGTGGTAACGCAAGGCATAGTTCGGACTTTCCTTTATCCATGCCATGCTGTTTGAGTACAGCATATCACGGATAAAGTTCGACACGACGAAATCCGGGTTTCGTGTGGTGTACAAGGCACTCAGTTCGCGGTTTATCCTCTCTCCGGCTCTTAGTATGGCTCCGATTGCTCCCGACATGTCGTTATCGGGGTTGGTCTGACCGTTGAGTGCCTGTGCAGCCCTCGGATTGCCGTTTATCGTGATGACATAATCACGTCCTCCGCGCTTCACCACTACTTGGTGCTGGCGCAAATCCCGTTTTTCCACAACACGGTAAGGGATGTTCACCGTTTCCTTTCCGTGCTTGTATTTGTCAGGATTTTGTTCGGCCAACTTCTTCATTCTTTCCTCGAACGCCTGCATCTTACGTTCCACTTCTTCGGCGGTATCGTTCTCGTTGATGTTGTCCGGGAATACAGGCTTCCATTCATCCACCGTTTCATCGTATTTCAGCCACAGGTCGCTTACGCTGGCAAGGTCGCTCGGATGGTTCAGCACAAAGTTCAAGAACCGCTGTTTCACCAGCTTGTTACGGTTACCCTGCATAATGGCACTCTCGGCCATGCTTTGCAAATAGGCAAACGGATCGTCTGCCTTTGATTTTCTTCCCTTTGCCGTCTTGAAGGGGGCGTTGAATGCGCTGTTCTTGCTGTTCAGGTAGGCGTATGCCTCCTCGCTTGTCTTTTCATCAAAGCCGCGCAATGGGATGTAGTATTCATACATTGAGCGCACATTGTCGTAGGTGTCCTTTGACATCATGCCGGTTTCATACAGTTTGGAAAGTATGGCATTGCTAACGTCATTGGTACGTTTCCACAGGGCGGCGGTGTCATGTGCCGCCTCGTAATCGTTGACAAGTATTTGCGCCTCCGCCTCGGCATCTGCCACGTTGTCCGTGCCGGTAAGTGCGGTAAGCCCTGCATAGTCCTTTTGACGGTACTCATCGATGAAATCCTGCAAGGTTTTCTTGCTGTGCGGGTGCGCTTTTTGTGTGGCTTCGTAATCCTTTTGTGCATCACGTTCTGCCATCACCCGGTTTCGCTCCAATCCGTGCTTTGCCATCATGTAATCGGTGAGCGTTGCCCGTGCTTCTTCGTTCGGCGCAAGTTTGGCCACCTCGTCCAGCAGCGGCTTAAACAGTAGGTGGGCGAAAGCGTCCGCTTCGGCCTTGTTGACGGAAGATAACCGGTTTTCCCCTAAATAGGCGTTCTCGAAGCCGTCCACGTCCTCGATATTCACCTTTTTCTTACCTTCTCCACGAAGAATGGCGTTCATTGCTTCTCGAAGTCCGAGCATACTGTCTTGCAATGCCTCCTGCATTTGGTACATTCCACGTTTTACCCTTTCTTCATAACGCCTACGGGCATACACACGTTCATGCACTTCAGGGTCGCCGTCCCTGTAAAGGTCATTGTCGGCAACATTCCTGTTCTCACTGTTTACAACGGCGTAGTTACCGACCTTTAACTCATGTTGCTTGGCCACGTCCGCCGCTTCCCCCAATATGCTGCGGTATCTGCCCGGCTCGGCAAGGTTCTCGTAGCTGCGCCACAAGATATAGCGGAGTTCATTGTCCGACAAGGTTACGCCGGAGAAGTCCTCAAAGCCTATCTTGTGAAGCATCCGCAGGAACAATTCCTTTATCTTGCTCCACCAACTTGCATTGACATTCTCGAAGTTCGTATTTTCGGCCAATGATGCCAAGTATTCCTCAGTGGCCGTCCTGAAATCCCAACCGCGCCGTTCTGCCAGTTCTACAATGTGTCTGCGCACATCCGTATCGGCGTTTTGGAACACATTATCAAGGAAAGTGTCAAAATGCTCTCCGAACAATTGACGCAACCCGTAGTGGGCAACGGCTTCGTGCAACAAGGTCTGTTCCGCATCGAACACGCTCGTTTGGTTCGGTATTACTATCGTAATGCGTCCTGTACTGCGTGAATAGAAGCCTTTGGCCTTTGCCCGGTTGCCTTGCAACGTGGACGCATCGGTTACGATGTCCACGTTGTCAAGATGCAGCGTTTCGGCAAGCTCTCGTACACGTTCCACCATGCGACCACGTTCACGCTCGGCGAATGCCTTTTGCTGCCGTGCCGTCCTCGTGGACTTGCCCAGCAACTTGGACATAGGGTCATTCGCCATGGATAAGTCTTCATCGGTCAATGCGCCATTGCCACTTCTTAATACAGTGGCGGCTTTCTTACGGTTCTTGCTGATACCGTCAACTATCTTCACTCCTAACTTTTTCAATTCTTCAAGAAGTGACGGGGTGACGGTGTTGTCAGGTATGGCTACGTTTTCACCCTCGATAAGTTCGGCTATACGCTGTGCAACTTCACTTTCGGGCACAATGCGTACAGGGCGCATCCATCGTGAAAGAATAACCTTACGTTTCTTGTCGCCGCTAAGTTGGCGGTTCACCGGTCCGGCATTCAATTTCGTTTCTCCGACGGGGTCTTTCGCTCCCTCGGCCTGATAGCCGCTCGTCAACTCGCTTTCGGGTACTTCCACTTCAACCGTTACAAGGTTTGGACGTTGGTAGGCTTCTGCAAACTGGTCGTTGAGCGGATTGCGTGAGGTATGGAAATACGGATTGTATGCTACCCACAATCCCTTGCCGTTGTCTTTGACAATGTAGATGTGGTTCTTGTTCTTTCCGTCTTTCTCCACAAGCTCAGGACGTTCGTCCGATACTTCCCATTGCCCGAACTCCGATGGAGCTTGGCTCACGCGATTACTGCCGGTGCCTATTTTTTTCGACATCGGAGGGTATAGTTTTCCGTCAACAAGCGACATGGCACGGTAAACCTTTATAATAGGCTCGTTGTTCAACCGCTCTATTTCACTTGCATCATCCACTACTCGGAACAAGTCGTTGGCTTCTTCCTCGTTGGTCATATAATCGTCAAGCCTGTACAGTGCGTCATCCTCCTTAGCTTCTTCCTGTACCTTTACACCCAACTTTGACAACTCCTTTACCACGCTTTCAATATGCTCTGCCGGAATGTCCGCGCGCAACTTCCCACGGTAAGGATAGAAGTTCCCGCCATTGACGGCACGAAGCAACGTCTTGTTCTCGTAATAAACAGCACCGTCTTTTTTCGTCTTGGGCACGGTCAGGTAATACATTTTCGCCCAACTACTGCCTGTAATCTCCACTTTACCATCATGGCTGGCTACAGGCATATAGTCTTTTATCTGTTTGATACGGCTGATGATGGGCGCACCGCTGGTTTTCAACATTGACCTGTTCCACTTGTCGGGCATCAATATGCCGTCATGCACGTTTCCGTCAATGTCGGTGTAACTAATAAGTTGGCCGGGGAAACCTCCTCTTTCGTCTTGGGTGTCGGCAATGGCTTGCAGGATGTTCCCTGTCATGATATAGCCGGTCTTTCGTGTGCCTGTCGGTATTTGGCTGTCCCAGTTTTCAAGCGTGGTGGAACGTGCGGCATCCCAATTGTCATTGGTTGTCTTGTAGATGCTTCGCAGTGCCGCTATATCGGATAGTTTGACTTCAACGCGTCTGCGTCCGTCAAGGGTCGCGAACACGGCAAGAGTGGTCGAGGCGGTTATCTTGCTGTCCTTTGCCTTGTAACCACAGAATATAGCCGGTGTGGAGAAGTCAAACACCATACTTTCAAGGTTGTCGGGCATAAGGTATGACATGCCTACATCAAACATGTGCAGACGCTGTTTCAACATGTCGCTGTTCGTGTTGAGGCGCATCAGATTGTCGCTGTGCTTTGTCTCCACATTTTCATGGGTTTCTTTCACATAGTCGGCAATGGCGGCTTGCTTCTCTTCTGCGGAACGTTTCTGCTGTCGGTTTATTTTCTCGGTCTGCTTGGCAATATCTTCCTGCGCCCTTACCTTTGACCGCTCATAACGGGCTTCCTCGGCGGCAATTCTTGCCTCGTCCTCCTTTTCAATGGTGGAAATGACTTGGCGTATGTAATCCTCCGGACGTTTCCCTTTATTGACCTGTTCGATAGTCTTGCGTATCTCGGCTGCTTTCATCGGCTTGCGCAGAACGTCCATTTCAACTTGCTCAACGTATGAGTTTTGTGCAAAGGGGTTGGCACCGGTCGGGTCTATTCCTTCAGATGACACACGCTTCTCCAACGTCTTGGCACGGAGCGGCATGACGGTAATCTTCAAATCATTGTTCCCAGTGTCGTTCAGGTACTTGATGAGTTCATTATACCGCCTTACCACATCATCATAAAATTCTTCCTGCTCTTGGGTGGTCAGCAAAGCAACGTAACCGGTAATCTTACGTGCGTCATCCTCTTGCGGCTTATATTCGTCAAGCTCGCTGGTTTGCACACGTCCGCCGCCTTCCCCTCCTTTTTTCAACGGTGTGCCCATCTTATCGTATATGTCAGGATTGTCACGCAGGTACTCCACCACAACCTGACTACCGTATTTGTTCAACAGGTCGGGAGCTTCCACTTCGTTGCTTTCGCTGTCCTGTGAGGTGGTTGTGTTAGCGTTCAGAGATTTCAACTTGGTTGACAACATCATCAGGAAACGGTTTTCTGCCGGTACAGGCAAACCGAGGTTGATGTAATAGCCTCTATGTACTTGTCCTGTACGGTCAATACGGCCAATCATCTGCATATAGTCGTTGATGTCGCTGAGTGGCTGGGCGATGATCATCGTTCGCTGGCGCTGGTCGCTGAACTTCTCCGATGCGTGCAGGCTGATACCGGTCGAGGCGGACTTATTTAGGATGAGTACGTCGAGCTCACCGTTGTTGAACTCGCGCTGCATCCTCTTTTTGTCCTTGTCTGTCCTGCGTTTCACCACTACACGGCCTTCGTTGTCACGTTCCACGTACAAGTTGCGTCCGGTCAGTTCACCGACCTTATACCCCATATCGTGCAACCGTTCAATAATGGCATCAAGCGGACTGATGAAAATGTCGCTGGTGCTCTCCCGGATGAAGTCCTGCAATTCATAGTAGGCTTTCTCTCCAGCTGGACCTAACTGCTTAGGAGAGTAACGCGCATGCTGTTCTTTCCCATTCTCGTCCTTGATGGTATATTGCATCACGGTGTCAAGTCCTCTCAAAAGGCTGGCACTGAAAGTAGGCTCTGCAATGACTTCCCCTGCGGAATAGTCCTTGATACTGCTTTCCATCGTACTTTCCAGTGCAATGACCGGATGTCTGCCAGCCTTTATTTCAGCATCCACTTCATTGGCTATGGCATCCACTTTAAGGGCAAGCATGAGTTGTTTGGTGTAGTTGTAGGTCTTGCTGGCAAACGGAACGTTCTCTACGCCCATTTTATCCGTACCCCTCTTAATGCCCGCACTCTCTGCCATGACCGCAAGCTCTTTGTCCATTGCATCAACCATAGGCTTGACATAATCCTCCTGAAATTTGATGATGGCATTAAATGCGGCAATCGTCCGGTCGTAGTTCTCTCTTGCTCGTCTGACGGTTTCAGGGTCGTTTATGGTTTTCCAATCGGTCACGACATCGCTCATGTCGCGCTCCCTACGTACCATCTGCCCGGCATTGGTAAGCTCGCGGCTCATAATCTCCTGCAAGGTCACGCCTCCTTTCTCTATAATGCTTATCAGCTTGTCGGGTTCTACCTTGGCTTGGCTCATGGCAGTCCGTATGGCATACAGAGGCATGGTGTCAGGACGCTTGGCGAAAGTCGCACTGGCAAACGTGGCCGCTTTTGCACTGCGGAGGATGCTTTGCAAGTATGCGCCCGTATTGCTCGAACCAGCTGCGGTGTGGCTCTCGTCAAGGAATAGGTAGTTGTCCTCTGCAATGGCACGTAAGAAAGTAGCTTTTGGAGTGGCTTTTCCGCTCTTTGCGCTCTTGCTTTTCTTTGAGCGGGCACCGCTCTTCTTGGCGGCTTCCTCCATTTCCTTTTGGCTTACTTCGTCGCCAGTATTTACTTGAGAATAGGTAAGGACGGCAAAATCATATTCATCAGGCAATACCCCTGCGGCAAATACTTTTGCCATTTCTTTGGATGAGAGAGGCTTGTGTACTGTATTTCCGTTGCTATCAACCATTGCTCCGTCCGAATTGAATATGAATGGTACAAGGTCGCCGCTGCCTATATCTACCAAATCACGGTAAATATCTGAAAATAAGTCTGCTTTTTGGGTAATGAATATGGGCTTTTCTCCACGTTTTACAGCCCAGCGGATAAGTGCTGCCATTTGACGGCCTTTTCCCACGCCGGTTTGGTCGCCGATGATAAGTGCTTGGCCTTGCTTCATCTGATAAATGGCCATTGCCACGCTGTCAATTTGTTCTGCGGCAAGGGCTTGATGAGCTTCCTCTATCGTATCATAGCCAAGTTCTTTTCTGACAAATTCATCTATGCTCCCATGCTTTTCTTCGATTTGTGATAGCACACGGTCCATTGCCTCAACCATAGCGGCAGGGGCTACGCTTTGCAGGCTGAATGCCGTGTTATGAGGTCTGTATGGTAGTTTTTCTTCGGAAAGGCTGCGTTTCTTCGGTTGTTCTGCTGCTTTTTGAGGTTCTAATCCCACTCGCTCCGTGGAAATTCCCACTGCTCCCACTCGCTGAACGTCAGGTTCTGATACTCCTCGGCTTCCTCCTGCGGTATTTCCACTAACTTCGTTCCGGGTTTCACCATTTCGGTTATTCTCTCTATGTTCTCTTGGTAAAACCTGTTGGCTTCTTCCTGAATTGTTTTCGGGCTCATTTTTTCGCTCTCTTCCTCTGCTTCGAGTGTCATCATTCGTTCGAGGTTGTTCACGATGTCCCTTTCCGTCAGTGTTCCGGGATGGTTGGTCAGTGACAGGTACGAGCTGCCCTTGCTGACTACGTAAAATTTCTGTTCCATTTGTCTTATCCTTTGAGTTGATTACTTCATCAATGATGTCATAAAGTGCTTCAAAGCTGTCAGCCTTACGGATGGCCTTGCTTTGCACAGGCGGATATACGGCACTCTGCGCCCGTTCCTCATCACTTCTCCGTCCGTCTATCAGTATCATTCGGGTTGGATAGGTCGTGCCCTGCTTGGCATACAGGCTTCCGTCCATGTCAACCACGCCTTTCACGTTGTAGTGGTCATACAGATAGGTGAAGAAAGGCTTCATGTTGTTTATGGCTCCATTCTTCGCATACTCCATGTTACCGCCAATGATAATGGCCGCACGTCCGTCATCCTTCATGCTGGCAAGGGCATTGAGTGTTATTTGTGGGTCAAGACCGCTTATCAGCTTCCCGTCATAGTCCACGGCTTCGCGCCTCCCGAACGGAGGATTTGCTATCACCACGTCATACTGCTCTCCGCCCTCGAACGGCTCTGTGGCATCCTGCTGCGTCACCTGTGCAAATCCTTGTTCGCGCAGGTTGGCCAACCGTGTGCCGTCAAGCTCGTTGGCGTGTACTTGTCCGGCGGGTATGGCGAACACCAACATGCCGTTCCCGGCTGTCGGCTCCAGCACTTTTCCGTCTTTCTTCCCGGTCATAGCGAAACGAGCGGCATTCCATGCCATGGGCAATGGGGTGGAGTATTGCTGCATCTTGATGCGGTTGCTGCTCCGTGCGGCAATGGTGGGCTGCATTTCATACAGCTTGCAGATAAGGTCGTAGGTTTCCCTGCTGTCGCTACCATGACGTTCCGCCACTTCACGGGCTGCCCTCACCAATCCGTCCTCAACAAGTTCCTGAAGGAGAATGTCGGTGCGCCCGTCATTGTCCACTTCCATGCCAAGACCGCTTGCACGTTTTCGCAAATCCAAGATGCTCCGGTACGGCTTCGTGCCATTGTCAAGGGCGGCAAGCATGTCATCCTTAACCGTCATTGCGAATTTTCGGTTAAGTTCGTTGTCCTGACTTCCTGCGGCCTCCGAATTTGCGTTTTCATCAAACAGTCCTCCGAACAAATCGGCTACCTGTGTTTGCGAAGATACTGATTTTTTCTTATTCTTAGCGTCTTCCGGCTTGCTTTTCTTACCCCTTTCATCTTTTGCATCCTCCTTTATGGGAATATACTTTTTAGATATTCTCCGAATGTCTTTAAGCAAATCAGGATAGGTCACATCCGTATCTGCAAAGTTGTTGTTTCCGTACCGTTCACTGCCATTCGCATTTGGCTGCTCAATACGGTACATGATGTGTTCCACTTCAAGATTGTCACCTTCCCAACGTCCGCCTTTGCCTCTGTCTATTAACGGTGTCGAGGCATTTCGTTCGTATGTGGGTGCCAAGCCTATTGACAGATAAAGATTGGCTTCACTTGACAAGGGCAGATAAATGGAAATGTCGCCTCCTGCCGGAGCGATGTTCGCCGTGGCTATGCTCCTGCGCTTCTTCCCTTTCTTATCGACAATCTTATTCGGGTCAATGCCCAAATCGTTCACAAGGCGTTTGGCAAGGTTGTTCGCGTCCTTGACGGCTTTCTTCTCGGCATTGCGCATGTAGCCGTATGCCTCGTTGAAGTCGCTCTCCACCGGTTCAGCCTCATAATAACCGAGCAACGCAAGTTGCTTGTTGACTTCTTCAAATTGCTTGTCTATGCTTTCGACGGCATTGTTTACTTGCTGCTCAGTTGTTGCAGCTTCGATGTCGCTTTCTGCTTTGCTTGCAACAGACTCTGCTTTGCTTGCAATAGCTGTCGTATCTGCTGTTGTCTGTTCATTTTCTTTTCTCCTTTGTTCATTACGTTGGTTTATCAGTTTATCTTTTGCTGCGTCGGCTTGACTGTCCGCTTCTTGCTCCTGCACCACCATTTCAGCGGTGGCCAAAGCGTCCGAATGTCCTTTGTCGAAGTTTGCCACGTCAAACGTGCGCACTTCGTCATACGCGGTCATTTCACCAGCAAGGCCGGATTCCTGTACTTCGGGCAAATCCCTCGCGCCATTATAGAACGATTTGAGATAAGGACGTATGGCATCGCCCAAATCTGCAATCATGTGCGTGGCATAGTCGGCAAACTTCCTCGCTCCGGCTTCAATGTGGTATGCGGCCATTTCCGTACCGATGGCCAGTATTTCAGGGTCAATGCCCATGTTCAACTGACCGCCGAGCTTATTACGCATCCTTGCTTTCAGTTGCTCGTATCGCTCACGACTAACGAGTTTGTTGCTCGCACCGTAAGCGTTTCCCTCTTCCTGTTCCGAATTTTCTGTTTTTTGCGTATAGTTTTCCTCTTTCTGTTCCGGTTGTGGTACAAAATGGTCGCTCAGCTTGGCTTCCCCGCTCTCGCGCAGGTCGTCAACCAAACCCTCAATGTTCACTTGCTGCGGTTTTGTGTCTCTTCGTGCATTGTTTTTTCTGAACCACTTCTCCTGCTCGATGGCTGCTGTTATGTTGTTGTTATCTTTATATGCTTCCTCTAACACATCGAGTGCTACATCTGAAACGGTCTCCAAATAGTCTTCAATACTCATTCCCTTTCCAAAGGTAGAATCACGAAAGTCATCCACTACTTTATCCGCATCCGGTGTTGTTCCCTCGTTCTGTTCCGATTGTGGCACAAAATGGTCGCTCAGCTTGGCTTCACCCTTCTCGTGTATCTCCTGCATCAGTCCCTCAACATCCACCTGCCTCATCACAGGCTCTTCCAACTTCCGGGTGTCTGCAAGCGACAACGGTTGTGCGTCGCTCACGGCTTCTTCGTTGCCGGTTATTGTGTCGGCCAACTTACATGCACTTTCCTCGCTGCGCATCATGAAGCCTCCCTTGTCGCGGTCATACCAGCCTTTTTCTGCCTTTGCAAGTTCCCTTGCCGCCCGTCGTTGTTCTTTGCTCAATGGTTCTGCGAAGGTCACAAGGAACATGTCAAGCACCTTGCCACGCTTTGTGGTGTACTGTGCAGGTGCAATCTCAAATCCAGCCTCCGGCACATTCGGCTCATTGGACACATCCGCCTTATTCACGCTCTTGTATTCCGCAAACGGCTTTGTCTTTCTGTGGCTGCTGTTAATCCAATTCTCGAAGTCGGGTAGGTTGACCGAGGACAGGACGAGCTTGTGCTTGAAGCTCCAGCCCTTTTCATAGTTGGAAAGATAAGCGTCCTGTGCGTCTGCCTCATCGTTGAACCCCAGCATCACCTTGTGCTCGTCAAACGTACCGTCCTCGTTGTACTGGTCAACGATATAAACACGTCTGCCGTTCCAGCCGTCTATGTCGTTCGTCAGGAACACGTCGATATGGTCGCCGTCCACGCCTTCCGTGCCACGGATGTAGCCGTAGGTGTTCTGCATCGTCTGTTCCCACGCTTTGCCGCTGGCATCCGTTCCACGGCGCACACTTCCTTTCGGATTCTCTACGGTGATGTCGAACTGACCGATGCGCACATGGCCTTTCTTGTAATTGCCCGCCTCTTTCTGAGCTTCGGTAGGCTCCGTATCGGTTTCCGCTTCCGCTTGGGCAATCTTCGAGGCGAGCGTATGGCCGCTGTCTATGTAATCGACGATTTCGGCAATGTCGCCAAACCGCTTGTTGTCAAACTCGAAATAGGAACCGGTATAATGACCGTCCTTGTCGGGTTGGTCCACTTGCGTGGCGGTATGTTTGCCGTCAATGAGGATGCTCCGTTTGTAGGTCGGCTTTTCATTGTCTCCCTCTTGCCAGTCATCATCACTTACCTCTACTCGTGAAGCCAGTTCCGCTTCACGGCGTTCTATTTCTTCCTCTGTGCTACCGCTTCCAGTTCCTCCTGGACGGTCGGCTGTGCCGTCTCCGCCCTCAACTCGTTCTCCTGACGGAGTACCTCCACCGCTTCCTTGTCGCCCTTGTTGGCCTGTTGCATTATCGCCAGCCAATACATTGCTTCGCTGTTGTCCATTGTAATTGAATTGATTGTTGATTAAAAGTTCAGTGCGTACATTGCTTATTGCTTCGTTGATGGCCTCGGCCAACGTGCGCGGCGTATTGTCCGGCTCATTGAACAAAGTAGTTTCCTGCGTACCTTGCACAAGGTCGAAGATGTTCTTAAATGTGTTTTGGATGAACGTCTGCGTCTGCCCCTTGTACATTGTGGCCAGCAACAAGGCAAAGTTACTGTATTTTTCGGCAGGAAGATAGCTTTCGCCTGTCACATCGTCAAAGGCAAGCTGCCTTTTCCACGATTCCGCCGCTATACGTGCCTCCTTGTTGTTCTTGGCACCGGCAAATGCAGGGTCTTGCGACAAGGCGTAGTAGGCACTGATGGAGTTCTGTATCTCGGCATTCATACGTTCCGCGTTCGGACTGTCATAGTCGCGGTAGGCCGTGGCGAGTATGGCTTTCTGTGCCTTTGAAGGCAAAGCGTTGAACATTTCCTCCAAGTGGGTGTTTCCATTTTGGAAAATGCTTTGGTACATCACGCCTTTCAGGTCGTTCTTTGCTTCCGCCGTCAGGTTGTCTTTGCTGTCGAACGCACTCTTATACTGCGTGGGCGTGATGTAGCCTTTCTGCTGCATCCATTTCAACACACCGAGGCCGTTTCGGTCTATCAGTTCCGCAAACGACATTTCTTCATCAGGGGATGCAAGTAGTCGGCCCGCAAAGCTCCTCATGTCGCCGCCCATCTTCTGCACGATATTCTTAGGCTTGATGCGTTCTGTGCCACCGCTTTCCGTGTCCTGTGCTACGAATTGGCCAAGCGTGATGGCGTCATCGTCCGTCACGTCAAGCATGTTCACCAGCACGGGCTGCTGCATAGCTTCCACATCTTCGGGTGCCAGTCCGAAGTCTGCGGCGTGTTCCGTCAGGTATTGCTTGTACTTCGTCGCCTGTTCGGGATGCTCCGCCCACATTTCACGCAAAGCCGCACTGCGGTTGTTGCCCTGTATTACCTCTCCACGGCTGTTTACGGTGGGTGCGCCGGTATAAGCCGTAACGGACGAGGTGATCTCCTCCGGTCGGATGTTGGCCGCAATCTTACGTGCGGACATTACGCTGGCATCGTCATTGCGCTCTTTAGGCTGTGCTTCGTCAATGAAGTGCAGGGGATTGCGCTGTCCGCCCGTGTGGCTTGGCTGCAACTGGGAAGCGTCGATAAGAACCACATGCCCGGTCGGGATGTTGTTGTCATCAAACTTCACCTGAACCTCGTTGCCCTGCCTTGTCGGTATGGCCTGTTGTCGGTCAACCTTGTTGCCGTTTACCCTGCGGAAGCCTCTCGCCCTTGCGTCCTGCGGCGTATCTTCCACGAAATCGGGCACACCGTTCAATGCCTCCCTGCGTATGCGTTCGGCTTCCTCACGCTCGGCACGGAGTCTTTCTTCCTCTGCCCGGCGAAGCCGTGCGGCTTCCTCGGCTGCTTTCGACCGTTCGGCAAGTGCGGCTTGCTTCCTGCGCTGGGAGGTCTGCGCTATCTTCTGCCACAAGGCAAGGTTGGCTTTAGCCTGTTCCACGGCATTCTTACGCTCACGCTCGGCCGCAATCTTCTCTGCAATGGTCGTTCCGGTTTTTGGCTTCACTTTCTCAATCTTCTTCAGTTCTGCTTCCTTATCGGCCACCATGCTGTCGGCCACGCTCTGCGCCATAGCCTCGTCGCCTTCCGTTTGCTCGACGATGGCGTCCCACGCCGTTTCAGGGTCGGCCTGCTCATACAGTGGTTGTCCCTGTTCGTCTTTCGGGATTCGTTCGAGAGCCGATGCACCACCGGAACCGGCTTGCAAGTTTTCTTGCAAGGTTTTCCCGTCAGCTTGCAAGGTTTCAGCCGACACCGGAATATTTTTCGGCTCAATTTTGTCGTTCTGAGGAATATTTTCACCACCATTGTTGCCGGTTTCCGTGGCTTCCTCACCGTTCCGCTGAAAATTTTCATCAGAAACAGCCCGGAGCCTGTCAAGCTCCTCTGCCGTAAACAGGTTTACTTTCCTGCCATTTATAGGTGCTTCCGTATAGACCTCATATTGGCCATCCTCATTGGCATCTGCGGTGATGCTTCCTCTCACGGCGTTTCCGTCCTCGTCCGTAAGGGTGATTTCTTCATTCAGGCTGTACGTTGGCTGTTGTGTCCGCATTGTCCCGCGTTCCTCTTCCAGCCGTGCCGCTCTCGCCCTGTTGGTGGCGTCCACCATTGCCTGAATGTCCTCTTTTGACATGGGAACAATGGTCTGTCCGCCGTCTGAACTTACGTTCACCGTGCCGTCACCGTTATCGACAAGTCCGTCTTGGTTGGCTATAATCTGTATCTGTACCGCCTGACCGTTCTCATCAGTCAAGGTGTACGTGTCGCCCGGATTGAACGCCACAACACCGTCTATGCGTCCAGCCGCTTCCGCTGCGAACTGCTGGCGGATGGCTTCCGCTGCCGTCATCTTCTCCGTTTCAGGGTCAATAGGCTGCTCAACGCTGAATATGGCATCGGGAGAAACCATTTCTATTGCGCCCGTATCCGCATCACGTATGATGATGCTTCCGTCCGAATTTTCATGGTCAATGCCCGCGCCGTCAGGCAATGTGGCAAGATTTCCGTCCAGCACATACACGCGCCTGTCTTTGCCCTCATCGTTCTGGACTTTCATCGTTGCGCCCTGTATCATGTCGCTTGCACGGTTCACACGGCTGTCTATCATCGTGTTGCTTTGGTCAATGCGGCTGTCTATGTCATCGCGCACACGCTGTATCATGCCGTCATACACCTGTTTGGCGTTGATATAGTCAATGGCGGTCTGACCGGCTTCCGAATCGTCCACAAGGTCGTGCAATGCGCCAATCGGGTCTGCGTCTATCTCCGCAAGCATTTCGGGAGATAACGTTTGTTCCGCTTTCTGACGCTGCAATTCGTACATGTTCCGGGCATTCTGCATTTCCTCGTCCGATTGTGCGTTGTATCCGTCAATGTAGCTGTCGTTGGCCTGTTGCTTCCTCTCGTCTTGTACACCGCCACGGGAGTTTGCCAGTTCGGCAAGGTTCGCACCACGGAGATACAGCGACCGTTCCATATAGTCCAGCACGGCTGCTTTCTCGTCATTCGTCAGTTCCTTGTCGTTCATGATGGTTTCGGCCACGTCGCCCACATTGTCATTCGTAGCCATGTCTATGGTGCTGCGAAGCGGCTCCCATATATCAGGGGTGAGAAGCTCGCTTGCCCTTGCGTCCGCCTTGTTCACGTCGTGTTTCATGGCCAAGTAATTGGCACCGCTCAACGTGGCCTTTCCTGCGCCCATCAATCCCATCGACAAGGCCATTCCTCCCCAAATGTCGCCGTGGAACTGCCCGGTGGCAAACAGATTGGTGCGTGTGCCGTCGGCGTTCTGCTGGTATGCGTCATCAAGGTTGAGCATAGTGCGCCACAACTGGCCGTAGTATTCCTCCGACACCTCGCCCAGATAGTCGCTCACACCCATTTGCCCGAATATCCTGCGTGTGGTGTCCGTTATTCCACCCAACGCTCCTGCATTGGCTCTCGTCAACATTCCGCTCAAACGCTTTGCGCCTATCACGTTGGCCAGTCTGCCGAGGTTTTCCAGCGATGCCACTTCAGGCAAGTGCGTACCGAACATTTCAGAATAATTCTCAATAATGGAATTGGCTTCTCCCTGCCAAACGGCACTTCCCCAAGTCTTGTCGTTGGTAAAGTCATAATTGCCGTTCTCGTCCACTTCCACATCACCGAGCTTACGGTCTATGATGTCCGCTGCCGTGTCGCCCAGTTGTACCGTATTGGTCATAAGTGGGGCGCGTATCAACAGCTCGTCGGCCGTTGTGCCCAATGCCTTCACCGTCCAGTTGGCGGCTTCCTGCCCAAGACCTTTCAGGCCGTTGCGCTTCACATACGTCTTGAATCCCTGTTCGGCCATTTCCTTGACTGCTTCCTTGCCCAACATCTTAGTAGCCGCTTTTCCGGCCGCTCTCGTGGCCAAGTTGATGCCCTCGAAGCCTCCTCCGGTCAGTGCGAAGTCCACCATGAACGATGGCATATAGCCGGTCATCATGCCCGCCCTGTTCCAAAAGCTGGCGTTGCCCCCATACATGGCTTCCGCCTGCTGGTTCTCGTGTATGGCCTTCAACATTTCCTGATTGGCTTCCTTTTCCTGATCTGTCGGTGGCAGACCGTGTTTGTCATCCGATGCACGTAGCATGGTCAGTGCGTCCTTCATGTCGCCAATGCCGAAGTCCCACGAACGGATGTCGCCTGCGGCACGTCCGAAGCCTCGCCAAAAGCCCACATCCACACCGTTGTCGCGGTCTTGCTGCTCTTGCAGGGTCTTTAGCTGCTCTTGCGTCTGACGGATGGCCACTTGCAAGGCTCTGTACGTTTGGTCGCTATCAAAAGAGGGTACATAGGTGTCAGCCGCGAGCACGGCTGCAAGTGGGGCTTTGTTGTTCTTGTATTCCTGCTCCCATTTGTCGTGTATCTCCTGCTGGCGTTGGCGTGCCTTTTCCTGCAATTCCTCAAGCCTGCGCTGCGCACGGCGTATCTGTCCGCCGACGGTCGTGTCCACGGCTTCCCTGTATTCACGGCTCACTTTATCCGCTTCCCCCTTGTTGAAAGTGCGGTCGCCGGTCGGGGTGAGGTAGGTACGCTCCATCTTCTTGGTGCCGGGATTGAACCGTAAACCGCCGCTCACCGTCTGACCGCCTCCGAAACGCTTGCCGTATTCCTGCAAGTTGTCCATGCGCTCGTTGAAGTCTTCCATTGTGCGCTGTGCCGAACGGCTGATTCCTTCCAAGTTGGCCGTCATAACGGCTCTCTGCTGCGCCGTCGGCTTCCACGGCTGCTGTGGTGTGTCGCTGCTTCCTGAACGGTCGTATTCGTCGGCCACCTGCCGGGCATGGCTTCCATCCTGATGCGTGGTGTCCTGTTTAGGAGCGACAAGGTTGTCAAATTCCGACATATCCTTGCCCACGTTAAGGCCATTCGACTTTGCGGTATTGTAAGCCCACTCTCTTGAAGCCTTGTTGTTGCGCATCAGGTTGTCAAACTCTGCTGCGTCCTTGCCCACGTTATATCCTCTCTTGCTCAGCTGTTCATACAGCCATTTGGTGCTTTCGTTATCTTTTGGCATAATCTTATTCATTTAGCTTATTTCACTCCCGGCATGGTATTACCTGACACTCCGGGCATGGTTACATTATCCGGATTGTTCAGGAATCCCTGCCGCTGCCTCCATACCATTTGGATGAAATCGTCATCGTCCTTCATGTTCACAGGCTCCCTCTTTTTGGTGGATTGGTTGTACTTCTGCCCTGTCACCCGGTTGTTCCACTCCCTATACTGCTGTTTCTGTTCGGGTGACAGACTCATCCAGTAGTCGTATGCCTTTTGCAAATCCTCGTCTTTCTTTCCTCCGCTTCCCCCACGGTCGTAGTATCTCGCCCTCGACCGTGAAGCCCCTGCCGAAGCATTCGATGCGTTTGCAGCCGCTTTATTTCGGTTAATCTTCGACTGCTCCAGTTGCGGTGCATACTCGGCCTCAACCTCTGCCACCCTTGCCTTATATTCCGATTCGGTAATCTGATTGTTCCTAAGCAGCATGTTAAGCTCGTGCATGTCTTGGTCGCGCTTCTCTTTGGCTTCCGCACGAGCGTCAGCCGCCTTGTCGCGCTCCTGCTTAATCTTGTCAAGCCCAAGCTGCCGCTCCCACGCACGTTCATTGGCGTTGTATTCGTCATCGGCCTGACGCGCCCTCATCAGTCCGTTGATGTAGGCCGTCATGTTTGCGTTGCGTTCGGATGCGAGCTTGTCCCAGCGTTCCCTTGTCCGCTGTGATGCCGTATTCCGTCCTGAATACATGTTCGGCGCATATTGCGTGGTGAAGAAAAGGTTGGAGAGCGCAGATATTCCGTCGCCTATGGCAGCGAATATCTGCTCCCTCCGTTGTTTCTTCCGTTCCTTTTCAAGTTCCTGCTCGGTCGGAGGCTGGTACGGATTGAGTTTATTGAACATATCCTCGTAGCTCATTCTCTTAGGCTGCTGGGGCGGTTCGGTCTGCTTCATTGTCGGCATGGCCTGTGCCGGGGAAACACCTTTTTTCTCCTCATCCGAGATTTTCAGCCTATCCTTATCCGGTGTGGGCAGTGGGGGAGTTGACGGAGGTGTCTGTGCCGCCGGTTTCTTTCCACCACCCAATATGTTTTCAAGTGTCGTTGCCATAAATCTTCATTTTCCGTTAGAACGGCAACTGCGAAGCCGCCTGTGTCACACCCTGCACGGCACCCGATATTGCCTGTGCTTTGCCTATTTCAAGCTGTTGCAACTGGTTCTGCAAGTCTGCGTCACGTTGCAGGTACTGTTGCTCTATCTGGTCTTTCCTCTGCTCTCCGTTTACGGCAATTTGTGCCGTAGCGTCGGCCAATGCTTGGTTGTTGGCCGCTTTAGCCGCCGCCGTGCTCTCGTCAGTACCTCCCATTACGGCTTGCGTACCGGCCGCCTGACGGTTGCGGTTCTTGATACTCTCCTCCGTCATCGTCAAGATGCGTTGCGCGTCTGCCCTCTGCGTGGCATCCTCGTTATATCTCCGGTCGTACCAGTCCTGATTCTTCTGAATCTGCTGTTCTACGTTCTTCTTCGCCTTCTTCATCGCTTTCGATGCCGATATGCCGCCGAAGATACTGCCGACGGCTCCTAATGCACTGCCTATTAATCCCATATCTGTTAAAACTTATCATTATGTGGCGAAGTTAAAGCCTTATCTTTGCACTTGCAGTTTAACTTTTTACACACGTATATGAGAGGAAAGAAAACAGGAGGACGAACAAAGGGAACACCCAACAAAACGACAAGAACCATTCGTGAATGTCTTGCCGAAGCCACCAGTGATTATTACAACAGCGAGAATTTCTTTAAAGACTTAGCCGCTCTTGAACCGAAAGAACGTGTAATGATTATGGAACGGCTCACGCAATATGTCGCCCCTAAGATGCAATCTACGACCATAGATGCCACGGTGGAAACACGTAAGACCATCGAGGATAAACTTCTCGCCCTCTCCTCCGATGAAAGTTCGGACGAAGATTAGCTCCGTCTATTTACCTCTACTTTAGACCGACTTCTTTTTCATTTGTGTTTCATAACCAATGGCGGTGCCTGAACATTCCGGGCATCGCCTTTTTAATTGGCAAAAACCGTAATTCCTTACCCATTTATAGCTATTTCTTCGTAAGAAAAGGGTATTTCTTCCGAAGTTATACTCATTTCTTCCGAAGAAATACGTATTCTTTCCGAAGAAATGGCTTTTTCTTCAGAACATACGCAAAAACAGGGCGGAAAAGGCCGTTTTTAGGGCAAAAATCAGGTCTAAGAACCGCTTTATTTCTTCCGAAGAAATAGGCTTTTCCTCCGAAGTTATTGTTATTTCTTCCGAAGAAATGCGTATATCTTCCGAAGAAATGCCCTTTTCTTCGGAATTTGGGGAACAAAGAAAAGAGAAGAAATATATAAGTATATATATTTCCTTCTACTACTTCTTCTCCATCGCGCGCGTAGCGCGTATGCGTAAAGGCTCAAAAAACAAAAGAAAACCCACAAAGAAAGACACGCTTTCCTGTGGGCGTAAAAAGATAAACCACAATGTGTATCTCAATCCAAAGAATAATTCTCCGGGTGCTCTGTGTAATCAATCACCTTACGTATGGCTGCATCCGCTTGTTTCTTCATGATGCGGATGTAATTATAAATAGGCCTGTTCTCTTTCATTGTCTGTCCGATGCAATATTCAATGATTTCAGTCCTTATCCCCAAATCGTATGCGAACTGCGAGAAAGTCTTTCGTGCAGAATAGAATGAGAAATCGGTTGTTATCCCTACGGCTTCTGCCAGTTTCTTAAAACAGAAGTTCAGGTAACGCTGAAAATTCCTGTATGAAAATTCGTAGCCGAAATCAAGCCGACCATTTCGCTTGACATACTTGTTGATGATTGGTCTTGCTTCAGGTGGAATAGAGAAACTCACGACATTTATTCCCGACTTCTTCCTGCAAGTCTTTTTCCGCACGAACTGCATTTCATCCGTGCTGAAATCAGCCTCAACAATGTCTGCCAAGTTCATGCCGCAAAGATAGAACGACAACAGGAACAAGTCCCTTGCAAGTCCGATGCGCTTGTGGGGTGTTTCCAAATCCTTTATTCTCCTAAACTCATCAATCGTGATGTCCAGCAGCTTTACGCCCGGCTTAGGCATCTTTATGCCGGTAAATGGGTGAATATCATACTTTACCAATCCCTCCTGAATGGCCTCGTTGATTCTTGCTTTCAAGTGCGTAAGTCGCATTTGTTGTGTTGCAGGGCTAAGACGTGAAATGCCTTTTATGAATCTAAGTACGATTGCAGGGGTGATACACTGCATGGGTACATCTCCGATATTTTCTAAGACCAGCTTCAACGTGTAGCAGTTCATATCCGCATAGCTTTCTCTTCCGTCCTTACGCAGTTCCTCAATTCGTGTTTCCATCCATTCTTTGATTGTGATAGGTTGTTCAGCCTTCAATCTTCCTTCGAGTATCTCTTTAAGTTGCGCACACGAATAAATATCAGCGTCATGGATGGAACTTAGTCTATCCCTATACTCCGACAAAACAAAGTTAAGACGCTGGTTCATGATCCTTGCGTCTTTGCGGCACACGACCTCCCCGTCTTCAAATTGGAAAATGTCGTCAATCTCGTACCCGGTCTTAATGTACCGCACCTGCCTTTTCGACGTTAGTGCAATCAGAACCGGCAATTTCCCTGCTGAATTCCGTCTTGAAGTCAAGACTGTAAGATGTAAAGTCACCATAGTTTTAACATTTCCGACAAACATCTCGACAAACAGATGTGCTCATACACGAGCTTTTTTGCCGTTTTTTTTAAAACTTGGCACAAACCTCTTGAAGTAAAACAAGCCGTATGTTATTGGCATACAGCTTGTTATAAAAGTGATTCCGTAGGGATTCGAACCCTAGACCCACGCCTTAGAAGGGCGTTGCTCTAATCCAACTGAGCTACGGAACCAAACCGGCCGCAAAGTTACACAAATTTTGGCAAACAAGCAAACGTTGGCGACATTTTTTAACAAAAACTTTCAACACGCCTTCAAGCACTCCCCCCATGCCCCCCAGCCCGCAACGACAGGCACGGAAAGAGGCCACGATGCCGCTTTATCATTTTTTAACCAAGCACACTGCAACATTATCCGCAAAAAATTAGCATTCCCGAACTTTATTTCGTATCTTTGCTGATGGTTGGCGGAAACAGCAGCCACGGCCCACAGACCACAGTGCGACGCCCCGCCATCCACCGAGAACAAGAACAATGTAAACAACAAAAAAATCAAGAACAATGACAAAGCAAGGACAAATTTATAAATGCGCCGTATGCGGCAACATCGTAGAAGTACTTCACCCGGCAGGCGGCACACTGTCGTGCTGCGGCCAGCCGATGGACCTCATAGCCGAGAACACCACCGACGCAGCCGTTGAGAAGCACGTGCCCGTGATAGAGAAGACAGCCGACGGATACAGGGTGACCGTGGGCAGCACCGAGCACCCCATGCTCGACGCACACTACATAGAGTGGATTGAGCTCTGCACCGAGACCGAGACCATGAGGAAATACCTCAAGCCGGGCGACAAGCCGGTGGCAGAATTCAAGACCGACGCCAAGGCCGTCAGCGCACGCGAATACTGCAACCTGCACGGGCTCTGGAAAGGCTGACCGAAAGCCAGCCCGGAGCACAGGCGCAACCGGCACACACAACGGCGTGCGGGCACAAGGGGACAAGTCCCCATGCCCGCACGCGCTGCGTCAATGAGGCAGCACGGCCCCACCGCATTTTGGGCAAAAAAAGCAAAAACTTTGGAAAATACACACATATATAGTTTTTTCTTTGTAACTTTACAAGCCGATTCGGCCAATGACAGGCCAAACGCACAGACAAAGAAGAAAAGAAAAAACATATATAATGCATTTTAAATGGAATTACAAACCACAGACAACAGAGGAGGAAAAGGCCGCGAAGGAGCTGGCTGAGAAAATAGGCATGAGCCCCATACTGGCCGACTTGCTAATACGCCGGGGCATCAGGACCGAGTCGGCTGCCAAGCGCTTCTTCAGGCCCATGCTCAACGAGCTCAACGACCCGTTCCTGATGAACGACATGGACGTGGCCGTCGACAGGCTCAACGACGCCATGGGGCGCAAGGAGCGCATCATGGTATACGGCGACTACGACGTCGACGGGTGCACGGCGGTGGCGCTGGTCTACAAGTTCCTGCAGCAGTTCTACTCAAACATGGACTACTACATACCCGACCGCTACGAAGAAGGCTACGGGGTGAGCCGCAAGGGAATAGACTACGCCAAGGCAACAGGGGTGAAGCTCATCATCGTGCTCGACTGCGGCATCAAGGCCATCGACGAGATTGCCTACGCCAAGACGCTGGGCATTGACTTCATCATCTGCGACCACCACGTGCCCGACGAGGAGATGCCCCCGGCCGTGGCCATACTCAACCCCAAGCGCCCCGACTCCACCTACCCCTTCAGCCACCTGTCGGGATGCGGCGTGGGGTTCAAGCTCATGCAGGCCTTCGCCAAGAACAACGGCATACCTTTCTCAAGGCTCATACCCCTGCTCGACTTCTGCGCCGTGAGCATAGCCTCGGACATAGTGCCGGTGACGGGCGAAAACCGCATACTGGCGTACCATGGGCTGAAACAGCTCAACCAAAACCCGTCGGTGGGCCTCAAGGCCATCATCGAGGTGTGCGCCCTGACGGGGCGCGAACTGACCATGAGCGACATAGTGTTCAAGATTGGGCCGCGCATCAACGCCTCGGGCAGGATGCAGAACGGGCGCGAGGCCGTGGAGCTGCTCGTGGAGAAAGACCTGAACAGGGCAATGAAGGAGGCCGGGCTCATCAACGAATACAACGAGCAGCGCAAGGACGTTGACAAGCAGATGACCGAAGAGGCCAACCTCATCGTTGCCAAGCTCGAAAACCAGCAGCACCTGTCGTCGATAGTGCTCTACGGCGAAAACTGGAAGAAAGGCGTGGTGGGCATAGTGGCATCGAGGCTCACCGAGCTGTACTTCAGGCCCACGGTGGTGATGACGCTGAGCAACGGCATGGCCACGGGCTCGGCCAGGAGCGTGGCTGGGTTCGACATATACGAGGCCATAAAGAGCTGCCGCGACCTGCTCGAAAACTTCGGGGGCCACACCTACGCCGCCGGACTGTCGATGAAGACGTCGAACATACCTGAGTTCAGGCGGCGCTTCCAGCAGTATGTCGACGACCACATACAGCCGGAGCAGACGCAGGCCATACTCGACATCGAAGAGATGATAGACTTCAAGGACATCACAAAGAAGATGCACGCCGACCTAAAGAAGTTCGCTCCGCACGGGCCCTACAACCCCAAGCCGCTGTTCTGCACCCGCAACGTCTACGACTATGGCACAAGCAAGGTGGTGGGCCGCAACCAGGAGCACATCAAGCTCGAGCTTGTAGACAGCAAGTCGAGCAACGTGATGAACGGCATAGCCTTCGGCCAGAGCGCCGCAGCAAGGTACATCAAGAGCAAGCGCAGCTTCGACATAGTATACACCATAGAGGAAAATGTTTACAAGCGGGGCGAGGCGCAACTGCAGATAGAAGACATCAAGCCGTCGGACGACAGCCAGGAAGCCCTGCAGTGACAACGCCAAGCCACAACTACGGGCCATGCAAGACAAGTTTGACAACATACTTCAGAAATACTGGGGCTACGCCGGCTTCCGTGGCATACAGCGCGAGATAATAGAAAGCATAAGCAGCGGGCGCGACACGCTGGGACTCATGCCCACAGGCGGGGGCAAGTCGATAACGTTTCAGGTGCCGGCGCTGGCCATGACGGGGGTGTGCATAGTAATCACACCGCTCATTGCCCTCATGAAAGACCAGGTGATGAACCTCAGGCGGCGCAACATAGCGGCAGCGGCCATACACACCGGACTTACCCACGACGAGATTCTGGCCACGCTCGAGAACTGTGTCTTCGGGGCGGTGAAGATTTTGTATGTGTCGCCCGAGCGGCTGTCGTCTGAACTGTTCTGCACCAAGCTGCGGCACATCAAGGTGAGTTTCGTGACCGTCGACGAGGCCCACTGCATCAGCCAGTGGGGCTACGACTTCAGGCCCTCATACCTGCGCATAGCCGACATCAGGGCCATGCTGCCTGGGGTGCCGGTGCTGGCGCTCACGGCCACGGCCACACCGGCAGTGGTCGACGACATACAAGACAAGCTGGGCTTCGGCAGCCACAACGTGTTCAGGATGAGCTTCGAGCGCAAAAACCTGGCCTACGTGGTGAGGCGCTCTGCCGACAAGGAAGCCGAGGCCCTGCACATACTGCAGCGCGTCGACGGGCCGGCCATCGTTTACGTGCGCAGCAGGGCCAAGGCCAAGGAGGTGGCCGAATACCTGGCCGGGCAAGGCATAAGCGCCACCTACTACCACGCCGGACTCGACAACGCCGACAAAGACGCCCGGCAGAAGGCATGGGTAAGCGACAAGGCACGCGTGATGGTGGCCACCAACGCCTTCGGCATGGGCATCGACAAGCCCGACGTGCGCACGGTGATACACACCGACTGCCCCGACAGCCTGGAGGCCTACTTCCAGGAGGCGGGCCGGGCGGGCCGCGACGGCGCGAAAGCCTATGCAGTGCTGCTGTACAACGAGGCCGACAGCCGGAAGCTGGCAAAGCGCATCGACGACAATTTCCCTGAAAAAGAATACATACGCAAGGTGTATGAGCACTTGGCGTATTTCTTCCAGGTGGCCGAGGGCTATGGCGAGAACATCACGTTTGAGTTTAACATCGAGAAATTCTGCCATACGTTCAAGCACTTCCCGCTGAGGGTGAACTCGGCGCTGAAGATTCTCGACCGCGCCGGATACATTGATTACGCCGAAGAGCAGGACAACGCTGCGAGGGTGATGATGACCGTGACGCGCGACGAACTGTACAGGCTTACCAACAACACGCCCAACGAAGACAAGGTGATAATAACGCTGTTGCGCAGCTACGGTGGACTGTTCAGCGACTTCCGCTTCATCGACGAGGGCATCGTGGCACAGCGGGCCGGACTGATGCAGCCACAGGTGCACGAGGCGCTGAAGGCGCTCGGCCGCAAACGGGTATTGAAGTTCATACCGCGCAGGGCCACACCTGTCGTCAGGTACAGGCGAAGGCGCGAAGACCCCGCAAGGCTCGTCTTCCCCAAAGATGCCTACGAAGAAAGGCGAAGGCAGTTTGCCGAGCGCATCGGGGCAATGATGCGCTACGCCACCAACGACGACAAATGCCGGAGCCAGCAACTGCTGGGCTACTTTGGCGAAGACACGGCACAGCCCTGCGGCCACTGCGACGTGTGCCTCGACAGCAAAGGCAACCCTGCCGACACAGCCGGGGCCGAAGAGGTGAGGGCCGCCATAGAAAGGCTGCTGGGCGACGGCATGCGCCACCACATCACCGAACTGCTGGGCATAAAGCAGCCACCCGAGACCGTTGACGCCACACTGAGGCGGCTCATCGAGGAAGAACACATATACCAGGAAGACGGATTCATATACAAAGGGCATTAACCACACTAAGACAAACAATGTTCACAGTCATATCATCAATGCTCGCCGGCATGGCCGCGGGCTTCGCGCTGAGGCGCCACAAGTCACGGTGGCAGCAGCACGCGGTGACGGCGCTCATCTGGGCGCTGCTCTTCATGCTGGGCCTGGGCATTGGCTCGAACGACGGCATATTCAACTCGCTGGGGTCGATAGGGCTGCGGTCGGCAGCCATCGGCACGGCTGCCACCATAGGCAGCGCGGCGGCATCGTGGCTGCTGTGGAAAAAGACAGGGAGGGACAGGCGATGAAGGCAAATGCCGGAATAATAGGTTTCTTCGTGGCAGGCATAGTGCTGGGCCGGCTTCACGCCGTGCCCGCCACGGCAGACCTCGACGCCATAAGCCTCGGGGTGCTCTGCACACTGATATTCTTCGTGGGCTACGGCATAGGCAACGACACCACCATGCTGGCCCGGTTCCGCAGCCTCAGCCCCGGACTGGCACTGCTGCCGGCCGTGTCGATACTGGGCAGCCTGGCCGGAAGCCTGGCCGTGGCCATGCTCGCCGGAGGCCACAGCCCGGCCGAATGGCTCGCCGTGGGCAGCGGCATGGGCTACTACTCCATATCGAGCGTGCTAATCACCGGCTACCGGGGCACGGAACTGGGCACCATAGCCCTGCTCTCGAACATTGTGCGCGAGATGATTGCACTGCTCGGGGCACCGCTGCTCGTAAGGCTGTTCGGTACACTGGCACCCATAGCGGCTGCAGGGGCCACGGCCATGGACACCACGCTGCCCGTGATAAGCCGCACATGCGGCCCGAGGCTCGTGCCCGTGTCGATATACTGCGGCATGGCCACCGACTTCAGCGTACCGTTCCTCGTCACGCTATTCTGCTCGATGTGAGCCCACGGCGGCAGCCACGGTCAGCCAGGCCACGGCCGGCATCACAGGAACAGGGCAAACACCGAGGCGCCTATCACCGTAAGTATGCCGCTCACCACTATCGACAGGCCGCTCGTGGCTCCCTCGACCACACCCATCTCCATGGCCTTGGCCGTGCCTATGGCGTGGGAACTGCTGCCTATGGCTATACCCTTGGCTATGGGCTCCTCTATCCTCAGCAGCTTTAGGAACTTCTCGGCGAAGATGTTGCCGAGCACGCCGGTGACAATGATCGACACCACGGTGACCGACACTATGCCGCCCAGCTCCTCTGACACGCCCATGCCTATGGCCGTGGTTATGGACTTCGGCAGGAAGGTGACGTATGCCTCGTGGCCGAAGCCAAACGCCAGGGCAAGCAGCAGCACCGTGACGAGGCTTGCAAGGGCCCCGGCCGCGATGCCGCACACTATGGCGCGGTAGTTTTTCTTGAGCAGCTCCACCTGCTGGTATAGCGGCACGGCAAGGCACACCGTGGCCGGGGTGAGCAGGTAGCTCAGCCATGCCGCCCCGCGGCTGTAAGACCCATAGTCGACACCGAGCACAAGCAGGGCCGCAATGACAAGCACTATCGACACGAGCAGCGGGTTCATGAAGCCCCAGCCCGTCTTGCGGCGCAGGGCCACGCCAACGGCATAAGACACCAGGCTTATGCACACGCCGAAGTAGACCGAATCGCAGAACAGGCGTTCCATCAGCGGCCCTCCTTTCCGCGGCGTATCATCCGCTGCGTGACCAGCCCGGCAACAGCCATTACCACAAACGTGGTAAGCACGGTCACGGCCACATAGGCCACCAGATGTCCGGCTATGTCGGCCCACGAGTCAACCAGCCCGACGGCCGCCGGGATAAACATCACCGGCATGACAGCTATGAGAAACGTGCTCACCTCGCGCACATCCTTCACCTTGACCCATTTCATCTGCAAAGCCACAAACAGCATCACGATGCCGTAGATGCTGGCCGGTATGGGCAGCGGCAGCATGGCGTGCAGAGCCTCACCCGCAAACGAGAAGGCGAGTATTATCAGAAACTGTGTGATATACTTCATGACAAAGCCCTCACTTTATGCCAATGCCTTCGATATACTGCCTTATCAGGGCCACGGAGCGCTCGGCGCCGAGCCTCACGCTGTCGAAGCACAGGTCGTAGTCGCTCGAGTTGCCCCACTGCAGGTGGGTGTAGTACCTGTGGTAGCGCACCCGGCTGTCGTCCATGTCGCGCACCACCTCGCGCGCCTCGGCCATGCCTATGCCCTGCTCGACGGCCACAGCCCTGACACGCTCTTCCTCGCGCCCCTTGAGGAACACCGACACGAGGTCGGCCCTCCGGCGGAATATGTAGTTGCCGCAGCGGCCTATTATGATGCAGTCGCGCTGCCCTATCATGTCGGACAGTATGTCGAGCGCCCTGCTGTGCACCGGGCCCTCGCTGTGGCCGAGGGCCGAGATGGCAAACAACAGTTCGTCGACGGGTCGCTCCTCAAAGAAGTCGTCCATCTCTTCGAGCACACCCTCTGCGCGGGCCATCTCCAACAGGCCCTTGCGCGTGTAGAACGGTATGCCGTAGGCGGCGCCCAGCATCTTGCCGATGGCCAGTGCGCCACACCCGTATTGCCGGGCTATAGTGATAATCATTGGCGTTTGATTTTAAGAAAACGGGTGCAAAGTTAGCAATATTAGCCGAGAAGCGTATGCATCCGGCCATGTTTTTTGCCTCGCGCGCATTCCCACGGCTTGTCACTTCGTCATCACATTCCGCAAATCGGCATGGCTCTCCACCACATCGCAGGTAACAGTGGAGTTGGATATGGTGGCAAAGTGGCGGCGGGCACACTCCAACTCATTGCTCTGCTATCCCAAGAAACTTGTTCATACGCTCAATACATTTCTTTTTTTGATGGATGTTTGGATGAACATACAGGTTAAGCGTTGTTGCCACATTTGAATGACCGAGTATGGCGCTTACCGTCTTGTAATCGCATTGGCTCTCTATGCAACGGGTTGCAAAGGTGTGGCGCAGCCCGTGGAATACGATTTGAGGAATGCCAAGCCGCTTCAATAACCGATAAAAATAGTCACGGTAAGAACGTGGTTCTTTTGAATGTTCAGATTCACCTACCACAAACGGAGAGGCAGAGGCTTTCCTTACTGTTCGCAGGCTTTTGAACAATAGCGTTGAGATGGGTATCTCCCGGCATGAAGTCCGTGTTTTGGGCGATGAGTGTATTTTCTCTGTAGATTTCAATTCGCAATTGTAAATCCGCCCTACGGTACGCCTTACCGTGATAATACGTTGGCAGAAGTCCACATCTTTCCATTGCAGTGCGCACACTTCGCCTATTCTCATGCCTGTGCAAACAGCCAACAGCACACCGATGTTCTGTGCTGTAGGTGTTTCAATCAGGTGCCGCATCAGTATGCGCTGATGCGTTATTGCCAAAGTAGGCAATCTGTTCATTTCAGTATCTGTAGGATATTCTATCTCCCAACCGTCGAATGGAAACATCTTGTGTTTCTTTCCGTATTTTGCTACAGACTTCAGAACAGCCACCATATCCCTTACGGTTTTGAGTGCAAGGCCACACGACAGTTTATGAATTACAAACCGCTGCACGTCGTCTTCTGTGATGCGTGTCTTCTCACCGAAATATGGCAGCAGATGGGTTTGCAGCGTAAGCAGATAAGCACACATGGTAGAGTGCTTTACTATCGGACGCTTTGCTGCACACCAACGCATTGAAATTTCTTGAAATGTATTCTGCATATACTTGTTTTGAAGGAATCAATACTAATATAACTCCCTCAAAACAAGTATATTCTGCAACATGTCACATTATTTGTTTCCTTTTGAGCGGTTGTGCGTCTTGCACAGCATCTCGCAATTTTCAATTGAAGTAGCACCGCCTTTGCTCCATGCAGTCACATGGTCGGCATCCATTTCATTGAACTTGTAGATGCGTGTCTTGTTGGCATTGTCGCCTATGGCGCACAGTGGACAGTTGGAAACACCCTTTTCTTTAGCCGCTTCTGTCTGGCGCGTGTATGCCGCACGCTTCGTTGACTCTTCAAACAAGCGTATCTGAAGCAGGCTTTTGTCTTGTTCGCCGCCTAATACGTACTCATATATATTGCGTTGGCATTTGATGCTCTCGTCGGCTTGCAATCTTAGTTTCATTATTCTCATCTAACCGGATTCGGAACGAACAGACATCTTGCATCAGCATTCAGACTGCCTGCAATGCCGGCCTATCCAGCCCACGTCATGCCACCAGCCAGCAACGCCTCATTTCGTTCGGTATGTCTGTCCTTCCTTCTGTTATACGGTTACAAAGATACAAATTTTATTTTATCCCTAAGCCATAAAATTAAGTACTATTTAACATGACAATAGTTGCCTGGCAGAAACACACCGAATACCACAGCAGTTGCTACTATCCGCGAGCCCTTGCCCCATTTTTTAAGCCCGCCTGCGTGTTGCGCAGCCCATCATGCCACTGCCGGGCAGCCATGGCGGCCCACCCAAAGGTGCTTACCCCCATGCTGCCCGGCAGCTGCTATGGTATTTTGACAAAGACATGCTGTCAGCCCATGGCCACAGCCTGCTCCAAGGCCACGGCCCGCGGGAAGATGATGTTGTTCTCGAGGTGTATGTGCTCGTGCAGCGCATCCCTGAACTGGCGCAGCTGCTGCATGGCCAGAGCATAGCTTGCACAGGCGTCGGCCGGCGCGGCAAAGTCGGCGGTGAGCGCGGCTATTCGCTCAAAGCGCTCTCCCTCGCCGCTGTGCTCCATCTCCATGACCGCTATTGGGTGTTCCACTGTGCCGCAGCCGAACGGCGCTATGGACGTGCCGCGCCTGTGGGCGTCAAACAGTTCGTAGATATATGGGAAGAGCACCTGCTCCTCTTTCGACAGATGGCTGTCGAGGTCGGCCAGCGACTGGCTGAACAGCCGGGCCACCTCGGCCAGTTCGGGGTGGCGGCTTCCGTGCACTTCTACCACACGCCCCAGCAGTTGGGCCGTCTGCGGGCCTCGCTCGCGTATGTTGCGGTGGTGAATCTTCAGCACATAGTCTACGAGCAGGTCGGTAGGCCACTCGGCAAACGGGCATGCACCCGCCCCCTGTCTGTCATTGTGCGCACAGAGTTCACGCTCTACCTCGGCAGGGTCGAGGCCCTTTTGGCGGCATGCCTCGCCGAACATCACGCCGCCGTGGCAGCAGAAGTCGATGCCGAGGCGGGCGAACACCGCCGACGCCCCGAAGTCGGAGGCCACTATCTGGCCTACGGTCTGTGAACGGTAATCAGTCTGTTTCATTTCTTTTCCTCCTTTTTTTCATGCCAAACCTAATTTCTCCATGTCTTCGTCGACGGTTCCCACGCCGCTGATGCCGAAGTTGTCGACCAGCACCTTGGCCACGTTGGGCGACAGGAAGGCCGGCAGCGTGGGCCCGAGGTGTATCTGCTTCACGCCGAGGCTGAGCAGTGCGAGCAGCACGATGACAGCCTTTTGCTCATACCACGCGATGTTGTAGGCAATGGGCAGCTCGTTGATGTCGGCCAGCCCGAACACCTCTTTCAGCTTCAGGGCTATGACGGCGAGCGAGTAGCTGTCGTTGCACTGCCCGGCATCGAGCACCCTGGGTATGCCGGCGATGTCGCCCAGCTGCAGCTTGTTGTACCTGTACTTGGCGCACCCGGCCGTGAGTATCACCGTATCCTTGGGCAGCCTCGACGCAAATTCGGTGTAATAGTCGCGGCTGCGCATGCGCCCGTCGCACCCGGCCATGACCACAAACTTGCGTATGGCCCCGCTCTTTACCGCCCCGACCACCTTGTCGGCCAGCTGCATCACCTGGTTGTGGGCAAAGCCGCCCACTATGCTGCCGCGCTCAATCTCCGTGGGTGGCAGGCAATTCTTTGCGGCGGCTATCACTGCCGAGAAGTCCTTGCGCCCGTCGGGCCCTGTCTCGATGTGCCTGCATCCGGGGAATCCGGTAGAGTTGGCGGTGAACATGCGCTCCTTGTATGCGGCTCCGGGCAGCGGCGGCACTATGCAGTTGGTGGTAAACACTATCGGGCCGTTGAACGTGGCGAACTCCTCGCGCTGCTTCCACCATGCGTTGCCGTAGTTTCCGGCAAAGTGCTCATATTTCTTGAACGCCGGGTAATAGTGTGCGGGCAGCATCTCGCCGTGGGTATATATGTCGATGCCCGTGCCGGCCGACTGCTCCAGCAGCTGCTCGAGGTCGCTCAGGTCGTGGCCGCTGATAAGTATGCCCGGCCTGTTGCGCACGCCGATGTCTACGCTGGTGGCCTCGGGGTGGCCGTAGGCCGATGTGTTGGCCTCGTCGAGCAGCGCCATGGTGCGCACACCGGCCTCGCCGGTCTTCAGGGCCAGGGCGGTGAGCCCTGCCGCGTCGAGCCCGCCCACGGTGACATCGGCCAGCTCAGACTGCATGAACCGGTGCAGGTCGGCGTCGTCGTGGCCCAGCCTCATGGCATGGTCAAGGTAGGCGGCCATGCCCTTCAGTCCGTAGACAATCAGTTCCTTGAGCGAGCGCACATCCTCGTCGGGCTCGCTGAGCACCCCCACCTCGCCGGCCTTGGCGTCGAAGCCGTCGCGTGAGCCCGCCCACTCCAGTTCGTCGGCTGCGGGCAGCCCCACCCCCATGGCCTCGGCCTTGGCTTTCAGAGCGTCGCGCACGGCCAAGGCCCTCTCCACGCGCCGCTCAATGCTCTCGCGGTCGAAGTTGGCGTTGGTGATGGTGCTGAACAGGGCGTCGACCACAAACTCGTCAACATCGTGGGCCACGTCAACGCCGCTGTTGCGCAACCTGTCGGCAGCCACGGCAATGCCGCGCACCACAAACAGCAGCAAGTCCATGCTGCGGGCCGTCGCGGCGTCTTTTCCACACACGCCCTTCAGTATGCATCCCGTTCCCTTTGCCGTCTCCTGGCACTGATAACAAAACATTCTATTCTCCATTTCTTTCTGTTTTTATTTAAATTATTTGATTACTGTTGTCGCCAAACTAAATGTTTTTATTATATTTGTCTGTCGCAAAGCATGCCCCGGCGGCCATGGCCAATGCACGGGAGCGCCCCGGCTGCTTATCGGCGGCAAAGGTACGGAAGCAAATCCTATAAATCTGTACCATAGGTTACATTCGGTACGAATAATAGTTAAATGTCACAATGGAACTGTCTGCACTGCTAAAAATAGCCCCGTTCAGGGGGATGGACGAAGACGACCTGATAGCCTTTCTGTTTGCAACGCCAAACAGCCTGAGGCGCTATGCCCCGGGCGACATCATCGCCCTGCAGGGCGACCGCTGCAAGGGGCTCTACATACTGGCCTCGGGGGCCGTGCGCGCGGGCATGGTCAACGCCGACGGCAAGGAGCTGACCATCGAGGAAATAAAGGCGCCGGCGCTGCTGGCCTCGGCGTTTGTCTTCGCCACCGAGAACAGGTTTCCGGTGATGATCGAGGCCACTGAGCCGTGCGAGCTCTTCTTCGTGGGCCGCGACCGCTTCATGCAGGCCATGCTCTCGTCGCCCGTCATGCTGGGCAACTTCCTCACCGACATATCCGACCGCAGCGTGTTCCTGAGCAGGAAGGTGAGCGAGTTTGCGCTGCTCGACCTGAAAAAGCGGATAATGAAATACCTCGATACCCACGGGGCCATACACAACCAGCGCGAGGTGGCACAACGCCTCGGGGTGACACGGCCCTCGCTAGCCAGGGCCCTGGCCGAACTGGCCAAGGAGGGGAAGCTCGGGGGCAACTGACGGCAACAGGGCCGGCATGCCACAAGCGCACGGCGGCAAGGCCAAACGGACAAAGAAAGACATAAACACCACATATATGGAACGACTGAACAACGCCGGACAGGCTGAAGGCCCAATGCACGTGATATTCAACTACAACGACGTGTTCTTCAGCTTCTTCTACGACGATACGAGCGGATGCACACACCGGTCGCACGACTTCGCCATCAACTACGTCTACTCGGGCATGATGATTGTCGACAACGGCAAGCAGCAGATACGCGTAGACAAGGGAGAATGCGTGTTCATTCCGCGCGACCACCACATAACGCTCTACAAGCGCACGGCCAACGGCGAGCGATACTGCGGAATATTCCTCAACTTCAAGCGCGGCTTCCTGCGCGAGATGTTTGCCAAACTGGACAACAACCATACATACGACAACACGCCGAAACTGCCGCCGCAGGTGATGAAGCTGCCAAAGACGGCCGAGATAGCAAGCCTGTTCACGTCGCTCACCCCATACTTCGACACCGAAGTGAAGCCCCACGCCGACTTCATGCACCTGAAGCTGCAAGAGGGGCTGCTCGCGCTGCTGCACATAGACAAGCGTTTCGCCCCAACACTGTTCGACTTCAACGAGCCGTGGAAGATTGACATTCTCGACTTCATGAACTCTAACTATATGTATGAGTTCACGCAAGAGGAACTGGCCCACTACACAGGGCGGAGCCTGGCCACGTTCAAGCGCGACTTCAAGAAGGTGAGCGGGCTCACGCCCGAGAAGTGGCTAATACAGAAGAGGCTCGAAGTGGCATACAACATGATACGCGAAAACGGCGCCAGGGTGGCCGATGTCTACGCCAAGGTAGGCTTTAAAAACCCGTCGCACTTCTCCACGGCGTTCAAGAGGCAGTATGGCGTGCCACCGACGGCGGTGACCGCCACAATGTAAGATGGACTTCAGGATAAAGAACTTTGAGCCCCACAGCAACGACGCCGTGGGGCTTTTTGCGTAACTTTGCAGGCGATAAACGGCAACAGGCCATCAACGACCGGCAGCCACGGGGCTGCGCAGGCTGGCCACAAGCCTGACAACTTGAATGACAGACAACAAACAACCAGCAGAAATGAAAGTACTGATGATAAACGGAAGCCCACACGCCAAAGGCAACACGTATGTTGCGCTGCGCGAGGTGGCGGGAGAATTAGAGAAAAACGGCATTGACAGCGAAATAATATCCATCGGGGCCAAGGCCGTACAGGGATGCATAGCCTGCGGCAAATGCGCCGAACTGGGGCGGTGTGTATTCAACGACACGCTGTACGACAAGGTGAGGACGGCACTGCAGACGGCCGACGCCATCGTAATAGGCTCGCCGGTCTACTATGCCGGGCCCAACGGGTCGCTGTGCGCCCTGCTCGACAGGCTGTTCTACTCGGCCTCCGACCTTATGCAATACAAGCCAGCGGCAGCCGTGGCCGTGTGCCGCAGGAGCGGTGGCAGCGCAACCTTAGACCGCCTCAACAAGTATTTCACCATAACAAACATGCCTGTGGTGAGCTCGCAATACTGGAACATAGTGCACGGGCGCACTCCGGGCGAAGCCAGCCAAGACGCCGAGGGGCTGCAAACAATGCGCACGCTGGGCAGGAACATGGCGTGGATGCTGAAGAACATGGAGGACGGCAGGCACCCGGCACCGACGCCGGAACCGAGAGTAATGACCAACTTCATAAGGTAAACCGACACCCGGACAACACAAAACTAACTATAATAAGTGGGTGTTCAAAATTAATTGCCATCAAATTGTGCGCTATTTCGGAGATGCATGCCAAAGTCCGAAGAGAGAGCGTAGCGGGCTACGCGACCGATGAGACTTTGGCATGCGGCCCGAAAGGGCACACAAGATGGTGGCAAAGATATAGAGGACACCTGCAAGGTATATTGTATCGGTTAATTTTTAACAGCTACTTATGAACAGGAAAACAAACTTACTGGCCGCCGCCGTGCTCGCCATGGCATGCAGCACGGCGGCCTGCGCTCAACAAAACAATCCTAACGCAAATAGATTTATGGAAGAGAAACTGAACTTGACTGAGGCGTGGGACAAGGTCTTCACGCAAAGCGACAAGGTGGAACACACCAAGATAACGTTCCACAACCGCTACGGAATAACCCTGGCGGCCGACCTCTACGCCCCTAAAAACGCCACGGGCAAACTGCCTGCCGTGGCTGTCAGCGGCCCGTTCGGGGCTGTGAAGGAACAGGCTTCGGGCCTCTACGCGCAGACCCTGGCCGAGCGTGGATTCCTGACCATAGCCTTCGACCCTTCGTTCACCGGCGAGAGCGGTGGGCAGCCGCGCTATGTGGCATCGCCCGACATCAACACCGAAGACTTCTGCGCCGCGGTAGACTACCTGTCGTCGCGCAACGACGTTGACCCGGGGCGGATAGGCATACTGGGAATATGCGGATGGGGTGGCATGGCCGTGAACGCCGCTGCCGTGGACACGCGCATCAAGGCCACCGTGGCGGCCACGATGTACGACATGAGCAGGGTGACGGCCAACGGATACTTTGACGCTGCCGACAGCGCCGACGCGCGCCACGAACTGCGCCAGCAGCTCAACGAACAGCGAACCGAAGACTACAGGAACGGGGTGTACGCCCTGGCAGGAGGGGTGGCCGACACGCTGCCGGCCGACGCGCCGCAGTTTGTGAAAGACTACCACGCCTACTACAAGACAAAGCGCGGCTACCACCCGCGCTCGATCAACTCTAACGGCGGATGGAACAAGACGTCGAGCCTTTCGTTCCTCAACATGCCGCTATTGGGATATGCGGGCGAGATACGCAGCGCGGTGCTGCTCATCCACGGAGAGAACGCCCACTCGCGCTACTTCAGCGAAGACACACGCAAGAAACTGAAGGGCGACAACAAGGAACTGCTCATCATCCCCGGGGCCAACCACACCGACCTCTACGACAACATGGAGAAGATTCCATTCGACAAGATTGCCGAGTTCTACGGCAAGTACCTCAGGTGACGCCCGGCCGCAACCGCCGGCAGCCACCGCCAAACGCCCCCGGCCCGCCCCATGCCATGCGGCATGCGAGGGAGGAGCCGGGGGCCGCCATGCAGTGCCGTCAGCCGCCGGCGGGGCGGGCTGCGCGGCGCGTGAGCTCGAAATAGACGGGGCGCCCCGGTTCCTGCAGCTTGGTGGAATACAAGCCGAGGCGGCCGCACAGCTTTCCGGCAATGTCGTCGAACACGATGTCTACGAACTTGTATGCAAGCGCCCCGCTGCGCTCATACCTCTCGGCAAGCGTCAGCTGCCCGCCGGTGAACACCAGGCGGCCGTCGGCAGCAATCTCGCCGCTGTAGGCCACACTGTCGGTGCCCGTAACGATGGTGCCGCCAACCCGGCGCCCTTCGCGGTCTACCGCCATGGACATGCGCCAGAGCGCCACCAGCCTGTCGCCGCTGTAGTCGTACATCACCATGAAGCCCTCGTAGCGCCCAGGGACAAGCATGGTGTCGGCAGAGGCCGGAACGATGTCGGGCATGGATATGGGCAGGCTGGCATATTTCTCATCATCACCATAGACGTTGCTGAGGTATGTCTCCTCATGCTTGCGCACCATTTCGGCCCTGGCATCACGGCACTTGAGGGCAATGGCGCGCCGAAGGCAGTAATTGGCGGCTGCCGAGTCTTGCATGCACCCGAATCCGTTGCGGTGGCAGATGCCCAACATATACCACGACATTCCATCTTTCATGCCTGCAGCCTCACGAAAGGCCGCCACTGCCGCGGCATAGTCTTGCCCGCAACCCAATCCCTTGTAGAGCATATAGCCCTTTGCATACAGGCACTGGCGATTGCCGGCATCGGCTCCTTTTGAAAAACAAGTATATGCACGGACAAAATCACGGGCCACGCCTCCACGACCCTCCTTGTACATCATCCCGAGCACATGATATGCCTTGGCATAGCCCGCACCGGCGGCCTTGCCCAACAGTTCGGCCGCGCGATTGCCGTCAGCGGCAACGCCACGGCCCAACAGGTAGACATTGCCGAGGCTGAACATCAGGTTGGCTGCCGAATCGGCCTCCACGGCTTTTTCGAGCGTCCTGGCGGCACGCTGCAACTGTGCCGGCGAACTGTTCCGGTTGCCCAACACCTTGATGGCACCGACAGCATCTTGGTTGTCGTACATGGGGTTGAGATGGGGCGACGAATTTTCATGGATTAGGTCCGACGGCTTCTCGCGCTCAGCGGTCAGCCTTATTCCGCCGTCAACAAGCATCACTGAATCGTTGGCGACAAACCTTCGGTTGTCCCACTCCCACATATACCGCTTACTGTCGACAACAAACTGTGTGTATTCTGCCAGCCGCTTTTCGGCTTCCTCATATCTTCCTGCCTGGTATTCCATGTATCTCAACTCCGCGTTTGACATCGTTTCGTCTGACATGTCGGGATTGTCGAGCCCGGAATTGGAGTAACACTTCACGCTGCCCGGGTCAACCTCGGTTGTTATCACGCCGCCCGCCACACTGTAACGGCCACGGAGCCTGATGTAGATTGTGCCGCCGCCAACCGTGCCAGCCTGACGGCCAGACCTCTTGCCGCGCACAGTGGAAACATGCCGCCTGCCGGCGGCGGTGCTACCCGATACGTTCAGCCTAAATGTACCATCGTTGCGGAATTCGAAAATGCCTTTATATTCATTGCATACTGCCGACAGATACAGACTGTCGAGAAAGGCTTGTGAACAATACCACTTGCCAACGACACCACTGGCCCTGCCCGGCTGCAACAGCCCAAACATCATTGCTACAATCAATAACGCATTATTCATACACTATTTCATACAAATCTGCATTCACAACTATACTGCGCCCGACTGATGGCATGAGGCATCACAGCCATGCACGGGCTGCAATGGACATTGGCGGGCACAACCATTCGCAACACCGGGATGCCCTGCAAGGGCACTATATGCGCTTATGCGCAAACTTAACAAGTTTTATCAACAAAAGCAAACGTAACCCGAACGAAGTGCGGATACCACCCAACATTTAACAATCTTTACGGAATGGGGCAAAAAAGACTTTTCGGAAAAAGCTTAAATGGGTTATTATTATAAGTAGCTGTTCAAAATTAACCGATACAATAGACCTTGCAGCTGTCCTCTATATCTTTGCCACCATCTTGTGTGCTCTTTCGGGCCGCATACCAAAGTCTCATCGGTCGCGTAGCCCGCTACGCTCTCTCTTCGGACTTTGGCATGCTTCTCCGAAATAGCGCACAATTTGATGGCAATTAATTTTGGACAACTACTTAGCCCTGCAAAGCAGCATTCCACGGCCGTTGTTCGGAGGCCGACACCCGATTGGGGACAATACGGTGAAAAAACATGTACAACTTCAGGCAAGCAAGAAAGCCACAGGCCGCAACCTTGACTGAAGCACATAAAGAATATGCTGCGTTTGGGATTGTGAAACGACACGTATCGGGATGCGATACGGCAAATATGGAATTGCCATACGGCAACATACGCAATGACAGCAGCGCCCACGAAACGCACGACATTGCCCACACTGCAAACGGCCATCACGAAGACAAGGGCGCAGCATGCGGCAAGCCCCCCACTACACTGCCCGTGGCAGGAGGGGAGGCCAGCCTGCACAACAGCCCTGCACAACAGCAAACGGACGCAGGCGCAAGCCTTTGCTCAATGAGGCGCTTCACGGCATGCACGCTGCCATCGGCCATTAATGACTTCCAGATAGAGCCTGGTGTCCGGCGACCCTATGCGACGGCCCTGCATGCAAAACGGCACGGCGCGGCACAACCGGCCATGCCCATCAAACGCCCCCATTGACTCACGCCATGTGGCATCGCTCCACCAAGTGCAGCCACAGGCTTTCTGCACCATGGGTGAATGGCAAATGGCCGCACGCATTGGACATCCATCAGGCAAGGCTATGGCATAGGGGGCATGGTGGCGGCTGGTAGTGCTGCACGCCGCATTATTTATGGATGAGGGCGGCAAACTCTCTGAACCGGGTGAGGTTGTCGAACAAATCGAGGTCAAAGACCACCTCCGACCCGTCGGTGAGCTCTATCGACAGCAAGCCGTCTTCTTCGTCATAGCTGACGGCCGTGATGTCGGCTATCAACAGCTCGCGCATCTCCGACTTGCGCCTGCCTGCAAACGGATAGGTGATGCGGCCGCCGTCTACTGTGATTACGCCTCCGGCCTTGGCCAGCAAGCGCGCATGCCTGATGGCCATGAGCACCCTGATTATCAAGACATGCCCCGCAACAACGAGGATGACCGTGGTTGGAAACGGGTCGAGGATGCGGGCGGCGCCAATTTTTATACCGAAAGGATGGACAATCGGTACGAGTATGAGCATCAACGACAGAATAATGTTGACCAAGTTGTCGCGGTAAACGGACTTGGCCACGTAATTGAATGTTTTCATCGAGTAACAGTTTATTTTGATAATAAGCTATTGTATCTTCAGACGGCCCGACATAAGGCCATGCCCTACTGCGGGCATGGCCCCAAGCCAAGATGTAACCATGTGGCAGAACAATGGTCAATCATCCAACGACACGGTGCCGTCGGGATTGACATTGACATCGGCCGTGTAATATACATTCACCACCTTGCCGGCGCTTTCCTCGGTCTCCTTACCGTCTTCGGTGAAACCGATGGATATGGATTTCTTTATCGAACCGACTTCGGCTTCGTTTACACCCAGCGACAACTTCTCCGGAAGCACCTCATTCATGTCGAAAGACCTGACCGACTTGAATGTGCATCCCTGCGGAACGAGCTTCTTTGCCTCGGTGATGTATTTCTCCAACTGAGCCGGGTCTATCTCCGACAGCTCTATGCCCTTCAGCTTTTTGTAGTCAATGTCATTGAAAGACATGCTTTTTTCGTCCATGTCGCCCACAGTGCCGTCGGTATAAAACGTCTGTTTGAACGTCATGTTGTCGGGATTGACCATCGTAAGGTTAACAAACAACATGCTGTTGGTCAGTTCTCCTTTCTCGCAGAAAGACATAGCCACTATCTTAAACCGCTTCTGGTCAACCTTTTCTTTCAGCATATCTATCAACTTGGCATACGACTCGGCCTTGTCCATAGGATATTCTTTTTCTTTCACAAGCGACCCGATGTCGCCCTTGCACGCAGCCCACAGCACTACCATGCAGAACATAACCATTGAATTGATCACTCTCTTCATTTTCATGGATTTTAAAGTTAATATTTTATTTTCTAAAACTACGCCATCACTCGCAACCGACAATGCCCTACGGTGGGCCACAGCCGCCACATCCGACATGATGAAGGTGAAAGCCGGCCGTGCCGTCAGGCTGTGGGCCAGGCATATAGGTCGGCAGGGATGCACCTGATGGTGCCTTCCCAGCAGAAGTGGGGCACTATGCCGTCGGTGGGAAGATAGCCATTTGGCAACTCCCTGTCGTCGATGTCGAGCCGGCGCACAAATGCCGTTGCCCCCTCGGCCACGGCCTCCGGCAGAGCCATCTCGCCACGGTCGCCCTCGTCGGCAATCATGTCGATGATGCGCTCGCACCCCGGTGCCACGCGCTGCTTGCCCTCGCTCATGTTCCTCAGGGCCAGGGCCACCCGGCTCACCCACCCTGCGTTGCAGGCATGGGCGTCGTCTGTGGCATACACGCCAACGACTGTGTGTGTCGAGGCATCGTGTTTCTCGCCCTTCCATGCCTCGTCCGGGGCTTTGACCACGCCGACATACACTATCAGCCCCTCGGTGTACTTGCGCAGCCACTTTATCTTTCGGAACCAAGGCGCCCTGCCGGCCATCCTCTTGAAAAACTGGGTTTTCATGCTGCGGGGTATCGCCACATAGGGCGTGAGCCTTTCGAGCGATGTGGGATTGTTCCACCTCGCCCTGTCACGCCTCTGCTGTTCGGCTTCGCGTGCCCTGCGTTCCGCCAGCTGTTCGCGGTATGCACTCACGTCGAGCCCTTGCGCCTCGAGCTTGTCAAGGTCGTTCTCGGTCATTTTCCTCTCCCATTCAGATGCAGCATACTTAACAACTCCCATAGCTATACCATGTCTGAACATTCACCTGTCAGCTTGATTGCCGTACCACACTTGCCTCCATCGGGGCCGCCCCCGGTGCCACAGGCGCGGGCACCCCACAGCGGCAAGCCGCCGTCCGGGATGCCCGCCCTTCTGCTTAGGGCCGGGCCATGGCTTATGGCGCGGGCCGAAGTATCATCTGACCACCTGCTTACGTGTTACAACGCTTCCGTCAGGCATGGTCGACTTAACCACATACAGTCCGCCCTGCGGCGAGCTGACGCTGCGCCCCTGCAGGTCGAAGTATTCAGTGCGCACGGGCGCCGTGGCGGCATCGGTGCGGCCTATGCCCGTTGCGGCCATCCACCATGTGATGCCCGACTCATTTGTCACTCCATCCACCGTGTAAACGCTCTGTATGCCCAGCCCGTCGACATTCTCCTCGTAGAGGTAGAAGCGGTGGTAGTCGCCGTAGGCCAGCGGGAAGTCGTAGTCGTCGGAGAAGTTGTAAAATACCAGGCTCATGGGCTGCTGCAGCTTTACATACTTGTCCGTGGTGAAGGTATACACCGACTCCGGGCCCATGTAAACTCTGTACGACAGCCTGTTTGCGCTGATAGGGTTGCCGTCGACATCCTTGCTTGGCAGGTTGAACTTCACCTCCCGCCCAAACGACGGGCTGTAGCTGCCCACATCGTAGAACTCGGGTGCAGCCGGCACGGCCGGCTTCAGGTCAACACGCGAGTATGTGGGGTGGAAATAAGCCTCCAGCAACTTGCCTCCCGTGATGTCGGCAGTGATGGCATAGAGGCAGTCGTCGGCCGATGTTATTGTGCCGGCGGCCTCGTCGAAGGTAAGCTCAATCTTGTCTGCCAAGTCGAGGTGGGTGCCGTCTTCGGCCTGGCGCAGCTTGCCCGGCACGAGGAAGTAGTGCAGGCCCCACGATTCGTCGGCCCCGACATACTGCGGCTCAACCACTATGCGTCCGTCGGCATAGCTTCCCTTTATCCAGTAACCCTTGCCGGGGTTCTCCGGGTCGCTGATGTACGCGGTGTTGCCATCGATGGCCACCTCGGCCTGCGCCGACAGTTTCTCGTTTTGCCGCGTGGTGTAATCAAAGCCGTAAGGCTTGGGTGTGAGCCCCTCGGGCAGTGTAGTCAAGTGGTAAGGGCTGGGCATCACTGTCAGCTCGCTGACGCCTGTGCCAAGGAAAGTGCCTCCCCTGAGCACAATGCCCAGCAGGGCCTTTGGGTTGCCGAACGTCTCGCCCTCGGCCCTCTGCTGCCTGAGCACGCCTTCGCTGTAGGTGAAATAGATGTCGGTGTCTACCGTGCCGTCTTCCTTCACGTCGGGCAGAACCTGGGCAGAGCCGCCGTCGTAGCTCACAGCCATCCTCATCACGTAAATCATGTCGCCCTCGTCATAGTCTATCGCCTGCGGCGTATGGGCCACGTAGCGCCCGTCGCCCACTGGCTCGAGCTTGAGGTAGGAGTTCGAGCGGTAGCCCGGTATGGGGTTCAACACATACAGGTTGCCGTCGGCACCCTTTACGTATGAGGCTATTCCGTTGTAGGTCTGCTGCATGTATAGGTTTCCCGAGTCGTAGATTAAAGAGAAGTTCTTGCCTATGACGTCGGTAACGTCCTCTCCGTCGGGCTTGTCATAAATGATGTCCGACTCTCCCGGCCATGTCACCTGTGCGGCCGACGGTGCCTGGGCATTGGCAAAACATGCCATTGCCATCAGTCCAATACCAAGTAAAGTTTTCTTCATACGATGCTGTTTTGTGAGGCAGGCCTGCTTGCGGGTAGCGCCAAGCCCACCGGGGTTAATACTTTGCTGTTGCTAATCGGCTGTCGATGGGCGCCCAAACAGGGTTACGGTTGCTCTCATCGGCCGTACATTTGGATGCTGTTGAATCTCTATGCCGTTTTTAATGTATGTAGAGCGACAAGGCGCCACCAAGCCCCCTGGGCCACAGATAAACACGGGGCGGCATCATTTCCCCCTACTTTACGGCGGTCAAAAATGAAAAGCGCCATGCCACAGCCGGATTGTGGCCGGCGCCCCATCGTGACCACTGCCTGTCACTCTTGCTAATTACAAATCCATTAAACGCTCCCTTTTGCCTTACTCCCAGTGGCATCACGCCATGCAGATGCAGCCTCCGGCTTGCTGCACCATGGGGTTCAGGACATAGGCCCGCCGGCCTTAAGCTTCTCTTTAACAAAGGATTTCTGCATGAGATGCCCGGGAGCCAAACAACTACTGTAATCCCCTACTGATGAAACACAGAGGATAGGGTACTTGCTGTCAACCAAAACCATTCTAAACCTACTTTCCATTTGCATCTGACAAGCTGAGCTCACGAAATAACTCGCTCGCAAATATAACGATTTTATGTGTTAACGGAAAATAATTTTTATTCAAATATTGCATTTAAACGGTTATTTAACATACTTTGTATGCGTTTATTCGCATTTCGTATATAAAATAAAACGAAACAAACAAGCACTTTTATACACTTATTTACATCCATTGCAAGTTGTCATGACGTCCGCTTAATGTGGCGGAGACGAAGGTGATGTTGCGCCAGATGGATGTGCGCGTCAACAGGCCACCACCTCGGCATGGCGGCGATGGCTGGCGGCGGCAGGCAGGTATGGGCCCGCCGTTTACAAAATAATTGTACAACGCGATGAAAATAACGGCCGGGCGTTGGCCGCATTTGAAATATTTCGTAACTTTACCAACTGTAAACCAGAACAAATCGGTGACAATAACTACAGTTGGAATGAAACACTACAGACATGGAACCTGCCTGTGGCAGCGACTGGCTACGGCCGTCGTGGCAGCCTTGTGCGCCCATGCGGCTTGCGCCTCAACGCTGGCCGAGCGCATCGACTCTATAATTGGGGACAAAAAGATGACGGTGGGCGTGGCCGCGGAATACGCCGACATGCACTTCGTGCTCAACGACTCGGTGCGCTTCCCGCTGCTCAGCGTATTCAAGACCCACGTGGCCATGGCCGTCACGGCAAGGATGCAGATGGACGGGATAAGCCCCGACAGCGTGGTGCACATTGACAAGGGGCGACTGAAGAAAGACACCTACAGCCCGCTGCGGCAGAAACACCCCGACAGCGACATTGACATAACGATAGCCGAACTGATGCGCTACAGCGTGGCCGAGAGCGACAACAACGCCTGCGACATCCTGATTGACATGGCAGGAGGCATAGACTATGTTGACATGTACATCAGGAGCCTCGGCGTCAGCGGTTTCAGCATTAGCGAGACTGAGGCTTCGATGCACGCCGACAGGCAGCTCTGCTATGCCAACTGGAGCTATCCACAGTCTATGCTCGACGTGCTGAAGGTGGTGTTCGCCCCCGGCGACACCCGGTTTGCGCTGCTGCGCGGCATCATGCTCGGCACGTCTACCGGGCGCGACAAGATTCCCGCCGGTGTACCCGAGGGCATGGCAGTGGCCCACAAGACCGGCAGCTCCGACCGCATAGGCGGCATCAAGGCAGCCGACAACGACGCCGGAGTGGTGATGCTGCCCGGGGGCAACTGCTACATAGTGGTGTTCATTATGGACTCTGCCGAGACCGACAGCACCAACGCCGCCACCATTGCCGCCATCACCCGGGCTGTGCTGGCCGAGGCCGGGTGCGATGGCTCTGCCAAGCAATGAGCCAGGCAAAGGCAATCCGCCGCCGATGCGGGCCAGGGTGGCTCGCTCCGGCGGCGGATTATGCTGTCGTCAACGCCTTGCAGCGGCCTGCGCTCAGAGTTCCTTGCGCAGGGCCTCGGCCATGCTCGCATACTCTGCCTCGGTGAGGTAGGTCTGCTGAGGGTTCATGCGGAACACACCCCCGAAGTCGGGGCCGCCCACATACTTGGGAACGAGGTGGAAGTGAAGGTGCTCGAGCGTGTCGGCGTATGCCCCGTAGTTTATCTTGTCCGGGTTGAACACCTTCTGCATGGCCCGCGTAACGCGCACCACGTCGCTCATGAACGCATTGCGGTCATCGTCGCCGAGCAGGTTTATGTCGTCTACATGGTCTTTGTAAGCCACGAGGCAACGTCCGCGGTATGTCTGCTCCTTGAATATGAAAACACGCGAAACGCTCAGTTCCGCCACTTCAATCATAAGGTTGTGCAACGTCTCATTGCTCTGGCAATAGAGACACTCCTTTGGGTCACTCTTCATAATAATATCGTTTAAATGGATTAAGTAGCTGTTCAAAATTAACCGATACAATATACCTTGCAGGTGTCCTCCATATCTTTGCCACCATCTTGTGTGCTCTTTCGGGCCGCATACCAAAGTCTCATCGGTCGCGTAGCCCGCTACGCTCTCTCTTCGGACTGTGGCATGCATCTCCTACATAGCGCACAATTTGATGGCAATTAATTTTGAACACCTACTTAGTTTCGTAATTCGTCACAAAAATACGAATAAAAAACGGAAGCGGCAAGCCTTTTGCCAACAAAAGTGGCAGGCCGGCGGCGCCGTGGCGGCAGCCGTCTGCAAGGCCCCCTCGGGCATTCAGCCGCCGGCATCGAGCAGCCGCTCCATGGCGTCGACTATGTAAGGCTTCCACCCGGCGAGCAAGTCGGCAAACGTCTCGCCGTCGTCAAGCAGCACCGTACGGCACAGGTTGCCGGCCACAAACGGCATGGTGAGCATCGAGTAGAACGTCAGGAACAGGTAGCGCATGGGCACCTGCCTGAGCCGGCCGCTGTCCATCTCGCCCTGCAGTCCCTGCCTTACCGACTCGATATACTGCCCCAGCCTCATCTCCATTATCGTTCGCACCACACCGTCGAAGTCGCGGTGCATCTCACGGACAATGAACATGGGCAGGCCAGGGTTGGCCCCGAACACATCGTAATACGCGTCGACCACGCTCGCCACCCGCTCTCCTATGGGGCGGTCGGGCTGCAGCACAATGTCTTTCACCCGCGGCACCAGCGTGCCCACTATGCCGCCGAACACGGCGTCGAACATGCGCTCCTTGGTGCGGAAATAATAATGCAGCGTGGGCCTGTTGATGCCGGCGCGCGAGGCAATGTCGCTCATGCTCGTGCCAACGAAGCCCCGCTCGATGAACAGTTGTCGGGCAGCGTCGACAATCCTTGCCTCAAGCCCCCCGGTGTGGTTCTTGTCTGTTGCCATAAGCTAAACACACTCTTTAAAGTTGTCGACGAAAAGCAGCAAGCGGTTTCTCACATTGACATCGCTAACGCCGCTGTCGAAGTCGAGCGACAGTATGCTGAGCCCGGGGTAAAGCCTCTTTATGCGCTTCTCGATGCCCTTCGACACGATGTGGTTGGCTATGCACCCAAACGGTTGCAGGCTCACCACGTGGGTGACGCCCTGCCTGGCCATCGACAGAATCTCGCCCGGCAGCAGCCACCCCTCGCCAAACTGTGCGCAGAGCGAGACAACGCTCCCGGCCTCGGCCGCCTCGTCGAAGATGTCGGCGAAAGGCGTGAAATAGCGGAAACGGCTACCCGCGGCGTTGGCCCTGTCTATGCGGCGGCGCACCCACTTGTAAGCCCACCGCATGACGGCACGCGGCACGCGGCTCCGCTCCAGCGAGCTCTCGGCGTTGACCTTGCCGTTGACAAACGCCTGCATGAAGAAGTCGGTGAGCATGGGCGGCACCACCTCGATGCCCTGCTCCGTCAGCCAGTTGGTCATGTCTTTCTGGGCGAAGGGGTTGAACTTTAGGAATATCTCGCCGACCACGCCCACCCGCGGTGCCTGGCGGTCGGTCACAATGCCGTCGAAGGCCTCGGCCGCCTCGCCCAGCGCCGTCCACAGCGCGCCGGTGTCGTTGGCCTCGATGGCCCCGACGGCCCTTTCCATGTACAGGTCGCGCAGGCGTGCAGCCTGTCCCTTCTCGCGTTCCCTTACCACCGAGGCGTAATAAAACTTGGCCAGGCAGTCGCTGTATAGCAGCGAGGCCAGCACAATGCGCAGTATTCGCGCCCAGTTGACACTGAAGCCTGGCTGGTCGTTGCTGATGCCCGAGCCCGAGGCGAGCGATATGACTGGCACCCCGGGATACCCGGCCTCGGTCAGGGCCCGCTTTATCAGCGAGATGTAGTTTGAGGCACGGCACTGCCCGCCGGTCTGCGTCATTATCACGGCCGTGTCGCGCGGGTCGTAGCTTCCCGACCGGAACGCCTTTACGATGTCGCCCACGATGAGCGTGGCCGGGTAACAAATCTCGTTGTTGGCGTATTTCAGCCCGTACTCGGCCGACTGTGCGTCGCTCACCGGCAGGTTTTCCACGTCGTAGCCTGCCCGCCGCATCAGGGGCGGTATGAGTGGCGAGATGAACGGTGTGAAGAACGGTGCTATAATCTTGCGCCGGCGGTCGGCCGTGCCAAACACCGGCGTGCCGGCAAACGCAGCCCCGGCCTCGGTCTTGCCGCCGCTCAGCGAGTATCTCATGCTGTCGATCACCGACCGCACGCGCAGCCTGATGGAGCCGAGGTTGCTCACATCGTCAATCTTGAGCAGGGTGAGCGCCTTGCCGTGCTGCCTCAGCAGGCTGCGAATCTCGTCGGTGACGAATGCGTCGGGGCCGCAACCAAACGAAGTCATCTGCATGAACTGAACGTTGGCACCCTGCCGCCCGGCCCACTCGGCAGCCTTGAGTATGCGGTTGGTGTATGCCCACTGCGACACGAAGTTGACATCTTTCACCGTTGTGTCGGTACACCTCACTATGTCTTCAGTTATCACGTCGACGCCCATCGAGGCTATCATGTCCGACAGCTTGTGCTGTATGAGCGGGTCTGAATGGTACGGACGGCCGGCAAGCAGCACAACCAGGCGCTTGCCACCATTGTCAGAGAGCACGCTGCTGTTGTAGTCCATAAGCTCGCGGCCGTAGCGGTCGAACTCTGCCACAGCCTCGGCAAAGGCCTTGCGGGCCACGCCGCGCCCTATGCCGAGCGACGCGAGGTAGGCCGCACACTGCCTGCCGAGCAGCTTGCGGTCTTTGAACGTTATGGCCGGCGTGTCTATTGGCACGCTCCCGGCCTGTACGCTCTTCACCACCTCTGAGTAGCCCGACACCACGGGGCAGTTGAAACTGTTCTGCCCGCCCTCGAGCTTCTCGTAGACCACGAACGGCATGAATATGCGGTCGACACCTTTCTTCACCAGGTTCTCTATGTGGCTGTGGGCCAGCTTGGCCGGAAAGCAGATGTTGTCGGACATGACCATGCGCGCGCACGACTCATAGCCGCCAAACGACGATGGGTCGGACAGCACCACCCGCAGGCCGCACCGCGAGAACAGAGTGTGCCAGAAGGGGTATTCCTCATACATGTTGAGGCACCGCGGTATGCCGATGGTGGGCGCAGTCAAAGCCGCGCCGGCGCTGCGGCCGAACAGGGCCTCCAGCTTGTGGGCGTAGGCGTTGACGCCCGGTGCCACCTTTGCGCCCTTGTTGGTGAATATGCGCTCGCAACGGTTGCCCGAGTAATAGCGGTTGCCGTTGCCGAAGGCATACGACACCACCATGCACCCGTTTTCGCAGCCGTGGCAACGGTGGCGACCGGTGGTGCAGGCCGAGCTGGCAAGCATATCGCCCAAGGCCACACTGCGCCCACGATTGGCCCGGGCATAGAGGGCGCAGCCTATGGCGCCCATCAGTTCGGGGCGGTCGCTGCGGTAGACGTGGCGGCCGGTGAGCTTCTCGAACGCGCGCACCACGGCGTCGTTGCGCATGGTTCCGCCCTGCACCACGATGTGGCGGCCCAGCTCCTCGGGGCCCTTTAGCCTGAGCACCTTGTAGAGGCAGTTTTTCACCACCGAGTAGGCCAGCCCCGCTGCGATGTCGGCCACGGTGGCCCCCTCGCGCAAAGCCTGCTTCACCTTTGAGTTCATGAACACGGTGCAGCGCGTGCCAAGGTCGTAGGGGGCGGCAGAGCTGCAGGCCGCCGACGCAAAGTCGGCCACGGTATATCCCAGCGACTTGGCGAAGGTCTCGATGAATGAGCCGCAGCCCGACGAGCAGGCCTCGTTGATTTCCATCCTGTTTATCACGCCCCCGCTCACGAATATGGCTTTCATGTCCTGCCCGCCGATGTCGAGTATGAAGCTCACGTCGGCGGCAATGTGGCGCGCAGCCATGTAGTGGGCCATGGTCTCGATGATGCCGTGGTCGAGCCTGAAGGCCGCCTTGAGCAGGTCTTCGCCGTAGCCCGTAGAGCAACTGCCGGCCACCACGGCCTCGGTGCCTGCCTCGCGGCACCTGTCGGCAAAGAGTTCCAGCCCCCTGCGCGCCGTGGCTATGGGGTCGCCGTCGTTGTTGTGGTAGTAGTCGAACACCAGCTCGCCGCGGTCGTTGAGCACCACTATCTTTGTGGTGGTCGACCCCGAGTCGATGCCCACCACCACCTCTTCCCTGCCTGCCGCCAGCGGTGCCCGGGCCATGCCGTGGGCACTCATGCGCCGCGACCACCCGTCGTGGTCGGCATCGCCGCTGAAGATGGGCTCCAGGCTACCCGAGGGCCGTCCCGACGAGACAAGGCGGCCGCCTACGAGGGCCGACAGCTCCGACAGGCTCGTGAACGACAGGGCACCGGCCGACAGGGCCGCGCCGTAGGCCGGCATGAGGTGGCCGCCGTCGGGTATCACCACGTCGGATTCCGACAGGTTGAGATAATCTACAAACGCCTTGCGCAGGGCCGGCAGAAACGTCAGCGGACCGCCGCAGAAGAGCACCGGGGGCTTGATGTCGCAACCGTGGGCCAGGGTGACCACCACCTGCACGGCCACGGCATGGAACACCGAGGCGGCTATGTCGGCCTTGGGCACATTCTTTGATATGAGGTTCTGTATGTCGGTCTTGCTGAACACACCACAGCGCGAGGCTATGGTGTAAACGTTTGACGCCTTGTCGGCCAGCGCGCTAAGGTCGGCCGTGTCTACGCCGAGCAGTATTGCCATCTGGTCGATGAATGCCCCGGTGCCGCCGGCGCAGTTGCTGTTCATGCGGAGGTCTGACGCCCGCCCGCCGTCGAGGAACACTATCTTGGCGTCCTCGCCGCCGATGTCGATCATCGAACGCACGCCGGCATGGCCCTGCCCGACGGCCCGGGTGGCCGCCACCACCTCTTGGACAAACGGCAGCGAGCAGCGCTCTGACACGCCCATGCCCACCGAACCGGTGATGCACACCGAGGCCGGCACGTCGCCAAAACGGCCCTGAAGCTCGTCAATGAAGCCAAGCAGCACCTCGCGGGCCTTGGCGTTGTGGCGCTTGTAATCGGAATAAAGGCGTTGGCCGCCGTCGCCAAGTACAACAATCTTGGCCGTAGTCGAACCTATGTCGATGCCTACTCGTATCATCTTTAAATAGCTTGTTTCCATGTCTGACACTATTGTCAGACACAAAAGTAAGTAAAAAAGTGCAAACGGACTTGACGCCTGCCCTCCTTTAAACATTGATTAAATGCTTTTAACAGAGAAAAAGAACAATATATAAGACAAACAGGGGCTTTTCAGGAGTTAAGGAGTTAGGAAGTAAAGGAGTTAAGACAATAGTTTTTCTTACTGGATTTATGTAGTTATATGAAGTTATGGGGAGTTAGAGGGAGGTAGAAGGAGTTACAAGGAGTTAGAGGACAATGGCATAGACTGTCGTCCTGCAACGCGTTCCCCATGCCCCTAGGACACCCATGTTTCCAAAACTATTGTCTTAACTCCTTAACTCCTAAAGCATAACTCCCAAGAATATGCAAAGCTATTGTCTGTACTACTGCACTCCTGTACTCCTGAATTCCTAAAAAGCCCCCTATGTTTATCTGTGGCCCAAACAAGCCAGCCAAAACAAACATCAAAACGGCCCTTTTCACACTGCCGCCGGGGCCGTTTCAAGTGCCAAAACGGGTGGCACGGCAATGCGCAACAGCCAGGTTGCCAACATGTTGACCAACAAGGCAACAGCAGGATTGGCCAAGCTCCGACCGAGGCAGACCCACGCCGGCGGAGCCTGCAGGTGGAGCCGGTCGCTACGGTCGCAACGACCGCTCACGCAGGCGCGACCATGCGGGCGCATCCCACAGGCAGCACTCGCGCAGCGTGGCGGCCATCTCGGCGAGGCGGTGCATGGGTATGGCAAAGCCGAGTTCGCCGGGGGCCACGTATGGGCGGGCCGAAATGTCGACCATGCCTATGAACGTACGGCGCCCGCGGCATTCGTTCTCGCCCACAATGTTGGTTATCAGCGAACTGCATCCGGAGCCAAACAGGCAGGACACGGCGTCGGGCGAGTTGTTGTCGAAAAAGGCCCATGCGCACAATCCCGACAGCGCATCGGGCTCGGCCAGGAAAAACACGCCGTCGATGCCGTCGAAAGAGCCGATGCGGTCGATGCGCGCCATGTTGAGGCATGGCTGCTCCGCCGGCCTGATGCCGAGCGAATCGATATACTCGTCGACCATGGCCGGCGTCTGCTTGTAGCGTTCGCGCTCCGACACAAAGCGGGCCACGCCCGGGTTGCGCGGCGCAAAGCCGCAATACAGCCGCCCGCCGCCGCAATGAAGGTTTGACAGCGTGAACGACACGGTGCCGCCCGCCTCAATCTCGGGCAGCGCCGCAAAAAGGCAGTGAGGCACGGCAGCCATGCTGCCCGCGGCCTCGGCCGACCGCCACACGGCCACCGGCGGCTTCAGGCTGCTGCCGAAGGCATGGCGCAAGTCGGCCATAAACTCAGTAGGGTTTGTCATATCAAAACGATGTAATCACAGCTCAACGCCGGCGACGCTGTCCGCACGGCCGGGGTGAAGAGGGCATGTCGCGCATGCACCACAGGGGTGATGCAATGCAGCCTGCAGCGCCCCAACCGCCCGGCGGCCCCGCGCCCCAGGCCAGCCACGCCGCACAAGCAGCGCCACCCCAACCGGCAAAGAATAAGGCCACGCCCGGCAAACCGGCGGCAACCGGCGGCGGCAAGGCCCGCATACCCAAAATCACAAATGCCGCCCGGCATAGACATAGCCCGCGTCGGTGCCGAAGGCCTCTTCGGTGCATGCCACGTCGTTGATGACGAGCGTCATGTTGCGCAAGCGGGCCGAGAGATACAGTTTCTCGACATCGGGCAACACAGAGCGGTCGGTCATGCCGGCGCGCAGCACGAAGACGGTGTTGTCGACATTGCGGGCAATGATGGCCGTGTCGGCAACGACGTTGACGGGCGGGCAGTCGATGAGCACGTAGTCGTAACGCCGCCGCATTTCATCGACAAACGGCTCCAGGCGGCCCGACGACAGCAATTCGGTGGGGTTGTCGGGCAGGGTGCCCACGGGCATGATGTCGAGCCCGGGGCACTTGGCATAGGGGCAAACCAGCTCGGCGGCATCGGCATACGTTCCGGCCAGGTAGCCGGCCAGGCCCTTGTTGGGGTTGCCTACGAAGCCCGACAGCGACCCCTTGCGCATGTCGCCGTCGATGGCCAGCACACGCTTTCCGCCCAATGCCAGCACAGCGGCAAGGTTGGCCGTGGCAAAGGTCTTGCCCGTGCCGGAGGCAGCCGACGTAAACATGGTCACGCTGCCCGCAGTCTCCGACGCCGCCATAAACTCAAAGTTGGTGCGCATTATGCGGAATGCCTCGTTGGCAGAGTTGCGGCTTCCGGCCTCGACCACTATGCGGCACTCGCCTCCCACGGCCTGCCTGATGCCGAACGACGCCTTGAGCTGCGAAACGTTGCGGCTGCCTCCGCCAACGCGCGGCAGTTCGCCCAGCATGGGCGCCGTCACGCTGCCCTCAACGTCGCGGCGGCCCCTTATGGTGGTGTTGCTCACCTCGAGCAAGTATATCACGGCCGTGGGCAGTGCAAGCCCGGCCACGAGGCCTATGAGCATGATGACAGAGCCCTTGGGGCTGATGGGGGCGTTGCTGCCCGTGGGCGACTTTATCACCTGGGTGTTGTCGGCGTTGAAGGCCCTCGCCAGCTCGTTCTCCTCACGCTTCTGCAGCAGGAAGAGGTAGAGAGCCTCTTTCACCTTCTGCTGGCGCTCGACGGAGAGCAGGAACTTGGCCTGCGTCGGGTTGGCCGAGATGTTGGTATTGGTCTTCTGCTCGTCGTTTTGCAGGTGGCTAATCCTTGTCGACAGCGACATCATCATGTTGTCCATCGAATAGATGATGGCCCGGCGTATCTGCGCGAGCTGCTTGTCCATGTCGTGCACGAGCGGGTTTTGCCTGCCGCTGTTGGCAATCATCTGGTTGCGCTCGAGCTGTATGGCGTTGTAGTTCTTTATCTGCTCGTCTATCTTGTCGTTCTCGAGGCCGAGGTCAACGGGTATGAGCTGGTTGGTGTTGGCCTTGTCGGCAATGTAGTCGCGTATGTACCTTGCCACCGACAGCCTCGTGTTGAGGTCGAGCAGCGTGGCCGAGTTCTTGTCGGCCCGCTCCATCGACAGCGTGTAAGCCATCTCAACGTCGGGCACAAGGTTCTTGCTCTTGTAGTTGGCAATGTCGGTGTCCACGTTGCCGAGCTCGCGCTCGATGATTGCCAGTCGCTCGTCGATGAAGCGCGACGTGCTGTTCGACACCCGGCTGCGGTTCTTCACCCACACCTCGTTATATGTGTCGACGACGGCGCTCAGTATGTCTTCGGCGCGCTTGGTCGACAGGTCGGTGTACGACAGGTTGAGTATGGTCGACTTCTTGTCGCCTATGGCCACCGAGAGGCCGCCCAGGAAACGCCCCGTGGCCGAGTTTAGGTCGCTCTTGCGCACGTCGATGCGCTTGCCCTTGCCACCGGCCTTGGCGTAGTAATCGGTGGGCGCTATTGTGAGTATGCCCAGCGGCGTGTGCACAGTCTGGCCCACGCGGCACTGCAGCGGCTCCGAGTCGACCGCCTTGCCGTTTTTGGCGAAGCCGGCCATCTCTACGTTTCCGTCGCCCAGCAGCTTGAGCGTCATCGACGCAGTCTCGTCTTCGTCGATGTCGCGGAACTTCACCGTCACCGGCAGCGTCTTGCCGTAAAGCGTTGCGTCGTAGAACGTCCCGGGCGACGTGTACGACACGTCGATGCCGAGAGTGGCCACCACCTCGCGCATCACGTCGGGCGACTGGATGGCCGCAATCACGTTGTTTACGTTGGCTTTGTCGGAAAAGGAGAATCCCATGTCGGTGAAGTCGGCCAGCATCTTGCCCAGTGCCGACGACTCCTGGCGGCCGTCGAGCACCATTATCGACGCATCGCGCTTATACATTGGCGGCGTGGTCTTGACATAGAACGCAGCTATTGCCAATGCCACGACCACCGTGACCACGTACCACCGCCACCGGCGGAGGCACAATATGAGCAGGTTGCGCATGCCAAACTGCGCCCCGCCATCTTCCATCTGATTGTTTCTTGATAGTTCGTCCATTATTCGTAGATTGTTTAAAACGACGGGCGCCGGCCTACTTGCCGCGGCGCGCACGCAGCGGCTCGATGTATACTATGTCGGTCTGGCGCAGGTAGTATGCCGGCGACGAATAGACACTGGCCCCCGAGCGCAGGTCGATGCGGTAGGCCCGGCGCACGTTGCCCTCGCGGCGCATCACGAGCACGTTGCTTCGGTCGCCGTTAGTGGTGAGGTCGCCGGCCATGCTTATGGCGTCGATGACGGTAAACCAATCGCGCTCTATGGGATACCGGCCGGGGTTGCGCACCTCGCCGAGCACGGCCACGAACAGGTTGCTGAACTCAACGTTGACCACAGCGTCGGTGAGCAACTGCCGGCTGACGAGCTGCGCCTTGATGTACTTGGCCACAGAGTCGCGCGAGAGGCCGCCCACGTGCAGCAGCCCCATCACCGGGAAGTCGATGTTGCCATCGCTGTCGACGGTGTACATCAGGGCGTTGCGGCGCTCGGCGCGCTCTCCGCCGCCAGAGTCGGGGGCGGCGGCCACGTCGGTAAGGTTGAAAAGGTCGGCCAGTTTCTGGTCCTTGCTGCTCACCACCACAGTTATCTTGTCGCCCGGGCGCAGGCAAATCTCTTGCTGCCCGCCGACAGCCACGACGCTCTCGGGCTGCATGTCGCGGAAGTAAGTCAGCCTGCCGGTAGTGGCGCAGGAAGCCATAAGCAGGGGTATGGCAATAGAGAATACACTTAGCTTCATCATGTAACAATCAAAGTTAAAGTATAAGATGCAAGTGCCCGTCACACCCAATAAGTGCGGGCACGCCTGATTTTCGCCTGCAAAAGTAATAAATTCCGCATATATGGCCAAAGGCGTTCACTCTTTTTAACCACCATGCAGAAAGGCGCGCCGCCACGGCCGATGGCCCGTGGCGGACGGCGGATGTCAGTATGCGTTCTTGTCGTGTACGAACACCTGGATGGCCGTGCGCAGTATGATGCGTATGTCGAGCCAAACGCTCCAGTTCTCGATATACCAGATGTCGCGCTTCACGCGCCCTTCCATCTGCCACAGCTCACGCGTCTCGCCCCTGAATCCCGTCACCTGGGCCCACCCGGTGATGCCCGGCTTCACAAAGTGGCGCACCATGTACTTGTCGATGAGCGGGCGGTATACCTCGGTATGGTAGAGCATGTGAGGGCGCGGGCCCACAATGCTCATGTCGCCGCGCAGCACGTTGAAGAACTGCGGCAGCTCGTCGATGTTGGCCTTGCGCATGAAGTTGCCAAAGGCAAACTTGCGCGGGTCGTGCTCGGTGCACTGAATGCGGTCGGCGTCTTTGTTGACGTGCATCGAGCGGAACTTGTAGCAATAGAACTGCTTGCCGTTCATGCCCGTGCGGGCCTGCCTGAAGAACACCGGGCCGGGACTCTGCAGCTTTATGCACAAGGCTATGAAGGGCATGAACGGAGCCAGGCACAGCAGCACGGCCAGCGACACTGCAATGTCGAACGAACGCTTTATGAACCTGTTGGCTGGCACCATGAGCGGGTCGTCGCAGTTGGTGAACACCGTCATCCCGCCCACGTTCTCGGGCTTGAGCATGTGGCCGAAGTTGCGCGAGATGGCTGGTATGTAGTAGAAATGCACCACGTTGTTGTCGCAATAGCGCATGATGCGGCGTATGCGGTCGGTGTCGGTCACGGGCAGGCAGCAATACAGCTCGTCGGCGGCGTGCTCGCCGTCGCGCAACTCGAGCTTGACGTCGAGGTCGGCCAGCGTGCCGCGGTGGCGCAAGCCCTGCGGGCAGTCCTGCATGGGGGCATCGGCGTAGTAGCCCGACACGCGGTAGCCCGTCGACGGGTCGCCCACAAGAAACTCGTAGATGGGCAGAATCGACAAGTCGGCACCCACGAACACCACACGCCGGATGTTGCCGCCCGTGCGGCGGTAGCGCTTTACAAACCAGCGCTCGGCATAGCGGGTGACCAGTATGCCGGCGTAAAGCATGAGCGTGAAATATGCCGTGAACGAGAAGGCTGGCGAGGCCATGCCGGTGAGATAAGCCACCACCTCCGACGCCACAAGGGTGGTGGCGCCCTGCAGCAGCACGAGATAGGTTATCTGCCTGAGCACCTGGTCGGCCGTGGAGCGGTGCTCATGGATCACGGTGGAATAGAAATACTGGGACACAACCATGCCGATGTTGGCAACAAAGAGCGGCCTGAACACGCTCACGCTATGCGACAGCTGAGCGCCCTGCCGGTCGTATTGAAACCAAAGGCAAAACAATATGTTGAGCACAATGAAGTCTGTCAGTATGACTATGTCGCGTATAATATTGTTGGCCTTAGAATCTTGCCGCATGATTTACCTCCAAATTTAATGTACGTATAAACATCACTTGATACAAATGAGAATCGATAGCGGCTGCAAATATATTAAGAAATCGTGACAATAAAGCAACTAATACGAAAAATCAACCGTAAAACGCATACATTTAGGCCAGAATGGACGGCAAGAGGGCACGTTCCGGGAGCCCAAACGGCACATATCGCATTGCAATCCGGCCCATATCTCAACACACTGTGAACCAAGGTGATACACGCGCGACAACAACGGCGGCGCGGAAAGCCGCCTTGGGGCCACCGGCAGAGCACGCACGGGGCCCGAAACCGTGGATTATCAATTAATTGGACTGTGCCGGCAAAAAAAAGCACAAGCCCGTGCGGAATATGAATTTATTTAGTATCTTTGCATTCACATTCAGAATTTAGGACAACAAAAGATTACTTTACAAGCAATATGGCAGACAAAAGCGTTACAGACAACGGAGAAAAGAAAAGTTTGAGTTTCGTTGAACAGATGGTCGAAGCTGACCTGGCCGAAGGCAAAAACGGAGGCCGCATACAGACACGCTTCCCGCCCGAGCCCAACGGATACCTGCACATAGGCCACGCCAAGGCCATCTGCATGGACTTCGGGGTGGCCGCAAGGCACGGAGGGGTGTGCAACCTGCGTTTCGACGACACCAACCCGTCGAAAGAAGACACCGAGTATGTCGACTCGATTCTCAACGACATCAAGTGGCTCGGCTTCCAGTGGGGCAACGTCTACTATGCGTCAGACTACTTCCAGCAGCTGTGGGACTTTGCCGTATGGCTGATAAAGAAAGGCTTGGCTTACATCGACGAGCAGACTTCAGAGCAAATAGCGGCACAGAAGGGCACGCCCACCACACCGGGCACGCCAAGCCCGTACAGGGACAGGCCCGTTGAGGAAAACCTCGAGCTGTTCAACAAGATGAACACGGCCGAGGCCGTGGAAGGCTCGATGGTGCTCAGGGCAAAGCTCGACATGGCAAACCCCAACATGCACTTCCGCGACCCGGTGATATACCGCATCATACAGACACCCCACCACCGCACCGGCACCAAGTGGCACGCATACCCCATGTATGACTTCGCCCACGGCCAGAGCGACTACTTCGAAGGTGTCACCCACTCCATCTGCACGCTTGAGTTCGTGCCCCACCGCCCGCTGTACGACAAGTTTGTCGACCTGCTGAAGGAATACGAGCGAGAGCAGGGCCGCGACACCGACTACAGGCCGAGGCAGATCGAGTTCAACAGGCTCAACCTGACATACACCGTGATGAGCAAGCGCAAGCTGCACACGCTGGTCGACGAGCACCTGGTCAGCGGATGGGACGACCCCCGCATGCCCACGGTGTGCGCAATGAGGCGCCGCGGATACTCGGCCCAGAGCATACGCGACTTCATCGACTCCATTGGCTATACCAAGTTTGACGCGCTCAACGACTACGCCTTGCTCGAGGCAGCCGTGCGCAACGACCTCAACAAACGGGCCTGCCGCGTGTCGGCTGTGCTCAACCCCGTGAAGCTGGTCATCACCAACTATCCCGAAGACCGCACCGAGGAGCTCGAGGCTGTGAACAACCCTGAGAACGAGGCCGACGGAACGCACAACATCACCTTCAGCCGCGAACTGTGGATAGAGCGCGACGACTTCATGGAAGACGCCCCGAAGAAGTTCTTCCGCATGACGCCGGGCAAAGAGGTGAGGCTTAAAAACGCATACATTATAAAATGTACCGGCTGCAAGAAAGACAACGAAGGCAACGTGGTCGAGATTTACGCCGAGTACGACCCCGACAGCAAGACGGGCATGGAAGGGGCCAACCGCAAGGTGAAGGGCACGCTGCACTGGCTGAGCACCAAGCACTGCCGCCCCGCAGAGGTAAGGCTCTACGAAAGGCTCTTCAGCGTGGAGAACACATCGGCCGACGAGCGCGACTTCCACGAGTTGCTCAACCCCGACTCGCTCAAGGTGCTCACGCAATGCTACGTCGAGGAATACGCAGCAACAAAGCAACCGGGCGACTTCCTGCAGTTCCAGAGAATAGGCTACTTCACGCCCGACCTGGACAGCACGCCCGACAAGCTGGTGTTCAACCGCACCGTCGGGCTCAAAGACACATGGGCTAAGATAAACAAATAATGCAGACAGACAACGAGTATTTCGACAGCGATGAATTCAAAGACCTTCTGGCGGCATACGAAGATTCGGTAAGCTCGGGGGCACCGGTGTTCCTTGACACCGACGACCTTGTTGACATAGCCGACTACTACACATTGACCGGACAGAAGAATAAAGCCGACCAAGCAGTGGAAACGGCCCTGGAGCTCGACCCCGGGGCCACACTTCCACGTGTGTACAAGGCCAGGGAGGCGCTGGCCCACGAAGACGTGGAGGCCGCCAGGCAACTTGCAGATGCCATTGTCGACAAGGACGACACCGAATACAAGTACCTGCTGGCCGAAATAATGATTGTGAAAGACGACATCGACGAGGCCGACGACTACCTGAAAGAGCAGGAGCCGGCCCATACCGGCGATGAACACGAAGACTATATCTACGACATCGCCAACATGTACATAGAATACGGGGTGTACGACAAGGCGAACCAATGGTTGGGCAAGACCACCGAGCCCGACAGCCCCGACATGCTCGAGCTCAAGGGAAAAGCGCTCATGGGCATGGGAAGCTTCGAAGAATGCATCAAGGTCTACGACAAGCTGATAGACTACGACCCGAGGTCGGACAGATACTGGCTCGAGATGGCCAAGGCGCAGTATATGATCCAGGAATACAATGACGCCATTACCAGTTGCGAATACGCCCTGGCGCTGAAGCCAAAGAGCCTCGCCGGGCTGCAGGTCAAGGCCAACAGCCTGTTCCAGCTGGGCAACAACGAAGCCGCGCTCGAGTTCTACACCCGCTACACGCAGATGGCTCCGAAAGACGGCACAGGCGAGCTGCAGATAGGCACCACCCTGCTGCACATGGCAAGATACGCCGAAGCGCTCGAACACCTGAACAAGGCCGCCAGCCAAAGCATCGACATGTGCAGCGGAATAGGGTCGCAGGTATACGAGACCATGGCCCTGGCTTACAGCTACATGGGCAAGACGGAACAGGCGCTTGAGTGTGTGGCCAAGATAAGCGTTGACGAAGGCAACAGCAAGGAGAGCGCCGAGAGGCTCGTCATCCACGGCCACGTGCTGCTCGAGGGCGGTCACAACGAGGAAGCCGAGGCCATGTTCCGCAACGCCATCATAAAGTCGAAGAACTCGCCCGACATCATATTGCGCGTCATAGTGTCGCTGCTCGACAACAAGAACACCGAGATGGCCTACAACTTGTTCAAGGTCTACTTCGCGTCACTGGAAGACCGGACCGAAGGCTACCCCTACATGGCGCTGTGCTGCTGGCGGCTCAACAAGAGCGAAGAGTTCATCTACTACCTCAGGCAGTCGATAAAGTACACGCCGAAGGAAGCGTCGGCGGTGATGTCGACGATAATACCAAAGGGATTAAGCATCACGGAATTCTACAACGACATAAACAAATTCTTAAAGAAATAAAGCTGTGAACCTACTGTCTTCCCTGCTGGACAACCTCAACTACGGCACCATATTCATCCTTATGATGCTCGAGAGCACCGTGATACCGGTGCCATCAGAGTTTGTTGTCACCCCTGCCGCCTATTACTCTGCAGCCGGGAACATGGACGTGTTGCTCGTCGTGGCATTCGCAACGCTTGGCGCCGACGTCGGGGCCACAATCAATTACACAGCAGCCTACTACCTCGGACGGCCGCTCGTCTACCGCTTCGCCAACAGCCGCATAGGAAGGCTGTGCCTGCTCAACCAGAAAAAGGTGGAGAAAAGCGAGCTGTTCTTCTACAACCACGGCGTGGTGGCCACACTGACAGGGCGCCTGCTGCCGGGCATACGCCACCTGATATCAATACCTGCGGGCCTGGCAAAAATGCCATACTGGAAATTCCTGCTCTACACCACCATCGGGGCAGGATGCTGGCACGGCATACTGGCGACGCTGGGATGGTATCTGCACGCAGTGGTGCCGGCCGACCAGCTGAACATGAAGATTGAGGAATACGCCTACGACATAAAGATTGCGCTCATAGGAGCGGCGGCGCTGGCAGCTGTCTACATTGCGGCCAGGGCCATGAGACGCAGGCACCAACGGCTGCATGGCACGAAATGAGCAACAGGCAGAGCCGCCAGGCACGGCCCCACAACATACAACAACCAACAAACGTTATGACCTATGGCTGAAAGAAACAACCACTTAGTAATCATGGCCGGCGGAGTAGGAAGCCGCTTCTGGCCGATGAGCACCGCTGAATACCCCAAGCAGTTTATCGACGTGCTCGGAGTAGGAAAGTCATTGCTACAGCTTACGATGGAAAGGTTTGCCCCTGTATGCCGCCCGGAAAACGTATGGGTGGTGACAAACAAGAAGTATGCGTCCATCGTCAGGGAGCAACTGCCCGACCTGCCTGCCGGCAACGTGTTGTGCGAGCCCTGCCGCCGCAACACGGCACCGTGCATAGCCTACGTCAGCTGGAAGATTAAGGCAAGAGACCCGAAGGCAAACATCGTGGTGTCGCCCAGCGACCACATCGTGACCAACACCGCCGAGTTCACCCGGGTGATAAGGAAATGCCTGGAGTTTACGGCCGAGACCGACTCGATAGTGACGCTTGGAATAAAGCCCACGCGCCCCGAGACGGGCTATGGCTACATACAGGCCGACCTGACATCGAGCTCGCTGAGAAACAAGGAGATATTCCGCGTCGACTCGTTCCGCGAAAAGCCCGACCTCGAAAAGGCACAACAATACATCCAAAAGAAGAATTACTTCTGGAATGCCGGCATATTCCTCTGGAACATCAGCACCATAACAAACGCCTTCCGAATCTACCAGCCATCGATGGCAAAGACGTTTGAGTCGCTCATGAGCGTCTACGGGACGCCTGCCGAGCAAGAAGCCATAGACCGGTGCTTCCCGGAATGCGACAACATATCGGTCGACTACGCCATCATGGAGAAGGCCGAAGAGATATTCGTTTGCCCCGCCGACTTCGGTTGGAGCGACCTCGGGACATGGGGCTCGCTGCTGGAGCACACCAAGAAAGACCTGTACGGCAACAGCTGCATAGGCAACGACATCAACCTGTTTGAGACTCACAACTGCATGATACACACCACACAAGAGCGCAAGGTTGTAGTGCAGGGGCTCGACGGCTACATCATTGCCGAGAAAGACGGCACGCTGCTGATTTGCAAACTGTCGGAAGAGCAGCGCATCAAGCAATTCTCCGGCAGCGACAAACAGTAAACACTCTCCCAAAACATGAGTTGACAATGGAAAAGAAAATAGCTCTCATAACCGGAATAACCGGGCAAGACGGGTCGTACCTGGCTGAACTGCTGATTGAAAAAGGATACGAGGTGCACGGACTGCTGCGCCGCTCGTCGTCGTTCAACACCGGACGCATAGAACACCTCTACCTCGACGAGTGGGTGCGCGACATGAAGAAGTCGAGGCTCATCAACCTGCACTGGGCCGACATGACCGACTCGTCGTCGCTGATAAGAATCATCGCCGAGACCAAACCTACGGAAATATACAACCTCGCGGCACAAAGCCACGTGAAAGTGTCGTTCGACGTGCCTGAATACACGGCCGAGGTAGATGCCGTGGGCACGCTACGGCTGCTCGAAGCCGTGCGCATATGCGGGCTGGAGAAGTCGTGCCGCATCTACCAGGCATCGACATCAGAGCTCTTCGGCATGGTGCAAGAGGTGCCGCAGAGCGAAACCACGCCGTTCTATCCACGCTCGCCATACTCGGTGGCCAAGCTCTACGGATACTGGATAATGAAAAACTACCGTGAGTCGTACGGCATGTACTGCTGCAACGGCATCCTGTTCAACCACGAAAGCGAGCGGCGCGGCGAAAACTTCGTCACCCGCAAGATAACGCTCGCGGCAGCACGCATAGCACAGGGGTACCAAGACAAGCTGTACCTGGGCAACCTCAACGCGCTACGCGACTGGGGGTATGCCAAGGATTACGTTGAATGCATGTGGCTGATACTGCAGCAACCCACACCCGACGACTTCGTCATAGCCACGGGCGAATACCACACCGTGCGTGAGTTTGCCACTCTCGCATTCAGGGAAGTGGGCATCGAACTGGAATGGAGCGGCGAGGGCGTCGACGAGAAAGGCACCGACAAGGCCACTGGCAGGGTGCTCGTGGAAGTCGACCCGAAATACTTCAGGCCGGCAGAGGTGGAACAACTGCTCGGCAACCCGGCCAAAGCCAAGGAAAAACTGGGCTGGAACCCACGCAAGACCAGTTTCGAAGAATTGGTAAGGATAATGGTTAAGCATGACATGACATTCGTCAAGAAGCTGTTCCTGAAAGCCCAAGTGGCCGAATGAACCATCAAGCCGCAGGCCGCAGCAAACGGTCTGCGGCTTTGTTTAGCACAAGCCGCCCCCACCCGACCTGACTCACAACGGCGGCACGGATACAGCCGGGAAAACCACAACGGCCACACGGCCTGCATCACAGCCTTGGGGCAAAAATGCAAGGCATACCGTAGTGCATGGCGGAACGGGGCATTTCAGACTGCAAAACGGCACCCACGGCAAAGCGTTGGCCCCCAGGCGGTTGTGGAACAGCCACCCAGAAGCACGACGGCAACGACAGAACAAAAAAATTATATGCGGGAAAAGGCATAAGAAAACAAAACACAATACAGATTAACCAAACATACAATGACACTGAGCAAAGAATCAAAGATATACGTGGCAGGCCACCACGGACTCGTGGGGTCGGCAATATGGAACAACCTCGAGCAGCGCGGCTACCGCAACCTGGTGGGCCGCTCACACAAGGAACTCGACCTTACGGACCAAGTTGCCGTAAAGAAATTCTTCGACGACGAGCGTCCCGACGCCGTGGTGCTGGCCGCGGCGTTCGTTGGGGGCATCATGGCCAACTCGCTGTACAGGGCCGACTTCATCATGCAGAACATGAAAATACAGTGCAACGTGATAAGCGAGGCTTATGCACACGGGGTGAAGAAACTGCTATTCCTCGGCTCTACGTGCATCTATCCCAAGGATGCGCCACAGCCGATGCGCGAAGACGCCCTGCTAACATCGCCCCTTGAATACACCAACGAGGAATATGCCATAGCAAAGATTGCCGGGCTGAAGATGTGCGAAAGCTACAACCTGCAATACGGAACCAACTACATTGCCGTGATGCCGACCAACCTCTACGGCCCGAACGACAATTTCCACCTTGAAAACAGCCACGTGATGCCGGCCATGATGCGCAAGATATACCTTGCGAAACTAATCCACGACGGCGACTGGCAGAGCATAAGGCGCGACATGGACGCACGACCCGTAGAGGGCGTTGGCGGAGGCAACACCGAAAACGAGATTCGCGCAACACTGGCAAAATACGGGATAGAAGACAACAAGGTGACGCTGTGGGGCACGGGAAAGCCGCTGCGCGAGTTCCTGTGGAGCGAAGACATGGCCGACGCGAGCGTACACGTGCTGCTCAACGTCGACTTCAAGGACATCATAGGCATCGAAAGATACTCGTCGGTGTTCTATGGCGCATCGACCGACGGGGCCGTCGACCGCAACAGCAGCACCGGGAGGGGCGGAGCCATTCCCTCGCTGGGCGAGATACGCAACTGCCACATCAACGTGGGAACGGGCAAGGAACTGACCATCAGGGAGCTTTCCAACCTCGTGGCCGGGGCTGTTGGGTTTGAGGGCACGATAGTGTTTGACGCCTCGAAGCCCGACGGCACACCACGGAAGCTCATCGACGTTGAAAAGCTGCACTCGCTCGGGTGGACCCACAAGATTGAGATTGACGAGGGAGTGAGGCTGCTCTTCGAGTGGTACAAGGCGAGCTTGGCTTGACAACCGACGCAACAGTGGCAGTAGAGCCATAAGCATGGCTGGGCCTCACCTGTCATTATGTCGCGACATAAGCACGCCACCGGCCACAAGCACAGCCGCCACAATTACAAAAGGCAGGCACCCCACCGCCATTACGCGGCCTGGGCGCCTGCCTTTATCGTTGGCTTCGATGCCTGTCAGCATTTACTTTGCATATAGGGCAACTATAGTCTCATACTTCTCCTGCTTGCCGCTGGTCTGCTTGGGCTCACCAACCTTCTTGCCATACTCGTAAACCTGCTCCAGCGTGAGCTTCCCTTCTTCGAAGTCCTTGCCCATGCCGCTGTCGAAACTTGCATAGCGCTCCTTGAGCATGGCCGGCAGTTCGCTCTGCTCCAATATGGCAGCAGCGTTCTCGAGAGCGCGAGCCATGGCATCCATGCCGCTGATGTGGGCGATGAAGATGTCCTCGGGGTCAGTAGAGTTGCGGCGCAGCTTGGCGTCGAAGTTAGAGCCACCGTTGCCAAGTCCACCGTTGCGTATAATCTGCATCATGGCCTGCGTGAGGTCAAAGTTGTCAATCGGGAACTGGTCGGTGTCCCATCCGTTCTGGTAGTCGCCCCTGTTGGCGTCTATCGACCCCAGCATGCCGTTGTCTACGGCCACAGCCAGTTCGTGCTCAAAGGTGTGGCCAGCCAGCGTAGCGTGGTTAACCTCGATGTTCACCTTGAAGTCCTTGTCAAGCCCGTGGGCGCGCAAGAACCCGATAACCGTCTCGGTGTCAACATCATACTGATGCTTTGTGGGCTCCATGGGCTTCGGCTCGATGAGGAAAGTGCCGGTGAATCCCTTGCTGCGGGCATAGTCGCGTGCGGCTGTCAGCATGGTTGCCAAGTGGTTTTTCTCGCGCTGCATCTCGGTGTTGAGCAGGCTCATGTAGCCCTCGCGGCCTCCCCAGAACACATAGTTGGTGCCGCCCAGCTTTATCGTTGCGTCGATGGCGTTCTTTATCTGCACTGCTGCACGGGCCACAACGTCAAAGTCGGGGTTTGTGGCAGCACCGTTCATATAGCGCTTGTGGCCAAACACATTGGCCGTTCCCCAGAGTAGCTTGATTCCGGTGGCCTTCATCTTCTCGAGGGCATAGTCGGTGATGGCGTTCATCCGGGCCTCATACTCCTCGACAGTGGCTCCCTCGTCAACGAGGTCTACGTCGTGGAAGCAGAAGTATTCGATGCCCAGCTTTTGCATTATCTCAAATCCGGCGTCCATCTTGTCCTTGGCACGCTGCACGGCATCGTCGGCCTTGTCCCACTCATACGAGCGGGTCTGTCCGCCAAACTGGTCGGCTGATGCGCCGCCGAGGGTATGCCACCATGCCATGGCAAACTTCAGCCAGTCTTTCATCTTCTTTCCCATGACCACCTTCTCGGGGTCATAGTAGTGGAAAGCCATCACGTTTTTGCTCTCAGGTCCTTCGAAAGGAATCTTTCCTATCTGCGGAAAATACTCTTTTGCCATAATATTTTCAGTTTAAAACAGTTTTTATATCAATTTAAAAAAACATTCTCTAAATCACATCAGCCTGCCCAAGGCCTCTTTCCATCGCCCATAAGCCTGCATGTACTCGTCGCGCCGGGCACTGTCGGGCTCAACCACCTGCAGCTTGGCCAGCGTGGCAAAGGCCTCGTCGTGGTCTTTGTAGATGCCTGCCCCGATGCCTGCCCCACGGGCAGCTCCCACACTTCCGTCGGTATCGTAGAGCTCTATGACAGCCCCGCTCACCCCTGCGAGGGTCTCTCGGAACAGCGGGCTTAGGAACATGTTGGCCTGGCCGGCATGTATCTTGCGTATGTCCATGCCCATGGAGCGCATCACCTCCATGCCATAGCAGAAGCTGAACACGATGCCCTCCTGGGCGGCGCGCACCAGGTGGGCCCTGTTGTGCTTGTTGAAATTAATGCCGCTGACGGTGCAACCCACCTCGCGGTTCTCGAGCACGCGCTCGGCACCGTTGCCGAAGGGAATGATGCACACACCGTCGCTGCCTATGGGGGCAGTGGCTGCCAGGTCGTTCATCTCGGCATACCCCATGCCTTCGGGCGCCACGTTGCGCCTCACCCACGCATTGAGTATGCCCGTGCCGTTGATGCACAGCAACACTCCGAGCCTGGTCTGCCCGTTTTCGCCATGGTTTACGTGGGCAAAGGTGTTAACGCGGCTCTTCTTGTCGTAATTGACCTCGCCGAGCACCCCGTAGACCACGCCCGACGTGCCTGCCGTCGAGGCTATCTCGCCGGGATTGAACACATTGAGGCTCAGCGCGTTGTTGGGCTGGTCGCCTGCGCGGTAGGTTATGGGCGTGCCCTCCTTCAGGCCAGTCTCGGCGGCTGCCTCGGCCGAAACGCGGCTCTGTATGCTGAATGTGGGCACCACATCGGCCAGCAGCGATGGGTCGAAGCCGTAGTAGTCCATGAGGAACGTTGCCACTCCGTTCTCCTTGAAATCCCAAAACATGCCCTCGCTCAGTCCGCTCATGGTGGTATTAACTTCGCCGCTGAGCTTCATGGCTATATAGTCGCCTGGCAGCATCACCTTATATATATGCTTGTAAACGGTGTCGGCTTCGTTGTCCTTGACCCACGCCAGCTTGGCAGCCGTGAAGTTGCCAGGAGAGTTGAGCAGGTGGGACAGGCACTTCTCCTGCCCTATCTCGGCAAATGCGCGCTCGCCATAGGGCACGGCACGCGAATCGCACCATATTATGGAGGGGCGCAGGGGCTGCAGGTCTTTGTCAACGCATACGAGACCATGCATCTGGTAAGAGATGCCAATGGCCTTTATGTCGCCGGCTGCGGCGCCCGACTCTGCCATCACCTTGGCCAAGCTGAGCTTGGCGTATTCCCACCACGACTGTGGCTCTTGCTCTGCCCAGCCCGACTTAACCGCCAGGATGGGTGCCTCATGACCGGGATAGAATGCCGACGCAACGCATTTGCCGCTGTCGGCGTCTACGAGTGACGCCTTGACAGAACTGCTGCCGACATCAAACCCCAATAAATATCTGTTTGCCATATTAGTCATTTAAATTTTGTCCATTCATATAATAATACGTTCACTCGGACAAAATCCCCCGGATTTTTAATAAAAACAATGCCGGACAATACCTTCAGCCGCAGCGCGTGACACATTTGCCTGCTTCTTGCCATGATTGGCTCATGCCCCAATCTGCCCGCAGGCACATCGCCTGCCGCTCCATTCCGCCGACGCCCCAAGCAAGTCGGCAATAGGCGCAGACAGTGAGGCATGGCCGAACAAACGCATGGCTTGGGAGCTTTACGGCCGGACAGCTACGGTGAATTGACAGGGCCTGACAGCCTGATGCGGCGCCGTGCCCCGCTGCCTTTGGTGGCCCGCTCTGCAATCCGGGCCGTATGGCAATGCCGAACGGCCTGTTCGGAACTGCAAAACAGCCCGTATGGCAAGGCAAGACGGCACATGCCGCATTGCGCTGAACAACAGTGGGTTATGCCGCACAGACTTGGCGAAGCCCCCCAGCCAACCGGTTGTTGACTGCACGGCCGCTCTGCCACGTCCTGCCTAAGGTACCCGTGGCATCAGAAGCGGCTGCCGTCCGTCAGGAGAAAAGGTCGGGAAGGCGCAAGGCCTGCTGCTGCCCCACGTCTTCTTCGACGGGCTCTTCGGCAGCAGCCTGCCCGCCGTTGAACTCGAAGACCAACTGGCGGGGCACAAAGGCGCGGCGTGGATTGAGGCGGTAGAAGCCACGGCGCTCCATGCGCTCAAGCAAAGACAAAGGCGACCTCGAGTTGCGCAGCACGAACTGCTGCACGTAGCGGCGCATGGCGTCGATGTCGCGATCTTCAAAAAGACTGCAATTCATGTTGTACAAATGCTTTGCAAGCATCTGCACACTCATGCCCTTGTCGCCCATCTTCGCCAGAATGCCTACAATCTGGCTGTCGTAAACCGTTTCACCCATTATGCTGTCGCTGCCTTGCCGGCCTTGTTCCGCATGCGGCCGGCCGCTGTTGTCTGATACAAGAAAGGGCCGGTAAGCTCAAGCCATACCGACCCTTTCCCTATGATTAATGACGTATTACAATAATTAAGCCAATGCAACCTTGTCTTCAACGGAAACAATCTTGCCTTCCTTGAAGAGCCAGCCTATGCCCAAAAGGGTTTCCTCAACAGTAATTTTAGCAGCCTGGGCAATCTCCTCTACTGAAAGAGCGACCCCAGCCTCATTGAGAGCGTTGTAAACGTCGCCTGCCTTGAAACCTACATTCTCAGCCGTCAGGGCTACTGCAACCTTCTTGGCAGCAGTCTTCTTAGCTGTCGTCTTCTTTGGCTCTGCGGCCGTCTTCTTTGTTGTTGTTTTCTTTTCTGCCATAGTTCTCTTTGAATTAATGCAATTATATAGAATTAATTAATAATCCCTTACTGTGATTGCAAAAGTAATTTTTTTTTCGTTCATGGCAAAATTTTACCTACTCCAATCTGCTATAAAACTGCCCAGTTTCACCACGCCGGCATTATTCTTGACCTAAATCAACCTTTAAGTGCAATTCTTCAAGCTGCTTTACATCAAGAACGCCGGGTGCATCGAGCATTACGTCGCGCCCGCTGTTGTTCTTCGGGAATGCTATGCAGTCGCGTATGGAGTCGAGCCCGGCCATGATGCTCACAAACCTGTCGAGCCCGAAAGCCAGTCCTGCGTGAGGCGGTGCGCCATACTTGAACGCGTTGATGAGGAAACCAAACTGCGCCATGGCCTTCTCGGGAGTGAAGCCGAGTATGCCGAACATCTTCTCCTGCAGCTTGCCGTCGTGTATACGCAGGCTTCCGCCTCCCACCTCGATGCCGTTGCACACGAAATCGTAGGCCTTGGCACGCACCCGCTCAGGATGCTCATCGAGCAAAGGTATGTCGTCGGGGTTGGGCATGGTGAACGGATGGTGGGTAGACATGAGCCGCTGCTCCTCGTCGCTCCACTCGAACAGCGGGAAATCCACTATCCAGAGACACTCGAAACGGTCTTTGTCGCGCAGGCCGAGGCGGTCGCCCATCTCCAGGCGCAGGGCGCAAAGCTGCGTGCGGGCCTTGTTTGGCTTGTCGCCACTGAGTATCAGCACGAGGTCGCCGTCGCTTGCCCCCATCTTCTCCTTGAGCTTTTGGAACACCTCCGGGCCGTAGAACTTGTCGATGCTCGACTTCACCGAGCCGTCGGCATTGTACTTGACGTAGACAAGGCCCTTTGCACCTATCTGCGGACGCTTGACGAAGTCGGTGAGATGGTCGAGCTGCTTGCGCGTGTACGAGGCGCATCCGGGCACGCAAATTCCACCGATGTACTCGGCAGAGTCGAACACCGGGAACGCCCCAGTCTTCAAAACGTCCATCAGTTCGACAAACTCCATGCCGAAACGCAGGTCGGGCTTGTCGCTGCCGAAGCGGCGCATGGCCTCGTGCCACGTCATCTGCTGCAGCTTCGGCAGCTCAACGCCGCGTATCTCACGGAACAGATGGCGAGCCATTTCCTCAAACAAGTCTATCACATCGTCCTGGTCGACAAAGCTCATCTCGCAGTCTATCTGGGTGAACTCGGGCTGGCGGTCGGCCCGCAAGTCCTCGTCGCGGAAGCACTTGGCTATCTGGAAGTAACGGTCGAAGCCGCTCACCATGAGCAACTGCTTAAGCGTCTGCGGGCTCTGCGGCAGGGCGTAGAACTGCCCGGGGTTCATGCGTGAGGGCACTACGAAATCGCGCGCGCCCTCGGGGGTAGAGCCTATGAGTATCGGAGTCTCCACCTCGATGAATTGCTTTGAGTCGAGGAAGTTGCGAATGAGTATCGTCATCCTGTGGCGGAGCTCGAGGTTGCGTCGCACGGCAGCCCTGCGCAGGTCGAGATAACGGTATTTCATGCGAATGTCGTCGCCTCCGTCAGTGTTGTCTTCGATGGTGAACGGCGGCGTGAGGCTCTCGCTGAGCACGTTCAACTCTGATGCAATGACCTCAATGTCGCCCGTGGGCATATTGGCGTTTTTGCTCTCACGCTCGCACACCTTGCCCGTGACCTGCACGCAATACTCACGCCCGAGCTTGTTGGCACGCTCGCAAAGCTCCTTGTCGACGGCCTCGTTGAACACGAGCTGGGTGATGCCATAGCGGTCACGAAGGTCTACAAACGTCATGCCGCCCATCTTTCTGCTGCGCTGAACCCATCCGGCAAGCGTTACGACACTGCCGTTGTCAGACGCGCGAAGTTCTCCACATGTCTTAGTTCTATACATATTATTTATGGTGATATGTTCTTACTGGAATGCAAAAGTAGGCAAAAATCAGTGAACGAGCAAACTTTTCATGTAAAAACCGACGATAAATGATGACTTGCCAAGGGCGCACGCACACCGCCCCGCATGCGGCCACGCCACGCCGCAAGCCAAGCCCGGCCGGGCGGTGGGGCACGGGCGGATGGCGGCATTTGTGGCTGCCTGTAGGCCACAAGGTACGACCGGAGGCACCATTTGCCCCATTTTTATGGCTTCCGGCCAGCAAAACGGCCAAAAAAGACAGCCTTTCAACTTATTTTTCTTAACTTTGCGACATCAATATTCAACCGGAAGCATATATGAATAAAATCCTGACTTTCGTGGCGGCAGTGGCGATAGCCTTGCCCGCCGTGGCACAAACGGCCACCCAGGCAGAGGTGCTCGACGCAGCACGCAATGCCAACGACTACTTCATGGCAAAGTATGCCGACCCCACCGAACCTACCAACGTAAAGAAGATACGCCCGAGCAGCCTGTGGACAAGGGCCGTCTACTATGAAGGACTGATGGCCCTCTACGGCATAGACCCGAAGAACGAGTACGTCGACTATACCGACCGGTGGGCCGCCTTCCACAAATGGACACCGCGCGACGGCACGTCTACACGCGACGCCGACAACCAATGCTGCTCGCAAACCTATCTCGACCGATTCGTGATGACGGGCGACTCGGCCATGATGCGCCCAACTATGGAAAACATCAGGGGGCAGATGGCTGAGACGAAGCTGGGCTACTGGACATGGATAGACGCCATACAGATGGCCATGCCGGTGTATGCGCTGATGTATAAGATTACGGGCGACAAGGCCTACATAGACCACGCGATGGACATGTACCGCTGGAGCCGCAACGAATGTGGCGGCGGACTGTTCAACGAAGCCGACGGCTTGTGGTGGCGCGACGCCGACTATGTGCCGCCATACAAGGAGAAAGACGGCAAGCAGTGCTACTGGTCGCGCGGCAACGGATGGGTGCTGGCGGCCCTGGTAAGGACAATGGACCAGATGAAACCGCGCGGAAAGGTTTACAAGGAGCTGAAGAAAGACTTCACTGCCATGTGTGACGCGTTGGCGAAATGCCAGCGGGAAGACGGTTTCTGGAACGTGAGCCTTGTCTCGCCGGCAACATACGGCGGCAAGGAAACCAGCGGCACGGCCCTCTTCCTCTACGGCATCAGCTGGGGGCTGCGCAAGGGCTACCTGAAGGAGAGCCAGTTCCGCCCCGTGGCCGACAAGGCTTGGAAGGCCATCGCCACCGAGGCACTGCACCGCGACGGCTTCCTGGGCTACGTGCAGGGCACCGGCAAAGACCCCTCGGCAGGGCAGCCGGTGACATACGACAAGGTGCCCGACTTCGAAGACTTCGGCGTTGGCTGCTTCCTGCTCGGCGCCACCGAGTACTACAAACTGCTCGGCGACGACTGAAACACGCCACTTGAGGCACTGCCCGCCAACACCCGCCGGCGGCACCGCATAAACTCGCCACTCAGGGGCGGCAGTGTTAATTTATAAAAAATAAAGCATGTAAGCCATACAACAATAGCGAAAAAGGGGTAATTTTGCCCTCGTTAAACAAAAGAACAGCAGTATGAAGAAAATTATCCTATTGTCAATCCTGATGGTTTGCTGCCTCACGGCGGCCATTGCGCAGTCTGAAAACGGCAAGAAACAAGCTGAAATAAAGTTCGACAAGACAACCTACAACTTCGGCAAGTTCTCTGAGTCGTCGCCGAAAGTGACATGTGAATTTACATATACCAACGTAGGCGAGGCCCCGCTGATAATAAACCAAGCCGTGGCAAGCTGCGGTTGCGCAGTGCCGGAGTACACGAAAGCTCCTGTGCAGCCAGGCCAGAAGGGCAAGATTAAGGTGACCTACAACGGAACGGGCAAGTTTCCCGGCCACTTCAAGAAGTCGATAACCATCAGAACCAACGGTGCCGTCGAGATGACCAGGCTATACATAGAAGGCGACATGGAGGCCGCCAAATAACAAACCGGCAACCAGACGACAACAAGACTACAAGTTATGCGCCTGCATGCTCTGCCTATGGCAATAGCAAGCAGGCGCATAATCGTTTCACCACCCAAGCCGCGGCACAGGCAAGCCACCGCTGCCACAACCACATTGCAAAGACCAGATTAAGCCAAGTGGCAGCCATGCAGGCATCACGCGGCAGCAAAAGCCTTGGCACGAGCGCCCCTTGGCATGGCCGAATGCATCGGGAAACCGTCAGAAATCATAAGAGAATCCCAGCGAACAATATTCCTTAAACTGCCAGTAGCCAAGGTTTTCGTCATAGTTGCCGCCGTCGTCAAAGCGCGGGTAAAGGAAAATGTTGGTGCTGATGTACTTGCTTATGTTCAGCGTAATGGTATTCTCCCACTCCATCTGCAACCGCTCGTAAGTGGTGTAGGCATAGAACCTCGACTTCCACTTTATCTGGTCGGTGATGGTCCAGGTAAGGTCGACGGTGACCTGCGAACCGAAGTCCTCCTTGGTATGGTGGTCGCCCACCACCCCATAGTCTCCCCCGAGGTTCTTGCGACCTACGAACAGGAAGTTGAAAGCCAGCGCAGAGAGGTTGACGCTGCCCGTAAGGCGCTTGTTCTTTGTAGAGACAGCATAGTCCATACCAAGGCCGACATTGAGGTTGAAAGGCGACATGAAATCAGAGTAAACCTTCTTGTCGTTGCTCTTCAGGCCCTTTGTAAACTGCGTGTATGCCAGCAGCTGTATGGTGTAATACCAATTGTTCTTTGCCTGCAGGCCCAGCTTGCCAGTGTATCGCAACAGGTCGTTGTTTGTCTTGAACTTATGCAGCGTGTCGTCGCGCGAGGTCTGGAACCCCAGCTTCATCTCGAGCTTGTTCTCAAACTTCACCCGGCTCTTGTTGTTGTAGTTGGCCGTGAGCGTCAGGTTGCCCACCATAGAATAGTTGCTCTCGCCCCCCTTGTACCAGTTATCCGACACATAGTTCTGCAGCAGCTGCACATAGCTGTCGCCACCGAACGTCCAGAAATTGGGCTTCTTGACCATCACAACCGCCGGGGCGAGCGCATCGACATCGGGCATGGTCTCAACCCGCTCCACCAGGTCGAGGTCTTGCTTCATCGGTTCGCCCAGGATGTCATTCCTGAGCGTGCCGGCCTGCCTGAGCGCGGTCTCAGTCTTGCGCACCAGGTCGGGCCGCCCAAGGTACACCCTGAGCAAAGCGTCGTCGACGGCATCGGCCATCGGGTCGTCGGCACTGCCGCATGAGTCGGCCCCGAGGGCCTTGTCGGCAGCCGAGTGGTAAAACGTCAGCGGCACGAAGAGGCGGTAGAAACGCCCGTCGTCAGAGTGGTCGGCACCGGCTCCGGCACGCGCCGCCGCCGAGTCGAGCCTCTGCCTGCACAGGCGCAACGAGTCCATGTAGGCCTTGACCACATTGACCGTGTCGGCCAACTTGTGGCGGTTGTGGCCCCGTTGAGCCGAAATATGTTCCACCCCAAGCAAAAGGGCCACAATCAACACTGCGTATCTTATCTTCATCGACATTATCTTTCTTTAATTGCTCGCCGCCATCGGACGGGCCAAAAGGCCACGTTTACGCCCGCCGGCACTGTAAAACAAATTCAAACCCCACCCGACAAGCGTATCACCCTGGCATCCATTCACTTGCAAAACTTGCCGAACAAGTCGGCAAAACGGCCTGTTTTCCAATGCCAAACGGCCCATTCCGCACAACAGTGCAGGCCATCTTGCACAGCCACGCTACCGCCACAGAAAGCCATCCAACCTTGTAAACAAATATTACTCGCGGACATTCCAGAACACAACCTGCCTTACGCCCCCATAGTGAATATGCCGTCCGGCCCACGGATGCACCGCAGCCGGCAACCGTACGTACACGGCCACTGGCAACCAAAGCAACCATGCCGCAGCAGGATGCCCGAAAGCCTTGGCTTGCATGCACCCCCATGCCTTTACCTTATCCAAGGATTATGCAAGCGAGTGGCAAGTGAGCCAGCTCACAATTTCCCGAGTGCAGCTTATCTTATGCAAAGATAGGCATTAAAAACGAGAAACGGAAAGCCACGATGCAAAAAAGCACAATCAGCAACGCCATAGCCGTTAATTATCAGACTATTCTTTGCCGTATCCGTTTTTTTTAGTAATTTTGCACGTTGTTTATTATATACAACACTCAACGAGACAGAAGTTAAATCATAAAATACATATCATCGTGGCAGAAACAAAATACATCTTCGTCACTGGCGGTGTGGTTTCGTCGCTCGGCAAGGGCATCATATCGTCATCAATCGGCAAGTTGCTTCAAGCAAGAGGCTACAACATCACAATCCAAAAGTTCGACCCATACATCAACATCGACCCGGGCACGCTCAATCCCTATGAGCACGGCGAGTGCTATGTGACGGTGGACGGCATGGAGACAGACCTCGACCTGGGCCACTACGAGCGTTTCACAGGCATAAAGACCACAAAGGCCAACTCGCTCACGACAGGAAGGATATACAAGTCGGTGATAGACAAAGAGCGCCGCGGCGACTACCTTGGCAAGACAATACAGGTGGTGCCCCACATCACCAACGAGATAAAGCGCAACGTGAAGCTCCTCGGCGAGAAGCAACACTACGACTTTGTCATCACCGAGATTGGCGGAACCATCGGCGACATAGAGAGCATGCCCTTCCTCGAGGCCATCAGGCAGATGAAATGGGAGATGGGCAAGAACGCCGTGTGCGTCCACCTCACCTACGTTCCCTACCTCAAGGCAGCCGGAGAGCTGAAGACCAAGCCCACACAGCACTCTGTGAAAGAGCTGCAGAGCGTGGGCATACAGCCCGACGTGCTCGTGCTGCGCACGGAAAAGCACCTGGGCGACGCCATACTGAAGAAAGTTGCCGCCTTCTGCAACGTTGATTTCGACTGCGTGGTGCAGAGCGAAGACCTGCCTTCGATATACGAGGTGCCGGTGAACATGCTCAACCAAGGGCTCGACTCGGCCATACTGCGCAAGCTCGGCATGGAGATAGGCGAGAAACCGACGCTCGGCCCGTGGCGAAACTTCCTTGAGCGCCGCAAGAACGCCACCGAAGAGGTGCACATCGGGCTCGTGGGCAAGTACGACTTGCAGGACGCCTACAAGAGCATACGCGAGAGCCTGTCGCAGGCCGGCACCTACAACGACCACAAGACAGTGCTCACGTTCATCAACTCCGAGAAAATCACCGAAGACAACGTGGCCGAAAAGCTAGCCGGACAAGACGGCATCGTCATCTGCCCGGGATTCGGCCAGCGCGGCATAGAGGGCAAGATAGTGGCTGCCCACTACACCCGCACGCACAACATACCCACATTCGGCATCTGCCTGGGCATGCAGATGATGGTCATCGAGTTTGCACGCAACGTGCTCGGCTATGCCGACGCCAACAGCCGAGAGATGGACGAGAAGACCGAACACAACGTGATAGACATCATGGAGGAGCAAAAGGACATAACAAACCTCGGAGGCACCATGAGGCTCGGGGCCTATGAGTGTGTGCTCAAGCAAGGGTCGAGGGTGCTCGACATATACAAGCAGGAGCACATACAGGAGCGCCACCGCCACCGCTACGAGTTCAACAGCACATACCAGGCCGAATATGAGAGGCACGGCATGATGTGCACGGGGCGAAACCCCGAGAGCGGGCTCATTGAAATAGTAGAGATACCGGGCCTGAAGTGGTACATAGGCACACAGTTCCACCCGGAATACCAAAGCACGGTGCTCAAGCCGCACCCGCTTTTCCTCGACTTTGTAAGGACAGCGATAGACAACAAGAAATAAAACCGCCACAGCCAACAAAAGACAAACACAGCAAACGAAATGAACAAGAACACGACTATTGGCCTGATTCTCATGGCCCTGCTCATCTTCGGCTACGGATGGTACGTGCAGCCGTCGGAAGAGCAGATAGCCATGCAACGCCAACAAGACTCCATAGCCAACGCCATCAAGCAGCAGGCTGAGAAGGAACAAAAGATGGCGGAAGCCAACCGAAAAGCCAAAGCTGCCGAAAGGGCGAAGAACGACACCACCGCTCTGTTCTACTCTGCACTGAACGGCAAAAGCCAACAGGTGGTGCTGAAGAACAGCAGCGTGGAGCTGACTCTCGACACCAAGGGCGGAGTGGTGAAAAAAGCGCGCATACTGGGATTCAAAGACCGCAACGGCGACAAAGACGTGACGCTGTTCGACGGCAACGAACAAAGCCTGAACTTCATGCTCGCCGGCAAGACGACAAACATAATCACGCAAGACCTGTATTTCACTCCGTCAAACGTGACCGACTCTACAGTCACCATGACGGCCGACGCCGGCAACGGCGGTGCCATCATACTGGACTACAAGCTGGGCAAGGACTACATGCTGCGCATGTCGGTGCAGGCCAAGGGACTCAGCGGACTGTTCGCACCAAACTACAAGGAGATGGACATTGAGTGGAGCGACAAATGCCGACAGCAGGAAAAAGGCTTCACCTTTGAGAACAGGTATGCCACCCTTACATACAAGGAAAAGGACGGAGGCACCGACTACCTGAGCGAAACATCGGCCAAGGAAGACGAGAAGATTGAGGAAAAGCTCGACTGGGTGGCCTTCAAGAACCAGTTCTTCAGCGCCGTGCTCATCTCGAAAGACGACTTCGCGGCCAACTCGCTGCTCACAAGCATACCGCAGGAGAAAGGCACGGGATACCTCAAGCTGTACAACGCCAAGCTCAAGACGTTCTTCGACCCCACCGGGGCCAAGCCCACCGAGCTCGAGATGTTTATCGGGCCCAACGACTTCAGGCTGCTGCAAGGCGTGGAGAAAGAGAGCACATCGGGCAAAGACCTCGACCTGCAGAGGCTGGTCTACCTCGGATGGCCGCTCTTCCGCATCATCAACCGGTGGTTTACGCTCTACGTCTTCGACTGGCTCACAGGCCTTGGGCTCAACATGGGCATTGTGCTCATACTCATCACGCTGCTGCTGAAGGTCATTACATACCCCATGGTGAAGAAAAGCTACATGAGCTCTGCCAAGATGCGCGTGCTCAGACCGAAGCTCGAAGAGGCCACCAAGCAGTACGACAAGCCCGAAGACCAGATGATGAAGCAGCAGGCAATGATGGCAATGTACTCAAAGTATGGCGTGAGCCCGCTGAGCGGATGCCTGCCCATGCTCATACAGATGCCTATTTGGATTGCCATGTTCAACTTCGTGCCCAACGCCATACAGCTCCGCGGCGAGAGCTTCCTGTGGATTAGCGACCTCTCTACCTACGACCCCATCATTGAGTGGAACAAGAACATCTGGCTCATCGGCGACCACCTGAGCCTCACCTGCATACTCTTCTGCGTGGCAAACGTGCTCTACTCCATCATGAGCATGCGCCAGCAGCGCGACCAGATGGTGGGCCAGCAGGCCGAACAGATGAAGATGATGCAGTGGATGATGTATCTCATGCCGGTGATGTTCTTCTTCATATTCAACGATTACTCTGCCGGGCTAAACTTCTATTACTTCATCTCGCTGTTCTTCAGCGCCGCCATAATGTGGATACTGCGCAAGACCACCGACGACGAGAAGCTGCTTGCCATACTCGAGGCGCGCTACAAGGAAAACCAGAACAACCCCAAGAAAACCAGCGGGCTGGCCGCACGACTCGAGGAAATGCAGCGACAGGCCGAAGAAATGAAGCGGATGCGCGAACAGGCCCGCAAGAAATAAAGGCATACATTATAATAACCTAAATGCAAGGGCGTCCCTTGGCGGGCGCCCTTGCGGTATAACCAAAACTCCAATAACAATGAACAGATTGACAGCAATGACTGCGGCGGCTTTGCTAACCTTAGCCGGCAACGCACAAACGGCGCCGACAACCAACATCGGCAAGAGCGACATAACCGTAGAAAACAAGCTGATGACCCCGGAGGCACTGTGGGCCATGGGCCGGATAGCCACGGCAACGGCTTCGCCCGACGGCAAGCAGATAGCCTACCAGGTGGGGTATTACAGCGTCAAGGAGAACAAAGGTCACCAGGTGCTGTGCCTCATCGACGCCAACGGGAAGAACAACAGGCAGCTGACAACGGCCGCCACGAGCGAGACCGACCCCGCATGGATAGAACAGGGGCAGCGCATCGCATACATCAGCGAAGGCGAGATATGGGCCATGAACGCCGACGGCTCAGGGCGCAAGCAGCTGTCTGAGTCGGGAGGAAGCATCGAAGGGTTCAAGTTTTCGCCCGACGGCAAGAAGGTGATACTGATAAAATCGATACCATACAACGACATAATAAAGAAGAACCCCGACGACCTGCCACTGGCCACAGGCCGCCTTGCCACCGACCTGATGTACCGCCACTGGGACCACTACGTAGAAAGCATACAGCACCCGTTTGTGGCCGATGTGACAGGCAACGGCATAACCGAGGGCGAAGACATAATGAAAGGCGAGCCATACGAATGTCCCATGGCACCGTTCGGAGGCATCGAGCAACTGAACTGGAGCCCCGACTCAAGGCTGATTGCATATACCTGCCGCAAGAAAACGGGGCTCGCGTATGCCATCTCGACCGACTCCGACATATATCTCTACGACACCGAGACAAAGACAACCACCAACCTGTGCAAGCCGGCCGGCTACAAGCCGGTGGCCGTCGACCCGACCCGCTCCATGAAAGGGCAGGCCGTAAACAGCGAGGAGAACCTGAAGAACAACCCGGGATATGACACCAACCCGCAGTTCTCGCCCGACGGCAAGTACATTGCATGGCAGAGCATGGCGCGCGACGGGTATGAGGCTGACCGCAACCGCCTCTGCGTATACAACAGGGCCACAGGAGAGAAGACATACGTGACCGAGAGTTTCGACTCAAACGTCGACGCCTTCTGCTGGCACTCCGACTCGCAGACACTGTCGTTCACCGGAGTGTGGCACGGCTGCGTCAACGTTTACCAGACCAACCTCAAGGGCGAGGTGCGCCAGGTGACCAACGACTGGGCCGACTACGTGGCACTGTCGCCCGCCAACGACGGCAAGAAGCTGCTTGCAATACGCCAGAGCATGTCGGAGCCGTCGGACATTTTCATCGTCAACCCCGGCAAGGAGCCTAAGAAAACCAAGGTGGAGCAGGTGACATTTGAAAACAAGCACATACTCGACCAGATAGCCACAGGCAAGGTGCAGCAGCGCTGGGTGAAGACGACCGACGGCAAGAACATGCTCTGCTGGATTGTGCTGCCCGCCAATTTCGACCCAAACAAGAAATACCCCACACTGCTCTTCTGCGAAGGCGGGCCCCAAAGCCCGGTGAGCCAGTTCTGGAGCTACCGCTGGAACATGCAGATAATGGCCGCCAACGGATATGTGGTGGTTGCCCCAAACCGCCGCGGACTGCCCGGCTTCGGCTCTGAATGGAACGAGCAGGTGAGCGGCGACTGGACCGGACAGTGCATGAACGACTACCTGTCGGCCATCGACGACGCAGCCCAAAACCTGCCCTTCGTCGACAAAGACCGCCTCGGCGCCGTCGGTGCCAGCTTCGGAGGCTTCAGCGTCTACTATCTCGCCGGCCACCACAACAAGCGCTTCAAGTGCTTCATATCCCACGACGGGGCATTCAACCTTGAGTCGATGTACACCGACACCGAGGAGGCTTGGTTCAGCAATTGGGAGTATGAAGACGCCTACTGGAACAAGCCGCTCTCGGCCGAGGCCAAGAAGACATACGACAACTCGCCCCACAAGTTTGTCGACAAGTGGGACACGCCCATCCTCTGCATCCACGGCGAGAAAGACTACCGCATCAACTACAACCAAGGCATGGGAGCGTTCAACGCTGCCCGCATGCGGGGCATACCGGCAGAGCTGCTCATATTCCCCGACGAAAACCACTGGGTGCTCAAGCCCCAGAACGGAATACTGTGGCAGCGCACATTCTTCAACTGGCTCGACCGCTGGCTGAAAGACTGAGCCATAGCCACCACAACAACGGGACAACGGCGGGCCGCATGCGGAGAACGACCGCACCGACGGCCGCCAACCAACAAAACAGGGCTTTAACCAATAACAATTCATATTATGACAGAAAAGATTCAAAAGACACTGAGGGACTCTGCCGGAATGAGATGGATGGTATTGTTCTTCCTGGCGTTTGCCATGTTCTGCTCCTACATCTTCATGGACATACTCTCTCCTATCAAAGACCTGATGCAGTCGACAAGGGGTTGGGACTCTACCGCCTTCGGAACCATGCAAGGCTCCGAGACATTCCTCAACGTGTTTGTGTTCTTCCTCATCTTTGCCGGAATCATACTCGACAAGATGGGAGTAAGGTTCACAGCCGTGCTCTCGGGCGCGGTGATGCTGGTCGGGGCCACCATCAACTGGTATGCCGTGACAGAGATGTTCCAGGGAAGCAGCCTGGAGACATGGTTCAACGAAAACCTCAACTACATACCCGGCTTCGATGAGCTCGGCATATCGCCGTTCTACCTCGGCATGCCGGCCTCGGCCAAGTTTGCGGCCATAGGCTTCATGATATTCGGATGCGGCGTCGAGATGGCCGGCATCACCGTTTCGCGAGGCATCGTGAAATGGTTCAAGGGCCACGAGATGGCACTGGCCATGGGCTCGGAGATGGCACTGGCGCGCCTGGGCGTGGCCACCTGCATGATATTCTCGCCGGTGTTTGCCAAGATGGGCGGCGTTATCGACGTGTCGCGCTCGGTGGCTTTCGGTGTCGTGCTGCTCATGATAGCCCTCATAATGTTCATCGTCTACTTCTTCCTCGACAAGAAACTCGACTCACAGACCGGCGAGGCAGAGGAAAAAGACGACCCGTTCAAGATTAGCGACATTGGCAACATACTGCGCAGCAGGGGCTTCTGGCTCGTGGCATTGCTGTGTGTGCTCTACTACTCGGCCATCTTCCCGTTCCAGAAGTACGCCGTCAACATGCTTCAGTGCAACCTCACATTCACCAAGCTGTCGCCCGAATCATTCTGGGCCGGCAACACGGTGACGGTGATACAGTATGTAATCATGCTCATCGTGGCCGCCGCAGCGTTTGCCAGCAACTTCTCGAAGGGCAAGACAATGAAGAGCGTCATGCAAGTGGTGGCCGTCGTAGCGCTCGTAATATTCTGCTACATGGGCTACATGAGGCAGAGCGCCGAGACAGTGTTTGCAGTATTCCCGCTGCTGGCCGTGGGCATAACCCCCATACTGGGCAACTATGTCGACCATAAGGGCAAGGCTGCCTCGATGCTCGTGGTGGGCTCGCTGCTGCTCATAGCCTGCCACCTCACGTTCGCCTTCATCCTGCCCATGTTCAAGGGCAACGCCGTCGGAGGCATCATCGTGGCCTACGTCACCATCCTCGTGCTCGGTGCCAGCTTCTCACTGGTGCCGGCCGCACTGTGGCCCAGCGTGCCCAAGCTGGTCGACGCCAAGATCATCGGCAGTGCCTATGCCTTGATTTTCTGGATTCAGAACATCGGACTGTGGCTCTTCCCGCTGCTCATCGGAAAGGTGCTCGACCAGACCAACCCGCAACTCGTGTCCGACTTGAAAAACGGATTGATATCACCCGAAGAGGCTGCCATGTCTTACGACTATACAGTGCCACTGGTAATGCTGGCCTGCCTCGGCGTGGCAGCTCTGATATTAGGGTTTGTGCTCAAGATTGTAGACAAGAAATACGGCTACCGACTTGAGGAGCCCAACATAACGGAATAACCTGACCGAGGCCTGCAACGCACAAGCAGGACCGGAAGGAGAGCCAAAGGCGTGGGTTTTCACACCTACATGCAAAGCCGCATACGCCAGCTTCAATGCTGGTGCATGCGGCTTTTTCGTACACGCGGCAATCAATGGGGCGACAGCATTTTGTAAAAGAAAACAACAAAGACCATCCAATCGGGCAAACAGCTGAATACCAGGCACATAGCCAACTGGGGCACACGGCGATTGAAAACCTGCCGTATGGCATGGCCAGAAGGGCCAAACCGCGCGCTGATACGGGCCGCTTTGCAATGCAATATGGCCGGTTTGGCAACGGGTTATGGCATCGTAAACATTTATGCAAAACCGGTGATGAGACAGACGGGATGCGCATTGTTTGCCTTTCCCGGCTTTCAATGTGCTTTCGTCATGTTCCAGCACCTTGCTGGCCACTTTGCAGCGTGCTTATCACGTTACGCCTGCAGCAAAGGCAGCGGCCAATCTGCACGGCATAACAACTAAATCACATCAGACTGTAACTGCCAATTTGGGGCAGACCGGAAGCGACATGCGCCGTCTACACCAAAGCGTTGAAGGCAGGGCAATGACTGTTTCGACTACCGGCATACATGCCTGTGGCATGCATGAGCGGCGTCTCTGCGCTGTGTGTAGAGTCAAAGAAACAACGAGGATGCAGGAAAAAGGAGTATGAAACGCTGTCGGAATTTCTGTGACGAAACAACTGCCGGCAGGCAAGCCTATCCTTATATCCATCTGGCCAAAAAGCGACAGAGCATAATATCCATGCAGATTGCTTGACTCCATAGCCGAAGGCATGGCGGTGTGCAGCAACAAGAAACGGAAGGCAATATTCAGGAATTGGCGGTGTAAACCACCCCCGACAGACTCGGCCCTGCCCTATCGCAGGCGCAGACGAACCACAAGCGGCAGGTGGTCGCTGTATCCGTCGCGGCGGTAACGGTAGCCAACGTAAGTGCGGCGGGGCTTCACTCCGCCGTAGGTGGCGTCGGGCTCGGTAAGAAACGGCAAGTCGTTGACCCTGCTCCATTCAAAACGAGGCATCAGGCTGCCACTCAAGAACACATGGTCAAGGCTCCCCCACTTGCCATCATACCTGTATGTGGCCTTTGCACCATGGCTGCCGCGGGCCCTGGCGGTGACGTTGACCATGCCATGCCGCCCAATGTAGGCCAGCGCGCTGTCGGCGGCATAGTCGTTGAAGTCGCCTGCCACGATAATCGACGCCCCCGGCTGCACTGTGCGCACCGAGTCGATGGCCTCGCACAATCGCCCGGCAACGGCCAGACGGTGCCTCCGCGTGGCCCGCTCACCGCCACGGCGGCTCGGGGCATGCACCACAAAGATGTGCAAAGTGTCGTCGGTGATAACCCTGCCCGCAACGTAGAGTATGTCGCGCGTGGGCCTCATCCCGCGCACCGGGGCCACCCGCAACGACGCATGGGTGATTGGGGCAAACGAAAACTCATGGTAGAGCAGAGCCACGTCGATGCCGCGATCGTCGGGCGAGTCGGTCATTACGTAACCGTAGCGCGCGTTGCGCAACAGCGAACGCTTGGTCAGGTCGCGCAATACAGTGTCGTTTTCCACCTCGCATAGAGCAACGAGGTCGGGTATGTAGCAGTCGGTGCTGTCTTCACCGCACGAGAGTATGGCCCGCCCGATGTTGTCGAGCTTGCGCCAATAGCGCGACGCAGTCCAGTGGCGCGGTGCTTCGGGCAGGAATTCGGTGTCGGCCCTCAGGCTGTCGTGGCGGCAGTCGAAAAGGTTTTCGCAGTTTAGTTCGACGAAAGTGAGTAACGAAACAAGGAGCAGACCAACAGTCATGGGCGGAGAGACGGGTAAGAAAATGCGGCGGAAAGGTGCCTATCGGCCACCCTTCCGCCGCAATACGACATGATTAGCAAACCTTTTCGAGACGCTTCATTATAGCGAACATGAACAGTGCGGCCATCAGGCACAACACTATGAGCACGGCCCACACAATCCATACGGGCAGGCCCCAGAGCCATGAAGCAACGCTGGTGAGGTAGTTGCCCACTGCCGTGGCTGCAAACCAACCGCCCATCATCAGTCCCTTATACTTGACAGGGGCCACCTTCGACACAAACGATATGCCCATGGGGCTGAGCAGCAGCTCGCCAAAGGTGAGTATGAGGTAGGTGCTGACAAGCCAGTTGGGCGAAACGCGGTAGTCGCCCGAAGCCATGGCCGGGTCGGTTATCTGTTCGGGCGTGGGCAGGCCGAACGAAGCAACGCACATGAGCACATAGGCTACGCCGGCCACAAGCATACCGTAGGCTATCTTGCGAGGAGCCGAAGGCTCGCGGCCTGTCTTGGCCAGCCACCCGAATATTGCCATCGACACAGGTGTCAGGGCAACAACGAAGCAGGGGTTGAACTGCTGGAAGATGGGGGCGCTCACGGCAACCGACTCTGCCTGGCTGCTGTATTGGTAAACCAAGCCGACAATGCTGAGCAATATCACTGCGGCAGAGATGCCTTTACCGCGCGATGTCTTCGACTGGAACAGCCCGAACAAAGCGTAGACAATGAATATGACGAGCAGGAGGTTGAGCACGTTGAACTCCATTCCGACTATGCCGCTCACACTCGTAACGACATAGTCGCGGGCAAAGAACGTGAGCGTAAGGCCGTTCTGGTGGAATGCCATCCAGAAGAATATCACGACGACAAACACAAGGCAAAGAGCCACGATGCGGTCTTTGTCGCTCACTCCGTGGTGGGCGTCGTCGGCTTTTGCGCCTGCCGAGCCGGCGTTCTTGGCCGGGGCCGATGTTGTCTCGGTGTGGCGGAAGGTGCTGCGGAAGCCGTAGTAGATGGCCATCGACACTATAAGCGACGCACAAGCCACACCGAAAGCATAGTGATAAGCGTCGGTCTCGCTCACCCCAAAGGTGCGCTGTGCCCAGCCCATCACCCAAACGGCTGCGCTGGGGGCAAACATGGCACCGATGTTTATGGCCATGTAGAATATGCTGAAAGCCGCATCACGGCGGTTTTCATACTCCGGGTTGTCGTAGAGATTGCCTACCATTACCTGCAGGTTGCCCTTGAACAGGCCAGTTCCGAGGCTTATCAGCACCAATGCCGTGAACATGGCAATCAGCGCCACGGTGTTGGTGCCAAGCGGAAGGGCCATGAGCAAGTAGCCAATGAACATGACCACGATGCCCAGTGTGACCATGCGCCCGAAACCAAACTTATCGGCAAGTATGCCGCCAAGCACAGGCAAGAAATAAACCAAGGCGAGGAAACCGCCATAGATGTTGCCCGCTGTGGCTGCCGAGAAACCGAAATTAGCCTGCAAGAACAGGACGAAGATGGCAAGCATCGTGTAATATCCGAATCGCTCGCCTGTGTTGGCCAATGCCAACGCGTAAAGACCTTTGGGTTGATTTTCAAACATTGCTATTTAATTTTAGAGTTTTTAGTTCGCATTACGTCAAACAAGTATGTGAGCTTTATTATTATGCTTCCGTTGTTACTGCGCCCGAAGTAGTCGCGCTTCGAGTTGCCGAAGATGTCGCCGAGGCCGTAGTAATACCGCCCCTCGAGCAGGAAGTGGCCCACCTTTGGGTGGGAATACTCTATGCCAAGGCCCCCGGCAATGCCATAGTCGAACTTGCGCTGTATGTCAAGCGAATCCTGCACGGCGTCCCTGAGCGCCCCAACACGGTCTGACTGGTTGCGCTCGTCGAAGTTGAAGTTTGACTTTGCCTTGTCATTGAGGAAAAAACCTACCTGCGGCCCCACCTGGAAATAAAACTGGAAACCTTTGCGTTCGCGGCCCCATCCGAGCCTGGCGAAGAGCGGAACCTGAACGTATGTTAGTGTGCGCTGGTATTCCTCGGGCAGCCCTGTCACCTGGTTTATCACGGGCTGGTCGTCAACCGTGAGTATGTCTTCCTTCCATCCGGCCTGCGCAAAGTTTATCTCGCCGACGAGGGCGCACACGCTCTTGAAATATTTCTCGCACGTATAACGGACTGTGATGCCGCCGGTGATGCCGCCGAGCAAGCCTTGCGGCACGTCGGGATTGAAGCCAACGTTGCTCAGCATGTAGCCGCCGTTGACACCAACGCTAAGCTCGCTGCGGTGCTCGCCTATCTGGGCAATGGCCGACTGAACGCACAAAAGGGCCACAACAGCAACAAAAGCCCTGCGCAGACAATGGCCTGCGCCCATCACGGCCGTGCGGCCTATCGCTTTTTCCTTATAACCTGACATTGCCCGATGCGTTAAAAGTTAATGGTCTCTATCCTGTGTCCGGGCGTGTAATGGACGAAAAGGATGCTGCGGTTCTGGTATCCGCCGCTGCCCACCCGCTCAAAGTGCAGCGGTGTCTGTATCGGGGTGTACCCCACCATGCCCCTTGCGCCTGTGAACTTGTCGCCATACAGGTGCAGGCCCTTTATGAAATAATAGGCTTGGTCAAAGCCTGTGATGGCGAACCGGGGCAGCGCCTGCATCATGTCTTCATGGAAATTCCACCTGTACTTCAGCTCGATGCGGGCCGTCCTGGCCGATAGCGGGTTGGTATAGAATGCTGCCGGTATGTGGACATTGTACTTATAGTAGTTGTCAAGGTTGTATTTGGTGTACATCATCCATTCGGTATAGCCGAACATCGTTACTTTTATGTCCGGGTTATTCATCGTGAAGTTGTTCAGTTTGGCAAAGGCTATGTTGAGTTCCGGCGAGCGTCCGGTGTTGAGGATAACGACGTTAGGCATCGTCTTGCTGAATGCCTTGGCGAAAAATGCCTCGCTCGACTTCAGGTTTGTTATCGAGTAGTTGCGCCCCATGGTCTCCATGCGCCTGCGGAGCCCGAAAGTGAATATGCCCTTCTGGCTTGTGGTGTCATTGCAATCGATGAACACTGCGTGGTAACCGGCAAACTTCTCGAGGAAGCGAGCTATCACGGCTTCATTGTATTCGGTGGCGTTCTGGTACACCTGGAACAGGTTTGGATTGGTCTTCAGCTCGGGGGCGTTGATTGAAAACGGTATGAGCACCTTTATCCCGTGCTCCGAGGCAAAGTCGGAAAGCGCCTTCACCTGCGTTGAATACAACGGGCCGATAATCAAGTCACACTTTTCAGCATCCTTGTCCTTGAGCGTTTGCCTTATGTCGGCGTCTTCCGGGACGTTCCATGCCCTTATGTCAACCGACACACCGCCCTGCTTCAAGCTGTCGCAAGCCATCAGTACGCCGCGGTAATACTCAACCATCCGTCGCCCGTCGCCATTGACATTGTGCAGCGGAAGCATCACCCCGACCCTTATCGCGCGCCGCCTCATGTCGTCGACACTGCCGGCCGGCGATGCCTCGACGCGGGCCTTGCCCCCGGAAGCGGCAGCGCCATCCTTGGGATAAGGTATGAATATGTAGTCGCCCTTCTTCAGTTCGTAACCCGGCTGCTTCATGTCGGGATTGGCGTTCATAAGTTCCTCTACCGTGATGCCGTTGTCACGGGCAATGCCAAAGATGGTCTCCTTGCGCTTAACCTTATGCATCTCTTTCCAGTTGGACGTCTGCCCGGCTGCCGTACCTACCGTGAAAACAAACGCAACAAGCATCAAGAAACATCTGAAATGTTGATTCATATCTCTATTATTTTCAATAATCGCCTACAAAATTACCAAAAAAGCGCGGATAAATCAACATTAATCGCTAATTTTGCACATTATATTTTACGTAAGATGAGAATCAAACCAATATTAATGATGTGCTTGCTTGCTTTGCTGTCGATATCAGCAAGGGCGGCATTCACCCCTACGGCTTATTACACTGTTGACGGAGTGGACATGGAGGCGACCGATGTGATCAACGACGCACAGGCACCTCTCACCGTTACCTTCAGGGCAAACCCGACCGACCTCGGCGATGCCACACCCACATACGAGTGGCGCTTCACCCGCGAGGGAAGCACAGACCCGTTCATTGTAAGGTATGAGGAAGAGACGACTTACGAGTTTCGCGAATCGGGCTCGATAAGCGTGTCGCTCTACGTGGCCTACAACGACACGACGGAGGCCGAACTCATCTCGACAATAAGGGTGAGCATAAGCACCAGCATACTGGAAATGCCAAACGCATTCTCGCCCAACGGCGACGGCATCAACGACGTATACAAGGCAAAAGACACCCACAAGAGCATAGTGGAGTTCCACGCATACATCTTCAACAGGTGGGGGCAGAAGCTCTTCGACTGGACAAACATCGATGAGGGATGGGACGGCACGTTCAACGGAAAGGCGGTGAGCGCCGGCGTATACTTCGTGCTCGTGAAGGCCAAGGGAGCCGACGGCACCGAATACAACATTAGGCGAGACGTCAACCTGATGCGCGACTATACGGAAGGAGGCACACAGAGATGAACGACACGCAAAATTACGACACTCTGCGTGAAGACGAGCGCATCAACGTATGGGGCGCCCGGGTTCACAACCTGAAGAATATCAACGTGGAAATACCGCGCAACAGCCTGACCGTGGTGACCGGACTGTCGGGCTCGGGAAAGTCGTCGCTGGCCTTCGACACCATCTACGCCGAGGGCCAGAGACGGTATATCGAGACATTCTCGGCATACGCACGCAACTTCCTCGGCGGACTGGAGCGGCCGGACGTTGACAAAATCACCGGACTGAGCCCCGTGATAAGCATCGAACAGAAGACAACCAACAAGAATCCCCGCTCTACCGTGGGCACCACGACTGAGATTTACGACTTCATGCGACTGCTCTTTGCCCGGGCAGGCAAGGCTTACAGCTATGCCACCGGCGAAGAGATGGTGAAGTATACTGAGGAGAAAGTGCTCCAGATGATTATGGACGACTATGCCGGAAAGAAAATCATGATACTCGCCCCGGTGGTCCGCAGCCGCAAGGGCCACTACCGCGAACTGTTCGAGAGCATGAGACGAAAGGGCTATCTCAACATACGCGTAGACGGCGAGGTCAAGGAGATAACGCGGGGGATGAAGGTTGACCGTTACAAAAACCACGACATAGAAGTCGTAATAGACAAGCTGATGGTGCAGCCCAAAGACGACGAGCGGCTGAAAAAGAGCGTTTCGATAGCCATGAAGCAGGGCGAAGGACTCATCATGGTGCTCGACAACGACACGCATACGGCAAAATACTTCTCCAAAAGGCTGATGTGCCCCACCACCGGCATATCTTACAGCGACCCGGCACCCAACAACTTCTCGTTCAACTCGCCGCAAGGGGCGTGCCCGAGATGCAAAGGGCTGGGCTATATCAACGAGATTGACATTAGCAAAGTAATACCCGACCGCTCGCAGAGCATCTACAAGGGAGCCATCGTGCCACTGGGCAAATACAAGAACCAGATGATTTTCTGGCAGATAGACTCCATACTGCACAAATACGACTGCGACATCAAGACGCCGGTTGACAGCATTCCCGACGACGCGCTCAACGAAATACTCAACGGCTCGATTGAGAACGTGAGGATAGACAAGGAACTTGTGCATACGTCGAGCGACTATTTCGTGGCTTTCGACGGGGTGGTGAAATACCTGCGGAGCGTGTTCGAAGATGACGACTCGGCCAGCGGCCAGAAGTGGGCCGACCAGTTCATGGCCGTGTGCGAGTGTCCCGAGTGCCACGGACAGCGCCTCAAGCGCGAGTCTCTGTCGTATAAGATATGGAACAAGAACATCGCCGAGCTGTCGATGATGGACATAGCAGAGTTGCGCGAATGGCTCGACGAGGCCGAAAGCCATCTCGACGAGCAACAGAAACAGATAGCGGAAGAGATTCTGAAGGAGATTCGCACGCGCATAGACTTCCTGCTCGAGGTGGGGCTCGACTACCTTTCGCTCAACAGGCAGTCGGCCACGCTGTCGGGAGGAGAGAGCCAGCGCATCAGGCTTGCCACGCAAATAGGCTCGCAACTCGTCAATGTGCTGTATATACTCGACGAGCCCAGCATAGGCCTGCACCAGCGCGACAACGAGCGGCTCATACGATCGCTGAAAGAACTGCGCGACATAGGCAACACGGTCATTGTGGTTGAGCACGACAAAGACATGATGCTCAATGCCGACTACATCGTTGACATTGGCCCGAAGGCCGGGCGCAACGGCGGCGAGGTGGTGTTCCAGGGAACGCCAAGCGACATGCTCGCCAAGCACACCATGACAAGCATGTACCTAAACGGCGAGCTCAAGATAGAGATACCCAAGCAACGGCGCAAGGGCAACGGCAAGAGCCTGTGGCTGAAAGGTGCAAAAGGCAACAACCTGAAAGGCGTCGACGTGGAGTTTCCGCTCGGAACGCTCATCGTGGTAACCGGGGTCAGCGGCTCGGGCAAATCTACATTGATCAACGAAACGCTCCACCCCATACTGAGCCAACACTTCTACCGCTCGGTGAAACAGCCGATGGAATATGGCTCGATAGAGGGAATGGACTTCATAGACAAGGTGGTCAACGTAGACCAGAGCCCGCTTGGCCGCACACCGAGGTCGAACCCGGCCACCTATACGGGTGTGTTCAGCGACATACGGGCGCTGTTTGTCAACCTGCCGGAAGCAAAGATAAGGGGCTACAAGCCCGGACGCTTCTCGTTCAACGTCAAGGGAGGGCGCTGCGAGGCCTGCGGCGGCAACGGATACAAGACGATTGAGATGAACTTCCTGCCCGACGTGATGGTGCCATGCGAGGTGTGCCACGGCAAGCGCTACAACAGGGAGACGCTGGAAGTGAGATACAAGGGCAAGAGCATTGCCGACGTGCTCGACATGACCATCAACCAGGCGGTGGACTTCTTTGAGAATGTGCCCGACATTCTGCGAAAGATAAAGACCATACAAGACGTGGGACTTGGATACATTAAGCTCGGACAACCGTCGACAACGCTCTCGGGAGGCGAGAGCCAGCGCGTAAAACTGGCCACGGAACTGAGCAAACGCGACACGGGAAAGACGCTATACATTCTCGACGAGCCCACCACAGGGCTTCATTTCGAGGATATCAGGATACTGATGGACGTCATTGAGAAACTGGTAGACCGAGGCAACACGGTAATAATAATCGAGCACAACCTCGATGTCATCAAGATGGCCGACTACATAATCGACATGGGGCCCGAGGGAGGGCGAAACGGCGGCTACGTGCTGTCGACCGGCACTCCCGAAGAGGTTGCCATGAGCGACAAGGGGTTCACCCCGAGGTTCCTTCGCGATGAGCTTGGCATAGGTTAAGCCCTGTCCGTCCGCCAGGCCAACAACCTATTCCGCAACATTGCCGGCATGGTTGGCTATCGGCTTAGCCGGAAGCGTTGCAGCCGGAGGCAAGGCAAAGCGGCCAACAGGCTGACGGCATGAGTGCTGAAGCGCTCGTGTGGCACGACATGGACACAGGTACAGACATACCGAGGCATTACGGCCGTATGGTGGCCGACGCCACGCAGTCTGCGGCAGGGCCCCAGATTGGCATAGACACAGGCAGACAACATCCCGCCATGCTTTCAGCGCAGTTATGCGCGGAGGCATGGCGGGATGTCTTTTGATACCCTAAAAAATACAACCGTATGTCAGAATCTGGTCATGAACTCAATCACTATCTTGTCGCGCTCCGACGGCTTGGCAACCGCACCTTCGCGATAGAAATACTTCTCGTAGTTGAGACGGATGTCTGAAACAAACGGTGTGCCAAGGCTCAGGGTCACACCGCCCGTTATGCGCGAGCGCCGATAGTCGGTGGTATTGAGCAGCCCCGTCTCTGCGTCGGCCGTACCGTCGCTGTGGTCGCTCATGTAATCAAAGCGCGCCAAGGGCGACACCTTCTTTACCAGCGGCTTCTTTCCGCCCACCTTTATGTCGTAGTTGACAAAGCCATCGAAGGAATGAACAGCCCCGTAGGCATTGTCGGCGTAGTGCTTGTACAGGTATTCGGCCTCCACATGCCATCCGTTGCCATGGTAGTAGGCGCCGGCGTCATACATCATTATGTTTACCGCCTCGGGCTTTATCTTCTGCACACTCAGCGTGAGGTTGAAACCTTTCGGGAAGAAGAGCTGTGCCTTTGCCGAATAGTTTATGTTGTTGGTCCAGAAATCCTTCTGGTCGGTGAGCCCCGAGCCATTGAACATGCCGGCTTCGAGTATTATCGGGAATCCCACGTTGAACGTATAGCCGAGAGTGGCGCCCACGTCACGCACGTTGCCCACCTGCTTGGCTATGAACGAACGGTTGGCAAAATACTGCTGGTGGGGCGAACGGTGGGCGTCGATGGTAAAGGGCACGCGCATCTGACCGATGGTGAAATTGAGCGTGCGCCACGGACTGATGCGCGTGTATGCGTCGAGCATCTTTATGCTGCCCTCGTCGGAGAGGTCTATTTCGGCCTTGTACGACACGGCGTCAACCACCTTTCCCGACAGGCTGAAGCGGGCATTGCGCACCTGGAAGCGGCCCTCGCCTTCCTCGGTCTGGTATTCGTACTTGCCGCGAATCGTTCCGTTGATTTCGGGCTTGAACTGTGCTGCGGCATCCATGCCTGCAAACAATGCCAAAATGGCCAGTAAATGTTTCATACGGTTGCGTGGGTTGTTACTCCAATTAAGCGCGGGACTGCCGATGGCTTTTGGCTAAACCATCTGTCATGTGACCGCCGTTTATCAGCCACAAAGGTCGGTATTATTTATTACAAAACTATTACAGGAGTTTTAAAGAACGGTAAAATGACCGTAAAATGGCGCATACAGACAAGCCATGGGGCCGGCACGCAGCTACCGGGGCCCCGTCCGGCGGTAGTTTCCTGACTGTTGCCTACAGCCACTGTGGGCAGAAGCATCTCACGCCCCCCACTCTCTTGCCGACTCCATGCGCCGGCCGCAAATGGCCAGCAGGCGGCAGACGCATACGGCAACGACGTAGAGCAGCACCACCTGCAAAGGGCTAAGCCGCGGCAAACCGACCGATGCCCACGGCTGCGACGCCATGGCAAGCAAAAAAGCATTGAGCCACGTGGCCACAAAGGCAAGCACTGTGGCCACGGCCTGCTGCAGCACAGGCACAAAACCCACGGCAAACAGAGCCACCGCCAGATAGATTATGGCCGTGGCGGCAGGTATGACAACAAGGCCGGTGAGCAGCGAGCAAACTGGCAGGCGACCGAAATAGAACGCAACGAGCGGGGCTGTGCCTATCTGGGCCAGCAGCGACATGACCGAAAGCTGCCATGCCCAGCGCAACAGGCGATGGCGCTGGAGAAAGCGGACAGAGGCTATCGAGCCCACGGACGACTGGAAAACAAGTATGAAAGCCACGGCCGCGAAAGAGAGTTGGAAGCCTATTTCGAAAAGCGCAAGGGGGTTGGCAACGAGCAATACCACTGCGGCGAAGGCAAGCGCATTGACCGACATGCGGCTGCGGCCTGTCAGGCCTACAAGCCCGTAGACTGATATCATGAGGGCCGACCGCACCACCGACGATGGCATGCCGACAATAAAGACGTAGGACCAGATGGCCATGAGCAACAGGCATTCGCCAAGCAGGCGACGGCGACGGCCTGACAATAGCATCGACAGGAGCAAATAGATGACGCCGAGGTGCATGCCGGAAAGCGCAAGTATGTGAGATGCGCCGGCAAGCGAGTAAGCCTCGCGCATCGAACCTGAGAGCGCCGACTTGTCGCCAAGCGTCATTGCGGCCACCACGGCAAAGTCTTGGCCTTCAAGACCAAGGCTGCGGTAGCGCCCAAGCAGCCAGTGGCGAAGGCGCATGGCTGAGATGCGGGCGCGTTGAACAACGGTCAGGGCCGACAGGCGGGGCGCGGCCTTGCGCCAATTGCGGTAGTAGACAAAAGCTGTGGCCACTATGCCGCGGCTCTGAAGGTAGGTTGCATAATCAAAATTCGACTCTCGATAATTGGCCGGAGGCACCAAACGCGACCGCACCAACATGCCGTCGCCCACACCAAGGGTGGCATACCTGCGCTCTACCGTGTCTTTGAGCAGTGTCAAGCGCACCCAATGTCCCTTCAAAGGCCCCGAGCATGCTATGGCGTCGAAGCGCAGCGTGCGGCCGCGCTCTACGGGCTCATCGGCCACAATGGCCTCGAAGGCTGTCTCGCCTTGTGGCAGGCTCACACTCTGACGGCGCTCGGCCAAGGCCGACATGGCACATCCCAACAGCAACACCGACAACAGGATGGCAGCAGTCTGGGCCTTTGGACGCCCCCCGAGCAACAATGCGGCTGTGAAGGCAACGCCGAATGCCACGGCCCAAACGGTCATTCCGACCATTGTAGCCATGCTCCGCCCTGCAAGTATGCCTGCTGCAAGGCTAACGCACAGCGGCACAAACGGGTAAAGCCTGAATAAACCTGTGTTGCCCAATTGTATGTATGGTGTTTGATGGTTATATGTCGGCGGTGTGCAATTGCTGAAGGAGCGGAATCTGCGACCGCAAGCCGAGAAACCGACCGACGGCCGAAATGGCTGCAAATGGCTTGGTGCCGACGCCATGACGGCCGGATGAGTGGTGCCAACTGTCTGCTACAATATACCGCCATCATGCGAAAATGCGTTACATCGTGGCGCAACGCCTCAAGTAGTCAACCTGCATCAGGTGTGAGAACGTGCCCGCCGTTTTGCAAAACGGCCAAGACTGAATTTCAAAACGGCCCATACGGCATGGTAAAACGGGCCAAACGGCAGCATGGAACGGGCCGTTTCTGACCGTGGCGCCATACGGCGGCCATCTGCCTACAGCTCAGGGCGTTTCATCATAAATGCAATGTGCAGTTGAAGACCGCCCATACCGATGGCACGCTATGTGCACAACGGTCTGCAAAATAAGAAAAGCCGGACAATGACATGTCCGGCTTTCCATATTGCAACGGGCGTGACGTTTCAGAGAACGGCACCCGCAATCCAGTCGTAAACGCAGCTGAACACACCGAAGGCCACAATGCCTGCCGTGCAGAGCGTAAGGGCCAGCTTGGTGTTGCAGTCGCTGCTGAATGTTGGCAGCGGCGTGTCGGTGTTCTTGATATACATGGCCTTGACGATGAGCAGGTAGTAGTAAAGGCTGACCACGGTGTTGATCAATGCCACAAACACCACGAGGTATGCCCAGAACGAACCTTGCTGGGCTGCTGCCATGAACACGAAGAACTTGCTGAACATACCTGCAAACGGAGGTATTCCGGCCAGCGAGAAGAGGGCCAGCGTCATGAGCAGGGCCAACTTCGGGTTGGTCTGGTAGAAACCGTCGTAGCAGTTCATCTTCGTAGTGCCGTTGCCGCGTGTCTCTACAACGTTGATTACCGTGAAGACAGCCATGTTGGCCACAACATACACAAGCACGTAGTATGACAGGGCAGCCACTCCCATGGCCGAGCCGCCAATGACGGCCAGCATGATGTAGCCTGCCTGCGAGATGGAGCTGAAAGCCATGAATCGCTTGAGCTCTGTCTGGCGTATGGCAAAAAGGTTGGCTATGGTGATGCTGAGCACTATGACGATGTAAAGCAGGTATTCCCAGTACTCAATCATAGGCGCAAACACCTTCATGAGTATGGCCATGAGGGCAAATGCGGCGGCTCCCTTCGACACTACGCTGAGGTAGCCCGTCACCGGTGTGGGTGCGCCCTGATAGGTGTCGGCCGTCCAGAAGTGGAACGGAACGAGCGATATCTTGAACCCAAGGCCGCTGAAGAAGAACACCAAGCCCATGATGGCAAGCGGTGTGTTGCCGATGACGGCAGCCACATCGTCAAAATAGAGCGTGCCTGCGGCGGCGTAAATGAACGATATGCCGTAGAGCATGACGCCGCTCGAGAAAGTGGCGGTGAGCACAAACTTGGCAGCACCCTCGGCCGAATTCTGGCGGAACTTGTCGAAAGCCACAAGGCATGCCATCGGCACTGAAGCCATCTCGAGGCCGAGGAAGAACATGAGGAAGTGTCCTGACGACATCATCATGTACATACCGAGCAACGTTGAGGCCACCAAGGCATAGAACTCGCCAGCCTTGTTGCTCACGTCGGCACGGCCGAGCCAAGGCTGGGCCATGATGCATACAATGAGAGTGCCGGCGGTGAGTATCACTTTCATCACGTTGACTGCGTCGCCGGTGACGTAAAGGCCGCCAAATGCCGACGACGGCTCGGCCGTCAGGCATACTGCCGTCTGCACCACGAGCAGCACGTTCATCAGCAGGGCCAACGAGGAAACCTTCTTCTCGCCCTTCATTATGAGGTCGGCAAGAAAGACAATTATCAGGATTGCCACAAGCGTGGCCTCCGGAATCATATTAAAAAACTGACTGTAATCCATTTTTCCCTACTGGTTTTGTTAGAAGTTTATTACGTTGAGAATTGGGCCGACGGCATCGCCGATGACATTGCTTACCCACAGCGGGGCAAGGCCGAGGCCGGCTACGCAGAAGATGAGGCAGCAAACGGCCACGCGCTCATCCCATGTGGCGTCGGTGAGCTCGAGGTAGTGGGGGTCGGCCACTTTCTGATAGAGTATCTTTCCGACCACACGCAGGATGTAGACAGCCGTTATTACAATCGAAGTACATGCTATGATGGTGGCTGCACGGTGGAAGGTGTCGCCGTTTTCAAACGAACCCACGAAGATGGTCATCTCGGCAACGAAGCCCGAGAAACCCGGCAAGCCGAGGTTGGCAAGACCGGCTATGACGTAACCTACGCTGAGGAAAGGCATTATCTTCATCAGTCCGCCGAGCTTGCGCACGTCGCGCGTGTGGGTGCGGCCGTAAATCATGCCGATGAGGGCGAAGAACAATGCTGTCATCAAACCGTGCGAGAGCATCTGGAGTATGGCACCGGTACATGCCGTCTTGGTCATCATGAGCAGGGCGAAGAGCACCAGGCCGCAGTGAGACACCGACGAATAGGCGTTGATGTACTTGAGGTCGGTCTGCACGCAGGCCGAGAATGCTCCGTAAACCACGGATATGGTGGTCAGGATGAGGAATATCCACGACAGTTCCTGGGCTGCGCTGGGCAGGAGGAACATGGCCACGCGGAAGCAACCGTAGCCTCCGAGCTTCATGAGCACGCCGGCATGGAGCATCGACACTGCTGTAGGTGCCGAGGCATGGCCGTCGGGGCTCCACGTGTGGAACGGGAACAGGGCGCCAAGCACACCGAAACCGATGAATATGAACGGGAAGAACACGCTCTGTATGTCGGCAGGTATGTGGTTGTTGGCGGCAATCTCCATCACGTTCATAGTGGTAGCACCGTTGAAGAAGTATATTCCGAGGATACCGAGAATGAGCAGGGCTGAACCTCCCATGAGCATCAGCGTAAGCTTCATGGCGGCATACTCCTTGTTGCCGCTGCCCCATACGCCGATGAGAAGGTACATCGGGATGAGGGCTACCTCGTAGAACATGAACATGGTGAACATGTCTATGCAGATGAAGAAGCCGAACACACCTGTTGACAGAAGCGTGAACCAAAGGAAATACTCCTTAGTAAGGGGCTTCAACTGCCACGACGCGAATGTTCCTGTGAATACAATTATGCTCGAAAGCAGCAGCATCACGACAGAAATGCCGTCAACTCCCACTGCATAGGCTATGTTGAGGGGCTTGAACCATGCAACACTGTATGTGAACAGCATGGGGTCTGTGTTTCCCGATTGGCGAGCCTGGATGAAGGCTACGGTAAGCCAGACCGACAGAGCCAGCAAGCATGAAGAGCCGGCCACCATCACGCCACGCACTTGGTTGAGGTTGCGGGCTATCCACAAGCCCAGCAACATAAGCACGGGGATTACTACGAATAGACTTAATATACTCATTTTATATCTGTCATTATATACAAAGTAATACTAATGTTAAAGCGACTGTACCGGTGATGAACCACACGGCATACTGGCGTACGTCGCCGCTCTGCCACGGACGGATAGTCTCGCCGGCTGCATTTGCGCCCCAAGCCATGAAGTTGAAGGTGCCGTCGATAACGTGACGGTCAAACCATGCTATCGGGGTGGATATGCAACGGAAGATTATCTTGTGGGTGACAAACATCCAAACCTCGTCGAGGTAGAAGCGCCTGTATGCTGCCTGGTGCAGTTTCGGGAAACGGCGGGCAAGCATGTCGGCAACCGGTGTCTCCTCGCCCTTGTACATATAGGTGGCAAGGCAGATGCCGAGTATGGCGAGCACGGTGCTCGTGCCTGCTATGGCCCAGTTGATGTGTGTGCCGAAACCGATGCCGTTGGCAGACACAAACTCGCCGAACTCAAACACATGGAGTGTGCCGAAGATGCCTACAAGCATCGTAATGGCTGACAGCACTATCAGGGGCACGGTCATGGTGAGGGGCGCCTCGTGGGGCTGGTGGGCACCTTCTGCCTTGTGGGTCTCATAGTAGCTCTTGCCCCAGAAGATGACATAGTAGAGGCGGAACATGTAGAAGGCGGTCATGGTGGCAATCGCGCTCATGATGACTCCCATCACGGGGCTGAAGTTGTAGCACGCCACGAGTATCTCGTCCTTGGAGCAGAAACCTGAGAAGAACGGTATGCCGGCTATTGCAAGGCACGATATCAGGAAGGTGACATGGGTGATGGGCATGTACTTGCGCAGGCCTCCCATGTACATCTTTTCATTCGAATGGACGGCGTGGATGATGCATCCGGCACCGAGGAACAGGCAGGCCTTGAACATGGCATGGGTGAACAGGTGGTACATGCCGGCCATGTAACCGAGACCGTTGACATCGGCATACTCTACCGTATTGTCTACACCACCGGTCTCACCGGGCAGGCATACGCCAAGGGCAACGAGCATGAAGCCTATCTGGGATATCGTAGAGAATGCCAGCACGCGCTTGATGTCGCTCTGGCAACATGCCACGGCTGCTGCATAGAAGGCCGTGAAGGCGGCTATGTAAGCTATCCAGTGGAGGGCCTCAGGGGCGAACTCAACAAACAGCGGGAACAGGCTTGCAACGAGATACACACCGGCAACAACCATCGTTGCGGCATGGATCAGGGCCGAAACAGGCGTCGGGCCCTCCATGGCGTCGGGCAGCCAGATGTGCAACGGGAACATTGCAGACTTGCCGGCACCACCGATGAACATGAGGAACAAAGCCATCGGCATCACCCAAGCCACGCCGGCTACATTCTGATGAAGCTCGGGCATTGCCGTGAGGTCATAGCTGAATGTGCCTACGTAGAAGCTGTAGAAGAGTATACCTATCAAGAAGAACAGGTCGGCGAAGCGTGTCACGATGAATGCTTTCTTCGAAGCGGCCACCGCAGAGTGCAACGGGTAATAGAAGCCGATGAGCAGGTAAGAGCTTACACCCACCAACTCCCAGAACAGGTACATCTGGAATATGTTCGTGGCAACGACAAGGCCAAGCATCGACATGGTGAAAAGCGACAGGAAAGCGTAATAACGCTGGAAGCCCTTCTCGCCATGCATGTATCCGAACGAATAGATATGAACCATGAAACTGACCGTGGAGATGACTATGAGCATCATCACCGATATCGGCGTAAGGCGGAAGCCAATGGTGAACGTCAGCAATTCCGAGAACTTGATCCATACAAAATCAAACGCCGTAACGGTGGGGAAAAGGCCGGTGGCATCCCTCCCGTCAATCAGAAAATACTTTATGGCAGTGTAATAGCACAGCACCGTCACCACAGCGAGCGAGCATGTGCCTATCAGTCCTGCGACCTTGTGCGACATCTTCATGCCGGCCAAGCCAAGCACGAGGAACGACAAAGCCGGCAGAAGAAGTATCAGAAATACATAACTATAATCCATAACACACTTTAAAATTTCATGTTTTCAATACTATTCACCTGATCGCTGTGGAAGTTGCGGTAGACATTGATGATAATGGCTATGGCCACGGCGCTCTCTGCTGCACTCACTCCAATGGAGAACAGGGTCATGAAGAAGCCCTCAAGGCCCTCGGGGAACAGCAGGCGGTTGAACGCTGCAAAGTTGATGTCGACAGCATTGAGCACAAGCTCAACGGAGATGAGCATGGCTATCAGGTTGCGGCGGGTGATGAAACCGAACACGCCGATAAAGAACAACAGTGCACTGAGCACAAAATAAGCTTCAACTGGTACCATCATTATTTCTCCTTTTCTTTTCTCGCTACAACGATGCCGCCGATGATACATGCCAGCAGGAACACTGAGATGAATTCAAACGGAAGCACATACTGATACTTTTCACTGCCAAGCAGGGCCGTACCGATGGTCTCCATCGGGACTTCAGCGTCGGCCACGCTGCACGCACGGTAAATGAACTGATTCTTGAGCAACACCAGGGCGACGGTCAGCAAGCCGACAACTGTCACGATGCCGCCAAACAATACGCGGCTGCCCTTCAGGTGCTCTACAAGGCCCTGGAGCGTGCGCTTGCTCACAAGCTGTATCGCGAAGATATACATCATCGTTATACCTCCTGCATATATGCTTATCTGGGCAGCACCCAAGAATGTGTAGTCAAGCAGGAAGTAAAGCCCGGCCACGCCGAGGAGGACAAACAGCAGGAACGTAGCAGCCCGCATGATTCTCTTTGTCATCACGCACAACACGGCAGAACCAAGGATGACCACTGCCAGTATGCAAAACATTACTAAATTTGCCATTTCTTATTAAGTCCTCCTTTACTTTGTTGCAGTGTTAAACTTTCCGATTGTCAGCGGTGCACCGCCATCGAGGATGTTTGGCAGCGAGCTCTCGTAATGCTCCTTGTCAAGGTGGAGCACCAGCTTGTCGCGGTCGAACACACTGTTCTCGAAATCATTCGTAAACTCTATTGCGTCGAAGCTGCACGCATTGACGCAAAGCTGACAGAACATGCAGTCACCCAAGTCATACTGGTAATCGACCAGCCGGCGCTTCTTCTTGCCCTCTTCGGTCGTCACCATCTCCGATGCTATCTTTATGGTGCCATTGGGGCATGCCTTCTCGCACAGAGTGCAGGCAACGCACTTCACCACACCATTCTCATCACGCTTCATAACCAAGCGGCCGCGGTGACGCTGAGCCACATGTAGCGTTGTCTTGCGATTCTCAGGGTACTGCTCTGTGCTCTTCTTGGTGAAGTACTCCTTGAGAGTGACTTTCAACCCGGTTGCGAGCGACTTCAGGGCATCCCCTATCTCGCCGAAATATGATTTATTGTTTGCTTCCATTTTTACTTACTTGTTTAGAAGTGCCACCCAAAGGCAACGATTATTGTCATGAGAACCAGGTTGAGCAGACACAGCGGCATGAGATACTTCCACTCGAGCTTAAGTATCTGGTCGATGCGGAGGCGTGGGTATGTCCAGCGAATCCACATCAACAGCCACACAATGGCGAAGGTCTTGCCCAGGAACCATACGATGCCGGGTATGTAATCCATCACTGCGTCGAAAGCCTCGATGCCTATGTTGACCGGCGCCCAGCCACCAAGGAACACCGTGGTTGCTATGCCTGCAATGACAAACAGGTTGAGATACTCGGCCAGGTAATAGAAGCCGAATCCCATACCGCTGTATTCCGTGTGGTAACCGGCGGTGAGCTCGCTCTCGGCCTCGGCAAGGTCAAACGGGCCGCGGTTGGCCTCTGCGTTGCCTGCGACGAGGAAAACGAGGAACGCAATGATGGCCGGAACATGGCCTTGGAATATGAGCCAGTTCCACGGACCGGTCTGGGCCTCCACTATTCCGGACACCTGCATGGTGCCGGTGAGTATAACTGCCGTTACGAGACAGAGCCCGAGCGACATTTCATAAGATATGAGCTGCACGGCACCACGCATGGCCGAAACAACGCCATACTTGTTGTTACTGCCCCATCCGGCCATGAATATACCGATGACGCCGATGCTCGACACGGCAGTAAGCAGGAAGATGCCCACGTTGAAGTCAAGAATCTCGGCCCCCTTGTTCCAAGGCAGGAATGAGAAAGTGCCCACAGAGGCAATGATGACGAGGAAAGGTGCCACGCAATAAAGCAGCTTGTCGGCCTTGTCGACGGCGAAAATCTCCTTGATGAGCATCTTCAGCACGTCGGCAAACACCTGGAAGATGCCCCACGGGCCCACTCGCATCGGGCCCAGGCGGCACTGGAAGTAAGCACACACCTTGCGCTCCATGAAAATCAAGACGATAGCCAGCATGGCGTATCCAGCAAGGATGAGCACGCCCACCAGTATGCACTCGATAAGTATCGACCAGAAATCTCCCAAGCCAAGAGTTTGGCGCAGGAGGCTGTCGAACCACGTTGTAACTATGCTAAAATCAAACATTTCGTTTAATCGTGAATTTTAATTATGAATAAAGAACATGCCGTCATCTGTCGATGTCGGGTATCACGAAGTCGAGTGCGGCACCGGTGGTGATAAGGTCGGCCACCTTCTGTCCGCGCAGCATCTCGTCCATGGCAGCCACGAGGTTGAGTCCCATTGGCTTGAACTTGAGCCTGTAAGGCGACTTGTCGCCCTTCGAGTCAAGGTATACGCCTATTTCTCCGCGACTACCTTCGCATGAGAAGAACCACTGTCCCTCGGGAACCTTGATTATCGGCTTCTGCTTTATGTAGAAGTCTCCTGCAGGTATGTTGTCGATAAGCTGCTCGATGATGCGCACACTCTGTTTCATCTCCTCGATACGGATGAGGTATCGGCCCATGGAGTCGCACATGCCGTTGGTCACCTCGTCGAAGTCAACCTTGCCATACATGGCATAGGGATGGTTCTTGCGCACGTCGTTGTGCCAGTCGGAGGCGCGTCCTGAGGCTCCCGATACACCGTAGCTTATGGCGTCGGCCTTCGACAGCGGGCCCACTTCCCTGAATCGGTTCTGCATGATGACATTGTCGCCGAACACATCCATGTACTCCTGGAACATTGGCTTGATGTACTGGCACAGCGCCTTCACGTTGCTGACGAAGTTGGGGTCTATGTCGTCCTGCAAGCCTCCTATCCTGTAGTAGTTCTGTATGAGCCTTCCGCCGGTGGTTTCCTCCATTGCGTTGAGCACGTGCTCGCGGTCGCGCATAGAATAAAGGAACGCCGTGAGCGCCCCGAGGTCCTGTGCGCAGCACCCTATATACAGCAAATGGCTGTCGAGTCGCTGCAGCTCGTCCATTATGGTACGTATGTACTGGATGCGGTCAGACAGCTCTATCCCCATGGCTTCCTCGATTACGCCGCACAGGGCGTGGCGGTTCATCATGGCGCTGAGGTAGTCGAGGCGGTCGGTCAGGGCCAGAGTCTGCGGGTAAGTGTACTTTTCGCACATCTTCTCCACACCGCGGTGAATGTATCCGAAGTGCGGGTATATCTTCTTTACAATCTCGCCGTCGAGCACGGTCTGCAACCTGAGCACGCCGTGGGTAGAGGGGTGCTGCGGACCAATGTTCACAACGAAGTCGTCGTCGGTGAACAGCTTGTGCTGCTTAGCCTGCAGGTTGCCGTCGGCGTCGAGCGAATACTCGTACGTAAAGTCGGGCTCTATGTCGTCGTCGAGCGTATATCTGTTGTTCTCCGGGCTCATGTCATAGTCCTTGCGGAACGGATAGCCCACAAAATCGCTGCGCAGGTAGAGGCGGCGCATGTCGGGGTGTCCGAGGAACTTGATGCCGAAGAAATCGAACACCTCGCGCTCGAGTAGGTCGGCAGACTTCCAGAGGTGGCACACTGTGGGGATGACATAGTCGTCACCAATGCGCTCGGCCATCTCCTTCACCGACAGGCGCTCGTTAGTATCGGTGTTCTCAAGAATGTATATACACCCGAGGCCCTCCTCGCCGAAGTCTTCGCCGACGATAGTAACAAGGTAGTCAAAATGCTTGTCATTCCTCAGCTTGGCCATTTCGGCGGCGAAGCTGTTCTTGTCGAATACTAAGTTATTCAGTTTCATATCTTCTCTTACCTTATTATATTATTCAGTCTGGCCTGCCTTCGGGTCGAAGTCCTTCGGCACATTGGTCACCACGATGGGCTTCATGGCCTCTCGGCGCTCTTCGGCAGTCTGCTTGTGGTTGACGCCTCCGAAGAATTTCTCTATCTTGACCTTGCGCTGCAACTGCATCATGCCGTACATGATGGCCTCCGGGCGCGGCGGGCAACCGGGGATGTAAACATCCACGGGAACAATCTCGGATATGCCCTTCACCACGTGGTAGCTGTCCTTAAACGGGCCGCCTGATATGGCGCATCCGCCCACAGCTATCACATACTTCGGGTCGGCCATCTCGTCGTAGAGGCGCTTGAACACGGGTGCCATCTTGTGGGTTATCGTTCCGGCGCACATGATGAGGTCGGCCTGTCGCGGCGAGTTACGCGTCACCTCGAAGCCAAAGCGCGCGAAGTCATAGCGGGCGCAGCCCACAGCCATGAACTCGATACCGCAGCAGCTCGTTGCGAAAGTCAGCGACCAGAGCGAGTTGCTTCGCCCCCAGTTGATCACTTGGTCGAGCGACCCGAGTATCACGTTGGCTCCGCCCTCGTTGAGCTCGGCGGTGAGTTTCTCGAGGGTCTCGTTGTCCTTGAACTCCCCATAGGGGATGCTCTTGATTACAGGCTTTCTTACTTCCATTCCAACGCTCCTTTCCGCCAGGCGTACGCCAAGCCAAATACAAGTACCAGCATGAAGAAGCCGATGCTGCAAAGAGCCATCGCTCCAAACTGCTTAACGACAACTGCCCAAGGGTAGAGGAACACCGTCTCGATGTCGAACATCAAGAACAGGATTGCGAAGAGGTAGTAACCCACATGCACGGGAATCCACGATGTGCCCCGAGTCGGGATACCGCACTCAAACGGCTCACCCTTTACCGGATTGTATGAACGCGGTCCTATCAGCTTGGCCACGACATACGCGCCAACAACCAATACGACAGCCGTCAAGATAACGGTAATAAATAAAGTAAAATACATAAAAAACTATAATATTACAAATTTGTACGCCTTTAGCGCTTGCAAAGGTAGTAAATTTATCGCAAAGAAAAGCTAAACGCCGCAAAAATGTTTTTACCTAAGCGATAGTTTAACGTACGTGCGCGCGTGTACGAGGGCCGCCATGCGTATTTGCGACGATGAGAGCCGCTGCCCTCCCCGCCGCCACGCGTTGCCGGCGACAGGGGCCGGGGGCGGAAAAACGCCACTACGAGGCGCCGCCCACAATGCCGCACGGCACGCCTGCAAGTGCCGCGCACGACGCTTGGGAATGGCAAACGGCAACGACGGACACAACCAGCAGAACCCGCCGCATATCCCTGGCTGCCAGCGCATTGCGCTCCCGGGCCACAGCAAGCGAGAAACCCTCGGCTGGCACCGGCCAGGCGCACGCCTCACCACCGCCAACCGCCTGCGGCAAGGCATGGCCGACAGCCATGTCCCCTAAGGCCTAACGACCTTGGCTGGCGTGATAGGCCACAAGCCCCTCCATCGGACTGCGCACCACCCGGCCAAGGCGGAAGCCCTCGGCCTCGGCCGCCTCAGACAATTCTGCCGAATAATAATACCCCACGCTGCCTACCACACCCACAGGCAGGTCGGCCCGGCCGTATGCCGACACGTTGCGACGGAAGAAGCTGCGGAAGTTGTCGATGACCAGTCTGCGCAGCGAGGCGTCTGCAATGTGGCGGTGGATAAACGGCGACAGCGAGGCCAGGAACCTGTTGGCCATGGGCTCGCGGTATACGCGGCGCACTATCTCGGCCATGGTCAGCCCGCTCTCGGCAATGAAGCTGTCGCTCAGCCCTGCGCTCAGGCCGCCCTTGAACATGGCGTTGACGAAATTGCGGCCCAGCACCGCCCCGCTGCCCTCGTCGCCGAGGATGTAGCCCAGCGGCGGCGTGTTGAGCTTTATGGACGTGCCGTCGTACAGGCAAGAGTTCGACCCCGTGCCCAATATGCAGGCTATGCCCTGCTCCGGGCCGCATACGGCCCTGGCCGCCCCGAGCAAGTCGCCGTGCGCCTCTATGGCCGCGGCATGCGGGAAAGCCCTGCCGAGGGCCTCAACCACCACAGGGGCCATCTCAGGGCTGCACCCGCTGCCATAGAAGAACACGGCCCGCGGCTCGTCGTCGCCCAGTTGCGGCAGCAGCTCACCGCCGACAATGCCATATATCACGCCCCCGTCCTGATGGAACGGGTTTATGCCCTGCGAGGCCGCGCGCCTCACCACGTGGCCGCCATCGGCAAGCCACCAGTCGGTCTTTGTGCTTCCGCTGTCTGCTATAAGTATCATATCCAACAGTATCTTTTTGACCGCAAAAGTAAGAATAAAAGCCCGGAAAACGGCAACGCGAGCCCGGAAAAACGACTTTTCAGCCAACCGGCCCGCCCCACGGCGCCCCCGCTGCCCACTGCGGCACCGCCACCGACGGCAAAAACTGCCGACACAACACAAGTTTTAAGCGTCTGTAAGGTCATTTAATCGTTTTTCTTCGTTTATTACCGTGATTATTCGTACTTTTGCAACGCATAAACATTAGGATTACATTTACATGAAACATACCATAATAGCAGGCCCTTGTGTCATCGAGTCGGCAGAACTGCTCGACACGGTGGCCGCCGAACTGGTAAGGATAAACAGCCGGCTGGGCACCGACATAATATTCAAGGCATCGTTCGACAAGGCCAACCGCACGTCGGTGAGCTCATTCCGCGGCCCCGGACTGGAGCGTGGCATGCAGATGCTTGCCGACATCAAGAGCCGCTACGGGCTGCGCATACTCACCGACATACACGAGAGCTGGCAGGCCCAGCCGGTGGCCGAGGTGGCCGACGTGCTGCAGATACCGGCCTTCCTCTGCCGCCAGACCGACCTGCTCGTGGCCGCCGCCAAGACGGGGCGGACGGTGAACATAAAGAAAGCCCAGTTCCTGAGCGGCGCCGACATGCGCTTCCCTGTCGAGAAAGCACTCGACGCCGGGGCCACCGAGGTGTGGCTCACTGAGCGGGGCAACATGTTCGGCTACAACAACCTTGTGGTAGACTTCCGCAACATTGCCGACATGCTCGCCATTGTGCCCACGGTCATCATGGACTGCACGCACAGCGTACAACGCCCCGGGGGCGCAGGGGGCAAGACCGGGGGCGACCGCCGCTTCGTGCCTCAGATGGCCATGGCCGCCAAGGCGTTCGGGGCCACGGGATGGTTCTTTGAGGTTCATCCCGACCCCGACCGCGGACTGAGCGACGCGGCCAACATGCTAGAACTTGCGAAGCTCGCCGACTTGGTGAAGGAAATAACAGAATGAAGCAAAAAACCGGCTAACGACATGACAGTAAGAGACTATGCCACACAGTGCATCAAGGACGAGGCCCAGGCCCTGCTCGACCTGATACCACAACTCGACGACAATTTCGACCATTCTGTCGAACTGATACTGGCCTGCCACGGCAAGGTGATTGTCACCGGCGTGGGCAAGAGCGGACACATTGGGGCAAAGATTGCAGCCACGCTATCGAGCACCGGCACACCGTCGTTCTTCATCAACCCGCTCGACGTTTACCACGGAGACCTCGGCGTGATGACGCCCGACGACGTGGTGCTCGCCATATCCAACTCGGGGCAGACCGACGAGCTGCTGCGCTTCATACCCATGCTGCAGCACATGAAGGTGCCCATCATCGGCATGAGCGGCAACCCCGGCTCGCTGCTTGCCAAATACTCCACCTACCACATCAACGTCAGCGTGCGCAAGGAGGCATGCCCGCTAAACCTCGCGCCCACAAGCAGCACCACGGCCACGCTGGCCATGGGCGACGCCCTGGCCGTGGCACTGATGGAACGGCGCAACTTCCAGCCCAAGGACTTCGCCCAGTTCCACCCCGGCGGCGAGCTGGGCAAGCGGCTGCTCACCACGGCGCAAGACGTGATGAGAACCACCGACATGCCCATCATCACGCCCGAGATGCACCTGGGCGAGGCCATCATACTTGTCAGCAAAGGCAAGCTGGGCCTCGGGGTGGCCGAGTGCGACGGCAGGATTGTGGGGCTCATCACCGACGGCGACATCCGACGGGCAATGGAAAAATGGCAGGCCGAGTTCTTCGACCGCACCGTCGCCGACATTATGACGCGGCAACCGAAGACGGTTTCCCCGCAAACAAGGATAACGGAAATACAGGACATCATGAACAAGTACAAGATACACACAGTGCTCGTGGTCGATGGCGACAACCATCTGCTGGGTGTCGTCGACCACTACTCATGCATGGTGTGACCACACCTAAACCTTACGAATGACCAGACTTAACTACCTTATCATTGCATTGATGCTGTCGGTGGCCACTGCATCGGCAGACGAAGCCACGCCCACCAGCGACTCGACCATTGTCAGTGTGCTGGAGAAGGAGGGCGTGACGTTCACCGACAACAACAAAGTGGTGCTGCTGATGTCGGGGCAGGAGAAGTTTGACGACATGTTCAAAGCCATCAGGCAGGCCAAAAGCAGCATCCACCTTGAGTACTTCAACTTCCGCAACGACTCGATAGCCGCCGAACTGTTCACCATACTGCGGCAAAAGGCCAAGGAAGGGGTCGAGGTGAGGGCGCTGTTCGACGGTTTCGGCAACGACTCCAACAACCGGCCGCTTAAGAAAAAGCACATTGAAAAGCTCCGGGAGGAAGGCATACAGATTTACGAGTTCGACCCGATACGCTTCCCGTGGATAAACCACGTGTTCACACGCGACCACCGGAAGATTGTAGTCATCGACGGCAATGTGGCCTATACCGGCGGCATGAACGTGGCCGACTACTACATAAAGGGCACGAAGCAGGTGGGCGAATGGCGCGACATGCACTGCCGCATAGAAGGCGGGGCCGTGAGCCAGCTGCAAATGATATTCGTGAGGATGTGGAAGAAGGTGACGGGCGAAGACATCTGGGACCAGAAGTATTTCAGGGCCTACCAACCGGTGGAGATAACGGGGCTGAAACCCGACACCACGCTGACTGCCGGCCACAAGAAGGTGGGCATCATCAACCGCGAACCGCGAACCACCAACGAGATAATACGCACGTTCTACATCAACGCCTTCAACAGCGCGAAAGACTCGATAAAGCTCATCAACCCCTACCTCACGCTCAACCGCAAGGTGAAAAAGGCTATAAAGAACGCCCTGAAGCGCGGGGTAAAGGTCGAGATACTGGTCTCGGCCCACAGCGACATACCGCTCACGCCCGACTGCGTGTTCTACAACGTGCACAAGCTGATGAAGAAAGGGGCCGACGTATGGCTCTACCAACCCGGCTTCCACCACTCGAAGGTGATAATGGTCGACGGCCGCTACTGCACGGTTGGCAGCGCCAACCTCAACTCAAGGAGCCTGAGCTGGGACTACGAGGAAAACGCCGTTATAGTGGACAAGCCCACCACGAAGCAGCTCGACGACATGTTTGACAACGACAAGAAGCAAAGCATATACCTTACGCCCGAATACTGGGACGAGTTCCGCACGCCGTGGAAGAAGTTTGTGGGATGGCTGGCCCACCTGCTCACGCCGTTCCTCTGACCCACTTCCACGCCCAGGCCGCGCCGGCATCCGGGGACTCCGCAACAGCCTGACGCGCAGCGCATTGCAAAACGGGCGGAACCACGCTGCCAAACAGTCCGTCTGGCACCGCCATACGGCCCGTTTGGCAAGGCGATACGGGCCTTGCCACAAAAGCAGCCGCACGGCGCGGCCGCACAACTCACTTAACACATAAAGACAAGACAACCAAACAACGCTTGCCACGGTGAGAAGCCGCGCAAGCCAAACGCAAGCCAACGACAATGGGAAAGCGCAACACCGTGATATCCATCTGCAAAGCCATAGGCATAATACTTATGGTGATAACCCACAGCGAGTGCCCTTCGGCCCTTTGCACATTCGCCTACGAATTCCACATGCCGCTGTTCTTCATCACGGCGGGCTATTTCTTTTCGGTGAAATACCTTTCAGATGAAGCCACGTTCGTAAAGAAAAGAATCAAGGGGCTCTACCTGCCGTTTGTCAAGTGGGCGGTGTTCTTCCTGATAATACACAACTGGATGTTCGACCTTGGCATCCTCAACGAGAAATACGGCAACCCGGGCGGAGGCGTCACCCACCCCTACTCATGGCACCAGATGCAGCAAAACCTGTGGACGATAGTGACGGCCATGGGCGGCTACGACCAGTTTCTGAACGGGGCTTTCTGGTTTTTCCGCGGACTGTTCGTGGCGAGCATCTTCTACCTTGTGCTCTTCAAGCTGTTCGACATGGCTGCCACGGGTGCGGGCAAACAGGCATGGCGCACCACAGTGGTGCCCGTGGCCGTCTGCTTGGCGGCCCTGGCCTTAGGGGCATGGAAAACGGGCGAGGGCCTCAGGGTGACCAACCTGATACAGGGCGGATACCGCGAGATTATGGGAACGTTCTTCTTCGGCTGCGGATTCATATTCAGGCAAATGCATGAAAAATACAAAGCCACATGGTGGTCGACGATTGCCTTTGCCGCCATCACGCTTGTGTTTTCGCTCTATGCCCCGTCGAGCATGGCGTGGAACGCCGACTTTGAGCGTTTCCTGCGGCTGCCCCTGCCGGCCATCTGCGGCTTCCTGATGACATACAACATAAGCCTGTGGCTCGACAGACGCGAGGGACGGCTCAAGCGTTTCCTCGTCTTCTGCGGCGACAACACCCTGCAGATACTTGTTTTCCACCTCGTTGCGTTCAAGGTGGTGAGCCTTGTCAAGATTTGGTGGTACGGCCTCGACTTCCTGCAAATAGGCTGCCACACCGTCATCCACGTGCATTCGCAAGACGACTTGTTCTGGATTGTCTACACAATAGCGGGTGTGGGCATCCCGCTGAGCTTCACTTACCTTATTCGGAAAGCCAAGTCGCACACAAGGTCGCACATCAGGTGAACCTCCGTTGGCGTGATGCCATTGCCGGCAAGCAGCTCCCGCTCTTTGTCGGCCACGTCGGCATAGAACAGCGAGCGGCACCCGGCCACTCCTGCGTCGCCTCCGTGCGCCCTGACATATTCAACGAAACACTCTGCCGCCCCGGCCTTGTCGCCGGCAAGCCACCGGCAAAGCCCGTGGTTGAGGTGGTCTTCGGGCTCCGCCTCCTGCCCGGCGCACAGAGCCAGGTAAGCCTTTTCGGCCTTGTCATACTGGCCTGCGCACACCAGTGCCCGCGCCATCACGCGGTTCACCCTGTCGTCGTCCGGACTTTCATAGTTGAGCTTATACAGGTGCTTCAGCGCCTCGTCGCTCTTGCCGAGGTTTACCATGCACACCGCCATGTTGAGCACGCTGCTCTTGCGCTCGGGGTGCATGGCCGACAAACGGGCATAGGCATCTTCGGCCACGGCATATTCTCCGTCGTAAAACTTGGCGCGTGCGTAACCACTCAGAGCCTTGGCCGAGTCGGGGCGCAGGCGCAATGCCTCCTCAAAGCATGCCGACGCCTGCGGCAGGGCCAGGCCACCCGATGCTGCCGGATGGTGCAGTCGCAGGCTGCCGCAGTGCATGTAATATAGGAAGTCGCGCCCCGGCACACTGCAGTTTGCCAGCACTGACGCCGCCTCGCGGTACATGCTGCGCTTCATCATGCAGCCCACCACCTCGCCGTAGCAGGCCTCGAGCGGCGTGGCAGAGAATATTGGGTTTGCGAAAAAAACATAGTTGAACACATGGCCGTCGGCATCATGGCCAAAAGGATTGTAAAGCATGCTGCGCGACGGGTAAAGCCTGAAGAAGCGGTAGAGGTCTTGCAGATACTGGCGGCGTATGTATTCGGGCTTGCCCTGCTCCTCGGCAGCCACGGCCTCCATGCCCGCCACGCTGCCGTTGGCAAGCATCTCGCGGATGTTTTGCGGAATCCGGTCAACCACTTGCCTGAAGGCTATCACAAACGAATACTTGTCGCTGTTGCAGAATGGCATGTGGTCTACGATATTCCTTATCATCCTTGTGTCAGCCTGGGTGCCGTAGGCCTGGCTGATGGCCGGGTGCTCGGGGTAGAACGGCACAAACCAGTTGCCAATGCTGTCGAAAAACGGGAAACGCTTCATCTGCGAGAAGCCGCCGAAATATATGTCGGCGCCCGACTTCTGCATGTCGAGCATCCGCCGGAAGCTCTCTTCCACCTTCTCCATCCTGCGTTCGGCCTCCTCAGGGTGGATTATGTCTTCGATGGAGTCGCCCTCTTTCTCTTCTATTCCGTTTGGCGTTATGCTCAAGCCGTTGTGCTTCAGCAGGTCGGGCATTATCTCTTGCCGTATCTTGCGGTTGTCGTTCTCGGCGCTGAGGCAGTAGAACAGCTGTATCTGCAGCTCTACGAGCTCCTTGCAAACATGCTCGTTGGCCAGCAAGCCGCCCACCATCTCGCGCTCTTCCGGGAATATATGGTGCATCCCCACACCCGCAGACAGGGCCCAGCCCACCAGCGCCCGCTGGCGCACCTGCTCGTCGGAGCTCTGCCGGTAGACGGTGAGCATCACCCTGAACTTGTTTATGTCAAACATGTTCATGCAGCCCAGCATCACTGCCGACACAATGAGCTGCTGGTCGATTGTGTCGACCGTGGGAGCCAGGAGCAGCTGAGCCATCGACTCGGCGGTGCTGTCGGTCCACTGAGACGACGTCCAGATGTAATCAAACAGGTCGTTCATCATCTGCCGGTGGGCCCTGTGCAGCCCCAGCTTCCTCTCCGCACGCACGTGGGCAGGCTCGAGCTCGAGCAGTGCCACGTCAGATACAAAGCCTTCAAGCCCGGCCTGCAAGGCTGCCGGCGACCAGTCGCGGCCGGCCGACCTGACGCGGTTGTCTATTGCAGTCAGGTATGAAGAGTGGGCTATGGCGTAGCGCATGCCCACGTCGGCCGTCAGCCTGTACATCCGATATATGAAGTTGCGGTATACAAGCTCCAGCTGTTCGTCCTTGAAACCCTTGCTCCAATAGTCGAACATCAGCCTGTAGTCGCTGCGTATCTCGCGAAGGCGCGCATCCAACGAAAGCTCCGGGTGGGCAGCACCGAATGTCTCGAGCTCGTCGATGGCCTCGCTGAGCGCCATCGAACCGAGCAAACTGAATATGTGGTCGAGTGTCTTGTTTCTTTCCATAAGCCATTGTTTCACTGCCTGGCGAGCCAACTGTCTGCCAGTTCGATGTCTTTCTTGCGTGGGGCGGCGGCATGGACAAACTTCAAGCCGGCCGGAATGGAGTCGGCAGCGGCCTCTCCCACCCCACAATATCGCGCCACCAGCTCCCTGTAAGCGGCCACGCCGTGCTCGTTGATGGAGTCACACGCCATGTTGTAAGCCCTTAGGAATATGTCTATTTGCTTCTTCCGGCCCTTGTCTTCCATCAATTCGCTCCTGAAGGCAAACGCCCCCAGGCTTATGTCCAGCTTGCGCGAGTCGAGCAGCACGCGGTGCTTGCCGATGCGGGCCACGGCAGCCTGGGGCTCGGTGAGCATCATTGCGTCCATCGAGTTGTTCTGCAGCATCTTAAGACGCACGCCCACATCATTTATCTGCACGCGGAAAACGCGCTCGGGCTTCAGCCCCGACATCGCCACGGCACGGTCGGCCAGCAGGTCGGTGGCCGAATAGCGGGTCATGGCCAGCATCTTGTCGTCAAGGTGCTTCAGGTTGGTTATGCGGGCGTTGCGGTTGGTGATGAGCTGCCAATAGGCATTGGTTGATGTCACATAGGTAAGCGGCGTGCCCTCCTTCACCATCCTTTGGCCGCGCACGAGGTCGGTGACAGCACCCTCCACTCGCTTGCGCTGCAAGGCCGTGTCACAGTCCATCTGCGCCGTATATGGCTTCAGCCGCACGTCGGCACCGAGCGTATCAAACAGATTGTACATCTGTGCCACATACAAGGGAAGGCAGTCGAGCGTCGGCATTACGGCCACCTTGAGCGCCACCGAGTCTTCGCGGGCCAGGCGCAGGCGCTCCTGCCGCGACAAGCGGTCTTTCTCTTCGACCGACTGTCCGCAGGCCACCAGCATGGCCAATATGATGAAAACGATATGGATATGCTTCATCCTGATTTGCTGTTTTTTAAATCTAAAGAGGGACGCCCAGCGTATTGATTACACGAGCGCCCCTGCCGAGTTCTATAAATTAATGTGCGATATTAGCCGTTTGCACGGTGCAAAATTAATAAATAATTTCGTAATGACGAAAATAATTGCTACTTTTGTGCTGTTATGGCAAAAGACAAGACAGCTTACGTGTGCAGCAACTGCGGTCAGGAGTCTGCCAAATGGATTGGCAAATGCCCCAGTTGCGGACAGTGGAACACGTTTAAGGAGATAAGGATAGCGGCAGACACGGGCACAATGGCGGCCAAGTCGGCCGCAATGACCGTGCGCCACGCCCATGCCTCGGGCAAAGGCAACAAGCCGCTGAGACTGAGCGAGATAAGCGCCAAGGACGAACCGCGCATGGACATGCACGACGCCGAACTCAACCGTGTGCTCGGCGGCGGGCTGGTGCCAGGGTCGATAGTGCTTCTAGGCGGCGAGCCCGGCATAGGAAAAAGCACGCTCACACTGCAGACAATACTGAGGATGCCCGAGCGCAAGATACTCTACGTGAGCGGGGAGGAAAGCGCCCACCAGCTGAAAATGCGCGCCGAGCGGATAGATCACCCCGAAAACGACTCTTGCCAGATACTATGCGAGACGTCGCTCGAGCACATATTCGAGCACATAAAGGACGTTGCCCCGGAACTGGTGGTAATAGATTCCATACAGACAATATCCACCGAAGACGTCGACTCAAGCCCCGGCAGCATCACACAGGTGCGCGAATGTGCCTCGGCGCTGCTCCGTTTTGCAAAGACGAGCGGCATCCCGGTCATCCTCATAGGCCACATCACCAAGGAGGGAACCCTTGCCGGCCCGAAGATACTGGAGCACATAGTAGACACGGTGATACAGTTTGAAGGCGACCAGCACTACATGTACAGGATACTTCGCAGCATAAAGAACCGCTTCGGAAGCACTTCCGAGCTTGGAATATACGAAATGCTGCAGACAGGACTGCGCCAGGTAAGCAACCCTTCGGAGCTTTTGCTCAACCAAGACCATGAAGGCCTGAGCGGGATAGCCATCAGTTCGGCCATCGAGGGCGTGCGCCCGTTTCTCGTCGAGACGCAGGCGCTGGTGTCGACAGCAGCCTACGGCACCCCGCAACGCACTGCGACGGGCTTCGACCAAAGGCGGCTCAACATGCTCCTGGCCGTGCTCGAGAAGCGCGTGGGGTTCAAGCTGGCCCAGAAAGACGTCTTCCTCAACATTGCGGGAGGCCTTCGCGTGACCGACCTGGCCATGGACCTGAGCGTAATAGCGGCCGTGCTGTCGAGCAACGTAGACACCCCGATAGAGTCGGGATGGTGCATGGCCGGCGAAGTGGGCCTCAGCGGAGAAGTCCGCCCGGTAAACCGCATTGAGCAACGGGTGGCAGAAGCGGAGAAGCTGGGGTTCAGCCACATGATCGTTCCGCGCCACAACCTGCAGGGATTCAACCGCAGCAAATTCAACATCGAACTGGTGCCGGTGCGCAAAGTGGAAGAAGCCTTGCGCGCACTCTTCGGCTGACGCCCACTGTCATTGCGTATACCAACAACAGGTAACAAGGCTTGACGGCTGCCCTGTGGCCGCCGTCAAGCCCCAACAGTTTCACCATTGACATCTGCGACGCCCGCCGCGGCTAAGAAAGACAAAGCGGGTGCGCCGTCAGGAACAGTTTCCCGCATGGCGCACCCCTATCAAATCATTATGAAAAAATTGTCAGAAAGAATAGCCAGTCCAGCCAAAGCCGGTTATAGGACAGCCAGCGTTGCCCTCAACAATGCCCACTCCCTCGTAAGTGACGTTTTGGTTTATCTCAGCAGAAGTGACGTTGGTGGCGCTGTTGGTCACGCTTATCTCAGTGCTTGCGGCGGCGTCTCCCTTGCTGTCGGTAAGGTCAATGAGGTTCTCGATGGCCCCCGAGCCGGTAACGAAAGCATTGGTTATGTGTGCTGCGGCTCCGCGGCGAATCTTGATTGCATCCTGCATTGACTGTGCAGAGGCAAGGTTTTCGATGGTCATGTTCTCGATGGTGAAGTCCGACTGCGGCGTGTGGTCGGGGCCATTGCCGTCGAGGTTGCCGTCGGCCTCGACCCCGCGGGGGTCTTCCTCGGTGCTCGTGAACGACGACTCCCACCGTCCGTAGCAGTTGCTTAGCGTTCCACAGTAGCCTTGGGTGAAGTCAAACATGTCGTCGTCGCAGTTGACAGCCAGCAGGTTGCTCACGTTGACAGAGCCCCCGAAGAACTCGATGGCGTCGTCGGCACCCTCGGCAATGTATATGTTGCTTATCTGCGTGCCGTTGCCCACGGCATTGAGCGTGAGCCCGTTGTGCTCTATGTCGGCCGAAGAGCGTGCCCCCGAGTACAGGATGCGCACGTATGTCAGCCTGCCGGAGTTGTCGGCATTGTCGTCACCGCCATACATTATATTATTGTCAACCTCGGTTGCGGCCTCGTTCACGCCGTCACCGGCGCCGGATATGCGGGCCCTACCGTTTAGGATTATGCCTCCCCAGTATCCGGCAGTGGCCGTTTCGCTGTCGGCGGTGAATGTTATGGGCGCGTCTTCAGTGCCGTCGGCATATATCTTTCCGCCACGCTCCACAAGAATGAAGCTGTCGAACCCTTGCCTTGCCTTTATGGTCATGCCAGCGGGAATGGTCAGCGAGCCACCCTCCTTGACGTGAACGCTACCGTCGATGAAATACTCTTTGCCGGCCTCGAGAGCCATAGCCGTGGTTATCTCGGCAGGCAGGTTGCCCTCGGCAATCACCTCCGGGGCCGTAGCCTCGGGAAACTCATATCCAGTCCAGCCGAATACAGAGTTGTCGGCACCGGTGTTTCCGGCCACCACCTCAACGCCTGCATATTCGCCATCCTCGTTGATCAGTGTGCCGGTCAGCTGCGTAGCGCTGTTGGTCACGCTCATCTCGGTGGCAGTGTTGGCTCCGCCCTTGCTGTCGGTGAGGTCGATGAGGTTTTCAATAGCCCCGTTACCCGTCACGAGAGCGTTGGCAATGTGAGCCGTAGCGCCGCGGCGCACCTTTATTGCGTCTTGCATTGACTGCGCCTCAGAGTAGTTGGCAATGGTCATTCCACTGATGTTGAAGTTTGCCTGCGGCGTGTGGTCGGGGCCGTCGCCGTCGAGGTTGCCGTCGGCCTCAACGCCGCGCGGGTCTTCCTCGGTGCTGGTGAAACCGCTCTCCCACACTCCGTAGCAGTTGCTTAGCGTTCCGCTGTAGCCCTGGGTGAAGTCGAACATGTCGTCGTCGCAGTTCACTGCCAGCAGGTTGGTCACGCTGACCGTGCCCCCGAAGAACTCGATGGCGTCGTCGGCACCCTCAGAGATGTAGATGTTGCTTATCTGCGTACCGCTTCCCACGCCGTTGAGCGTAAGTCCGTTGTGCTCAATGTCGGCCGAAGAGCGGGCACCGGTGTAAAGCAGCTCGACATACTGCAGCACACCACTGTTGTCGGCAGCGTCGGTGCCTCCGTACATCTGGTTGTTGTCAACCTCGGTGGCAGCAGTCGTTCCCGACGCGTTGCCCGAGATGGGAGCATATCCATTGATGACGAGTCCGCCCCAGAAGCCGGCCGAAGCGTTGTCGCTGTTGGCCGTGAAGACGATGGGGTTGTCGGCCGTGCCGCGCGCTTCAATGCGGCCTCCCTGTGCCACGAGTATGTATTTGTCGAATCCCTGGTTGGCCTTGATGGTCGTTCCGGCCGGTATTACGAGCGTAGCTCCGTCGGGCACGGTAAGGGTTCCTGTGAGCACATATTCTTTCGAGGCATCGAGCGTCATGGTCTCCGATACGGTTCCGCTCAATTGCACGGTAGTTCCGAGGTCATCGCCGCCATCGGTATTAGCATTTTCGTCATCACTGCATGATGTGAGTGTCACTGCACTCGCAATGGCCGCGAAGGCCAAAGCGTTAAGAAAAAACTTTCGCATGATAATAATAATTAGTTGAATGTCGTTTTGTTGTACTCTCTTTATGTCTGTTTTCAAAAACTATATGTAAGTCCCAGGCTCAGGTCGATGCCCTTGCGGTATTTGCTCAGCACCACCTCTTCGCCCGTGGCGTTGCCCTTTCGTGTGAGCTGACGGGCCGAGTTGAGCAGGTTTCGGGCCTTGAAGTTGATGCCGAAATGGCTTCCGAGCTTGCCCGATGCCACAAAGTCGAGCGTAGGTATGCCGTTTTCCACAATGTCCTGGTAGCCTTCAGTGCCGATGGTGTATATCCTGTCGCTGAAGTAGTTGAACACCACAGCGGCGTTGAACGAGTTGGCCCCCGTGCGCAACATGTATGTAAGGTCGGCGTTGACAATCCACGGCGCAGCGCCTTCGAGCTGCGAACCGGACGGGTCGGTGGCCAGCGGAACCTTTGCGCAGGTGTATGTGTATGCGCCGTTGACGCCGAACGTGAGCCTGCTCAGGCCTCCGTCCTTGCGCGGCGTTGAGAAGATGTGCTTCTTGAGCTCCACCTCTACGCCTGCCGCCGTGGCGTGGTCAGCAATGTTCTCGTAAGACAGGAAGCCGCCCGCACTGGCTATCTCGATGCGCGATATCGGCCGCTTGATGTATTTGTAGAACCCGGTCACGGAGAATATCTCAGACGGAGAGAGGTAGTAATCCCACTTCAGGTCGAGGTTGTAGTTGTCTGACGGCTGCAGGTCGGGGTTGCCCTGGCTGTTGAAGCTCACGCTGACGTAGCGGAAAGGCGATATCTCCTTGGCCTGCGGCAGGGTGTAGGTCTTGCTCGCCGCAAGGCGCAGCGTGTGCTTGTCGGTGAGGTCGTAGCGCAGGTTGAGGCTCGGCAGGACATACGACTTGTCTATCTCTTGCTCGCCCTGGCTGCCGCCACGGTTGACGTTGTAGGCCACGCGGAGCAGCACATCGTCGTATTTCAAGCCCACATTGGCCGTGAACCGCGGTGTAAACTGGTATGTTGCCTCGGCGAAAACAGAGTGCACGTTCTTCTTTACCGAATACTCGTCGACATTCCTGTCGAGCAGGAAAGCACCGCCGGCAAAGTTGTCTTGGTTGAAATAGTCGTCAAACCTGACGTCGTCGATGTCGAAGGCGTCTTGCCTCACCACCGACATGTCGTACTCTACGGCCTCAAACGAGTCGTCTACAATGCGCCCAATATACCCCAGCTGCACGTTGGAGTGCTGTTCGAACCCATCTTTCAGCTTATATGTGAGCGCCGCCCTTAGGTTGAGGTCTTTCTCGTCGAGCTCAGAGAAATAACGCTGCTGTATGCCCGTTCCCTTCATGGGCACATATCCCGAGGCTGTCTTCACAAGGTTGTTTATGCGCCTGTCGGGCTCGTTGCCGCTTATGGTGTTGTAGGCCACGCCTGCGTCGAGGTCGAGGTTGGTGCCTATCTGCCATCTGGTCGACAACTGGTTTACAAGCAGCATGTTGTCGTTGACCTGCTGCCGGCGCATGAACCCCTCGTAGGTGTCTGACGACTGATAGTCGGCATCCATGCCCAAGTAGTCGCCCACCGACTCTTTTGTAGAGTGCACCATCATGAAGTTGTAGCCAATGCGGTGCTTGCTGCCAATGCCGTAGCTCAGGTTGGCCATGGCTATCTGGCTGGTCTCCACCTCCGATATGTTGCCGGTCATGTCTTGCGAGAGCGTTCCGCTAGTGATTGAGTTGCGCACCTCTTCGTCGTAATGCGAGAAGTTCTTGTTGTGCCCGGCCACGACGAAAAATCTGAGCGGGTTGTTGCCCACGGTAAACTCGCGCCCTCCTGATATGTAGTAGCTCTGGTTGACCTGCAAGCTGTGCTTGCTCGGGTCGAGCGAATTGCCGAAGGTGTAGGCTCCCAGGTCGGCCCCGGGCTGCGACTTGTCGGCAAATCCGAAGGCGTTGACCCCGTCGAGCCTCATGAAGTCGGCAGACACGGTCTGCGTGTTCAGCCCGCCCGATATGCTTATGTCCAGCTTTCCGTCGCCGGTGAGCTCCTTCGAGGTGATGTTGATGTCGGCTCCGGCCACGTCGGAAGGTATGTCGCTGTAGAACGCCTTGTTGACGTCTATCGACTGTATGATGTCTGTCGAGAAGAAGCCAAGGGCAATGTTCTTGTACTCGGGGTCTTCCGACGGAACGGGAAACCCGTTGAGCGTGGTCATGTTATAGCGGTCGCCGAGGCCGCGAACAAACACATTCTTCACCCCTTCCTGCTTGGATATGCCCGACACCTTGGCCACTGCGGCCTCGGCATCGCCCACTCCCTTGCGCGACAGCTCCTGGGCGCCCACCGACTGAACGGCTATCACGGCGGCCTTCTGCTCCATCAGCGTCACGTTTTCCGACTCGCGGTTGGCACGCGACACCACAACGACATCGGCCAGCTTGTGCTCGTCGCTCTCAAGCTCCATGTCGAGAGTGGTCAGCTTGTCGTCTTCTATCTTCACCTGCCGCTTTACTGCTGTCTTGTAGCCCACATATTTTATCTCAATGTCATATATGCCGTCGGCTATGCCCGACAGCCTGTAGTTGCCTTCGGCGTCGGTCACAGTTGCAATGTTACTCCCAACAATCTTCACCGTAGCCCCGATGAGAGGCTCTTTCGACTTGCCGTCCTTGATGCTGCCCTTCACATTGACACCCAGGACAACGGCGTCGACGGCAAAAACGCGTGTGGCCAGAAGCGACGTGAGGGCGGCTGCACCCATCATTCTCTTAAATACTTTCATCTTACATTTACAACTCTGATTTCTGCCTGCAAAGGTCGGCATTCTTCATTACAACTAATTGTCGTCGAAATGAACATTGGTTTACGGAAACGTTGCTTTGTGCTTAACGGCTGTTACACGGTGTTTTCATTTTTGGGCAAGATGTTACAATGGCTTGGCATTACTGAAAAAATGGACCATCAACGCCACTGCCCGGGCCCGTGGCGGGGCCGGCTGCCGGGGGTGGCGCACTGCCCGCCTGGCAAATCCATGCCGGCCATCCAACCGCCGTGGATGAGCGCTGCAGCGTTTCACGGCTTTCCGCTTTGGCCCCTTATGCCCGATTGCATGTGAATAGGGCCGTTCGGCAGCGCGGAACGGCCCGTATGGCAATCTGGCACGGGCCGTTTTGCGTTGCAAAAGGCCCGTTTTACAACACTCTGGTTGCCAAGGCGTTACGCAGATGCGAAAGGCGGGCGGAATGGCACGGCTGTCACCCACCGACCTTTACAGCGCTGCAACAATGGCAGGGCATGGCCACCGCAACGACATGCTTGGCCCGGAATTGGTGGCGTTGACGCTTGCAGGTGATGGTTATTATTCGTAACTTTGCCTTTACTTACCCAATGTTTTACGCTAAAACAATACAACGACTCATGGAAAGGCATCAAATTATGACACGGCGGGCCACTGTTGGCGACCTGCCCGGGATAAAAGAGCTGTTCAGGCGCGCCGTGGCCGGCGTGTCCGACAAGTATTATAATAATGAGGAAAAAGCCGACTGGGCTGCCTGTGCCGACAAGCCGGGCCACTGGGAGCAACTTGTAGACACGTGCTTTTTCATCGTTGCCACGTCTGCCGACGGACGCATTACAGGCTTCGCGGCAATAAACGGCAATGGACTACTTGAACTTATGTATGTAGACAGGGCATGCAAAAGACAGGGAATTGGCAGCGCCATGCTCTACGAACTGGAGGATTACGCCCGGGGCAAGGGCCTTAAGGAGATAAGGGTAGACGTGAGCTACGCCGCCGAGGGGTTTTTCAAGAACAAGGGATATGTGGTCTTGAAGAAGCAGGAGCGCAAGGCCGTAAACATGGTCATGGGCAATCTGCTGATGATGAAGAGGCTGGTAGCTGGCAATGGGCACGCTGACAAACGGGAACAAGACTGACCCCAATGGCCACCTTATGCCAGAACGACTTGGCACACCGGACTGTAACCGCCCACAAAAGATTTGATGCAGTTGCCTCAGCATGCCACGAAACATCGCCAGGCGTGTTGAGACAACTGCATCAAAACATATTTAGCTACCCGCAGGCCACCAGTCGCGGCTATGCCGGCGGGCCTCACGCACACACGCCCGACGGCGCATGCCGCCACCGCCGGCGTGCCCCGGGAAAGCCAACGGCGCTAAACAATCTCCTCACCCCCGAGGAACACCCTGCTCACAATGGGCGTGGTGTAGGCATACGGGATGAAATCTACAGACGGCATTGGCTCTGTTATGAAGAAATTGGCCACCTTGCCAACGTCTATTGAACCGTAATCGGCACTCAGGCCCATGGCGCACGCGGCGTTGATGGTGGCGGCGTTGATGGCCTCCGACGGCAGCAGCCGCATCTTGATGCATGCCAGCGACACCACAAACTTCATGTCGCCCGATGGCGTTGAGCCCGGGTTGTAGTCGCTGGCCACGGCCACAGGCAGTCCGCTGTCAATCATCTTGCGCGCCGGGGCGTAAGGCATGTTCAGGAAAAACGACGTGCCCGGCAATGCCGTCGGCATGGTGATACTGCCGCGCAAAACGCCAAACTCGTCTTCACGCATGTTCTCCAGATGGTCGACAGACAGTGCGCCACGCTCCACCCCGACTTGCAAGCCGCCAATGGAAGCCAGCTCGTCGACGTGAATCTTTGGGCGCATGCCCCACGGCGCTGCCGCATCGAGAATGCGGGCAGTGTCTTCGGGGGTGAAGAAACCCTCGTCGCAGAACACGTCGACAAAGTCGGCCAGCCGCTCACGGCCCACCTCCGGAATCATCTCGTTTACCACAAGGTCTACATACTCGGCGTGACCGTAACCCCTGCCGATGGCATGGGCGCCGAGAAACGTGGACACTACGCGGGCCGGGACGCTCTCGCTGATGCGCCTGATTACGCGGAGCATCTTGAGCTCGTCGGCCGTATTGAGCCCGTAGCCGCTCTTTATCTCCAAGCAGCCGGTGCCCTTCTTCATGACCTCGCGCACGCGGCGCATGGCCTGGGCGTACAGTTCGTCCTCGCTGAGCGTGTGCAACAGGTCGGCCGAATTGAGTATGCCGCCGCCCCTGCGGGCTATCTCGGCATAGCTCAGGCCGCGAATCTTGTCGACAAACTCGCCCTCACGGCTGCCTGCATACACCACGTGGGTATGTGGGTCGCACCACGACGGCAACACCATGCCTCCGCGGGCGTCGACCACAACGTCGGCCCGCAGCCCCTCCGGCGGCATGTCGTCCATGCCGCCGAAGGCTGCAAAGCGTCCGTCGTCTGCAAGCAGCCAGGCATTGTCGAGCGTGTTCAGCCCGGACATCTCGCTTCCGCAAAGCCTCAACTTGCCGCCTGTGCCTGTCCCGACAAGCGTGGATATGTTCTCAACGAGCAGGCGCATTGTTCCTGATGAAATCTATTGAATGACTGATATGCGGGAACATCACCTCGTCGTTGACTATGAACGGAACCACACGACGGTAGGCAGCGTATACCGACTCGATGGCCTCCGACGACTTCAACGGGCGGCGGAAGTCGAGGGCCTGGGCGGCATTGAACAGCTCGATGGCCAGCACGCGCTCGGTGTTGAGCACCACCTGGTGCAGCTTCAGCGCCGCATTGGCTCCCATGCTGACGTGGTCTTCCTGGCCTTGGCTTGACGGTATGCTGTCGACAGACGACGGAGTGCACAGGCTTTTGCTCAGGCTCACTATCGAGGCTGCCGTATACTGGGTAATCATGAAACCACTGTTGACGCCCGGGTTGGCCACGAGGAAACTCGGAAGTCCGCGTGTGCCCGACACGAGCTTGTAAATGCGGCGCTCCGATATGTTGGCCAGCTCACTGACGGCAATGGCCAGGAAGTCCATGGGCAGGGCGATGGGCTCGCCGTGGAAGTTGCCCGCCGAGATGATGATGTCGTCGTCCGGGCACACGGTCGGGTTGTCGGTGGCCGAGTTTATCTCCGTGTCTATCACCGACTCCACGTAGGCCAGCGTGTCTCTCATGGCCCCATGCACCTGCGGTATGCACCTGAACGAATACGGGTCTTGCACATACTCTTTCGGCTTGGCCACAATCTCGCTGCCATCAAGAAGCTCGCGCATGCGCTGAGCGGTGAATATTTGGCCGCGATGCGGGCGCACCTGGTGCACGGCATCGATAAAAGGCTCGACGAGTCCGCAATAGGCATCGAGCGACATGGCCGCTATGGCATCGGCCCAATCGGCCAGCCGCTTGCTGTTTAGTATGGCCCACACGGCGTAAGCGCTCATGTTCTGCGTGCCGTTGAGCAATGCCAGACCCTCCTTCGAGGCCAACTGTATTGGCTTCCAGCCGTTTTTGCGCAATGCCTCGGCCGCGCCCATCACCTTGCCGCGATATTCCACCTCGCCAAGGCCTACAAGAGGAAGGCACAGGTGGGCCAGCGGCACAAGGTCGCCGGAAGCCCCCAGTGAGCCCTGCTGGTAGACAACAGGATATACATCGCTGTTGAAGAAGTCGACAAGGCGCTCTACCGTGTCGAGCTTGCAGCCCGAATAACCGTAGCTCAACGACTGCACCTTGAGCAGAATCATTATCTTCACAATCTCGTTGGGCACGCGGTCACCCGTACCGCAGGCGTGCGACATCATGAGGTTTATCTGCAATTGCGACAGCTGGTCGTTGCCGATGGACACGTTGCAGAGCGAACCGAAGCCCGTGGTGACACCGTATATGGGCACATTGCTCTCTGAAATCTTCTTGTCGAGATACTCGCGGCAGCGCACTATGCGGTTGCGCGCATCGTCACTGAGCCTCAACTTGTAACCCTTGTCTATTATTTCGCCGATGCGTTCGATTGTCAGGTGCTCGGCAGATATTTCATGTACCATAACCGTTTCGATAAAAATACAACATTAAGAACCAAATACTGAGTCGACAACGCTGTCGTCGACGATGTTGGGCATGGTGACCTTCAAGCCCGGGGTGCGCTCCATCTCGCGCACGATGCTGTGCATGGAGCCCTCGTTGCGGGCCCAGCTGCGACGGGCTATGCCGTTGTTGACATCCCAGAAAAGCATCTCGCGTATGTGACGGTCGCTGTCGTCACCACCGTCGATGACCATGCCGAAACCGCCGTTGATGACTTCTCCCCAGCCTACTCCGCCGCCGTTGTGCAGCGACACCCACGTGGCCCCGCGGAAAGAGTCGCCAATCACGTTCTGCACGGCCATGTCGGCGCAGAACTGCGAGCCGTCGTAGATGTTGCTGGTCTCACGGAATGGCGAGTCAGTACCCGACACATCGTGATGGTCGCGGCCAAGCACTACGGGGCGACTGATTTCTCCCCGGCGTATGGCCTCGTTGAAAGCAAGGGCTATCTTGGTGCGCCCTTCGGCGTCGGCATAAAGGATGCGCGCCTGCGAACCGACCACGAGATGGTTTGGCCCGGCCTCTTTTATCCAGTGGATGTTGTCGTCCAACTGATGCTTTATCTCCTCGGGCGCAGTCTTGCGGATGCCTTCCAGCACAGCCGTGGCTATGCGGTCGGTAGCCTCGAGGTCCTTCGGGTCGCCCGAGGTGCACACCCATCGGAATGGACCGAAGCCGTAGTCGAAGAACATCGGACCCATGATGTCCTGCACGTATGACGGATAGCGGAAGCGGCCGTCGGCCCCCATGATGTCGGCCCCGGCCCGCTGCGACTGCAGGAGGAAGGCATTGCCGTAGTCGAAGAAGTACATGCCGCGTTCCGCCAGCCTGTTGATGGCTGCAACCTGACGGCGCAGCGAAGCCTGCACCCGCTCGCGGAAGGCGGCCGGATTGGCTGCCATCATCTCCTTCGACTCCTCGAGCGTCATGCCCACGGGATAGTAACCGCCGGCCCACGGGTTGTGGAGCGAAGTCTGGTCGCTGCCCAGGTCGACCTTGATGCCCTCGTCGGCGAGGCGCTCCCACAGGTCTACCACATTGCCGACGTAGGCCATCGACACAGCCTTGCGCTCGCCCACAGCCTTGCGTATGGCCGGCATGAGCTCGTCGAGGTTGTCGTGCAGCTCGTCAACCCACCCTTGGTCGTAGCGTTTCCGGGCCGCCAGGGGGTTGATTTCTGCCACCACACTGACCACCCCGGCTATGTTTCCTGCCTTTGGCTGTGCTCCCGACATGCCTCCGAGTCCCGACGACACGAACAGCATGCCGCGTATGTCAGAGCGGCCCGGCTCCTTTTTCATCTGCATGCGGGCAGCGTTGAGCACGGTGATTGTGGTGCCATGGACGATGCCCTGCGGCCCTATGTACATGTAAGACCCGGCAGTCATCTGCCCATACTGGCTGACGCCGAGGGCGTTGAAGCGCTCCCAGTCGTCGGGCTTCGAGTAATTCGGTATGACCATGCCGTTGGTCACGACCACCCTTGGAGCATTCCTGTGCGAAGGGAAGAGGCCGAGCGGATGGCCCGAATACATCACCAGCGTCTGCTCATCGGTCATTTCGCTGAGGTATTTCATGGTCAACCTGTACTGCGCCCAGTTCTGGAAGATGGCCCCGTTGCCCCCGTAGACAATCAGTTCGTGCGGGTGCTGCGCCACAGCGGGGTTGAGGTTGTTCTGTATCATGAGCATTATCGCTGCGGCCTGGAGCGAGCGGTGAGGGTACTCGTCAATCGGACGGGCATACATCTCGTACTTCGGGCGGAAGCGGTACATGTATATCCGCCCATACGTCTCAAGCTCGTCGGCAAACTCCGGGGCAAGCACAGCGTGGAATTTCTTGGGGAAATACCTCAGCGCATTGCGCAAGGCCAGCTTCTTCTCAGCCGGTGTGAGTATGTCCTTGCGCTTTGGCGCATGGTTGATTTCAGTGTCGTATGGCATCGGTTCGGGCAATACGTCGGGTATGCCGGCCCGTATCTCTGCAGCAAATTGTTCCTTGTCCATAATCAGTATTATCATTAATCCTTGTTTATCACCTTGTTCACCATCTCTATTATGGCAGCCTCGGCCCCGCAGGCCTCGGCCATGAGCCTGTCGGCCTCGGCCACGAGTCCGTCGGCCACGCCCTTGTCCTTGAGCGAAGCGGCGTTGATTTTCACGTTCAGTCCGGCTCCCATCACTGCGGCGCGCGCGGCCAGTGCCCCCACTCCTGCGTCTGACACGCTGTTGGGGTTGCCCTGCTCCACCATTGCCCTGCACAGCTCAAACACCTTCGACGACGCCTTCATGGTCTCGAGCGGCACCTGTGCCGCAAACAACGTGGCCCGCTGAATGGCCTCGGAGCGCAGTTTCTTGTCTTCGTCGGTAGCCTTTGGCATAGAGAAAGCCGCCATGATGCGGTTGAATGCCTCTGTGTCTTCATCGACAAGCCGCAGCAGCTCGGTCTCAATCTCTACTCCCTTCTCAGCCCAGACGCCGAATTCCTCCCAGCGGTCATCCCATCCCGGCTTGTGGGCCGAGAGGTTTGCCACCATCGTACCGAGCGCGGCGCCCAGCGCCCCCATGTAAGCCGACACCGAGCCGCCGCCTGGTGCCGGCGACTCACGCAGCGTCTCGTCGGCAAATCCCTCCACGGTCATTGCCGTCAGCCGGCCCTCATGGTTCTCGCCGGCGGCGAGCAGGTACTCTATCACCTTCTCTTCGGGCACGAAAGGCTTAAGGTCGTCGAGTCCGAGCGACTTCACCGCGATGTTCAGTATGTCGCCCTTTGGTATGCCGCACGAGCGGTGTTGCTTTTTCAGGAAATGCTTGCCGGCATCAATCAGCGAATGCTCCGGCACGAGGCCCACTATCTCTGTGCCCGTGACACGCAGCCCCCTGGCCTCGGCACAGCGGCATACCTCTTCGAAGGCCACGTGGAGCGGGGTGACATTGACGTTGGTGATGTTCATCGAAACCTGCGCAATGCCATACTCCTTGATAAACCATCCGATGGCCTTTGTGCACTTCAACGTACCGGGACGCATCACCGGATTGCCCTCGGCATCGCGCACAATGGGCCCCGTGATGGGGTTGCCCGTACGCTCGGGGCGCCCCTTCTCCCTCACGTCGAAGGCCACGGCGTTGGCCCGCCTCGTGGAAGTGGTGTTGAGGTTGAAGTTGACCGCTATCAGGAAATCGCGCGCTCCGACCACCGTGCAGCCCGTGCGCGCCATGTCATCGTCGTATGGCCGGTAGCCGAAGTCGGGTCGCTCGGCCTCGTCGCCGAGCCGTTCGGCGATGGCCTCATACTCACCCTTGCGGCAAACGGCAAGGTTGGCCCGCCCGGGGCGCAACGCCGCAGCCTCGTAGCAATAGCACGGTATGCGCAACTCGGCAGCTATGCGCTCGGCCAGGCCGCGCGCGAGCTCGGCACACTCTTCGAGCGTTATGCCGCTCACCGGCACCAAAGGCAGCACGTCAGTGGCCCCGATGCGGGGATGGGCGCCGTGGTGCTGCCTCATGTCAATCAGTTCGCCGGCCTTGCGCACGGCCTTGAAAGCCGCCTCGACCACAGCTTCCGGCTCGCCCACAAAGGTGACCACCGTGCGGTTGGTGGCCTCGCCCGGGTCGACATCCAGCAGCCTTACGCCGTCGGTAGACTCAATCTCGCTTGTTATCTGCTTTATTACTCCCATGTCGCGCCCCTCGCTGAAGTTGGGCACACACTCTATAATCCGTTTAATACTGGCCATAATCTTTTTGTAGTTTTAGGTTATCGGCGGCCGGGCCGCCATGGCCCGCCGCCGTTGAAAGTCAGTTAAAAGCCCCGCCCCGTGCCATCGGCAGACAACTACGCGGGCGGGCCCTGTCAGTCGTCATACTCGGTATGGTCGTCAATGCCGGCGGCAGCCAATGCCTCCCTGCGCTCTACGCAGGTGCCGCAACGGCCGCAATGGCGCTCGCCGCCTTTGTAGCACGACCACGTCTGGGCATAGTCAATGCCCAGCGCCTTGCCCTTCAGGGCGATGTCGGCCTTGGTCAGGCCGGTGTAAGGCCCTTCGACGCGCACGCCCTCGTAAGTGCCGGCCACGGCAGCGGCATCCATGGCCGCGATGAACGCGGGCCTGCAGTCGGGATAGATGGCATGGTCGCCACCATGGTTGGCCAGCAACACGCGCTTTAGCCCGTTGCTCTCGGCCAGCCCCACGGCAATGGCAAGCATGATGCCGTTGCGGAAAGGCACCACAGTCGACTTCATGTTGGCATCGGCATAGTGCCCTTCGGGAATGGCGTCGGCCCCTTCGAGCAACGAGCTCTTAAAGTGCTGGTGCATGAAACCGAGGTTGATGGTGACATGCGGGATGCCCAAGCGCCGGCAATGCATCTCGGCAAGGGGTATCTCGCGGGCGTTGTGGTTGCTGCCATAGTCGAAAGACACCCCCATGGCAATGCTGTCCTTCATGTCGTAGAGCAGCGTCACGCTGTCCATGCCGCCGCTAACCACTATCAGAGCATCCTTGCCTGTCATCGCGCCGCAATCATTTCAATCTCCACCAAGGCACCCTTGGGCAAAGCCCTGACGGCAAACGCCGAGCGGGCGGGATAAGGCTCGCCGAAGAACTCGGCGTAGACCTCGTTCATGGCGGCGAAGTCGGCAATGTCTGACAGCAGCACTGTGGTCTTGACCACATTAGACAGCTCGAGCCCCGCAGAGCGGAGTATGGCCTGGGCGTTAAGTATCGACTGCCTGGTCTGCTCCTTCACCCCTCCTTCGGGGAAAGCCCCGGTGGCCGGGTCGATGGGCAGCTGGCCCGATGCGTACACAAATCCGTTTGCCTCAATTGCCTGGCTGTATGGCCCAATGGCTGCAGGCGCCTTTTCAGTAGTCAATGCTTTCATAATGATGTTCACATTTTATATTAATACTTACTCTTATTTTCCTTAAACCCGTGGCTGGCACAGGGCGTTGTGAGCACGCGCCCGATTGTGCATAAACTATTGCACAAAGATAGCATTTCTTCCGCGAACTGCCAAGAATAAGGCGAACTATTTTTACACTGACGGTATTGCAGCGTGCCGCAACGCCCATTGCGCCGCCACCCGAAGCCCCGCGCGGGCCACCTGCCAAGGCCCGGAGCCACGCCGCCCGGTGCCGCAAGGCAGCATGGCGACAACCGTGCCGCCCCTGCCACATGCGCCCGGGCGGTTGAGCCATGGCAGTGGCGGCAAGCGGCAACTTGGCCTGAGGCAAAGGGAGGAGCAGGTGGCTGACAGTTGTGGCGGGCGGTATCATTTGTTTACAATATCAAGGGAGGGGCGCAATACGGGCCGTCCTATCCTGCCGTACGGCCCGTTTGATGTTGCCAAACGGCCCATACGGCGATGCACCGCGGGCCGTTTGGCAACACGGCAAGATGCCTGGACGCAACAGGCTGACGGCCAGCACGATGGCCAACCTGACGGCACGGCATGGCAGCGGTGACTTTATGTTTACACGATGGCGGCCCGAGGCAGTGGCGGCCGTGGGCTGCCACCGGCGGCGCGCCAGTCTGTGGAGGGGACTGAAAGCAGCCGGCCGGCACGCCATTTTTGCAAAGCGGAAGTTGCATTTGAATGTAAATGCCGTAAAAAATATATAAAAACTCGACCGGCATGGCCCAAATGTTAATTATAATCGCTAACTTTGCGTTCGCAAAAACAAGAAGTTCAATCAAATTAAAATACAGCTATGAATATCGATCAGTTCAACTTTGCCGGCAAGAAGGCAATTGTCCGCGTGGACTTCAACGTGCCACTGGACGAGAATGGTAACGTAACGGACGAGACTCGCATACGCGGCGCGCTCCCCACACTGAAGAAGGTGCTGGCCGACGGCGGCGCGCTCATCATGATGAGCCACATGGGCAAGCCCAAAGGCAAGGTGAAGAAAGAGCTTTCTCTCTCGCAGATTGTCAAGAATGTTTCGGCAGCCCTGGGCGTCGAAGTCAAGTTTGCACCCGACTGCGCCAACGCCGACGCCGAGGTGGCCGCCCTGAAGCCGGGCGAGGCACTGCTGCTCGAGAACCTCCGCTTCTACCCCGAGGAGGAAGGCAAGCCCGTGGGCATCGACAAGGAAGACCCGAAATACGACGAGGCAAAGAAAGAGATGAAGGAGCGCCAGAAGGCTTTCGCCAAGAAACTGGCCTCGTATGCCGACTGCTACGTGATGGACGCATTCGGCACCGCACACCGCCGCCACGCCTCGACAGCCGTAATAGCCGACTACTTCGACGCAGACCACAAGATGCTGGGCTACCTGATGGAGAAGGAGGTGAAGGCCGTAGACAACGTGCTGAGCAACATCAAGCGCCCGTTCACCGCAATCATGGGCGGCTCAAAGGTGTCGACAAAAATCGGAATCATCGAGAACCTGCTCGGAAAGGTTGACAACCTCATCCTCTGCGGCGGCATGACATACACCTTCGCCAAGGCACAGGGCGGCAAGATTGGCAACTCCATCTGCGAAGACGACAAGCTCGACGTGGCCCTCGACGTGATGAAGAAAGCCAAGGAGAACGGAGTGAACCTCGTGCTGGGCACCGACTGCATAGCTGCCGACGCATTCTCCAACGATGCCAACACCCAGGTTTGCCCCTCCGACAACATTCCCGACGGATGGGAAGGCCTCGATGCCGGCCCCGAGACGCGCAAGGCATTCGCCGACGCCATCAAGGACGCCAAGACAATACTGTGGAACGGCCCTGCCGGTGTGTTTGAGTTCGACAACTTCATCGGCGGCTCGAAGGCCATTGCCGACGCCATTGCAGAGGCAACGGCCAACGGAGCGTTCTCGCTCATCGGTGGCGGCGACTCTGTGGCCTGCATCAACAAGTTCGGCATGGCCGACAAGGTGTCGTACATCTCTACTGGCGGAGGAGCACTGCTCGAGGCCATCGAGGGCAAGGTGCTTCCGGGCGTAGCCGCCATCAAGGGCTAATCGGCACGCCTGAGCATTAAAGAACACCATATCAAAGGCAGCCCGGCCAGCAAGCGCGGGCTGCCTTTTAACAATAAAACCCATACTGACAATGAGAACTAACTTTATCAGCATAGTCTTTGCATCGGCCATGGCCGCCGCATGCGGAAACACACAGACAACACAAGAAGGATTCACAACCGAACCGGCAAAGTACGAAAACAAAAGCCACGCATCTGACGTGACGCTTCTGGCCGACTATCCCAAAAGCGGCAACGCAACACTTACCAACGCCGTATGCGAGTATATCAGCGAGCAACTGGGCGGCACTTACACCGGCCCGCTGACCAGCAGCGACTCCATAATGGCCTACTACGGCAACGGACAGACAACACGACTCAACGAGCTGGCCAAGGACATGCAGGGCTCGGCAGCCGCTCCGCTGTACTACAAGCAGGAGATAAAGGTGGCCGCCGAGACCGACACGTATGTGACTTACACCGACTTCAACGAGCAGTTCCTCGGCGGGGCGCATGGAAGCCACTCGATGAGCGGCATCACTTTCCGCAAGTCCGACGGACGGCGCTTCGGATATGAGATGCTGCGCAACACCAACACCGAGGACTTCAGGAAACTGCTCAAAATGGGACTGAAGCAGTATGTTGAGTCGACGGGGCAGAAGGTGAACGACGACAAGCAACTGGCTGAGGTGCTGTTCATCAACAACGACGTCAACTACCTGCCGCTGCCTGAGACCCCGCCGTACCTGACGGAAAAAGGCATGGCCTTCATCTACCAGCCGTACGAAATAGCGCCGTATGCCGTGGGGAGCATCTCGTTCACCATTCCATACGAAAACCTGAAGCCGTTCCTTACCGAAACGGTCAACAAACTGCTCGCCACACAAGGCAACGCCAAGCTATGACGCAACCGCCCGCGCCGAAACGGCTACGGGCAAGGCATGGCGGAACACGGCCGACGGGCGGGCTGCATGGCCCGACACATGCCCAAAAGCCATGGCGCACCACACAATGGCGCGCGGAACAGACAGCAAACCACTATCTTGCAAACAGAGAAACAGCAAGACGACAATACCGAAAGGCCATGGCACACTGGTGCCATGGCCGCTTCGGACTAACAAAAGGCCATGGCCGGGAATCCCCCTCACGGTGGCAGGCACGGCGGGACGATATAGCCATTTGCGCATACAGCAACACCAAAACTACACAATACCGCACAGGCACGGCCTGAAAGGATAACTCAAGGCCAACAGGTCTCACGGCCAGAAGGGCCACAAAGCCCGCACCGACACGCGGGCAACGACAAGACCGCGTGGCGGCATCAAGACACAAGACAAACGGGCAGACAAATCAAAAAGCCGTAGATGCCGCCCCCCACACATTGTTTTCCGAGCGCGGCAACACCGGCCATGCCGGGCGGAAGCCACAAAGGCGCCAAGGCACAAGCAAGCCGGAGCCGACGCAAGGCCCACAGCCAGACACGCCATCACGGGCCCCAACGCGGCCACTGGCGCTGCAGACTGAAACACCAAGGCACGGGCCACACTCTAGACCATGCTAACAGAAACAAGCATTATGCCCATACCAACAGCAACTTAACAAACAAGCAGAAAACAACGAATAGCAAATGACAGCAACACTCATCATCCTTGCGCTTACTGTCGTGATGTTCATCATAGGCAAGATACGCGCCGACATAGTGGCCCTTTGCGCCCTCACAGCACTAATCCTGCTCGGAATACTCACCCCCGAGGAAGCCCTTGCCGGCTTCTCGTCGACGGTCATCATCATGATGGTGGGCCTGTTTGTGGTTGGCGGAGCCATCTTGCAGACAGGCCTGGCCAAGGCCGTGAGCCAGAAGATAATGAAACTGGCCGCCGGCAGCGACACACGGATGTTTCTACTGGTGGTCATAGTGACCTCGGCCATAGGCGCCTTCGTAAGCAACACCGGCACAGTGGCGCTGATGATGCCCATAGTGGTGAGCATGGCGGTGCAAAGCGGCACGCAACCCGCACGCCTGCTCATGCCACTGGCGTTTGCAAGCAGCATGGGAGGCATGCTCACGCTCATCGGTACCCCGCCCAACCTCGTCATACAGGATGCGCTCACGGCGGCAGGCTATGAGCCCCTGGGGTTCTTCTCGTTCTTCCCCGTGGGCGTAATCTGCATAGTAACGGGCATCGTGGTGATGCTGCCGCTCAGCAAGAAGTTCCTATACAAGAAGAAAGGCAGCGGCAAGCACAACTCCGGCAGGGGCAAGACTCTCGACGACTTGGTAAGCGAATACAACCTGAGCAACGCTCTGAGGCGCTACAGAATAAAGCAACACTCGGCAATAGCCGGCAAAAGCGTGGCCGAGCTTGACCTGCCCGGACGCTACGGACTGTCGATTCTCGAGATTCGCAACGAAAGCTCTGACCGGAGCGGACTGATACGCAACGTCACGCAAAGCCTTGCATCGCCGGAGAGCATACTGACTGCCGGCGACATAATATACCTGACGGGCGACACGGCCAAGATGTCGCAATTTGCCAGCGAGAACCGAATGGAAGAACTGGACAACAACAGCATCGACTTCTACGACATCGGCATATCCGAGATTGTGCTCATGCCTACTGCGCGAATCATTGGGATGCCACTGCGCAAATCGGGCTTCCGAGAGCGCTACAGCATCAATGTGCTTGGCATAAAGCGCAACAATGACTACATAATGAACGACCTGCCGCAGGTGAAACTGCAGTCGGGCGACGTGCTGCTCGTGCAGGGCAAGTGGAGCAACATCGCACAGCTCGACGACGACGAGACCGACTGGGTGGTGCTCGGGCAGCCTGAGAAGCAGGCCTCGCAGGTTACTCTCGACTACAAGGCGCCGGTGGCCGCCATAATAATGCTGCTGATGATAGCGGCCATGGTGTTCGAGTTCATTCCCATCGCGCCGGTGACGGCTGTCATGGCAGCGGCGCTGCTTATGGTCATAACGGGGTGCTTCCGCAACGTCGAGGCGGCCTACAAGACCATCAACTGGGAGAGCATCATGCTCATAGCGGCCATGATGCCCATGTCGGTGGCACTCGAGAAGACGGGCACATCGGCCCTCATATCCCACTCGCTGGTGTCGTCGCTCGGCTCAATGGGCCCCACGGTGCTGCTGGCCGGCATATACTTCACCACGTCGCTGCTCACAATGTTCATCAGCAACACGGCAACGGCGGTGCTCATGGCCCCAATAGCCATGACATCTGCCACGGAAATCGGCGTAAGCCCGTATCCGTTTCTCTTCGCCGTGACGCTGGGGGCAAGCATGTGCTTTGCCTCGCCATTCTCGACACCGCCCAACGCCCTTGTAATGCACGCCGGTGAATATACCTTCAGCGACTACATCAAGGTGGGACTGCCACTGCAAATCATCATCGGCATAGTGATGGTGTTCGCCCTGCCGCTGCTCTTCCCAATGTGACAAGGCCCCAAGGCGGCCGTGGCCCGGGCGGCGAAAGCATGGGCGCACGGCCCTGACACACCACACCCGCCTACTGACGCCACAAAGCCACGGCTGCATGCGGTGATGCAGGCATGCCGGCGAGACGCATACACTCAAATTACATCAACAACAGAAAACAACCAATAAACATTCAAAACTGTGATTCGCAGCATATTTTTAGACATCGACGGTACGCTTGTGAGCTTCAATACCCACACCATACCCACGTCAACCGTCGACGCCCTCGCCCGTGCCAAGGACAACGGGGTGGGAATATACATATCAACAGGGCGGCCGAAACTGCTCATCAACAACCTCGGGCAGATTGAAGACCTCATCGACGGATACATAACCACCAACGGGGCCTTATGCATTAAGGGCGAAACCACGGTTTACTGCAACCCTGTGCCCCAGTCGGACATAGACGCCATATTGGCCGACAGCATTGCCTCCGACTACGCCTGCCTGGTGGCCGGCGAGCGCGATGTGGTGCTGGTGAATGCCAAACAGGTGTTCACCGATGTGTTCATCAATCAGCTCAACGTGACCAACATCGACACCTCGCTGCCCCTGAGCGCCCTCAACGGCCAGCGCATACTGCAGTTTTCGCCGTTCATCGACGCCAACCGGGAAGCGAGGCTCATGCAGCTGATGCCCAACTGCGTCTCCGGCCGGTGGCACCCGGCTTTCTGCGACATAACGTCGAGCATGGCCGACAAGGGCAAGGGGCTCGAAAAGATGGCCGAGTACCTTGGGCTCGACATTGCCGAGACGATGGCTTTCGGCGACGGCGGTAACGATATTTCCATACTGCGGCGGGCCGGCGTGGGCGTGGCCATGGGCAATGCGGGCGACGATGTGAAGCAGGCTGCCGACTACGTGACCTCGCACGTTGATGACAACGGCATACGCAACGCCCTGATGCACTACGGGGTGATTGACTGAACAAGGGCTGCAGCGCCCCAAGGCCGCCACTCCCTAAGAGCGGGAGGCTTTAGCCGCACGGCATGGCCTGGGCCACGCCAAGCAAGACTGATGCTTGCGGCAGCAACAGACACCGGCGACCGAATGGCGAGCCACATGAGGCGCAACGGCCTTATGGCGAGGCCCCAAGGCTGCACCGGCAACGCCGACATAGCGCCTCGATGATGCCGGCAGGCGCAGGCCAAGCCACCGCCCTACGGAATATACGGTATGAACGATGCCCAACACACAGCCCTACAGTGGCATTCAACTGGCCTGCGGCAACGGCAGGCATAATAAAATCAAGCCTTGTTTCGGTGTGCGACGGCCGTCACGCCACGAAACAAGGCTTGATTTTTGTACGGAAAACGGGCAGTGTCGCGGGCCTTCCACGCCCGGTTGGCTTGCCCATGCCTGCCGGAAGTAAGCGCAATGCCCGCCAGCAGGCCATTGCAACCTTTACCGGCAGCCCGGGCCGGCAGCCATCAGAGCTTGTGAAGTATCATGCCGTTGGCCGTATCGACAACCGAATTGTCGAGCGAGGCAAGGTAAAGGCGTGTGGTGTTCTCGGAGTCATGCCCCATCCCCTCGCTGATCACGCCCAGCGGTATGTCCTGGCTGTTGGCCGCGCTGGCCCACGAATGGCGGGCCACATACATGGTGAGCCCCGAAGTAACCCCAATCATGGCTCCAACCTCCTTAAGTTTGTGGTTTACCAAATGGAGCGCGCTCTCATACTGACGGCGCTCATTGTTGCTACGCTTTATTATCGGCAGCAACCTTCCGTTTTCTGCGCCGGGATACTTGTCGACAATATCCTGCATGCAGGGCTCCCACTTTATGTAAAGCGTCTGGCCGGTCTTGCGCCGGCGGTATGACAGCACGCCGTTCTGGATGCTGTCGCGGTCGAGGTAAGCCATGTCTAAAAACGACATGCCGCGGGTGTAGAAACTGAACAAGAACATATCGCGGGCAAACTCAAGCGACGAGTCCGACGTCAAGTCGATATCCTTCATGCGCTTCACAAGGCCGAAAGGCAGGGCATGCTTCACGGTCTTGTCAACCCCTGTGTACACGTTGTCAAACGGGTTGGCCTGCGAGGTGAGCCCGCTGTCGACGGCCCTGTTGTAGGTGGCCCGCAGTATGCGCATGTAAAAAGAGATGGTGTTCTTCTTCAATCCCCTCTTCTTCAGGTAGGCCTCATAATGTACGATGAGGTTGGAGTTCATGGCATCCAACGTGACATCAACCTGGTTTCTGAACTCCATAAAGCTACGCAGGGCCGAATAGTAGGTTTCGGCTGTGCGCATCCGCCCCTGCTTGCGCAACTTGGCAATGACGCCGTTCATAAACACAGAGAACGACAGGCTTGCATCCTGCCTGTGATATGAGTGCACAACCATATCGGCCGTGTAAGGGCCATGGCTGTCGAGCGAGGCCACTACGTTGTCGAGCAAAGCCTTCTCGCGCCTAATGTCCTCGCCTATGCCATGCACCTCGTCAGCACGGGCTTCGCCCTCGCCAAGCTCTGCCGGCATCGACGAACCATCATCCCACTCATTGCTGTAAAGCCTGTAGCCTGTGCCTATCTGCCTGACTACCCTATTTTGAATTACCTGAAAGTAAACACTCCCCATTCCACCTTCCACTGTTGAAGGCCTGAACTTCACCTTTACTGATGCCATTCCATCAATTATTCTAAACTGTTATATACTTTAAAACGACCATGACGAATAGCCCGGCAACATTGAGTGCCAGAATGCACCATGCATGCCCTGCATCAACCAACTGCCATCCGGCTCGAAATATGCAGGCCGGACTTAGGCAAGGGCCACCGTGAGGCTTGCTGCCGGGCTATGCCTTCGGGCTCAAGAACATGCTGCTTGAGCAATCCGAGCCAACTGTCGTCACCATTTCGTTTTATGCAAAATTAGATATATATATATGAAACAATGCGACTCACATTCCCACACATTGTCCTTTTTGCCGGAATGCGGTGGTTTGGGCTAATTGTGGCACCAATATGACGAATTGCAAAACACCATTAAAGCCACCTGCAGCGTAAAGTCCTGACACAAAGCGCACAAACACCATGATAAAACGGGATGTAGATAAACAAAAGCAACAGTAACGCAGTGGATTTACCGCTGGTGATATGCGATTGGAAACTTAAACCAACGACAGAACGGATAGGGCCAACTAAGCCGCAGCAGTTGGTTCTATTACAATAATGATGTGGCAAAAAGAATACAGCAGACGATGTTGGTTGGGTCACCGGGGAGCTACCGCTGGCGTAGCATGGGCATTGTCTTACGAATCACTCACTGTCGCCCATCGGGCGCCGAATTGCCTTTTCCGCAACAACATCATGCTCGCCAAACGTTTCACACCATCTTGCCTGCTGATTGGCTGCCAACTTGCCTTGGGGCAGCCAGCCATGCCCCGGGACATTACGGCAGGCAGGACATGTGAGGAAAAGGAAGCGATAGCTTGGGGAGATAACGGGCGATTGAAGACGGGCGGTGAATGCCGGCATGCGAGAAAAGGCCGGAGAACGCCGCTCTGCATGGAAAACATGGCTCGTGGAGCCATGCGAATAGGTATCAGTCTATGCCGGCAGAAAATACGATGTGGCGCATATACTGCCCACGGTAGTGCCTGACTATTGTGCCTTCGGGGCTCATGCCTATACGGAATGCCACTTTTTGCGAAGCCACATTGGTTATTCTTATTATTGAATATAGCCTGTTGAAATGCAAGTTGGCCATGCCATAACAACGGCAAGCCATGGCAGCCTCGGCGGCATATCCATTGTTCCAGTGCCGACGGGCAAACAGATAGCCTATCTCCGGCACAGTCAAATCATTGTATTCTTGCATCGTTATGCCGCACTGCCCTATCATCTCGCCTGTATCATTCAGGCACACGGCCCACAGACCGAAACCGAGTTCGGCATAACGACGCAACTGTTTGTCAAGCCACGCCTCTGTCTCGGCCGCACTGAATGCTCCGCCATAAGCATACATCACGCCGTCGTCTTGCAAAATAGCCGCCAATGGCAGAAGGTCGGATGGCGACATTTCCCTTACCATCAGCCTCGCGGTAGACAATACCAACCTATCCATTACTTTGTGATAATAAAAAACATGCGGGCCACCCACCTGCACCCTGACAGACGAAACCGACATGGCAGGCTACTGCCGGCAGTGACGGCAGGCACCAACGCTCAGCATTCGAGGATGTGGGCGGCCAGCGCATCGGCCGCCTGGAGTATGGCCACAAGTGGCACGTCGCTGGCGGCAGAGATGTTGCTCTTCGACTCGAAGCTCTGAAAAGACAAGTCCCACGCAGACATGTGCCAACGTATGGCCAGTATCTCGTCATTCGACAGCTCCAGGCCGAGGCGAAGCAGCATCACAACAGATTTCTCGCCATGGCCGAGGGGGAAGCGGGTGTAATCCACGTCGTAGCCGTCGTAGGCTTCCCATCGGTTGTTGGCGTCCTTGCGGTATTTGGTTGTCTTGTGGTAAATGTTTGCCTTGCAAATGTCGTGAAGCAAGGAAGATATAACCACGCTGTCTACCTGAAGCCGCCCTTCTATGTCGGGACGCATTGCAATCATCTGCTCTCGCAGCATCATGGCGGTCCGGTAGACATTGAGCGAATGCTCGAGCAGGCCGCCGTCATGGCTCAGATGGCGGTTAACCGAAGCCGGAGCCTTGAAAAAACCTGCCTTGTCGAGGTAGTCGACCACACTGTCGATGCCGCTGCGACCGGTCGACTTCAACAGTGATATGTATTCTTCCCTTGCCGTATTTGCTGTCATAGGCTTGTTGTTATTGTATGAAACAATGTATCTGCAAAGGTATGAAATAAAGCCGAGAACGCAAAACCTTACAGCGGCAAAGTTTTGTGTGACAGGCAACTGTTGCCAACAAAAGCATACGAGGGCGGAAAGTGGGCGACTAACCAAGCCTTGAAGGCAAATACATAAGCGCACATTATGCCATTGGCGGGAAATGTTGTATCTTTGCACAAAGCAGTACGTCCTTTGCCGACGTAGTGCAACGACTAACAATAACAACCTGAAAGAAACAGATGAAAAAACATTTGATTGCGGCACTATGCCTTTGCGCTGCCTTAAGTGACGCGCATTCACAAGACTACAAAGTGAAAGTAGCAGAAACAGACGAGAAAATGGAACAAGGCAACTACCGCCCCTCGTGGGAGTCGCTGGCCAACCATGAGACGCCGGAATGGTTCCGCGACGCCAAGTTTGGAATATGGGCACACTGGGGGCCGCAGTGCGTAGAGGCCAGCGGCGACTGGATGGCGCGGAAAATGTATCTCGAAGGCAGTTACCAATACAAGTACCACGTTGAGCACTACGGCCATCCGTCGGAGTTCGGATTCAAGGATATCCTGCCATTGTTCAAGGCGGAGCATTGGTCCCCCGACTCTCTCGTGGCATATTACAAGGCAATTGGGGCCAAATATTTCTTCGCCCTTGGCAACCATCACGACAACTATGACCTATGGGACAGCAAGTATCAGCCGTGGAACTCGATGAATATCGGCCCTAAACGCGACGTTCTCGGAGAATGGGCCGCCGCAGCAAGGAAAGCCGGCCTGCCTTTTGGCATTAGCCTGCACGCCGACCATGCATGGACATGGTACGAACCGGCACGGCGATACGACCGCAGCGGCGAGAAGATGGGAGTGCCATATGACGGATGGATGACAAAGGCCGACGGCGTGGGCAAGTGGTGGGAGGGCTACGACCCGCAAGACCTGTATGCCCAAGAACATACGCCAAGCAAAGCCACATGGGCAGACGGCATGATTCACCAACAATGGGCATGGGGCAACGGGGCAAGTCTGCCATCTCAGAAATTTGTCACCAACTTTTACAACAGAACACTCGACGCCATCAACCGCTACGACCCCGACTTGCTGTATTTCGACGCCACGGTGATGCCATTCTACCCGATAAGCGACGCTGGGCTGAAGATTGCCGCCCACTTCTACAACCACAACGAGAAAATGAACAAAGGCAAGGCCACTGCCGTGATGTTCGGCAAAATACTGGACGAACAACAACGCAAAGCCATCACATGGGACGTGGAACGTGGAGCACCGAGCAAGATGATTGAACAGCCTTGGCAAACATGCACATGCCTGGGCGACTGGCACTATAACACGCGCACTTACGAAAAAGGATATAAGTCGGCTGCATTGGTGGTGCGCCAGCTTGTGGACGTTGTGAGCAAGAACGGCAACCTGCTGCTCAGCGTGCCTCTGCGCGCCGACGGCACCTTCGACGAGAAAGAAAAGGCTATTCTCGACGAGATAGGCAGGTGGCTGAAGACAAACGGAGAGAGCGTTTACGGCACCCGTCCGTGGCTTGTGTTCGGTGAGGGCCCCATAGCTGGGAAAGGCATTGCACTGAATGCGCAGGGCTTCAACGACTCGCAGTACCGGGATATGGACAGCCGCGAAATAAGGTTCACGCAGACTCAGAGGTACGTTTACGCCACATCAATGGCATGGCCAAAAGACGGAAAACTCACCATAACGTCGCTGGCTTCAGGCAACAAGCACATAGGCAAGACAATAAAAAGCGTTTACCTGCTTGGCTACGGCAAGCTGAAAGCGGTGCAGGATGCCGAAGGTCTGCACATCACACTGCCGAAAACAGCCAACAACATTGCACCGGTTGTGCGGATAAAAAAGTGAGGCGGCCGACAAGCATGGCCTTGCCAACATGCAATTGCACAATAAAGAAACGCGCCGGAAGATGCTTCCGGCGCGTTTTTCATGCCATACAAAGACGAGGTTTTGCTCAATCCTCGTCGAGCAAGATGTTCATTATCTCAACTGCAGCCTTGGCAACAGATGTGCCCGGGCCGAATATTGCGGCAACACCGGCCTTGTAGAGGAAGTCGTAATCCTGTGCGGGAATCACGCCTCCGGCAATGACCATGATGTCTTCGCGCCCGAGTTTCTTCAGCTCGTCGATGAGCTGAGGGATGAGTGTCTTGTGGCCTGCAGCCAGAGAAGACACGCCCACCACATGCACATCATTCTCGACAGCCTCGCGTGCAGCCTCGGCCGGAGTCTGGAACAACGGGCCCATGTCGACATCGAAACCGCAGTCGGCATATCCTGTGGCCACAACCTTTGCACCACGGTCGTGCCCGTCCTGTCCCATCTTTGCTACGAAGATACGCGGGCGACGCCCTTCTTTCTTTGCAAACTCCTCGGTAAGCCTGCAAGCCACGTCGAAGTCCTTGTCGTTTTTGCTTTCTGATGAATACACGCCTGAAATAGTTCTGATTACTGCTTTGTAACGGCCTACGACCTCTTCGCAGGCATCACTTATCTCACCGAGAGTGCAACGCAACTTGGCGCATTCGATGGCATGGGCCAAAAGGTTGCCCTTGCCGCTGCGAACGCATTCCGTAAGTTCGGCCAACGCTTTCTTGCAAGCCTCGTTGTCGCGCGTTGAGCGGATCTGTGCCAGAAGCTCTTCCTGCTGCTTGCGCACGGCGGTGTTGTCAACCTCGAGGATGTCAATCGGGTCTTCGTGGTCAAGACGGTACTTGTTTGTGCCGACTATAACCTGCACTCCACTGTCGATGCGGGCCTGTGTACGGGCTGCAGCTTCCTCGATGCGCATCTTTGGCACGCCGGTCTCAATGGCCTTGGCCATGCCGCCGAGCTTCTCAATCTCCTGTATGTGCTCCCATGCCTTGTGAACGAGCTCATTTGTGAGCGACTCCACATAATAAGAACCGGCCCACGGGTCGATGTGCTTGCAAACCTTTGTCTCGTTCTGGATGTATATCTGGGTGTTGCGGGCAATGCGGGCAGAGAAGTCGGTTGGCAATGCTATGGCCTCGTCGAGCGCATTGGTGTGCAGCGACTGGGTATGGCCAAGCACGGCAGCCATTGCCTCGATGCAAGTGCGGCCGACATTATTGTAAGGATCTTGCTCGGTGAGCGACCAACCTGATGTCTGCGAGTGCGTACGCAGAGCCATCGACTTCGGGTTCTTGGCTCCAAAACTCTTCACAATCTTAGCCCAAAGCAAGCGGGCCGCACGCATCTTGGCAATCTCCATGAAGTGGTTGACGCCTATTGCCCAGAAGAATGACAGGCGGGGTGCAAACGCATCGATGTCTATCCCAGCGTTGACTCCGGCACGGATATACTCCATTCCGTCGGCAAGCGTATATGCAAGCTCAATGTCTGCAGTGGCTCCGGCTTCCTGCATGTGGTAACCGGAGATGGATATAGAGTTGAACTTAGGCATATTCTGAGAAGTGAACTCAAATATGTCGGCAATAATCTTCATTGAGAAGGCTGGCGGATAGATGTAGGTGTTTCTCACCATGAACTCCTTCAAGATGTCGTTCTGGATGGTACCGGCCATCTCCTCCAGCTTGGCCCCCTGCTCCAAGCCTGCCACGATGTAGAACGCGAGCACGGGCAACACCGCACCATTCATCGTCATCGACACAGACATCTTGTTGAGTGGGATGCCATCGAAGAGCACCTTCATGTTCTCTTCGTTGCAAATCGACACGCCGGCCTTTCCAACGTCACCGACCACACGCTCGTTGTCGGGGTCGTAACCGCGGTGTGTTGGCAGGTCGAAAGCCACCGACAGACCTTTCTGTCCGGAAGCCAGGTTGCGGCGATAGAAAGCGTTTGACTCCTCAGCCGTTGAGAATCCGGCATACTGACGTATCGTCCACGGACGGAAAGGATACATCATTGAGTAAGGGCCGCGCAGGAACGGCGGAATACCGGCAGCGAAGTCAAGGTGCTCCATGCCTTCGAGGTCTTCCTTTGTGTAAACAGGCTTCACTTCAATATGCTCCGGAGTCTTCCAATTGGGAGCAATACCATTGGCCTTCTGCCAGTCGGCTCCGTTGGCAGCCTTTATCCCGGCAAATATATCAACATCTTTAAAACTCTTTCTCATGACTCTTGTGGTTATTTGATTCCCAATTTAGCGTTATACTCTCTCAATGTCTCAAGCACATTGCACTTCACGTGTATAAAGTTCTCAATGCCTGCAGCCTTGAGCTCATCCATGCATGCCGGGGCACCGGCAACGATAAACATTGCGCGGCCGGCAAGGTAATTGTATGCCGGAACTGCAAATGTAGCATACTCATCGTCGCTTGAGCAAAGCACGACAATGTCGGCACCGGCCTTCATTGCGGCGTCCACTCCTTCTTCAACCGTGTCAAATCCAAGGTTGTCTACAATCTTGTATCCGGCGCAGGCAAGGAAGTTTGAACTGAACTGCGCACGTGCCTGGCGCCAGGCCAGGCTGCCTATCGTAAGCATAAACGCCGTGGGCACTTTGCCACTGTGCTCGGTCTGCAAGCGCAACTGCTCAAAGTCGGCGGCAAGACGCGTGGAAGTGATGGCCTTGAACGGAGCGTCTTCATGCTTGCTTCCGCATCCGCAAGAGCACGACAAGGGCGCCTTTCCGTCAGAAACCTCCGTGAAATTAGGATATTGGTTGGTTCCGAGGATGAACTCCTTGCGCTTGGCGGCATCTTCATGGCGCTTGGTGTTGGTCGTATTTACATCATCCTGCACGACGCCACACTTGACAGCTTCAAGGTATCCGCCCTGTTCTTCTATCTTGAGGAACAGCTTCCACGCTGCATCGGCGAGCGAAGTGGTCAGCTCTTCGATGAAGTATGACCCGGCAGAAGGATCCACAACCTTGTCGAAGTGGCTCTCTTCCTTCAGCAACAACTGCTGATTGCGGGCAATGCGCTCAGAGAAGTCGGTAGGAGTCTCATAAACGGCATCGAATGGAACGACAGATATAGAGTGGACTCCGCCCAGTGCTGCACTCATTGCCTCTGTTTGCGTGCGGAGCAAATTCACATAGCTGTCATACATAGTCATGTTGTAAGTGGTGGTCGTTGCATTGACACACATCTTGCAAGCGCAATCGCACTTGGGCTCATACTGCTTCACTATCTCGGCCCAAAGCAAGCGGGCGGCACGGAACTTCGCTATTTCCATGAAATAGTTTTCGGTGATGCCCATATTAAACTTTATCTTGCTTGCTGCCAAAGCAGGGTCTACGCCTGCTTCAACCAGCTCGGAGAGATATTCATGTCCCCAGGCGAGGGCATATCCCAACTCCTGTACGATATATGCTCCGGCATTGTTAAGCAAAGCAGCGTTAACGGCAATGCAGCGGAAATGAGGATAATCCTTGAACATGTCGACCAGCTGTGAAGCGAGTGGCAGCAGGCGGGTGACGTCCTTGCCCTTCATCACAATCTTCTCGATAGGGTCCCAGTCAATCGAACCGACAATGCTCTCCTTTGCATACCCCTTGCTTTCAAAATATGCGCACAGTATCTTTGCAAGGTCAACAGAGCGCCGTTTGCAAGTGCAGAAGTTGAGTTCCACACAGTCACACTTGACGCCGTCGAGCAAAGTCTCAACGAACTCTGCGCTTATGCAGTCCCCACAGAAATGGAAGCCCAGCGAGTCCACTCCCTTAGACAACACATCCAAGGCCTTGGCGTTTCCTTCCTTTGCGTCATCAACCTTTATGTCTTGGCGCACATACCATGAGTTGCTGTCCTTCTTATTGCCGCGCACGAACGGGAATTCACCGGGCAAAGCATCAGGGGTCTTCAATTTCTCGACATCTTCCCTGCGATAGAACGGCGGTACGGAGAAGCCTTCATTGGTTCTCCAAACCAGTCTCTTGTTGAAGTCTGCACCCTTCAAGTCAACTTGAATCTTATCAAGCCATTCCTGGGTTGTAGGAGCTTCGAACTCAGTAAAGAGTTTTTCTCTGTTGTTTGACATAAAATACAATATTTATTATATAAGTTATTGAATCGTTGAGTCACGCGTCAAGCTCTCAGAGCTGAAATACCGTCCGCCTCAGGTGAGGCATGCCCTAGCCAGCGCCGGCCCGTGCCGGCGCGGCATCACCGCCATGGTGAGCCACAGGCCTGGCAAGTCGCGGCGCCACCTTCAGTGCGCCGGGCGCAGCCGATCATTATGCAAAGATATACAGAATATCCGAGTTTCTGAAAAATATAACGAGAAAAAGATTGCCAATCGTGAAAAATTCAAAAACTTCAAGCGCCAAAAGAAAATAATTACACATAAATTGTTATTTGCGCAATATTTTACCTAATTTTGCAACTTAGATAATATTAATATTCCACATGGATTGGCTAATAAATCTATTCACTAACACCGAGTCTGTAGCGCACATAGCTATTCTGTATGCTATAGTGATTGCTGTTGGTGTACTCCTCGGCAAAATCAAAGTAGGCGGAATATCGCTCGGTGTGACATTCGTGTTGTTTGCGGGCATAGTTGCCGGCCACATAGGCCAGACAGCCCCACTCAACATACTGACATTCCTGCAAGACTTCGGCCTTATCTTGTTCGTCTTCATGATAGGACTACAAGTTGGGCCCGGATTCTTTGCCAGTTTCCGAAAAGGCGGCATTACGCTTAATGTGCTCGCTTGTGCGGCCATATTGTTGAACATTGGCGTCATGTTCGCATGTTATTTCATTTTCTTCGACACGAGCGACCCCAAGAACCTGCCCATGATGGTCGGAACGCTCTATGGCGCCGTGACCAACACCCCCGGGCTTGGTGCCGCCACGGAAGCCCTCGACAGCGTCTTCCCCAAAGGCCAGGCCCCGCAAATAGCGTCGGGCTACGCTTGTGCCTACCCGCTCGGCGTGTTGGGAATAATCGGAGCGACCATACTTCTGAGATACATTTGCCACATATCGCTCGACAAAGAGGAAGAAGTGCTGAACAAAGAATCTGAAGAGGATGCACACGTAAAGCCCCACAACATGCACCTGCGCGTGACAAACTCATACCTTGCCGGCCGTTCAATAAAGCAGATACACGACTTCCTTAACCGCGACTTCGTTTGTTCCCGCGTATTGCACGACGGGCATGTAAGCATACCCAACGGCCAGACCACGCTCGAACTGGGGGACATCGTATTTATAGTATGTGCAGAGGCCGATGCCGAAGCCATAAAGGCATTCATCGGGCCAGAGGAGCAGGTTGAATGGGAAAAGCAAGACCAGCCCATGGTATCGAAGCGAATCGTCGTCACCCGCCCGTCAATCAACGGCAAGACGCTGGGCCAGATGCACTTCTCTACCGTCTACGGCGTCAACGTTACCCGCGTCACACGTCAGGGCATGGACCTGTTTGCCAACCCCCACCTGGCCCTCCAAGTGGGCGACCGCGTCATGGTGGTTGGCCCCGAGAACCTTGTCAACCGCGTGTCAAGCGTGCTTGGCAACTCGATAAAGCGGCTCGACAGCCCCAACATCGCCACAATATTCATAGGCATCATAGTCGGCATATTGTTTGGCAGCCTGCCATTTGCAGTGCCGGGAATGCCCATGCCGCTGAAACTCGGCATAGCCGGAGGCCCGCTCGTCATAGCCATACTCATAGGGCGCTACGGTTACAAGGTACACCTTGTGACATACACAACCACCAGCGCCAACACCATGCTTCGCGAGATTGGCCTTGTGCTCTTCCTTGCCAGCGTCGGCATCAAGGCCGGCGAGGGTTTCTGGGACACTGTCGTCAGGGGCGACGGCCTGAAATACGTTTACACTGGCTTCATAATAACGGTGATACCTATACTTATAGTAGGAACGATAGCAAGGCTGAAATACAAATTCAACTATTTCACGATAATGGGCATGATTGCCGGAACATATACCGACCCGCCAGCATTGGCCTATGCCAACCAGTCGTGCTCGAAAGAGGCGCCTGCAGTGGGTTACTCTACGGTCTATCCGCTTAGCATGTTCCTGCGCATATTCACCGCACAGCTGATAATACTCCTGTGTTGCGGCATCTGACAGGTTGAACTAACAATATCAATACTAACATAATACTCACACACTGAAATGAACAAGTTCGGATTACTGTTAGGCCTAGTGCTTACATCAGCTTCAACCGGCGCCTTGGGACAGGTGTCCAACAGCATCAAGCTGAACGAAGTCATGACCAACAACACAACAAGCCTACAGGACGAATACGGGCGTAGGGAAGCATGGGTGGAGATAGCCAATGTGTCATTCTCCACCTACAATGTCAGGGGCATGTTCCTGACAACAGACCGGTCCGTACTCGACCCAGAAATGAGTGTTCCCGAGCGCATCAAGCGCATGAGCATCATTCCCAACGGGGATGCACGCACAAACCTTAGCGCACGCCAACACTTACTGCTTTACTGTAACAGCAACCCAGCCAAGGGAACGCTGCACCTCTCTGTGAAGATCGACCCGGAAAAACCCACCTGGATTGGTCTCTACAACGGCAACGCAACACAACTCCTCGACTCTGTGACTGTTCCGGCACTGGGTGCCAACCAGTCATACGCACGCCAGCACGACGGTTCGCCTGTATGGCAGGTCAAGCCGGCTGACGCCGTAACGCCTGGTATATCAAACTATATACAGGTTGACGAGACGAAAATCGCCAAATTGAAACGCAACGACCCATACGGAATAGGCATCACAGTGCTTGCCATGGGCATCGTGTTCTTCTGCCTTGCGTTGCTTTGCATCTTCTTCACGCTGTTCGGAATGTTCATGAAACACCGTGCCGCAGCCAAGAAAGTTGCCAACATGCAACCTCTGAAGGCCGGAGTAAAGACGATGGAGAAGACCGTTGAGCTGGGGCACAAGACAAACGTATTGCTGCAAGACGGCCTCAAGTCGAAAGGCATCGACAAAGAGACCTACATTGCTGTAATTGCACTTGCCATCCAGCAATACACGAGCAACACCCATGATGTTGAAAGCGGCATCATAACCATCAAGCCAAAAGACACGGACTGGAACGTGGAATACATCCAGATGACTCAATTTCATGAATAATCCATAACCCAATAAACTAAAGACAAGCAACTATGAACAAGTTTCAATATAAAGTACAAGGTGTAGACTACGATGTAGAGATTGAAGAGCTGGAGGGCAACGTGGCCAAGGTTCAGGTCAACGGCATCAAGTTTGAAGTAGAGCTCAAGCAGCCCATCAACCCTGCCCACGCCATACGCAAGAAGCCCGAGGTGCACCAACAGGCATCGGCGGCTCCCCAGCAGGCACCCGCATCGCAGGCACCCGCCGCGGCAGCCCAGCCTGCAGCCTCTGCCACCGGCTCACAGGTAAAGGCACCACTGCCAGGCACCATCACATCGGTCAACGTCAAGGTAGGCGACGTGGTCAAAGACGGCGACACCGTAGTTGTGCTCGAGGCCATGAAGATGCAAAACAATATCGAGACAGAGTTCTCAGGCACGGTCACGTCAATATTAGTTAACCAGGGCGACTCGGTATTAGAAGGTGCCGTTCTGCTCACAATAGCTTGATGACTTATGGGATTCACAGAGTTCTTAGCAGAAAATTTCAATGAATTCCTCGGATACACAGGCTTCGTCAACGCCTCAACGGGGAACATCATAATGATTATTGTGGGCGCGATACTGATATATCTCGCCATAAAGAAAGACTTTGAGCCCCTGTTGCTCATACCCATCGGACTAGGAATCATCATAGGCAACATCCCTTTCAAGGCCGACGCCGGCCTCGAGGTGGGATTATATGAAGACAACTCGGTGCTGAACATATTCTACCAGGGCGTGCGCCAAGGATGGTATCCGCCGCTGGTGTTCCTCGGCATCGGCGCCATGACCGACTTCTCGGCACTGATAGCCAACCCCAAGCTGGTGCTCATCGGAGCTGCCGCACAGTTCGGCATCTTCGGAGCATACATGGTTGCCCTCGGCTTAGGCTTCGAGCCCAACCAGGCTGCGGGCATAGCAATCATCGGCGGAGCCGACGGCCCTACAGCCATCTTCCTATCGTCGAAGCTCAGCCCCAACCTCATGGGAGCCATTGCCGTGTGTGCCTATTCATACATGGCGCTCGTGCCGCTAATCCAGCCGCCACTCATGCGCATGCTCACCACCAAGAAAGAGCGCCTCATCCGCATGAAGCCGGCACGCCAGGTGAGCCAGACAGAGCGCATACTCTTCCCCATCATCGGACTGCTGCTCACAACGTTCATCGTGCCCTCGGGCCTGCCGCTGCTCGGCATGCTCTTCTTTGGCAACCTGCTCAAGGAGTCGGGCAAGACCACACGACTGGCAAAGACTGCCGGATCGGCCCTCAACGACATCATCGTGATGTTGCTCGGCCTCACCGTAGGATGCTCTACACAGGCCAGCGAGTTCCTCACTGTCAATACACTCTACATCTTCATACTCGGAGCGTGCTCGTTTATGATTGCCACTGCCAGCGGAGTGCTTTTCGTAAAGGTGATGAACCTGTTCTTGCCGAAGGACAAAAAGCTTAACCCGCTCATAGGTAACGCCGGCGTGTCGGCCGTGCCAATGAGTGCGCGCATAAGCAACAACATAGGCTTGGAATACGACCGCCACAACTTCCTGCTCATGCACGCCATGGGCCCCAACGTGGCCGGAGTGATTGGCTCGGCTGTTGCCGCCGGAGCACTGCTCGGTTTCTTGTCGTAACAGACGCACAAAGAGAGAAATCAACATGTCGTCACTGTCCCGCACGGGGCAGTGACGATATTTTTTATGGCAACTCCTCTCTATACACAACAATGCATATTCAACCAACAATATGCTCTCACCAACAAACAACAGCCACATGCCTGACTTGCCATACTAACCGGCCATCACCTGAAGCACCACCATACCACAATCGGAAATTATAATGCACGGCATGGCTTTTGCAGCTTTGACCGGCCATTCACATCGCAATTAAACAGCCGATGTGGGCCAATGTCATAACCAACTGAATGACAGCATATTGCAATACGGGCCTCGTTGCCATTCAAAACAGCCCGTTGTATAGCCTGAAACGGGCCTAACGGGAGAGCAGAACAAGCCGAAATGCAAGGCAAACGGATTGCTGGCTACACCACGGCAGGCAACGATGTGGCAAAAAACGAATGTGACAGCATTTCAATCAACGCGAATATCCATAGACAGAACGCTGGCAGGGCCTACGCAAGATGCAGCCTGCCGGCGTTTTCTATCAATGCAAAGCGAGGCTGCTCCGCCAATCGCGGCTTACATGCAAACACAAGACATGCAGAAAGAAAGGGCAGGACATGATTCCAAACCACGAGGGCGTGGCATATCAAGGAACCGGCATTTTTGCGAAATATGCGGCGCGATAAATATCAGCACGCCACGGAACGTTGTTTCGGCAACACGGCTTCTGGCCCGGGCAAAGCACGTTTTAAAATATAGTCAAAGCCAAGACCGTCTGTCGCTGCCCCACCACAAAGCTGCATTTGCATGCAGTTTGACATGCGGCTCCGGCAGCAGCGATGCAGCATAAAACAACGCGAAGCGCACGGCGGTGCCACCCCCGGAGGCGTGATGCACAAGTTATAATAAAACAAACGAAAGAAACAACGCCGGCAAAACCCACCGTCAATCGGGCATTCACACCTGTTTCACGTGATTCAGCAAGGCTTTAGTGCCGGCAAAACGCAGGCACGGAAGAAACATAAAACCAAAATACACCAGGCACGAGCCAACAGCCCACAGCGCGTGCAGCCGTAGCCACTGCAGCCAAGCACCCAACCGTCACGGTAGCGGCCCGCCGACGCTCCGCAAACTGAAAGCGGTGAAGGCCGTGCGCGGTTGGTAAAAAACAACACATCTGTTGCAGTAAAACTAACCAACAAAATGAAATGCAGGATTTTGCAGACTGGCTTTTTTAATGTAACTTTGCAAACGATATGGAGTTAAGCAACAGCCACCGGCCAAAGATAGCAATCATCGACCCCAACACGCCAGCCGCGCTTGGGCTGAAGTTTATGCTTCAAGATGTAGTGCCGGTGATGGAAGCCTACACGTTCGGCTCGTTCACCGAACTGATGGCCAACAGCCCGGAACTCTACTACCACTATTTCGTTGCGCTGAACGTGCTCATGTCAAACCACACCTTCTTTGCCGAACGGCGCAACAAGACCATCGTGCTCACGCCTTCGGCCATGGCCGAGTCGCAGCCAGCCGGTTTCCACTGCCTGTGCACCAACTTGCCCGAGCGGCAATTTGTAAAGTCGCTGCTTGCGCTTGAGCAAAGCGCGCATGCCGAGGGGCGCAACCTGCCGCCCATGCACGGCAGCAGCCGCGGCCTGCTGTCTGACAGGGAGACAGAGGTGATGGCCCTAATCGTGCGCGGTTACATCAACAAAGAGATTGCCGACAGGCTGAACATTGGGCTTGCCACAGTGATTACGCACCGCAAAAACATAATGGAAAAACTTGGCATAAAGAGCGTTTCAGCACTTACCATCTATGCCGTGATGAACGGATATGTAGATGTAGACAGCATTTAAATACACAAAACGTAGGGCAAAGAAACGTGGATGCATGTTTCTTTGCCCTACGGCCACATTGGCAAACCCCGTTTTTTCCGGGGCATGCCTCCCCCGGCTCAGCGCCAGAACCTCGAGGTTATGTCGGCAAAGGTGTCACCGGCCACCTTCTTATACAGCCTCTGGTTGGTGGTGCGCTCCCTGAGGCATCCCAGATGGGCTATGTATGGGCCCAGCTTCAGGTAGTCGAAGTCAGCCTTGCGCACAACCGCCGGCACACGCTGCCTGCCACTGTACCACCCCACCTTGAGCCCGGGATGCTCTCGCCTGATATATCGGGCCAGCACACCGACATAAGCCGGGTCGGCATCGCCGCCCATGAAGCATACACACGTTATCCCCGACGCATTGGCCCGAACCATCCTTTCAAGCTCCATCGGAGTGAGCGGGGTGCCTACATCCTGCCACAGATAACGGCTGTGGCACCCGGGGCAACGGCAAGGGCAGCCCGAGAGGTTGACAGCCAAGGTCACCTCGTCGGGTATTTCCTGGAACACTACGCCTGTGTTTACGTATCTCAGCATTGTCCGTCAGTATTTTCAAAACAGTTGGCAAAGTCAGTCGACGGCAAGCTCAACCCCCGCCTTGGCATAGAAACGGCGCCCGGCCTCTTGCTGTCGGGCCTCGGAGAAGTTGCTCACGCGCTTCAGGTAGCCAATTATTCGCGTCATATAGTCAACGTTGGTCGAATGGCAGTGAGGGCATTCGTGCAGGTAGCGCTTGTCTATATGCCCGCAATCGTTGCATATCGTGTTGGGTATGTTGAACGTGAAATAGTTGCATCCCTCCTTGGCGGCCACGCGGAGCAACTGCCTGTACTGCGTCTTCGACAGGTGCTCCTCGAGGTTCATGTGCAAGGCAGAGCCCCCGGTGAGGTGCTCAATGTATGGTGCCCCGTGCAGTCGGAACTTGTCGATAATGCTCAGCGAGTCGTCTTCAACCACGTAGAAATAGCTGTTGTAACAGTCGCGTGGCACGAAATACCCGTCTTCACGGTCCCACTTGGCATGCTTTACGCCCACATTCTCTGCCGGAATCATCTCGCAGTTAAACATCACATCGCTTGTTCTGTACTCACGGTTCTTCTTTTCTACAAGCCCAAGCACGCCTTGCACAAAAGCCAGGTAGTCGGGATTGTCATTTATCTGCAGCCCCATGAACTCGGCAGCCTCTACCATTCCGTTGACACCGATGGTGAGATACTGCCGCGACATGTTGATATATCCCGCATCAAAAAGCGGCAGCATGCCGTGGGCCTGCAGTTCCTTGAGGTTCTCGTTGTATGCCAGCTGCACCTTGTGGCACATGTCTATCACGTCGGTCAAAAACTCCTTGTAGTCAATGTTGTTGTTTACGGCATACTGGATGCAACGGTTCAGGTTGATGGTCAGCACGCTCTTCGAGCCCGTAGACACGCCTCCTGCCCCAAGCGTATAGCTGAAACCGTTGTCCTGTATCTCGTTGCGCAGGCGGCAACAGCTCGACAGCGAGTCGGCATTGTCGCTCATGTAAGTAAAGAAAGAGTGGCCTTCGGCATACATCTCCGCCGTAAAGTCGCCCAACTCTTCGTCTATCACGTCGCCGTCTTTGCTCAAAAGGGCCATCGTCTCGACAGGGAATGTAAGCACAGCCTTGGTACGTTCCTTGTTAAACCACTTCATGAATCGCTTCTGCAACCAGCTGAGCCCCTCCCAGTCGGGCTTGCTTCCGTCGGGAAAATAGAAGTCGCCAAACAGGCTTTCAAAGTAGGGGCGGTCGTAATACGCAATGTTCCAGAACACAGCCTGATAGTTGCGTGCGCCAGTAGGCTGGTTTATTGAATACACAATCTGTTCGAAACAGTCGGTTATCATCTTGTCTACCGTGCGCTGCTTCAGCGACAAGTCCACCACCCTGTCGGGCTCCTTGTAATACTCCCTGCCGTATTCCTGGCCTATGAAATAATTGAGATACATCAGGAACTCCGGCGTGGCGCAAGCACCGCTGAGCATGCTCGACACCATGAAAACCATGTTGACAAACCCTCCGCAAAACGACTTCAAATTGGTTGGGGCGGTAGAATTGCCGCCAATAGACATCGTACCGCCAATGAGCCATGGATACATTGTGATTGAAGCGCAGTAGTTGGCAAGGCTTGTCTCGTCGTTCTTGTATATAAAATGGTGGGTAAGCATGTCGACATATCGGTCGGCCAGCTCCTTGCCATACATCTTTTTGATGCGGTCGGTCAGCAGCCTGCGGTTCAGCCTGATGAAGCCCGACTTGGGCAGCTCGCCTATAAGAGTGGCAATGTTCTTGTGCTCTACGTTCGCATTGGCGTCATACTTAGAGCCCGAGGCGGCGTTGGCAGCTTCGCAATAATCGGCCAGGAATCGCAGTTTCTCCATCGTCTCACGGTCTTCGGTGTGCTTCTGGCGATATAGCATGAACGACTTGGCCACCCGGTAGTAGCCTTCCCTCATGAGCGCTTCCTCCACCTGGTTCTGTATGTCTTCAACGGTTATCCCCTCGTGAATGTCGAGGTGGCTCAGTATCTTCGATATACAGCCAAGGTCTACCGGCTCGCCAACCGAACCGAAAGCCTTGATTACGGCATTCATTATCTTGTCGAGGGAAAAGCGCTCGGCCGCCCCGTCTCTCTTGGTAATCGTAAAGCTTCTCATCTCCATATAAGTTTTCCGTTTTAGATAACTTTGAAACAACAATCCATTAAAAAGTTTTCCGTTTTAGATAATTTCTCAGCGACCGGCAGGTCTCAGCCTTTCCGAATCGGGCACAAAGATACAATAAAATCCGATAGCAGCCTACCGGATTTCTGATATTTTTCAAACCGTCTAAAAGAAATTCCTAAAGCTTTACATTGGATATGTCAACCAGTCCGTTGACAATGGCATAGATGGTCAGTCCGGCCGAACTGTGTATCTGCAGTTTCCGCGCAATGTTGCGCCTGTGCGTTATCACCGTGTTGACCGAAATGTACAGATGCTCGGCTATTTCCTTGTTCGACATTCCCTGCACAAGGCTCACCACGACGTCTTTCTCGCGGTCGGAAAGCATGTCGGCGTTATCCTGCCCTCCCTTGAACACCATCGACGAAATGTTCTTCGTCACGTCGTTCTGTCGCAACATGCGCTCCAGCCTCCTGATGGCGGGCACGAATATGTTGTCTTCAACCTCCGTGTGAAGCCTCAGCCACTCCTCATTGTTATATATATCGTAAAGCGTCGACATGAGCTTATGGTTGCGCTGCATGTCGGTAGGCAGGTATTTTATTATGGTAGTCTTGAGCTCCTTGAGCTTTATGTCGGTCTGGCCGTGGTGCTTGGAGAACGTCTCTATGTTGTAGTCACCCAGCGGCTTCCTGTCGATTAGCGCCTGCACGTATGGGAAGAGCGTCTTTTCCTCATACAGCATGTGCTTTCTCACCTCACGCGCATACTCATCGTACAGCTTCATGAGCAGTCCGCCAAGGCTGTCGTTCTCATTGATTGCCTCCTGGAGCTCCCTTCGTATGAACGGCAACTGGAAGTCGAGGTAATACACGTGGCACGCCTTCAGGTAATGCATTAGCGTAGGCACAGACAGCTGGTCGTCGTCGTCGAACCCGTAATAGCCGTTGATTGTGTAATTGACCACGGCAAGGAAAGTGTATGTGTCGACACCATTGTCCTCGCACGTCTCTCTGACCGTCTTGTCACCAAAGCCAAGGTTGATTCCGAAACTGCCCAAAGACTGCAACACATTGTAGTTGTCTTTGATGAGAGAAATCATCTTGTCACTGGCCTCATAAATCTTCTGGTTCTTCATTACGCTACCAATTAATTATTACCTCTGCAAAAGTAATAATTTAAAGCGATACGCACAATAATCATTAATAGGTATTTATGTCGCAAGTTCTGTCCTTCTCTACACATTTCCTGCTAATTCCCGGCAATGACATGGCGCTGATGCCAACTGCCTGGCATTGGCGAGCGCCCTGCCTAACAGCCCTGGGCCGAAAGGCCAGACCAACTCAGCGGGCCACATATATATAATGTATCGGCACACCATTTATGTAAACTAAATTTCAAAGAAAGGAATGCCGGCCGGACTCCTGCCGTGCAGTGTGCCCGCACAGCGACCACAGTCGCTTGGCAGCACGGCCGACACCGCAACGCCGAAAAACCGCCGAAACAAGCAGCGAGCCACCATTGGCAGTGGCAAAACCCACTGACGTACTGAGTATTGGTGTACACACTACAACATACAACAGGCCATACGGCATCCTCGCTACCGCCAAATTTTGCCGACAGATGGCGCCAAACAGCCACCAACCATCACCAAAGGTAGGTAGCAGGCGGACTCGGCTCATCACTATTTAGTATTTAGTTACAGTTTTTCATGACTTTTGAGTATTGCCAACGTTTATGTAAAAGCGTAATTTTGCAACGCAAATCACAACTCAAGGCAAACATCAAGACAAAGAGAAAAATGAAAAAAACAGCTATCGCATCCATCGCGCTCGCCATCATTGCGGCACAGGCCGCCACCGAGTCACAGGCCCAGGTGGCAGCCTTCGACAGCGTGTCAACCCACCAGAGAGGCAACCGCCTGAGCATAGGCGGCTACGGCGAAGTGGCCCTTACGCGCAACTTCTACAGCGACAACGTCTACAGGTACAGCCAGGCCAGCAAATACAAGGACGCCCCCGGCCACGGCCGGTTTGACATTCCGCATGCCGTGGTGTACATAAGCTACGACTTCGGCAAAGGCTGGACAATGTCGAGCGAGATTGAGTTTGAGCACGGTGGGGCCGGAGGAGCCGTTGAGAAAGAGTTCGAGGAAGCCGGCGAATGGGAGCAGGAGACCGAGAAGGGAGGCGAAGTGGAACTGGAGCAGTTCTGGATACAGAAGTCGTTTGCCAGCTGGGCCAACATCCGCGTGGGCCACTTTGTTGTTCCCGTGGGTTTCACCAACGCCTACCACGAACCGCTCAACTTCTTCACCGTCTACCGTCCGGAGGGCGAGGCAACCATACTGCCCTGCACCTGGCACGACACCGGCATCAGTTTCTGGGGCCGCTCGGGCGATTTCAGGTATGAAGTGCAGCTTATCGCCGGCTTGGACGGCTTTCTTTTCGACCGCGACAACTGGATTCAGAACGGCGCGGGCTCTCCGTTTGAGTTTAAGGTGGCCAACAAGTACGGCTTTGCAGCGCGCATCGACAACTACACCATACCCGGACTGCGCATAGGCCTGAGCGGATATTACGGCAGGTCGATGCACAACACCTTCCCACACGACCTGGAGAGCGACGGCAACAAATACAAAGAAGTGAAGGGAACCGTGGCCATCGGAGCCATCGACTTCGCTTACAACGCCCACAACTGGATTGTCCGCGGCAATGCCGACTATGGCTATGTGGGCGACGCAGCCGCCATCAGCGAGGCAAAGCGCAACATCAACGCAACGGACGCGCCTTACAAGAAGTCGCCCGTGGGCAAAAACGCCTTCGCAATAGGCGTTGAAGCCGGTTACGACGTGTTCTCGCAAATCAACAAGACGCGCCGCACCAACCAGAAGCTCTACGTGTTCGGCCGTTACGACTGCTACGACTCATACATCCCGAGCAAGCAGCAAGCCCAGTATGAATACACAAAGAAGATACGCATGGCGGCGGGCATAAACTACCACCCGATACCCCAGGTGGCTGTAAAAGCCGAATATTCCAAGCGATTCTTCAAGTCGCAATACAACGACGAGCCTTCTGTCTCGCTGGGCATCGCATACGAGGGATTCTTCCTCTGAGCCCGGACGCCGCGGCACACAGCGCGCAAACGGGCACCGACAGACAAACATCCAATAACAACTAACAATATTACACAATGAAAAGATTATTTTACTATGCATCCGCCTTTGCAATGGCAATGGCCATGACCGCCGGGTTAACATCGTGCAGCGACGACAACGGCGACGGCAGTACGGACGAGTCGGCATTGGGCGAAAAGGAACAGATGATGAAAGACATCACCACCCAGTATGTCAACAATGTGGTCTACCCCACATACAGCGACCTGGCCACGGAGACGGGCGAGCTGTATGAGATGCTGGCCGAAGCCAAAGACAAGTTCAAGGCCGACCCAACGAGCCTCACGCAGACAGAGTTCGACGCTATATGCTCAAAGTTCCTGCAGGCACGCCAGTCGTGGGAGGAAAGCGAGGCGTTCCTCTACGGGGCGGCAACAGTGTTCGGCATCGACCCGCACATCGACACATGGCCGCTCGACCTCGACGGTCTTGTAACCGAGCTAAGCAATGCCGACAAGATAGCCATGCTCGACAATGGCGATGAGGGCATCAGCTACGCCGGCAACAAGATGGGCCAGGAGCTGCTGGGATTCCACGGCATTGAGTTCATCCTGTTCCGCAACGGAGCCAACCGCACCGTCGAGAGCCTGAGGGCTTACGAAACCGACGAGGCCTTCACGAGCAAAGGCGTACGCGTGTCGGGCCGCGAGGAGCTGATATATGCCGCTGCCGTGGCCGGCGACTTGCGCGACCGCTGCTGGCAACTCGAGGTTTCATGGAACGAGAACGCACCGAGCGACCACATCACCCGCGTTGTCGACGAGTGTGAACTGCCCAACACTGTGGAAGGCAACAACTACACCTATGGCAAAAACATGCTCGAGGCTACCAACATTGGCAGCACCTATGCAACATGGCGCGTGGTGATGAACACCATTCTCGTGGCCGGGTGCGCCAACATAGCCCAGGAGGTGAGCGGGCAGAAGATAGGCCAGGCATACACCGGAGCCGACCCCAACTACATCGAGTCGCCCTACAGCAAGAAGTCGTTTGTGGATTTCAAGGACAACATCATAAGCATAGAAAACTCCATCTACGGCGGAGTGGAAGGCAGTCGCGACGAGAACAAGTCGATCATGGCATACCTGAGAAAGTATAACCCGACCATGGCGACATCGCTCGAGAACGCCCTCCAGAGCTCGTTCACGGCCCTCGATGCCTGCATCAACTCCGGCGTGGCATTTGTCGACGCCCCACAGGCCGACTATGTGAAGACGGCCATGGATGCCATTGCCGAGCTTGACAGCGAGCTGAACAAGGCTTCCGACTGGATTTCAATCAACTGACGACATTACAACACACTGTGACTGTTGACTCGTGCCGGCGCCGCTGCCGGCACGAGCACATACTGATTAATAACTAAAAAATACGATTATGAATTTGAACAAGACAAGAAACATTCAGCTCTTGGCCGGATGCATCTGCCTGTCGATGGCGGCATGCTCCGACGACGCCCCCTCGACAGGAGGCGGACAGACCGGCGCTGTCGACGATGTGTCGTACATCGGAAAGGCCGTGGGCAACTTCTCTGCCGACGAATGGTATCCCGGAGGAGAGCTGGGCACAACGCTCAACGTGTCGGAAGGATGCTATGAAGACGAGACCCCGGCCACAACCAACATGGGACTGACCGACCAGTTCAACCGCGGCGAGATGTTCTTTGAGCGCAATGTCACCATCGACACGCCACCCTTCAACGGGCTCGGCCCGGCCTCGGTGCGCAAGTCGTGCATTGACTGCCACCCGGGCTACGGCCACGGAAAGCGGCAAGACTCCTACAAGGCCGGCTTCGGCAATGGCTACCTGCTCGTGATATACCATCCCGACGACGGGGCAAACAGCAACGACGGCCCATACATCAGCGAGGTGACGGGCATGCCGCAGACACAGGCAGTATCGCCGTTCCTGCCACCTGTCGACGAAGACAAGATAACAATAACCTGGAAGAACGTCACGGCAATGGAGAGCGGACTGTCGATGACGTTCCCCAACGGCGGCGACTCTTACGAACTGATTTACCCCGAGGTGACCATCGACCCCTCGGCCTTCAACACTTACCCCGTGCCAACCAACTACGCGGTGCGCCTCGAGTCGACTATCGGCATCATTGGAACCGGACTTATTGACGCCATACCCGACGACTCGCTGAAAAAGCAGTATGAGCTCACGGCACGATACTCTGAGGTCAACCCGGCCATGTGGGACAAAGAGGCCAACGACTGGGCGTCGACCGCTTACTACACCAACTGGACAAGCCCGGGCGCTCTGGCCGACGGCACTGCCGTGACGGGCAAGATAAAGCGGTACACCTATGCGCTCACCAGGGCCAGCCTGCAAGACGGGGCCGGAGCCAACGCCATGTGGAACATACCCAACGTGTCGCGACCCGACCGGCCTAAGCTCTACACCACACAGGCATGGGCCGACGCCATGTCGATGAACGCCGACGTGATAAGCGCCATCAAGCGCGACCCGACGTCGCCATACTATGCCGACGGCACCGACGAGGGCATTGCCGACGCCGTGAAGAACCTCCTATCGCCCAACACCAACCAGTTTGACAACAAGTGGCACAACTTCACGCCCGACATGAGCACCGACAACTTCTACGCGTTCATGGTGTGGCACCGCGGCCTGTCGATACCGCGGGCACGCAACCTCAACGACCCCGACGTGCAGAGAGGCAAGAAACTGTTCATGGAAATGGGCTGCGCCACCTGCCACAGGCCGTCGTGGACTACGGGCGACGACAATTACTGGACGCCCGACGTAATAAAGGGGCGCCCGCTGCCGAAGTATCCCAAGCAGAAGATTTACCCCTACTCCGACTTCGTGCAGCACAAGCTGTACATGGCCAACGACATCCACGGCTCGTGGTGCCGCACCACCCCGCTCTGGGGGCGCGGCCTGTCGCTCATCAACACCGGGGCCGAAGACCGCCTGCACGACTGCCGCGCACGCAACGAGGTGGAGGCTATAATGTGGCACTGCTACAGCAAGAAGAGCCAGGCATACGACAGTGCGTACAAGTTCTACAACCTGCCTAAGGCCGACCGCGACGCGGTGGTCAAGTTCTTGCGCTCTATCTGACGGCCCCTACCTACCGTCGCAACCTTCGGCCGGGCCGGCCTGGCACACAGCCACCGGCCCGGCTAAACCCTGACACAAACCAACCTGCAAGGATATGACAAGGAAAGCTCTTTTCGCATTCTACATACTCACCATAGCGGCCATGGCCGCCGCAACGGTAATAGAGAAGTCGGAAGGCACCGACTTCGTGTTGACACACATCTACGGAGCGTGGTGGTTCACGCTGCTGTGGGCCATGCTGGCCGCCACAGGCATTGCGTGGATTGCCAGGCGCAGGCTCAGGCGGTGGTCGCTGCTGACGCTCCACGCATCGCTCGCCATCATCCTTGCCGGCGCGCTGCTCACCCACCTTACTGCCCGCAGGGGCATGATTCACCTGCGCATAGGCCAGCCCACAGCCACCTATTACGAAGACAACGGAACAGATACACCTGCCACGCGCAGCCTGCCATTCGAGATTCGCCTCGACAGGTTCGACATCGAATACTACAAAGGCACAAAGACGCCGTCCGACTACGTGTCGGCGCTGACCATCATCGACGGCACCGCACAGACCAAAGGCCGTGTTTCTATGAACAACATCATGACTTACAGCTCCGTGAGGCTATACCAAAGCTCGTACGACGAAGACATGAGGGGCAGCATACTGGCTGTCAACTCCGACCCGTGGGGCATAGCCGTGACTTACACCGGCTACGCCCTGCTGTTCATCTCGCTCGTGTGGATGCTCATCGACCCCGGGGCCACCTACCGCAAACTGCTGCGCAGCCCGCTGCTCAGGCGCGGCATCATGGGCGCGGCGGCACTGCTGGCCATGGCCCCCCAGGCCGCACGGGCAGCCACCACCCTGCCCGAGGCCGACGCCGACAGGCTCGGCAGGCTCAACATACTGTACAACGACAGGATATGCCAGCTGCAGACGCTGGCCATCGACTTCACCAAGAAACTGCACGGAAGCCGCTCGTACCGGGGCCTCACGGCCGAGCAGGTGCTCACGGGATGGATATTCTGGGGCGACGAGTGGAGCGACGAACCATTCATAAAGCTGAAGGACGGCGAGCTGAAAGAGACTTTGCAGCTGCCCGACTACGTCTCGGTGAACACGTTTTTCAACTCCGACATGGGCGGATACATTCTCGGCCCATACATACACGAGTATTACAGGGGCAACCGCGACGCATTCCACAAGCAGGCGGCCGACATTGACAACAAGATTCAGCTCATAATGGAGCTGCGCCGCGGACTGACGCTCAAGGTGTTTCCGCACACCGCGGGGGGCCACACCACGTGGTATGCGCCCACCGACAACCTGCCCGACACCATAGGCAACGACCGGCGGCTGTACATGGCCAACGTGTTCTCGCTGCTCTACGGCGAGATTCTGAAAGGCAACACGCCCGCCGCTCGCACCATCATCGACAAGATGGCGGCCTACCAGACGCAAAACGCCGGCCACTCGCTGCCCGGGTCCGTGCAGACGTGGGCCGAGCGCACATACAACGCCATACCCTTTGCCACCATCCTCTTCATGGTGTGCCTCGCCATGGGCCTCGTCACGCTGGCCGCCGCCATCATACGCCTCAGCGCCCCGCGCCCCGACACCATGGCAGACGGCAGGACCTGCAAGGCCGTGCGCCGCATAAGCCTCGCCACTATGGGCGCCGCCTTTGCCGCGCTCACCTTCTGCGGGGCGCTACGATGGATTGTCTCTGGAAACATTCCCATGTCCAACGGCTACGAGACCATGCTGCTCGTTGCGTGGCTCGTCATGTTGCTGTCGATGGCGGCCAGCCGGCGGTTTCCCATCGCCCTCACTTTCGGATTCCTCATGGCGGGCTTCTTCCTGCTCGTGTCGCACATCGGACAGATGGACCCAGCCATAACCAACATAATGCCGGTGCTCAATTCGCCACTGCTGAGCATCCACGTGTCGGTCATCATGCTTGCCTTCGCCCTGCTCTCGCTGACGTTCATCTGCGGTGTAACGGCCCTGGCCATAGCCGCCGCGCACAGGCTCAGGGGCTCAGCCGGAAGCACCGAGGCGCCACTGGCATCGCTGCAGCTGCTCTCGCGGCTGCTGCTCTACCCCGCCCTGGCGGCACTCGGCATAGGCACCTTCGTCGGGGCGGTGTGGGCCAACGTGTCGTGGGGGCAATACTGGGGGTGGGACCCCAAGGAGACATGGGCCCTGATAACCCTCATGGTCTACGCCGTGGCTGCCCACACCGACACGCTGCCCGCCCTGAGGCGACCGCTGTGCTTCCACGCATTCATGGCCGCAGCCTTCCTGACCATACTGATGACGTATTTCGGGGTAAACTATTTCCTGGGCAGCGGAATGCACACCTACGCCTGAAATGACTACACCATTAACACAATAAAACAACTATGAACAAACAGACTGTAAGCAAAGCCAACACAAAGACAGAGATATTCGAGTTTGACAACGGCACTGAGGCAAGGGAATGCCAAGCCGTGATACACGTGACAGACACATCGCTGAGCTACGCCGAGCAGCTCGACGCCCTGTTCAACACCTACGACGAGCTGCGCTCCAACGAACTGCGGGGCACTGAGGCCGTGTTCAAACGCTACTACCTGAGCGACGCCGCCAACCAGGCGGCCACCATCCACGCAATGGCGGCCGAGGGGTCAGACTGCGCCCTGTCGGTAATCGAGCAGGCTCCGCTCGACGGAACCAAGGTGGCACTGTGGGTATACATGCAGTCTGGAGTGGCCACGGCCATCTCGCCGAGCGGACTCTACCGTGTGGCCCACGGCAGATACACCCACCTGTGGGACGGCGGCGCCCACCGCCACGAAGCCAACTCGGAGCTGCAAACGCGCCTGCTGCTAAACAGCTATGTGATGCAGCTTGCCGCAGAGGGCTGCAGCCTGGCTGATAACTGCATCCGCACGTGGTTTTTCGTCAACGATGTCGACATCAACTACGCCGGCATGGTCAAGGCGCGCAACGAGGTCTTTGCCACGCAAAGCCTCACGCCGGCAACGCATTTCATTGCCAGCACAGGCATAGGCGGAAGGCAGGAAGACGCCACGGTGTCGGTGCAAATGGACAACTACGCCATCAAAGGCATCTGCAAAGAGCAAATACAGCACCTGTATGCCGCCGACCACATGAACCGCACCAGCGACTACGGGGTGAGTTTCGAGCGCGGCACAAGCGTGGAATACGGCGACCGCCACCACGTGTTCATATCGGGCACGGCCAGCATCGACACCAACGGCGATGTGGTCTACCCGGGCGACATAAGGAAACAGACGGAGCGCATGTGGGGCAACGTCGAGGCGCTGCTCCGCGAGGCTGGCTGCACGTTCGACGATGTGGCACAGATGACAGTCTACCTGCGCGACCCGGCCGACTACTCCACGGTGAAAGCCATGTTCGACGGCAGGTTTCCCTCAACGCCACGGCTCATAGTCCACGCCCCGGTATGCCGCCCCGGGTGGCTCATCGAGATGGAGTGCATGGCAATATGCACTGCCAGCCACAAGGAGTTTGCACCGTTCTGAACCTTACCTACTCACGGTATTCACACCGACACTGACCGGCAGCGTCGGCCCGCGGCAGCAAACTCACCGCCCCGGACATACGCCACACAACCACCCTACATTCAGATGACCGCCCCATACTGCGTGGGCAGCCATAACAAACGACACGCACGCAACAGAAGTAGGCCGTTCTGTATTGAAGAACGGCCTACTCTGCGCTTGGCCACAAGGCGAACCAAGTCACATTATAATATATGCCAATATAAAGAATACGCAATTACAATGTTCAACAACAAGTAAACAGTGCTCACGCAAGGCACATATCACGCTACGGACACAATATTAATAAACATCAAATAACCTACAGCACAATAACAATATCATCATAAAACTTGGCATTTATCATATAAATAGCTATATTTGCGGTATAAATTCAAACATAAAACAATAAATGCCTATGGAAAAGACATACACTAAGCAACCCACAATCCATAAGTAGAAGCCGTTGCATCCGCATGCAACTTCTTCATTGCGACGTTATCAACTTATAACGCAAAAGTCAAAAACGCATGAACACGTAGCAAGGCTGCCGCACCGGCATCTCACATATACCGGATTTGCCAGCCAACAACATGACAACAAATCTAAACGGCCAATCATCCAAAACGGCCTTGTACGACATCATGGAACTGAGCAAACTCACAGAGGCTCCATGGTTCCCTCTAACTAACATATTATAACTGAAACCTTTAGCAATAGAGATTTTCGTTGTAAGACGTATCATTTACAGTAATATTATCCTATATCTAAAAATCTAAACAACATGAAAAGAATATTCAGTCTGATTGCAATTACATTTGCAATGGTAATAACAAGCACAGTATCTGCACAAATACAAGTATTTCCTCCGCAGGAAGTCAAAGAAGTTACGTTTGAAGTTGCACTGAATCAAGTAATTAGTATGTACCCAAATCGTGATAGCGTAGACTTTTATAAACTTGATTCCAATATAACATGGGACACCGCTCATGTTAATCTCCCCAATAAGGTGTCATTACCTCCAATGTTTAATCTAGGATGGAAAATACTTGTTGACGAAGAGCCCAACAAAGGCTGAAATCATAAATGTACCATATACACGATGCCTAAAAGTATAAAAACAAATATGGATCCAGCAATAATTTATATTGCCCCAACAAGCATAGACCACTTAGACTCACTTCCAAATGGAATCGTTGCCACACCGGCGCGTATCAAAAACAGATATGGCAACAATTACAATCTAAAGCTCCGGGTTCCTAAAAATACGCAAACGAACAGCAATTCAGAAATAGCCAAACGCACGTATGCAATAATCCTCAGCGGAGGAATAAGTCCAATAAGTAATTACGGCCGCTACTGGAATGACTGTTCATACATATATCAGACACTAACAAACAAATATGGGATTCCAAAGGGTAACATAGTTCCAATCATGGCCGACGGAAACGATCCTGATGCTGACAGCTATGATTATGGAATAGGCAAGTTTGTATCTTCTTCTTTGGACTTGGATTTTGATGGACAGGATGAACTTGAATATGCAGCAACAAAAAAGAATGTAATAAACGAGATAAACAAGATGGCATCAAAAGTGACATCTGAAGATCAATTCTTTTTATTCGTAATTGACCATGGCGGCACTAATGACTACATATCCAAATCATATATTTGCCTATGGAATAGCGAAAAACTATACGATACAGAATTAGCTACTTTACTTGATCAATTCAACGCAAGGTCAATTAACGTAGTTTTAGGGCAATGCTTCTCAGGGGGCTTCATTGATAACCTCGAAAAATCCGGCCGCGTTATAGCGACAGCCTGCAGCGGAAGCGAATCTTCATATGCCTGCTCCAATATTCCATACGATGAATTCGTGTTCCATTGGACAAATGCCATTAACGAACGTAACAGACATACTGGAGGAACCGTGTTCTCTGACCCTGATAATAATGACCGCATCACAATGGAGGAAGCATTCAATTACGCACAAGCCAACGATTTAAAAAAAGAAACACCAATGTACCCTTCCATACCTAAGTCTGTTGGAGAAGACCTTGCTTTCAACAACATTCCGTTGGATGTTGACTTGTATATGAGAGATAACATTGAAGACACAGGCAAAGAGCCAAACTTGACCGCACCGGAATATTGGAACAGCCCCGACATCTGGATACGCAATACAGATGACGGTTTTGAGCATCAAGAAAGTGAACCAATAAAGATTATGTGGTCTCCCTCGAAGAGAATGGCGTAACAATGGATACAAAGAGAATAGTAAACGAATGACGAAACCAGTGCAGGCCGGGGGCTGCCCGGCCTGCCTTTAAAGGCTTTACAACTATGAAACAAGTTTTGATATTGATGCTGTTGCTCTTGGCCAACGCCATAGAGGCACAGACAAAAAGGGTGGTTGACGTGAAAGACGGGCAGGCTTTGGAGGCATTGCTGGGCGAAGACATGCTGGAAATAGACACGCTGGTGGTTAAGGGAAGCCTGAAGCACACTGACTTCCCGGTGATGCGCCAATGCCTCGCCAAAGGTAAGTTGCGGGTGATTGACTTAGGCGAAAGCGAGGTTGAGAACGATTCGCTGCCCGAAAATGCGTTTTACATATCATTTGACCCGGTACATCTCGATTCGATAGTGCTGCCAAAAACGCTTCGGGTCATAGGAAACGAAGTGTTTTGCAACCCAACAATGAGAGAAATAAGATTCCCGACAACACTCAAAAGCATCGGGGATATGGCATTTAACCAATGTAATTACCTAAAGACTGCCATCATACCGGAAGGTGTAGAATCAATCGGAGCAGGCTGCTTTTATAGCTGCTATAGCCTAAAATCGGTCAGCTTGCCATCGACCATCAGGCACCTTGGAATAGAAGCGTTTAACTTGTGCTCCAACTTAATGACCATTGACATTCCATACGGGATTGAAAACATTGGCCCCTTCGCATTTGCAAATATTGCAAAAATAGAGGAGATGGTAATTCCTGAAAGCGTAAAAAACATTGAGGAATACGCCTTTTACGATGATTGGTCCATGCGTAAGATCGTACTGCCCGACCGATTGACCGTAATAGTGAACAACGTGTTTGAAGATTGCAACAGACTAAGCGATGTTAGATGGCCGTCAGAACTCGCAATGATATTCCAGGAAGCATTCAAGTCGTGCGGCTTCACCACATTGGCGTTGCCGGGTAAACTTGAGGCAATAGGCAACGAAGCATTTTTCGGAAACCTGAGCCTGACAAAGCTCATTCTGCCGGAATCTCTTGAAAGCATTGGCAATTCGGCATTCGCCGGGTGCGAGAACCTACGCGAAGTGTACTGCCCGAGGCAGACGCCTCCCGAAGTTCAGTTCATACACAGCATGGCCAATGCAGGCTCAGGCGCGGCCAATGCCCCGCAGCCGCCTTTCGACAAGATTGCGGCAGATGCCGTGCTGTATGTTCCAATCGGCACAAAGAGCTTGTATGAAGCATCAATGTTTGCCAGGGGCTTTGCCGAAATACGAGAGACAGCCGACTTCCCGGCGGACATAAACGACGAAATTGCGGCATCGGATGGCTGTAGCGTGACAGGCGGAAAGGGGTGCATAAGCATCAGCGCAAACGGTGAGCCTATTGCATATAAGGTATATGCGGCCGGAGGACAGCTCATGGCTGAAGGTGTGGCCGATGGAACTGACATCGTGGAAGCACCGGCCGGTATTTGCATCGTAAGCGCACATGGCGAAAAGACAAAGGTCGTTGTGAGATAGAAAGCACAACATGGGGCCGCAAGGCCGTAAACGCAAAAAGGGCGCACCGCCATTGCCACTCTTCACAAGAGGGCACATGGCGGTGCGCTCTTTTTGCATCCTGCCCACAACATGCGAAAAACACTGAGAATGGCAATAGCATTTTTTCGCAGAGAAGAACATCGGTGATGGATAAAAATGAGTAACTTTGCAAGCCGAAGACAACAGAACGACATGAACGAAAAAGAAAGGATAGTGCAGCTGCGCAACGAGCTGCACGAGCACAACCACAGATACTACGTGCTGAACGCTCCAACCATCAGCGACATGGAGTTTGACATGATGATGCACGAACTGCAAGAACTCGAGGCACGCCACCCGGAAATGGCCGACCCTACCTCGCCGACACAGCGCGTGGGCAGCGACATCAACAAAGAATTCAGGCAGGTGGAGCACCGCTACCCCATGCTCTCGCTGGCCAACACATACAACGAACAGGACGTGGCCGACTGGTATGAGTCGGTGAGCAAGGGCCTGAACGGTGAACGGTTTGACGTGTGCTGCGAGTTGAAATACGACGGCCTGTCGATAAGCCTGACCTATGTCGACGGCCGGCTGACGCAAGCCGTGACCCGAGGCGACGGCGTAAGGGGCGACGACGTGACCGACAACGTGAAGACAATTCGCTCAATACCGCTCGTGCTGACGGGCAAAGGCTACCCCCGCGAGTTTGAGATACGCGGCGAGATACTGATGCCCTGGAATGTGTTTGAGCAGCTCAACGCCGAGCGCGAAGCCGCCGAAGAACCCCTGTTTGCCAACCCACGCAACGCGGCCAGCGGCACCCTGAAGAGCCAAAACTCGGCCCTCGTGGCCAGCCGCCGCCTCGACGCCTACCTGTATTACCTGCTCGGCGAAGAGCTGCCGGGCGACGGGCACTACGAAAACCTGGCGGAAGCCGCCCGATGGGGCTTCAAGATAAGCAGCGGGATGCGCAAGGCAACGAGCCTGGAAGAAATATACGACTACATAAACCACTGGGACACGGAGCGCAAGACGCTGCCCGTGGCCACCGACGGCATTGTGCTCAAGGTGAACTCGCTGCGCCAGCAGCGGGCGCTGGGCTACACGGCAAAAAGCCCCCGGTGGGCAATAGCCTATAAGTTTAAGGCTGAAAGGGAGCGCACCAGGCTCACGGAAGTGACCTTCCAGGTGGGCCGCACAGGGGCGGTGACGCCGGTGGCCAACATGGAGCCGGTGCAACTGGCCGGCACCACCGTGAAAAGGGCCACGCTGAACAACGAAGACTTCATCAGAAGCCTTGACCTGCACATAGGCGACTACGTTTATGTGGAGAAGGGAGGCGAGATAATACCGAAGATTGTCGGGGTGGACACCGATGCCCGCACGCCCGGGATGGAGCAGGTGACGTTTATCACCCATTGCCCGGAATGCGGCACACAACTCGTCAGGTATGAGGGTGAAGCAGCCCACTATTGCCCCAACGACACCGGCTGCCCGCCGCAGATAAAGGGCCGCATAGAGCACTTCATCTCGCGCAAGGCCATGAACATCGACAGCCTTGGGCCTGAGACAGTTGACGAATACTTCCGCCGTGGCCTCATACACAACGTGGCCGACCTGTATGACATACGTGTCGAAGACATCAACGGAGGCGGCACGCGCGAGAAGTCGGCCCGGAAGATTGTGAAAAGCATAGAGGCATCAAAAGCTGTGCCGTTCGAGCGGGTGGTCTTCGCCCTCGGCATCAGGTTTGTAGGCGAGACGGCCGCCAAGCTGCTCGCGCGGCGCTTCCGCACCATGGACGCCCTCGCCGGGGCGCAACTGCAGCAGCTCACCGACGTCAACGGCATTGGCGAGGTGATAGCCAAAAGCGTCATCACCTACTTCCACGACCCGGCCAACCTCGAGATAGTAGACCGCCTGAGGGCTTGCGGCCTCCAGATGGGCGTGAGCGAGGCTGATGATGCCGGCACGGGCGACGCCCTGGCAGGCCAATCCATAGTGATAAGCGGCGTGTTCGAACACCACAGCCGCGACGAATACAAAGACATGATAGAGCGCAACGGGGGCAAAAACGTGGGCAGCATAAGCTCTAAGACATCATTCATACTGGCCGGGAGCAACATGGGGCCGGCCAAGCTCCAGAAGGCAGAGAAGCTGGGCGTGCGCATTGTGGGCGAGGAAGAGTTTCTCAAAATGATTGACAACACAAACGGATAAAATATGATTAACATCATCGTATCAGACGAAATAGAGACGGTGTGCCCAGGCTTTGTGGGCGCCGCCGTTGAAGCCACAGCACAAAACAGCGGGCACAGCGACGCGCTGTGGCAAGAGATAGGCGCATTGAGTGCCGACTACCGCAGCAGGCTGACCACCGAAAGCCTGAAACAGATGCCGGCAATAGAAGCCACGCGGCGCGTCTACCGGGCTTGCGGCAAAGACCCCAGCCGCTACCGACCGTCGGGCGAAGCCTTGATAAGGCGCGTATTGCAGGGCAAGGAGCTATACAGGATAGACACACTCGTAGACCTTGTCAACCTGGCAAGCATGGCCTACGGATACAGCATAGGCGGGTTTGACGCCGACAAATTCTGCGGCGACACGCTCACACTGGGCATTGGCCGCGAGGGCGAACCGTATGAGGGCATTGGCCGGGGGCTGCTCAACATTGCCGGGCTGCCGGTATACCGCGACGCGAAGGGCGGGGTGGGAACGCCGACAAGCGACAACGAGCGAACAAAAATGACACTGGAAACTACGCATGTGCTGTTTCTGGTAAACGGATACGACGGCGACAGCAAGCAGGTGGAAGCCTGCGCGTCATACCTGCAAGACCTGCTCAGGAGGTATGCCGGCAGCGACGGCGGCACCATCACCACATACAGGTAAGGCAAATGAAGCTGGAATTGTATTCGGCTGACCTGAGCAGCCAACTCAACCTGGCCTTTGCCGACCAGGGCATCAGGGCCGGTTTCCCGTCGCCGGCACAAGACTATATGGGCGAAAGCATTGACCTAAACCACGAACTGGTGCACCACCCCGCAACAACATTCTACGCAAGGGCCGTAGGCGACTCTATGACCGGATGCGGAATCGACGACGGCGACCTGCTCGTGATAGACAAGTCTATAGAAGCGCAAGACGGCGACATAGTGGTGGCATTCATCGACGGCGAGTTCACCCTAAAGCGGGTGAAGACCGACAAGGCCGCCAACTGCCTGTGGCTCATGCCGGCCAACGACCAATACAAGCCGATAAAGGTGACTGAAAATAACAACTTCATAGTTTGGGGCGTACTGACATACAACATCAAGCGGCAACTTAGGAGGTGAGCAATGTACGGCCTTGTAGACTGCAACAACTTCTACTGCTCGTGCGAAAGGGTGTTCAACCCCGCACTGAGAGACGTGCCCGTGGTGGTATTGTCTAACAACGACGGGTGCGTCATTGCACGGAGCAACGAGGCCAAGGCCTTGGGCATTGGCATGGGCGTGCCATACTACCAGGCGCGAAACCTGCTCGAGGCAAACAAAGTGGCCGTTTTCAGCTCAAACTACGCGCTTTACGGCGACATGAGCCGCAGGGTGATGATGATGCTTGCCGACTTTTCGCCCGAACTGACCCAGTACTCCATCGACGAGGCTTTCATCGGCCTGTCCGGCCTCGGCACCGGCAACGAACTGTACGACTACGGAAGGAAGATAGTGAAATCTATCGGACGGGGAACGGGCATACCCGTAACGATGGGCATCGCACCCACGAAAACGCTGGCCAAGGTGGCCGGACATTACGGCAAACGATACAAAGGCTACGGCGGGGTGTGCATGATAGACACCGACGAAAAACGGACAAAGGCACTGATGGGCCTGCCCATAGGCGAAGTGTGGGGCATAGGAAGGCGCAACAAGGCCCGGCTGGAAAGCGCCGGCGTGCGAACGGCATGGGACTTTACGCGCCTCAGCGAGTCGTGGGTGAGGCAATTGCTCACCGTGACCGGCGTGCGAACATGGCAGGAACTGAGGGGCACGAGTTGCATAGACATCGACGAACTGCCGCAAAAGAAAAGCATCTGCACCAGCAGGAGCTTTGCCGACGGCGGACTGTGCGAGCTGGGAAAGGTGGAGGAAGCCGTGGCAAACTTTGCCGCGGCATGCTCACGCAAGCTAAAACAGCAGCACAGCTGCTGCGCCACGCTCACGGTATTCGCTTACACGAGCCGGTTCAGGACGGACATGCCCCACTACCCCATCAACCGTACAGTACAGTTTGCAGTGGCAACCAACGACCAACAGGAAATAGTGAGCACGGCGGTCAAGGCGCTGAGGGCCGAATGGCCGGGCGACAACAGGTATCACTACAAAAAAGCCGGTGTAATAACATGGAACACCATGCCAGACAAGGCAATTCAGGCCGACCTCTTTGACACCACCGACCGCGAGAAACAGGCGCGGCTGGCCAAGGCCATCGACACGATAAACAGGAAAAACGGGCATAACACCGTGAAAGTGGCAGTGCAGGGAACGGGCAGTGCATGGCAATTGAAACATGAGCATTCGTCGAAGCACTACACCACAGACATAAAGGAAATAATAAGGGTGAAAACACAATGACAACACCACGGCCGGCCTAAAACCGCCCCACGGGTAGGACGGACTGGGCCGGTTTTGCTCTTTTTAACACTTTTCCATGCAATATTTGCGCCGCTACCTCATTTTAGTGGTAGACAAACAAGACATAAGCAACTTACAAACAGCAGAGACATGAAGAGAAACCTAATCGTAGCCGCAGCGGTTTGCGCAATGGCATTCACTGCGTGCAACAAACCACAAAAAGGACTTCAGGAAGCCTTGAACAGCGAATGGAACATAACAGAGGCTGACGGAAACGCAATAAAGACAACAACCGGACAAGCACCTTACATTGGCTTTGACCTGAAAGAGGGCCGCATCTACGGTTACAGCGGATGCAACAGGATAATGGGCTCGATAGACCCCAAGACGCAGAAGCCCGATTTCCAAAGGATGGGCAGCACGATGATGGCCTGCCCCGACATGGAGACCGAAAGCAAGGTGTTGGCCGCCCTGAACAAGGCCAAGGACTTCAAGCAGGAAAAAGACGGCTCGCTGGCACTGCTCGACGAGAAAGGAAACAAGGTGGCAAGGCTGGAAAAGAGATTTGAAGACATGGCCTACGCCGAAATGGAAGGCGAATGGACCATAGCCAAGGTGTTCGGACAGAGCCTGAAGACCACCAAAGACAGAGAGGCACCGGCGTTGTCGTTCGACACAAAAGCCAACAAACTGGGTGGCACCACCGGCTGCAACCGCATCATGGGGGGCATAGAACAAGGCAATGACGGGCCTCGAAGCATATCGTTCGGGCAAGCCGCAACTACCAGGATGGCATGCCCCGACATGGAAAATGAAAACAACATAATGACCGCACTTGCCCAGGTGAAATCGTTCGGCAAGCTGAAAAACGGCCATCTGGCTTTCTTTAACAATAGTGGAATGCTGATTTTGGAACTTGCAAGATGATTAATCCTGCGCATGTTCCGGCTTCGCCTACCGCCAGTGTGAGCAGTGTTTTCGGCACATGTATGTATGCTTGCCTCATGGCATAGCCGTTCTCTGCGAAGAAAACAGGCTAACCCAAACGGAAACACGCTCAAATCGGCGGTGGCAGGATATGGCCTTGATGAAATGAAAACAGATATTTTATAAAGAAAGGGTAATCACAAACACACAAAATTAAACTCATATTCCGAAGGGGAGAATACGCCAGGCGAGGCTGTTCTCCCCTTTCATGTGGAATGGCAATGCCATGAGACGAAAGCCACATGCTCTATACAAGCCTACATTACGGCTGCCAGTGAGTGCACACGGGGCATTCATTGCCAACACGACAGGCATGAAAAACAAAACAGCAATGCCACTTGGCCATATGTCACGCAGACTAATTGCCAGGCAACCTGCATGCCGACTGCCGTCAAGGCCTATCCCGGGGACTGTTGCCTGTTGGCAATGCTGCACCCCCTAAGGCATTGCCGTTTACAGAAACATGGCTGCAGCAAGGCTGAAAACATTCAGTAGCAGGCATGACGCCCCACTGGGCATACGGCAGTATGGCGGCCGCCGATGCCGCCCCGGCCCCCAAAGTCACGCCAACGGCCAAAAGCAAGCGGCCATCACAGCAGAGCATGCACGGCTATGCATGCCTGTCGGCAGGCCACGACTTGAAGAAGGCCGATGCCGATGGTGCATGAAAGTAGCGTAAACGAAGCCTGCCTCGACCGTAGCAACCCACGTTCGGCTTTTGGGAAAAATGGCTCCGAGCAACGCCACCGGCTAAACCACACCACACAACGCATCATGATGAACGCAGGAGTGAAGCAGTATGGCAACGCATATTCACTGTGAATCGAGGTAAACGAAAACATTCGGACACCCGGCATTGCTGCCCCGCCCCCACCCTTGTGCAGTGGCCGGCGGGCAACATGGGCCGTTTTGAAGCGCAATACGGGCCGTTTTGAAGCGTGGAACAGGCCGTCTTGCATTCCAATACGGGCTGTTCTGCCGGCCAGCCCATGCGCTTCACCCAACCACCTCTGGCTCAGGCCATTGGCTATTTCAGGCAATATGGCTGTGGATTATGCATAAATGCAGCGAGCCACATAATGGCGTGATGATGCCGCGCGTGCAAAACCACGATGCGGCTCACGCCACGCCTCGACGCCAGACGCCGCACGGTTGGGTCAAGGGCCTGCCTGCACCGCTTTCAGCCGTATGCCTGTTGCGGGGAGCCACGACCATACACCACCGCCAGCAAACATCTGATTGGATGGCGGCAACCACCGGCCGTCAGCCCCAAGGCAGCCACGTGGGCGGCAGGCCGGGGCAGCACCATCACGGAAAACAGCAATGTAAACAGGCCTACAGGCCCTCAAATCCACAAACAAAAAAGCAGTGCGGCAATGCCGCACTGCTTTTCACGAGTCGTGGCGCAATGGCGCCGCAAAGCCCATCACTTAGCGTAGGCCACGCTGCGCGTCTCGCGTATGACGGTAATCTTAACCTGTCCGGGATAAGTCATTTCCGTCTGTATCTTGTTGGCAATCTCGCCCGAGAGTGCCTCTGTCTCGTTGTCGTCCATCTTGTCGGCACCAACGATGACGCGAAGCTCCCTACCCGCCTGTATGGCATAGGTCTTTGTAACGCCGGGATAGCTCATGGCAATGGCCTCGAGGTCGTTGAGGCGCTTGATATAAGCCTCTACTATCTCCCTGCGGGCACCCGGACGGGCACCGCTGATGGCGTCGCAAACCTGAACGATGGGCGCAAGCAGGGTGTTCATCTCGCACTCGTCGTGGTGGGCGGCAATGGCATTGCAGATATCGGGCTTCTCCTTATACTTCTCGGCAATCTTCGCCCCGTACAACGCATGGGGCAGTTCGCTCTCCTCGTCGGGCACCTTGCCTATGTCGTGCAGCAATCCCGCACGCTTGGCTTTCTTTGGGTTGAGCCCGAGTTCTGATGCCATCACGGCACACAGGTTGGCCGTCTCGCGGGCGTGCTGGAGCAGGTTCTGCCCGTAAGAGCTGCGGTATTTCATCTTTCCGATGATGCGTATCAACTCCGGGTGGAGCCCGTGTATGCCAAGGTCGATGGCAGTGCGCTTTCCGGTCTCAATGACCTCGTTTTCAAGTTGCTTCTTCACCTTCTGCACAACCTCCTCGATGCGGGCCGGATGGATGCGCCCGTCAGACACGAGCTGGTGCAGCGCAAGGCGGCATACCTCACGCCTGATGGGGTCGAAAGCGCTGATGACGATGGCCTCGGGGGTGTCGTCTACCACAATCTCCACCCCTGTGGCAGCCTCGAGCGCACGTATGTTGCGGCCTTCGCGGCCAATGATGCGGCCTTTAACCTCGTCGTTGTCTATATGGAATACGCTGACGCTGTTTTCAATGGCAGTCTCGGTGGCAACGCGCTGTATGGTCTGGATGACTATCTTGCGTGCCTGGGCGTTGGCATTAAGCTTTGCCTCGTCCATAATCTCATTTATATAGCTCTGTGCGTCGGTCTTTGCTTCGTCTTTCATGGCTTCCACAAGCCGTTGCTTAGCCTCGTCGGCGCTCAGTCCCGACAGCTCTTCGAGCTTGGCCCTCTCCTGCAACTGCATCTTCTCGAGTTCTTCATGGCGCATCTGTATCAACTTCTTTTCATTCTCTATGCGCACTTGCTGGTTGTCAAGGTCGTTCTTACGACGGCCCAATTCTTCTTGCCTCTGGTTGAGGGAAATCTCGCGCTGCTTCAGCTTGTTCTCGCTTTGCTGTATGTGCATGTTGCGCACCTGCACCTCCTTCTCCAGCTCGCTCTTCTTGTTAAGGAACTTCTCCTTGACCTCAAGCAGCTTTTTCTCTTTCATAACATTGGCCTCCTTCTCTGCGGCCTCCATCATCTCATTATATTTTCCCGTTAGTACATATCGGAAAACGAGATATCCGCCAACCCCACCAATCACCAATGCGGCGGCGCCGATAATTATTTCTATAATCATAAAGCTTAATATAAAGTTGTTAATATTCTCATCTTTTATCGCTAAGTGCATCCTCGATTTCAGCAGTCAGACGTGTGAGAATATCATTGTATGGCGCGGTGTCGTTCTTATAGCGCTCCTTTTGGTACTGAAGCGCTATATCAATAAGTGTCATGAGTGCTATCGTATGGTCGCCCTTATGGCCCTTGTACATCTGCGCATAGACATTGTAGCGGTCCGTAATGAGCTTAGCGGCAGCCCGATAGTACTCTTCCTCATCGCGGTCGACGACGACTTCCAACTCTTCGTCGTAGACGTGCAACCGTATATGTAGTTTATCTCTGTTCTGCTCTGCCATCAATCTCTATCTATTTCTGTTCAGACAAGATAGTGATGCATTTGTTAACATCCCTTATGAGCCTTGACAAACGGCCTTTGGTGACTTCGATGTCTTCGTCTGAAACCTCCAACATCTTCATCATCTTCAATGCTTCATATTCATCGCATTTCTGCTCCAGCTTCCCACGGAGGTCGCTTATCTCCCTCTCATTCTGGTCAACCATGGCATATAGCTCGTCGTTCTCCTGTTTCAGCCTGTTAAACTGAAGGAGCAAGTCCCGCACGCGGGTCTGGAATAATGCCAAAGTCTGTTCATCTGAAGCCATAGGCAACAAGTCTCTGAATACAAAGGTATTAAAATATCTTCAATTTGTTTGCAATATCACATCAGGGGAATGCTTTATTTAATGTTTTTTATCTATAATCATTTATCATCGCCCTTGGGCTGCGGCTCTTTTTTGGCCAGCATGACAACGTTATATACAAAGTCTGTCACCCAGCGCTGCGAGAAGCCCAGTCGGTGCGAATACTCACGCACAGACACAACGGCCTTCATCACACCGGGCTCCGTGAAGTTGTTCTTGTTGTATATGCTGTCGACGGTTTTCTCGGTCATCTTGTACAGCGCACCCTTGAAAACGCTGGGCAAACGCAGCTTGAACTTCATCAGGTTGCCCATGAGCATCATGAGATCCTGGGTGAAACCCTGGAACTGCACAAGGTATACCTGAACGTCTTGCAGCTTGCGGCACCTGCGGCGGACGCTCTGGTCAATCTCCTTGAAGAAGTCGTCGTCCATCGAATATATCTCTTTGAGCATTTTCTTGCAACGGGCCTTCTCGCCCACACCGAGGCGGTTGTTGACCGTCGGCACGTGGAGTGTGGTCTTGAACACACGCATGTCGGGAAGCATGGCAAGGTTGGTGATGCCGAGCTCAGAAGCTATAGCCGCCTGGAAATAAACACGGATGAGGGTCATGAAGTCTTCCATGCCGCCCACTTTCTTCTCTTCAGCATCCTTGTGACGAAACAATTTGGATAGTATATTCATAATAGTCAGTCTGTTACACCCCGAGAGCACGCCGCTGCGGCCTCATGCCAAGGCGGCCCCCAAAGGGGTGTTACTACATATCAATTATTTGTTTTGAGTGCAAAGTTACGTATTTTCTCGGACAAAGGAATGATTTTCAACACAAAATCCTTCCTAATAGGAGAAAAAAGATTACCTTTGCAGAAAATTCATAAACTGGAGTATATTATTCAAAATGAAAGGTATCGTATTAGCTGGAGGTAGCGGAACCAGGCTATACCCGATAACCAAGGGTATCAGCAAGCAGATGATTCCGATTTTCGACAAGCCAATGATATACTACCCAATCTCGGTTTTAATGCTCGCCGGGATTAAGGACATCTTGGTAATCAGCACGCCATACGACCTGCCGGGCTTCAAGCGGTTGCTTGGAACGGGCGAAGACATTGGTGTAAGGTTCGAATATGCAGAACAGCCATCGCCTGATGGACTTGCCCAAGCGTTCCTCATTGGCGAGGAATTCATAGGCGACGACGCAGTGTGCCTGGTGCTTGGCGACAACATCTTCTATGGAAGCGGATTCACAGGAATGCTGAGGCAAAGCGTAGAAAATGCCGAGGAGCACAACGAAGCAACTGTCTTCGGCTACTACGTCAACGACCCTGAGCGTTACGGGGTAGCCGAATTCGACAAGCATGGCAACTGCCTGAGCATCGAAGAAAAGCCGAAGAGCCCCAAATCAAACTACGCCGTGGTCGGTTTATATTTCTATCCGAACAGCGTTGTGGGCATTGCCAAGAGCATAAAGCCCAGCGAACGCGGCGAATTGGAAATCACTTCGGTAAACCAAGCCTACCTCGCACAGCAGAACCTCAAGGTGCAAACGCTACAAAGAGGGTTTGCATGGCTTGACACCGGCACCCACGACAGCCTCAGCGAAGCCAGCACATTCATCGAGGTAATAGAAAAACGCCAGGGCCTAAAGGTGGCCTGCCTGGAAGAGATTGCATACAACCAGGGATGGATAACAAGGGAACAGTTGCACGAACTGGCCAAGCCGATGGCCAAGAACAGTTACGGCCAATACTTATTGAAGCTATAGCGACCCAGCCGGACACCTCCAACTCTATCTACAATGCGCATATTATATCATACATAGCAACAACGAAATCCATTCAAAAACAAATTAATTACTGTTGATGGGAAACAATAATATAGAAACGAACAGCAACGCCGAGCAGCTTGCAGCCAACGAGTCTGAGTCTTCTTTCGACATCAAGGCAATATACACAATGTTCATCCTCAACTGGCAATGGTTTGCATTGTCGGTCATTGTGTGCTTATGCGTAGCCGTAGCATATCTCAGGTACAAGAGCCCGGTATACCAAGTGTCGGCAAAAGTGCTCATCAAAGACGACGAAACCAAGCAAGCCAGGGGTGGCAACCAGATGTTAGCCAACATGCAGGACTTCGGTTTCATCTCGAGCAGCAACGGCATTGACAACGAGGTCGAAATACTGCAAAGCCACATCTTGGCCCGCGAGGCAGTGAAAGACCTCAAGCTTTACACTGAATACAGGCTTGAAGGCAGCATCAAGGACAAGCTGATATACAAGACACAGCCCGTGAATGTGGATTTGGACACAGCCGCCCTAACCCGTATGGACAACCCCGACATACTGAGGAAGGTGCTCTATATAAAGATGAGAGTGTCTATGGCAGGCGGCAAGTTCAATGTCAAGGGAAAGGTGTTCACCAACGAGAGCACCAACAACGAGAAACCGTTCGAGGTCTCTTTCAATTCTCTGCCGGCCAAAGTCAAGACATATGCGGGCCTGCTAACATTCACACCGAACCTGCACGAGATACCTGAAGAGTCGAAGACCAACGACCTCATTGTGACAATAATGCCGCCGTCGACCGTTGCAGCCAACTACATCAGAACCATGAGCGTAGAGCCCACATCGAAGACAACGTCGATAGCTCTTGTCAGCATCAGCGACAAAGACGCAAGGAGGGCCGAAGACTTCCTCAGGCAACTGGTGATATGCTACAACAGGCAGGCCAACGCCGACAAGAACGAGATAGCCATCAAGACGGAACAATTTATCAACGAGCGTCTTGAGAAAATAAACACAGAGCTTGGAACTACCGAAGGCGACCTGGAAAGCTACAAGAGAAAGCACAACCTCACGCAGCTGAGCCTCGACGCCACCGAGACCCTTACCCAGTCAAGCCAGTACGCATCAAAGCTGTCGGAGGCAAAGTCGCAGATAGAACTGCTCAATTACCTCCGGGAGTACATAGACAACCCGAGCAACAAATATGAAATAATACCGTCCAACATCGGGCTTGAAGACCCGGCGTCGACGGCACTCATCACACAGTTCAACCAGTCGGTGCTCGAAAGGAACAGGCTGCTGCAGTCTGCATCGGAGATTGCACCGCAGGTAATGGCACTGACCAACACCCTCAACGAACTGCAATCAAGCCTCCGCACGGCCCTGCTCCAAGCACGCCGCAGCGCCGACATCAAGTTGCAAGGCATCGAGAAACAATACAACCTGTACCAAAACAGGATTGCAAGCACCCCTGAGCAGGAGCGCATACTGACGCAGATTGGCCGCCAGCAGGAAGTAAAGTCGGGCCTGTACCTCATGCTTCTGCAAAAGCGAGAGGAGAACTCGATATCCCTCGCCGCCACAGCCGACAAGGGAACCATGATTGACGACCCGATATTCGGAGGCAAAGTGAGCCCCAAGGGAAGCGTAATACTGTTGGCTGCACTGGTGATTGGCATCGGCATACCGTTCGCCATACTATACATACTGCAACTAATGAGATACAAGATTGAGGGCCACGACGACGTGGTCAAGCTCACAAGCCTTCCCGTAATTGCAGATGTGGCAGTGGCAAGCGAAAGCGCGAAGAGCGCGGCAGGTATCGTTGTGCACGAGAACAAGAACGACCAGATTGACGAGATATTCCGATCTATGCGCACGAACATACAGTTCATGCTCAAGGACAGCCAGAAAGTGATAATGTTCACGTCGTCGACATCGGGCGAGGGAAAGACGTTCAACGCCGCAAACATAGCAGTAAGCTTTGCCCTGCTCGGCAAGAAGGTAATACTGATTGGCCTGGACATCAGAAAGCCCGCGCTCGGACGGCTCTTCGGCCTCTCCGACAGAAACCGCGGAGTAACCCCGTTGCTGACAAAAGAAACGATAACACCGGCCGACATAACCAGCCAGATACAGCCGTCGGGTGTCAACCCCAAGCTCGACCTGATGCTGGCCGGGCCCATCCCTCCCAACCCGACGGAGCTGCTGGCAAGAGAGAACCTCGGAGTAATCATCGAGCACCTGAAGAAAGAATACGACTACATAATACTCGACACAGCCCCTATCGGACTCGTGACAGACACGTTCCAAATCGGCAAGCTGGCAGATGTGTCAATCATCGTATGCCGTGCCGACTATACGGCAAAGTCGTCTTTCGGCCCAATCAACGAGCTCGCCAAGGAGAAAAAGCTGCCTAACATGTGCATTGTGCTCAACGGAGTAGACCTCTCAAAGAAGAAGTATGGCTACTACTACGGCTACGGCAAGTATGGCAAATACGGGCGTTACGGTCACTACGGGCGCTACGGCACCTATGGCAACTACGCCAACAGCCACTATGGCAACAAAGAAGACAACTCGATAAAAACAAGGTAAAAGCGACATGACGATTGCAGTAGACTTTGACGGAACCATCGTCGAGCACAAATACCCGGAGATAGGCAACGAGATTCCATTCGCCACCGACACGCTCAAAATGCTTATCAAAGACAGACACAGGCTGATACTGTGGAGCGTGCGCGAAGGGGAGCTGCTCAACGACGCCATCGAATGGTGCAGGGAGCGCGGTGTTGAGTTCTGGGCAACCAACCGCGACTACCCCGAAGAGACTGAAAGCAACAACCAGCATTTCAGCCGTAAGCTCAAGGCCGACATGTTCATCGACGACCGCAACCTCGGAGGACTGCCCGACTGGGGCACTATCTACCGCATGATAAAGCAGAACAAGACATGGAACGACTTGCTTGCCGAGGCTGAAAACGGGAGTCTTGACAATCCGTACATGCATGATCGAGGTAACGGCACTAAAAAGAAAAGGTGGTGGCTGTTTGGCAAATAAAACGTCACAAAGCATAGAATGATGTTTGCGGCAATTGGTTCAGCGACTTGGAACCATTGCCGCAAACGTTTTTTTAATGCCAATCGGCCGTTTGGCCACAAAAAGATTTCATCATGCTGCTGTGCTGATTGCCCGGCGCTGTTGGCCAAGGCATGCCGGACTACAACCTGACGCAACGACGGGCATGATGCCCTTGCGAGGATGGAAAAGCTTGGCGGGCGAGGAATTAACTTCTAAACAAACATCAAACTGCTAAATTTCAGAACCAGATTTAACACCATTCGGTCATTAGAGCCATAAGTGGCTATGAACAGCTTCTATTCAAAATAGCCCCTCGCTCCTGGTAGAAGTGCAGCTGGCCTGGTTGAGACAAAGCAGCCACAAGGTGCCGACAGCAGCAACAAAGTATACAGAAAGCCCAAAAAAGCAACCAAAGCACAGCCACAACTGTGGTGATTATCTATTGTGATTAAACCCACGACATGCTGCAAACCACACGCAGTACAACCGTATTCTCTTAGTCGCCTTTGCAGTAGAGAGGGCTTTTTGCATTCCAAAAAAGCACTATTGTCTCAACCGGCATGCCCAGATATTGCCATTATGCCGCATAGTGTTAGCATCGAAAACAAAATCCATATTCCCAGACGCATGCAACATCACCGTGGCAGGCTGCCTGCTGTGGCGTGGCCTCAGGCTGCTACGCATAAGGCGAGGGCTGAAATTTGTTTGCACTGCAATGTGGATGCGTAGATGCAAAAACCGAATTGCGATTTTGGTTGAATGCATGTTCGCTCTGTTTCGCACGCCGATTTACAACGGAACCAGCCATCCATGCCTGTAAACAGACAATAGCCGTCGAAATCACGACAATAAATGTCTGCCGATAAAATCAAAACGAAATCAAAATATCGCCGCGGAATGAAGAACAAAACCTGCGGTGAGCCAACCATCTGACTGTCAGCGTGTTGGAAAACAACAACAAAGCGTTTGCAAAAAGCCCCGTTTTGGTCGGCAAAACGTGCCGTTTCAAAGTGCAAAACGGCACGTTCTACGACGCAAAACGGCATGTATTGACATCCGTCAAGCAGTGAGCCGACAATTTGACGCGTTTAGTTCAATCAACTACCGGCTTGCTGTGCACCTTCGATTGCCCTGCTTGCGCAAGGCTTAAAGCATGGTTGCCACACATGGCAAAAAGCCTCAGAACATGGCAACAAACAATTTGCACTACAATACTTTGCAATCATTGTGGCTTAAACTGCCGATTTTTGGAAAACTCAACGGCCCAACATGGCAGGCATAACACAGAGTGCCGGTTTCGGCGACGGCAGTGCGCGCACCGTAAAAACTCGCATAGCGCTCCCCGGCGTGCTATTCGTGCAACCGTTTACAAACAATGGTCAAGCGCCAATCACAATGCACCAGCCATTCGGCATATATATTAAAATACACCTGTGCGACCAAGCCCTAGGCAAGAGCGAGCGTGTTTCAAAGCGAAAAAATCTAAAAATAAAAACACTGAAGACATACAAATTCCACGCCAATAATTTGGTTGAAAGAATTATTTTATATACTTTTGCAATATAAAATAAACATTCCAATAACAATTAATCAAAACTGTTAAGCCTATCGACGAGACATTTACTTAATCAACAAAAGACAATTAAGTATGAAGAAATTCGGAAGTATGACCGACGAAGAGTTGGCATTACTGTACGTTGAGGGAGATAACAGAGCCTTTGATGAGTTATTGTCACGAAATCAAACAAAGCTCTTTACTTATATAATGTTCGTAGTGCGCGACCAGGAGACGGCCAACGACATTTTCCAAGACACTTTTGTCAAGGTCATAATGAAGCTGCAGGAAGGAAAGTATACCGACTCCGGCAAGTTCTCATTCTGGGTTACGCGCATTGCCCACAACGTCATCATGGACTGGTATCGCCAGAACAAGAATGAGCACATAGTGGAAATGGCAGAAGACAATGACCTGACAAACCTCAAAAGTGCCTCTGTCATGGACATCTGCCGTGAAGACGAGATTGTCAGCGAGCAGGTTCACTCCGACGTGCGCCGCATGATGAACGCCTTGCCTGCCCCACAGCGCGAAGTGGTATACATGCGCTTCTATCAAGGCTTGTCGTTCAAGGAGATTGCCGATATTACCGGCGTGAGCATCAACACGTCGCTAGGCCGCATGCGCTACGCCATAATCAACCTGAGACGCATGGCCCGCGAGCACGACATAATGCTCAGCATCGGGGCCTGAGCATTATGTAAAGCAGTCTGCCTGAATCACTCCTAATACACCGAAAAGTTCATCCACACAAGCTCTCACCACCGGGGTTGTGAGCAGCCATGTTGCGTTCGACCGTCATCCTGCTGCCGTTGGCATAACAGTAAGCGCAAAGATGGCCGCAAGTGGAATACATGCCGATGTCCTTGCTTACCATGCACCCACACGCCTTGCGCTGCCCCCTGTCCTTTAGACTGCGCCTGGCCATGGGCATGACCGGCATGTGGCCGCCTGCACCTGGCAGCGGCAGTTTCCCGGAATGCAGATAATAAACCAACTCGGGGTCGTTGCCGAAGAGCCGCTCTATCAGCGTGCCGTCGATACAACAGTTGTGAGAGATGCCGTATGCCCCGAAGTCATCTTCTTCGGCGCACGTAGCCAAATCAATTTTCCATCCATCCGAAGCCCACCTGTCGCACATACGGGCCAAACCGACAGCCAACTCCAAACGCTGCCCGGCCGACGGTTCGGCCGACGTCACGCCCGCCTGTGCAAACAAGCTGCACGAGGCACGCAGATTGGAAGCAACGCGCCGATAGGCACCCACGTCGACATAGCTGAACACGAGCTTCTCTGTGCATCCCCTCATCATGTTACCCAACCGCCAGACACGGGCCAGCAAATCATGCGGTGTCAACGATGGCGTGAGCAGCATCGGGTCGAAACGCCACACCACCCTGCCGGCGCCAATCATTGCAGCCAGCCTCCGGGCGGTGTCGACCCTACAGCCGAGCGATGGCACTCGTGGCTCCAAGCCCTCTTGCTCATAGTCGTTGATGGTAAACTGAAAGTAATAGTGGATGCGTTTACGGTCGAGTATGTGCAGATATGGCATAATCGGTGCAGGGTTTTTCGTCCAAAACACTATAACCTTACACCGCAAAAACGATACGTACACTTTACGTTTGCTGAACGGATTCACCCACACACAGTAGCCACGCTCCAGCCTGCGGAAGAACCATTCGGCATAGAATGCCGGTATGTCGGTGGCCCTGCTGGCCGATATAACCACAGGGGCAACGGCCTCGACCCGCTCTCCAGAATCGGTTGTTATCACTACTCTATCCATGCACTTGCGCCAAACGAGGCTTTATATTAAACAACATGAAAACCTATGAGTGACCATTTGCCCCCGGCTCGTGTGCCATCCGAACAAACGAAAGTACAACACACGCATGCCATCCGGGACTAAGCCATTGCCAAGGAATTGGCAAAAGCGGCTCCTACCGCTACGACGGAACAAGCCCAAAGGCCATGCCCGACAACCGGATGGGGCACATACCGTGACGCAAACCCACAGTCATGACCCAGCAACAATGACACCACCATTCACTTACAGGCCTAAAACAAAACAGCCGCAAGCGTCTGTTCTTGCGGCTGACTGTAACTGATTGGTTGCTCAAACCGTACGCCCGAGGTTGCGCAAATGCCTTATTGCCTCCTCGGGATGCGGGCTCTTGAACACGTAGCTGCCGCTGACAAGCACGTCGACACCTGCTTCCACAAGCCTCGGGGCTGTCTCGGCCTGCACCCCTCCGTCAACTTCTATGAGGGCGTGAGAGCCACTCTCGGCTATCATACGGCGCAGCCTGCCCACCTTGTCGATGGTGTTTTCAATGAAATCCTGCCCGCCGAAGCCCGGGTTAACGCTCATGAGCAACACCATGTCGAGCTGCCCGATAATGTCTTCAAGCATAACCACCGGCGTCGTAGGGTTGAGAGTGACGCCGGCCTTCATCCCCGCATCGTGTATCTCCTGCACGGTGCGGTGCAGATGGGTGCATGCCTCATAGTGGACATTCATCATCATGGCACCCAGGCGTGCCGTCTGGCGGATGTAGTTCTCGGGGTGCACAATCATGAAATGCACGTCGAGGGGCTTTGTGCAAGCCCTTGCCACCGCCTCGATGACGGGAAAGCCAAACGAAATGTTGGGCACAAACACGCCGTCCATCACGTCGAGATGAAGCCAGTCGGCCTCACTGCGGTTAATCATCTCTATCTCGCTGTCGAGCCGCAAGAAGTCGGCTGCAAGCAGCGATGGTGAAACCATTGCCATATATCGCTCAATTCAGGCAGAAAGACACAGTCGTCCCGTCTGCCATTTTTATTATTCTGTAAGTGTAAGCTATCTTCTTAATGATATCCAGCGTGCGTTCGTTGGGATTCATTCCTTCCTGTGTAAAATGCATCATAGGCTCCTTTCTTATTGTACTTGCTTACTTTACAAACGGCAGAAGCCATGATTTATTATGTCTGCACACAGATTTTATTCCACCCGGCAACCGTCGATGTTTTTCATTCCGTTGAGAAAGTCGGCCGAAGCCATGCGTTTCTTACCCGCAACCTGCATCTGATCCACCACGACAGCCTCGCCTCCGGCCGTAGTGACGGCCAGTTTTCGCCCGCAACGGAACAATTGCCCGGGTTCGCCCTGCCCCTTTACTATCTCGGCATCGGTGGAATACACTTTCATCACCGAGCGTTTTCCGTCGGCAGTCACGAGTGTTGTCCATGCACCGGGATGCGGACTGAGGCCTCGCACGAAGTTGCGCACACCGGCAGCCGTCTTTCGCCAGTCAATAAGGCATGTCTCCTTGAATATCTTCGGGGCCGCGTGCAGCACCTCGCCCGGCTGTTGCAGTCCGTCTTGCGGCAAAGCCTCGGGATGCCCCCCGGCAGCCACAATTGCCTCGAGCGTACGCAGGCACACGCCGGCACCGAGGTGCATGAGCCCGTCGTAGACGTCGCCGGCGTCGTACTCAGGCTTTATGTCAAACGGCTCGCGCATAATCACGCGGCCGGTATCGATGTCGTGGTCAAGGAAAAACGTGGTCACGCCGGTACGGGTCTCACCGTTTATCACGGCCCAGTTTATCGGAGCGGCCCCTCTATACTGCGGAAGGAGGGCTGCATGCACGTTGAACGTTCCGTATTCGGGCATGTCCCACACAACCTCGGGCAGCATCCTGAAAGCCACCACCACCTGAAGGTTAGCCCGGAAAGAGCGCAGCTGCTCAACAAAACCAGGGTCTTTCATCTTCACCGGCTGCAACACAGGCAGCCCGAGCGAACAGGCATACTGCTTAACAGCCGACGGCTGAAGCACGCTGCCGTGGCGTCCCACGGGCTTGTCGGGCTGGGTCACCACCGCCACCACGTTGTAACCGCCTTCAACCAAGGCCCTGAGAGTAGCGACGGCAAACTCCGGCGTGCCCATGAAAACTATCCTCAAATCGTCTTTTGTCATAATGGTCTGTTGGTTATGATGTCAATCTTCACTCATGTCGGCCACCATCTTGCGATACATGCCATACATGCGCTGCCTCGAGATGTAGCCCTTCAGATGGCCGTCGGCGTCGAGCACTGGCAACCAGTCGGCATGTGTGCGGTCGAAAACCTGCATGACCTCGGTCATAGGCTCGTCGTCGCGCAGCGTAGCCGCGGGCGGTGTCATGAGCTGGCTTGCCGTGAAATGGTGGTACAATTCAATGCGGAACACCACATGCCTTATCTTCGTTATGTATATCTCGCCGAGCAGATTGCCGGCTGCATCAAGCACCGGCAGGAAGATGTTGCGGCTCCGGCTTATCTTGTGCACAATGGTGCCGAGCTCCATGTCGGGCGACACGGGCGTATAGTCGCGGTCAATCACGCTGTCGAGGCTCATCAGAGTGAGCACTGCATGGTCGGTATGGTGGGTGATGAGCTTGCCCTCCCTGGCCAGCCGCATGCCGTAGATGCTGTGTGGCTCGAATATGATTATGGTCAGATAAGAGCATACGCTCACTATCATCAGCGGCAGGAAGAGCGCGTAGCCACCCGTTATCTCGGCGATGAGGAATATGCCCGTTAACGGGGCGTGCATCACGCCAGACATCACGCCGGCCATGCCGAGCAGGGCGAAATTCTTTTCCGGCACATAGACCCCCACCTCATACATGTTCCAAAGCCTGGCAAACAGGAAGCCGCCGAAGCAGCCCACAAACAGGCTCGGGGCAAAAGTTCCGCCACATCCGCCCCCTCCGTTTGTGGCCGAAGTGGCAAACACCTTGGTAATGACCACCAGGAAGACGTAGATGACGAGCAGGCTGCCATGGCCGGAGAAAAGCGAATTGTGCATGATGCCGTTCCAGTCGGCCTCCGTACTGCCGTTGAGCAGCTGGTTGATGTCATGATATCCCTCGCCGTAGAGCGATGGGAAGAGGAATATGAGCATGCTGAGCATGCTCCCGCCGATTACCAGTTTGAAGTAAGGCTTGTCCTTGAAGCGCGAGAACATGTCCTCGCACAGCGTCATGGCCCTTATGAAATACAGGCTCAGCAGGCCGCAGGTGACGCCGAGCAGAATGTTGGCAGGCACCCGTTCTACCGTCCACGCTGCATCGAGGTGGAACGTGAACAACGACGTCGAGCCGCTGAAGATGTATGTAAAGCATGTCGCGGTGACGCAGGATATCAGTATCGGCAGGAGCGAAGCCATGGTAAGGTCAATCATGAGCACCTCGAGGGTGAACACGAGCCCCGCTATGGGTGCCTTGAATATGCCGGCTATGGCACCGGCAGCACCGCAGCCAACAAGCAACACGAGCGTACGGTTGTCCATCCTGAACAGCTTGCCCAGGTTTGAGCCTATGGCCGAGCCCGTCAATACGATGGGCGCCTCGGCACCTACTGAGCCGCCGAAGCCGATGGTGATGGCCGAGGCCAGCACCGACGACCAGCAGTTGTGGCCGCGCAGGCGGCTCCGCTTGCTGCTTATGGCATAGAGTATGCGCGTAATGCCGTGGCTGATATTGTCTTTTACGACATACTTCACGAAGAGCCCCGTGAGGTATATGCCCACCACGGGATATACCAGGTAGAGCCAGTTGGCCGTCTTCTCGTTGAACGAGCTTGTGAGCAACAGGGCTATCTGGGCTATGATCCAGTGTAGCGTAAACGCCGCCACGGCACAGAAGAAGCCAACGGCAAAGGCCAGCATGAGCACAAAGGTGCGCTCGCTGATGTGCTTCTCACGCCAGTCCAGCAGCTGCTCAAACCACGATTGCCCCGCGGCGGGCGCCGACAGCCCTATCATTGGCGTATAATTTCGACCTCACCGTTAACCCTAAGGCGCACAATGCTCGACGGCTTGTGCGGCTTGTGCTCCTGACGGCGGCTCCAGCACACGTAGTCGACGGCATCGAGCAATTCCTGCGCGATGTCGCAATAGTTCTGGGCTGCCGGTTGGCCGGAAATGTTGGCCGACGTAGAGACCACGGCTTTCTGGAAACGGTAGCACAGTTCTTTTGAGAACGGCTCGTTGGTTATGCGCAGCGCGATGCTTCCATCATCGGCTATGAGGTTTGGCGCAAGGCCGGTGGCACCGTCAAGTATCACCGTGAGCGGATTCTCGGCGCAGTCTATGAGCTGCCATGCCACGTCGGGCACGTTGCGCACGTAGCGCTGCAGGCGGGCATCGCTGTCTACGAGGCATATCAACGCCTTCGAGTCGTCACGCTGCTTTATCTTGTATACCTTGGCCACGGCCTCGGGGTTGGTGGCGTCACAGCCTATTCCCCACACGGTGTCGGTGGGATACAGTATCACGCCGCCATTCCTCATGGTCTCTATGGCGCGCCTTATGTCTTCTTCTCTTGTCATCTCTTTTCTATTTACTCACAATTTATTGCTGCAGGCATCGCCCGTTGCGGGGTTCCGGCAAGCAACTCGTTTTGTAATCAATTTTACCAAAGCAGCCATCAGCCTGACTGTCAGCATGTTGCGATATGGCCCGTTTTGCCTTTCAAAACGGCTCGTACCACAGTGCCAAACGGCCCGTATTGCACGGTCGGAAGGCATGTTTCGCGCACTGTGGCCGCCATCGTGGCCGGCCGAACCGAACGGCGTAATGATTTTTCGCCGCCGGCATGAGCATGCCTTTTCTGGCCCGTGGCTAAAGCCAATGCACCGCCGGCCACTGCCGGCCGACCGTCAGAACTCGCTGGTGGTGTGAAACTTTATGTGCTTGAAGTCTTCCTGTGCCATGCTGAGCACGTAGCCGCTGTCGGCAAGGAACACGTCGCGGCCCTCCTTGTCCTTGGCCATGTACTGATACTTGCGCTTCTTGAAGTTGGCAAGCTCGGCCTCATCGTCGCTCTCTATCCAGCATGCCTTGTACAGATGCACGGGCTCCCAGCGGCACTTGGCGTTATACTCGTTTTCAAGCCTGTACTGTATAACCTCAAACTGGAGCTGCCCCACGGTGCCAATAATCTTGCGCCCGTTGAACTGGTTGACGAAAAGCTGGGCCACACCCTCGTCCATCAGCTGGTCGATGCCTTTCTGAAGCTGCTTCGACTTCATCGGGTCGGCATTCTCTATGTACTTGAACATCTCGGGCGAGAAGCTCGGCAAGCCTCTGAAATGCAGTTGCTCGCCGTCGGTCAGCGTGTCGCCAATCTTGAATATGCCGTTGTCGGGCAGTCCTACGATGTCTCCCGGGTATGCCTCGTCGATTGTGCTCTTGCGCTGCGCCATGAACTGCGTTGGCGAAGAGAAGCGCACCGTCTTGCCCAACCTGACGTGCAGGTAAGGCTGGTTGCGCACAAACTTTCCGCTGCACACCTTGCAGAAGGCTATGCATGAGCGGTGGTTAGGGTCTATGTTGGCTGTTATCTTGAATATGAAGCCCGTAAACTTGGGTTCGTCGGGGCTCACCATGCGTTCTTCGGCCTTCGTCGGGCGTGGGCTCGGGGCTATCTTGACAAAGCAATTGAGCAGTTCCTGCACTCCGAAATTATTGAGCGCAGAGCCAAAGAACACGGGTGCCACCGTGGCATCCCTATAGTCGTCGACATTGAACTCGGGGTAAACGCCGTCGACCAGCTCCAAGTCGTCGCGCAATTTCGATGCATTGTCGGCTCCCACCCGCTCGTCAAGCTCGCTGCTGTCTATGTCTACCTCGACCTTGTCGGTCACCCTCTGCTTGTCGGGCGTAAACAGGTCGAGCTTGCCTTCATATATATTGTACACCCCCTTGAAGCGCGCGCCTTGGTTGATGGGCCACGACAGCGGCCTCACCTTAATCTGGAGCTCCTGCTCAAGCTCGTCGAGCAGGTCGAAAGGGTCGCGCCCCTCGCGGTCCATCTTGTTGACGAAAATAATTACGGGCGTGTTCCTCATGCGGCAAACGTTCATCAGTTTGCGCGTCTGAGTCTCAACTCCCTTGGCGCTGTCCACCACTATGATGGCCGAGTCGACGGCGGTCAGGGTGCGATATGTGTCTTCGGCAAAGTCCTGGTGGCCCGGGGTGTCGAGTATGTTCACCTTGTATCCCTCGTAATCAAACTCCATCACCGATGTCGACACGGATATTCCGCGCTGTTTCTCGATGTCCATCCAGTCGGAAGTTGCCGTCTTCCTTATCTTGTTGCTCTTCACTGCACCGGCCACCTGTATCTGTCCGCCGAAGAGCAGGAACTTCTCCGTTAGTGTTGTCTTACCCGCATCGGGGTGCGAGATTATCGCAAATGTTCGTCTTCTTTCTATCTCGTTGTTCATATATCTGATGTTCTCGTAAAATCATGTCTACATCGCCGGCCTCATGAAAAGGCCCCAAGCCTGCCCTGCCACAGCCAATGCCCGCGGCACCGCCACAGCAGCCTTGCCGCATTCGGAGCACGCCGGCACTCCTGCCGGCCGCCAGCGCCCACGCCCGGGGCGCCATCTGCCATCACTGAGCCATCAGCCTGGCCATGCAGTCGCCAAGGCTTTCTTCCCAATGGGGAATCTCTATGCCGTACGTCTCCTTGATTTTTGTCTTGTCGAGCACGCTGTAGTGCGGCCTGTTGGCCGGCGTGGGATACTCTGACGTGTGCAACGGGCGCACATGGCACGTGCCAATCCCGGCCATGCGGTGAACGGCCTTGGCGAAGTCATACCAGCTGCACACGCCCTCGTTCGAGAAATGGTAGACTCCGGGCACGATGCCCTTGTTCACCGCAGCCATTATCGCCACGGCCAGGTCGCGTGCATACGTGGGCGTGCCAATCTGGTCGAAGACCACCCCAAGCTCCTTTTTCTCGCGGCCGAGGCGCATCATCGTCTTTACGAAATTGTTGCCAAATGACGAATAAAGCCATGCCGTGCGCACAATCATCGTGCGCCGGCAGAACTTGACCACGGCCAGTTCGCCGGCCAGCTTGGTGCTTCCGTACACACTGTCGGGCGAAGGCGTGTCGGTTTCGACGTACGGCGTGTGTGCCTTTCCGTCGAAAACATAGTCTGTCGACACCTGCACCATCGCCCCGCCCCGCCTCTCGACAGCAGCGGCGAGGTAGGCCGGGGCCACCGTGTTGAGCGTGGTGCATAGCTCGCGGTCGCTTTCGGCGCGGTCGACGGCTGTGTAAGCCGCGCAGTTAACGATGCAGTCAATCTCATGGTCGGCCACGAAGCGGTCGACAGCGGCCTGGTCGGTGATGTCGAGCTGGCTCACGTCGGTATTGAAAAAGACATGTTGCCCATTGTCTTTTTCCAACAGTTGCATCTCATTTCCCAGCTGCCCGTTGCAGCCTGTGACAAGTATGTTCATCCGTCTCTATGTCTTATATCGTGTAACAATAACCATTGCGTTGCGTGCCGGTCAGAACTCGAGCGGTTCCTCGCGGTCTTTCAGGTAATAGTCGTTGAGCATCCCTACAAGCGTCGATATCTCTTTCACGGCGTGCTCCGTGTCGGGGCTTATCGGCTTCTTGGCCAGCCGGAGCATCATGACGCCGTAAAGAGAGTTGAAGCACGTCTCAACCTCATTCTCGTCTTTGCTCGCCCCGCGGGTGCGCAACTCGACTATGAACGGCAATACCTTGTAATACTCGCTGTTGTAGAAAGGGTATCTGGGGCTCTGCAGCAGCTGGGCATGCAGTTCGGCCAGCTGTTGCATGGTCACCTTGTTTATCTGCAAGTGCCCTTTCTCGCGGCATCCTTCCTGGTTCATCATCCTTATGAGGTTGCCAAACCAGTCGGCCTCTTCCTCCTTCTGCTCGTCGGTATAGTCGAAACGGTCGATATACTCGCGCCTTATCCTTGAGAGCGAGCATCCGAATGCCCTTATCGTATCTTCTATCTGCCACATGTAGAGCAGATACTCGGCTATGTTCTTTTTCCTTAATTGCTGTGCTATGAACATGATTCGTCAGAAAAACCTGTATATGTTGGTCACTGTCCCGAACACCATGATGACCGAACAAATCATCACCACGGCCCCGATGACCTGATTAATCAGCTTGATGCCGTTGTCGTCGAACTTCCCCCGTATCTTGTCGATGAGCCAAGTCAGGCCAAACCACCACAGCATGGCACCCCCGAATATGCTCAGGAAGCCCACGCACATCTCGAAAGGATGGTCTGGCAGCACAAAGGCGAACTGTGCGTAACAGGCCAGGAAGAGGAAGATGATGAGCGGGTTGGAGAACGTCACGAGGAAAGCCGTTATGCCGTTGTGCAGCAGCGAGCCTTTCTTGGTGCCCGAATGGTGCATGTTGCGCGTCGGGTCGGTACGGTAGGTGTACACCCCGAAGGCAAAGAGGAGCACGCTGCCCACTATCTGTAAGTACAGCTTGTTCTCCGGGTCGTTGACGAAATCCATCACCAGGCTCATGCCCAGCCCCGTTATCCCGGCGTAGATGATGTCGCTCAAGGCTGCGCCCACTCCTGTGACGAAGCCATACCAACGGCCTTTGTTGAGCGTGCGCTGCACACAGAGCACCCCCACCGGCCCCATCGGCGCCGACGCAATCATCCCTATAAGGATTCCCTTGAAGATGAAATTCAATATGTCTATATGTATAGGAAACGGCATAACGAATGCAAAATTGCTAAAAATAAACGAAATGAGCAAGTTTTTCAGGCTAAATGTTTGGCCTGTCATGGTTTTTGCATAACTTTGTCTTCGCAACTAACAACACCCATAAATAAAAACCATAGTATGAATATGGACATACAACAAAGCATCAAACCGTACGTCATAGGCCTCGACCTGGGAGGCACCAATGCTGTGTTCGGCATTGTAGACAGTCACGGTTACATAAAAGCCACAACGGCTATAAAGACCCAGGCCTACAAAAGTGCAGAGGATTTTGTGAAGAGTGCCACCGACTCACTGCAGATAATAATCGAGCAGGTGGGCGGCATAAGCAAGATCAAGGGCATGGGCATTGGCGCTCCCAACGGCAATTTCTACAGCGGGACGATAGAGCGCGCCCCAAACATCTCGTGGGGCAAGGGCGTGGTTCCGCTGGCCGACATGTTCGCCCAGGCCATAGGCATACCCGTCGCGCTCACTAACGACGCCAACGCCGCGGCGCTCGGAGAGATGACCTACGGCGTGGCAAAGGGCATGAAGAACTTTATCATGCTCACTCTGGGCACGGGCGTGGGCTCAGGCATCGTGGTCAACGGGCAGCTGGTGTACGGCAGCGACGGCTTCGCCGGCGAGCTGGGCCACGTGATAATGGTGCGCGAGGGCGGCAGGCTGTGCGGATGCGGACGCCACGGTTGCCTCGAGGCATACTGCTCGGCCACCGGTGTGGCCCGCACGGCACGCGAAATGCTGGCCAACACCAACGAGCCTTCGATACTGAGGGAGATGAATGCCGAAGACATAACGTCGCTCGACATCAGCATAGCCGCAGGCAAGGGCGACAAGATGGCCAAAGACATATTCGAGTTTACGGGCAAGATGCTGGGCCAGGCCTGCGCCGACTTCGCCACATTCAGCAGTCCCGAGGCCTTCGTGTTCTTCGGGGGGCTGGTCAAGGCCGGCGAACTGATAATGGATCCCATACGGCGCGCCTACGACGAAAGCGTGCTGCCCATATTCCAAGGCAAGGCCAAGTTCCTGGTGAGCAGCCTCGACGGTGCATCGGCGGCTGTGCTGGGCGCCAGCGCCATAGGTTGGGACATCAACCAGCAATGACCGCCACAGGCCCCTGCCGCCTGCAGGGGGCAGGGCAAGACAACAACAACCATAAGGGCGAGGGCTCTCTCATGGCGCTTCACATTGCCGCCACCATGGCAACGGAAGCACGTGGCGAGAGCCCTCGCCATGTTAATTTGGGTTAACGCAACCACAAATTCACAGCATTTAACCACCTTGATACATTATTTATCTGTAACTTTGCACGCGTTGAGGTTCGCGCAACTGCGATTAAAAGGGAATGGAGGTGCAAATCCCCAACTGTCCCGCAGCTGTAAGTTCCTTTATTACCCACGGGCATTTCAGTCCACTGCTCAGGCCTAACGCAGGCCGGGCGGGAAGGCGCCCGGGGTGGAACGAAGTCAGAAGACCTGCCACAACAGCCGCAAAGGCGGCAATGGGCCAAAGTTCCTCGGAGCAAGGATCATGAGGCATCAGCACAACTTAATACCCCGACAAAGGCGTCACGGCGCCCCATCATGCCCTCCAGACGAAGTGCAAAGCCACTGGCGTTGTTGGCGCCATCTGTGTTCAGATAAAATTATGTGCATTATTATATAAGTTAGTTTGAAAGTTGTCCGACCGTGAGGCCGGGCAACTTTTGTCTTTCCAAATGCCTGTCACGGACAGTGGCAAGCAATCCCCATGTCAACATTTTTGGTAAAAAACAGCCCCGTCTGCACCATATCAAACAGCCCGTTGGCCGGGGCCATTTTGCCAAAAAGCCAGACTAACATCCCTGCCAAGGACGCACGTCGGCCGCCATCGGGCCCCATTTTGCCGAAAAACCTGGCTTGAACCACCCCGCCGAACGCCATTGCATACTGCAAGATGGCATGTTTGGAAGGCTGGAACGGCCCATTCGGGCTTCTAAAACGGGCTGTTTGACAACACCGCTGGGCGCCAGAGGGAGCGCAACCCCGCCCCACCGGCCGCAACGGCCAGAAAGTCAACACTTTAACCTAACTCTCCTGAGATTGCAGAATTTGCCGCCGAGACCTACCGACGCGCCGCCACAGCCATTCTCAAGCAACTGTTTGTCAACAAAATTTGCACTCTGCCGACCGCCATTACCACCCCACCGCACGCCAACGGAAACGCTACCTATACGCAGGGAAAACAAAAGGTTGGCGCAGGACGCGCCAACCTGGATGCTTATAGATAAGGTCATCAACAATGGCTGATAGAACTTACCGATGGCAAATATAAGCATTTTCCAACTAAACTGCAAATTTTTAAAGCAAAAAATGAATAACATCTTTGCATAATGCCATTTTTTCTGTAAATTTGTGGCAATATATTTAAAATGCAAATGCCCATGAATGCCAACAAGACATTACTGACAGCAGCAATGGTCATGTCGCTCTTTGCAACGATGTCGTGCACAAACACGACTGGCACAAAAGACAACAACAAACCTGAAACAAGCATTAACCGAGAAGCAAGGCAAGCAGAAGGGACCGACGAATTGATAAGGCAGCGCTATGACGGATGCCGCATACTCGACCACGACTATGACAACGGCTACCTTGAAGTGAAGATTGTGCACGATGGCACGGAGAAGGTTGCGCTCTTCGACGGCAGCAGCCGCTGGGTGCGCACGCTGTGGGAAACAAGGCGCGAAAGGCTGCCGGAAAGCGTAATCGAAGCCATCGGGCAAGAAGGCTTGGCCTACGAAGACATTGACGACAACGACAACAAGGTGGTCGACTCGCCCGGCGGACTACTATACGCCGTGCAGGCAAGGCGCCACAACGACGACTTCATATTCCTTGTGTCGCCCGACGGCAAAATAATGTCGACGCTCACGGCCGACGAATGGAACGACGGACGAACATACGACACCCCCCGCAGCAGGCCGGAGGGCAGCAACAGGCCGGCCAACCCGCCGGCAAGGCGGGGGCAAGGCAGCCACGACGGGGGCAGCCAACCCACAGGCAGTGGAACGGAACGCCACGGCTACAGCCACCCCGACGGGCCTGCAAACCGTGGATACGACGACGGCGAGGACCATTTCGACGAGGGAGACGACGAATGGGACTACCGTCGCAATAGATGACATGCCCCGGGCTACAACAACAACGACAACCAAAGAACTTGCAGCATGGTTAAAACTAACTTAAAAATCACTATGATGGCTGTTGCCATGGCATGCGTCTCGCTAACCGCGGCATGCGAAAAGGATGTGTTCGACGAAGGCTCCAAGCCCGACGAAGAGCAGCCGAGGCCCGACAAGGGGGTAATAAACAAAGACACGGCACAGATAGACTACATGACCGTGGCCGAGGCACAGGAGGCCACGGTGGGCGAGGTCATCTGCGTCAGGGGCTATATCGTGGCGTCATGCACACGGAGCATGAGGAACGCCGACTTCACAGAGCCCTTTGAAGGCAGCACTGCCATCATTCTGGCCGACGAGCCCGCCGACCTCGACGACTTCAAGTACCTGACCGACGAGCACCTCTTCCCGGTGTGCCTCACCGAATACAAGGACGTGAGGGCGGCGCTCAACCTTGTAGACAACCCACATCTGTGGAACCGACTGGTATACATCAGAGGGGTGAAGTCGCGCTACATGAGCATGCCCGGACTGAAGAAAGTGCTGCAATACCAAGTGGCCGCACAATAAACACCAATCTAACAGACACCAAAACTCAAGCAAATGAAAAAGGCTTATTTACTGTTTGTTGCAATAGTAATATCTGTTTGCACATCAGCCCAAAACGGCAAAAACCTCATAAAACCCATCGACAAAGACGGATTCGAGGTCGACTCAATACTCAGCATGCGCGGCGACGTCATTGTCTACCTGCGTGCCGGCACAGAGTTCGACATCAAGAAAAGCGATGTTGCTTACGTCAACCATTCCATACTCGGGCGGATTGACATTGCTGAAATGGATTTGCCAATACCCGAACCAAGGCATATCGGCGAAGCATACATGTGCAACTTCGACAACAAAGAATACGTACAACTCGAAAAAACGGTTGGAGTGGTCAAAATAAAAGACCAGTTTCTGGGCCCTGAAAAGAAAATATATGTAAGCCCCAAACACAGTCCTCTGAGAGCGAAAATAGGCGAACAGAAAATCATTTTACATGTTCCCAATCAAGATGAAGACCCGAATGCAATAATTAAAGTGGCAAAATTTTCTGTTGAAAAGACAAGGAAACTGTCTTTGGCTCGCATAAACGAAATTACAGGAACTGTGAGCTTTGGCATTCAAGACTACCAAACCATACCATTCAAAGCCCAAAAATACGGTTCATCATCCATTCTTATAACTGTCGACTTGACTGAATCGGGTGAGTATTGCATCATGCTAAACACGCCCAACAACATTGGAGACCGTGTAGCCTTGGCCTGCTTCGGTGTGTGACCACGTTTTTCCCATATAATTATGAACGCGCCTACGCATGACAAAAAGCGCACATTTTACGGTAAAATATTTCATTTTGAGAAAATAACGAGCAAAAGATTTGCAGATTAAAAGAAAAGCATTATCTTTGCAAACGTAAACCAATAAAATACAAACGATATGATACAGATGATCAATGCATGGTGGTGGCGCAACTCGAGATTCAGATAATCGCGGGTAACGGAGCTGTGCATAGTATTCAAAGATATAAACACAAAGGCTCGTCGCAACCGCGGCGAGCCTTTTTAATTTGCAAACCAACAACACTAAAGATATGAAACAGTCGTATTTAGTTGACCAGAACGGATATTACGGAGAGTTTGGCGGGGCCTATGTTCCCGAGATTCTATACTCCACTGTAGAAGCCCTTAAAGAGCAATACCTTGGAATCATGGAGTCAGAAGAGTTCAAACAAGAGTACATGGAGCTGCTCAACGACTATGTGGGAAGGCCCTCGCCACTGTACCGCGCGGCCCGCATGAGCGAGCGCTACGGATGCGAACTATACCTGAAGCGCGAAGACCTGAACCACACCGGGGCCCACAAGATAAACAATACCGTGGGCCAAATACTCCTTGCGAAGAAGATGGGGAAGAAGCGAATCATAGCCGAGACAGGCGCAGGGCAGCACGGTGTGGCCGTGGCAACGGTGTGCGCCCTGATGGACATGCCCTGTGTGGTATACCAGGGGGCGCTCGACGTGGAGCGCCAACACGTCAACGTGGAGCGCATGAAGATGCTCGGAGCCGAGGTGCGCCCCGTGTTTACGGGCAACCACACGCTCAAAGACGCCACCAACGAGGCCATACGCGACTGGTGCTGCCACCCGCAGGACACGTTCTACATCATCGGTTCGACCGTCGGCCCCCACCCTTATCCCGACATAGTGGCGCGACTCCAGAGCATCATATCGAAGGAAATAAAGGAGCAGCTGGCAAGAAAGACAGGGCGCGACTATCCCGACTACCTCATAGCCTGCATCGGCGGAGGGTCGAACGCTGCCGGAACAATATACCACTACATCGACGATGAGCGCGTGAAGATTGTGCTGGCAGAAGCCGGCGGGCAGGGAGCCGACACCGGCCACACCGCCGCCACGATACACGCAGGCTCTGTCGGCATACTGCACGGGTCGAGGACGCTTGTCATGCAGACCCCCGACGGCCAGATAATGGAGGCAGAATCAATATCGGCAGGGCTCGACTACCCGGGCATCGGGCCCATGCACGCCAACATGGCCGTAAAGAAGCGGGCCACGGTTTACGCCATCAACGACGACGAAGCCATTCGCGCAGCATTCGAGCTGACGCGCACCGAAGGGATAATACCCGCCCTGGAAAGCGCCCACGCCATAGCCGCACTTGGCAAGATGCACTTCAACAGCAACGATGTGGTGGTGCTCACGGTAAGCGGCAGGGGCGACAAAGACGTGGAGACTTACCTGGCCAACAAAGCCATGGCCGGCGAATACGGCACGTTCTGAGCCACGGCCGGAGGCGGCCGGCGGCCACGGCACACAGACATGGGCCACAACCTGCGTGGCCAAACCAACAATGCAAACCAACACAAGACATGACATACAAATATAAGACAACAGCAAAAACAGTGCTCGCCGACCTGCACACCCTTGTGGGAGCCTACCTGCGGCTGCGCGACATGCAGCCCATGAGCGCCCTGATGGAATGCTCCGACTACCACGACAGGGCCACGAGCCGCTCGTTCATAGGTGTCGAGCCAATGGCAAGCATATCAATAGGCCACGGCATGTGCACCATGGCCTACCCCGACGGCGGGCGCAAAGAGGCGCACATGGGCCCGGGCTACGGCATCGAGCAGGCCCTGCGCGAGTTTGTAGACAGCTTCATGGTTGAGGGCGAAGGCTCCGAACTGTGCGGACTCTACGGCTACACCTCGTTCAACGCGGTGAGATACACCGAAGGCATCGACGTCAAAGACGTGACACAGCAACGCAACGACGCCCCCGACCTGATGTACATATTATATAAGGTGGTTGTGGCCTTCGACCATTTCGACAACACCATGACCGTGGTGACGCTCGGCAACGAGGCCGACATAGACCGCGTGCTCAAGCGAATGAACAAAGACTGCGCCGGCACCTACGGCTTCCGCACCACTGGCGAGGCCGTGCCAACGCTCACCGACGACGAGCACAGGGAGAACATAAGTCGCGGAATAGCCCACTGCATGAGGGGCGACGTGTTCCAGATAGTGCTGTCAAGGCGCTTTGTCCAGCCTTACGAAGGCGACGACTTCACGCTCTACAGGGCCCTGCGCTCCGTCAACCCGTCGCCATACCTGTTTTATTTCGACTTCGGAGGATTCAGGCTGTTCGGCTCTTCGCCCGAAACCCACTGCCGCATCGAGGGCCGCAAGGCATTCATCGACCCCATTGCCGGAACAGCAAGGCGCACGGGCGACGACGTCTCCGACAGGCTCAAGGCCGAACAACTGCGCTCCGACCCGAAGGAAAACGCCGAGCACGTGATGCTGGTCGACCTTGCGCGCAACGACCTCAGCCGCAACTGCCACGACGTGGGAGTCGACTTCTACAAAGACTTGCAGACATACTCGCACGTGTTCCACCTCGTATCAAGGGTCAGCGGAACGCTCGACGAGGGCGCCGACCCGCTAAAGGCCTTCGTCGACACCTTCCCCGCAGGCACGCTCTCGGGCGCCCCAAAGGTCAGGGCCATGCAGCTGATAAGCCAATACGAGCCCCACTGCCGCGGCGCCTACGGCGGGTGCATAGGATATATAGGCCTCAACGGCAACTTGAACCAGGCCATCACCATACGCACCTTCGTGGCCCGCAACGGCGAGCTGTGGTTCCAGGCCGGCGGAGGCATCGTGTCCCGCAGCAGCGTTGAGGGCGAGTTGCATGAAGTGAACAACAAGCTCGGGGCACTGCGCAAGGCCATCAGCATGGCCGAACAGATGTAACGACATTCAGAAACATAAAGAAATGAAAATAGCTATCATTGACAACTACGACTCGTTTACCTACAACCTCAGGCACCTGGTAAACGAACTGGGGGCCGAAGTGACGGTAATGCGCAACGACCGCTATGCCATCGGGCAGCTCGAACCATTCGACAAGCTGATATTCAGCCCCGGGCCGGGCATACCGTCGGAGGCTGGCCTCATGCCCGAAACAATCAAGGCGTATGCCGGGCGCAAGCCCATGCTGGGCGTTTGCCTTGGCCACCAGGCCATAGGCGAGGCCTTCGGGGCTCGCCTTACCAACCTCAGCGAGGTGTTCCACGGCGTGGCCACAGAAGGAACGCAACTGGGCAACGACTACATCTTCGGCTCGCTGCCGCGCCGCATCACCATGGGGCGATACCACTCGTGGGTGGTTAACCGCGAGGGGCTGCCCGAATGCCTCGAGGTGACGGCCGAGAGCGACGACGGACTGATAATGGGCCTGAAGCACAGAAGCTACGACATACACGGCATCCAGTTCCATCCCGAAAGCGTGCTCACGCCACAAGGACGAACCATCATGGCCAACTGGCTCGCCGGCCGACCCGGAGTGAGGTAGAGCCGACAGCAGGAAATAACATTACAACGCCACAGTCAATGCTGCCGCAAGGGCAAGGCCACATTGCAAAAAGGCCCGTTTGGCAATGCAAAACGGCACTTGCCGCACTGCCAAAGGGCCCGTATGGCAACGGCAAACCGCACGCGACGCAACACCCTGAAGGCCAAAAGGTTGCACAACAGGCACCGACCTGGGGCCTATGGTAACAAAAACAGACAAACAACACCGGCCATGCCGCCCCCAACCAACAGGCGGCATCGACCTCAACCGACACAAGGCTTACATCAAAGACAACGACAATGAAACAAGACATGAACAAAACGCTCGAGCGGATGCTCAACCACGAGGAACTGACCCGGGAAGAAACCAGGGACATACTGATAGGCATCACCCGCTCCGAATATCCGCCCGAGCAGATAACGGCGCTGCTCACCGGACTGCAGATGCGCGGGGTGACCGTCGACGAACTGCTGGGCTTCCGCGACGGAATATTGGAAACGGGCGTCCCCGTGCCACTCGACTGCGAGCGATACGTCGACGTTGTGGGCACAGGCGGCGACCGCAAGAACACTTTCAACATATCAACCACGGCGTGCTTCGTCATTGCCGGGGCCGGCTATAAGGTGGCCAAGCACGGCAACTACTCGGCAACAAGCACGAGCGGGGCATCAAACGTGATGGCGCGCCACGGGATAAAGTTCACCGACGACATCGGCAAGCTGAACCGAAGCCTGAGTGAGTGCGGCATTGTTTACCTGCACGCACAGCTCTTTGCACGCGCAATGAAGTTTGTGGGGCCCATACGCAAGTCGCTCAGCTTCCCCACTTGCTTCAACCTGCTCGGCCCCATCGTCAACCCGGCCAAGCCGCAATGCCAGCTGCTCGGCGTGGCCACACTCGACCAGATGCGCCTATATAATAATGTATACCGCAAGATTGGCATCGACTACGCCATCGTCAACAGCACCGACGGGTACGATGAGATATCCCTTACGTCTGATTTCAAGGTGGCCACCAACAGCTATGAGCGCGTGTTCTCGCCCGAAGACATCGGCCTCCACCACGCCAGGCCCGAAGAACTCGTGGCCGGCGCCACCGAGGAAGAGGCCGCCCAGATATTCGACAGCGTGCTCAACAACACCTCGCTGCCAGCACAGAAAGAGATTGTTGTGGCCAACGCAGCCTTCGGCATACAGGTGCTGGAGCGCGGAAGCAAGGGCATCGACGAATGCATCGCCATAGCCCGCGAGTCGTTGGACAGCGGACGGGCCCTGAAAACATTCAGAAGGTTTGTCGAACTTAACTCATAACGCAAGCATGAAAGACATTCTCAACGAGATAGTGGATTGGAAACGCCGCGAAAACGAGCACCTCGGAAGGCTCTTCGACGGGCGCGAACTGCGCGCCATGGTCGACATGCAATGCCGCGACACCCCTCCGTCGCTGGCACGGGCCGTGGCAGAGTCGGACACAGGAATTATAGCAGAGTTCAAGCGCAAGTCGCCTTCTAAGGGATGGATTAAGGCCGATGGCTCGGCCAGCACCATACCACTGGCCTACCAAAACGCCGGTGCCGCCGCAATAAGCATACTCACCGACGAGCGCTTCTTTGGCGGACGCGACGAGTATGTGGCCATGGCAAGGCGCTCGGGGGTGACGGTGCCCATTCTCTACAAGAACTTCGTGGTCGACGAAAGCCAGCTCTTCAGGGCACGGCTCTGCGGCGCTTCGGCCGTACTGCTCATTGCGGCATGCCTCGACATGGCGCAATGCGCCGGGCTGATGCGCACGGCCCACGACATCGGACTCGAGGTGTTGCTTGAGATGCACAGCGAGGCCGAACTGGAATATGCCGCCCTTGGGCCCGACCTGTGCGGCATCAACAACCGCAACCTCGGCACGTTCAACACCGACGTGGCTGCCTCGCTCGCCCTGGCACCGCTCCTTCCGGGCGATGCCGTCAAGGTGAGCGAGAGCGGAATAGGCAGCGCCGCCACTGTGGCCGTGCTCCGGCAGGCAGGCTTCAGCGGCTTCCTGATAGGCGAAAGTCTGATGAAAGCCGAATCGCCGGGCAAGGAACTGAGCGACATGATAAACCGTATGAAAAAACAGGCAGGCACATGCAGCTGACAGTAAAGGTTTGCGGCATGAGGAATCCGCACAACATCAGCGAGGTGGCGGCAGCGGGAGCCGACTGGATCGGGCTTATTTTCCACCCCTCGTCTCCGCGCTTTGTGGGCCGGCCGGACACCGCTACGGATGCTCACCCCGGCGCCGCCTTAGAGATAGACGTGCCGCCGGGCATAATGAAAGTGGGCGTCTTCGTCGACGCCGACAACGATTACATATCAATGCAGGCCGCCCGCCATGGGCTCGACCTGATACAGTTGCACGGCAACGAAAGCCCGGCCGCCATGCAAAGCCTGCGGTGCTCGCTCCGCGCCGGGTCGCTCCGTGGGGTCAGGCTCATAAAGGCGTTGCACGTGGCAAGCGCCTCCGACCTGCAGGGATGGGCCGCCTATGCCGGCTGTGCCGACTTCCTGCTCTTCGACACCAAGTGCCCGACGGCAGGCGGAAGCGGCAGGCAGTTTGACTGGACGGCCCTGGACAGCTACGACGGCAGCCTGCCATTCCTGCTCAGCGGCGGCATAGGGCCCGACGACGCCGACCGCATAGCCGGCTTGTGCCACCCGATGATGGCCGGCATTGACATCAATTCGCGCTTCGAGACGGCTCCCGCCGTGAAAGACGCCGCACTGATAGGGCGGTTCGTAGGCAGGATGCGCAGCGCCGAAACGACAACACAGACACAAAGACTAAAACAAAACAAGACATGAACAGAATCAACGAACTATTCAGCAAGGCCGGAAACAGGAAACTGCTCTCACTCTACTTCTGCGCCGGATGCCCTGCGCCAGACAATACGGCCGACACTCTCAGGGCAATGCAACGCCGTGGCATCGACATGGTGGAAGTCGGAATACCGTTCAGCGACCCCATGGCCGACGGGCCTGCAATACAAGACGCCGCCACGAAAGCGCTGCGCAACGGCATGACGCTGGCCAAGCTCTTCGGGCAACTCAAGGCCGTCAAAGACGAGATAACCATGCCGGTGATTCTCATGGGCTACCTCAACCCGATATTGCAATACGGCATCGGGAGGTTCTGCGAGAGCTGCGCTGAATGCGGGGTGGACGGCGCCATCATACCCGATCTGCCGTTCAAAGACTACATGGAGACGGTGAAGCCTGTGGCCGACAGGCACAACATAAGGATAATAATGCTCATCACGCCCGAGACAAGCGACGAACGCATACGCTTCATCGACGACCACACCGACGGATTCATATACATGGTGTCGTCGGCGGCCACCACAGGGGCGCAACAACTGTTCGACGACAAGCGGCTGGAATACTTCCGCCGCATAGACGACATGCACCTGCACAACCCGAGGATGATTGGCTTCGGTGTGTCGAACCGCCAGACACTCGAAAGCGCACAGGCCTATTCGGCCGGGGCCATCATAGGCAGCAAGTTTGTAAGCCTGCTCAACGACAGCGCCAATGCCGACGAGGCGCTCGACAAACTGTTCGCCGCCCTCAGGCGGTGAGCACCGTGGCGAGCGTGGCACCTGCACCGGCAGAAGTGGCACGCAACGGCAATCGATGCGCAAAAAATGCCCGCCACCCACAGTGCGCCGCACCGGCGGGAATGCCAAACGGGCCATACGGCACTGCAAAACGGGCGTTTTCGCAACACAAAACGGGCCGTTCGGCAGTGCCGTATGGCCCGTTTGGCATGTGGCTGACAATGAGCGCATTATGAAAGATGCCATAGGGCGTAGCAGGCCCCGGCCGCCCACCTCGGCCAGAACCAGCTTAATCATATTAGCAGACATTTATTCCACCGCCCCAGCCGAAGGCGCTGCGGGCCGAGCCAAGGCCAAGCCGAAGCATGGAATGCGGCGGGGCGAGGCTGGCGCCGTGGCTGCATGAAGCGCAAACCGCAACCGGCACAAGACGCCATAACGACTGCACGGGGTTTGACATTGGCAAAATCAACACAGCCGCACAACGTCAGCCACACGGCCGTCAATCACCACCAAACGGCCTTTCTGAGCCTTAAAAAATCGAAAATACAGCCATATTTATGGTGGAAAATCGTATTTTAACGGATTTTCCACCCTCAAACACATCTGCAGAAACAATATTCCCCCGTTTTTATTAAAATGTCCTAACAAAACATTTCAATTTATCCGCCGCCATAAAAAATATTTTGTACCTTTGCATCAGGAACATAACCAAAACTAAAGTACCAACCTATTTTACCATAGAAATCTATATAATAAATTAAAGACGTTAGTGATAAAGGGTTAATAATAGCATTCCCTCATTGTTTAGTAGTAATGTAACAGACCACGTCTGTGAAGATATGGTCTGTTTTTAGAAGCCATAACATTTCAGAAACTATATAAAAACGATTTATGAAATACTTACATTTATTGCTCCTCTGCCTGCTATTCCCCGTAGCCCTTATGGCCGACGGATGGGACACGCAGTATAAGCAGATAGAACAAAGCATCAGGCAACCGAAGTTTGCCGACCGTGATTTCCTGATAACAAAGTACGGCGCCAGCCCCGAAGCATCGGCAGCATCCAACCAAAAGGCCATAAACAAGGCCATAGCCGAATGCTCGAAAGCTGGCGGTGGCAGGGTTGTAGTACCTGCAGGCACATACAACACGGGCGCCATCACCATGAAAAGCCATGTCAACCTAGTCGTAGAAAAAGGCGCCACGCTCCTGTTCGCATTCCAACCGGAGCTTTATCCCATCGTTCCCACGCGCTGGGAAGGCCTTGACTGCTGGAACCTTTCACCCTGCATCTACGCATACAAGGCTACCGACGTGGCCATCACCGGCGAAGGAACCATCGACGGCGGCGGCACAAACGAGACGTGGTGGAAGTGGTGCGGTGCTACCCACTACGGCTGGAAGGAAGGTGTGATAAGCCAGCGCAACGGCAGCCGCGCCCGGTTGCTGAAGATGGCAGAAGACGGTGTCGACATGAACGAGCGCCGCTTCGGGCCTGAAGACGGCCTGCGCCCGCAGCTGATAAACTTCAACCAGTGCGACGGCATACTCATAGAAAACGTCACTCTGCTGCGCTCTCCGTTCTGGGTGATTCACCCGTTGCTGTCGAAAAACATCACCGTACGCGGCGTGCACATCAACAACGATGGCCCCAACGGCGACGGATGCGACCCCGAGTCGTGCGACGGCGTGCTGATAGAAAACTGCTTCTTCAACACCGGCGACGACTGCATAGCCATCAAGAGCGGCCGAAACAACGACGGGCGCCTGTGGAACCGCCCGAGCCAGAACATCATTGTGCGCAACTGCGAGATGCAAAACGGCCACGGCGGCGTGGTGATAGGCAGCGAGATATCCGGCGGATGCCGCAACGTGTTTGCCGAAAACAACATAATGGACAGCCCGAACCTCGACCGCGTGATACGCATCAAGACCAACACGTGCCGCGGAGGCATAGTGGAGAACATCTATGCACGCAACATCACCGTGGGGCAATGCGGCGAGTCGGTGCTCAAAATCAACCTCGACTATGAGCACAACGAGATTTGCTGCCGCGGGTTCCAGCCTACGGTGCGCAACATAAACCTTGAAAACGTGACGTGCCAAAAGAGCAAGTACGGCGTGCAAATAATCGCGCTGGACACGTGCGTCAACGTTTACGACATCAATGTGAAGGACTGCAAGTTCAACGGAGTGGCAGAAGGCAACACAATAAAGGGCCTTACGCGCAACATCAACTTCGACAACCTATATATAAACGGCGGACTTGTGCTTCAGGAAAAGCCATACAAGAACTACAGCCAGTGGATGACTGCCTCCGAGATGAAGCGCGTGCCGCAGTCATACCTGCTCGACTTCTCAAAGAAACCTAAGTGGAGCTATGTCATGGGCATCGAGCTCGAGGCCATGCTCGACACGTATCTCAAGTACGGAGGCGAGGAAATAAAAGACTATTGCAAGCTCTACACCGACACGATGATAAACGACAAGGGCGAGATACGGGGCTACAAGCTGAAAGACTACAACCTCGACAACATCCGCACGGGCCATTTCGTGGCACGCATGTATGAGCTCTATCCCGAGAAAAAGAACCTGAAGGCCATCGAGACGCTCATGAAGCAGATGAAAGACCAGCCCCGCACCAACGAAGGCGTATACTGGCACAAGGCCATCTACGCCTACCAGGTGTGGCTCGACGGCATATTCATGGGCCTGCCTTTCCACGCGATGACCGCCAAGATGCTGCTCAGCGACAAGAAGGCGCGCAAGATTTACGACGACGCCGTAGACCAGATAAAGAAGACTTACGACCGTACGCTCGACCCGAAGACGGGCCTCAACCGCCACGCATGGGACGAAACGCGCGAGATGTTCTGGGCCGACAAGACCACAGGACTGTCGCAGCACTGCTGGGGACGGGCCCAGGGATGGTATACCATGGCGCTCATCGAACTGCTCGACGCGCTTCCCGAAGACTACGAACGCCGCTCGGAGGTCATCGACTTGCTCAAGAAAGACCTCGATGCCGTGATAAAATGGCAAGACAAGAAGACCGGGGTGTGGTATCAGGTGATGGACAGCCCGGGGCGCGAAGGCAACTATCTCGAGTCGACATGCTCGACCATGTTTGCCTACTCGCTGCTCAAGGCATACCGAAAAGGCTACCTCGGAGCCAAATACCGCGACGCGGGAATACGCGCTTACCGCGGAATCATCAACAACTTCATCAAGGTCAACCCCGACAGCACTATCTCGCTGACCAACTGTTGCGCCGTGGCCGGCCTCGGCCCGGGCACGAGCCCCACCATAGCAAAGTATGTGAAGAAGCCCAACATGCGCCGCGACGGCTCTTACGACTACTATCTCTCTGAGCCGGTGCGCGACAACGACGCCAAGGGAGTGGGCCCGTTCATCTGGGCTTCGCTCGAGATGGAAGCGCTGGGATACAACACCGACAACTCCACAGAGGCCATAGACCGCCAAGCAGTGGTGACGCGCAACAATCCAATCGTCACCCGTCCCGACTCGCTGGCGTCGCTCTCGGTGGGCAACGGCCACATTGCAGCAACGGTAGACGTTACCGGACTGCAGAGCTACCCGGACTTCTACGAGGGCGGAGTGCCGCTGACCACCATGTCGGACTGGGGATGGCACTCGTTCAAAAACGACAAGTCGGTGACCAAGAGCGAGACGGAGAAGGCCTTCGACCTGGGTCACGGACATGAAGAAACATACGCAGTGGAATACAAAAAGGCCGGTCGCAACAAGGATGCGACCGACTTTTTCCGCATCAACCCCCACCGCCTGAACCTCGGCATAGTTGGCCTTGAGCTGAAAGACAAGGCCGGCAAGAAGATTGAACTGGCCCAACTGGGCGGCATACGCCAGGAACTGGCCCTTTGGGACGGCACCGTCAACTCGCGGTTCACTGCCGACAGCACCCTGGTGGAGGTGTCTACATCATGCTACCAAGACCGCGACGCCATCTTCTCGCGCATCAAGAGCAACATGCTCAAGGACGGACGCGCCTCCGTCACATTCAATTTCGCCTACCCGACAGGCAAGCATGCCGACGCGGCCGCCGACTGGTCGAAGCCCGACCTGCACCGTTCGGCCATCGTGTCGACGGGCGACCACAGCGCAACGATAGAGCGGACGGTAGACGAGACGAAGTATTACGTGAGCCTGGAATGGGAAGGCAACGCCACTCTCAAGGAGACGGCACCCCACAGCTTCACCCTCACCACCACCGACGACGTGCTCACCTTCTGCGCCGAATACTCTGCATCAATGCCCAAGAAGCGCAGCACCTCATACTCATACGACCAAGCCATCAAGGCGGTGATGAAGAGTTGGCCACGCTTCTGGAACGGCGGCGCCATGGCAGACTTCTCGGCCTGCACCGACCCGAGGGCCAAGGAGCTGGAGCGCCGCGTGGTTCTGTCACAGTACCTCACGCAAATCAACTGTGCCAACGCCACGCCGCCGCAGGAGACCGGGCTCACCTACAACTCATGGTTCGGCCGCCCTCATCTCGAGATGACATGGTGGCACACGGTCGACTTTGCCCTGTGGAACCGCCCGAAGACCATTGCCCCCATGCTCGACTGGTACAACGAAGTGGCCTATCCGGTGGCCAAGAAGATAGCAGAGCGCCAGGGATTCAAGGGCGCGCGGTGGATGAAGATGACCGACCCCTGGGCCGGCGAAGCCCCGTCGAACACGGGTTCGTTCCTCACATGGCAGCAACCGCACTACATCTACCTCGCCGAGGAGATGTATCGGACCAATCCCTCGAAGGCAACGCTCGACAAATACGGCAAGTATGTGGCCGAGACGGCCGAGTTCATGGCCGACTGGGCGAAGGCCTGCGCGCCAAAGGGCGGCACAATCAAGCTCTTCGGGCAGACGGCCATGCAAGAGTCTATGTCGAAAGACTTCTCTTACCACCACCCGTTCGAGCAGGCCTACTGGGTCTACGGGCTCACCGTTGCCCAGCAGTGGCGCGAGCGACAGGGCCTGGAGCGCAACGCCGAGTGGGACGACATAATAAGCCGCATGGCCCCGCTGGCCGAGAATGGCGACATCTATGCAGCCGGAGTGCCGCTCGCCGAGTTTGACTCAAAGGCCAAGTCGACCGAGTTCGACCCCTTCGTGGCCGCCGAGCAAGCCGGCCGCAAGCAGGTTTCGGCCGAAGATTTCGCCCTGAAGTCGCGCTCCGACCACCCCGCCGTGCTCGGCGCCTGCGGCCTGCTGCCCTACTATCCCGCCCTGTATGACAAGGCAAAGATGGCCAAGACGCTCGACTGGGTGATGCAAAACTGGAACTGGCCCACCACATGGGGATGGGACTACGGCATGATAGCCATGACCGCCGCCCGCCTCGGCCGGCCCGAGACAGCACTCGAGGCACTGCTCATAGACAAGGGAAAGAACACCTACCTCGTAAGCGGCCACAACTTCCAGGAGCCCAAGCGGCTGCGCCTATACATGCCCGGCAACGGCTCGCTGCTCGCCGCCGTGGCCATGATGTGCGCCGGGTGGGACGGCTGCGCCGAGCCCAGCAACCCGGGATTCCCCAAGGACGGCAAGTGGAACGTACGCTGGGAAGGGTTCCAACGCATGCAATGAGCAACACACCTCAAGCCTCGCAAGTGCACGCCAACGCTGCCCTTGCGAGGCCTTTCCGTTTCAACAAGGACACTATTAACCACAAAATGACACCATTATGAAAAAGACTCTGACGGCAGCTGCAGCCATTGCCCTGCTTGCTGCCAACGCCACGGCCGCCAGGCAGCCCGCATTCCCCACTGCCGAAGGCTACGGAATGTATACCGTTGGGGGCCGGGGCGGCGACGTTTATGAAGTGACCAACCTCAACGACTCGGGCAAAGGAAGCCTGCGCCAGGCCGTAAACGCCAAGGGGCCACGCACGGTTGTGTTCCGCGTATCGGGCACAATAGAGCTGAAGAAGCCGCTAACCATCAACAACCCCTACATAACCATAGCCGGACAAACGGCGCCTGGCGACGGCATCTGCATAAAAGACTACCCACTGAACATATCGGCCGACGAAGTGATAATACGCCACCTGCGCGTAAGGCTGGGCGACAAGAGCGGCCAGGACGCCGACGCCATCAGTTGCCGTGGCCACAAAAACATAATACTCGACCACGTTTCGGCCAGCTGGAGCATCGACGAGACCATGTCGATATACATGTGCGAGAACGTGACAATACAGTGGTGCATCATCAGCGAGAGCCTATTTGCATCAAACCACATAAAGGGCAACCACGGATTCGGCGGCATCTGGGGCAACAACTACGCCACATACCACCACAACCTGATAGCCTGCCACTCCAGCCGCAACCCGCGCTTCGCCTCGGGGGCGGGATACAACGACTACAGAAACAACGTAATATACAACTGGGGGTACAACAGCTGCTATGGAGGCGAGAAAGACCACCCGGAGATAACGAACACATTCGGCTCGTTTACGGTCAACATGGTGGCCAACTACTACAAGCCCGGCCCGGCCACGCAGCCCGGGCGTACAGCCTGCAGGATAGCCGGGCCGTCGTTCAGGGGCAGCGCCGATAACTACGGCAAATGGTATGTGGCCGACAACATAGTCGAGGGCTGCGACAGCGTGAGCCGCGACAACTGGGACGGCGGCATGCAACCGGCCGGCGGCGACGTCGACATCGAGCATGTGAGGCTCGGCCAACCGTGGCCGGCAATGCCCATAAGGCAGGAGACGGCCGCCCGGGCCTACATCTCGGTGCTGGCCGGAGCCGGGGCCACGCTGCCCAGGCGCGACGCCGTCGACGCGCGCATAGTCGACGAGGCCCGCAGCGGGAAGGCATCGGTAGAGGGCAAGGCATACAAGGCCCGAAAGCGGATGAAAGACCCGTCGCAACCTTCCGGCATCATCGACACGCCTGAAGATGCGGGCGGATGGCCCACGCTCAGGTCGCTACCTGCCCCAACCGACTCCGACCACGACGGCATGCCCGACGCATGGGAGGCCGGACGCGGTCTCGACCCCTACGACCCGGCCGACCGCAACACTACCGGCGCCGACGGCTACACCATGCTCGAGGCATACATCAACAGCCTGTGAAACTGACGGGAGGGATGCCTGAGGTGTAAAAATCTTTCGCCGTTGGCCGGCAAGGCGGCCATTGCCCGCAACCCGCTGACGCCCAACCACTTGCCGCCACGGGCCGTTTGACCCTGCAAAACAGCCCCCGCCGGGGGCCAAAACGGCCCGGACGGCATGACGGAACAGGCCATTCGGCACACCCGCCGAAGCCTGTTGGCAGCACGCCTGTTGCCATGTAAACAATCATTACCCGCCACCACCCAAGGCTCACCCGCCCACCCTGCACGCCCCGGCAAGCCCGGCAGGCACACGGAAAAAAGCGGGCCAATGGCGCAAAACCCTGCGCAGACGGCGCGAGGCGAGAAAAACAGCCCGAAAAAAAGCCATTGTTGCAGAAAAAGCATTATCTTTGCATCAAGACACTTTGTGTGCTTAAAATACACCTGTCTACCAACAATCCACAGGCAAACCTAAGGCCCCGAGCCTAAAGGCGGGCCCCGACAGCCGCAAGCCGCTGCCAAGGGCAGGCCATACGTAAAGTTATCGATAACTAAAACTATCTATAAGGAAATGAAAAAGACAAGACTTGCGCTGACATTGGCCGCTTCGGCCATTGCCGGCATCAGCATGGCGCAGGCACCGGCTTTCCCCGGAGCCGAGGGCCATGGGCGCTACACCACCGGCGGGCGCGGCGGAAAAGTGATACACGTGACCAACCTCAACGACTCCGGCGAGGGCAGCCTGCGCGAGGCCGTCAGCGGAAACGACAAGAAGATTGTGGTGTTCGACGTGGGCGGAGTGATAGAACTGGAACGCAACCTAAACATCGGCGGCAACACGACAATACTCGGTCAGACAGCCCCCGGGCAGGGCATAACCCTGCGCTACTACACCGTTGAATACAACGGCGACAACATCATAGTGCGGTTTGTGCGATTCCGCCGGGGGCAGGAGCGCGACGTCAACGACGGAGCCGACGCCACCTGGACGCGCCACCACCGCAACATAATGCTCGACCACTGCTCGTTCAGCTGGAGCATCGACGAGGTGGCATCGTTCTACGACAACCGCGACTTCACCATGCAGTGGTGCACGGTGGCCGAGGCGCTCAACAACGCCGGCCACAACAAGGGCGCCCACGGCTACGGAGGCATCTGGGGCGGCAAGGGGGCATCGTTTCACCACAACTTCCTGGCCCACCTCAACAACCGCTCGCCGCGCTTCAACGGCGCACGCTACGCATGGGACGGATACGACCAGGACGAATACGACAACACGGTGATGGCCGAGCGCGTAGACTTCCGCAACTGCCTCATCTACAACTGGGGCACGGGCGGATGCTACGGCGGTCCCGGGGGCGGCTTTGTCAACATGGTAAACAACTACTACAAGGCCGGGCCGGGCACGTCGCACAAAGACCGTGTGACCGAATGCTCTACGGCCAGCTCGGGCAACAGTGAAGGGGCGCCCGACGAACTGATAGGCATGAAGTCGAGATATTACATCGACGGCAACTACGTAGACGGCTATGGGGCCAACTACGACTGGCAGGGCGTGACCTATGACGACGGACGCCAGACGTTCACCGACAAGGCAGGCATGTATGGCATGGGTGCCGGCGCCACCGTCAGCGTGCGCCTCGACGCCCCCATAGAGGCCGGCACCGTGACCACCCACAGCGCCGAGACGGCCTACGAGAAGGTGCGCCTCTACGCCGGGGCGTCGCTCAGCCGCGACATGCAGGACGCACGCTATGCCGAAGAGGCCTACGCCGGCACTGCCACCTACAGCGGCTCGGTGACAAAACGCGCCGGCATGCTCGACCTCGTGGCCGACCAGGGAGGCTATTCGCTCGACCAAGCCTCGCGGCCTGAGGCTTTCGACGAAGACAACGACGGCATACCCGACACCTGGGAGCGGGCCAACGGGCTTGACCCGGCCAACCCCGACGACGCCACGGCCACCACTCTCGACCCTGCGAAATACTATACCAACATAGAGGTCTATGCCAACAGCATCGTGCAAGACATAATGCTGGCCGGCAACGCCGACGCCATAGAGGCCGTCGAGGAGTATTACCCGCAATACACCAAGACCGACGGCACTGTGGTAGAGGCCATCAACCTGCCCGATGACCTGCCCGCCAATCCCGACGACCTTGAGGAGCTGGGTTCGGGAACAATAACATGGGCCCTCTCTTCGGGCTCTACGGAAGAGGCTACCGTGTCGGGCGGACTGGCTGAATACATAGAATCGACATCAATGGAGATTGGCTCTAACCTCACGCCCGACGGCACCCGCAACATCAACGGCACGACAATGACCGAGCTGACGTCGGCCGAGAAGCAGTCGACAGCCTCGTCGGCCAACCGCATCAGGTTCTCGGTGACACCGGCCAACGGCATCTACTTCACACCGACAGCCGTCAGGGTGATGCTGTCGCGCATAGGCACAGACAGCGGAGTGTTCGACCTTGCATGGCAATGCAACAACACCGAGACGGCCATAGTGACCGGAGGCGACATCAACCGCAACAAACAGGAGTCGGGATGGTATACCGACTTCTCGCAGCCAACCACCGACATGACGGCCGGCACCGGCGAAAGCTCTATGCTGCTGTATATATATAATGTGAATGCGGGCAAGCAAACGGCCATAGCCAACGTTGTCATCGAGGGCAAGGTGGCACAGTTGAGCAGCGGAATCGACGACATTGCGCTCGGCCAACCGGCATCGGTAAGCTACTACAACCTGCAGGGCGTGCAGACCGCAACCCCCGGCAAGGGCGTTAACATAATGGTAACCAAATATGCCGACGGCAGGCAGAGCGTGCGCAAAGTGACGCGCAGGTGACACCCGGCACTGCCACCGGCTCGACAACGACAACGGTAGGGGCGGACAATGACGGCCGCCCCCACCCCGCCCGTAGCCGACCGCAACGGCTGCCGCATAGCGCCGGCAACAGCCGGCAACAGCAAGCAATGCCACACCAGACCAAAATAACAATAACTAAAAACTAAAGAAACATGAGAAAAAGACTACTAAGGCTCACCGTAGCTGTGCTATGCGTGGCAGGGTTGCTGCCGTCGCAGGCTCAGACCTACGACAAGGAACCGGCCACAGTGGCCTGGGACTTCAACACACAGGCCGACTACGACAAAGTGACAACACTCATCCCGGCCGACGGCTTCTCGCTGGCTACAGTCGACCTTGGCGACATCGAGGTGACCGGCACAAGCACGGGACAAGCCACCAACGACGCCGGCGAGAAGGTGACCTTCCTGAAGCTGCGCCCATCGGGAACGACTCAGGCCGCCCAATGGAAGGTAACGCCAGCGCGCGGACTGTCGTTCACGCCAACGAAAGTGAGCGCATACATACAGCGCTTCGGCACCGACGCCGAGAACGGAGTGACCGTCAGCGCGCTGCTGCCCGACGGAACGAAGGAAGACCTGGGCAACTTCACCGCCCCACGCAACAACAAGTCGCAGGCCGACGACAAGTTTGGGGGCAACGCCAACTACACCAACCGCTTTGAAATAGAGCTCACCGAGTCACAGCAACAGAAGCTCACCACAGCCGAGGGCTTCACCCTGCAGGCCACCGTGGGCGTGGGGGCAGCCAAGGAGGGCGGCTTCAGCGACGTGCGCATCGAGGGCACGCTGAGCGGCACTATAGAGAACGTGGCCAAATACACCCTTACGGCCACGGCAAACCCGGCCGAGGGCGGCACGGTGACGCTAAACCCGGCCTCCGACGAGTATGACGACGGCACCGAAGTGAAGGTGACCGCCACCCGAAACTTTGGCTACAAGTTTGTAAACTGGACCGACGCTTCGGGCAATGTGGTGTCTACCGAAACCGAATTCAGCCTCACCGTGACAGATAACACCACGCTCGAAGCCAACTTCGAGCCCGTGAAGACCTATTCGCTGACGTGCAACATCGAGGGAGGCGGCAACGACTACATGGTGACAATGGCACCAGAGCCAACCGTAATAGAAGGCAAGAACATGTATGAAGACGGCACCGACGTGATGCTTACAGCCTCGTCAAACAAGATAGTGACCTTCACCAACTGGAGCAACGGCGAGACATCGGCCTCGATAACGCTCACCATGGACCAAGACCGGGAGCTCACGGCCAACTTCTCGGCCACCGACTACATTGCGGCATGGGACTTCATCACCCCGGGCTGCGACAGTCGCAAGGCCGACTTCGCGTCGGCCGACAACGACGCGGCAACGCTCGTTATGCGCAACGCCGCCGGCGAGACCAGCGGATGGCTCGACAAGAGCTGGCAGGCGGCAGGCGGCTACGAGGGCCGCAACGCCGCAGTGAACTGGCGCACCACGGGGCTTGGCGACTACTACTGGCAGACCGTGGTCAACGCCGAGGCCTTCACAGACATCAAGGTGCAGAGCGCCATGTCCTACAACTACAACGCATACACCAAGCAAGACCTGCAATACTCGCTCGACGGCGAGCAATGGACCACCGTGGGCAGCTTTAACATCGAGGGAGCCAAACAGTGGCTGGACAAGGAGTTCAGCCTGCCGGCCGAGGCAAACAACCAGAAGACGGTATACCTGCGCTGGATTTCAGACAAGAGCTCGGCCATAAGCGGAACGACATCCGACAACGACGGCATTGCACTCTCCGACATATTCATCACCGGGACAGAGAAGCTGGTAGACGACGGCACTGCACCAAGGCTGCTGTCGACCGTGCCCGAGGAGGGCAACACCAACGCTTCGGCCAACGGCAAGATAATACTCACGTTCGACGAGAAGGTAAAGGTGGCCGACGGAGCCACGGCCACGCTCGGCCTGACGGAACTGCAGCCCAGCGTATCGGGACGTACTGTGATATTTGAATACAAGGGCCTGGAATACTCTACGCCCTACACGTTCACCCTGCCGGCCGGAAGCGTTGCCGACCTGACGGGCAACGCCGTCGACGAAGCCATCACCATCAACTTCAGCACCAAGACCCGCCCGGCCATATCCAAGGCACTCTACGACTTCATAGTGCCCGACGACGGCACGTTTACCGAGGCCATAGCGGCAGCTGAGAAGCGCGAAGACACCTCGGTGCGCTTCAGGATATTCATCAAACAGGGCCATTACGTGATACCGGCCAGCGAGACAGAGACCATCATGGGCTCCGACGGGGTGGCCTACCCAAGCCCGATAACCCACATAACCACGCCAAACGTGTCGATAATAGGCGAGGATATGGACAACACATCCATCGTCAACACGCTGCCCGAAACCGAGATTGAAGGCCAGTACGGCCCGGCGTGCCCCATCGAAGGCCTGCACAAGAACCAGACGATAGACCTCGGCAAGAACGCCACGGCCACCTACATACAGGACCTGACCATAAAGAGCGGGATGAAAGACGACCGTGGGCGCAACGGGGCACTCGAAGACGCATCAGACAAGACGGTTTGCAAAGACGTGAGCCTGGTGGGCTACCAAGACACTTACCTGTCTAACAACGACCGCGGACGCTTCTACTTTGAGGGCGGACGCCTGCGCGGGCGCACCGACTTCCTGTGCGGCAAGGGCGACGTATTCTACAACGAAGTGGAGCTGATGGTTTGCGGCTCGGGCTACATCTGCGCCCCGTCTAACCCCAAGCAGTATGGCTATGTGTTCAACAGCTGCACCATCAAGGGCGAGACCGGAGGCATAGACGGCAACTACACGCTCGGGCGCCCATGGGGCGACGGCACTCCGATAGCCCTCTACATCAACACGCGCATGGAGGCACAGCCGTCGGCCATAGGCTGGAACGAGATGAGCGGCGGCTGGCCGGCACGCTTTGCCGAATACAACTCGACCACGGCCAGCGGAACGGTGATAAACCTCGACAACCGAAAGAAGACTTTCGGCGACGGCCACGCCAACAACCCCGTGCTCACTGCGGCCGAGGCGGCACAGCTGACGCTTGAGAACGTGATGGGTGGCGACGACGACTGGGACCCGACATCGGCCACCGAACAGGCATCGGCACCCAAGAACGTAACCATAGACGGCACCACCCTGACATGGGAACCGAGCGACTATGTGCTCTGCTGGGCTGTATGCAAGGACGGAAAGGTGGTTGACTTCACCACACAACCCACATACACCGTCGATGATGCCGACGCCACCTACTCTGTGCGCGCGGCCAACGAAATGGGCGGACTGGGCGAAGCTGCCGCAGCCCAAATAGCCGACGGCATAAGCAACGCCACCGGCGAGACGGCCATAGGCGAGACGACGTATTACACCATAGGCGGAATAAAGACCGGAAAGACAGCCAAGGGCGTAAGCATACGCATAGACAGGATGGACAACGGTAAGACAAAAGCCACCAAAGTGGCCAGGTGACGCTTCGGCGGACATGCCGGGCAAGCACAGCCCGCATTGAGGCGAACGCCCCTGATGAACCACAGGGGCTGTCACTATACAAGACGAAAGCCCCCTCCAGGATACTACAGCCATCCCGGAGGGGGCCGTCTTGTCATCGCCATCGGCCGAAACCACTGCGCCGCCATGTGCCCGGCACCCTACGGCACTGCCGCCCAACCAACCCGCCGGCTTTCCGGCAGCCACACCTCGCAGCAAGCGGCCCGCAACACGCGCCTGCAGGAAGCAGGCGCACGGAGGGCGTGTTTTTCATGGTTTTTATGGCTCAAAAAGAATTATTTACCCCAAACAAACAAAATTTCCACCATAAATTTCACCATAATACATAAATTTGCAGCAAGAAAAATAACTAAAAACAAAAACAAAAATGCGCAAAACATGACTAACAGACCAAATTGCATACCATAATCATGCCGTGTTGCCAACTTACGAAAAGCCGTAAGCAAAGGCAAATCGACGAAAGGAAAGTGTTGTTAAGAAAGCATAAATCAAGACCACACCTAACCTTTATATTGAAAATTTAGCTATATTTGCATTAACACAATGCCAAGCTAACCCATACTTCGACATCTGTCAACCATAAAAACAGAACTAACGGCAGTCTGGTCACACTCACTGTGTGCAACTAACCAAATACAAAATAATTAAAAACCGTATATGAAACAACTAAAACTCATCAGAAAGTCAATATGGATATTATTGCTTTCATGCTTGATGTTACCTTCATGCTCGGATTTGGACGAGTACTTCGAGACACCCGAATGGATAGGAGGCTCGATATACAAGACGCTGCAAGACGAAGGCAACTACAGCATATTCCTCAAAGGTGTGGACATATCCGAGTATCAGCCGATACTCGACGGTAAGTCGATACTAACCGTCATGGCCCCCGACGACGACGCCATGACGCAATACCTGCAGGAAAACTATGGCACAACCGACATCAGCCAGATAGACAAGGATGAAGTGCGGAAGCTAATAGGATTCCACATACTGTACTACTCCTTTGACAAAAACAAACTCGTGAACTTCCGTCCCAACGAGGGCGACGGAGCCACCGACGACGAGCTAAACCTGAACGCCGGACTGTATTACAAGTTCCGCACGCGCAGCCAGGACGCCATCTCGACGGCCTACGACAACACCCGCAAGCGCAACGTACAGGTGTACCACAACGAGCGCTTGCTGCCGGTGTTCTCATACCGCATGTTCCAGACGAAGCAAATCGACGCAAAGGAAAACTACGAATACTTCTACCCTGAGACAGGATGGTCAGGCGACGGCGGCTTCAACGTGGCCAACGCCAACGTGACCGAATATGAGCGAATAGCGCGCAACGGCTACATCTACAAGATAGACCGCGTGCTCAAACCGCTCGAAACCATCTACGACGAGTTGCAGAATGCTGGCAAGTACAGCCGCATACTGAGCCTCTACGACAAAAGCGAGGTATATTCGTATGACAGCATACAGACACGCGAGCTCCAGACATCGGACTCGCTGTTCCACCACTACCACCAGAGCCCTCTGGTAAACATAGACAGCGAGTGGGGAGACGTGATGGACTATACGATGATGAGCGCACTGTCATCGATGGGCTACACCATCTTCGCCCCTACAGACGAAGCATTCCAGAACTTCTTCAACGAATACTGGGGTGAGGGCGGCTACTCATCGATAGAGGAAATAGACTCGGTGACAATGCAGGAAATCATGCGCAGCTGCGTCTATCCGCTATCAATCATCTTCCCGGGTGAGATAAAGAACGGTACGGCAGAAAACATCGACGGCGAGGTAATCACCGTCAACACAGACGAAGTGAGGCCCGAAGACCGCGTGGTATGCTCAAACGGACTGCTCTACGGCTGCTCAGTGCTCACCCCGCCGGCCAAGTTCCGCGCCGTGACCGGCCCGGCATTCCAATACAAGAAGTTCAGCAACTTCAACGAAATGCTTAACAACTCCGGCATGTCGTCGACGCTTGTGGCCGACGCCGTGAGCTACATCATGCTCTACCCCGACAACGACCAGCTGTACAACAACGCCGGAATACAGCGCACCGGCGGCCGGCTGGTATCAACAGCGCAGCCCGACGGCATGAGCACAAGCGCAATGACGGCATACATCAACGGCCACGTGGCCAGCCCGATAGACGGCAACTCTGTACTGCCCGAGACCGGCACGAAGGTGATACCGGCACTCACATCCGACTTCAAGCTCTACTGGTATGTCAAAGACGGCAAGATTACCAACAGCATCATGCACAACAACTGCCTGAAGTATGCAGGCAACACCGTCACCGACGACCAGATATGGACTACATTCGAGCCGCTGGCATACCGCGGCGACGTGAACGGCTGGACCAACGGACACGCCTATTCATACGACAGGCTGCTCATGCCAGGCGACTACTCAAACGAGAACAACATCCAGATGGTGAGGCTCATGATAAACAACCGCACCGACGAAACCACTGAGTTCTACGGATGGATAAACCTGCTCAACAAGGCAGGCCTTGTAAACACGAGCTCCGGCTCGCTGAAAACGACATTCACGCAGGAAGACTGCATGATGCTCATACCTACGACCAACGTGATAGAGCAGGCCATCGTCGACGGGAAACTGCCCGGAGTGAGCGCCGGGGCCGGTGCTACGGTAGGCTCGTCGACATTCTTCGACAACATCGAGATAACCGATGCCAGCTCCCTGACCGAATACCTGAAGCTGTATTTCGTGCCACTGTCAACGGCACCGTTCAGCAATTACCCATACATAGGCTGGGGTGAGAACACCGCCGACTACGGCGGACTGCCCACGCTGCAGCAAGAAGTGGTGTCGGAAGGTGGCTCGACAAGCATCATCTCTACCAACATGAACATCTACGACGACGGCACGGCACTCTATTGCGCCATCATCGACCGCAATACCGGGGTCGACGGCCACAGGGTGAAGGTTTCAGGGGCATACGACTACTTCCCGTTCGTATTCGAAGACGGGCCTGCCCACTTCATTGAAGACGTGTTCTGATGAAGCGGAAACCCAACGAGACACTATAATCACATATCTAATGGAGACAACATGGACAAGATAAGAAACATATTTGCAGTGGTGCTGTTATGCTTGGTCCAGCAGGCACTGGCACAAAAAACGGTTTCGGGAACGGTGACCGAAGACTTCGGGGGAAGTTCAGAACCGTGCATAGGCGTTAATGTGACTTTCCAAAATGCACAGAAACGTATAATCACCGGTACGGTTACCGACTTCAACGGAAAATACTCTATAAAGGTACCCGAGGAAGAGAAGGGGCAGCTGACGCTCGTATTCTCGTACATTGGAATGAAGTCGCAGTCGTACAAATACACCGGGCAGACCACGCTCAACGTGAAGATGAGCGGCAACGCCACGGAAATAAAAGAGGTGACCGTGCAGGGCAAGCGCGGCAGCCGCAACGAGATGGGTGTGACGGAGCGCCAGATGGCCTTTGCAACCCAGAAAATCAACATGAGCGACATCACGGCCGTATCGCCGGTGACGTCGATAGAGGAAGCCCTGCAGGGACAGCTCGGAGGCGTTGACATCCTCGCCGCCGGCGACCCCGGTGCAAAGAGCACCATCCGCATACGCGGTACGGCCACGCTGAACTCAAATGCCGACCCGCTCATCGTCATCAACGGTGTGCCCTACTCTACCGACATCGACGACTCGTTCGACTTCAACACGGCCAACCAAGAAGACTTCGCACAGATGCTCAGCCTCAACCCGAACGACATTGAGAGCATCGAGGTGCTGAAAGATGCCGCATCCACCGCCGTATACGGTACGGGTGGTGCCAACGGAGTGTTGCTCATAACCACAAAGAAAGGTGCAATGGGCAAGACGCGCTTCTCGTTCTCAACCAAGAACTCATTCAAGTTTGAGCCGGAATCAATGCCGATGCTCAGCGGAAACGACTACGTGGCCTACATCCAGGACGCCATCTGGAACTCGGCAAACGCACAGGGCCTGAGCGGGCAGAGCGGACTTCTGGAATACCTTTACGACACGCCAGAGATAAGCTACAACCCCGACTGGCGCTACTTCGACGAATACAACCAGAACACCGACTGGCTTTCGTACATCACTCAGAACGCATTCACCACCGACAACAGTTTCTCGATGTCGGGAGGAGGCGAGAAAGCCACATACCGATACTCGCTGTCGTACCTGAGCGAAGGCGGAACGACCAAGGGCACGGGCCTGACCCGACTGAACACCAGCCTCGACATAGGCTACCGCTTCTCGGAGAAGATCACAGTGAACGCCGAGTACACTTACTCTGACTCAAAGAAGAAGGCGCCCTGGAGCGAAAACCTGCGTGCAGAGGCCATGCGCAAGATGCCAAACAAGAGCCCCTACTATATCGACGACGAGACGGGGGCCATGACCGGAACATACTTCACCCGGCAGAACGACGAGGAGTTCCAAGGTGCATTCAGCAGCAAAGACGACGGCAGCAATGCAAAGAACTTCCACCCGATAATAATGGCCGAGGACAGCTACAGCAACCTGCGCACCCGCGAACAGAAGATAAACGTGAGGGGAAACTACTACCCCATGGAGCACTTGCAGTTCAACGGATATGTGTCTATGAAGTACAAGACACAGCGCACGGAGTCGTTCCTGCCGCAAACAGCCACAGGCGCGACAATAGAGAACACCTTTGCCAACCGAGCCACAAACTCATACACCAACAACTTCTCGCTGCAAACAGAGCTCAAGGGAATGTACAACAACTCGTGGAACGACAACAAGCACCAGTTCACCGCAACAGCTATATGGCGTACATCGCAGAGCCGCAGCTCAACGTCGTCGGCTTCACGCTACAACGTGGCATCGGCCAGCCTGGCCGATCCGGCCTCGGGCAGCGGCATACTGCTAAGCCAAGGCTCAGGTACCTCGGAGGTGCGCAAGCTCTCTGGAATTGGAAGCGTGGTGTACACACTGCTCGACCGATACACCATCAACGGAACGGTAAACTATGAAGGCAACTCAAGCATAAGCCGCGCACACAGGTGGGGAATATTCCCCGCAGTGGGTGTGTCATGGCAGTTTGCCGACGAACCATTCATGAAGTGGTCGAAAGACGTGCTGACAGAATGGAAGTGGCGCTTGAGCTACGGAGAGAGCGGCAACACGCCGAGCGGCACATCGCCATACGTGGGCACTTATGTTTCGGAAGGAATGTATATGGAAGGCAATGCCGTAACGGCAAGCACAATGCAGCTCAACAACCTGAAATGGGAGCGTTCGACCGAGTGGAATTTCGGCTTTGACTTCAACCTGTGGAACGGCAAGCTCACCGGCTCGTTCGACTACTACAACAAAAAGACCAATGACCTGCTGCAGAAAGACTATGTTGTGTCGAGCTACCTCGGCTACACGAACCACGAACTGAAATATTACAATGCCGGTTCGCTGCGCAACAAAGGAGTTGAGTTCCGCGCCGACTGGCAGGCACTGGACACCAAAGACTGGAAACTGAAAGTGAACTTCAACATCAGCCACAACGAAAACGAGATACTGAGCATGCCGGGCTACTCGGAAGAGAACTATTCGTTTGAAAACGGTGAATACGCCATGCGCATAGTGCGCGGCACCTCTGTAGGCTCTTTCTTCGGCTACAAATACCTGGGCGTTTACCAGAACACTGAAGACACCTATGCAAAAGATGCCGAGGGCAACGTGATGCACGACCTGCATGGCAACCCGGTCATAATGTCTAACGGCACATACCGCTGCTACCCCGGCGACGCTAAGTATGAAGACCTAAACAAGGACGGCAAGATAGACAAGAACGACATCACATACATCGGCAACAGCAACCCGCAGCTGCAAGGCGGAGGCGGTTTCAACCTGCGCTACAAGAACTGGAGCCTCACGGTGTTCATGCACTACCGACTCGGGCAGAAGATAGTGAACCGCGCAAGGATGAACGCCGAGTCGATGATTGGCAGCGACAACCAGTCGACAGCTGTGCTACGCCGCTGGCGCAACGAAGGCGACCAGACAGACATACCACGCGCCCTGTGGGACTACGGCCTCAACTACCTCGGCTCAGACCGATTTGTGGAAGACTGCTCGTTCCTGCGCCTGAAGACCCTGTCGCTGAGCTACAACCTGCCCAAGACATTCTGCCAGAACCTGGGACTGACATCTGCCAACGTGTACATAACAGGCTACGACCTGTTTACCATAACAAACTACACGGGCCAAGACCCTGAAGTAAACCTGCCCTCAAATGTCACCGACCTTGCTGAGGACAATTCGCAGACACCGCGCAGCCGCCGCGTTGCAATGGGCGTTACCATCAACTTCTAAACAGTCACAATCATGAAAGGTTTAAAGACTATAATCATAATAGCTACAGCTGCCATGACATTGACAGCCTGCAACGACTATCTCGACATAATGCCGGAGAACGCTCTTCCGACAGAAAACATGTGGAAATCGAAAAGCGACGTTGAGTCGGCCCTGTTCGCCGGATACTACAACCTGCGCTCTTCGATACAGACCCACCTCATACCGCTTGGGGAACTGAGGGCCGGATGCGTGAAAAGACGCTCTGCAAACGACCTCGACAAGCTGGACATCAAGCCGACAAGCGGCGACTTCACCGACTGGAACATATTCTACAAGGTGATTGCCGACGCCAACGGTGTGATTGCCAACGCAGGAAAGGCACAGAGCAACGACGCCACATATACCACTGAAGAGATGAACTCACACCTGTGCGAAGCCTATTTCCTCAGGGCACTGGGATACTTCTACATTGTGCGCAACTGGCGCGACGCCCCACTGATACTGCAACCGGTGGAAAGCGATGACATGGAACTGTATGTGACGCAAAGCAAAGAGAGCGAAATAATAGCGCAAATAAAGAAAGACCTGCTCACTGCCATCGACTTGGGCGCCGCCAAGGAGACTTTCGACACAACCTGGGAAACCAAGGGCCGAGCCACGATATGGGCCATCTACGCCCTCATGACAGACGTTTGCATGTGGAACCAAGACTTCGACGAGGCCATAACATACGCAGACTTGATACTCGAAAGCAAGTCGCCCTATGCGCCGAGATTCATGTCGACAGCCTCACACTCGAGCTGGTTTACAATATTCAACCCCGGCAACAGCGAGGAGTCGATATTCGAACTGCAGTTCTCGAGCATAATGCCCGACGGCTCAGGATACCAGACAAACGACCTGCCTACACTGTTCTACAACGACAACACCACTACATACATGCTCTCGCAGACACTCACACAAGAGCTCAACCAGGACGCAAGCCAGATACTGACGCGCTTCAACGGGGACATTGACATGTACGGACGCACAAGGTATGGCAGCTATGTTGCACAGGAGAACTCGCTCACCGGCTATGTGTGGAAATACCTCGGGGGTACCACCATCACCGAGCCGCGCACAACAGAATATTATGACCCTAATTTCATAATATACCGCGTGGCCGAGATAATGCTCATGAAAGCAGAGGCGCTGGTGATGCGCAACATGGGAGAGAACACCGAAGACAATACCGCGGCAATAGAACTGGTTAACCAGATTCGCCAACGCACCAACCTGCAAGATGCCACGGTAAGCCCGTCGTCAGGCCTGTCGGCTATAATGAACGCCATTATCCACGAGAACATAATGGAGTTCATAGGCGAAGGCAGAACATGGTATGACCTGCTGCGGGTAGGGCGATACAAAGACCCGTCGGGCACAGTGGACTTCACCAGCGAATTCTTCATCAACAACGTTTCCACATACAACGAGACGGCCGGCGGAAGCAAGATACGCTCGGTGCTGCTCGATGAAAACGCGTGGTACCTGCCCGTGAACGACGAAGAAATACTACACAACGACAAGCTAGTGCAGAATCCATATTACGAATAACATTTAGACCATACAGATATGAAAAAGATATTATTCACAATGACTGTCGTCGCATCTCTCATCGTGGGCTGCCAAGACCCCAATGAGGACACGCTGTTTGTTCAGCCGACGAACATTGAAAGTGAAATGTCGACGACAACCATACTGGAAAAGTCGCCCGAGACATACTCACTGTGGATAGAGATGCTGAAGTACACCGACTACTACAACGCTCTGAAGGATGCCAACGCCAGCGCAACGGTATTCTCGCCAAACAACGAGGCCATAAAGAGGTTCCTGGCCGACAGGGGCGTGTCAACAATAGAAGAACTAGACCTTGACTATGCCCGCAAGGTGGTGCAGAACCACATAATAGACTGGGAAGGCGGACAGCCGGAAGTATCGGACTCATCGCTGGTCAACGACGCCACCGCCGGTGAGTACATACACACGAGAAACCTGTTCAACCAATACATCACGCTGAGCTATGGATACACCATAACCGACGTGGACGACGACCAACGCACAGACATTGTGTACAGCCCAGACAGCATATTCCTCAATAACCAGGCAAAGCTGGGACGTTTCGTAGGACAGTCGGGCTCAAACGGAAACATTTACATGATGGACGATGTTATAGTGCCCAACGCAGAGAACATTGTGGAAAGGCTCGACAACCTGGACGGAGACAACAATACGTTCAGGATATTTACCGACGCAATCATGTCTGACCCCGAAATACTACACATGGCCACAACTGAGCGTGACACAACCACAGGACAAGGGGGCGTACAGGTTATCAACACGTACAGCTATACATGCTTTGCCGTTCCTGACCATATAATGAACGAATCTGGCATAACAGACGTTGAGTCGCTCAAGCAATGGCTGGTAAACAACAGCGACGGCGAAGAGACCAACCCGGACAGCGCGCTCAACCATTACTTAAAGTACCACTTCATGCCATCACAATATACCATGGACGAGGTGTTCAACTTAAACGACTCGAGCGAAACGCTCATATACGACACAAAGTACACCGGACAGGCCTTCACGGTGCAGCTCGTTGACAACAAGCGCACCATAAACACCGGCATACCCATCCTTCGCAGCGACATACAGGCAAGCAACGGACTCATCACAAAGATTGGGGGCATCATGCCCGTATACCATCCTACTCCGGTAAACGTGAGATGGGACTTCCTGAACAGCGCCGACATCATATCGTTTGTCAACAACTGGGGAGCAGCCAACAGAGAAGGCGACTTCTTCTCAAGCGCGCTGACAAACAGCTACCATCAGGTTGACCTCAGCGAAGAAAGATATGACGGCGAGTATGGCGAGATAACATCATTCACAGCCAACCTCACCGAGACATCAACCTCATCGGGAAGCTACAGAAGGATTGCGTTCATGAAGGAAAGAGCTGCCACTGGCCAGCCCAACACACCTGAGCATGGCGCTTACATGAACAATTACCTCATCCTTAACCTGGGATTCGCCGGTTGGATAGAGTTCAACACTCCTACGATAATTGCAGGCAAGTACAAGGTGGTGCTGCACTACATCAAAGACCCATTGCTGGCAACCCTATACACATCGGGCACGCTGACGCAGTTCAACATCGATGATGAAGACTACCAGACTCTGGCTTACCTGTATCGCGGACAAAGCATGACAATGCCATTCTTCGCTTCAATAGAAGAGACATTGTGGAACTCCGTGGAATTCGACGGTTCTTCTCAGCATAAGTTCAGAATAACCATGCGCGACATCAACGCAAAGAACCTGAGCAGTTACCACCAGCGCCTCGACTATGTGGAATTCATTCCTATAGAATAATGTAACGACCAACGAATCATAATTAAAATACCCGGATATGAACATATATATGAAAGCAATCCCACTGGTAATGATAGGTTGCCTCTTCATGGCATCCTGCTCATCTGACTGGGACGACCATTATGACGAATCAAGCATAACACTTGCCAACGGCAGTGAGGTGACCATATTCAACGGAAGTGTCACCGATTACATCAAGTCCGCATCAGACTTGACAAAGGTCAACGAACTGTTCAACCGCAACGACATATTCGCCGAAACGCGCAGCGACGGTCAATACACATTCATTGTATGCGCCGACGACCTGTACGATGAAAGCAAAATAAACGACGAGGCAACCTTCGCAGAGCAAAGCGTGGCCAACATGAGCATCAACCCGTCTAAGCTTGTAGACGGCTGGAACATCAACATGCGCTCCGGAAAAAGCGTATGGGTGTATGACGGAGGCAAGCGTTTGGACGACTGCAACATAATAAAGGCCGTGAAAGCAGACAACGGCTACGTGTATTATGTCGACGGCATGCTGCCGGTAAGGCAGTCGGCTTACGAACTGCTGATGTCGCTCGGCGACGAGTACTCACGTTTCAAGGAGCTGGTCACCAATTACAACTATGAGTATTTCGACCGCGAAAACAGTCTTCCCATAGGCGTTACCGATGACGGACGCGTCATCTACGACTCTGTCAAGGTGACCAAGAACACGCTCATGGATCGCTACGACTCCGACGGCACACCAACATGGAACATGAGAAGCGAAAGCTATACCACGACCATGTTCATACCAAACAACACGCTGATTGACAAAGCCATCAACTCGGCAATGGACAGCATACCGCTTTGGCTTAACCGTCAAGCAACCGACGACGACAGGGCGAAGTTTGAAGAGTGGATTGTCAAGGCGTGCTTCTCGGACAAGCGCCTCGAAGTGGCCGACGTAAGCAGCTCGGCTCCCGACTTCAAGTGTGTGGAAGGATACCAGGAAAGCATTGACGAAACGTCAGACCTGACAACCTACAAGAACCTTGAAGGCGCATGGTGGCGCCCGTCGGTGCAGACTGTCGACACAAGCAACCCTGTAACTCTCAGCAATGGCATGGCATATTACTGCACAAACCTGAAGATACCAAACCATGTGGTGATTTATCGCGTAAAGTCAAGGTTCTACGAACTGTGGAACAACATGACGGCCAGCCAGCAAAGCCAGTACTTCAGATGGGAGAACTGGGTAGACCCGATGGTCATCAACGACTGCCAAGGCCAGTTCGACCTCATTGCGTCGGGGTCGACCACGACGACCAACGCACAGTGGCCCTCCATATTCTATCATGAGCTCTGCGCCATACCAAGCGAAGAGGCCATGGCCGAAGGCTTGCCTTGCAGCGTTGAATATGACGGACTGACATGGAATGAAGACGAACAGAAAATATACGAATGCCATCTGCCTGCAGGAGAGTATTACCTGCGCATGGGCTTCAAGCACTCGTTGCTCTACTCTCTCAGCATTGCATTCAACGACACTTGGCTCGTGGAAGACATGAACATGCACGCCACTGGCTCCAATTACCACTTCGACCGTGGTGCAGCCAGCGCTGTGCCCCACTATGGCGAAGAGTTTGGCATTGCATACCCGGAGGGATTCGACGTCGACTATTGGCAGAAACAAAACGAAAAAGCCATTGCCTACGACACCGACGGATATACCGTAGGGGTTGTCACCTTGCCTCACTCGGGCAATTTCCGCATCCGCGTCACTTCCAACGACATGGCAAGCATTTACAAAGCTGCATTGGACAGCGGCACCGTACTCAACCGCGACAAGAACAACGTAAACCAGCTGATGATGTATCACTGGTGCCTACGCCCCACTCACAATAACTATTAATACCCACGAACATGAAGAGAATCAATATACTGGTAGCAGCCTGCCTCATGGCGGCAGCGGCAACAGCACAGCAATCAACAGTGCGCTCGCAAATCAAGAGCACTGACGGGCAGCCTGTGAGCGGAGCCATCATCTCGATTGTAGGCGACAGCACCACTGCGCTATCTGACGAGCGAGGGCAGTTCTCCATAGCCACAGCCATCAAAAATGCCATCGTCACTATAAAGGCTGAAGGATATTATCCCAAAGAAATGCCACTTAGCTTTCTCAGGCAACTATCCGCCAAGAAGCATGGCACGATAACACTGGTGCCGGAAAACGAAGTGCTGTACTCTGAGAAAGCCAACTCTTTCTTCGGAAGCCTCAGCAATGACAGCCGTTCGGCAACAATATCATCAATAGAAAGCAAAGACTTCACGGAGAAGCAAAACCTCGGGGCGGCTTTGCGTGACGGACTGGCCGGACTGCAGGTGATTGAGAAAAGTGGCATGCCGGGCGAGGGCTCATACATGAACATACGCGGCATACACAGTTTCGTTGCCGAGAACAATCCGCTAATTGTAATTAACGGTGTGCCCTATTTCGGCAATCAAGACGTGTCGAGCGTTATCAACGGGTACTCACGCGACTTGCTTTTCGGCTACGACCCCAAAGACATACGCAGCGTGACGGTTCTCAAAGGAGCCGACGCTGCCATGTACGGATCGCTGGGAAGCAACGGAGTGATTGTTATCGAGACGCAACAGGCCACATCCAACAACCTTGAGACACGGATGACTTTCTCTGGGTCGTATGGCTTCAACATTCGCCAGTCGAACCTCCCCGTGCTCAACTCGTCGCAATACAAAGAATACCTGAACGACATCGGACTCACGCGATATCCGTCAATGGAGTCGCTCATAGGCGATTACCCTTTCCTGCAGAACGGAACATATCCGCAGGCCTACCTCTTCAACGAGAACACCGACTGGATGAAAGACATACAGCATACAGGGTTTACGACCGAGAACCTGTTCAGGGTTGAGGGAGGAGACGAGATTGCCAAGTACAACATTTCGTTTGGATATACAGGCAACCAGGGCACGCTGCGCAACACAAACACGGATCGTTACCATACGCTGATAAGCGCAGACGTGCTGGCAAGCCGTAAGGTCGACATCTTTACAAACATCGGCTTGGCATACATCACGAGCAACCTGCAGAACATGGGAATGCAGTTGGAGACGAACCCGATGCTGGCGGCCTACAACTCGATGCCCCTCATCAATGCTTACCAGAAACAAACAGACGGTTCTGTTCTCAGCAACCTTGCTCCTTATGACTTCTGGAATACGTCATCCAACCCTATGTACGCATACGACAATGTGAGCAACCCGCTCGCCATTGTCAACACCGTCGAAGGGAAAGACAAGATATATGATGTAAACACACAGATTGGCCTGAACTTCAAATGGAATGACTACCTTACGCTGAGCGCAATAGCCAACCTCTACTATAATTATATTGAGGAAACTCTGTTTGTGCCGGGCATGACCAGTCAGACCATCATGCCTCAGCTTTACGGGGCCGGACGCAACAAGGTGGCCAACGGGGTTTACACCCAAGACGTTACCACCCTAACGCTGCAAGGCACTTACGACCGCATCTTCAACCGCGTACACAAGCTCAATGTGTTTGCTTCGGCACGCATGATAATGAAAGACTTTGAGTCTGACATATCCGAAGGCTACAACACAGCAAGCGACGACTACCAGACAATGGACAACACCAATGATGAGCAACTCACCTTTGGCTCGCTCGTTGAATGGAACTATGTGGGCTTCAACATACACGGAGCCTATACATACAACAACATAATACGCGGCTCGCTCGGCCTCGCCGTCGACGGTACCAGCGCCTCTGGCGTCGATGCACCTCGATGGGGTTTCTTCCCATCGGCCGGAGTGACGATGATGGTGGCGAACCTCGGCGTTCTACCGTCGTGGGTCAACCGCCTCAACGTGTCTGTCGAAGGAAGCCTGACTGGCAACAGCCGGTTCTCGTCAAACTACGGCAAGAACTACTACACTGGCGACAACTTCTTCGACATTGGTTCTATCAACCGCTCAAACGTTCCCAACACCAAGCTGGAATGGGAAAAGAAGACGCAGCTTGACCTCGGGCTCGACATGGCGCTGTTCGCCAACCGCGTCAACATTGGCTTCACCTACTTCACCAACCATGCCTACGACCTGCTGCTCAACAGCAATGTGTCGGCCGTGTACGGTTCGTACGACTATTACGAAAACTGCGGTACAATCAATACCAACGGCATAGAGGCTTCGCTGCGCGTCAATGCATTCCACACCAAAGACTGGGATGTCGTGATAGGAGCCAACATCGCCACTGCCAACAGCACAATCAAGTCGCTTGGCGATGCCAATAGCATGACTATTGAATACACTGGCTACAACAACGACGATGCGGAATTGATAATGGCCGTGGGCTCCGACCCATACGAGTTTTACGGATACCAGACCAACGGCATCTTCTCAACAACAGACCAGGCTAAGCAAGCTGCGCTCAAAAACAGCAATGGCGATGAGTACCAGGCAGGAGATGTGTGGTTTGTAGACCAGAACAACGACGGTGTCATCGACGAGAGCGACAAGGTCAGCCTTGGCAGCAACATGCCCGACTTCTATGGCGGCATCAACCTGTCGGTGCGCTATCGCCGCTTCGTGCTCGACGCAAACTTTGCCTACTCCGTCGGCGCAAAGGTATACAACGCCACACGTCGCGAACTCGAGTCAATGGACAACTTCTACAACCAATCCGCTGCCGTGCTGAACCGCTGGCAGGTAGAAGGGCAGCAAACCAACATGCCACGCGCCAACTATGGCGACCCCATGGGCAACAACCTATTCTCCGACCGCTGGATTGAGGATGGCGACTTCCTGAAACTGCGCAGCCTGAAGCTGTCTTACAACTTCGACATGCTGTTCAACTTCATACGCTCTGGCAATGTCTACGTCGCAGCAGAGAACCTGTTCTCACTGACCAACTATCTCGGCCACGACCCGGAGTTCGCCTACTCTTATGCCGAGCAGCTACGAGGATTCGACTATTCCAAGATGCCGCTGCCCATAACAGTAAGGCTCGGCTTCAACATCAACTTCTAATTATAGCACACTAAAGAATAAAGACATGAAGATTAGGAACATCATACCGGCAGTAGGACTGTTAGCAATGTCTGTCTGCTTACACTCGTGCGAGGATTTCTTCGATACCGACCCGAAGAACATAATCAACGAGGGAGACTACATTGCAGAAGAGGACGAGATATACAAAGGCTTTCTCGGAATATTCAACCGCATGCAGGAAGCCGGCGACCAGGCCATCTTCCTCACCGACACCCGTGGGGCTTTGCTTGAGACAACCGACAACGCACCGGCCGAGCTGAAAGCCATATACAATTACAACGAGACCAATGGCAACTCATACGCCGACCCAACTTGCTACTATTCCATCATAGTGGCCTGCAACGACTACTTCAACAAGATGGAGGAGTATCACAGGGAAGTCGGCGGCATGACTGAGGTGGCCGAAGAAAACTTCCCTGCCCTCATCAGCAGTGCCATGAGGATTAAGGCTTGGGCCTACCTCATGCTTGGCAAGATATACGGCGAAGCCTATTGGTTTGACGACCCTCTTACCGAGAAGAAGGAGCTGAGCGACGCCTCGGTGTTCACTCACTGCAACATGAAGGAGCTGGCCGACCGCGCCATCAACCTGCTTGAGAACGGAATGACCATCGACGGCGTACACATCTCTGCCGACCTTGAGGTCAGCTGGTACAAATGGATAGACGAAGAAAACCAAAACGCCACGCTGTACCGCGAATGGGAATACCTTACCCCGCCGGCAATAGTGCTCAACGCCGAATTCCGCTCATGGCGCGCCAGCTACGTTGATGAAGAAGCTGCACAAGCCGACTGGCAGTGGATTCACGACAACTTGCTCCTGTACATGTACGACTACCAGATGGGATACAACGAAAAGGCTACGGAGCGCATCACCGGCGACCAGGGAGTGTCTGATATCTTCCAGCTCAACATGAAGTTGCAGAGCGACAGCCAGACGGCCTACTTCCTAATTTTCTACAACAACCGCCAGGGCTTGATGACTCAGTTGCTCAGCAGCATCATGTACGACTATGACAACCATCAGCGCAACAGGCTCGTGCAATATTTCTGCCCGGAATACCCGTCGGACGAGTCATTCTACCTGCAACCGTCCGACTACGGAGTGAGCCTGTACAACGAAAACGACATACGAGGCTACACGCAGGGGTGGATGATGAGAACCCTTTCGGGCAAGCGTTGCGTGTCTAAGTATTATTATGGCTACGACTTCGTGACAAGAACCTACCACTATCTTGACGACGAGGACATATACAAGATTCAGCCAGCCATACCTACGTTCCGTGCCCACGACCTTCACTTCCTGTTGGCCGAGGCCGAAACTCACCTTGGACATTTCGACCAGGCTTACGTGATACTCAACCACGGTGCCAGCGCCGAATTCCCCGACAAGAAGCTGCCTTGGCAAACCGACCCGGCATGGGATCAGAGATATGACCCGTGGGTGAGCGCTCCTTCCGGCGGATACGGCAACTTGGGAATAGCCGGCTCGGCCAACGGAACCATGCACGACCTGCCACGCCCGGGCGATGACGACTGGGACAACTACACTGAAGACCAGCTCAAAGAAATGTACGACTGGGCGCTGGCCGACGAGCACATGAAGGAATACATTGCCGAAGGCAAGTCGTACAGCTATATGTGCAAGATTGCCGAACGCTATGCAAACAGCGCATACCGCAACGGCAACGAAGAGAAAGCCCGCGACAGCGTGGCCGTCAGAATTGGCCCGAAGTATGCCGTCACCGGCCGCCAGGGCACTGTCGAAGGCCGCATCAGAAGCAACGGTTACTTCATCAACTGGCAACTGCAGGAAATAAACAACCCGCAAGACCAGGACGAGGAAGAGCAGCAGTGAATGCAAGCTAAGGCCCCCTGCCCTGCCAACATGGCGTGGGGGCCCATGTACCGACAAATAAAAGACAATCAACATTATTAACAACCAACTAAAAAATCAAAGCGATGAAAAAACTTACTTTATTAGCTCTGGCTGCCATGACCATGGCACCGGCTACATCGTTTGCCGAAAGCTGGACGAAAGAGGTGACCAACTCCTCTGAATTTAAGGACGCGTTCAATCTCATTGGCTCCGGCATGGAAGGCGACACTTACGAAATCGTCTGCAACTGGGACGCTGGCACTCTTGTCAACGTTGGCAAGCTGAAGCCAACCATGACCAAAGGAAAGCTCGTCATCCGCAGCAACGAGACCGATTTCGACAATATGCCTCAACTGCAGTTGGCATTTGAGTGGTCTGCCGATGCACCATCGGCAGAGGAAGGCAAGCGCATGTCTGTTTTCTTCAGCAATCTCAACCTTGTAGGAACCGGCAGCTACCTCATTGACAACCGCCGCGACCTCTTTGCCGACACCATCTCGCTGACACGGTGCGACATCCACGGCCAGGCCCGCTCTATACTCCGCTTCGACGGCGACAAGAGCGAGACAGGGCTCACCGGGGCCGACATGGCTATCGCATGCATCGAAGTAAAGGAATGCAAGATACACCAGACAGCCCAGAGCAGCGGCGACAACTGGTCGGTATTCCGTACCTTCATGCCCGTCAAAGCGTTCAACATCACCGACAACATGTTCTACGACATGCCGTATACCAAAGGTCTGTGGGAGACACGAAACAGGACGGAGACTGCCACGACCGTTACATTCGCCAACAACTTTGTATTGTTGGGCGAGAACAAGGTGATGCACCCGCAAGGATTCACGGTGCTGGGCGCAGCCGGAAACATTGGCACAGGCTCTTCGCTTAACATTTACAACAACCTGTTCGTAGGCCCGTCTGAAGGCTACACCCTCCTCAAAGACGAGAACAGCTTCTACACAGACACGAAGATAACCAACATCGAGGACGGTTATGTCATTACAAACAACAACGTCATTGACAATGAGACGTACAGGTCACTGACAGACCTTTCCACATATCTTCTCAACGAATGCAGAAGTGCAGCCATGCCTTTGGGCGGCGACATGACCCTTGCCGACTTCGCTGACTTCACATGGACAACGGGCGGCACATTCCAGGACGCTTCAAAGAACATGTACTACATCCTGAACAGCAATCCTTGGAAGACGGCCGGCTACGATTACAAAAACAATGGCGGAACTTATTACATAGGCCCGTCTATTGCTTACGTCGACGAGTTCCCGACACCGGCTTCAGTAAATGTCAACATTGACGGCCCGTCGTACATCACTTACTCTATCTCGCCCGAGAAAGATGTATACTATGTAGGCGACGAAATCACAGTTACGGTTGACCCGCAGACCTCTCACTACATCGACAACCTCAACACGTTTGAAGGCTGGGAAGACGGAACGAAAGAGCTCACGCGCACATTCACGCTCGACGGCGACCTCAACCTCACGGCCAAGTTCACCGAGAACAGCGAAGTGCTGTCAGCCTTCACCCTGAAGGACATCACATCAAACGGCAAGCCTGAGTCATACTCTGCCGACGTTTACCTCAACATGGATCCCGCTTACCAGAGCACCGTATATGCCATCGTCAACGATACGACCGAGGCTACAGGCAGCAAGGAAGCTCCATTCACCTATGTAAACGGATTCTTCGAGTCGCGCCCGGGCAAGTTTGGCGAGGACGATGCCGAACTCCAGATGCCTATCCTCTCTCGCCGCACATGGTCTGGTGCAAAGGAGACACAGCGCAACTACGCTCTGTTCGTCATCCCGACAAAGGGCATAAAGGACATCACCTTCTCTTGCTACGTTGGAACAGACAACAACGCTGCCAAGATTCAGAAGCTTGAGTTCTCTACCGACAGCACCACATGGACTGAGGTTGGCAGAATAGAGATTGAGAACCTCGTATGGGGCAACCTCAAGGCCACCCTGCCTGCCGAGGCCAACGACAAAGACAAGGTATACGTACGCGTCATTGGCGACATTGCCGGAGGCCCCGTTGTAACTCCCGACGAGAGCATTGGCATGTGGAATCCTGAGACCGGCGAGGTTATCTGGGATGTTTACATCACCCAAGACGCATTCGAGTACATGGGCAGCATACTCATCACCGGCGACACCAGCTCAGTGAGCGACGGCATCGAGGAAGTGACTGCCGACGAACAGCAGTTCGACGAGAACGCTCCGATGTACAATGTGATGGGCATGAAGGTTGCCAAGGGCACCAAGGGCCTCATCATCCAGAATGGCAAGAAATTCATGGTGAAGTAACAAACCTGCAGGCGGGTTACCCGCCACGCGCCAAACCCAAGGGGCGCACCGCTCGGCCGGTGCGCCCCTTTTCTCGTTTTCTTGCCGCAAGCCGATACCGGCGGCTTCTTTACCGGTTTGGTTTCAACGCCCTGTTGGTGGCGAAGCAACGATGGAAGTACTGTTGGCAAAAGCGCAAAAACTGGCATTAACGCTTACAAAAGAACATTTTCCACCTTTTAAGTGAAAAAATTCCCCCTTCGAACGGATAAAGTAAGTAACTTTGTAGGCAAAAGCAACACATATCAATAACAACTAAAACATCAAATATGAAATTCAGACTACTCACTTTGGGCGCTCTGTCGCTCATGCTCGGCACATCATTCTCGACAGATGCCATGGCCGAAAGCAAAGAGAAGCAGCTGGCTTTTCCCGGCGCCGAGGGCTTCGGCCGCTATACTACAGGTGGGCGCGGCGGCACTGTCTACCATGTCACCACACTCGAGGATACCGGCGAGGAGGGCTCGTTCCGCTGGGCATGCAACCAGAAAGGGCCGCGCACCATCATCTTCGATGTGTCGGGCACCATCTACCTGACATCTCCCCTTAGGCTCAGCAACGGCGACGTGACCATTGCCGGCCAGACCTCGCCCGGTGGCGGAATATGCATTGCCGACTATCCTTTCTCCATCGGTGCCGACAATGTCATAATACGCTACATGCGCTTCCGCTGCGGCAACCGCCATGTCGACGAGCATGAGGGCGACGGCCTCGGCGGCATGGACCTCAACGATGTCATCATCGACCACTGCTCCGTAAGCTGGAGTGTCGACGAGTGCCTGTCGGTATACGGCAGCCGAAACCTCACCGTACAATGGTGCATTGCCGCCCAGAGCATGGTCAATGCCGGCCACTCCAAGGGTAGCCACGGCTACGGAGGCAACTGGGGAGGCAGCGGGGCGTCTTACCACCACAACCTGATAATACACCACACCTCGCGCACACCGCGTCTCGGCCCGCGCCCGAGCACACAGACCGACGAGCGCATGGACATGCGCAACAACGTGATTTACAACTGGGGCGGCAACGGCTGCTACGGTGGCGAGGGCATGAACGTGAACATAGTCAACAACTACTACAAGCCGGGGCCCGCAACCGAGAACAGAAGCGAAACCATACAGCGCAGGATTGCCGGCATAGGCATCAGGACGTCAGAGTACACCGGCCACAACACCGACAGCCCCAACGAGTGGGACAAGATGTGGCATGTATGGGGAAAGTTCTATGTCGACGGCAACGTCAACTCCAAATATGACGACGTGACCAACGACAACTGGACCTACGGCATGTACAACCAGATAACCAACGGCAGCGGGGTTGACAACACTTACACCCAAGCCACTCGCGACACCATGCGCATCAACGAGCCCATCGACTTTGTTGCCGTGACCACCCACTCTGCCGCGGATGCCTTCGACCGTGTGCTCAAGTATGCGGGATGCAGGCGCACGGAAAGCTCGCGCGACGCCCTCGACATCATTCTCGTCAACGATGCAAGAGAGGGTCTGGCCACGTTTACTGGGCGCAACTGCGACCAGGGGTTCATCAACAGCCAGGATGACTGCGGCGGATGGCCCGTGCTCGCCACGGCCAACGCACCGGCCGACCTCGACAACGACGGCATCAGCGACCAGTGGGAAGACTTCAACGGCCTCGACCCGTCGAACCCTGACGATGGAAACGAGGTCGGTGCCGACGGTTACACCAACCTTGAACGCTACCTCAACAGCCTTGTCAACATTACCACCATCAACCAGAATGCCGGCGGAACGCAGATGGGCTACATCATCTATGAAGACGGCACGACAAGCATCACCGGCATTGAGGACACAAATGCAAGCCAGTATGGGGCAAACGCCACTGCCGACAACAACATCTACTTCCTAAACGGCACCATAGCCAAGCAAAATGCCACAATGGAAGACTATGACGGCCTGGCAAAGGGCATATATATCCACAAAGGCAAGAAGGTTGTGGTGAAATAGTCTGGATGTCGCATTGCCGCAATCACTCTTGGCAATGCCACCGGATGCATGCAAAATAGATTTCGCGGAAGTTTCTGTCTTCCGCGAAATCTTTGTCAGCCACAATGTGGCTGCCTTTCCAACAGCAAGTGGCACACATGCCCCCGTATATTCACGGCAAAGCCATAAAGTCCATGCCTTCACATGACAAACATGGAAAAAGCATAGGCATGCCTATCGCCGATGGATGTCTGCACTATCGCCTTTCCGGCCAACGGAATCCCTGATGCAGTATCCTGCATCAGCAGGCCTTCCAAGGCATGAGATTAAAAGTGAAATACAGGCAACTCCACGATGGCCACCATGTGAGGCACCACCACCATCTGGCGAGGTGGTGGTAACCAATCGCCAACGGCCTGTCCGTCTCGCCACGCAGACATTCTGCCTACTGTCCGCCCTACCATGTTGCAAATGCCGGAGCAAGCGGCACTGACAACAACTTCTCACCCTATCCGAATGCACCCAAAAACTGTCTACATACGTGAAAGAAACAAATTTAACCCCAAAATAGCCAAATAATCGCCGACAGGTTAACGGCATTTCACTAACTTTGCATCAAGCAATAGTAAACATGGCCGCAAGCCAACGCCATGTTGCATGCGGGCAACCCATGCATCATGTTGTGGCTGAAAATGATATCAGGCATGCCACAGGCCATAAATAATTATTAACGCGAGAATACATGATAAGAAAACTTCTCATAGCCAACATGCTGCTGATGGCAGTCTCTGTCGGTGCCAGCGGAAGCGGCGAAGGGGCAAAAGCCTCGTTCGACTACTTCACTTACACCGGCGACGACGATTATTACCGACAGAATCCGCTGACCGACAAGGCATCGTTCTACAATCCCATAATCCCCGGCTTCCACCCCGACCCAGCCATTTGCCGTGTCGGCGACGACTACTGGCTTGTCAATTCCACGTTCGGCTACTTTCCCGGGGTGCCGCTCTACCACAGCCGCGACCTTGTCAACTGGACGCTCGTGGGCAATGTGCTCAACCGCCCGTCACAACTGCCTGCGCTTGCCGGACAAGACGTGGGCAAGGGGGGCATCTATGCACCCAACATAAGTTTCGACCCGCAGACTGGCACTTACTACATGCTTACCACCGATGTGGGGCGCGGCCACTTCTACGTCACAACCAAAAACCCAATGAACAACGACTGGAGCGACCCCGTATGGCTGCCTGCCATCGACGGCATCGACCCAGCGTTCTTCTTCGACGACGACGGCAAGGCCTACATTATATACAAGGAGTCTACCGAAGGGCAGCCCAAGTGGAGCAACCACCGCTGCCTGCGCATAGCCCGGTTTGAACGTGCTACGGGCCATACAACCGGCACGCCTGTCAAGTTCCGCGAAGCGGGCGTGGGCCCCGAGGAGCGCCTGGCCCGCAACGAAGGCCCGCACATATATAAAATCGACGGCAAGTACTACATCATCTGCGCCGAAGGCGGCACCGGCATATTCCACTCGGAAGTGGCCTACAGGGCCGACTCTGTGTTTGGCCCTTACACCCGTTGGAGCCGCAACCCGATGCTCACGCAGCGCGAACTGAAAGCGGGGCGCACCAACCCGGTTACCTGCACTGGCCATGCCGACATAGTGCAGACGCCCAACGGCGAATGGTGGGCCGTGTTCCTGGGTTGCCGTCCGGGCCCCGGCGGCGTTGAGCAACTGGGCCGCGAAACGTTCTTGATGCCCGTGAACTGGAGCCTCGACGGCTTCCCTTACATCACCCAAGAGAAAGACACCGTGCCTCTGATGCTGCGCCGCAACGGCACAGAGCGCCGCGAATGCGTCACGTTCGGCAACTTCACATGGCGCGACGACTTCGACGGCCGACGCCCCGGCCCCGAATGGCTCTCGCTGCTGGGCCCTGCCGACGCCTACGCGAGCATGGCCGGGGGAAGGCTGGACATAGTGCCCGACGAAGTGTTGCCTCAAGACAGGCGCACACCGCCCATGCTCCTTAGGCGCATACAGCACCACAAGTTCACCGCCGAGACCAAGCTCGACTTCCAGCCCTACCCCGGGGCGCAGGCGGGCATGGCTGTATTCAAGAACGAACAGCGCTACTACCGCTTTGGACTGCGCCGCGGCATGATTGTGGTTGAGCGCAGCGACAAGGGACGGAGCACCTCGACCATAGCCTCGGTCAGCGTGGACAGTGAAACGAAAAGCGTCATGCTGCGCACCAAATGCCTGGGCGACAACTATGAGTTCAGCTTCTCGACCGACGGAGGCGCAACGTGGCAGACGGCAGCCAAGGGTGTCGACGCGTCGTTTGTAAGCCAGCGTGCAGGCGGGTTTACAGGCACCATGATAGGCCTCTATGCCTACAGGCAGTATCTCTGAGTCGCCGGCCGGCGTTCATCGCCCGGATGTGGCTGGGCCGCGGCCGGCGTTACAAGCCTCATCACCGCCACTATACCAAACACGGGGCTTGGCTTGGCCAACAGCGAAGGGCCTTGCCGCAACCCCGGCGCTGGCAGCACGACAATCCTGAAAAGAGTGGAATAAAATCCTAAAACAAAATAACGGCAATGAAAAAGAACCATGTCATATTTGCAATCGTCACGGTAGCATCGGCCATGATAGCCGCCCCGGTATCATCACAAGTATATGAATACCCGTTTCAAAACCCGGAGCTGAGCTTCCACGAGCGTGCCAAGAACCTTGTGTCGCTGCTCACCCTCGACGAGAAAATCAACCAGGTTGGCCACCAGACGCTCGACATCACCCGCCTGGGGGTGAAGGGCTACAACTACTGGAACGAGGCACTGCACGGCGTGGCGCGCTCGGGCAAAGCCACGTCTTTCCCGTCGTCGAAGGCCATGTCGAGCACATGGGACCTGCCCCTCATCTTCGACTGCGCCTCAGCCACGTCGGACGAAGCACGGATATATTACAACACAAAGCAGAAAGGGCTCATCTACTGGTGTCCAACGATAAACATGAGCCGTGACCCGCGGTGGGGGCGCGACGAAGAGAACTACGGTGAAGACCCCTACCTCACAGGCCGCATCGCAGTGGAATACATACGCGGCATGCAGGGCGACCACCCCAAATACTACAAGACCGTGGCCACGGCAAAGCACTTCGCCGCCAACAACTATGAAAAAGGGCGGCACAGCACCTCGTCGGACGTCGACGCGCGCAACCTGCGCGAATACTACCTGCCGGCATTCGAGACGGCGGTGAAAGAAGGCAACGTGCGCTCGGTGATGAGCGCATACAACGCCCTCAACGGCATACCGTGCGGAGCCAACCACGAACTGCTCATCGACATACTCAGGGGCGAATGGGGATTCGACGGATTCGTGACAAGCGACTGCGGCGCGGTGGAGGATGTGTACAACAAGCACCACTATGTAGCCACCCCTGCTGAAGCCTCCGGCGTGTCGATGCGCAATGGCGAAGACCTCAACTGCGGCACCACGTTCCAGGATTACTGCAAAGAGGCAATAGAAAAAGGCTACATGACCGAGGCCGACCTCGACTCGGCACTCACCCGGGTGTTTGAAGCAAGGTTCTCGGTGGGCGAGTTTGACGATGCCGCGCTGCTGCCGTGGAGCAGCATTTCGGAAAGCGAGCTCGAGTGCCAGGAGCACATCGACCTGGCCCACCGGGCAGCACGCGAGTCGATAGTGCTGCTGAAAAACAACAACTCGTTTCTGCCGCTCGCCAAAGACAAGAGCATTGCCGTCATCGGGCCGCTCGGCAACACCGTCAGCCTTGGCGGTTACAGCGGCTCGCCGGTTGAAGTGACAAGCCCGCTGGAGGGCATTGCAGAGAAGATAGGCTACACCATAAGCGACGGAACGATACAGTGTGAAGACTTCACGGGTAGCAGCGTGCCCAGCTCTTCAAAGCGGCTGAGCATAGAGGCCAACGGCAGTTCGGGCAACGTGGGATACATATATGCCGGCGACTGGATTTCGTTTGACGACGTCAACTTCGGCGACGGCTGCTCGAAGGTCGACATTTACTCGGGGGCAGAAAACGACCTTGCCACCACGGTAGAGCTCTACCTCGACCGCATCGATGGCGAACCGGCTGCCACTGTGACGCTTGCCACCACGGGCGACTGGGCGAAATACGCCACAACGACGGCCGATGTCGACCCCGAACTGTTCAACGGAACCCACAAACTGTACCTCGTCTTCGGCGGAGGCGACAAGTATTGCGCCAACATGGACTGGGTTAAGTTCTACAACGAGGGCGACGACAACCCGCTCGAGACCCAAGGCCCGCTATACTTCTACAAAGGCTGCGCCGTCACGGGGAAGGCGGAAACCAACATAGAGCGCGCCGTCGAGATAGCACGCAAAGCCGACGTGGTTGTGTTTGCGGCCGGCACCAACCTCGAAGTGTCCGACGAGAGCAACGACCGCACCTCGCTGTCGCTGCCAGGCGACCAGCAACAGTTGCTCGAAGCCGTCTACGAGGCCAACCCCAACGTGGTGCTCCTGCTGCAGACGTGCTCGTCGGTGACGGTAAACTGGGCGCAAGAGCATGTGCCGGCCATAGTCGAGGCTTGGTACGGTGGCCAGGCGCAGGGCAAGGCCATTGCCGATGTGCTCTTCGGCGACTACAACCCGGGCGGCAAGCTGACATCGACATGGTATGCATCTGAAGCCGACCTGCCTGCGGACATGCTGCAATACGACATCAGGAAAGCCAAGTATACATATATGTACCACGACAAAGAACCTCTCTACCCGTTTGGTTTCGGACTGAGCTACACCACGTTCGGCTACAGCGACATGGCGCTCAGCACCAACAGCCTCGACGCGGGCGACAGCGTGGTCGTCACGGCCAACATCACAAACACGGGCAAAGTGGCCGGCACCGAGATAGTGCAGCTCTACACCCACGCGCAATCGGAGATAGAGAGGCCGCTGAAGGAGCTCAAGGGGTTTGCCCGGGTTGAGCTCGAACCGGGGGAGACCAAGCCTGTGAGGTTTGTGCTGCACCACGACCAGCTGGCCTATTTCAACGACCTCACCAACACGTTTGACGTGGAAGACGGCACTGTCGACGTGCTCATAGGTGCAAGTTCGGCCGACATAAGGCTCAAAGACAAGATCACAACCGAGGGCGCCACGGTGAAGACCACATACAAAAGCACTACCAGCGGCATAGAGAACGCCATGCGCAACCCTTCGCTCAAGGGCGACAGGGTGTACACGCTGCAAGGCACCTGCCTCGGCACAGCCGACAACTTAGGCGCACTTCCGGCCGGTATATATGTGATAAACGGCGAGAAAGTGGCCGTAAACAACAAATAAACGAACCATAGAACAACTCTAAAACTACAACAACATGAAAAGAAGCAATCTGCTCTTATCCATCATCGTGATGTGCTCTGCGGGGGCGGCAGCACAAAACTTGCCTTACCAGAATCCCGACCTGCCGGCCGAGCAGCGCGCCGAAGACCTGCTGGGCAGGCTAACCCTCGACGAGAAGGCCAAGCTGATGATGAACGGCTCGCCTGCCATACCACGCTTGGGCATACCGCAGTTCGACTGGTGGAGCGAGGCTTTGCACGGCGTAGGGCGCAACGGCCTGTCGACAACGTTCCCCTCGTGCATCGGCATGGCAGCATCGTTCGACGACGAACTGCTCGAACGCATCTACTCGGCCATAAGCGACGAGGCCCGGGCAAAGAACACCGCACAGAAGCGCAAAGGCAAGGTGGGCAAATACCAGGGCCTTTCGTTCTGGACCCCGACAATAAACATATTCCGCGACCCGCGCTGGGGGCGCGGCCAAGAGTCGTATGGCGAAGACCCATACATGAACTCAAGGATGGGCCAGGCCGTGGTGCGCGGACTGCAAGGGCCCGAGGGCCACAAATACCGCAAGCTGCTTGCCTGCGCCAAACACTTCGCTGTGCACAGCGGCCCGGAAAAGACCAGGCACAGCCTCGACATTGAGTCGCTATCGCCGCGCGACCTCTGGGAGACCTACCTGCCCGCGTTCAAAGACCTTGTGCAGAAAGCCGGGGTGCAGGAAGTGATGTGCGCCTACCAGAGATTTGAGGGAGAGCCGTGCTGCGGCAGCAACAGGCTGCTGCAACAGATACTGCGCGACCAGTGGGGATTCGACGGACTGGTGGTCAGCGACTGCGGGGCCATAGGCGACTTCTGGCGCCCCGGACGCCACGGTGTGTCGAAAGACGCGGCGGCGGCGTCGGCCAAAGCCGTGATCAGCGGCACCGACGTGGAGTGCGGCAGCAACTACAAGAGCCTGCCCGAGGCCGTCAGGGCCGGCGAGATAAGCGAGGAGCAAATCAACGTGAGCGTGAAGCGGTTGCTGAAGGCGCGCTTTGAGCTCGGCGAACTCGACCCCGACTCGCTCGTGGAGTGGACAAAGATACCCGAAAGCGTGGTGAACTGCGACGCCCACAAGCAACTGGCGCTGCAGATGGCCCGCGAGCAGATGGTGCTGCTGCAAAACCGCGGCAATCTGCTGCCGCTCGACAAAGACGCCGGCCGAATAATGGTGATGGGCCCCAACGCCGCCGACTCGGTGATGATGTGGGGTATTTACTTCGGGCAGCCGGCCCACACTGTGACGGTGATGGAGGGCATCGAGGCCAAGCTCGGCACCAAGGTGAAATATGCCAAGGGATGCGAGATTACCGAGATAACCGACACCCGGAGCCTGTTCGGCGACTTTGTCACACCCGACGGGAAGCCGGGCATGGAGGCGCGATTCTGGAACAACACCCGCATGGAGGGCAAGCCTGTGGTGGAAACACGCTACACAAGCGCGCTGCAATTCGACAACGGGGGCAACACGGCTTTTGCTCCGGGCGTTGAGCTCACCAACTTCACGGCCAGCTTCCGCGGTTCGTTCACGGCAAGGCAAGACGGACGGGTGTTCATCAACTATGTAAACGACGACGGCATACGCCTGATTGTCAACGGCGACACCGTGGCCAACCGATGGATGGCCGAGGAGATGAGGAACAACAAGAGGGAGTTGAAAGTGAAGGCCGGGCAGAAGTATGACATACAGCTCGACTACATGCAACTGGCCGACGGCGCCACGCTGCAGTTTAACGTAGAGACCATAGAGCCAACTACGCCGGCAGAGGTGGTGGCCAAGGCCGCCGACGCCGACGTGGTGATATTCGTAGGCGGCATCTCGCCCGACCTGGAACGCGAGGAAGCCAAGGTCAACAAGCCCGGCTTTGACAACGGCGACCGCACGAGCATTGAACTGCCGCAGGCACAACGCGACATACTGAAGGCGCTGCACGAGGCCGGCAAGAAGATTGTGCTGGTGAACTGCAGCGGCAGCGCGGTGGCTCTGACTCCCGAGACCGAGACGTGCGACGCCATACTGCAGGCCTGGTATGCCGGCGAACAGGGCGGACACGCCGTGGCCGACGTGCTCTTTGGCGACTACAACCCGGGCGGGAAGCTGCCTGTGACCTTCTACCGCGACGACAGCCAGCTGCCGCCGTTCGACGACTACTCGATGAAGGGCCGCACATACAGGTATTTCGGCGGCGAGCCACTCTTCCCCTTCGGCTTCGGCATGAGCTACACCGAGTTTGAACTGGGCAAGCCCGAATACGACAAAAAGGCGGGCAAGATAACGGTGAGCGTCACCAACACCGGCCGGCGCGACGGCACCGAAGTGGTGCAGGCTTACATGCGCAACACTGCCGACACCGAAGGGCCGGCCAAGACGCTGCGCGGATTCTGCCGGGTGGAGCTGAAAGCCGGCGAGACCAAGGCCGTGGCCATAGACTTCCCACGCGAGAGCTTTGAAGGATGGGACGCCGCCACCAACACCATGAGGGTGGTTCCGGGCAACTACGAACTGATGGTTGGCACGTCGAGCGCTGACAACGACTTGCAGAAGATACCGGTAACCATAGACTGAGACAGACGCTTGGCAACGGGCCCCGGCAACGGACTGAGGCAAACGGCACAAGGGCCGCAGCCGGCCGGACGCTGCAATATTTACTGACAAAAGTGACATCAGGCCGCGCCAAGGCCCGTACTGCCATGCCAAACGGCCCGAACGGCCACGCCAAACGGGCCATACGGCCGGGCAGGACAGGCCTTTCGGCAGGCCGATATGCCGGCGGGCACAACCCCATGGGGCTCAAGACGTTAGGCGAACGTACCCTGATTTGGAAAAAAGCATACATGACCTGTACACCCGACAGGCCGTTGACATCAATGAATTAACGACTGCTGAAAACATAACAAACAGCAAAACAAAAAACAATGATGAACAGAATAACGAGAATGGTGGCTATGGCCACCGTGGGGCTGGCATCGCTGCTGACCGCCACGGCACAAAAGGCCGACGGCGCAGCCACCGCCTACAACGACTTGCCATTTGAGATGAGGGCCGTGGCAGAACCGAAAATACCCGACTATGAAGTAAGGCTCACCGACTTCGGAGGAGTGGCCGACGGAACCACAATGAACACCGAGGCTTTCAGGAAGGCCATTGCCGCCCTGGCACAACGCGGCGGCGGACGGCTGACGGTGGCCAGAGGGGTGTGGCTCACCGGGCCCATAGAACTGAAAAGCAACACCGAGCTGCACCTTGAGGAGGGTGCCCTGGTGCTCTTCTCGCCCAACAGGGCCGACTACCCGCTCGTAGACTCTTACTTTGAAGGGGTGAGGACGCGCCGCTGCATGTCGCCGCTGACGGCCGTAAACGCCGAGAACATAGCCATCACCGGCACAGGCGTGTTCAACGGCAACGGACAGAGCTGGCGACCGGTGAAGCGCGGCAAGATGACCGATGGGCAGTGGAAGGCACTGTGCAAAGGCGGGGCACTCAACAAGAAAGGCGACGTGTGGTATCCAACGGAACAAATACGCGACATAGACGCCGACAGGGATAAATACTACCAACGGGCCTACAGCGAGAACACCGACGAGGCGTGGCAGGAACTGCACGACTATCTGAGGCCTGCCCTGCTCTCGTTCATAGGCTGCAAGCGGGTGCTGCTTGAAGACGCAACGTTTGAAAATTCGCCGGCATGGAACGTACACCCGCTGATGTGCGAAGACCTGACTGTGCGCAACGTGACCATACGCAACCCGTGGTACTCGCAAAACGGCGACGGGCTCGACATCGAGTCGTGCAGCAACGTGGTGGTGACGGGCTGCTCGTTTGACGTGGGCGACGACGCCATGTGCATAAAGTCGGGACGCGACGAAGAGGGCCGCAAGCGCGCTATGCCCACCCAGAACGTGGTGATACGCGACTGCCGGGTGTACCACGGCCACGGCGGCTTCGTGATAGGCAGCGAGATGTCGGGCGGCGCACGCAACATAATGGTAGACAACTGCCTGTTCATCGGCACCGACACCGGCCTGAGATTCAAGTCGACACGAGGCCGCGGGGGCACCGTCGAGGATATATTCATACGCAACATCGGCATGGCCGACATACCCGGCGACGCCATCACCTTCGACCTGTACTACGGAGGCAAGGCCCCGCTCGAGGTTGCCGGCAAGGGCGGCAACCAGACGGCGGCAGACATACCGGCTGTCGACGAGACCACACCGAGCTTCCGCAACATAAGCGTTGAGGGAGTGACGTGCAACGGGGCCAAGCGAGCCATCTACATGAACGGGCTGCCCGAGATGCCCATCAAGGACATCAAGATAAGCCGCTCTACGTTCAAGGCGCAGGAGGGTGCAATACTCAACTATACCGACGGGCTGACTCTCGACGGCGTGAAGATAACCGCCGCCGACGGCAAGGCCATAAAGAAGTATAACAACGTGACCAACCTGACTGTGAAATAGGTGCAGGCCAGGGCATGACCAACCGCACCGGCATATAAGCAGCTGTTGAGTATTAATTATCTCTGGTATCGGTTAAGTATCAACAGCTACTTGCATAAAGAAAGCTCTGACGCGCAAGATGCAGCCATTGTGGTTGCCTTTGCGCGTCGGAGCTTTCTTTATTTGTGCCATCACTTTAACCCGCACCTCACGTTAGAGGCCGAATAGATTGGGCTCGGTTGGCATGAAGAGTGGCAGCCGACAAGGAGGCTGAAGCGCCCTGAAGCATGATTGACAACCGAAAAACAACATACGGCGGCCTGACGGGCGGTTAGGGGTTCATTTGCCTGACAGAAAGAAGTCGCACATAAGCACCACCTTGCGCCCGTCAATGCTTACCTCCTTGAAGAAACGGTAGCGCCCCGGCCGGTTATTGTTGACCGTAGGATATAGTTGCCCGTAAAAAGTGTGGCTGCCGCCCGGGCCTACATTGATGCCTATGCAGTTGACCACACCGGCAGTAGGCAGCCAGTACCACCGCCCGCCGCGCTTGACGGCCATCCTGTAATCCTCGCCCGTGCCAACCGTCAGGCTGCCATGGTTGCGCAATACAAACGCAGCCCTCCGGGCATCTGCCGGGAAGCTGTCGCTATCCGGCCGTATGCTGACGCCCAGCGTGTCGGCCACGCCGGATGCGGTGCATGGTTCACGCCCAGTGGAACCACTGAAGCGCAGCGCCGGCGAGTCGTATACGTGTTTTCTGAACGCCAGTCGCGCCGCTTCGGTGTTGAGCCTCATGTGCACGTCTATGGCATGTAGCCCGACACCCCACATGTAAACATTGTCACTGACTTCGGCCGGAGCCGTTGCCATACGCTTGTCTATCGTGTCAAGCATGACGCCGAGCTCTTTTTCCGAATACACCTTTCCGCCCACCTTCTCAATGGAGAAATGGTTGCTGCCGGCCGCCTGCGAAATCTCGCGGCGCGCCCTGGCCGTGTCGCCACGCACCTGGAACACAAGCCGCTCGCCGCTAAAATGCCACCCCTCAATATAGCCGGGGCAGCGGCTGCTGCCAATGATGGCACCCACGGGTGCCCCGGCTTCACCATAAACGCGCGTGAGCCTCTCGATGATGAGCATGCCGTCCGACTGGTCGACAGTCCCCGAGGCATTGCCACCGGATGAAAGTGGCGGCGGCACAGTCTCGCCGTAGGCCACAGCGGTGGCAGTGGTGTCGCCACGGTGTGCCGTTGCAGGCCTCACTTTTCCGGGCCTGCCACACGCAGCCACCACGACACCCAAAGCCAGCAAGGGCGATAAAAAAAACTTTTTCATACCACAAAACATTTTGATCAGGGCCATGCAACCCGGGCTGCACAGCGGCCGAGGCATGCAAGCATACCGCTACGTGTTGTCGCCCGACTCGGCCCTGTCGCGATATTCAGACGGGGTCATGCCGGTTTCCTTCTTGAAGCACTTGCTGAAATACTTAGGGTCGGAGAATCCCACGGCATAAGCAATCTGCGAAAACGAATAATCGCTCTTTACAATCATCTCTTCGGCACGCAGAATCCTGATGTGCTTCACAAAGTCGACAGGTGCCATGCCTACAATGCTCTTTATCTTTCCATAGAACACCGAGCGGCTCAGATTGACGGAAGAGGCCAGGTCTTCAATCTTTATCTCCGGGTTGCTGATGTTCTCTTCGAGGTAAACCATGAGTTGCTTCATCATCTCCTTGTCTGCATCGACAATCTGCGGCGACTCCAACCTGTATGTGTCCTTGTTCTTAGGATCAAGCTGCTCTACGTAGAGTTGCTGCAGCATGCGCCGCTGACTGATGATGTTCTGCACACGCATCTTGAGGTATGTGGCACTGAAAGGCTTGGTTATGTAGTCGTCGATGCCCTCGCGCAATCCCTGCAAGCGGTCGTCGAGCGACGCCTTGGCCGACAGAACAATGATTGGGATGTGGCAAATATCCTTGTTCTGCTTTATCTTGTGCACCATGGTCAGCCCGTCCATTACCGGCATCATGACGTCGGTGACAATGAAGTCGGGCATCTGCGCCTCGGCGGCCTCGAGTCCGCTCTGCCCGTTGTCGGCCTGTATCACGGTATAGTCGCTGCTGAGTATGCCCACGAGGAAAGCCCGTAGGTCGTCGTTGTCCTCGACAACGAGCAGCCTCAACGACTTCTTTGCGCTACCGGCGGCGGCATGGGGCACGGCTGTCTCGCCGCCGCTGCCGGCCATCATCACCCCGGCGTTGGTGTCGCTGATATATACGTGGTGGTCGAGATTGTAACGAAGCATCTTGTTGACCAGCTCCAGCATGCGCGAGGCATTGCGCTGCACCATCTCGAGATGCCGCCGTGAGGTGTCGGTAAGACCGCCGCCGCCCAGCACCTCGGCCACCGGGCCGCCGATAAGCGTGAGCGGCGTGCGCAGCTTATGGCCTATCTCGGTGAAGAACTTGGTCTTCATGTCGTTGAGGTCGCGCTCGAGCACGGCCTTGGCCCGCAACTTATAGATGTAGATGGCGACATATATCACCAGGCATGACAGAACGATGTAAAGCAGCCAGGCCCACCCGGTCTCCCAGAAGGTGGGGTGAGAGTAGATAACCAGTTCGGCCACATTGTCGCTCCACACCCCATCGGCGTTGGTGCTCTTGACAAGCAGCCGGAACTTGCCTGCGGGCAACCTGTTGAACGAAGCGCTGTTGGCCGGGCCCACAAAGTTCCAGTTCTCGTCGATGCCTTCAATCTTGTAGGCATACCTCACGAGGTATTTGTCGGAGTATTCGAGCGCGGCGAAGTAGATGGTGAGGTTGCGGCTGTCGGCAGGCACGTCAAGAACGTCTTTGTTGAGGATGGAAACCATGCGGTTGGTGCTGTGATAATGCACCCTGGTAAAGATGATGTTCGGGCAATACGAACTCTTTTTCAGGTCGGCGGAGTTGAAGCTCACGAAGCCCCCGCGGGCCGCAACGGATATGAAGTCGGTCTTTGCGTAGTGGGCGGGCTTGGCCTCTGACAGCTCCACACCGTCGCCGATGTTGCCCGGCCCGTAGCGCAACAGTTCGCCTGTGTCGAGCTTGTATCGGTCGATGCTGCTCTCGCGCATTATCCACAGGTTGCCTTTGTTGTCTTCGGCCACCGACTGCACCACGCCCTCGTCGGGCCTGGCTCCGCTCATGTCGCAGAACTTAAGGCCGTCGGCCAGCAACTTGGGCGAAGCCACGAGCTGCAAGCCTCCGCCCATGGTGACCACAACCACCCGGCCAGAGCGCGTGATGAGCGTCTGCAGCACGTCGGGGGCCAGCAGCGACGTGGTGTCGCCAACCACCTGGGGCGTGGTATAGAAGCGTATGCCCTCGGGGTGGCTGAAGCGGTCGGAGAACGTGACGAGGCCGTTGGTGGTAGAGAGGAGCATCTCGCCGCGGCCGGTGTGGGATATGCGGCGCACGCGTGCAAACTGCTGCATGGGGTATTGGGCCAGACGGTTGCGGTGGTTGATGAAGCGTATGCGGCCCTGGCTCTTGTCTACAAGGTTGATGCCACCCTCATAAGTGGCCACCCATATGCGCCCCTTGCTGTCGGCATCGATGTCGTAAACGTCGTTATAGCTTATGGAATACTTGTCGGCGGCATTGGCAGTGAAATGCTCCACGCGGCCAAGGCTGTCGATGACATAGAGCCCGGTGCCCTTGGTGCCAACCCACACGCCGCCGTGGCTATCTTCGAAAAGCGAGTAGATGCGGTTGGCGAAAGCCACCGGCTCGCTGACAAGGCGGCCACCGCGCGACATGTAGCCCACAAGGCGGCGGTCGGCATCGAACAATGCCAGCTGGCCATTGTACGTGCCGGCCCATATACGCCCCTTGCTGTCGTACATCAGCGAGCGCACCTCCTGCCCCGGGAGCACGGGCGTAAGCTTGAAGTGATGATAGCGGAAGTTGACAAGGTTGACGTCGCGCGTGCCCGTGAACCACAGGTTTCCCTCTTTGTCAAACATGAACTTGTTTATCTCCGGCAAGTAGGAATCGGTGCGGTCGGACGTCTTCAGCATGTACGGCACGAGCTCGCCCGCGGCCTCATCGTAATAGCTGAATGTGCCTTCGGCCGGAACCACCCACACCGTGCCGTAGGCATCCTCGTGAACAAAAGGCTTCACGCTGGCAGTGCGGTGCAAGGGGCGGTCGGCGTCGGCCATGAGCCAGCGTGGCGACAAGTTGCGGCCGGGGAGCAACACCACGCCTCGCGATGGTGTGAAAGCCCAGATGCGGTGCTTGCGGTCGACGTAGATGGAGGTGACCTCGGACGACGGTTGCGACGGCGTCTGAACATTGAGCACCCTCATGCCGCCCCGCCTCACGTCGTAGGCCACTATGCCCACGTTGGTGGCCAGCAGCAGGTTGCCGCCGTCGAGCTGCTCGACGGCATTGATGCGCACCACGCCGTGGGGCATGGCCACAGGCTGCATGGCCCTATGCCGCGGGTCGAAGAGGAACAGACGGCCGTCGGTCGAGGCGAAATAGAGGTTGTTGCCGGCCTGTGCCATATACTCTGCCGAGATGTACGAACGCATCCTGGCACCGGCCATGGCCACGCCGCGGTCGGAAAAAATCCACTCGCGTCCCTGCCCGTCGAGTTCAACCTTGCTCAGGAGGTTGCTCGGCAGGGTGCCGTTGTCGACGCAGAACTGCTCGATGCCGGCCCCGGTTGAGATGAGACTGTCGCTCACACGGTAGCACGCCGAGGCGTCGTTGCTAATAAGCCACGTATGGCCATTGGCCAAGGGATAGATGCTGCGCACGGGCACATCATGGCCGAAACGCTCGCGTATCATGGCCGTGACGTCGATGAAACGGTTGGCCTGGGTGTCAAACAGGTAAACATGGCGGTCGGACGTGCCGCACCATATATCGCCCTTCGAACCCGGCTTGATGAGCATAATCCTGTTGGTGGACAGCACCATGCCTTGCTCGGCCGAATTACGGAACGTGGCAAAGCGATAGCCATCGTAATAACAAAGCCCGTTCCACGTAGACATCCACATAAGACCGTCGGGAGTCTGCATGAAACCGGATATGATATTGGCAGCAAGCCCGTCGCGGATGGTAAACGTGCGCACATCGCAATACGGCTGTGCAAAGGCGCGGATGGAACACAGCACAGCTGCCATAATGATTATGAAACGGTATCTCATCTTTTAAAACAAATTCATAGCAACATTGCAAAATTACGAAAAAAGCATCAGAATACGCAAGCACACGCCGTCAAATTTACCAAAACAACTAAACAACAGACGACACAATGCATGAAGGCAAAAGACCGACGGAGCGACAGGAAACCCATGGACGGCCACGGAAAGCAACAGCCGGGGCTGCAACACAGACGGAGAAAAACACGAGAAAAAGACCGGCAAGCAACGGCTAACGGCACCGACAACGGCACAAGACAGCAAACTGTAGAAAAAAATCCCATGGCAATCGATGAAACAAATACTCACAATGGCATTGGGAAATGAAAATTAATACGTATCTTTGCCAAATACAACATTCAAGCAAGACAGACGGCCAAAGGCCGCTGACGACCAAATGCCTGCCGGCAACGGGCACCGGCAAAACGGAAGCTACGGGCAGCCGGCCTTGGATGAACTGCACATAGGAATGGCCATGGGCTGTGTTGGCCAAAACCGCAATAGGCGGAACAAGTGATGACAAGATGCAGACGGCGGCGCGGAAACGCTGACCGCCCCGTCACCTGCGGTTTTCTGCAGGCCGTGGGTGGGCTGGATGAGACTGCAAGAGCCACACGGGCAATGGCCGGCACCGCGCTTCGGAGGCCACTACAAGAAACGACGCAGGATTTAATGATATTGACGGGAAGCCTGACAACAAGGCATGAAACCCCAAGAAGCCTGGCCAACGAAAGGGCACAAGGCGCTGCATGAACTAACCAAAGAGAAAGAAACCTATGACTTTATTGAAGAAAATCTTAGACAAAAACTACGTGTGGGGCGACGAGCGCATAGGGGAAGACGCATACGAAGAGCTGCTGGCCGACATCATCATCGACTATCTTAAGCGGCACGGGCCCGAATGCAGGGAGATGCTGGCACGGGGTTGGCGCCTTGACAACCCGCCCAAAGTGATAAAATGGATTGCACAACAGCCAGACACCGACCGCGGAACGATACTGAGGCTGTACTGGATGATGGACCCCGGATACGGCAAGCAATTCGCCACCATAGATGAATGTGCCGAAGGACACAGGTGGTATGTGGAAGAATATGACATAATTAAAACCATTGAACGCAACTATGCTGAAGGGTTCTACCGCAACGAGAGATATGCCTTCGACCCGGGCAACGACGGCTGCAAGCAGGGATACGACTGGACAAAGACGCTCGAAGGATATACGATGAAGGATGACATACCTCAGGAAATGTTCATACCGACCAATGGAACGGTGGCAGACACCAAGGGATGGGCCGACGGAGTGCCGTCTGAACTGAAAGAAACCATAACACGACTTGAAGAACTTATTGACGACTGATGGACAAAGAAAACATTATCAAGCACTATTGCGCCAAGGCCGAAAGGGCAGTGAGGCGCATGAGCCGGAAAGAGATTGGCGACATTTACGCCATTTCGTTCTGGAAAGACAACGTGGATGACGACCCGCGACGCCCTGTGGTGACAATAGGATACAACACGGTTTCGCACGCGGAAGCCCAAAAACAAAACGCAAGCAACGCCATGGAGGCTAAGTGGAACTACGCTTACTGGATGCAAGACGACACGGGCACGCTGGGTGGAAACGACACTATGCTCAGGATTTACTTTAAAGACGAGGGATTGTTCTACACCCTGCACGAACTGAACAAGGCCGAAAAGCAGGAAGAAAACGGCAACCCGGAGGGATATATGATGATTGAAGAGAAAGACAGACAAATGCAGGAGGCATTCATGGACATTGTCATCGAGGTGGCCAACAGGCTGCACCGCAACGAAACGATAACCCGTGCCTTGGGCAGGGACCTGCCGGTAATAATCCACGAACTGGAATACTACGACCAGCCTGTGGAATGGACAGCCAAGGCCAACCCCACCCCGCTGGTGGCAGAGTTCATGGAATGGTACAGAAGCTTTGCCAAATGAGGGCTAAAGGCTTGGCGCAAGCCTATATGAAAGAGAGGCGATGGCATTATGCCCATCGCCTCTCTGCATGTCGATACCGACGCAACGGCCTAAACACAACGGCCAAACGCCATGTCACTTGGATTCAGTCCTTGCATCGGCAGCCTTTGCCGTGGCCTTGCGCGTTGTGGTTTTCTTGGCGGCGGCAGCCTTCTCTACCTTTGCCTTGAGCTTGTCTTCGGTTGCCTGCATCTTCTCAATCTTGGCCTTGAGACGTATGATTTCCTTGTCTTTCATCTCAATCTCGTCGCCTTGGTTCTTGATGGTTGTGAGCAGACCGTTGAGTTCCTCGTTGTCTATATCCTCAGGATAAAGACTGTTGACACGGTTGAGGAAGTCGCCGAGGATGTTCATGTAATTGGTAAACGCGTCGAACGCGCTGCTGTAAATGCCGCGGTCAAGCCCCACACTGGCCGGTTTCGTGGTCATGAAACGGAAGTTGTTGCTTGCCTGCAGGTAATCCCAGTCTTGGCAGATGCGCGGGTTGTTGGCTATGCGCACACGGTCGGCCACACTGTACAACTTGTTGAATGCGTCACGCTGCATGGCGTTGCCGAGCCAACAGCTTACGTCGCGCTCCTCGTCAACCCACGAAAGCGTGTCAGGCACGTCAAGGCTGCCCACGCTCTTCACCGACGAGCATATCTCCGACGGCGTTGAGAACGTGATGTCCTTGGCCCGGGCGCAAGCCGGCAGGGCCTTGATGAACTCAAGGATGTTTGACGACAGCGGCTGGGCAATGCCCAGGGCAGACAGCTCCATGAAGATGTTGATGATGCGCTCTTCCTCCGGGAAAGCCGCAATGCGGTTGATATAGTTGTCTGCAAACAGCGGATAACGATCCCACTCACTGTTGTTGAAGCGCAACGAAATGTCGTCGCTCAGCTCTACGTCACGCAGCAATAGCTTGAGGTTTGGGGCTATATTGCAATTGTAGACATAATGGGGCGACTTCCAGCCAAGCACGTGCTTGGCACCCTCGGTGAGCATTCCCTTGAATCCCATGGCGGCCACCTGGCCTCCGATGTCGTCGCTGTAGATTAGCGAAGAGTTGCGCAACACCGTCGGTTTCTTGCCGAAATACTCTTCAATCTTCACGCACTGCTTCTTTACATCGTTGGCAAACGTATCTTCGTTGGCCAGTGATGAAAGTCCGTGAGAATATGGCTCGGCAAGGAATTCCACGCACCCGGTGTCGTTCAACTCCTGCAACTTCTCGAGCACTTGGGGCGCATGCATCTCAAGTTGCTCCATGCCGACACCCGAAAGCGAGAACGCCACCTTGAAATAATTGCCGTTGCTCTTTATCATGTCGAGCAACGTGTTGAGCGCAGGCATGTACGAGCGGTTGGCAATGTCGTTTATGCTGCGCTCGTTTTCAAAGTCATCGTAATAATAATGGTCTACACCTATGTCAAAGAAACGATACCTCTTGAGGTGGATTATCTGGTGAATCTCAAAATAAAGACATATTGTTTTCATAATGCTTTTGTTTGTTTTGGTGGGCCGTCATCACTCCACCGTAAGTTGATTATGTGTTGTTAAAGCTCTATAGTTACTTGGTAGTGGCCGTTAGCGCCATCCGAGCGTACGCTCGTAGAGTTCCCTTATCCACGCTCCGACCTTAATCCATGTTATCTGGTCAACCTCCTTCTTGCCCTCTTCCTGCAGGTAATGGAACAGGCTGTCGTTGGAGCAGATAGAGTAAATGGCGTCGGCCAGGGCATGAATATCCCAATAGTCCACCTTGATGCAGTTGTGAAGGATTTCAGCGCAGCCGCTCTGCCATGATATTACAGACGGAGTGCCGCACTGCATGGCCTCAAGCGGCGATATGCCGAAGGGCTCGCTGACAGACGGCATGACATAGACGTCAGACCCCTTAAGGCATTCATACACTTCCTTACCGCGCATGAAGCCCGGGAAATGGAACCTGTCTGATATGCCCCTTTCGGCCGCAAGGTAAATCATAGAGTCCATCATGTCGCCCGACCCGGCCATGCAGAAACGCACGTTGTGGGTTCGGTGGAGCACCATGTTGGCAGCCTCGACGAAATATTCGGGCCCCTTCTGCATGGTGATTCGCCCGAGGAACGTCACCACGCGCTCGCCACCGCTATGGTCCGGGCGCGGTATGTCGGCATATTCTGGCTTCAACGGATAAACGGCATTGTGCACCGTGAAACACTTGCGCGGGTCTTGGTGATACTGGTTGATGACTGTCTGGCGTGTCAGTTCGCTCACGCACATAATGCAGTCGGCCCAGTCCATGCCGTTCTTCTCGATGGAATAAACAGTGGGATTCACCTTTCCACGGCTGCGGTCGAAGTCAGTGGCGTGCACATGTATGCACAGTGGCTTGCCGCTAACCTGCTTGGCGTGGATGCCGGCAGGGTAAGTCAGCCAGTCGTGCGCATGTATAATGTCGAACTCCTCGGCCCTTGCCACCACTCCGGCGATGATGGAATAGTTGTTGATTTCCTCATGGAGGTTGCCGGGATAGCCCCCTGCAAACTCCATGCAGCCCAGGTCGTTGACGTTCATATAGTTGAAGTCAGCGTATATATGGTCGCGCAGCTTATAGTAAAGGTCGGGCGACATAATGTTGCCCACACGGTTTTTAACATAGTCATAGTCTACATCACGCCAAGCAATGGGCACCGCATTCATAGCAATGATGCGCGCCGCGTGCTGCGACTCATCACCAAAAGGATGTGGCAGGCACAGGGTTATGTCCACATCGCCCTGAGCATGCAAGCCTTCAGATATCCCAAAGTTAGCAGTGGCAAGCCCACCGAACACATGAGGGGGATATTCCCATCCAAACATTAACACTTTCATAGTCTTAGCTCTCCCCTGTTATTTCTGATAGGTATAATTCTCCAATAACTTCAATGTGCGCAGTATCTCGGCCACGTTCATGGCGAACGACATTCCGCCACGGCCATGGAAAGGCGGGTTTCCATCGAACAACTCGGATATGGTGCCCAGTGTATGGTAGTTCATCTCATCCTCATAGCCAACCATCTGGCGCTCGATGAAACTGAGACGCGTGCGCTTGTACAGCTTCAGGCTGGCCTCCATGTAAAATCCTCCGAGCCATGGCCATGCCGTACCCTGATGGTAAGCATAGTCGCGCTGTGCCTGTGGGCCGACATACATCGGGTTGTATCCGCCGCTCTTGGGCGACAGAGAGCGCAGCCCCTTCGGCGTCAGCAGTTCGCGTGTGCACATGTCAAGCACGCTCTTCTTCTGGTCAAGGGACAACGGCGAGAAGTCGAGCGCCACAGCAAATATCATGTTTGGCCTGACACTCCAATCCATGTTGCCTCCATCGACATAATCCAACAGATAGCCATATTCGTTGAGGAAGGTGTCGACGAACGACTTGCGGCACAGTTCCGCCCGTGCTTCCAGCCTCTGTGCAGCATCTTGTTCGCCGCACTCTGAAGCCATGACTGCACAGAACTTAAGCGCATTGAACCACAGGGCATTGAACTCGACGATGTAGCCCGTGCGTGGCACCACCGGACGACCGTTGGCAGTGGAGTTCATCCATGTCACCGGCTTCTCTCTGCCGTCACTGTAAACGAGCCCGTTGTCGTTGAGCCTTAGGTTCGGATGCTTGTTACCTATGATGTAATCGACAATCTTCTTGAGCAGCTTGCCGTACATCTGCCAGCACTTGGCGTTGCCCACCTGCTTGGCGTACTGCTGTATCGACCACACAGCCCAGAGCAGCACGTCGGGCTGGTCTATCTCATATATGCTCACGGAGAGCGGTTTGCCGTCCATAAACTCGCACAGGCCACGCTCTGCGGTCTTCATCACCATCTCGAAATAATCCTGCTCGTCGATGGCAAGGGTGAGCCCGGGCAACGATATGAACGTATCGCGTGCGCGACACTTGAACCACGGGTAGCCGGCCAGGATGTATCGGTCTTTGCCGTCTTTCTCCCTCTTGTGGAACTGATGTGCGGCATTGACCAGGCAATGGAAGAAGTTGTCGCGCGGCGTGCGCTCCTCCACCTCTTTTTCGAACAACGACTTCAGCCCGCTGGTATGTATGGGTGAAGTCGATCCGGAGAACACAATGCTCTCGCCTTTCTTGATGTTCATCTCGAAGTAACCTGGCACGTAGAGGTCTTCATTCGAGGCGTAGCCGCGCTCTTGCTCCTTGGTATACTCCACACCACGATACCAGTCGGGGCAGAACACAAACTCGTTTTTCTTGCTGAACTGCATGTACAGGTCCGGATAACCGGCATACATGCAGGTACGTATGCCATTGTCCACCTCGTGGTATTCGCGGCTGGCCACAGAGTTCTCGTGCGTAAACTGCCGCACGCTGCGGAAAGCCAGGAACGGGCGGAAGCGCAATGTCGTCTCCGAATGCGCATCAAGCAACGTATAACGGATAAGGATGCGGTCCTCGTAATGCTGGAACACAACCTCCTTCTTCAGCAACACCCCTCCGACTCGGTAGACCGTGGTTGGCACTTTATCGCAGTAGAACTCACGGATGTACTTATGCCCTGTCGGACTGTAGTTGTTGCCTTGATACTTATGGAGGCCGAGGTTGAACTCTGCGCCGTGTTGCATCACCGTGGCATCCAAAGATGAAAGAAGCACATGGTTGTCATCATCCAGCTCTGGCACCGGAACGACAAGCAACCCGTGATACTTCCGCGTATTGCAGTCCACGATGGTAGAGCACGAATATGCTCCCGAGCGATTCGTCCGTAGCAGCTCTTTGCGGAGAGACTCCTCCAGGTTAGTCATTACAGTTTTTTCAAATCGTAAATAACTCATAGTCCATGTATTAAGGTTTTTAATTATCATTAGTATCCATAGCAGCGCCACCGGTGGCCGGACAGCGCCACTAATCACTTTCAAAGTTAGCCATTTTTACCGTCACGGCAAAGAAAAAATCGATTTTTTTGATAAAAATAGAGTATTTTTGTCCTACAGTATACAATTCACAGTTGGCCGAAACACATATTAAATCAAAATGTTGTAATTTTGCAGCAGCAAAAAATGGTATGCCAGGCCAGGATAATGATTGTAAAAGAGGATTTCGACAAGGAGAAGATTGCGGAGTCAATGACTGTGCTATGGGAGCCACTTACGCCAGATCAACGAAAATACCTCGTTGACAATATCAAGGTGCACTTATTCGAGAAGAATGAGACCATCTACAAACAGAACGAGCAGCCCACTTACCTCATGTGCCTGCTCAAAGGCAAGATAAAAGTATACATGAACGGTGTAGGCGGGCGCACACAAATCATCCGCGTCATTGAGCAGATGGGCATTTTCAGCTACCGTGCCGCGTTTGTAAACGAGAACTACAAGACATCGGCGTCGGCCTTCGAGGCGTCGACGGTATGCATGATACCCATCAACGTCATCAGGAGCATAATTGAAGAAAACAACGAACTGGCTGTTTTCTTCATCCGCCAGCTGTGCAAGATGCTTGGCGAAGCCGATGCTCTGACGGTCAACCTGACCCAGAAGCACATGCGCGGGAGGCTGGCCGAATCGCTCATCATACTAAAGAACAAGTATGGCTATGAAGACGACGGCTCGACACTGAGCATTTACCTCAGCCGCGAAGAGCTGGCCAACATGTCGAACATGACCACGAGCAACGCCATACGCATACTCTCCTCGCTCGCCTCAGAGAACATCATCATTACCGACGGCAGGAAAATAAAGATAATCGACGAACACAGGCTCTGCCTCATCTCTGAGAACGGTGGCTGACGCCGCCCATCCACAATGGCTGCCTGCCACCGCCCGTTCATTCGGGTATGAGGAAGTTTACCACCTCCTGCTCCACGCTGACCTTGTAGGAGCCCACCGGGGTGCTCATCATTCGCCCGTCGATGCCAACCATCGCGCGCCGCGTCTCTACAATCTCGACCTCCCGCGTGCGGTAAGGGTGCACGCTCCTGTGATTGAGGAAGCGCCCCGTGAGCAGCAGCCAGATGCCGGCAATGAGCTGTGTCACCTCCGGATGGTAAACCACCGACACGTCGAGCAGTCCGTTGTAAGGCACGGCATTGGGCGTCTGCCCGTATCCATAGGCATTGCCTATGCACACCGTCATAACCTTCCGCTTCACCTCGTCGGCATTTATCTTTATGTCCATGAAGTATTCCAGCCGGTGGAACAGCATCAGCACGAAAGACACTACAAACGAAAGCGTCTGCGAACCGAACAGCCGGTGGGTCTGCCTTCTAAGGTTCATCATGTCGGCAATAAGCCCGATGTTGACGCAGTTGAGGAAATACCTGTGGCAGTTTTCGCCTTTCTTGTTGGTATACCTGATGCATCCGAGGTCTATCTTCCTCACGCGCCGCTTCATCAACCAGTCCACGGTCTGTGCCACATCGCTCTCCTTGAAGTTCCAGAAACGTGCGAAGTCATTTATCAGCCCGTTGGGTATCACCCCCAGCACAACGCTCTCCCTCACCTCGCGCCCGGCCTCCATGAGACAGTTGACGGCATCGTTGAGGGCCGAGTCGCCGCCGACTATGATTATAGTCTTGTATCCGTTGTTAATCAGCATGCGTGTGAGCCGCTCCACGCTATCGGTGTTTTCGCTCTGCACGAAATCGTATTCAACGCCGCGCTCATCGAGCACTCGCTGTATCTTCTTCCACTGGGCAGCCCCCTTGCCCAGCCCTCCCTTGGGGCAGTAGAGCACTCCCCAGCGGCTGTCGTTGATATTGTTGTCCATTGTCTACCTTCTACTTTTGTCGCCGCGCGGGCCACCCAGCGGTCATGGCCGCCACTGTCCGCGCAGGCCGTTACATCATCCTAATAATCTCGTCAACCTTTTCGGCCACAGGCCTCATGGCGTCTATCCAGTGTATGTGCAGCCCGCGGCGCTCCATTCCGCGAAACCACGTCATCTGCCTCTTGGCAAACTGGTGTATGGCTATCTCGAGCTGCGCAAACATCTCGTCGTAGCCTATGCGGCCGATGGCATATTCCGTGACATACTTATACTCAAGGCCATAATATATAAGGTCGTCGGCAGCGACCCCGCTTTCGAGCAGTGACCTAACCTCGTCTACCATACCGCTGTCCAGCCTCTGCCTGAGCCGCTCCGTTATCCTGCGCCTGCGCTCCTCCCTGCCGATGTCCAGCCCGACTATGAGCGAGTCTATTGGCGGCAGTTCGGCCCCGGCCGTAGGGTTTTCGCCGTTGAATGTCTCTATCTCTATGGCCCTTATGGCCCTCTTTGCCGTGTCCACGTCGGTGGTGTTGTGCATCACCGAGCCGTTGCGCCGCTTCAGCTCGGCCAGCATTTCGGTCAGTTCGGCCAGCGACTTGCCTTCGAGGCGCTCCCTTAGCTCCTTGTTCTCGGGCACTGCCGCGAGCCGGTAGCCCCGCAGCACGGCCTCTACGTAAAGCCCGGTGCCGCCGCACAGTATGGGCTGTGCGCCCCGGGCCAGGATGCTTTCGTATGCCTTGAGGAAGTCGTGCTGGTATTGGAAGAGGTTGTACTTCGTTCCCGGCTCGGCGATGTCAATCAGATGGTAAGGCACGTGCCGCCCGCCAACCTCATAGTCGGCCAGGTCTTTGCCCGTGCCGATGTCCATCCGGCGGTACACTTGCCGCGAGTCGGCGCTTATCACCTCGCCGCCCACCCTCACGGCCAGCTGCGTGGCCACAGCCGTCTTGCCGCAAGCCGTAGGGCCTATTATGGTTATCATCTTTGCCATAGTTGCCGCAAAAGTACTAAAAAAAAGCCGTCCGGCAATGCCGGGCGGCTTTATTTTATCGTCAAATCATTGAAAATGATTAGCCGTTAACCTTCTTCATGTGGGCGATGAGCTCGAGCACCTTGTTAGAGTAGCCAATCTCGTTGTCATACCAAGACACAACCTTTACGAAGGTGTCTGTGAGATAAACACCTGCGTTGGCGTCGAAGATAGATGTGAGCGTGCAGCCGAGGAAGTCGGAAGAAACGACAGCGTCCTCAGTGTAGCCCAGAACACCCTTCAGCTCGCCCTCGGCAGCCTCCTTCATGGCAGCGCAGATAGCCTCTTTGCTTGCGGGCTTAGCCAGGTTCACGGTCAGGTCAACTACAGAAACGTCCAGAGTAGGAACGCGCATAGAGATACCTGTCAGCTTGCCGTTGAGCTCGGGGATAACCTTGCCCACAGCCTTGGCGGCACCGGTAGAAGACGGGATGATGTTGCCAGAAGCGGCACGACCACCACGCCAGTCCTTCATTGACGGACCGTCAACGGTCTTCTGTGTGGCAGTTGTAGAGTGAACGGTTGTCATCAAGCCGTTAACGATGCCGAACTTGTCGTTCAGAACCTTAGCGATAGGAGCCAAGCAGTTGGTTGTGCAAGATGCGTTTGAAACGAACTGTGTGCCCTTCTCGTACTTGTCGAAGTTAACGCCGCATACGAACATGGGGGTGTCGTCCTTTGAAGGAGCAGACATTACAACATATTTGGCACCAGCCTCGATGTGAGCCTGAGCCTTCTCCTTTGTCAGGAACAGACCGGTAGACTCAACAACATACTCAGCCTCAACTTCGTTCCACTTCAGGTCAGCGGGATTGCGCTCTGCAGTCACGCGAATCTTCTTGCCGTTCACGATGAGCTGGCTGTTCTCAACGTCAGCCTCGATTGTACCCTGGAATGCGCCGTGCATGGTGTCATACTTCAGCATATAGGCCAGGTAGTCAACCGGGCAAAGGTCATTGATTCCTACAACCTCAATGTCGTCGCGAGTCTGAGCTGCGCGGAAAACGAAGCGGCCGATGCGGCCAAATCCGTTAATACCAATTTTAGTCATCTTACTTTTATATTTTAAAGTGGTTCAAAAATATCCTGTTTACTTTCTTTTCAAGCCGTGCCGGTAACGTCCACAACTGAGCAATGAACACCAAAAGCGACATACCGACCAGCCTTTTCTTCTTTTTTCGCCCGCAAAGTTACTAAATATTTTCTATATTTGCAGCACCATTCCGTATTAAATAATATAAAAAGTAAATAAGCATGAGTAAATTTATGAGAGAGTTCCGCGAGTTTGCAGTAAAGGGCAACGCCGTGGACATGGCAGTGGGTGTCATCATCGGAGGCGCCTTCGGCAAAATAGTCACGTCTATTGTCAACGACATAATAATGCCGCCGATAGGCTGGCTCATCGGGGGAGTTAACTTCACAGAGCTGAAACTGACGCTGCCTGCAATGGCAATCGGGCCGGAGACCACGGCGCCGGCCACCATCAACTATGGCAACTTCATACAGACGATGATCGACTTCACCATCATCGCGCTATGTGTGTTCATGCTTGTCAAGGGCATCAACAAGCTGTCGCGCAAGAAACAGGCCGCCCCGGCTGCGCCGCCAGCACCACCTGCCCCGTCGGCAGAAGAGAAGCTGCTGGCCGAGATACGCGACCTGCTCAAGCAGAAAGACCGCTGAGCCGGCGGCCGGGGGCCGCGCCATGGGGCCGTGAGCGATTGATTGCCGAGGCCTATGCGCCCGTTGGCTGACGGGCATTGCACGCCATTGCACTAAGCGGCGGGCTGCCTTGGCCGTGGATGCGGCCGGGCAGGCAGAGCCACAAGGCCACCCTGCCATGGCAACAACAGCCTATTGATATATAAAATATGTGTGTCTGCGGATGCCAACGCCAACGGATGCTGAATGCCCGTGGCATCCCGGCAACCAAAGGGCAAGAGAATAATTTATTACAATTGCGCTCCGGCAAGGCCAACGGCCCGCAACGGGCGGGCAATATGTGCCGTTTCGCACTGCAAGATGCACCGTCTTGCAACGCGAAACGGCACTTTTTGACTGGTCATACGGCCTCTATGGCAATGTTCTGTGGGTCAGTGGAATACGGAAGCCTGGCGCCGTTGCGAAATATCATTACCAAAACCGGGCTGCGGCACCCCATGCCCTTGTGCCACAACCGCGGGCAACCTGCCAGCGGGGCAACGCGCCACAGTGCACCAAAGTCAAAATAGGAGCCGGCCGTTTGGCTGTCTTGCATTTTTGTTATACCTTTGCATAAGGCAAGCTGCGCCCGGTAATGTGCAAGCAAACTTGCATCATGCTCGCTTGCATTGCCTTGGGATAGCGCGGGAATCAGCATATCAAGCCTGACGATGAACCGCCCCCCTCTTGGCTCGGCACAGCATGTCAGAGGCATGGATGCCACCAACCGAGGCCTGAAGCCGAGGCGCCGCGGTGGGCATGGCGCAAGCGAAACTTGAAAAAAGACACAAACACAAACGACGAATGGAAAAGAACGAAGAACTTGACATGGCATGGCAACTGGTTGAGAACACCGGAGCCAACGTGTTTCTAACCGGCAAGGCCGGAACGGGAAAGACCACTTTCCTGCGCGAACTGCGCCGGCAGTCGCCCAAGCGCATGGTGGTGCTGGCGCCAACGGGCATTGCCGCCATCAACGCCGGGGGCTCAACCATCCACTCGTTCTTCCAGCTGCCGCTGTCGCCCTACGTGCCCGGAGCGTCATTCGGGGCAAAAGAGAAGCGCCGCTACCAGTTTGGCAAGGTGAAACGCAACATACTGCGCACGCTCGACTTGCTCGTGATTGACGAGATAAGCATGGTGCGCGCCGACCTGCTCGACGCCGTCGACTCTGTCATGCGCCGCTACCGACGCCACGACCGCCCCTTCGGCGGGGTGCAGCTGCTGCTCATTGGCGACCTGCAGCAGCTGGCCCCGGTGGTGAAAGACGACGAATGGGAGATGATGAAGCAATACTACGACACGCCTTACTTCTTCTCGAGCAAGGCCCTGGCCATGGCCCCCTGCCAGACTATTGAGCTGCAGAAGGTGTACAGGCAGCAGGACTCGCGGTTTCTGGCGCTGCTCAACAAAATCAGGGAGAACCGCGCCGACGAGTCGACGCTGGCCGAGCTCAACCGCCGTTGCGTGCCCGGCTTCGTGCCGCCACCCGACAGCGACTACATCAGGCTGACCACCCACAACTACCAGGCGCAGGCCGTCAACGACCGCGAGCTGGCCCTACTGCCGGGCCAGGCCGTGACCTACCGGGCCACCGTCGAGGGCACGTTTCCCGAAAACAGCTTTCCGGCCGACGAACGGCTCACCATAAAAGAAGGCGCACAGGTTATGTTTATAAAGAACGCGCCCGACCACTCGTACTACAACGGCATGATAGGCACCGTGGTGTGCGCCGAAGACGACTGCCTGAGGGTGAGAAGCCGCGACTCGGGCGAGGTCATCGAACTGGAGCCGGCCGAATGGGAGAACACGCGCTACACCCTCGACGAAAGCACAAAAGAGATAACCGAGGCTGTGGAGGGCGTGTTCCGTCAATACCCGCTGCGTCTGGCATGGGCCATCACCATACACAAGAGCCAGGGACTGACGTTTGAGCATGCCATCATCGACGCCTCGCGCTCGTTTGCCCACGGCCAGACGTATGTGGCGCTGAGCCGGTGCAAGTCGCTCGAGGGCCTGGTGCTCGACGCCCCGCTAAGCCGCGAGGCAGTGATAAGCGACGCCACCGTCGACACGTTCATCAGCTGCGCCGAAGCCAACCGCCCCACCCCGCAGACGCTGAACGCGCTGCAGCGCGAATATGTGGCGCAGACGCTCGACGAGCTGTTTGGCTTCGGAGCGCTGGCGCAGGCCGTAGAGCAGATGACGCGAACGCTCTCTGAGCATTTCTACAACAGATGCCACGCGCTGCTAACCGAATACACCCGGGCTCAGCAGTCGGTGGCCGACATGGCCGGGGTGGCCGAAAAGTTCGGGGCGCAATACCGGGCCATACTCGCCAAAGAGCCCTCGGCAGGCAGCGGCCTGCTGCAAGAGCGTGTGCACAAGGCGGCTGCCTACTTTGCCGGGCAACTCAAGCCGCTCGCCGCCTTGCTGGCCAAGACGCGCGTGGAGACCGGCAACAAGACGGTAAGGAAACAGTTTGACGACCGCCGGGCCACGCTTGCCGACGAGCTGTCGCTGAAGTCGAGGCTGCTCGACTATGAGGGCCGGGCCGATACGGAGTTCACTACCAACGACTACCTGCGCCGCAAGGCGGCCATAGTGCTGGGCGACGAACCTGCAGAGACGGCGACAAAAACGGCACGCACCAAGGGCGCGGCCGCAACCAAAGGCAAAGCCGGGCCAAAGGCGCCAAAGCTGTCGACACGCGAGGTGACCCACGCCATGTTTACCGCAGGCATGACTGTGGAGCAGATTGCGGCCGAGCGCCACCTGACCACCGACACTGTGTTTGGCCACCTGGCTCAATATGTGACCGAAGACCGGTTGCCCATCGACCAGCTGGTGACACAAGAGCACATAGACACCATTCGCAACTACGCCCGGATGCACCCCAACAACACTCGCACGGCAGACATCAGGGAGGCACTGGGCGACGAAATATCATACAAGGAAATAATGCTCGTAAAGCGCATCTATGGCATTGACAACCCCCAGTAGTGATGCGCCGGGCAACAACAAACCGCACAACGACATGAAACGACTGTTGACAACCATCATCATAGCCCTCGCCACACTGGCGGCCCACGCCCAACACGGACAGCTGGCAGCCATGCGCAATGTGGTGGAAGGAGGCTACAACTTCTGGCTCTACGCCCCAAGCGAATACGTGACCGACCACCGCCGTGTGCCGGTGATAATCTTCTTGCACGGGGCAAGCCTATGCGGCAACAACATGCAGCGGGTGCGCCGCTACGGCCTGCTGCACGCCATAGCCAAAGGCCGCTACTATCCTTGCATGGTGATTGCCCCGCAAAACCCCGGCGGAGCATGGCGCCCCGACAAGATTGCGCGCGTGCTCGACTGGGTGGAGGCGCGCCACGACATAGACACCACGCGTGTTTATGTTATTGGCATGAGCCTCGGCGGATACGGCACGCTCGACTTCGCCGGCACTTACCCCGACCGTGTGGCCGCAGCCATGGCCCTGTGCGGGGGCAGCACGCTCAAAGACTTCGGCGGGCTCGGACGCATACCGCTGTGGATTCTGCACGGCACAGCCGACAGGGCCGTGCCCGTAAGCCAGTCGAAGGCTGTGGTAGAGGCCATAAAGGAGTCGGGCAACGACGGGCTGCTGCGCTACGACTGGGTGCCGGGGGCATCGCACGGCGACCTGGCCCGATTGCTCTACCTTAAGCAGACTTACGACTGGCTGTTCTTCCACACTACGCTCGACAACCCGCGCGAGGTTGACCGCGATGTCACCATAACAAAAGATGACCTGAGAAACGCTTACTCTGACCTCGACCCAAAGGCCACCGAGTTTGACATTGTTGACGAAATAAAACCTACGAAACAGCCCTGAGGCAAAACAAGCGAGGCTTGACGTGAATATCAGTAATAATGGTATGTTTGACGGCAATGCGTATACAGACTTTTTAGCGCCTTGTCATTAACTTTGCAGCCGAAAGTGGCCGACTGCCACAACGCCCCGCGCCACAACGGCCGCACGGGGCCATGGCTTAGCCACGTGATGGGCCCTGGCCAATAAAAACAAAACTAAACAAAATCTATAAAACAATGAAGAAAGTAAAGATTACGGTATTGAAGAGGGAGTTCAAGGCCGACATCGCTGCCGAATACGGATGCGACGGGCTCGGCCCTTGCGGCAGGCTGAAAGACGGCCAGGTGTTCTATGCAGGCATCGACTGCCCGCCCGGACTGTGCAATACGGCTTGGAAGTGTATGCACCAATACATTTTCGCTCTGCAAAACGGGGTCGAGAGTTTCTTCTTCGACAACTGGTGCCGCCAGCCACACACTGCCATTGCTTGCTGCAACGACGGGTTCCGCCCTGTATATTTCAAGCTTGAAACAACCGACGAGGACATCCCCAACCCGGAAAAGAAGTGAAGGCGATGTTTGGGGAGTTGGAATGAGACAGACGGAGTTATCGCTGCGTTGCACTTCGAACAAGAAGTTAAATTGCAACGTAAGGCAATATAAAGTTTGATTTGCCGATGGTTGGGCCGTCACTTCAGTGAACCACATCCTCATGACTTATACGCAAGGAGAGCGGCGACACCGCTGTCAGGGAAGCACGCTGCAAATGTATTGACATAAGTAGCTGTTCAAAATTAACCGACACAATAGACCTTGCAGGTGTCCTCCATATCTTTGCCACTATCTTGTGTGCTCTTTCGGGCCGCATACCAAAGTCTCATCGGCCGCGTTGCCCGCTACGCTCTCTCTTCCGACTTTGGCATGCATCTCCGAAATAGCGCACAATTTGATGGCAATTAATTTTGAACACCTACTTACATACGGCGGCACGACAGCCTACAGGTAACTGAACCAACAAACAGGAAAAACAATGACAATAGAGAAATTCCAACAATTGATAGCCGAAGGCAAACCGCTCGAAGGCACCGAGATGATTACATTCATGCGCGAGCAAACCGCACAGACAAGGAAGGTGCTAATGGACTTGAACACCAACTATCACACAGACGAAGAGATTGTGGGGCTGTTCTGCAAAATAACCGGTAGCAACGTCGACCCGACATTCCGCATGTTTCCGCCGTTCTACACCGATTTCGGAAAGAACATCCACCTTGGCAAGAATGTGTTTATCAACTCGTGCTGCCAGTTTCAAGACCAAGGCGGCATCTTCATCGGCGACGGTTGCCTGATAGGCCCGGGCACAATGATGGCCACGCTGAACCACGGCTTCCAACCGGAAGACAGGCAGAACATGACGCACGCGCCGATAGTGATTGGCAAGGGGGTGTGGATAGGCGCCCACGTTACCATACTTCCCGGCGTGACCGTGGGCGACAACGCCATCATTGCCGCCGGAGCTGTAGTGACAAAAGACGTGGCTGCCGACACGATTGTAGGCGGAGTGCCGGCAAAGGTCATCAGGAGCATACATGACAACGCCTGACGGGAGCGGGCCGCAACCCCGAGGGAACGCAGGAGCTACGGCATGCCTGCTGCGGGCAATGAGCTGCCCGACGCGAAACAGATGATGCTTCAATGATTTTGATACTACTTGAACAATGCCTGGCCTACATACCGGCAATGGGCAGCATCCACACTGTCAGCGTGCTGAACAACCGCTACGCATCATTTGCAGATGACATGTCGGGCCGCTATTCATGGCGCCATGCGCTACGTTTCCGACAATGTTGAAAAACAAGCGGCACGCCTACATGGCGAAACCGCTTGTAAACCAAAATGGCAGATTGGGCTAAAGGAGAGCCAAGGGGTTGTGACTTTGGCTTTACATGAGGCTGTAGGGCAACGACAGCCTTACGGCATGCACTGCCGGCGGCTGTATGGCTAAAGACTGCTATGCCGGCATGCATAAATACACAAGCCATCTTCCCAACTGCCCGGCTCTCTTTTTTTTTCTTAGCCTGCGGCCTTGTCATGATACCGTTTGGCATCCACACTAATGTCATCGACAGCCTCTCGCGCCTCCCAAGCCACACGGCAGTAGCCCCGGCCGTAGGCGGCCCGGTGTGCCTACAGCTTATTCGGCCACACCGCCGTGGCCACGGCCAATGCTAAACTTCCGGCCGTCGGAGGTTACATATATGCCCGGCGGCAACTGGCCGGCACCATTGCCTGAAGCCACACGCACACCGCCCAAGGTGTAAACCGGGCCACCGCCGCCGACACCGCCGCCGACAGCATGGCCCGCCATGCCTGCAGTCACATTAAAACGGGCCAGCGACGACAATGCCGGCATGGCCCTCCCGGTCTGGTTGTCAAACAGTCCGGCGTTATACCAATTGTCGGTAACGCGGTTGGTAGCCCAGTCGAGTCCACACTCGTTGGCCTCCATAAACCACCAGAACAGTCCGGTAACATTTCCGTGACGGCTGAGCATGTCCACCAAGTCGTCGGCAAACGCCTTCTGGCCTGCCCCGCTAATGGGGTAGACAGAAGAGTAGTCGAAGTAAACATCCGACGGTTGCCACGCATGGTAATAGCCCGTTTCGACTATCATCACCTCTTTGTCGGCGAAGCGCTCCGCCAACGTTGTGAGCGCAGCATCAAGCGATTGGAGCGGGCCGTGGTGGTAAGGGTAATAGCTCAAGCCTATGATGTCGTAGTCGAGCCCGGTCGCATCCATGTCATCATAAAAGGCGGTGAGATACGACGGTTGGGCCACGCGCTCGGTGTGAAGCACGATGCGGGCCTTAGGGCATATCTCGCGGCACGCCCTGATGGCAGAGGCAAGAAGGGAGGTGAAGCGTTTTTCGGTTGCCTCGGTGCCGCCAACGGCATAATAACGCTGCAACGAGCCTTCATCATAACGCGGCCCCCACAGCATGCCGTAGCTTATCTCGTTGCCGGTCTGTATGAGGTCGGGGGCTGCCCCGGCCGCAACCATCTCCTCAAGCACGTTGCGCGTGTAATCATATAGACGCTCGTTGAGGGCGTCGCCGCTGAGCCCACGCCATGCGTCGGGGGTGAACTGCTTGGCAGGGTCGGCCCAGGTGTCGCTGTAATGGAAATCGAGCAACAGTGAAAAACCGGCATCCTTTATGCGCCGACCGAGGGATTTCACGTAGTCAAGGTCTTGCTTCACGCCCTCGCCTTTCTCGGCATCTGTGGCCTTGGATGGGTCGACGAAAAGCCTGAGGCGCATGGCGTTCAACCCCTGACGGCCGAAGAACGGCAGCAACCGGGCAATGGGCTGCCCCGAGGCGTCGTAATACTGGGCGCCATGAGCCTCGTAGTCGGCAAGCAACGAAATGTCGCCTCCTACATATTTATGTGCCGACGCCGGCATCAGGAGTACTGACGCCAGCGCCGCAACGATGATTTTGATTCTCATAAAAAGCAGGGTTGGGTTGGTTTACCTTACCACTTTCTTTCCGCCTACGATATAGATGCCCTTGCCAAGGCCGTCAACGGCATTTGCGACAGAGGTGCCGGCAGGGGCCACACGCAGCAACTGGCCGCCCACGGTGTAGACTTTCACAGGGCCTTGCGAGGCAAGGTCTCCGGCCACGACACCGCTTATGGCCGAGTAATTGCCGGTGACATCGGTAACGGTATACTTGCCGTTGGTCATCCCTTCGGATATGACGTAATACTTGTCTTCGGATATCGGGCCTATGTCTACTGTCTGGCCGGAACTGCTGCCTTGGTCGAATATCACGTTAAACGAATAATCGGACGTGGCAACATCAAACGATTGGTAATACCAACGCTCGCCGTTGATGTCACAGGTGGCCGTAACCCTGCTGCCGGGCCATGCGCCGTTGAGTTGTGTCGAGGCGGCATCGTTTGCCCAGGCATAAAGATATAGCGAGCTCCACCCCGGGTCTTTCACATAGACCGTGGCCTTGTGGGCCTCGAAAGGCTCGATGGCGTAATGCCGCGTGATAACGTTGCTCACCATGCCGCCGCTGAGCAAGCCAGCCTTGAGCGTGGTTGTGGCGGTTATCCTGACATTGCCGCCATCGGGCAGCGATGCCGACGAGGCCGTTGGCTCGGTGCCGTCGGTGGTATAGACAATGCGTGCCGAGGCATCGGCGCTGATGGCCGACAGGGTTACACTGAAAGCACCATCATACGTGCCCGACGGTGCACTAGCCCAAGGCGACTCGGCCGAACCTGACACATATACCTTGTAACCGTTGCCTGACGCCGTGAGCTTGTAGCCAGCAGGCGCTGTATATGCCCCTGTGCCATAGACCCCTATGACGCCGGCCTTGTTGCCGGTAACCTCGACAGCAAAAAGTGAAGAGGAGTTGTTGAGCACCCGGGTGGCGCTTTGGTTGGTTATGCCGGCCATCTTGCGCACCGTCACAAGCTGCTTTATGGCATTCTTGTAACCCTTCCAGTGAGAAAGAAACACGCATGGCGTGCCGGGCATGGTCAGTATGTAGGCATTGGCAGCCTCGACATACGAGCGCACGGGGTCGCCGGGGCTGGAGGCATCGCGGTATTGCGTATCGTGGTTTTCGACAAACGTGACGGCGTAGCGCCTGTAGTCACGATAAGAAGCCAGTCCTATGCCCGAGAGCTTGCTCCAGTTACCGCCGTTGCAGGCATCGCGGATGGCATATCGGGTGGCGAAATCAAACGTAGCCGACTGAGGCTTGCCGTCAACCATGGTGCCGTCGACCCAGTTGCGCAGCAATGTTGCGTTGCCATCCCAATACTCGCCGACCGAGAATTGGGGTGCAACGGTAGAGTTGTAGAGGCCCGTATACTTGGCAGCATAGCCCTTGGTCATGTCGTAACGGAAGCCGGCATAACCAAGCTCGTCTTTCAGGAAACGCAAGTAGGCAATGACATTGTCCTGCACATTCTTAGACGTATGGTCAAGGTCGCGCATCCCGCTCCAGTCTTCGCCCGTGTCTGCCGCCCCGGTGACGTTGTACAGACGGGCCGTAGCTCCGCCATCATCATCACGGCAAATGTCGGCAAGACCCATCTGGTATGTCACGCCGTTGTGGATCTCGGCCGGGAAGTCAACCCACGAACCGCCCACACCGAGCGAGCCACGGTGGTTGACAACGACATCGGCAATGACGCCAACGCCGCGTTTGCCGAGCGCCGAAATCATAGAGCGCAACTGCGACTCGGTTCCGAAACTGCTGTTCTGGTCGTAATAGTACACCGGGGTGTAGCCCATCACGTTGTAGGTTGTGTTGCAGTTGCCGCTCTGGGGCACCCAAACGAGGTCGAAAAACTCGGACAGTTCGTCGGCCTGCGACTCGATGTTGCTCCATTGGGTGTCTACAAACGAGTCCCAGTAGAACCCTTGCAGCATCACGCCACCATAGTTGGCCGGCCAGCCTTGTGCATTCAAGCAAGCCGGAAAGAGCAGCATCGAAGCCAAAAGAGAATTGAATATTTTCATAAAAGGTTTTGTTTTTAGTAATTGAATTGCTATTTGTACATCTCTTATAATAGTCTATCATAAAACCGATGTGCAACGGCAAGCGACGGAGACACGGGCCTACTCACCGATGAACCCCATGAAATCATACGCTGCCGGCAGCAGCCTGCCGGTGCGGTTGTCAAAGAGTCCGCGGTTGATCCAATTGCCCATCATACTGCCGCAGCTGCCGTTCTCCTCGGGAAACCACCAGAACAGTCCGTTGACATTGGCATGGCGGCGCAATTCGGCCACCAGTTCGCGTGTGAACATGCGCTGCCCGTCGATGCTGATGGGATAAAACTCGGCATATTGGTCGGGCGAGGTTGCCCAACGGTCGTTGGCGTGCGAGTAGTAGGCAGCCGTCTCGACAATCATGACAGGCTTGTCGGGATAACGCACCGCAAGCGAATCGAGTGTTGCCGACAGCACTCCCACGGCCTTGTGCCACATCGGATAGTAGCTCAGGCCAATGACATCATAGTCGAGCGTGGCCAGACGGTCATAGAACGCCTTGGTGAATGCCCAGTCGCCGGCCTTCTCTGTGTGGATGATAATCTTTGCTTCAGGGCACACATCGCGGCAGGCACGGCAACCGGCGGCAAGCAGGCTGCCGAAGAGTTGCTGGTTGGCATCGTCGAATGGCGATGTCTTTGCCTCGGGCCACATCATGCCGTTGCTTATCTCGTTGCCCACCTGTATGAGGTCGGGGGCTGCACCTGCACCGACCAATGCTTCAAGGCTTGCTCGGGTATAGGCATAGACACTGTCGGGAAGAGCCGTCCGAGGCACTCCCGACCAACGTGCGGGCATGAACTGCTTGCCCGGGTCGGCCCATGTATCGCTGTAATGGAAGTCGAGCATAAACCGAAAACCGGCTCGCTTTATCCTTGCACCCAGACGCTTGACGTAGCCGATGTCCTGGCACACTCCTTCATCCTTGTGGTCGGCGGGGGCCAGCCCGGGGGCGACAAACAGCCTTACGCGCATGGCATTCCAACCAAGTTGGCTGAACATTTCAAGCGGTTTTACCGCCTTGCCTTCCGAATCACGGTAGACAGCCTTGCTCTCTTCGTATGACGGCAACATAGATATGTCGCCACCGAGCAGCCGTTGCTGGGCAACCGCACAGACAGAAGCAGCCAGGGCCAAAAGAAGTAATGGTTTTCGCATGTGGTCGTTTTAGGTTATAAATTAAAAAATATGCAATTGAAAAAAGGGAGACTCCGCCGGTTACAACGGAGCTCCCCTCTATTCTTAACAAAGAAATCAATTCTTTGTCATGGTGCAATGGTTCATGCCTTCGCACGACAGATACAGCTTGATGGTGTAATTGCCGGCAGACACACTGATGTCACTGCCACCGGAAGTAAGGTTGTCTATGCTTCCGCCCCAGTTGATGTCCCAGCCTTTGTTGGCACGGAACTTGAACTTGCCGTCAACAAGCGACGTGGTGACAGTCCAGCATCCCTCGCTTACATCGTACGTCATCTCTGTGTCGGTGTCCCATCCGCCAGACGTAGCATCGCCGATGAGGCCGATGGTGTTGATGCGGGTGAGGTTGTATGTCATCGAAACGATGTTCACATCCATCATATAGAAGCCTGTCTCAGGCGCGTCGATGTTGCTGCTTCCGTTCTCGGTGAGGGTTCCAGAGTAAGCGTCGCCCGAAGCCTTCTCCCAGTCGCCGGTCCAGTTGTCGTCAGGGTTGGGCTTGAACTTGAATTCACCGTTGAGGTAAGCAAAGCCACGGTAGGTGCCGTCATAGTTCACACCGGCAAGCGGAATGGTCGACGACCAACTGGTGTTGTTGCCAATCTCGTATATGTATGGGGCAAAGTTCAATGCCTCGATGGCATAAGTGCGCTCCCACATGTTGATGGTTATGCGGTAGTGACCTGCCTTCCCGAGCACGCCTTTGCCGGCGTTCTCAGACACGAGCTTGCCACTGAGCTCGGTGCTGCCATCCTTTTCGGGGCCGAAATACAATCCTTCATCGTTGGTAGCAGCGCTCGACACTATCTGCCAAGTGGCGTTGTCCTCGGTTGTCTTCACCGTAACGGTGAACACCGGGTCGTCGTAGACATCGGCACTGCTGTGGGTAAACTCCGCAGTGTTGTTATCGCCATACTGGAAATAATACCCATCGTCGATGCGATACGGGGCTGAAGGAGATACCTTTGCCTCAAAAGAACCGGCATCTACAAACACAGCCTCGCCATTCTTCGTGGCATTGGCATATATATGCACGGTAAAAGGACGTGCCGTGGGACGCTTGCCATAAGACGTGACCACAGCGTCTTGGAGCTCGGCTGTTGCCACCCTGCCGTTGACATCACCGTTAAGCACCTGCTTGGACTGGTTGCCATCAAGCAATTCAGCACGCACATTCTCAACCGAGTAACCCTCTGGAAGAGCCGGAACGGCCAATGAAAACAGTTTAACGCTGTCTGACTCGCTTGCCGACAAGTCTACGACATAACTTGCATCACCTACGTATGATGAAGAAAAACCAGGTATTGTGATAGCCGGTTCTTGCGCACTCGACTGCGGATTGGCCCAATCAGTATAATCATCAGAACATGATGCCATACTTAACAGTACTAAACCTGTCAGCGCATATAATGATTTCCTTTTCATAATTCGTCAATATAAAGTTGTTATTACTTAATTTCGCCGGTGCCGGTAGCGAAGTTCAGATACATCTTCTGGCCGACAGAACCTGCCACACGCTGCTGGTCGCCACCTGTGCCGCGGTAAACTATCTTGCCTGAAATAACGATAAACTCAGACTTCCACCAATCATAACCGGGCACTTTGACGTAAACGCGCACTCCGTCACCATCACCACCGGGCACTGCTCCCGTGAAGGCGGGCGACTCAAACGAGCCCTTGGCGTCTGCAGGAACACTGAAAAGACCTGCAGGATTCTGCTCCTTCCAGTCCTTGTCGCCGATGCACGGGCCCATAAGCCAGACCTCGGGCTTCAAGAACTGAACGTCGTAAAGGATTGTACGGCCCGACACTGACGCAGAGACAACCATGAGTGTCCATTGTGGTTTGTCTGATGCTATCTTGCCGCCATTATCCTTTATCTGGCTTGCAAGGTCTCCGGACACTGAGTTCAATCCTGCATATCCAACCTCATTGCCATCGTAAGCCATTGCCGAGTTGAACATGATGCCGTCAGCATCAACATATACCATGGCCCAGAACACATTGGTAGTGCCATTAACCATGACCATCTCGACGGCCTTGTCCCACTTGCCATCGGTGAAGTTGCCCATGACATAAAGTTTCTCTGGCACAGTAACAGGGGGCAGAGAGAACTCGAACATGACCTTGTCCAAGCTAATCACGTTTGAGAGAATCTCCGTGCCAGGCACAGGAGAGTTGGTGCTGGTAAGCATCTGTGCCTTCAGGCGCAAATAAACCTTGCTCACAAGCGGGAAGTCCTGCTCGGTCTTGCCTTCAGAAAGCTCAAGCTGTGTGAGGGCGCTTGCCAATGTGTAAGCATCCAGATTGATGTTCACCGACGAAAAAACCTGTGCTATCTCGATAGAGTCGCTCATGTCGGACTTTAAAGACACCTGCACTGTATAACCTGTACTTGCCGGGAAACCGTAGTCTGGCTGTGAACAAGTCAGGTTCACCGTTGTTGAGTTGGTGAGGTCGATGGGCTGGCTCGCAGCCGCCGGTGTATTCAGGACAAACTTTGTTGGTGTAGCAACAGTCGGGTTAGAGTCCGTATCGTCGGAGCAGGCTGTAAGCAAGCCAAGCCCCACCACCATCATCAACATTGACTTTATTATCTTATTCATCGCTATTATCTTTAATTAAATTAATCATACTCAAATGCTGAATCAATACTCAGGATTCTGCTTCAGATTACTGTTAGCCGTCAACTCTTCTGTTGGAATGGCAAAGATATTCAGATGTGAGTCGAAGTTGCGGCCAGCCTTGTCGCCGCCCTTCCATTGCCAATTATAGTTGTTGTTGCCACCGTAACGTCCGAAACGAATCAGGTCAGTGCGCCTGCGGCCCTCAAAGTAGAACTCGCGGCTCCATTCGTCACATATCTCAGACAACGAATAAGAGGCGGATTCGCTTCGGGTTGAGGCGTGAGCTCTGTTGCGTATGTCATTGATAGCCTTGGTTCCGTCGATAGATGTCTTGCCTCCATTCAAGCGAGCATCGGCCTCGGCGTATGTCAGGTAAGCCTCGGCGACGCGCATCAAGAAGAAGTCTGCATCGGGGAATGTAGCATCGCTTCCTGCAGCGCCATTGGTCTTGAAGTTCGTAAACTTGGCAACGGCATATCCACTGGTGAATGTCGAAACGTCGTTGTTGTCCAAAGTGCGTCCGATGCCGTCAAAGAGAGCACGGTCGTCGCCTGCTGCCACATACATATCATACGACGCTACCTGCGGCACATCGGCAGACTTGTTGGGGAAGAACTTCCTGATCAAGTCGGGACGCGCGCGGTTTCCACCCCAGTTTTGGTCGGTTCCGTTTGTCGCATTGAGGTTTTTGGGGTTTGCATGCATCTTGTTGTCGAAGCATCCAGCCATCAGGAAAAGTGACGTACCCCAGCTTGTGGTCTTCAGACCGTCGCACAGCAACGGGAAGATGCCCTCATAAGCAGCGTCGGTCTCGCCGTTATCGCCCATGAAAAGCATCTGGTATGCAGTCCATCCACCCACTCCCTGAGTGTTCAGCCTATATGATGATGTCATCACCTTGTTGGCTAAATTCTTAGCCTGCGACCACTGAGCGGTGCCAGTGTAAACCTCTGCATTGAGAGCCATGCGGGCCTGCAGCAGCCAGCAAGCGGCCCTGTCTACGCGGCCATATCCCTGGTCAGAGGATTTCTTAGCCTTCGGTTCAGACAAGTCAGGCTCTATCTCGGCGAGCTCATTGTTAATCCATTCAAACATCTGGGCCCTTGAATACTGCACCGGCTTGTCCAGCGACTTTGTGGTGAAAGGCACATTTCCCCACCCGTCCATGAGCAGATAGTACTGGAATGCACGCAAGAACCTCACCTCGGCACGCTTTGTCGGCTCGGCGTCGCCTATCAGCTCAAGGTATCTGTTGCAATAAGATATGCCTGTTGTAAGCCTGTAATAGAATCCCTTCAGCATAGGGTGCGAGGCATTGTATGAGTTATAGCAGAAGCTTGCCACGCCGTCGTCGCCCCAGCCACAAATAGCCTCGTCGGTTGTCAACTCGTTTGAGTTGAACAATTGGCGCACAAATCCCGTCGTTCCGCCATCCAGACCGTCGATGTCGCAGTCGCCGTTGGCGCCGCCATTGCCAGCAAGGGCAAAGTTGGCATAGCACTTGTTGAACAGTCCGTCAGCATTTAATTCAGTATCAATGTTGGGGCTTATTGGTGTTACATCCAGGTCGCCCGTGCAAGATACGATTCCAAACACAAGGCCGATGGCCGCTGTTGAAACCAAGTTCTTCATATATTTTCTCATGATTGTAGTCTATTTAAAAATTCAAGTTCAGGCCCAGGATATACGAAATAGGACGCGGATAGAGGTTGTTGTCGTATCCGTTGTTTATTTCCGGGTCAATTCCATTGTACTTTGATATAGTGAACACGTTCGAAACGGTTGCGTAAATACGTCCAGAGAGACCTTTGTAAGAACCAATCTTGAACAGGTTCTCAAAGCTGTAGCCGAGAGTAATGTTGTCACACTTCAGGAAAGAAGCGTTCTTAACATAGTAGTCAGACATCTTGGCTGTCATCTCATAAGTCTGCCAGTTGCGTGCCAAAGCGTCAACGGGTCGGTTGGACAGATACTTGAGCGAGTTGGAGAACACCTCTCCTTTGTTCATGTTGCTCCATCCGGCGAGTATTCCGTCATACACATAGTTGCCGAAGCTGGCCCTGAGCGAGAAGCCGAAGTCCCAGTTCTTCCACTCCATGCGTGAAGACAGCCCCATCGTCACGTCGGGTGCCGGGCTCTTGTAGAGGTAGCGGTCGTCTTCGCTTATCTTGCCGTCGCCGTTGCGGTCGACAACCAAATTCTCTATAGGATTGCCGTTGCTGTCGTACACCTGCTGGTAAACATAGAACGAGTTGCAAGGATAGCCCACCTGGTTGTACTGCAGGTACGAGCCTGTTCCCTGTCCCACCTTGATGTCGGTGTTGGCCACAGGGGCCCCGTTTTCCGACACACCCGTAAGGTCAGTGATCTCGTTCTTGTTGAATGTGAGGTTGTAGTTGATGTTCCAATAGAAGTCCTTGGTTGTTATGGCCTTCCAGTCTGCCGATATTTCCAAGCCCTTGTTCTCGAGCGTACCGATGTTCTGCCAGGCCTGATTTCTGAATCCTGCCATTGCGGCAAGCGGGGCATAATTGAGCAAGTCTTTCGTCTTGCGGTAATATCCATCGATGCTCAGCGTGAGCTTCTGGTCGAGAATGCCGAAGTCCACCCCGACGTTGTATGTCGTGGTTGTCTCCCACTTCAGTTCTGGTGTATAGTTGTTCGGCCTGTAGAGCACGCCGGTGCCTGTCACGGGATAGAATCCGTTGGTGCCGGTGCTTATAGAGTACGACGGAATCCAGTTGTAGTTGTCAATTTTCTCTCCGGCCTGCTGTCCAGTCATACCCCATCCCAGGCGCAGCTTCAAGTCAGACAGCCAGTTGACGTCTTTGAGGAACGACTCCTCGTTGACCTTCCATGCAAAGGCAAACGACGGGAATGTAGACCAGTGCTCCTTGAACCGTGAGGTTCCGTCGCGGCGCACAGTGGCAGTGAGATAATAGCGGTTGAGCAGAATATAGTTTGCTCGCCCGAAGAACGACACTAGGTAGCTCTCCGTCTTGTCGTTGTACGGAGTGTGGGGGCGTGCTGTTCCGCGCAGTGTAAGGTCGTCGTTAGTCATCCGGTAATACCCTACGTAGTCGTTGCTGGTGCTCTTCCAGAAGTGCTGCCATTCGTAACCGGCCATGACGTCGAAGTGGTGCTTCTCGTTGAAGTCCTTGTAGTATTGCACGTATGCGCTGAGAGAGAGGTTGCGCTTGAGTATTTCCTCGGCGCCATAGCTTCCGTAGTACATTGTGCGCGGGCAAGCCGGGCTCGAAGCCAACGACTGGCGTCCCTTTGATATGTCGGCACCAAGCGTCAGGTGCAGGCGCAAGTCCTCGAAGCCGTGCACCTTGTAGTCAATGTCTGCGCTGCCCACGAACGCGCGGCTGTGGGCAATGTCCTCGCGCTCATACAACAGCGCCATCGGGTTTGGTATCTCGGCCGTGCTGTTGTAAGTGTTCTTCCACGAAGAGTCGCCGTACGAAGCGGTGGTTGTCCACTCAAAATACCCACCGAAATTCTTGAGAGTATATGGAACCAACGAGATGTCATTCGTGCTGTCATACAGCAAATCCTGGTGATACTTGGATGTAAACCTATAGGGGTCTTGCGTCGGGTCCATCTTGACAGCAGCCGCCACGGCGCCACCGTCGGCATACTGCGTGCGCGCATACATGCCCTTGGCGTTGAGGTTCATTGTCAGGTGGTCGTCAAGCAATGACGGGTTGAGGTTAATCGATGCCGTCACGCGCTCAAAGTCTGATGTCTTCAGGATACCCTCCTGGTTGGTATAGCCCACAGAAACGCGGTAAGGCAGGTTCTTGAGCGCGCCAGACAACGTAACGTTGTGGTCGTGGCTCCACGCCGTGCGGTAGATAAGGTCCTGCCAGTCGGTGTTGGCGGTGCCCAAGGCGCTGTATGCCTCGCTGTCCACGCCATAGATATCCTCTATGAGCGACCTGTACCCATCGGCGTCAAGCACGTCGACTGTCTTCTTCTTTGTGCTTATTGTCATGCTTCCCGAGTAAGACACAGTGGGCTTCTGGCCCTTGCGCCCCTTCTTGGTCGTGATGATGATTACGCCGTTAGAACCGCGCGAACCGTAGATGGCTGTGGCCGAAGCATCCTTCAATACGTTGAACGACTCGATGTCTTGGGGGTTAATCATCGACAGCTTGTTCGACAGTCCTTTCACTCCGTCGTTGTCCATAGCCATACCGTCAATCACGATAAGGGGGTCGTTGCTGGCGTTGAGCGACGAACCGCCGCGTATGCGTATCTGCGCGCCGCCACCGGGAGTACCGTCGTTGGATATGACATTGACGCCGGCCACCTTGCCCTGGATCATGTCTTGGGCATTGACCACGAGGCCCTTGTTCTTTGAATCGGGCTTCAAGGCCGTCACCGACCCTGTCAAGTCGCTCTTCTTCACCGTGCCGTAGCCGATCACCACCACGTTGTCGAGCACCTGCGCGTCGCTTTTCAGCACCACAAGCACCGAGGGCGCTGCCTTGACCGTTGCCGGCTGGTAGCCTACATAAGTGATGTTGATGTTAGCTCCCTCACGGGCCTTGATAGTAAAATTACCTTCGTAGTCGGTAACCGTGCCGCCTTGGGCACCTTCCACGCGCACCGTCGCGCCGATGACCGACTCGCCGGTGTCGTCATTCACATGGCCCTTGACAGTAATCTGTGCAAAGGCACCTACCGATAGGAATATGCTGACCAATAATGCAGCAAACCTAAACGGGCATCTAATGCTCACCTGTTTCATTTTGCATTAATTAAAAGTTAATATTTATGTACTTATTAGTTATTGGTTCGTCCTTGGTCTTAGGGCTGTCGCGGGTTCTTCGCAGCTCCTCAACGACATTGCAAAGATAGGTTTATTCGTGTTTGTTCATGTTTTTTATGATATAAAACTGCCCATTGTCTTTGCGCAATCGATTGCGCTACATAAATTTCAATATTAAATAATGTGTTACCCTCCACTTAGGGAGTTTTGAATAATTTTGTCGTCGCAAGCAAAGAAGACGATGGGCAAGAGGTCGACACAACTGACAATGAAGGACATTGCGCGCCAGATGGGCACTTCAGTATCCACAGTATCAAGGGCACTGAAAGACTCGCCGCGCATAAGTCCCGAGCGTAGGGCTGAGATTCAGGCCTTCGCGCGGGAGCACAACTTCATTCCCAACGCCCTGGCTGGCACGTTGCGCCATAGCAAGGTGGAGCAGCAGAAGACCATAGGCGTGGTCGTTCCCGAGATTGTGCACTACTATTTCGCCTCAATCATCTCCGGCATCGTAGAGAAAGCTTCGGCCGAGGGCTTCCTCGTGATGGTCAACCAGAGTTGCGAGAGCTACGAGCGCGAGGTGACCCTGTGCAACAATTTCTATAAATATAAGGTGTGCGGACTGATTGTCGTCCAGGCCAAAGACACGAAGAAGTATGCCCACTTCACCCAGTATGTGGAGAACGACATGCCCATAGTGTTCTGCGACCGCATCTGCACGGGCGTCGATGCCAGCCGCGTGGTGGTCGACGACTACATTGGCGCCTACAACGCCGTGTCGCATCTCATCGAGACGGGCTGCAAGCGCATAGCCTTCTTCGGCTCGCAGCAGTCGCTCGAGATATTCAAGAACCGCTTCAACGGATGGAAAGACGCCATGCTCCGCCACGGCCTGAAGGCCGACAGCAACCTTGTCTACGAATGCGACACGATGGAGGAAGCCGAGCGAATAACCCCGATGATACTTGAAGGCGACGACCATCCCGACGCCATCTTCGCCGTCAACGACGACACTGCCATAGGAGCTCTCTACGCAACCAAGCAAAAAGGGTTCAGGGTGCCCGACGACATTGCCATCTGCGGGTTTACCAACAGCAACCGCAGCACGGCCTGCGACCCCATGCTGACCACCGTAGAGCAGCGCGGCCACGTCATGGGCATGGAGGCAGCCGACATACTGATAAGCCAGGTGAAGGGCACGCTGTCGATAGAAAAGGTAGAGAAGCGCGTTGTCCGCACCCAACTCATAGTGAGAGGCTCAACGCTGTAACCGCCCCCCGGCGGTGGATGAGAGCCTGCGGCGCCCTGCGACAGGGCGCCGGCATATCCCGGGGCACGCTGCGGCCCGGCCCCGCGGGCGAAAGCCGACGAAGGCCCGTACGGGCAAACGACAAAGCCAATAACTTAAAACATAAATATGAAGACAAAACCGGATTTATCGTTCTGGAAACTATGGAACATTAGTTTCGGATTCTTTGGGGTGCAGATAGCCTACGCACTCCAGAGCGCCAACATCGCGCGCATATTCGCCACGCTCGGCGCCGACCCCCATTCACTGAGTTACTTCTGGATTCTGCCGCCACTGATGGGCATCATAGTGCAGCCCATCGTGGGCACCCTGAGCGACAAGACATGGTGCCGCTTCGGCAGGCGCATACCCTACCTGTTCGTGGGCGCCGCCGCGGCTGTCGTCGTGATGTGCCTGCTGCCCAACGCAGGGTCGCTGGGCATGACAGTATCCACCGCAATGATATTCGGGCTGTGCGCCCTGATGTTCCTCGACACGAGCATCAACATGGCCATGCAGCCATTCAAGATGCTCGTGGGCGACATGGTCAACGAGAAGCAGAAGACGCTGGCCTACTCCATACAGAGCTTCCTTTGCAACGCCGGCTCGCTGGTGGGCTATGTGTTCCCGTTCTTCTTCACAGTGCTCGGCATTAGCAACGTGGCCCCCAAGGGCGTGGTGCCCGACTCGGTCATCTATTCGTTCTACATCGGCGCTGCCATACTGATACTCTGCGTCATCTACACCACTGCAAAGGTGAAAGAGATGCCCCCGGCCGAATATGCCGAGTATCACGGGCTCGACAAGCCACTAAACGAAGAGAAGGTGAACATCATGCGGCTGCTGCGCAATGCTCCGTCGACATTCTGGACCGTGGGCCTCGTGCAGTTTTTCTGCTGGGCGGCGTTCATGTACATGTGGACTTACACCAACGGCACCATAGCCGAGACTTGCTGGCAAACCACCGACGTGGCATCCGAAGGCTACCAGGCAGCCGGCAACTGGGTGGGCGTGCTCTTCGCCGTGCAGGCCGTGGGCAGCGTTGTATGGGCCGTGGTGCTCTCGGTCATACCCGGCCGCAAGCAGGCCTACAGCCTAAGCCTCATCCTGGGCGGCGCCGGCTTCTGCATGGTGCCGTTCATCCACAACCAATACGTGCTCTTCGTCCCCTACCTGCTCATAGGCTGCGCATGGGCCGCCATGCTGGCCATGCCCTTCGCCCTGGTCACCAACGCGCTCGAAGGCCACGGCCACATGGGTGTGTACCTGGGCTTGTTCAACGGCACCATTTGCATACCGCAGATAGTGGCGGCCGCATTCGGCGGCACCATACTGTCGATGGTGGGCAGCTCGCAGAGCAACATGCTCCTGGTGGCTGGCATCTGCCTCATAGTCGGGGCGGCATGCGTGGCGGTCATCAAAGACAGGCAGTGAGGCCGGGGCGGCACGAATGCAGCATAAATGAATATGCCGGGGTGGTTCCCGGCATATTTTTTTCAAACAGGCTACCATGCCGCCGGATGCCGGTCTGTGCCTTTATACACTACCGTTCATCAGTGCCCAAAGCGCCCCTGCGCTGCTGCCGCGAATATTGGCCGGCCCCCTTGCCGAAAGAGCGGTGGGCCAAGCCACGGCAAAAGCGGCCGTTTGAGGATGAGGAACGGGCCGTTTTGGCATGCAATACGGGCCGTTCGGCAACGCAAAACGGCACATACCGCAAAACAGGCTGCCAACGCCACGCTTGCCTGGGCGGTAAGCCGGCCATGAAACGCCACCCGGCAACCAACCCAAAGTGGCCATGGCGGCCCGCCAACCGGCTGTGCCGACTGCCCTCGGCCGCTTTCTTTTGGCGAAGCAACCTGGCCGACTCAGGGCCTGACAGGATATTGCCGCACGGGAAACCTACATGCCGGATGGCAAGGCATTGGCAAAAGCCACTGGATTAGGGAGCCCAGATGCCAGGCGGGGGATAGGGCCCCGACGCAATGAAACGGGCATTGACCGCGGGGCAATGCGCAACCGATTGCACAAACAATCAACCTTTTCGATGGTCAACACGTAACTGCCTATCAGCTAAATTCGTAACTTTACACTCGTAAACTAAAAACCACCATATATGAATTTACATTTTAACATTAACTACAACACCCGCTATGGTGAAGAGCTGGCGTTGAACATAATAGCCTTCAACGACGATGGGAGCGACAAGACCATCGCCATGGACACCGACGAGGGGAGCCAATGGTCTTGCAACGTAGCCGTTGACAAGAAGCTGCCTGAAACAATTGACTACTACTACAGCGTGATGAAAAACGGCTGCCGGGCCAGGCACGAGTGGATGGTGAGCCCGCACAGGCTTGAGCTCGACGGCAGCCAGACTTACCATATCTACGACAACTGGACCGACCTGCCCGACGATGCCCACCTCTACAGCTCGGCGATAACCGAATGTGTGGCTGCCCGCAGCCACACAAACACGCAGGCCGGGCAAAGGCCGCGCCACGCGGTGGTGCTGAAAGTGAAGGCCCCGCAGCTGGCAGGTAACCAGAAACTCGTCATGGTGGGCAACGACTCGCTGCTCGGCGAATGGAACGCTGCCAAGGGATACCCCATGGCCGAGCACAAGCCAAACGAATGGATGGCCGTGATAGACACCGACAGGCTGTTTGCAAAAAACATAGAATTCAAGTTTGTGGCTGCCGACAGCGAGAGCCCCTTGGCCTACAAGTGGGAATGGGGCGACAACCGAAGGATGAGCATACCGGCGCTCGGGGCCGGCGAGACCATGGTGTGCGAACTGCAGCAGGCACGCCTCGAAGCCCCCGCCTGGCGCATGGCAGGCACGGTGATACCGGTGTTCTCGCTGCGCTCTGAAGGCAGCTTCGGCGTGGGCGACTTCGGCGACCTGCGCCTGATGACCGACTGGGCGGCACATACCGGGCAGCGCGCCCTGCAGCTGCTGCCCATCAACGACACGGGCATCACCCACACCTGGACCGACTCATACCCTTACAACAGCATAAGCATCTATGCCCTGCACCCGCAGTACACCGACCTGAGGCAGCTGCCGCCGCTCGCCGACGAGGCAAGGCGCAAGCACTATGAGCAACTGCGCACCGAGCTCAACGCCCTGCCGCAGATTGACTACGAACGGGTGAACAACGCCAAGCTGGCCTATCTGCGCGAACTCTATGCCGAACAGGGCGAGGCAATGATGCAGCGGGGCTCGTTTGCACAATTCTTCGAGGCCAACAAGCAGTGGCTCGTGCCTTACGCCGCCTTCTGCCACTACCGCGACATGTATGGCACGGCCTCGTTCGGGTCGTGGCCCGACCACCGCCGCTTCGACGAGGGCGAACGCCTGTCGATGGCCAACCCGGCATCCGAGAGCTACCGCGAGGTGGCGTTCTGGTATTTCGTGCAATACAACCTGTACACGCAGATGCGCGGAGCCCACGAATACGCACGCTCGCGCAACATCATACTGAAGGGCGACATACCCATAGGCATCAGCCGCGACGGCGTCGAGGCATGGGTAGAGCCAAGGTATTTCAACCTCAACGGACAGGCGGGGGCACCGCCCGACGCATTCACTACCAAAGGACAGAACTGGGGATTACCCACATACAACTGGGACGCCATGCTGGCCGACGGATGCTCTTGGTGGGTGCGCAGGTTCCGCAACATGGCCGAATTCTTCGACGCTTTCCGCATTGACCATGTGCTCGGCTTCTTCCGCATCTGGGAAATACCCATCGACGCGGTGCACGGGCTGCTGGGACAGTTCTCGCCGTCGCTCGGCCTGTCGCGCGAAGAGATTGAGGCCTACGGCCTGCACTTCCAGGAAGAGTTCTACACCACGCCGTTCATCACCGACTGGGTGCTCGACCGCATATTCCGCGAAAGGGCCGGCGAGGTGAAGGACAACTACCTTGAGCGATGCGGGGACCGCTACCGCATGCTGCCGCAATACGACACGCAGCGCAAGGTCGAGGCTGCTTTCAGCGGAAAGACGTCCGACAGCGACACATGGCTGCGCGACGGGCTCTACGCCCTCATAAGCGACGTGCTCTTTGTGCGCGACCGCAAGCGCCACGACTTGTTCCATCCGCGCATCGGTGTGCAGCTCGACTTCATCTACGAGGCGCTGTGGGACTGCGACAAAGAGGCCTTCAACCGCATTTACAACGACTATTTCTACCACCGCAACAATCAGTTCTGGTATGAGGAGGCCATGAAGAAGCTGCCCATACTGACCGAGGCCACACGCATGCTGCCCTGTGCCGAAGACCTGGGCATGGTGCCCGACTGCGTGCCATGGGTGATGAGGCAGCTGCACATACTGAGCCTCGAAATCCAGTCGATGCCAAAAGACAACCACCTGAGGTTCGGGGCGCTCGAAAAGAACCCGTACCTGTCGGTGTGCACCATATCAACCCACGACATGCCCACGCTGAGGCAGTGGTGGGACGAAGACTGGCCACAAACGCAAGACTTCTTCAACAACACGCTCAACCACCAGGGACCGGCACCCCACCCGCTGCCCGGGTGGCTCGCCAAAGACATTGTGTGGCGCAACCTGTCGAGCCCGTCGATGCTCTGCTTGCTATCGCTGCAAGACTGGATGGCCACCGACGAAGACCTGAGGCTGGCCGACGCCGACGCCGAACGCATCAACATACCGGCCAACCCGCGGCACTACTGGAGGTACCGTATGCACATAACCATAGAGAACCTGATGAAGGCCGAAGGCTTCAACAGGCAGATCGGCGACATGATTGCCGCCAGCGGAAGGAAATGACCGGCAGCCGGCCGCGCCCGAAGTGGCTGCGGCCGACGCCCCGCACGCTCATATCGCATCGCTAAGGTAGCGGGAGTGGTTGCCCACTTATTGTCAAGTCAAGGCAGCAACACTGCTGTACTAAACACGTAGCGGCCATCGCAGTTAGTTTGGTTTCATCGGGCAATCACCCCGCTACCACTTGCCGGAACAAGGAAACGCCACACAACGGCACACATAGGGCCACAAGCCGGCAACAACGACAGACAGTCATGATAATCAATTATTAACTGATAACTAAAGACAACATAATGAAACGCAACATCATGCTATCAATCCTGGCTGCACCTCTCATGGTGGCAGCACAGACAGTAACATCACCCAACGGCAACGTGGAAGTGAAGTTCTCGCTCGACGGAGGCCGCCCAGTCTACGAAATGTCATACAAAGGCAAGGCTGTGGTAAAGCCGAGCCACCTCGGGCTGGAGCTGGCCAAGAGCAAACACGCCAGCAAAGGCATGGAGGAAACCGACCTGATGGACGGATTCACGGTCAAGTCGACCGACACGTCTTCGTTCGACGAGACATGGAAACCGGTGTGGGGCGAAACGGCAACCATACGCAACCACTACAACGAGATGGCCGTCACGCTGTCGCAGGCGGCCACCAAGCGCGACATGACCATACGCTTCCGCGTCTACGACGACGGCATGGGACTGCGCTACGAGTTCCCCCAGCAGGAACAACTCAACTATTTCGTCATCAAGGAGGAGCGCACGGAGTTTGCAATGGCCGGCGACCACACGGCCTACTGGATTCCGGGCGACTACGACACGCAGGAGTATGAGACGGTAATCTCGCGACTGTCGGAGATAAGGGGCAAGATGAAGGAGGCCATAACGCCCAACTCGTCGCAGACGCCATTCTCAGACACGGGCGTGCAGACGTCGCTGCAGCTCAAGACCGACGACGGGCTGTACATCAACATCCACGAGGCCGCATGCGTAAACTATGCCACCATGCACCTGAACCTTGACGACAAGACCATGACTTTCACCTCTTGGCTCACCCCCGACGGCCAAGGCATGAAGGGATACATACAGACTCCGTTCAACACTCCGTGGCGCACGGTGATGGTGAGCGACGACGCACGCGACATGCTTGCCTCAAACCTCATTCTCAACCTCAACGAACCATGCAAGATTGAAGACACCTCGTGGATAAAGCCGGTGAAGTATTGCGGCGTGTGGTGGGAGATGATTGTGGGCAAAGGCACGTGGAGCTACACCAACGACCTGCCGTCGGTGCACCTCGGACAGACCGACTACGCCAAGTGCAAGCCCAACGGCACTCACTCGGCAAACAACGAGAAGGTGAAGAGATACATCGATTTCGCCGCCAAGAACGGGCTCGACCAGGTGCTCGTCGAGGGCTGGAACGAAGGCTGGGAAGACTGGTTCGGCCACTCTAAGCTCGACGTGTTCGACTTCATCACGCCATACCCCGACTTCGACATCAAGATGCTCAACGACTACGCACACTCAAAGGGTGTGAAACTGATGATGCACCACGAGACGTCTTCGTCGGTTTGGAACTACGAGAGATGGATGGAGCAGGCCTACTCGCTTATGAACAAGTATGGCTACAACGCCGTGAAGAGCGGCTACGTGGGCGACATCATACCCCGCGGCGAGCACCACTACAGCCAGCTGATGAACAACCACTACCTGCGCGCGGTGACCGAGGCCGCCAAGCACAAGATAATGGTCAACGCACACGAGGCCACCCGCCCCACCGGCCTGTGCCGCACATGGCCAAACCTGATAGGCAACGAGAGCGCCCGCGGCACTGAATACGAGGCCTTCGGGGGCAGCGCACCCTACCACACGGTAATCCTGCCGTTCACACGCCTGCAGGGCGGCCCGATGGACTATACGCCGGGAATATTCGAGACGCAGCTCTCGACATGGAGCGACAACCCGTCGTTCGTGCACACCACGCTCTGCGGACAGCTCTCGCTCTATCTCGTTATGTACAGTCCGCTGCAGATGGCGGCCGACCTGCCGGAGCATTACGAGAAGTACGACGACGCTTTCCAGTTCATCCGCGACGTGGCTGTCGACTGGGACGACTCGAAATACCTTGAGGCCGAACCGGCCAAGTATATCACCGTGGCCCGCAAGGCCAAGGGAACCGACAACTGGTTCGTTGGCGGAAAGTGTGGCGAAGAGGGACACACGGCCGTGGTGAAGCTCGACTTCCTGGACAAAGGGCGCAAGTATGAGTGCTCGATATACCAAGACGCAAAGGATGCCGACTACGAGAAGAACCCTAAAGCCTATACCATCACCCACAAGACGGTGAAGAAAGGCGACGTGCTGAAAATCAAGGAAGCACGCGGCGGCGGATTCGCCATGTCGCTCTTTGCCAAATAAACAAACCGCATCATGAAATGAAAACTCAAAAGACGATATTGACCGGGCTGCTGGCAGCAATGCTGCCGGCTGCCGCCGGGGCACAGACTTTCAACGAAGCCGACTACACCCCGGAGCAGACAACATTCAGGCTGTTTGCACCCGACAATGCAAAAACCGTGAAACTGAGGATTTACAAGGCCGGGCACAAAGGACGACCTGAACGCACGGTGAAGATGGAACGCACGGCCGCCGACACATGGACGGCCACCGTGACGGGCAACCTGATGGGCCGCTTCTACACATTCGACACCGGGAGGGGCGAATGCGCCGGCGTTTTTGCCAAGGCCGTGGGTGTGAACGGACAGAGGGCGGCCATCATAGACATGGACAAGACCGACCCTGCCGGCTGGAACGACGACCGCAGGCCTGTGGTGAAGTCGCCGGCCGACCTCGTCATCTACGAGATGCACCACCGCGACTACTCCATCGACGCTTCGTCGGGGATAGCCAACGGTGGCAAGTTCCTGGCGCTGACCGCCCCCAAGGCCATCGCCCACCTCAAGGAACTCGGTGTCAACGCCGTGCACATACTGCCGTCGTTCGACTATGCGTCTGTCGACGAGACGCGCCTTTCGACGCCACAATACAACTGGGGATACGACCCGGTAAACTATAATGTGCCCGACGGCTCTTACTCTACCGACCCGTATAAGCCCGAAACACGCATCCGTGAGTTCAAGCAGATGGTGCAGGCGTTGCACAAGGCTGGCATCCGCGTCATTCTCGACGTGGTCTACAACCACACCTTCAACATCGACGGCAGCAACTTCCAGCGCACATATCCCGATTACTTCTACCGCAAGACGGCCGACGGCAAATACTCTGACGGCTCGGGCTGCGGCAACGAAACGGCATCGGAACGCGACATGATGCGCCGCTTCATGGTTGAGTCGGTGCTCTACTGGATTGACGAATACCACATCGACGGCTTTCGGTTCGACCTCATGGGCTGCCACGACATAGAGACAATGAACGCCATCCGCAAGGCCGTCGACGAGGTTGACCCCACCATTTTCATCTATGGCGAGGGATGGAGCGCAGGCAGCTGCGCCCTGCCCACTGAGCAACTGGGCCTCAAAGCCAACATGAAGGCCATGCCGGGCATTGCCGCCTTCAGCGACGAACTGCGCGATGCGCTGCGCGGCCCGTTCAGCGACGACACCAAGGGGGCGTTCCTTGCAGGCAAGCCGGGCGAGGAGGAGAGCATTAAGTTTGGCATTGCAGGGGCCATCGAGCACCCGCAGGTAGACATGTCGAAGGTTAATTACTCGACAGAGGCATGGGCATCGCAGCCCACACAGATGATAAGCTACGTGAGCTGTCACGACGACATGTGCCTCACCGACCGCCTGAGGGCGAGCATACCGGGCATAACGACCGACGAACTGATACGCCTCGACATGCTGGCACAGACGGCGGTGCTCACCTCGCAGGGCGTTCCGTTCATACTGAGCGGCGAGGAAATGCTGCGCGACAAGAAGGGTGTGCACAACAGCTACAACTCTCCCGACAGCATCAACCGCCTCGACTGGAACAACATGGAGCGCTATCCGCAGGTGATGGACTACTACAAAAACCTGACAAGGCTGCGCCGCAACCACCCGGCATTCCGCCTGGGCTCGGCCGACTTGGTGCGCCGCCACCTCGAGTTCCTGCCCACGCAGCCCGGACTGGTGGCCTTCCGCCTGAAAGACTACGCCGGCCGCGACGACTGGCGCAACATCATCGTCATACTCAATGCCGCCAAGCAACAGCGCAAGGTGGCCATCCCGCAGGGCAACTACACCATTGTATGCCACGAGGGAAAGATAGACGAGAATGGCCTTTCTACCTTCAGCGGCAGCGAAGCAACCGTAAGCGCGCAGTCGGCACTGATACTCCACGACTAATGAAAACCAATGGCAACATGAGTTGGAACCCATATTGATACGCATAGATATATTATTGTCACTCGGACAAGACAAGCAACAATATGAGTTGCCAACACCACGTTTCGCGTGTATGGCTGTGGTGACTCAAGGCTGTATGGCAAATGCCACAAAAAGGCATGAGCCGCAGCCGCGGGGCACCACAGCCGACACACGACAGACGACTTCGGATTGCATCACAGCCTGCAATTGCACGGCTGCTGCAAGATTGCCCAAAAGGACAAAGAGCGAGTGGTTTCGGCGATTTTTCAGCTATCTAAAACAACACAAATTAACCAAAATATTGTACCTTTGTAACTGTAACATCAATAGAAATACTAATACATGCCGCAATGATTACCAATGACTGCATCATGGAATTATTTTATTTGGCAGTATATTTAACAAAGTCTTTTGACCTGCAAATTGACAGATACTGCCTTGGCGAAGCCAAAAAGCTCCACCAACAATGCCATGGCAGAATGTCAAACAGCGAGACAGCATCGGTAATCAAGCCCACTACCACACCATGGAACACACCAAACAAGCGTCTTTATCCGGCCAACAGGTGCAAAAGCCAAACAGATTGCTGCCCGAAGACAAGGCGCACAACCGCCTCATACACATAAGAAAAGAAAAGCGCTCACGGCTTGGAGCACTATTTAAGACGGCGTATATCGAATGTATTTATACTGAAACCTCATTTAAAACAATAAATATGAAAACTATTATCAACTATCAATCAACCAGAAAAAAGCCAAAAGGGCTTATGCTCGCCATGCTTACCGCAGTGTGCATGGGAGCGGCTTCAATCGTGACTTGCTCATGCGAGGATGAAAACCCAAAGCCTGAAATCGACTGGTCCAACCAAAAACCGCCGTTAAGGCTGAACACCTCAGACAGCCTTGTCATGGATGAGATTTACAGATCAATAGGGGTGAGGTACGACGACTCGTTCAGGTTTTCAGACTTCAGGACGTGGCCGGGCATCACCCTTGAATTAAACGAAGAAGCAAGAGAGTTCAGAGTTACACAACTGAAACTCAATTTTGCCCCTATGAGGGGCATTTTTCCCAAGGCCATAGGCAAACTGAGCGAACTTGAAGTAATTGAAATCAAAGGGGCATCGACTTATTTTAGATTTCCTGAAACTATATGCAATCTGAAAAAACTCAAACGACTGGACATTTATAACGGCTCGATGTCTGGTGCAATACCTGATAGCATAGGCAAGCTAACCGAGCTTACATACCTACGTATCAATAGCGACTATGTTTCTGGATATTTGCCGGAAAGCATCGGAGACCTTCAAAATCTCAGGTATTTAGAGATTAGTGGCACAGAAATAGACAGCGAATTGCCAAAGAGTCTTGGCAAATTAAAAGACTGTACGATAAACCTTGACTCAAACAAGCTGTCAGGATCGTTCCCCATTGAGCTGGCAAGCGAAAGGGTGTCGTGTAGGAACAACAACATCGAAGACCTGCCAATAGAGATCTGGCGCGACGAAGACCCGCACGGAATACCCCACTTGGAAGGCAACAGGATATCGACAAAGATTCCCAAATGGGTGACCGAACAAAAAAAGTGGAAAGAGAACAAACATAAAATTGAATCACAACAAGAAGGTTATGGCTATGAACTGGAATAAGAAACTATTCATATATCGCATGTTGCCATTGGTCATGGCAATGTCAGTGCAGTTGTTTTGCTCATGTGACGACGACAACCCGTATGCAATTTCAAACGATGACGCGACAATACAAACACGCGCCATAACAGCGCAAGCTGGCTAACAACCTGGATCATCAAGACAGACGGCTCTGCCAGACCGCGCAACTGGCAGCTAAGGGAATTGGAAAACAAAGGCTACGTAAAGACCCAATATTACCCAAATTGAACGCCTGCCACCAAACAGAGCACCAATATAGCCACAACAACATAACACTCAATATAACAAACGAACATGAAGATGAAAAAAAACATAAGCCACAAGGCAAGCCACAACAAGTGGACAGGATTTATGCACACATTGCTTTCGCTATTGTGTATGATTGTTGCAACAACGGCAACAGGCGGGTGTGAGGAAGACAACCCCAAGCCCGAAATAGAGCTACCAAAGGACATGACGCTGCCGGAGCACATGACACTCAACGCCCGAGACAGCCTCATGATGGCAAAGATATATGATGTAAAAGGCCCTTGGTACCTTTTTGGATGGGACTTGCATGACCCGCGCACATGGATTGGAATGGAAGTGGCTTTCGACTTTGACGCTAATGAGTTGCGGATTGTGGCAATTAACGTTCAAGATGGAGACTTCAGAGGGATAATGCCCAAAGAAATAGGATATCTTGACGAGCTGCGGAAGATTGTAATCAAGGGAGGCACTCTGCACGGCCCAATCCCTGAATCAATCGGCAGGCTGAAAAAGCTGGAGACCCTGAAGCTTGGCGATAACGAGCTGAACGGAGAAATACCGTCGAGCATAGGCAAACTGGCAAACCTAAAAAACCTTGAGATTGTAAATTGTCATGTCTCCGGGCCTATTCCGGAAACCATTGGCGACCTCAAAAACCTTGAAATGCTGAGGATACAAGGCACGGACATCAGCGGCGAAGTACCCAAGAGTATGGGCAAACTGAGGTTTTGCAGAATAGACCTGTCATACAACAAGCTGTCTGGAACATGTCCTTTGGAAATAGCCTCAAACAGGAATGGCGCGAACTTAGCGTATAACAACATAGAAGACCTGCCTTTAGAGGTATGGAGCGACGACAATCCGATGCGCGTTCCATATCTGGTAGGCAACAGGATTTCGACCAAAATACCCAAGTGGGTCACAACCCAAAAGAAATGGGCGCAGGACAGCTGCATGATAGAATCACAGCAAGAAGGTTACGGATACGTGCTGGAATAGCACCATGGCAGACCTGTACAGACACCAACAAAAGCCCAAGGCAGCTGTGCCATGCCAACAAACAGAACATGCACGACAAAGAAATATCGCATATAAGAATACCAAAACCTAACAAACACAATAAAAACATGAAACGGAAGTTATTGACAATAGCTCTGCTAACAACAGCAATGGCTATGAACGCAGCATTGAAAATCGACCGAATCGACCCCACCGACTGGTATGTGGGGATGAAAAACCCGTCGCTGCAACTTATGGTTTACGGCAAGGACGTAAGCAAAGCCGAGGTAAAGACCGACTATCCCGGGGTGAGGATAGACAGCATCGTGAGGCTCGACTCGCCCAACTACCTGCTCGTTTACCTCAACCTCAGCGGCGCGCAACCCGGAGAGATGACGCTCAATTTCTCGGGGAAGAAAGTGAAGTACCAGCTGAAGAGGCGCGACAAGCGCGGCGACGAGCACATGGGATTCACCAACGCCGACGTGCTCTACATGCTTATGCCCGACCGGTTTGCATCGGGCAAGACTGACAACGACCAGATTAAAGGCATGATGCCCTACAAGAACGACCGCTCGCAACCCAGCCTGCGCCACGGCGGCGACCTGGAAGGCATACGCCAACACCTCGACTACTTCAAGCAACTCGGAGTAACCGCGCTGTGGTTTACGCCGGTGCTCGAAAACAACAGCCCCGACAACGGCGGCAACAGCACCTACCACGGGTATGCCACAACGGACTACTACAAGGTTGACCCGCGCTTCGGCACCAACGAGGAATACCGCCGGCTGACCGACGAAGCCCACGGCAAAGGGCTCAAAGTGGTGATGGACATGATATTCAACCACTGCGGTTTCGACCATCCGTGGATAAAAGACATGCCCAGCCACGACTGGCTCAACCAGCCGCAGTGGCTCGAGAAGTCGGGCGGAACGCCGAAACCGAACGAAGACTACCTGCAGACGAGCTACAAGCTAACGCCGGTGGTAGACCCATACGCTTCGAAGATAGACACGAAAGAGACCGTAGAGGGATGGTTTGTGCCCACAATGCCCGACCTGAACCAGCACAACCCGCACGTGATGACCTACCTCATACAGAACAGCATCTGGTGGATTGAGACGGTGGGAATAGACGGAATACGCATGGACACCTATCCCTACGCCTTTGCCGACGGCATGGCCCGCTGGATGAAAGAGCTCAACGACGAGTATCCCAACTTCAACACCGTGGGCGAAACGTGGGTGACGGAGCCTGCATACACGGCTGCCTGGCAGAAAGACTCGAAGGTGGCCAAGGCCAACAGCCACTTGAAGACCGTGATGGACTTCAGCTTCTACGACAAGATAAACCAGGCAAAGAACGAGGAAACCGACGACTGGTGGCAGGGGATGAACCGAATATACAACAACTTTGTATACGACTACCTCTACCCCAACCCCGAGAGCGTGATGGCATTCATAGACAACCACGACACCGACCGATTCCTGGGCAACGGCCGCGACACCCTCGCGCTGAAGCAGGCACTGGCGCTGCTGCTCACCGTGAAGCGCATTCCGCAGATATACTACGGCACGGAGATACTGATGAACGGCACCAAGCAGGTGACCGACGGCAACGTGCGCAAGGACTTCCCCGGCGGTTTCCCGGGCGACAAGCGCAACGCCTTCACTGCCGAAGGGCGCACACAGGCCGAGAACGCCATGTTCAACTGGCTGAGCCGGCTGCTGCATTGGCGCCAGGGCAACGAGGTGGTGACCAAGGGAACGATGACGCAGTTTATACCGATGAAGGGCGTTTACGCCATCAACCGCTCTTACAATGGGAAGAACGTGCTCGTGGTCATCAACGGAAAGAAGTCTGAGGCCACGTTCACTGCCGCCCGCTACGCCGAGGTTGTGCCGCAAGGCACCGTGGCGCGCGACGTCACCTCGGGCCACAAATACGACATAAGCCACGACTTCAAGCTCCGTCCGCGCCAGACGCTCGTGCTGGAGTATTGACAAGCATCTTGGCTCTCATGGCCTTCGACGGCAGATGGCGCAAAACCGGCGTAACGCCCCGCAGCCATCACAACCGGCCATCAACAGGCCCAACTTATTTCAAACAGCCACTATCGGGAGTGCCGGCGTATGCAATGGCGCTCCCGATTTGCTTATCCACAGCGGCTTCATTCACCCCAACAGACACGGATTACCCTGCCGACGGCCCTGCCTGCACATTCCGGCCACACGCAAAGCCACACAATCAATCAGCCCGGCGGCACACTGCAGCCCGCAGCCTCGCACCAACACATTACACAAGCCGAAGCACCTCACCGCCCTCCCTTTCGGCGGTTGCAGTCGCGGCAGAGCATCTGGCAGTTGTCGGCCACGGTGCGCCCGCCTTCGTGCCACGGAGTGATATGGTCGCCCTCCATGCCCGACAGGTCGAAATGCAGGCCGCACGAGGGGCAGATGCCGTGCTGACGCTCGTAGGCCTCGCGCTTCATGCGGGGCGTAAAGGCGCGTATGCTCAGCTGTCGCTCGTCGCCGGAGAGCACGTATGGGTAGACGCCGGCCTTGCGGCTGACGTCCTCATCCTCCATCAGCGCGGCCACGCGGGCCTCAAGTTCGGTTGCGCTGAAGTCGCGTTCCTTGTATTTATCGTACAATACGCCCCAGCCAACGTCTTTCATTTCGCGGCGCACACGGGGGAAAACCGACTTTATCCACGCCACCACGCGCTGGAAATACTGCCACTCGCGGTCGGCGTTCGTGTCGCGCTGATGCCGCGCCATGTATGCCGCCACGTCGCCGCCGCTTATCCATCCGAGCACCGTGTGGAGCACGTCCTGGCGTATTGCCGAGCCTTTCACGTAGTCGCCGCCCAGCTTCATGGCCACGCAACCCGTCTTGCTGAACTTGCGTTTCAGCTCCGTGACCCACTCGCCGCAGTATATCGCGTTGAGAATCTCCTGCCCGGTGAGCTTCTCACCGGCTATGTTGATGGTCTGAAACCACTCTATGCGCTCCGAGTCTGTGCCACCCGTGCAGATGTAAACCATCAGATTGTACCCGAGAAAACGCTCGCGCTCATCGCGGGTCAGGTTGCCGTAGCCTTTCAGGTTGCCGTCGAGGTCAACAAAAAACTCCCCGGCAAAGTACGAACAGATGCTCATCGTGCGCTGCTGCCCGTCGAGAAGCTCGTAGGCCTCATCCCCGGTCTCAACCCAATACATCACGTTCAGCGGATAGCCCTTGAACACAGTGTCTATCACCGCCATCTTTTGCTTGTCGTCATAAACAAACTCCCGCTGGTACTTCGGGCGGATATTCAGTCGCCCTCCATATCCCGTCACGCCCTCCTCGTCGTTGTTCGTGAACCCCTCAACGAGCTGACGGATGGTTATTCTTTGCAACTTTATTTCCATTTCTATATATTTTTGTCTTTAGTTCTTCTTCTTTCTGATTAGTACACGCTTGTATTCCGAATGCACGATGTGCCCCTCTGCATTTCGGTAGAAAGTTTTCTTGTTTCCCTCACCGGCAATCACTGCATTCTCGTTGGTCTTTCTTCCCGAAGCGCCAGTTGCCTTACCGGTGCTTCGGTTCACCTCCACGTAGTCGTCCTAGCGGCGCGTGTCGGGCACGAGGTCATGGCATCCTATCTGGGTCAGGCCAATAATTTCAAACTGTTCGGGGTTATACTTGTCCATAAAAGTGATTGGAACGCCCATCACCCCATCATAGTCATAAGGTATGTCGGATGTCTTGTTGATATTTATTGCATTGTAGTTGTCAAAGGTTTGATACTCTTCCTAGCTGTACATTTTGTAGAGATCAATTTCCTCATGGCGCTTCTTGTGGTCTATGTTTGTGTACCACCGCACCCCTTTAATGCGAATGAATTTGTACCCTTCGCTGTCAATGCCACAAGTGGAGGCGTTCAATGGATAGTCATCTGGCACACGGAAAGCCCTATCCCCGCTCGTAATGCTTGGGCCAAACCATACTTTATTGGTCATGATTAGCGGGAAAATGTCTTTTGTGGTGATAGCATTTAGATTCCCTATTATCAAGAACTTCTTGTCATACTTTATAAGTTGTGCGAGGTATTCGCGGAAGAGCGAGAACGGCGGGTTGGTCACTACTACATCCGCCTCGCGCAGCATCGCCACGCATTCAGGCGAGCGGAAGTCGCCGTTGCCATTGAGGCGGGTTAGCACGTTGGCCCGGTTGCGTATCAGCATGTCTACGTCTGCCATATCGGTTGCCCCGTCGCCGTTGAGGTCGGGCACCTCGGTTATCACTATCTTGTAGGCCGTGCGCAGCCTCACCGGCTTCGGGTAGTCATCGAAGGGCAGCCGCAGCTCGCTCCCGGCCACAGGCGAACCGTCGTAGCAAGTGGCCACGAGACGGCGCAGCCCCCACGAGTTGAAGTTGAGGGCGAAAAACTTGAAGAAGTTGCTTTCGTAAGGATCGTCGCAGTTGCACAGCACCGACTAGCCCCGGAAAAAGTCGCGATAGTGGCGCAACTAGTTGCTTATGTCTTCGATGCAGGTGTAAAACTCATCCTTCTTTGCCGCCTTTGCGTCATGAAGATTGTTGTTTGCCATTGTCATTGATAGCCTTTGCGCACCGTGCTATCAATCACTTGACAAGGGGAAACAGAAAAAGGTGCAGACCTTTCTCTCGCGTTCACGGGAAGCCTGAGAAACAAACCCGCCATACACCAAGAATAGGCCTACACCCGATATGGGTGCAGACATCAACATTATGGTGTAGATGGGAAAGCCTCCCGGACTCTCCGTGAACATCGGCACTAATTTCCCGTTGCTTCAGAAATCAGTTTCTCAGGCTTTTTCTTGAACGCGAATAATAGCCAATGCTGTTGTTTATAAATGTCATTTCTGCCCTCACCGCGCCGACGGCGGCCTCTCGCGGCCGCCCATTGTGGCCCTTGGCTCCGGGCATCATTGCGCTGTGCGCCGGCCGTCCCATGCTTGCCGCACGCTGCAACCGCCGCATTTGCGAGTGCAAATACACTAAATAATCGGCAAACGCGAAAGCCGCGAGGCCACAAAAAGCCCCGACCCGCACAATGTCTCACGCCCGCTTGCGCGCGGCCGGAAGCGCGTCAAAAACCAACGGTGGGCAGCTTTGCACTCTGAAACGTGCCGTATTGCAGTCCAATATGGCATGTTTCAGAGTGCAAAAACGGCCGTTTTGTCCATAAAAACGGCACGTATTGCAAAGCATCTGACAATCAACCGCTTACAGCGGCAGCAAAAACAGCGTGCAACAAGGCTGAAATCAAACTCTGACGCACCGCCTGTACCATTGCGCGAGCATGGCTGTAAGTGGGAATTTTGTGCAGGAAATGCAGCCCGCCCACATTTTGCCGCAAAGCCATGTTGGCGCACCCATAATAAAAAATGGCCCGAAGACATGTCTGCCCCCGGGCTATTTATAAACAGGTTTTATTCTACAATGACCGAAATTAGCTGAATTTTATATGCCCGTTTGTCCGTTTGCCAAAGGGCATAGCGTGCTGCTGGATAAAACCAATGGGCTGACATGACTCCAAAGGCATCCAATCCGGCTGGCATAAAAGGCCTGCATGATAATAACCAAACAGCCGTTTGGGCGTTTTGCCCAATGCCGTCCGCCGCTATCGACAGCACCAGCATGGGCATACTGCGCCTAACATAGGCTCCACTTCCTCCAATTCCTCGATGATGTCAATCAGTTTCTTTCCGTCTATTTCAAACTGCTCAATCATCGTGTTGGCATCTGGAAACAGCTGATATTCCTCTGTGTAGTGGTCGTCGCATAGGGCGACGTGCTCTTTGCCGGCAACAAAATGACAATCACATCATTTGTAACGAAAATACAAGTCGTAGTTTTCGACAGCAAAAGTGTGACTTTCTGCCGGCAGTATCCTCTGCTTACTGCACTTATACTGTAAGATTTGAATTTCTCCGAGCGTATCTACAGTGAAAAACTCGCGCGCCGCCGCATTGCCTTGTCATGCCCCGGCAATAGAGAAAGGCTGCCCGCCGACCGCTCACTTAAGCCACGACCAGCGCTCGCCCCAGTCGTCCATCACCTCGGTGCGCCATTTATATATTGTTGCCCCGCCCTGCAGGTAAGAGTGAAACAGCTCGGACGAGCTCTTGTCTGTCCACCAATTGCGGCCCAGACTATAGTCGGTGGGCCTACGTCGGCCGGGCCATGAGTTCGCTATAGTCACCGCGCCGCTCTGCACCGGGAATCCGTCTACATCAGAAACGATGGTATAAGGCAGCGTGCCGAGGGTGTAAGTGGAGTATCTCGCCATATAGTCGCCACCGCCCATGTAGTAGCCCGGCCAGCTTTGCCGCGCAATGTTGAGCGTCACGCAGGGCCGCCCAACCATTGAGTCGGGCAGTTCGGGGCCAGCCACAAGAAACTCGATGATGGCGTAGTTCTGCACCGTGTCGGCAGCGGTAGCCGCACGTCGGAACACCACCCTCGGGCTCCTGTCACACGGTTCGAAGCTCCCGCCCCACGACTCACGGGTGGGGTCGGCCGGGTCGCCGTCCATCATGTAGAGCAATGCCGGCGTGTCGCCCATCTTGGGCCGCCCTCCCAGATACGAGCCGAAGTCGGCCCCTAGCTCCCCAGCCCCCTTGGCAAAGTGTTCATAGAAGCCTTTGTTATACTTGTCGTCCTTCTTCCCGTCGGCAATGAAAGCGCGGTAGGCCACGTTGTTCTCGATGAACCACAGGTCGGGGAAGTTCTCAACGATGTACACGTAGCTGTTTATGCTCCACTTCTTGTTAGGCCCTCCAATCCAATAGACGCGTATCTTCCGGGCTATGTCGGGCGCGTCGTGCAGGGCTTGGGCCAGGTCGTCGAGGCCGCCCCACACCAGCACATACAGCGGTTTGGTGCTTTCCTTGCGGGCGCATCTCACAATCCAGTCAGAGCCTTCGGTCGGCGTGGAGTATCCGCAAAGCGGAGCACCACCCTTGCGCCCCTGCTTAGTCAACGCGCGCAGGCTGTCGGGGTGGGCCAGCCCCGGCGCATGCTGCCTCAGCCGGGGCAGGTCGCGCTCATAGACGCCTATCATGCGGAGTATCTCATCGGTGCTGCCATCGCCGTAAGACGGCGACGACACGATGCCCTCGGTTGCGAACTCGTCGTTGTACATGAGGAAATGCGCCATCGACTGGTTGTCGTCCGGGTCGGTGCCTCCGATGTCGGTGCTTATCAGTATGCGCGACTTCTCTGTCGGCTTCACCCTTGCCTGCACGCATGAGCATACGCCCATCAGCAATACGGCCATTGCCGTTAGTATGGTCTTTGTCTACATTTTATATAGTTTTAGTGTGTATATAATATCTGTTATCAAGCATTGATACGGCCACGTTGCGTCTTCCATAAGCTGCTATGTATGCTGCTGCACTATGGGTGCAGGCGCATGGGGCCGATTAGGCATTTGCAAAAATAGCAAAAAACAACGTAACGGCCAACTGCCCTCACATAATTTTCACATCATACGACACTATTCCGAAACTTCACAAAATCTGATTATAATGCTAAATGCAAAAGAGTTGGCCGGAATTAGCATGAGTTATCACTCAATGAGCTCGCTCTTGTAGGTAGCAGACATCCCCCCAAAAGCTGCTGTCCGCCAAATTCGGGCTACCACAATGAATCCCAACTCCCGCCAACTCAATATAACCACCTGGCAACTTGCGGGCATTCATAATTGTTCTTGTTGCAAAACAGCATTCTCTATACAGGAACGCCAAGACCGTCAACGCCGCATGCAGACGCGGCATAAAAAAATCCCCATGATGTGGCGGGCACAGCCCTACCGCACCATGGGGATTTTGTAAAAGCGGAAGCAGGCCGGAGGTCACTCCCACTCTATTGTCGAAGGTGGTTTTGAAGAGATGTCATAGCAAACGCGGTTGACCCCTTTCACCTTATTTATAATCTCGTTTGACACCTTTGCAAGGAAGTCGTAGGGCAGCCTCGCCCAGTCGGCCGTCATGGCATCGGTGCTGGTCACGGCGCGCAAAGCCACGGGATGCTCATACGTGCGCTCGTCGCCCATAACGCCTACGCTGCGTATGTTTGACAGCAACACGGCCCCGGCCTGCCATACCTTGTCGTAAAGCGGCTCGCCGTCTTCGCAGATGTAGCTCACCAGATTGTTCAGATAGATGTCGTCGGCCTCCTGAAGGATGCTCACCCTCTCGCGTGTTATGTCGCCAAGTATGCGCACGGCCAGGCCCGGTCCGGGGAAGGGGTGGCGCTTGATGAGCCGTTCTGGCATGCCGAGCTCGTAGCCCACGCGGCGCACCTCGTCTTTGAAGAGCCACTTCAGCGGCTCGCACAGCTTCAGGTGCATGTCCTTGGGCAGTCCGCCAACGTTGTGGTGGCTCTTTATCACCATGCCCGTGATGCTAAGGCTCTCTATCCTGTCGGGGTAGATGGTGCCCTGGGCGAGCCACTTGGCATCGGTTATCTTCTTGGCTTCGGCGTTGAACACCTCGACGAAGTCGCGCCCTATTATCTTTCGTTTCTGCTCGGGGTCGGTCACACCGGCAAGGTCGGCAAAGAACTTCTCGCTCGCGTCGATGCCTATCACGTTGAGCCCAAGGCCCTGGTATGCGTCCATCACCTTGTTAAACTCGTTCTTGCGGAGCATTCCGTGGTCTACGAATATGCAGGTGAGGTTGTGGCCTATGGCCTTGTTAAGCAGCACAGCACACACCGAAGAGTCTACCCCGCCCGACAGGCCGAGTATCACCCGGTCGTTGCCAAGCTGCTCCTTGAGCTCTGCCACGGTGGTCTCTACAAACGAGGCCGGGCTCCACTCCTGGCGGCTGCCGCAGATGTCGACCACGAAGTTGCGCAGAAGCTGCTTGCCCTGGGTGGTATGGAACACCTCGGGATGGAACTGCACGGCCCACAGCGGATTTGTGTCGCTGGCGTAAGCGGCATACTTCACGCTGCCCGTAGAAGCTATTACGCGACAGTCGGAGGGTATGGCCGTGATGGTGTCGCCATGGCTCATCCACACCTGCGAGTTGGCGTCGAACCCCTTGAAGAGCGGGTTCCCGGCTTCAAACCACTGCAGATGGGCACGCCCATACTCGCGGGTATCGGTCTTTTCGACCTTGCCGCCACCCGAGTTGGCAATGAACTGCGCCCCGTAACAGATGCCAAGTACCGGCAGGCGGCCCACAAACTGGCTGAGGTCGGCCTTAAACGCCTCGGGGTCGTGCACCGAATAGGGTGAGCCGCTGAGGATGACGCCAATCACAGACGGGTCGTCTTTAGGGAACTTGTTGTACGGAAGAACCTCACAGAATGTGTCGAGCTCCCTCACGCGGCGCCCGATGAGCTGCGTGGTTTGTGAGCCAAAGTCGAGGATAATGATCTTCTGTTGCATACTATGTAATTAAAGTTATTAGCCCAACACCCGACATCGACAAGACATCAGGTTTTTAAATGCAAAGTTACAACAAAAATGCAATACCGCCAAACGGGCCGCTGTGTATTTTAGGCAGAAGCAAACGGAAATGGCACGGCAAGCCCGGGCGACGCCCGTTTGGCCCGGAAAACATGCCCGCTGGCGGCTGACGCCAACCATGGCCTAACGCCCTCGAGCCCGAACGGAGCCCGCGGCCACCATGCAGCCGGCGTGAATGCTGCCTTGGCGCCATGCTGGCGGGGCGCCAAGGCCTACGGGCTTCACCCCACCGGCGCGGCCCCGGCACCGCCACCGGCGCCGGCCACAAACTCTTCGGCGGCAGCAAGCGTGTCGAGCTTGCCCACGTCGAGCAGCCTGAGTCGGGGCATCAGGCATCCGCGTATGTCGGCCTGGGCACAGGCACGGAGATAGAAATCGATGATGCCAAACTTGTCGGGAAACGGCTGCATGAGCGGAAACAGGCGGGGCGAGAACACGTGTATGCCCGAGAAGGCGTACATGCGGCACGACCGCGGGTCAAGACCTGGATAAGGACTGCGCACCTCGCCCGTCTCAATGTTTGTCCACCCTACGAGCCTCATGTCGGCCGAGAAGAGCAGATAGCGCTTGGTCTGTCGCTCGCTGACAAGCAGCGTGGCATCGGGCCCGGCCGCCGAGGCATAGAATGAAGCCAGCTGCACGTTGCTCATAATGTCGACATTGTGTATCAGTATTGGCGCATCGCCGCAGAAGAGCGGCGCCGCCTTCTTCAGTCCGCCGCCCGTATCGAGCAGCCTGTCGGTCTCGTCGGATATGCGTATGTCCATCCCGAAGTTGTCGTTGTCGGCCAGGTAGCGGGTTATCTGGCCTGAAAAATGGTGCACATTGACCACCACCCGCCCCACCCCGGCGTCGCGAAGCCCCATCAGCACCCGCCACAGCAGCGGGCGGCCGCCAACGCTCACCATGGCCTTGGGCATGGTGTCGGTGAGCGGCTTGAGCCGCGTGCCGAGCCCGGCGGCAAATACCATTGCCTGCATCCTGGCGCCGGCGCTCATGGCTGTGGGCCCTCCTTGCCCTTGCTGCGTGCCTCGAGCACAGTGGATATGCCTTGCTCGCGGTGCACTATGCGCACCTCTACGCCAAACTTGCCGTTGATGTGCTCGGCCAGATGCTGCGCGCTGTAGACGCTGCGGTGCTGTCCGCCGGTACACCCGAAGCAGAACATCAGGTCGGTGAAGCCCCGCTGCATGTAGCGGCGCACGTGGGCGTCGGCCAACTTATATACGCTCTCGAGGAAAACCAGTATCTCGCCGTCGTCTTCGAGGAAGCGTATCACCGGCTCGTCGAGCCCCGTCAGCTTCTTGTAGGGCTCATAGCGGCCGGGGTTGTGGGTGCTGCGGCAGTCGAACACATAGCCGCCTCCGTTGCCCGACTCGTCGGCCGGTATGCCGTTGCGGTAGGCAAAGCTGAACACCCTGACCACGAGCGGCCCGCGCCCGTCGTACTTTGAAAACGTGGCAGGGCCGTCTTGCGGGTGCGCCTTGTAAACGTTGGTGTGGGCCGTGCGGTAGCCATCGGCCCTGTTGAGGGCGGGCTGCTCTATCGTGGCAAACCGGGGCAGGGCCGTGAGCCGCCTCAACATGTCCATCATATACGGGTATGGGAAGCACTTCAGGCCGAGCATCTCGCGCAGGTTTTGTATGGCCGGCGGTATGGAGTCGATGAAGTGGCGCTTCTGTTCGAAGTATCCGCGGAAGCCGTATGCACCGAGCACCTGCAGCGTGCGGAACAAGACGAAGCGGCTGAGCTGCTCTACGAAGTGGCGCACCGAGGGCACCTCGGTGTAGTTCTTCAGCGACTCGTAGTACTCGTACACCAGTTCGCGGCGCAGCTTATGCGAGTAGCGGGCCGACGCCTGCCACAGAAACGAGGCCACGTCGTAGTAATACGGGCCGCGCCGCCCGCCCTGGAAGTCGATGAACCACGGGTTGCCGCGCCCGTCGAGCATAACGTTGCGCGCCTGGAAGTCGCGGTACATGAAACTGTCGGCGCGCTCTGCCGTGAGGTCTTTGGCAAAGAGCCGGAAGTCGGCCTCGAGCTTCAGCTCGTGGAAATCGAGCTCGGTGGGCTTGAGGAAGCAATACTTGAAATAGTTGAGGTCGAACAGAACGCTGTCCATGTTGAACTCGGGCTGCGGGTAGCAGTGGCTGAAGTCGAGCCCGCGGGCGCCCCTTATCTGTATGTCGGGCAGCTCCCTGATGGTGCGCACAAGCAGCTCTTTCTCGTTGACATTGTAGCGCCCTCCGGCCTCCCTGCCACCGGCAATGGCGTCGAAGAGCGACACCGAGCCGAGGTCGGTCTGCAGGTAGCACAGCTCGTCGTCGCTCACGGCGAGCACACGCGGCACGGGCAGGCGCCTCTTGTTGAAGTGATTGCTGAGGTAAACGAACGCATGGTCTTCGTCGCGGCTCGTGCCCACCACGCCGACCACGGTGGCCCCGTCGGCATCGGCCATGCGGTAATACTCGCGGTTGCTGCCTGCCTGAGGCAGCTTCTGCACGTTGGCCGGGGCCTCTCCGGCCCACTGCCGGTATAAATCTATCAGTCTTTGCATATCTCAAAATATGTTGTGGCATTGCTGTCTACGGCAGCCGCCGCCCCCACACGGCAGCGGGCGGCACAGGCCCGGGCCGGCATGGCCCGCCAGCGGCTTGCCGCCAATGCTTTGCCAATGCAAAGTTAATGCAAAATTACGGAAAAAACAAGTGGTAGGCCCTATTTTTGCGACCGTCGAAAACCATGCAGACACACCGATGGCTACAGGCATCCCGACTTGGTGCTTGCATCTTATCGCGTGTAAACAAAAGCGATTGTTTCAGGCAAAGACAGCAACAACGGGCAAACGCCTGGCATCCAACGGGTTGCCACAGCCGCCAAACAGCATTGCAAAACGGCTCTTTCGGATTGGCGAAACGGGCCATACGGCCATGCAAAAAGGCCCGTAACGGAAAGCCGTACGGGGCGCATGGCTGCGAGAGAAGGGATGTTGTAAAACAAATTCAATGCCCGGCCTGCCAACCGCATGCGCACTGGCGGCTCAGCGTATGCTGCCCGACGGCAGGCAACATGCGCCCCAGGGTATCATGGCATTGAAGAGCATGATGTGCGAGAAACGCGGTATGTCGACCACTCTGATGTCGAGCTCGCCCACCACTCCGTCGCGCAGCAATGCCGCCCGCCGCGTGCCGGGCAGCAACGGATGGCGCGGCGTGAACCACTCGCGGCCGTCGCCGAAGGCCACGTTAGCTATCGACGTGTCGGCCACCATGCCGCGCCTCACGATGAGCACATCGTCGCAGTCGCCCCGCATAGCGAATGCACGGTCTATCTGCCGGCGGTCTTCAAACTTGTAGCCATAGTCTATGTCGGCCTCCACGAGGCGCAGCGTGGCCACAGGGCGCATGGCATACGGCGCATAAGTTACGCTCTCGGCACCACCGCGCCCGTAAACCACGCGGCACTTCACCCCATCCCACCCGGGGTCGAGGCTCAGGATGCCAGCCAGGCTCACCCCCGGGCTGCCGGGAAAGAAACGGGCCATGGTGGCATCTACGCGGGCCTGGTGCAGCTGCAGGTTGCACGCCTGTCCGCGCTCAACCCTTATCGTCTCAATAAACCGGCACATACACTTTCTGCTTCATCTCTTCATACTCTGAGAGCAGGTCGCTCTTGGCTGTTATGCCGCCACCGGCCTTGAAGCAGAGCTCACCGTCGGCACCCTGCTCCACATAGCGTATCATCACCGCGCTGTCTACCATCCGCCCGTCGGAATAGCCCATCACGCCGGTGTAGAAGCCACGCTCGTAGGTCTCGGCCCGGCTTATTATCTCCATGGTCTTGCGCTTTGGCGCCCCCGTTATCGACCCGGCGGGCAACTGCGAAAACAGTATCTGCCCCATGCGCCGGCCGTAGCCCGGCAGCAGGTCGCCGCATATCTCAGAACTGGTCTGGCATATCGGGCCGCGGTTGGTGTCTATGCGCTCGCAATAACGGTAGCGGGCCACACGCACATTGCCGGCCACCATCGACAGGTCGTTGCGTATCAGGTCGACAATGGTGGCGTGCTCGGCGGCCTCTTTCACGCTGTCCATCAGCTCGCGCTCGGCTTCCGGCCTCGACAGGCTGGCTGTGCCCTTCATGGGATACGACCGTATGACGCCGCCGTCGATGCGCACAAACGACTCAGGCGAGAAACATACGAAACGGTCTTTGAGCCAAAGCCTGTAGCGGGCATCGGCGCAAAGGAACATCTCGAGCAGGGGCATGTCGGTCTCTAACGGCACGCGGCAGGTGTAGTTGACAAGGTAGCTGTTGCCTGCCTTGATATTGCTCACAACGGTATCGAAGCCACGCCGGTAGTCGTCGAGGCTCTCGGGGGTGTAGCCCCACTGCGGCGCCGACGGCCTGCGGCGGCGCTTGCCGGCGCCATTGCCCGTGCCGCCGAAGTCAAACAGGCACTCGGCGGCATCCACGTCGGCCACTGGCTCGACGTAGGCGCGGCTCCCGTCGTAGTCTATGATGAAAAGGAATGGCGTGCGCTCAGCGTAGAGCGCATCGATGCGACTGATGGCATCGTGCCTGCAAAGCTGCTGCATCATGACGCCCTGTGTGTAGTTTTGTTCTGGTACATATTGTGCAAAGATACGAATTTTCCACGATGCACAGACTGCATCCGGCGGCCATTGTATGTACAACACACCCATTTTAACCCAAAAAAATTCATTTTCCACCAAAACAACAGGCACGGGGCGCAACGTAAACAGGAATGGGCCAGCCTGAGAAAGGCCAAGCCTATGCACATCGGGCAAATGACCCGGCAAAACGGCACAGCCCCCACGCACAAACAAAAACAACCAGGCCGCCCCCGCCTTGCAGGGTGCAGCCCGGTTGTTGCATTGCGGCCCGCAGGCCGTTGTCACTGTAGCGTCACGCCCATCAGCCCTACCACCACGTCGTTGGACAACGTGCGGAGCTTTATCGACTTGAGTTTTTTCTGCCCGTCGAGCGGCATACGCAGCATCTGCGCAGCCCCACCGGGTATGGGACGGCCGTAGACTTCCTTTATGTTGAGCTCTGCACCGAAGTCGCGGCTAACCATGCCTGTGCCAAGGGCAACGCGGTACGGACGCGGGGCGGTGGTGTAGAAGGCCTTGCCGTCTACGAAATAGTCTTGCTCAATGGGGCACCAGTTGTCGGGGTTTACCAGGTGCAGCGTGTCAGAAGTGCCGTCCTTGTACTCGGCTATTACCAATGCGTTGTCTATGCGGCTCTGCATGTGGTTGGTGGAACCGGCCATCAGCAGGTAGGCCGAGGCGGCCTTGCCCTTCAACGGTATCTCTATGCTGTCGGGATAGTTGTCCCATAGCGACGTGTAGGCAATGTTGTGGCCTTCGGCCGGGGTGCGGAAGGGCACGCCGGCAACGCTGAACTCACCGTCGGCAATGAGCGTGCGGAACACCGAGTCGTTGACGTCGGCAGTCATGTCGGGATGGCACCACTCGCCCACACCCTGCGTTGGCAGTTCAAGCGAGGTGTATGGCGGGCGCGGGGAAAGATATTTGTTCTTGTAAATGTCGTCGACCTCGGAGTTGAAAAACTTGTCGATATTCACCTTCCTGAACTTTCCCGAGGTGTCGGGCTCGGCCAGCCCGTATGCCACGGGGTCGACAGTGTGCTGCACGTTCTCGTCGATGGCCGGCTCGATGAGCATGGCCGGGATGGGGGTCTTTATCACCTGGTGCTTCTCGGCAGTGCCCGTTATCTCCTTGTATTTTCCCCCTCCAATGTTCTGGCGGACGACAATGCGCAACGGACGGGTGAAGTTCTGGGTGATGTCGTAAACCAACGAGTCGCCCGAACGCTTGAAACGGTATTCCATGTAGGGCGTGCGCACCGAAGCGCTGTCCCACGACTGCGGGAAGCCCGGGCGTATGAAGCAACGCCCGTTGAGCGCATCGGGCACGATGCCGAACAGGCCTTGCAGCAACGTACGGGCCGATATGCCTATGCAATCGCCGAAGTCGCGGTAGCATTCGCCACGGGCAGCATCGTAAAAGCTAAGCTGGCCGAAGTTGGCCGGGCTCTGCCCGATGTACATCTGGTCCATGATATTGGCCTTCATAAGCATGAAGGCCGCCTCGTTGCGGCCGGCCTCATAATATGCGAGGGCCGTGTGCATCACCTCGGCAGCCGCAACATTGTTGATGCTCCAGGAGTAAGGAAGCCAGTTGGAGGTTGATATGGTGGAGCCATACAGCTTTCCGTCGGCAATGACGGGTATGTGGGGGATGTTGCGGTCGACGTAGCGCGTGGCCCTGTAGAACTGCTCCGGCGACCCGGCACCGCAATCGATGGGGGTGTATATCGACCATACGGCAGCGCTCTCATGCTTGCGTCCGAGACCCATGCGGTCTTCATACTCCACCCAATGCCCCTTGTCGGCAAGCCAAAGCCGCTCGTTCATTGCCTTGAGTATGCGCTCGGCCTCGGCCCGGTAGGGCTCCGCGTCCTCACCGATTATCTCAGCTATGCGTGCCGCAAGCAGGTTGCCGCGATAGTTGTAGGCCGACGAATGCGTGGCAGAGCCGCCGTTGTAGTACAGCGCATCGCTCGCCCAGATGCAGCAGTAGGCATCGTAGAGACCGTCGTTGTCGGGATCGAAGTTCCTCTTCTCCCACTCGAGGTGAAGCTTTATGACCGGCCACATCTTGCGCATGTAGGCAGTGTCCGCGTCATAAGAGAAGTGCCAGAGCAGCTCATCGATGTAGTTTAGGTTCATATCGTAATGGTGCATCTGGTCGTTACGCTCCGGATTGCGGCATATATAGCCGTTGCTGTACATCTGGGTTCCCCACTTCTTCTCTGCCCTGGCAAGGTTCTTGCCCGGGTCTTGCGACGGGTGCGGGATGGTGGGAGGCACGTTTGTCACCTGGCTTTTTGCGTAGGCGTCGAAATGCGAGACAGCCCTGTCGTTCCAGCCAAGCACATCTCCGAGGAAACCGGCGCGCCAACCGGCAAGCGGCATGCGCCAGCCTATGCAGCCATGGAGCCAGGTCTGGCCGTCCCAATCTCCGTCGGCTGCCATCACGAGCGCCCCGCCCAAGGTGTTGATAAACGGGTCGGGGGTGTTGAACTCAACCCTTGCGGCCATCAGTCTGTTGCGTTCCTTGGTCGCCCCGAACTGCTTCGCTGCCTCTGCCGCGGGCATTTTGGCTATCTCAACGCCGCTTACAGTGAAATAGCTCTCGCCGCTTGCATCCCACTCGGCGGTGACAAGGCCGTCGTCATTGGGGGCGGGGGCAAAGCATCCGGGCTTGTCGGCGCCCATGTCGCCGTTGCGCCTGAGGCGCCTGTCGGCTATGTTGCACACCAAGGCCTTTACCTTCAGCGGCTTTGCAAAGCCCTCGGCACGGAACTGCCACACCGCTCCCTCGCTGTCGACGAGCGCCACCACATCTATGTAAAGGGCCGCATTGCCCCACGACTTGTCTTTTACCACATATCGGCGCGAGCCCTCCGAATAGCGTGCCTCACACCATTCGGTGGCCTCGAGCGGGTATTCACGGCCATCATAGATGGCGCGGAAACGCACATTGCGGTAGTTGCGCTTCTTGTATATGGCGAATATGGGTCGGTCGCTTGTCTCGATGCGATAGTCGGTGTATCCCCCGTAGAGGGCCCGTGTGTACTCGTTCTTGCCGTTGACGCTCACGAAGTCGCGCCCGTCGGGGCGGTATTGGAGCGAACGCTCGGTGCCCCGCTTGTCATCATTGTACGAACGTGACTCGATGAAATCGCCTATGCGCTTTTGCGCAGGCACCCCTACCGCAGCGAGAAACAATGCGGCCAATGTTGCTGTTCTCAGTGTTCTGTTGTTAGCTATCATTTTTACGGTGATTAGTTGTTAAGTCAATTCCACGCCCGCCATTACCCTCTTGCCGGGCGGACAAGGGCCGGGCGCACGCCAATGGCTTGCCATCTGCAAAGATAACCAATAAATCCGACAAATGCAAACGAATGGGCAAAAAAGAAACCGACTGTCGTCCCGACACTCGGTTTCGAAAAACAAACTACTTAAAAACTAATCTACTAAAACAAATCAAAAAATATCCTTAATCATTTAATTACGTATTTGACAACACAAAGGTAAGCACTTTATCAATCACTTCAAAACAAAATACTGAAAAAAATGCATAAAAACGCAGATTAAAAAGAAGTGGAGGACATTTTAACCAAAACACCCTCCACTTTGATATCTGCAGTTTGCAAATATTACATCATTCCGCCCATGCCGGCACCGCCGCCCATCGGCATTGCGGGCTTCTCTTCGGGCTTGTCAACAATGAGGCATTCGGTGGTAAGGAACATGCCTGCTATCGATGCGGCATTCTCCAGGGCGACGCGCGAAACCTTTGCCGGGTCAATCACGCCAGCCTTGCGCATGTCTTCGTAAACGCCTGTGCGGGCATTGTAACCGAAGTCGCCTTCACCCTCGCGAACCTTCTGTACCACCACGGCTCCCTCGCCGCCAGCGTTTGCAACAATCTGGCGAAGCGGCTCCTCGATGGCGCGCTCAACGATGTTGATACCCGTCTGCTCGTCGGCGTTGTCGCCCTTGAGGTCCTTGACGGCATCGAGTGCGCGGATGTATGTAGTGCCACCGCCGGCCACTACGCCCTCCTCGATTGCAGCGCGTGTGGCGCAGAGAGCATCGTCGACGCGGTCTTTCTTCTCCTTCATCTCAACTTCGCTGTTGGCACCGACATAGAGCACTGCAACGCCGCCGGATATCTTGGCCAGGCGCTCCTGCAGTTTCTCCTTGTCGTAAGAGCTTGTCGTGTTGGCAATCTCGTTCTTTATCTGGGCCACACGGTCGGCAATGCACTGCTTGTCGCCTGCTCCGTTGACGATGGTGGTGTTGTCCTTGGTCACAGTCACCTTGTCGCAGGTGCCGAGCATCTCGAGAGTGGCCTGCTCAAGCTTAAGTCCCTTCTCCTCGCTTATAACGACTCCGCCTGTCAGGATGGCTATGTCCTCAAGCATTGCCTTGCGGCGGTCGCCGAAACCGGGAGCCTTCACGGCGCAAATCTTGAGTCCGCCACGCAGACGATTGACCACGAGAGTGGTCAGTGCCTCCGAATCAACGTCCTCGGCGATGACGAGCAACGGGCGTCCGCTCTCGGCGGCAGGCTGCAGGATGGGCAGGAAGTCCTTGATGTTGCTTATCTTCTTGTCGTAGATGAGGATGTAAGGATTCTCCATCACGCACTCCATCTTGTCGGCGTCGGTTACGAAGTAGCCGCTCAGGTAGCCGCGGTCAAACTGCATTCCCTCGACCACATTGATGTAAGTGTCGCGGCTCTTGCTCTCCTCGATGGTGATCACGCCGTCCTTGCTCACCTTGCGCATGGCGTCGGCAACGAGCTTTCCAATCTCAGGGTCGTTGTTGGCAGACACCGTGGCCACCTGCTCAATCTTGTCATAGTTGTCGTCAACCTTCTCGGCGTGCTCCTTGATGTAAGCCACCACAGCGCCCACGGCCTTGTCGATGCCTCGCTTGAGGTCCATCGGGTTGGCACCTGCAGTGACGTTCTTAAGCCCGACGTTGACAATGCTCTGCGCGAGTATGGTTGCAGTTGTCGTTCCGTCGCCGGCATCGTCGCCGGTCTTGCTGGCCACGCTCTTTACGAGCTGCGCGCCGGTGTTTGCGAAACGGTCTTCGAGCTCCACCTCCTTAGCAACGGTCACGCCGTCCTTGGTAATCTGGGGAGCGCCAAACTTCTTCTCGATGATCACGTTGCGGCCTTTCGGTCCAAGCGTCACCTTCACTGCGTTTGCCAACTGGTCAACGCCCTGCTTCAACATCTCGCGGGCTTCTACGTCGAATTTTATCTCTTTTGCCATGATATTTCAAGTTTAAAAATGTCGTTTGCTGTTATGTTATTTCTCTATGACTGCGAGCACATCGCTCTGGCGCATCATCAAGTACTTCGTGCCGTCGTACTCCAGCTCTGTGCCGGAATACTTGCCGTAAAGCACTTCGTCGCCCTCCTTCAGAACCATCTCTTCGTCTTTCGTACCCTTGCCTGCGGCAACGATTGTGCCATGCAAAGGTTTCTCTTTTGCCGTATCAGGGATGATGATACCGCCAATCTTCTCTTCAGCTGGTGCAGGGAGTACAAGCACTCTGTCTGCCAATGGTCTAATGTTCATAGTTCGTTTATTTTTAAATTGTTGTTTCTACCTTTTGCCTGCGCCGCATGCCATCGGCGCCGGTCACCCTTTATGTTGCCAAAACCGTGCCAAAGGTTGCGCACTGACAATCTGTCACATGTCAGCTGGCAGAACCATGACATCCGGGCTGCCGCGCCCATGGCGCCATTGGCAACAAACGGCGCACGCCACGCCCCTTTTTCTGAAACCGGCACGGCTGTAGCCACCCGCGAGCGATACATATATATAATGTATGTATGCGCCATCTGCGACTGCCGCCATTGCAAGGCGACATGAAAATAACGCCTGGCACATTTTGCGTTTTGGCCAGAATTGTATAATTTTGCAGCCGCTCTGCCCACGGGGGCGCCCGCGGCGGCAGGCCGTGGGCATGGGCGCAAGGCACTGAAACGCAACGGCCGGCCCGGTGAGCCAGCCAGCCCGGTGGCGCGACGAGGCAGAGATTATTTTTTACAAACGCTGCGCCGACACCAACCCCGGCGCCGGACACAACCGCAATACGGCCCGTCCGGGCCTGCCGAACAGGCCGTTTCAGGGCATGAAAACGGCCGTTTGGCAACACGAAACGGGCCGGAACGCAACCCACTGGCACCCAGGCCGCAAGGCAGGCAAGGCCATAGCGGCCAAAAAGAATTACACAACGGGCCGACAGCCCCGACGAGAGTAAACGACATAATATAAAAAATTGTACCAGGACAATGCAACAGACAACAGACCAAGACACCCACAGGCAACTGAAAGAAGCCACGCTATTCCTTGCCGAATACGCATCGACACTGATGGCCGTGGGCGCACAGACATCGCGCATACAGCTCAACACTGTGCGCATGGCACGCTCGATGGGCTACCACGTGAGCCTGCTCATCTTCCCGAAGACGATAAGCATCACCCTGCAGGACCAGGAGCGGAACCACACTTACACATACATCAAGAAGACTCCGGGCATACCGCTCAACTTCAAAGTGAACATGAAGCTGTCGCAACTGTCGTGGAACGCTTTCGACGACCGCCTGCCGCTCAATGAGCTGTGGGCCAGGCTGAAGTCGATAGCCACCGAAAAGCGAGAGAGCCCGTGGCTGGTGCTCGTGCTGGTATCGCTGGCCAACGCCTGCTTCTGCCGCCTTTTTGACGGCAACACCTTGTCAATGGCCATAGTGTTCGTGGCCACCTTCGTGGGCTTCTTGCTCCGCCAGCAGCTCACCAAGCGCGGGGTCAACCACCTGGCGGTATTCGTCACCTGCGCCTTTGTGTCGACTATGATAGGCGTCACCGACTACATCTACTTCCACGGAGGCACCGAAGACATGTCGCTTGGCACGTCGATGCTTTACCTCGTGCCCGGCGTGCCGCTGATAAACGGCGTGATGGATATTGTAGACAACCACGTGCTCGACGGCCTGTCGAGGCTCACCAACGCCCTGCTGCTCATAATCTGCATAGCGATAGGCCTTTCGGGCACGGTGATTCTGTTCGGCATAGACCCCACTACGTTCACTTCGGTGACACGGCCCGACATAGTGTCGGCCACCATAGCCGACGGACTGTTTGCCGCCGTGGCCGCCATAGGCTTCGCAATCATCAGCAACCCGCCGCGCAAGGCACTGCTCATCTGCGCCCTGCTGGCCTGCGTAGGCCACGGCGTGCGCTACTTCCTCATGCACAACGGCACCATGCCGCTCGACCAAGTGACGGCATCCACCGTGGCGGGCTTCACCATCGGACTGCTTGCCGTGCCGTTTGCCATGCGCATACATTGCCCGGCAGAGTGCTTCGCCTTCCCGTCGCTGCTGCCTATGGTGCCGGGCATGTTTGCATACAAGGCCATACGCGACCTGATTAACATCGTAAGACTGCCCGACACCTACACGGCTGAATATGTGGCACGCTTCTTCCACAACGGATCGCTCACCGTGCTGGTGATGTTCGGCATGGTGGTTGGGTGCATAATACCTATATTCATATTCCACAGGCAGTCGTTCTCGGTGACGAGAAACTGACGCCCGGCATGGGCAAGCCACCCGTGGCCGGCAACGCGACGGCGCTGCCCACACCACTGCAACAGCACAGGCAAAGAGGACAATTGCCACGGCCGACATCCGGCTTCGGCCATGGAAGAGACCGCGACAACTGTCCTCTTGTTCGCCAATAGTCACCAATACAACGCAAAAAGACAACAACAACCTACTGAATGACTCAAAAACAATTCAAAAAGGCTACATTCTTTTGAAATTATTTCCACTTTTTTAAATTTCAATATTGAAAATTCTTTTTTGCGGATAATCATGTTTATATTTGCCACCGATTAGGTTGAAAGAGCAAACTACATTATGAATGACAAGGTATTGAACATTCAACACAATCTCATCTTATCGGCTTTCACCGTCATGGGGGATGTGCTGATATGCATTGCCCTCTATTGCATGTTCTGCAAAGTAAGTGGTCACATCCTTGAAGACGACTTCATGCAGTCGGTTGTAGTCGTGGCCGCCATCTATTTCTCATGCGTCATCAACGGAGGAGTAATCCTCTACAAACGCAACGTCAAGGACTTCCAGGTGCCATTGCTCGTGCTCCGCAACATCATTGTGTTCACCATAGCAAGCGTCATACTGCTCAAAATAGGCGGATTCTACCTGCTTCCGCTCAACCTGTCTGTCCTTTTCCTGCTCTCGCAGCTCATCGTTGCTTCAACATTCCGCCTCACCATACGCCGAATGGTAAAGGCTTACCGCACCAAGGAGGAGCATAAGCACCACGCGGTGTTGGTGGGAAGCAAAGAGAACATACGCGCGCTGTACGACGAGATGGTAAGCGTGCCTTACTTCGGATACGCCGTCGAGGGCTACTTCGACTACGAGCGGGCATCCAACATGCCCGAGTCTTGCCCTTACCTCGGAACGCCCGACGACGTGGTGGGCTACCTGCAGAAACACAGCGAGGTGCACGAGCTTTACTGTTGCCTTACGTCTCGGCACAAAGACGACATCATTCCGATAATACATTACTGCGTCAACCACCTCGTACACTTCTACAGTGTGCCCAACGTAAGCAACTACCTGCACCACCGCATGTACTTCAACATGCTGGGCAACGTGCCTTACCTCAGCCTTTACCGCGACCCGCTGGAGAAAGTGGAGAACCGTGCCATCAAGCGAACGTTCGACATCCTGTTCTCACTGGCGTTCCTTTGCACCATCTTCCCGATAGTGTTTGTCATCGTGTTCATCATTACCAAGCTCACCATGCCCGGCCCGGTGTTCTTCAGGCAGAAGCGTAACGGAATCAACGGCGAGGAGTTTTACTGCATAAAGTTCCGCTCGATGCGCGTCAACGCGCAGGCCGACACGCTCCAGGCCACCAAGGACGACCCGCGGAAGACCAAATGGGGCAACATAATGCGCAAGACAAACATCGACGAACTGCCTCAGTTCATCAACGTGCTCAAGGGCGACATGAGCATAGTGGGGCCCAGGCCGCACATGCTGAAGCACACCGAAGAATACTCGAAGCTGATAGACAAGTACATGATGCGCCACTTTGTGAAGCCCGGGATTACCGGCTGGAGCCAGGTGACGGGCTACCGCGGCGAGACGAAAGAGCTCTGCCAGATGGAAGGACGCGTCAAGGGCGACATCTATTACATAGAGCATTGGAGCATCTGGCTCGACATTTACATCATCTACAAGACCGTTGCCAATGCGATAAAAGGCGACGAAGAAGCATATTAAAGGCAAAAGGCCCACGTAAAGGCATAAAGGCAAAAGGGTGGAAAGGCAGCAAAGCCGCGCCAAAGGCGGCTTTGCTTTATCACTTCACCATGCCTCTATGCCTTTACTTGTGCCTTTTCCTCCCTTTACCCTTCCACTGTTTTACCTTTCATTTTGTTCATTCCCCATTGTCCAGCTTACGCTGATGCCGAGCAGGTTTCCAAGGTTGCCATTGCGCCTGGTGGTGCTTTTGCCGACGAAACGGTTCACAAGCTCCGTTCGTTCAGACATTATGGTGTTGCGAAACGGGTTCTGCCAATATGCTGCCAAAGTGAAACGGCCCAGCCGGCAAGACGCCGTCATGCTGACCGAACCGCCCTGCTGGCCGCGCCTTTCGCCCTCCATAAACCTCCATCCGTTGTCGGCAGCAGCCGTGAGCGTCAGTTTGCCGAAGTGGGCGGCCAGCGACACCCCTCCGTTGAAGGCCGTATAGAAGTGGCGGTAGTCGGCCCCGATGTTGATGAAACGGTAAACCCCGCCGTTGGCCGCAACCGAAAGGCGCCGCTCAATGATGTCGGCCCTGCAATAGCCCGACACAGACAGCATGCTGCAGTGGCCGTCGTTGACCTGCGTCTTTACAAAAACCGCGTTGCCCGCGGCATCCGCATGGCGTGAATAACGCTCCATGTTGCAATCGTGGTTTACCCTGAGAGAACCCTGCAACGAAGCAGACAACCGCACGCCGTCGTACGAAAGGCGCAGCGACTGCTCCACCCTGCGGTATGGACGGAGCCCCGGGTTGCCCGCCTCGGCCTCCATGCTGTTTACTCTCACGACAGCGCTGCCGGTGGCGGCCATGCGCGACATATACTCCGACAGCTCTATGTCGTAGCTCAGCTTCAGCCTAAATGGCAACGGGCACTGCACCGTCAGCTTAGGCCTGAGCAGCGTGAAACGGTGCGCCGAGGCGTTGCGGCGGAAGTAATATGTGCTCAGGCCTATGCCTGCAACATAGTCGACGCGCCACAGGCTGCCCTTCAGTTGGGCGAAACCATAAATGTCTGACACGCGCGAACGGTCGGCGGCATCCACGTCGCCGCCATAGTCAATGGCGTCATAATGCTGCGAGCATACCATGCCCGCCGTCACAACGAACGGCCCCGGCCGGCTCTCGGCCACCGCCTCGGCGTCGAGCCGGTAGCTGCGCCCGTGCAGATGGTAAGCGTATGGCGAGCCCTCGTCGTAAGAATAGTCGCGCCGGCTGTCGGCCATTGAGACGGCCGCGCTCACCGTAAGCCGTGTCTTGCTGCCAAGGCTCGCGTCGAGAAACACGTCGGCCACGGGCGTGGCACGACGCTCGGCCGACAGCATTGACGCCCCGGATGCCACGTTACCGTCGGCCACAACGCGGCGGCTGTCGTTGTGGGGCGTGCGCTCAATGTCGGTGCGAAGCCTCGCCTGAAAGGCCAGCACACTGTCGCGGCGCATGCTGTAAGCGAGCCCCACGCTGTGTGAAAGTGCTGTCATCAGTCCGTCGGCGTCGCTCCTGACAATCGTCCGCAGCGTGTTGCCGGGCATCAGGTAGCGGGCCGTCTCCTCGGTGCGCGCCCCGTCGAACCTCGTGTAGCCCATGCCATAGTCTACGCTCACCTGGCTCGTGCCCCGGCTGGCCCTCGCATACACGCTGTTGCGGCCCACCGCAGCAGTCACGGCATTGGAAAGGCGCGCCCCGGCGCCATATCCGGCCACTGGCACGCGCACAATGAAATTGACCACCCGCCCCACCTCGCGCCCGTGGCGCACGCCCGGCGAATCGGTATACTCTATGCGCAGCAGGTCGGTCGGGGCAACCTGCAGCAGGTCGTAGGCCGAAGCCTTGACGCCATTTATCCTCAACTCCACTCCGCCACGGTTGTCGAGCGGCGTTATTGTGTTGCCAACCTCGTCCACCCTGATGCCGTTCAGGCCCGCCCTGGCCAGCACGGCATAGAGCGATGCCGACGCCTCTTTCTGCCACTGCGCCGGGTATATCGCCACGCCGCCGGCCTTACTCACCACCCGCGCCCCCTCGACCACGACCTCGCGCAGCCATAGCGAGTCGGCCTCTTGTGCCCCGGCCGCCACTACCGGCGCCAGAGCCATTGCCAACGCAAGCCTCATCCCCATGCCCTGCCTCCTCTCTGCACTGCCGGCTTGGCCCATGGCTGCCAGCGGTCTATCATTGCAAAGAGTCGCCCGAGGCTGTCGCGGTATTCCTCGGGATAGCTCAGGGCATAGCAAAACCACAGCTTGCCCGAGCGCACACACTTGGTGTAATGGCGGTAACCGCCTATCCTTGCGCTCCCCTCATAGAGCGGGCCGCTCAGTATGTAGGCTCCGCCACCGACCGGCCTGGGCCTCGAATGCAGCAGGCGGCCCATTCGCCGAATGTCGCACACGGCGGTATTGTCGGGCCCGACGGCCCTCGTCACGTAACACTCAAGGCTGATGTTGGTCCAGCTGTCATGGCAGAAGCGGGCATAACCCTTGCCTGCCGACGGTGCATTGCGGTCGGGCCTAAAGCAGGCGGGATAGGCCACGGTATACCCAAACAGCCCGTCGGTGTAGGTGAGCAGGTCGGCCTTGTACATCTGCTCGCGCAAAACGTCGGCAAACGGCCTCAACCTTGTGCGCGGCCTCACTATGTCTATGCACGAGGCAGCCGCCACTACGGAAAGAAAAATGATAAAAAATGCCTTCATATCTTCACAACGATAGTCGATTGCAAAGATAGCAAGCAAAGGAAAAAGAAAAGAAACATGGCGCTGACATCTGCCTGACAACGCGCCGGAAGGAATCTGACACAAGTCTGACAATGGGGCCAACTACCTGTCGGTCAGCCTGTAAGCCCTGCCGCGGTCGCTCTCTATGCGCAGGCTACTGCGCTGTTCGACCACACAGCGCAACCGCCTTATCAGCGTGTAAAGCGTGTCGGAGGCATCGGGTTTCTTAGGCCAGAGCGCGTCGCATATCTCGCGGTGCGACAGGCTGTGGCCCTCGGCAGCGAAGAACATGGCCAGCAGACGGTGCTGCATGGGCGTGAGCCGCACGGGCTCGCCGGCAGCGTCGACAAACAGGGCGCCGTCGGCCGAGAGCTCAAGCCCGCCATAAGCCACGGCACGCGCCCGGCTTAAAGAGGCGCGCCTGCGGCCGGCCGCACAACCAAAAGCCCAAAGCAGGGCCGCGGCAAACAGCGCCAGGGGCAGCCGCTGGTCGGACATGGCCAGCACCGACGCCGCCGAGCAACCGGCACAACCGCGCAGCGCCACGGCAGAAGCTCCGTCGGCCGAGCGCAACACCACCGCATCGGTGGCTATGCCGCCACCGCAGGCCACCGCAGGCCCGACGCCGCTGCCCGGCCCGCCCACAATGCTCACCTGCAGGTAGGCACTCTCGCGCAAGCGCCCCGAGGCAATGTTGCGGCGGAAGGTGGCATCGTCGACCCTCATCACCACATTGCCCCCGGCAGCGGCCTGCAGCCCACGGAATGTCCTAATCGTGTCGTTGGCTGCATAGTAGGCGCCCTTGGCGGCTATGGTGTCGGCCAAAGCCCGGCGCAAGTCGCCCTCAACAAGGTCGGCTGTAGCGCAATAACTGCCCACGCTGGCCATGGCCGACGACCCCACGAGGACAATAAACACAATGACGGGCACTCCGTGTGCCAATGCTTTCTTGATACGGCTCAGTCTCATCTTGTGGTAGTTCTTAATGCACAGCCTTTGCCATTGCGCATCTCCCTGGCGCACAGCACATTGCAAAACGGGTCGAATCGCTATGCCAAACGGGCCGTATTGGCCGCCCAAACAGGCCGTTTGGCAATGCAATATGGCCCGTTTGGCCCGACGCCAAGGCCGGGGCCTCATGCGACACGGAGCGCATGCCATTGGCAAAAGGCTGATACAAAGATACGAAAAAAGCCCCACTGCCATGTCTGCCGCCATCATTTTAACTCGATTTAACCCGACACGGATGCCTGTAATAGGCGAAAAAGATATAATTTTGCAGCCAAAACAAACCAATATATGCCCCACCCCACGGCCCGGCACAGCGAGGCCCGCGGGCAAAAGGGCCAAGAACCGGCATTCAGGATACAACTACACAAAAACATAACCAAGCCAAACCATCCGGCCTGCAGCCCACAGGCACGGGCTGCCCGCGCCACGCCGTCAAGGCCACGCGGCACCCGCGTCACCGCCGGGACGGATGTGGCAAACATAAAAAACATGAAAAAAGGACTCATAGCACTGGCCTTCGGCACCTTAGCCCTGGGCATGACGGAATTTGTAATGATGGGCATCCTGCCCGACATAGCGCGCGGACTGGGCATAACAATCATCCAGGCAGGCCACCTTATCTCGGCTTACGCCATCGGAGTGTGCTGCGGCGCCCCGCTGCTGACGGTGGCCCACAAGTACAGTCCGAAGCGCATACTGCTCGTACTGGCCGCCATGATGCTGCTGGGAGCGGTGCTCTGCGCCGTCTCGCCAACCTACGGGATGATGCTTGCCGCCCGTTTCATAGCCGGATTGCCCCACGGGGCCTACTTCGGCGTGGCCTCGATAGCGGCCATCAGGCTGGCCGACGAGCGCCACAAGACGGGCGCCGTGTCGATAATGGTGGCCGGGATGACCATTGCCAACCTGTTTGGCGTGCCGCTGAGCACGGCCCTGAGCGGCAACATATCGTGGCGGGTGCCGTTTGTGCTGGTGGCATTGCTCAGCCTGCTCGTGCTGTATTACATCTGGAAATGGGTGCCCCACATCGACCCTCTGCCCGACAACGGGTACAAGGGGCAGTTCCGCTTCCTGCGCAGCAGCGCCCCATGGCTCATCCTCGCAGCCACGATGCTTGGCAACGGGGGCATATTCTGCTGGTACAGCTACGTCACTCCGCTCATGACAACCGAAGGCGGCTTCCCGCCGGAAACGATGTCGCTGCTGATGGTGGCTGCCGGTTTCGGAATGGTGGTGGGCAACCTGACGAGCGGACGGCTGTCTGACCGCTACTCGCCCGGGCGCGTGGCGGCGTGCACCCAGGCCGTGGTAGTGGCGGCCCTGCTGCTCATCTTCGCCCTGGCACAATACGGATGGCTCACGGCGGGGCTCATGGTGGTGTGCACGGCGGGGCTCTTCGCGGTGAGCAGCCCGCTGCAATTCCTCATACTGAAGCATGCCCCGGGAGGCGAGATGCTTGGCGGGGCGGCCATACAGGTGGCCTTCAACCTCGGCAATGCGCTCGGGGCATTCTGCGGCGGACTGCCCATGGACCACGGACTGCCCTACAGGTATGCCGCCCTGGTGGGCGCGCCGGTGGTGCTGCTGGGCTACATCTCGATGGCAATATTCATACATCGCCACGAAAACAGGCCGCAGGCGGCTGCCGCAAGCGCCAGCCAGGGGGCATGAGGGGCTAAGGCCGGGGACTCTCGGTGTACCTGAAATTGGCCATGCGCGTGCGCGACAGCGTTGTGCGGAAGCCAAACCAGCCCTCGCGCAACGGCTGCGGGTCGGCATAGTCTACCAGCAGTTGCCCGTCGATGTAATACCTGACGCGGCCGCCATGGGCCTCGAGCCTCACGTGATACCAGTGGTTGGGGCGCAGCAGGTGGGCCGTGTCGGTGTACTCTTTGAGTATGGCCGGACGGGCAGCCTTGTCGGCCACCCCAGCCTCATTGCCGTCGTAACGGCGGAAGCGGGTAGTCCTGTTGTGGTTGCCGCCGTATCCCACGTAGTAGAGCTGCAGCGTATAGCACCGCGCAAAGATGCCTCTGCGCCACCCGGCACGCGCCGAGATGTCGGCGGGCTGCTTGGGGTCGGACGCCATCCAGAAGCAATTCAGGTCGCTGAGCCGGTCGGTTGCGCGCTCAACCACCACGCAGGCGTCATACTCTATGGTCACGTCGCCGCTCATCTTTGCCTTTCGCCACAACGTAAGGCCCTTTGGGGCGACAATCTCTATGGTGTCGCCGGAAAACGAAACCTTGCAGTCCGGCGACTCCGACTCTACCATCCAATACTTTTCAAACTCGCCGGGTGTAAGCCCGGACACGCTGTCTTGCCCGGCATGCAGCATGCAAGCCGGCAACAGCATCATCAGGATTGAAATCAGTCTCATGTTGTTTTAAGCATTAATCAGGGCATTCCAAAAAAACATGCCGGGCCAGGCGGCACCGTCATTTCAACTCAAAGCTAAGGTGAGGGGGCTGGTTGTAGCCCACATTCTGCCATGCCACAGACAGCCGGTACTGGCGGTCGGTCATGAGCGAAGGGCGCCGGCTGTAGGCTGGTATGGCCGTGCTGTATATGCGGAGCTCCTTTTGGTCGGCCGAGGGCCACACCACCTCCTCGCGCCAGTCGCCCAGTATGTCGGCCGAAAGGCATGGATTGCCCTTCGACCCGTTTATCCACACACAACCGTCGGCCTCAAGCAGCGGGCGCACCCGCTCCTGCTGCCAGTCCCACTTGCTGATGGTGGTGCGGTCGAGCAGCTCAGACAGAGGGTCGGCATCCCAATAGACGATGAAGCTGCAGGACCCCGGCTTGCTACGGCTGATGGCCTGTCCGGTGTCGCCGCGGCGCAAACCGCCCACCGAGCACCAGCATTCGGCACCGGGATAGCGCGGGTCTATGTCGGCTGCCACGCCACGGCCGGCGTCGAGTCCGGCCCCGTCTTGCCAGATAACCCGGCCCGTCGCCCCGTCGAACATGGCCACGGCGGGGGTCTGAAGATAAGCCACGCGCCTGCCTTCGTTCTCATGCACGCCAAACACCTGAAGCCCGCTGCGGCCTGCAACGAGCCTGCCCACATGCATGGCGTCGCCATGGCGCAGCCCCGTAGAGTAGAGACCGGTACCGTCATTGTCTACCGTCATGGCCCCGACGCACACCTCATCGCAGCCGTCGCCGTCGAAGTCGGCCACCGACAGGTTGTGGTTGCCCATGCCGGAAAAGCGTTGCAGCCCCGGCACGGAGCTGTCGAACGTCCACAGGCTGCGCAGCGAGTCGCCATCGAAAGTCCATGCCGCCACCACCGTTCGCCCGTACCAGCCGCGCACCATCACCGGCGAGGGGCGCTTGCCGTCGAGGAACGCCACGCAGGCCGTGAACCTGTCGGAGCGCCCCCCGGTGCTGTCGTTGCCCCCGTTGCCGCCAATCCCGCCCCAGCCGTCGAGCGGATAGCGCGTCGGTATGTATGCCGCTGTCGACAGCGCGCGCCCTGTGAGCCCCTCGAACACCGTGAGGTACTCAGGCCCTCGCACAATCTTGCCGTATGTCGGACTGTGTTCGTCGTGCGTGCGCCAGTCGGCCAGCGGGTCGCCGATGGCCCTGCCGGTGCCGTCGACGGTGCCGTCGGCAGTCTTGCAGCACAGTTCGGCGCGCCCGTCGCCGTCGAAATCAAACACGAGGAAGTTGGTTGTGCACTCGCCCGAGCGTATGTTCACGCCGAGGTCTATGCGCCACAGCCGCCTGCCGTCGAGCTTGTAAGCGTCGAGGATGGTGTTTCCGGTGAATCCCCGCTGGGGCGGACGCTTTGAGTTTGAGGGGCTCCACTTCAGCACTATCTCATATTCGCCGTCGCCGTCAAGGTCGCCCACGCTGCAGTCGTTGGCCGAATAGGTGTAGCTCTCGCCTGCCACCGTTCCGCCCCGCGGCCTGGATATGGGCACACTGATGTAGGGCTGGGGCTGCTCGCCGGCGCCGACAGTCCACTCGGCCAGTGTACGTCCGCCGCTCACCAGGCGCCAGCGGGCAGGGCCGCATGCCCCTGCCGAAGAGTCGGCAAAACACGATGAGGCGACAATGGGCTCACTGTTGAGCCTCACCTCGCGCCCGCCGGCACTCCTGTATACGTCGAACGCCATCGTGTCGGGGTCGGTGGGGAGCATGCGCCAGCTCAGGAACATGGCCGACCCCGACCATATGCCAACCATGCCACGGCCGAGCCGTTCGCCAAGATACGGCTGCGCCACAGCCCGGACGGCAGCGGCAGCCATCAACAAAGCAATCAACAAAAGCTTCTTCATAGTCATACCATTTTGCGAGCCACAGGCCCTTGGCCTCCCGCCATCATGCAAGCAAGCGTACGCAAGGCAACAGCCGGCCAAACGTACGCTTGCCACAACATGCGCGGGCGGGCGCATCAGAATCACTTTATCTCCTCTCCGTTGACCTTGAGCCCATCGACCACGCAGTTCTCAATGAGCGTCTTGTCAAACGCCTTCTTCTGGTCGGTGATGTCACAGTCCTCAAACGTGAAGTCCTTCAGGCGGTACTTGTCCGACTTGCCCACGTCGAAGAAGTTCTTGCAATCCATCTTTATGTTCCTTATAGTGATGTTGTTGCATGTAGACAGGGGCATGTCGTCGCGCTTCTCGGGCTTGAAGAACTGTGTCCAGGGGCGCACAACGAGGAAGCTCGAGCAGTTTCCGGTCAGGTCTTCCACCGTCACATACTCGTAATGCTGGGGCGTATCGGGCCTCATCTTGAGCCACAGCACACGGTTGGCATCGGTAATCTTGCAGCGGCGGAGTATCACGTTGCGGTCGTGCAGCGACTCGCTTCCAAGCGTAAGGCAGCCATGCACCTTGCCGTAAGTGCAGTCTTCGATGATTATGTTCGAGCACGGGCCGTTGTCGGGGTCTTTGTCTGCCCACGTGCCCTTGCCGCCCTTGAGCACCACCGCGTCGTCGTTTACGCTCATGTAACAGCCGCGTATGAGCACGTTCTTGCACACATCGAGGTCGATGGCGTCGCTGCTCGGGGCCTTTATGCCGCTTGTCGGCGCATAGATGTGGCAGTCGAGATAGCGAATGTTCTCGCTTTTGTACAGGTGGTTGGTCCAGAACGGGCTGTTGATGAGGTGCACGTCCTGCACGGTGACGTTCTTCGCGTTTGATATGTAGACCAGCCTGGGGCGCATGGCCTCAAGGTTTGTGCACTGGCGGTTGTACTGCCGGCGAATCCAGAACTCCTCCCAGTAATTCCGTCCGTTGCCGTTTATCGTGCCATGCCCGGCTATTGTAAACCCGTCGACACTGTCGGCATTGACCAATGCGGCAAAATAATTGAGCGTCTGCCCCTCCATCCGGGTCTTCACGAGCTTGAAGTTGCGTATGCGGTCGCTGCCTTTCAGGGTGGCGCCGGAGCGAAGATAGAGGTGGGTTCCCTGCTTGAAGAAGAGCGAACCGCTCAGGAACGTGCCCTGCGGAATCACTATCACACCGCCACCCGAGGCGGCTGCCTTGTCGATGACGGCCTGTATCTGCTCTGTCTGGATGATGGTCGAATCGGGCTTCACCCCATAGTCGGTGATGACATACTGCTTTCCGAGCTTGGCCACGTCGACCTTGGTGGTGTCGCTGAACCATTCCGGTATCGGCGTACCGTCGGGAAAGAGCTGCACTGCCTTCTTCTTGGCGTTCGACGCAACGCACGCAAGCGCCAACGTCATTGTCATTGCGAGTCTGAATTTCATAACTGTTGTTTATTAGTTGTTGATTAGTTTCCTTGCACCGGTGCCACTGCCACCCTGCCGGCGGCACTCACCACGCAACCAGCCTGACTGTGGCTTATGCGCCACAAAGTTAATAATTAATCGCGACTTAAACAAAAAAAGAAGCGAACTTCACAGCCCGCTTCCTACTTTACCATAAAAAATTACTAACTAAAACTATATTATTAACTATTCTGAAAACATGATCAGTGTTGTTTTGTCGGTGCAAAGCTACAACACTTTCTCCAATCTGCATACATATAACGGCAGAAAATCGCTTGATTTTGTACATTTATCAATTTTTTTAGGGATTTTCTATACATTTCGGCGAGGTTTAAACCACATTTCAATACGGCAGACACCACAAAGCACGGTCGAACGGGTTGCACCCCGGCAAGGGCGGCACCAACGGCCGCGACAGCCCCGCCCCGGCGCCACATATCCACAGCAGCAGGCCTACGGATGTAAGAACTTATCGCCAAAGCGTCGGCAGCGCGCAACCATCTGGGCCACAGCGCGTTGCAATACAGCCCGTTTGACATCGCAAAACGGGCCGTACGGGAGGGTAAAACGGGCCGTCCTGAAGGGCAAGACGGGCAGTCTGGGCAAACGAAACATGGCGGAATGGCGTGGGAAAGCCCCGGTGTAAACAAAAAATACCGGCCGCGACGTTCCGCCTGCCGCTGCCTGTGGCCGCGCCGACACATTGGCACGACAGGCCGGTCTACAAGTAACAAAAAACAAGAAACAGCATATTTTCATGCATTTATTACACGAAACGAAGGAAAATTTGCTATCTTTGCAAAAGTTATGCTGCTCAGACGCCAACCCACCCAACCGCCCCCGGGATAACTCTTGCGGGCGGAGAACGGACTTCAATGCACGCTATGATTTTCTAACTGTATAAAAACAACGATTGATTATGAAGGACTTTCTGAAGTACACCCTTGCCACTGTGACCGGCATAATAGCAGTCTCGGCAGTAATGATGTTCCTCGGCATCATATCGCTCATAGGCATGCTGGCCTCTGAGCAGAGCAAGCCGAAGGTAAAAGACAACTCCGTTTTCGTCTTGTCACTCTCCGGCGCCATGCAGGAGCGCTCCGAAGACGACGTGTTCAGCCAGATAACGGGCAACGCCCCGGCTGTGGTGGGGCTGGAGGATGTGCTCAACTCCATACGCAAGGCCAAGGACGACGACAACATAAAGGGCATATACATCGAGGCAGGCATGTTCGTTCCCGACTCGCCGGCATCGACACAAGCAATACGCAAGCAGCTGGCCGACTTCAAGGAGAGCGGCAAATGGATAGTGGCATACGCCGACGCATACACGCAGTCTACCTACTACATATGCTCGGTGGCCGACAAGGTGCTGCTCAACCCGCAGGGCGTGGTCGACTGGCGGGGCCTGGCCGCGCAGCCGATATTCCTCAAAGACCTCATGGCCAAGTTCGGGGTGAAGATGCAGCTGGCCAAGGTGGGCAAGTACAAAAGCGCCCCCGAGATGTTCACGGCCGACAAGATGAGCGGCCCCAACCGCGAGCAGGTGGCCGCATACATCAACGGCATCTGGGACACCATGCTCACCGACGTGGCCCAAAGCCGCAAGCTGAGCAAGCAACGGCTTGACGCCTATGCCGACAGCATGGTCACGCTGGCTGCCGCCGAGGAGCTGGTGAAGATGAAGATGGTTGACAAGCTGGTATACGCAAGCGACGTCAAGGGCGAGATAAAGCGCCTGCTCGGCATCGACGCCGACCGGAAGATAAACCAGCTGACGCTGGCCGACATGAAAAACCTGCCCGGAGCCGACAATGGCAAGGGCGGCGAAGTGGCCGTATACTATGCCTACGGCGATGTGGTGGACACCAACCCCGGGGGCATCAACACCGAGGCATGCATAGCAGGCGACAAGGTTTGCAGCGACCTCGAGAAGCTGGCCGACGACGATGACGTAAAGGCCGTGGTGCTGAGAGTAAACTCGGGGGGCGGCAGCGCGTACGCCTCGGAGCAGATATGGCACGCCGTGACGAAGCTAAGGGAGCGCAAGCCCGTGGTGGTGTCGATGGGCGGCATGGCCGCTTCGGGTGGCTACTACCTCAGCTGCGCCGCCAACTACATATACGCCGAGCCCACCACGCTGACCGGCTCGATAGGCATCTTCGGCATGTTCCCCGACTTCAGCGGGCTGCTCACCGACAAGCTGGGCATCAAGTTCGACGAGGTAACGACCAACAAGCACAGTGCATTCGGCACCATGGCGCGCCCGTTCAATGCCGAGGAGATGGCTTACCTCAACGCATACATAGACCGCGGCTACCGGCTCTTCATCAAACGAGTGGCCGAAGGCCGCAAGATGAGCACCGCCAACGTTGACAGCATAGCGCAGGGAAGGGTGTGGCTCGGTTCAGACGCCCTGAAGGTAAAGCTCGTCGACGGGCTCGGAGGGATTGACGACGCCGTGGCCAAAGCTGCCGAACTGGCCAAGCTGACCGACTACAACACTGCCGCCTACCCTGCACAACCCACATGGATGGAGCAGATAATGGCCGTTTCGTCGGCCAACGGCAACTATCTCGACGAGCAACTGCGCCAGACCCTGGGCGAATACTACGCCCCGTTCAAACTGATAAAAGACATCAACAGGCACAACGCGATACAGGCCCGGATGCCATACATGATAACAATAAAGTAAATGGAAGGCGACTTCATCAGGATAAACAAATGGCTGCTGCCGCTGAGCTGGCTCTACGGACTGGCCGTAAGGGTGCGCAACGCGCTCTTTGACCTGGGTGTGCTCAAGTCGGAAAGCTTCGACGTGCCAGTCATCTCGGTAGGCAACATAACCGTGGGAGGCACCGGCAAGACGCCACACGTGGAATACCTGATAGACCTGCTGCGCCATAAGTGCCGCGTGGCAGTGCTCAGCAGGGGCTACAAACGGAAGACAAGGGGCTATGTGGTGGCCGACAGCACGGCGACAGCACGCACCATCGGCGACGAGCCTTACCAGATGAAGCACAAGTTTCCCGACGTCACCGTGGCCGTAGACCGCGACCGGCGCCACGGCATACGCCGCCTGACAGAAGACAAGTCGGCCGACGGCATCGACGTGGTGCTGCTCGACGACGCCTTCCAGCACCGGTATGTCAAGCCGGGCATCAACATCCTGCTCGTCGACTACCACCGCCTGATCATCTACGACAAGCTGTTGCCGGCCGGCAGGTTGCGCGAACAGCTGTCTGGCAAGAACAGGGCCGACATTGTGATTATCACGAAATGCCCGGCCGACCTGAAGCCGATGGAGTTCAGGGTGATAACAAAGGCAATGGACCTGTACCCATACCAGCACCTGTACTTCACCAGGCTCGACTACGGCGAACTGCACCCGCTGGCCGGAGGGCGCCCCTTGGGCATAGAGACATTGAGGAAACAGAAGCACATAGTGCTGCTGACGGGCATCGCATCGCCCAAGCAGATGATGCTCGACCTGGCGCCGCTGTGCCCCGACATACGCCCCCTGACATTTGCCGACCACCACAACTTCACCGCCGAAGACGCCAACCGGATAAACCGCACCTTCGAGGCCACACCCGCACCGAGGCTCATCGTAACGACGGAAAAGGACGCGGCAAGGCTGGCCGGGCTGAAAGAGCTGACCGACGAGGTGAGAAAGGCCATATATGTGCTGCCGGTTCACATCAGGTTCATGCTCGAACAAGAAGACAATTTCAACGAAAACATAATAGGATATGTACGCAAAAATTCAAGAAACAGCATCCTGGCTAAAGCAAAGGATGACAACAAGCCCAAAGACAGCGATAATACTGGGCACCGGACTGGGACAATTAGCTTCAGAAATAACTGACTCTTACGAGTTCAACTACAAGGATATACCCAACTTCCCCGTATCTACAGTAGAGGGACATGCCGGGAAGCTCATCTTCGGAAAGCTCGGAGGGAAAGACATCATGGCCATGGAGGGGCGCTTCCATTACTACGAAGGCTACTCGATGAAGGAGGTTACGTTCCCCATCAGGGTGATGTATGAGCTCGGCATCAGCACGCTGTTCGTGAGCAACGCCTCGGGCGGCATGAACCCGGAGTTCAAGATAGGCGACCTGATGATAATCACCGACCACATAAACTTCTTCCCCGAGCACCCGCTCAGGGGCAAGAACTTCCCCACCGGGCCCCGATTCCCCGACATGCACGAGACATACGACAAGGCTCTCATAGCCGAAGCCGACGCCATTGCGGCCGAAAAGGGCATACGGGTGGTTCACGGAGTGTATGTAGGAGTGCAGGGCCCGACGTTCGAGACGCCCGCGGAGTATAAGATGTACCACCGGCTCGGCGGCGACGCCGTGGGCATGAGCACCGTGCCCGAGGTCATTGTTGCCCACCACTGCGGCATCCGCACCTTTGGCATAAGCATCATCACCGACCTCGGACTCGAAGACACGCCGGTAGAGGTAAGCCACGAAGAGGTGCAGGAAGCGGCCAACAAGGCTCAGCCGCTCATGACCGAGATTATGCGCGAGATGATAAACAGGGCTTGAGGGGAGGCACATAGGATGACCGAAATTGCCAAGCTTGGTGAGTTTGGGCTTATCCGCCACCTCACCGAAGGCATCAAGCCGAAGAACGCATCGACACTGCGCGGCGTCGGCGACGACTGCGCGGTGATGCACTACCCCGACAAGGAGGTGCTCGTAACGACCGACCTGCTGATGGAGGGGGTGCATTTTGACCTCACATACACCGACCTGCGCCACCTGGGATACAAGGCCGCGCAGGTGAACATCAGTGACGTGTTTGCCATGAACGGCACACCGAGGCAGCTCACGGTGAGCCTGGCGCTAAGCAAGAGGTTTACCGTGGAAGACATGGACGAGCTGTATGCCGGACTGAGAGCAGCCTGCGACCGCTGGGGAGTGGACATCGTGGGTGGCGACACCACGTCGTCGTTCACCGGGCTGGCCATAAGCATAACGTGCATCGGCGAGGCCGACGCGGCCGACATCGTCTACCGCGACGGGGCAAGAGACACCGACCTGGTGTGCGTATCGGGCGACCTCGGTGCCGCGTACATGGGACTGCAACTGCTCGAACGCGAGAAATCGGTGTACTACCAGCAGGTGGACGAGGCCAAGAAGCGAGGCGACAAGCGGGCCCTGGAGCAGCTGGCACACTTCCAGCCCGACTTTGCCGGCCGCGAATACCTGCTGCAGCGGCAGCTCGAAGGCATGGCCCGAGGCGACATCATTGCCCGCCTGCGCGAGGCGGGGGTGCGTCCCACGGCCATGATGGACATAAGCGACGGGCTGTCGAGCGAGCTCACCCACATCTGCACACAGAGCCATGTGGGGTGCCGGATTTACGAGAAGAACCTGCCGATAGACTACCAGACGGCTGTGATGGCCGAGGAACTGAACATGAACGTGACCACATGCGCCCTGAACGGGGGCGAAGACTACGAACTGCTGTTCACCGTACCAATAGGCGACCACGAGAAGATTGAGGCCATAGACGACGTGAAGCTCATCGGCCACATCACGAAAGAGAGTCTCGGCCGGGTGCTCGTCTCACGCGACGGCAACGAGTTTGACCTGAAAGCGCAGGGCTGGAACCCACTCAAATGAACACCGGCCGGACGGCAGTGCCATAAAGGCAGGCCGCCCGGCCCTTTCGTTTTCAAGCCGCCACAGCCTCGCACACGGCTGCCATATTTGCAATGTTTTTCACCGCCAGGCGCCTGACTGGCAACCGCCTGAGTGGCAACATGTTGCAACATGGGCCGTTTGGCATGGCAAAACAGCCCGTATCAGCAGTCAAAACGGGCCATGCCATACTGCCAAACGGGCTATATTGCAATGCCGGACAAGGGCACACGGCCGGTTGCCCGGGCATTGTAAGAAAATGTTACCTGCCGTGACGTCAGCTCATCTTCAACCCGACAACCGACCCAATGAGGGTGACGATGAAGAAAATGCGCGCCGCCGAAACGGGCTCGTGAAGGAAGGCTATGCCGAGAACTACCGTACCGACCGCACCAATGCCTGTCCAAACGGGATAGGCCGTGCCAATGGGCAGCGTGTGGACAGCCTTGGCCAGAAGCAGCATGCTCATGACAAGGCTTACGATGAAGCCGGCTCCCCACATATAATACTCAATGCCCGCCTGCCCCTTCATCTTGCCGAGACAGAAGGCAAAGGCCGACTCAAAAAGACCGGCCACGATAAGAATAATCCAACTCATTTGTCTTGCTATTTTTTACCAATGCTTGTTTTCGGCTGCAAAGGTAATGAAAAATGCCGTCGTGACACTTTACATTTGATAAGAAGCTGCCTGCGGGGCATCCGGGCTACCTACCCTGCCTGCCACTATGCCATCTTGCTTTGCTACACCGCGCGCCATGCCACGCAAAAAACGGTAAGGCAGACATTGGAAAAAGACAAAAGCCGGATGCTCATACAACAAGACCATGCTTCCGGTAAACGAGACTCAGACAAACGAAAACAGAGCCGACCACGCCTGCCCGGCACACACCACAGCTTATACCTCACCAACAGCGGGCAGCAAGGGCGGCCGCAACACGCCGCAACCAGACAACACCGCAACCAAAGGAAACGACAAACGACAAACTGCGACAATGGACAAGAGCGACATAATAAACGCCATCCACCCGCTGCCAGCCGGCTCGATGGAGCGCATGGCGGCCTGCATGGAAGAAGTGGCATACGCCAAAGGCACGCGAATACAGCGCGCGGGCAAGACCGAGCGCAATGTGTTTTTCATCAAGAAGGGCATAGTGAGGGCCTTTGTGAGCACACATGGCCGCGAGATAACTTTCTGGCTCGGCGCCGAGGGCACACCGGTGGTGTCGATGAAAAGCTATGTCAGCGGGCTGCCGGGCTACGAGAGCGTTGAGTGCATCGAAGACACGGTGCTCTACGTGCTGCGCCATGCCACGCTGACATCCCTGTTTGCCGACGACGTCAACATTGCCAACTGGGGACGGCGGTTTGCCGAAAAGGAGATGCTGCGCACCGAAGAAAGGCTAATTCCGCAACTGTTTACCACTGCGGCCGAGCGCTACAGCTCACTTATGGCCAACCACCCGGAACTGCTGCGCCGCGTTCCGCTGGAGCACCTGGCTTCTTATCTCGGCGTAACGCCGGTGAGCCTGAGCCGAATCAGGGCGACACTGAAATGAAGCGGCAGCACCGTCACCACGCCCCCTTACCGCAAGCGTAGGCCCGTAAGCAAAAAGAGCCAACCCCAATTTAAGCCAGGGCTTACGCCAACAAGCATGTGTGCAACACGCATACGCACGTCAATGCGATGGAAAAGCCAGGGCTGCGATGACCAAGAAGCCAATAAAAGCAATGCGCCATCGGCGACACGGTGTCACCGATGGCAGCAGAGGCTGAACCTGCAACAAGGCAATTGCCTTACAGGCCGGGTAGGCTCAGGGCAAACAACGACCTATGCCATCTTATCTCAACGTTATCGATAGATAGAGGGCATTCATGTTTCGTATGCCATCCGTACGGGAGTCTACATTGCGATAACCTATTGTGAAGTACGGAATGCGCTTATGGCGTTTATTATAAAAAAGGAGACCAGCGTCGTATAGGTTGTATTCAAAGTCGCATCGCCCACCCAAGCTGTGGGCATAGCGCACACGCAACTCAACGACAAAGTCTTTTTTTGAATAAATACCTGTCGTGGTTGGCCTGGAACAGACGGTAACCCAAGCTGCCGCCAATGCCGTGGGAAGTAAGGTAGCGCTTCTCGCCTTCAGGATGGTACAATCCGAGGAAAAATACGTAAGACGCCCCAACAGTAAGCCGCCCTACGGGGTTTACAGTGATACCTGAAAAGAAAAACCACGGTGTAAGGTTGTGTTGGGGATAAGTGAACGATGCCTCTGCCTCACTTTCCCACCTGTCATACACTCTATAATACCATTTAGTCAACTTGTCATAATGCACGGTTCCGGTCGAATCAACCATCGATGAATCTGGTGCCAACCCTTCGCCAAAGACAAAGACAGGCATACATAGCATCAAAAATAAAAATATCTGTTTCATGACTACATACTTATATCGTTATATTTCTATAAATATACCTCTTAATAATAAAGTAAACAAATAGGCTGTTTCACAAACATGGACAGCGGATATTCACTTTGCCCTTGCTCAAGACCACTGCTTTGGATGATATAGATGCCGCAAGCAGCTTTACAGTGCGGCCGGCCTTATGCCATGCCACCTTTTCAACCATGGGCAATTCAGCGGTGAACAAAGTGGAACCACGGTGACAGGAACGTTCAACCAATGGCAACTTGCCACCCAAACTGCATGTTTGCCTGACAGAATCGGCATACTTCAAAACATCCGTGGCTTGATTGCACGTAGGCGTAAAGCCAATGAAGCGATGGGAAATATACATTAAGCGGTTGCTCATAAACTAAACCTTTTGTTAAACATAGTTGGTGGCGTCGATGCAAAAATATATTATTGCCGCTACACTGGCGAAAAATCTTGTTCACAAAAAGTTCACTTTTGCCTTCAAACGTTCACATGCGGTTCAGCAATCTGTATAGTAACCTCATTTACAACGACTTAATCAAATCATCAAAATCAGAAGCGGTGCCGTCACGTCCGGTAAGTTTCTTATACAATCGCTTGCGCGCCAGCGAAACAGCATTTGCCGCACGACAAATAAGTATACCTATTTCCTTGTTTGAAAACCCCATTTTTACCAGCAGGCAAATGCGGTATTCATGCTCACTGATGTTATGGGCACTGTATAAAGCCTCCTTAAACCCAACCAGTATACACCCGAGTTCTTCTTCTGCCTGCAACCATTCGGCTTGTGACAAAGGCTTTGACACTGCCACACGGCTCTTGGCCAAGGCAAACGCTTCAGAGCCGACAAGCCGGGAGTCGCGTACGTTTCTCATTACTGCCTCACTGCTACTTGCCTCCATTGACGCCTGCAATCTGCTTTTATGTTGGGCCACCTCTGCCTCAAGCTCTTCACGTATGCAAGCGGACTCGTGCAATTTTTGCATCAAATGCCTAATTTCATCTGAGGCTTCAATCATCTTATCACCGCTTTGAACAATGAAATCTGTTTCTTTATTTTGCAATTTGGCAATTCCTAAGCTATGCTTTTGCCGCATGGCCCCGTATCTGGCATTGGCAAAAAAAAAGAAACAACGTCACAACACCCAGCAACGAAGAAACGCCAAGCAAAACCACACGACTGTCGTGAAGGTCGGCTTTCAGTAATGAAATCTCATCATCCACCACCCAACGCTCAGTTGTTGGCAATGCATCGGACATATCAAGACAGCTTTCAAGCATATCTACAGAATCGGAAGACAAGACATAAGAATCAATATATTTGGCGGCACTGCCATGTTGGTCGCTCATGCCTGAAATCTTGACCAAGGCATTTGCAGCATACCGGCGTGCGTAGGCAGAGTTGCTCTGCATCAACTGCTTGCATAAAACGCGGGCAGAGTCAATCCTGCCGGTATGCACGCAGATGTCCATGGCCGTTGCACATACTGCATCACGGTCGCCGTAATCAGCCAAACGCAAGGGGTATTGAACATAGCGCCAAGCCTGATTGTAATCACCACTATCACACAGCAACAGGCTCAGCCGATGGTAAGCATCATACCGCAAGCCCAATTTTGCTTTCTCACCCAAAGCCACAGCCCGATAAAGACAACTTACGCCATCATCAAACCTGCCTTCCCTCTGGTAAGCCATAGACATATACAGCAAAGAATGCACCATGGCCGTGGTGTCTCTCCGGGCCGAATCGGTTTGGTAAGACAAACAATAATACCGGGCTGCCATATTGCAATCAGACTGAAGCATCATCAACCTTCCAATCTGAGAATACGCGTTGCTCTTCAGCCCAAAGTCTCTGTCATCGACTATCTCTTCGGCTGCCTTGCGATAAAATGCAACTGCACGCTTTATATCATCCATGTCCCGGCAAATGCTCCAGACATAGTAATACGCCCTGGAAAGCAGACTGTAAACACCCTTTCCGGCCATGTTGCAAATAAGCCCACATACTCCAGCCGCCACCCCATGGCCAAGTTCAGACACGCCGACATTCTTGCCAACCGACAATCCTTGTAAAATGAACTCGGGAACTGAAGATACATGTAGCATGGCATGAACAGGACTAACATCAGACGCCCCATCCCCGGGATAGCCTACGGCAAGAACGTAGCTCGTAACAGGCCCACGGGGAGACTTTCCCGAGACACACGATAGTGCCGAAAAAGCCAAACAAACCATATAAATATAATGCAAAAGATTGCTTCGGACATCTAACATAACTCATTCGTAAAAGTAACACAAAACAAACGATCCACCAAAAAAGATGGCAAGAAACATCCGCACACTATTGCAATTACCCCCATACCAACCATTGCAGGTACAATTTTGCCCAATCAGCAATAATGCTGCAAGATGCCTGTTTCTACATTCATATAGCCTTCACTGAGCCTAAAAGCCGCCCGCAGGCATCCGTTCTGCAACATAGCCTCAAGCTAAGTCCGACACCAATCAGGCAATGCCGCTGTACAATCAGCCCATAGAGAGTGTGGAACAGTTTTGGAATTAAACGACCGACAGAGGCAAAACGGGCGGCAAACATTTAAAAGAAGTTAACCAAATGAAATTCTTTTAGCAATTCTTGCGGGTCTCGGAAATTATGACTACCTTTGCATCCGCAAACGAAAAACAATGGTGCCATAGCTCAGTTGGTAGAGCAAAGGACTGAAAATCCTTGTGTCCCCGGTTCGATTCCTGGTGGTACCACTCCTCCTTTCATTAGCCCTGTTCGCGCAAGCGGCAGGGTTTTATTTTTTCATAGATGCCATTGAGCAGCATACAAACAGCACCAATATAATTAACCCCCGCCGCTATCAGCGCGTTATCGTAGCTGACGGGTGAAGCGACCGTGGCCGCGCCAATGGCAAATTAGCGCGAAACACCATGGCGGACGCAGCCCGCCACCCCTACAAAGCATCGAGACATAAACGGCAGAAAGCAAAAAGACGCCACCCACAAAGGCAACACAGCCCACTGGCTGCGAGCAATGGGCACCCCCGGACAGGTAATGACAGAGAGACACAAACACCGGCGGACAGAGTCGGGCGCCCGTCAGAACTCAACTGTGAGGCCGATGGTAGGCAGCAGTGTGCCGCTCTCCTGCGGCAGATACTTCATGCGGTAGCGTTGCTCAGCTACCGGTGCACCTGGGTTTTCAACAATCCCCGTGCTCATAAGCACGTCGGGTTGGCGCAACACACTCTTGGTAACATTCTGCAAATCGACATATATGCCGAGCCGCCAACTGCGGAAGTAGTAGTTCTTGTCGACCCTGACGTCCAGCTGGCAGAACGCATCGAGGCGCCCGGTGTTGTAGCGCGAATAGTCAAGATAGGGCCTGCCTTGCGCATCCCAAGCCTCAACAAGCGAAGACTTATCGACATCATACGGCGTGTAAGGGCCACCGCCAATGGCACTCAGCTTGGCACCAACGCTCCAGTTGCGCGGCAACTCGTAGGTACCGCTAACGTTGGCGATGAAACGGTTGTCCCATGCCGACGCCACATACGCCCCACCCTTGCTTCCATCACGAAACTCGCTGCGATACAGCGTGACAGAAGCCACCGACACAAATCGGCCCGGCTTCTGCCAGCGCAACGACGCCTCTAGCCCGAAAGCCCTGCCTTCGGCCGTAGACGTGAGCAGTTCGTTGCCAACAATGCCGTAATCGTTGCCTTTGCACGACAACGGAATACCGTCGGCAACCGACAGCGGCAAGCGCGAATACTGCTTGTAAAACCCCTCAAGAGAAACCACCATGACTTGTGAAACATTCCACTCCGCCCCGACGTTGGCATTGGCCACGCGCATATACCGCAACCCCTTGTTGGCATAGCTGCCGTCGGAGGCTTTGTAGCCGAGCGCAGTGTAAGGCGGCAATTGGTGGTATAGGCCCACTGCCGCGTTGAGCGCCACCGACGGAACGAAACGCCACGACACCGACAGCGTGGGCGACACATTGTCCCAAACGCGGGCCATTGGCGACGAATAGCCGCACCCGTCGAAACGCAAACCGGCCGAAGCCGTCAGCCGTTCGTCGCTGCTCTTGTAGCGGGCGGAGGCATACGCCCCCCAGCCGACCATTCCGATGGCAGCCGACTGGCTGCGGTCTGTCCGCCCGCCGGCGGCATAAAGCCGCTGAAAGGAATTGTCGTCATACCGCGCATAATAGACGTCGGCCCCCTCGGCCACAGTCCAACGTTCGCCGTACGTGCGGTTTTCGGCCCTGAGCGAAGCCTTCCGCTCGTGCGAAGAGATGTCGAGCGTGAGGTTGTCGGGCGAAGAGTCGTCGTTGTCACGATATTTAAGGTTGCTGTTATACAGATAGTTGTAGCCCAATGACACCGTTGTGACGTTGCGGCCCGAGTAATGCTTATACGCAGCCCCTACGGTAAACGTGTTCTGCTTGATGCGCGGCAGGTAGCTGAGCAGGTATTCCGCGTCCTCACCCTCTTCGTCGGTGTTGAGCTTCATGTCGTCTATGCCGGCCAACCCGAGCACCGTCAGTTCGTCGTGCTCGGAAAACCGTGTCTTAACCTTGAACTGCCCGTCGATGAAATTGGGCAGAAACGGCAGGCCGATCATCTTGAACAGCAACTGCAGATACGACTGGCGGACGGAGAAGAGATAGGTGGTGCGCCGCCCCACATGCCCCGACGCGCTCAGCGACACCTCCGACGCACCGAGGGTTGCCTTGAAATTGTTGCCCTCGGCATTGCCGTCGCGCAGCCTTATGTCGAGCACAGAGCTGAGCGCCCCACCCTTGTCGGCAGGGAAAGCGCCGGTATAGAACTGCACTTCGCGTATGAAGTCGGCATTGAGTATGCTCACCGGGCCTCCCGTGGCCCCCTGCGTGGCAAAGTGATTGATGTTGGGTATCTCGATGCCGTCGAGGAAAAAGCGGTTCTCCGACGGCGAACCGCCGCGCACGATGAGGTCGTTGCGATAGCCGATGGGCGAAAACGACACACCGGGATAAGAGCGGACAATGCGCGATATGTCGCGGTTGCCGCCCGGGCTCTTCTCTATCTCGCCCATGCCGATGAGATGAAGGCTCACAGGGCTTACCTTGTCTATGCGCAACGGCGTGGCACTGACGGTGACACCGGCCAGCACCGATGCGTCTTCCTCTAACTCAAGAACCACAGGCGGAAGGGTTGCAGAGACAAGAAACTCGTCGGACACCATGTCTTTATACCCCATGCAACTGGCAGAAAGGCGGTGCATGCCTGGCGTGACGCCACTGATGGCAAACACGCCAAGGCTGTCGGCCGAGGCACCATGGCCCGACTCGCCGTAGACCGAGACCACGGCGAACGGCACCGGCCTGCGCGAAAGCGCATCGACCACGCGGCCACGAACGGTGAATCCACCCTGCCGGGCTGTGCACGGCAAGGCGAAACATACAATGAGCGCAACGACCGGAAGCATCGGCATCAAGCGTGCAACAAAGCCAGACCACAGGCATTTGGCCTCATTTTCCCCAAAACCCAAATCCATCTTCTTATAGTATATCACTTATTTCTTGCCGTCCCGACCTGTGAAACGCCCAAAAACGCAAGGCACAATGGCCGGAACGTTGCAAAGGTAACAATTTTACAGTAGAATCGGGATAGTTAAACGAAGAATCAGCCCACGAGGCATCATTAAGCCCGAAGGGCACAACAAGGCGCCCACACAAAGGCCGCCACACACGAACCGAAGCGCATTCACTTTTATTAACCGGCCACGAGCAGGGCATTATAAATGGAATTGGTAACTTTGCCCGAAACAAAACAAATGGACAGACAAGAAGAACAGCAAAACGGCAACGCCACGGCAATGCACACAAAAGAAACAGACAAGTCCGAACGCACCGACGAACTGACCGGCAAACTGCTTGACATCTGGGAGGCTTCGCTGCGAACCACCCACCACTTTCTGGCCGAGACAGACATAGAGCGCATTAGGCCGCAGGCAGAAACGGCACTGCGCACAATCGAGACGTTGGTTGTTGCGTATTGCGGAACCACGCCTACAGGATTCATCGGCATACAGAATCGCAAGATTGAAGCGTTGTTTGTAGCCCCGCCGCACATAGGGAAAGGGCTCGGCAAGCAACTGATAAGCACTGCCACCGACAGGTATGGTGCCATCTACATTGACGTAAACGAACAAAACCGCACGGCCGAGGCCATTTACCGGCACCTCGGATTTGAAACGTTCGGCCACGATGAGACCGACGGCGAGGGCAACCCGTTTCCGATATTGCACATGAAACTGTGCGGCAACCTGCACAAATGAACCATCCGGCGCCCCATGGCACCATCTGTGCCACGGCGCGCATTGATGCCGGCATGCGGTTTCCAGCCCAGGTAACGTCAACAGTCGAGCGCCCGGCCGTACATGCGTATCAGGCCATCGCTGCCGGTTTCCTTCACCCACCCAATGAATTTCCAGCCATAGCGCTCATAAAACGAGTCGTGCTCGGTGACAAGATAAAGCGCCGCAAAGCCCACCCGCTTCATATCGCGGCACACGCGCTCCAACAGCAACCCGGCCAAGCCACGGCGCCGCCATTGCCGCTCTACATAAAGGGCGCAGACATTCGGGGCGAGGTCTGTGCGCTCATGAAAGTCGTTGTCTATCACGCCAACGCCGCCAACGATGTCGCCTCCGGCCAACACCACATACCATTGAGGCACGCCAACAGACCCGCCAAGGCTCTCGTCGATGCTGTCAAGGTATTCGTCCTCGGGTATGTCCCATTTCCGATGAAACCATGCGGCGGCGGCCTTGCGCAACTCCGGCCGTTAGCTTATGCTGACAATACGGTAGTTTTCCATCTCGATTGCATTTTATAACATATATTCCGACAACGCGCAAAAACAACAAAGCTGACTACACAGCCATGCCCGCACCAGGAATTACGGATGCAGGCATTGCCTTGTCGGCACAGCACAAAGTTAATGATTTTCCGCGACAGCCACATGCCTGACGCCATTTATTTACTCAAAACCGGCCGCCGGAGACCAAGCAGACTTAGCCATGTTGCCGTGCAGACCGGCATATTACTCAGCATAAGGCGTGGCTGGCCACTCCGAGGCAAAGCTGCCGGCAAGACGCCGAAGTGGGGATGGGGGCGCTTGGCAAGCACGGCACGAACATCTAACCAAGCATAAGGCGGCCCGACAGCCTATTGCGCTTTGTTTATTTTCGGCAATGTGACATTACTTGCAAATATGCAACTAAAAACAGCGTAAGCCACACTGATTTACCGCATGCGCCATGTCGCGCCATAAAACAGCCCATTCCAGGCTGCAATACGGCTCGTTCGGCACCGCTAAACGGCACGTTTAGCAGCCTCATACAGCGTTTTTGGCAACTCGCTGTATGCCAGTCTGTTATCATGCCCAACCGCTGGCGCCGCATTTAAACATAAAATGTTAACGGCAATGGGCGGATGCCGGATGCCGAAGGGCGCTTTCACACCGTTGCACAACAGGCTGCCATGCGCCTTTGCCGAAAGCGCGGCGAGGCACACCAACGCAAAGCCGCGGCACGGGTTCAGGCCGGATGACGGAATCATCTGGCAAGCATCATTTTAACCAATCAACACAATCGCGGATAAACACCGGCCCCATGGTGGCGAAGCAAGCACAGGCAAACGCCTGAAAAACCGAAACGCAACTCAATAAAGACAGCACAAGCCCACAAATAAGCCCAAACTCTTGGCCAATCGCAAATTTGTTGTTATATTTGCAACATTATCATATAGCCCTACAACACCAAACTTATGGAACACCATTGCCCCAAATGCGGACGAGAACAACCGCACGACCAATTGTGCTATTTCTGCCGCGAGCAGGAAAGACTGGCAAAAGCCATCGCCCTGACGGATGAGGAAATGAAAGAAAAGGCGGACAACCTGAAAAGGCACGTGAAAAGGCTCGACGCCTTCGAGGAGCCCGAGACGTATGACTTTGCTTCGCTTTTCTATGTGCACGGCCGGACAGACGAAGAACTGCAAAGGGCAGCCCTGAAAGCAGAAGTATACGGCCATGATGAAATATACTACCATGCCCCGGCCGACGTTCGCGACGAACTGATACGCCGGCTCATGGCCTCGACCAACAGCAACGAGGCCGGCCAACTGTTGGCGTGCGTGGCAATGCAAGGCGACGACGTTTCGCTCAAAGCGCTTGTAGAACTGGAAAACAACCCGCGCCCATGGCGCAACGGCCTCTATGTTGACCCGTCGGTGTATGCCTGGGTCGGAGGCTTCACGTTCGACAAGCAAGGAAACAGGCTGGAGGTGGCCCACCCGGAGTGCTTCGCCATAGAAACAGGCAACCCCGACGAAGACCATGCCATACGCCTGGGGCAACCCCACGAGGGCCGCTGCCGCCACTGCGGATGCCAGCTGATGGACATCATCACCATCGACGGGCACGACCCGCGGCTGGCATTCCTTGGCTTGGACGGCAAGACAAGCATAAGCTGTTGCCCCAACTGCGTGCAATTCGCCTACCCCGTGGCCTATGCCAAGGCTGTGCCAAACGGCGAGAGCTACCCGATATTCCCAAACGAAGGTGTGGAAGACGACGCGGAGAACTACTGGACAGACGAGATGAACGACGCGGCCCGGGCCAACAGGCTTGTGCTCAGCAAAGAACGCAAGCCACCTTTCTACGGGCTTTTCTTCGACGACGGCAATACCGTGGGCGGATTCGGCAACTGGATTCAAGACTGCGAAGTGCCTACATGCCCTGAGTGCGGCCAACCGATGAAACTGATTGCCCAGATTGGATGGAGCACACTGTGCAACGACTTCATGGAAGGCACGCTATACATATCTTACTGCAACAATTGCCACATGGCAGCCTTGCAACACCAGCAGACCTGAACAGCCGACCACAGGCACCGGACAAAACCGACACAACATTCAACACACGACAAAACAAAATGCAAACCAACGCACAACAACTGACCACACAGAGGCTCATATTGCGCCCATGGAACGATGGCGACGCCGAAGCCCTGTACAAATATGCTTCCGACCCGGCCATCGGCCCCATCGCCGGATGGGAGCCGCATGCGTCGGTGGAACACAGCCTGGAGATTATACGCACTGTGTTCGCGGCCCCCGAGACCTATGCCATGGTGCTTCGCGAAACCGGCGAGCCTGTTGGCTGCGCCGGCATAATGACTGCCGACAGCCGGCACTCTGCGCCGGCGGCCGGCAGCGAAGCCGAAATAGGCTACTGGATAGGCAAGCCCTACTGGGGCATGGGCCTCACACCCGAAGCCGTTAGTTGCCTCGTCAGCCGCTGCTTCACCACCCTCGGGTGCGAAAGGGTGTGGTGCGCCCACTACGACGGCAACATGCAGTCGCGCAGGGTGATGGAGAAATGCGGCTTCCGCTTCCACCACTCCGAAACCGACAAGCCCACGCCGCTTGGCGACCGGCGCACCGAGCACATGTTCGTAATAACGCGCAACGACTACAACAACCTTCACCAGGAACAATGAAAGAGGTTGACCCGAAGCAGACCACCAGGGCCTTCGCATTTGAAATGTGGATGAAAGCGCCCATGCCCATGGTGACATTCATCAAGACGCTCGATGTGACAAGGCTCGTAAGGGCAAGCCGCAGGCACCACATGAAGTTCAACATGCTGATGTGCTGGTGCGTAGGCAAGGCGGCATCAGGCATCAGAGAGTTCTACATGCTGCCCGTAGGCGGCAGGCTCTACGCATACGACACCATAGCCGTAAACACCATTGTGGCCAACAGCGAGGGCGAAGTAAGCTCATGCGACATTCCTTTCACCGACGACCTGCAGCGCTTCGGCAGCGACTACACGCAACTGACGCAGCAAGTTGCCCGTACGTGCCAGAACCACGACTTGCAGGAAAGCATGGTGATTGGCACCTCGGCCCTCGCCCGATACGACATCGACGGGGCCGTGGGCATGTACAGCGGCGTTTTCAACAATCCGTTCATGATATGGGGCAGATACCGCAAAGGCCTCTTCAAGACAAAGCTCACGGTGTCTTTCCAGTTTCACCACACACAAATGGACGGGGCGCACGCAGCGCGGTTTTTGGACAATCTGCAAAGAGAGATCGACCGGTTGCGGGTGGAATAAGTAGGTGTTCAAAATTAATTGCCATCAAATTGTGCGCTATTTCGGTGATGCATGCCAAAGTCCGAAGAGAGAGCGTAGCGGGCTACGCGACCGATGAGACTTTGGCATGCGGCCCGAAAGAGCACACAAGATGGTGGTAAAGATATATAGGACACCGTAAGGTCTATTGTATCGGTTAATTTTGAACAGCTACTTAACGGATTAAGAATCACATTAGTGCCGTCAAGTTGCCCAGCGGCAAAGGGTCGTCAACGTGAGTTTGGCTTCCTTATGCGCGCCCGGAGTTGGCTGGCAACAGCTTTGGTGGGTAATGCCGGCCAACCATGTGAACGAGCGCAGCGTGTGTTAACTCCTGCAAACTCCTTCAAACTTCCCCCATAGGGCAGCATGAGGACATTCATCAAAGAACTCATTGAAACTTTATTCGACTTCAGTCTGAGTGATGTTTTCGTGGCTGTTTCCTTGCCTGGAAAAGGAGTGTAGCGGGCTAAGCGGCGAACGACGGCAAAAGAACAGACCGAAAAGCCCCTCCGTAATGAAGCAAAAAAGACTTTTCGGAAAAAGTTTAAACAGGTCCAGACATTGGTTTTGCAACATCAACACAACCAAGACAGAAAGTCAAACGACTTGAAATGGCAAGTGTGCATATAGCCCAACAAGGCCGGTAAACACATTCCGCCCCCGCATAGAGGCTCACCAAACGTGGGCCCGGCATACCTTATTCGCAGCCGGGCGAGGGCGGCGCATCATCAACCTATGCACATTTTCCACAACCAATAGCGCGCCGTGACAGCGCTTGGCCCACAAACGCCAAGCACCACGAAGCCCGGACGATGGCTGCGCAGGGGTGCCGCGTAGTCGGCGTCAGCAAAGGCTCTTACGGAAATAAAGCATGTCTGTAAGCACCTTTCCGTCTTCAACAATGATGTGATCGTAGTTGTCGGTGAAGAAACCTGCCACCGAATGGGAGTACTCAAAACCGCAACTCCTGTAGAACGAAACCGTGGTCACACTGTCGCCGGTGCCAACCATCATTGTGCCAAAGCGGCAAGCATACAACCGGCAAAGGTACCCTACCATATACTTGCCGTAGCCGCGCCTCTGGAAACACGGGGCTACGGCCAAGTTTTTCAGCTCGCACACACCGCCGCCCTCGTCGGTCACAACAGCCACACACACCACACGGCCGTCATCTGCACGCATCACAAACAGGTCGCCACGCGTCAAATAGCGGGCAATCATCGACTCCTGTTCGTCTGCCAGCAAAAGAAGCCCCATGTATCTGGCCTTGTCCTGCGTTTCAACTTCAATCTTCATGTCCTGCCGGTTTACATCCTTAAACATCCTTCCCAGCACTTTCATAATGAAAAAAGCCCTCAAGTGCTTGCGCACTCAAGGGCTTCCGATACTCTATTGCGGAGAGAGAGGGTATTGAACCCAAACATCTAACCGCCTATAAATCAGCTTTTTATTTTCCAAAATTTCAAATAGGTAACGAAACAGTAACGATTTTTGCAGGGTTATTTGTTCGGCTTTGTCCGCTGTTTGTCTGCCTATCTCACGGGTTCAAAGATACAACACATTTTTTAATTACGCAAATCTCTGTATATAAATGTTTCAGCTTAGGTGCAAGGTGCAAGCTATATATAGAGATATATACTTGCACCTATCCGAAAAAATATGCCGTATTATTTGGCTATTCAAAATATTGTTCGTAGTTTTGCGAACAACAAAGAAGAAAGGAGAATTGAAGTGAAAGAGAAACAGTACACAACAGAGCAGGAACAGATTGCTCGTTTTGCCAAAGCAATGGGGCATCCGGCACGGATGGCTATTCTTGCTTTCTTAGCGAAACAAGATAGTTGCTTCTTCGGTGATATTCACGAAGAACTGCCTATCGCTAAAGCAACCGTTTCGCAGCATTTGAAAGAACTGAAAGAAGCTGGCTTAATTCAGGGTGAAATAGAAACACCAAAAGTCCGGTATTGTATAAATCGGGAGAACTGGGAACTTGCCCGAAAATTGTTTGCAGCTTTTTTAGGGGACTGTAAATGTAAAGGTACATCGTGCTGTGAATAGCAGTACCTTTTTTTTGGAATAATTGTTCGTAGTTCTACGAACTACGATTATTATATTAACTTTAAAGTAGAATGACAATGGAAATTAAAGTATTAGGAACTGGGTGTTCAAGCTGTAAAGCCTTGTACGAAACCACCAAACAAGCTATTTCAGAATTAGGTTGCGATGCAACCCTTATCAAAGAGGAAGATTTATTGAAAATCATGGAGTATAACATTTTAGGGCTTCCGGCTTTGGTGATTGACGAGAAAGTCGTATCAGCCGGGAAAAAGTTATCCCTTGCAGAAGTGAAAGAGTTGATAACCAAATAAAAGTGTACTATGAGAAAATTATTTTATCTACTGATTGCAACGCTGGTCTTAGTTTCCTGTGGTAATGGTTCAAAGAAAAAGACCGGAGAAAACCAAGCGGAAGAAATACAGTCTAACCGCATAGAGGTTCTTTATTTTCATGGAGCGCAACGGTGTATCACTTGCCGGGCGATAGAAGCAAATACAGTAGCCCTTTTGGATAGCCTTTATTCAAAAGAAAAAGCGGACGGTAAAATTATCTATAAAGTGATAGACATTTCAAAGAAAGAAAATGAAGCGATTGCAGACAAGTACGAAGTTACATGGTCGTCTTTGTTTGTGAACGGCTGGAAAGACGGTAAAGAGAATGTAAACAACATGACCGAGTTTAGTTTTTCCAATGCGAAAAATGCACCGGACAAGTTTAAAGAGGGAATTAAAAGCAAGATTGACGAATTGTTAAAACAGTTGTAAGATGGATTTTCTTCAATCGCTATTAGATAACAGTTCTATTCCTGCTATTACAGCTTTTATATTGGGGATTTTAACGGCGGTTAGCCCGTGTCCGTTAGCGACCAACATAACGGCAATAGGATTTATTAGTAAGGACATAGAAAACCATCACCGGATATTTATAAACGGATTGCTTTATACATTCGGCAGAATAGTAAGCTATACGGTTCTTGGCTTTATCCTTATCCCTATTCTCCGCGAGGGGGCAAGCATGTTTATGGTTCAAAAAGTCGTAAGCAAGTACGGGGAAATGCTGATTGCTCCGGCGTTAATCATCATTGGAATATTTATGCTCGATATAATAAAACTCAATCTGCCGAAAATCAATATCGGCGGTGAAAGTTTGAAAAAGAGGACGAAAGGCGGTTGGGGGGCTATGCTATTGGGTATTTTATTCGCCCTTGCTTTTTGTCCTACCAGTGGAGTATTTTATTTCGGTATGCTTATGCCTTTGTCAGCAGCAGAAACGGGCGGGTATCTCTTACCTGTAATTTACGCTATTGCTACGGGATTACCCGTAATCCTTGTTGCATGGATTTTAGCGTACAGTGTTGCCGGACTGGGTAAGTTTTATAACCGGATGCAAATATTCGAGAAATGGTTTCGTAAAATAGTTGCCATCCTCTTTATTGCGGTAGGAATTTATTATGCAGTAGTCTTTTATCTATAACATAGAGTATCATTTTAAATAAAAACAGTATGAAAAAGATAGAAATTTTCGACCCGGCAATGTGTTGCCCTACGGGTCTTTGTGGAACAAATATTGACCCTGAATTAATGCGTATTGCGGTTGTTATTGAAACATTGAAGAAACAGGGTATCATCGTTACCCGTCACAATTTACGTGACGAACCGCAAGTGTATGTAAGTAATAAAACAGTAAACGAGCATCTGCAAAAACATGGGGCGGATGCACTGCCTATTACTTTAGTGGACGGCGAAATCGCTGTTTCAAAAACCTATCCTACCACCAAACAAATGAGTGAATGGACGGGTATCAATTTGGATTTTATGCCAGTAAAATGAGTATTCACCAGCTAATTATATAAAAATGAAAACATTTAATTTATCAGATATAGATTTGACGAAATACCTTTTCTTCACTGGAAAGGGCGGTGTAGGGAAAACTTCGATTGCTTGTGCTACTGCGGTAGGCTTGGCAGATAATGGAAAGAAAATACTTCTTATCAGTACAGACCCAGCTTCAAACCTGCAAGATGTGTTTAATCAAACACTGAACGGACACGGCACGGATATTCAAGAAGTACCCGGCTTGACGGTCGTTAATCTCGACCCGGAACTAGCCGCAGCCGAATACAGGGAAAGCGTTATCGCTCCTTTCCGGGGACAACTGCCCGAAAGTGTAATTCAGAATATGGAAGAACAACTTTCAGGCTCTTGTACGGTAGAAATTGCGGCTTTCAACCAGTTTTCCGATTTTATCACGGATGCCGATAAAGCAAAAGAATACGACCATATTATCTTTGATACAGCCCCCACGGGACACACGTTGCGAATGTTACAACTGCCATCAGCATGGAGTACATTTATTAGTGAGAGTACGCACGGTGCATCTTGCTTAGGTCAATTATCCGGTTTGGAAGAACGGAAAGGTATCTATAAGCAGGCAGTTGAAACACTTTCGGATGCAAATGCAACCCGCTTAGTGTTGGTTAGCCGTCCCGAAATCGCACCACTAAAAGAAGCTGCTCGTTCTTCACATGAATTGCAATTACTGGGAATTAAAAACCAGCTATTGGTAATCAACGGGCTTTTGCTACAATTAGATGAAGCCGACAGCGTATCGAAACAGATATATGACAGGCAGCAAAATGCCCTGAAACAGACCCCTGCGGAACTGCTGGAATATCCGTCTTATTATGTTCCTTTACGGTCATACAATTTATCTAATATTACGAATATCCGCCGGATGCTTTACAATGATAATTTAACAAATGATGCGAACTATCAGCGGATTACCGATGCCAAAGGGATAGATGAACTGGTAAACGACCTCTATCAATCAGGAAAAAGGGTTGTTTTTACTATGGGAAAAGGCGGCGTGGGAAAAACCACTTTAGCCACTGAAATAGCCCTGAAATTAACAAAACTGGGTGCAAAAGTGCATCTTACCACCACTGACCCGGCAAACCATCTGAATTATAACCTTGCTGTTCAGGCGGGCATTACGGTAAGCCGTATTGATGAAGCGGAAGTATTGGAAGCCTATAAAAACGAGGTTCGCAGTAAAGCTGCGGAAACAATGACTGCCGAAGATATGGAATATATAGAGGAAGATTTACGTTCACCGTGTACACAGGAAATCGCAGTATTCCGGGCTTTCGCTGAAATTGTCGATAAGGCGGAAAATGAAGTCGTAGTGATTGATACCGCACCTACCGGACACACGTTGTTATTGCTGGATGCAACGGAAAGTTACCATAAAGAAGTGCAACGTACACATGGCGACACTCCCGTTTCTGTAAGAAAGCTGTTACCACGTTTGAGAAACCAGCAGGAAACAGAAGTCGTTATTGTGACCCTGCCCGAAGCAACACCCGTTTTTGAAGCCGAACGTTTGCAAATGGATTTACAACGTGCCGGGATTAATAATAAATGGTGGGTCGTGAATGCTTGCTTGTCATTAACAGGCACCGAAAATTCTTTCTTGCGGGCAAAGGCGCAAAATGAATTGGCTTGGATTAAGAAAGTAGAAGAATTATCAAAGGGAAATGCTGCCCTGATAGCTTGGAAAAACAACTAAAAACATGAAGATTTTAATTCTTTGTACAGGAAATAGCTGCCGCAGCCAAATGGCACATGGCTTTTTGCAATCATTTGACAATAAACTGGATGTCTTTTCAGCAGGAACAAAACCTGCTGAAAAGGTTAATCCGATGGCGGTAAAGGTTATGGATGAAATGGGTATAGATTTAACCCACCATACCCCTAAAAGTGTAAACCTATATATAGGACAGGAATGGGACTATGTTATTACGGTCTGCGGTGGGGCAAACGAAAGCTGCCCGATGTTTACGGGTGAAGTAAGGAACAGGCTGCATATAGGATTTGACGACCCATCAGAAGCAACCGGAACGCCGGAGTTTATAAACAGTGAATTTCATCGGGTACGGGATGAAATAAAAGCCCGCTTCTATCAGTTCTACATCGACCATATCCAAGGAAAACAAGAATAATGCACCAATATATCTCTAAGTTCAATGTTCCAAAGATGGATTGCCCATGCGAGGAAAATTTAATCCGTCTGAAATTAGGCAATAGCCCCTTAGTGGAGCGTCTCTATTTCGACTTGGCGGAAAGAACCTTAGTTGTCATCCATCACGGGGAAGTGAAGTCGATTCAGGAACAGCTTGAAACATTAAACCTCGGTGCCAAGCTAACAGCATCTTCTCTCTGCGATGAAGCAAAGTCTGAAACCACCTCCAAAGTTCAGAGACGGGCGTTGTGTTGGGTGCTCGTCATCAACTTTCTATGTTTCATCATAGAAGCCACAACAGGCATCATCTCCCAGTCGATGGGCTTGGTCGCAGACAGTTTGGATATGTTGGCAGATGCTTTGGTTTACGGCATGAGTCTGATGGCTGTTGGAACAACTATAGCCCGTCAGCAAAAAGTAGCAAAACTCAGTGGCTACCTTCAAATTTCACTGGCTGTATTGGGGCTCATCGAAGTTATCAAACGCTTTATGGGCCTCGAAACGCCCCCAGACTTTTTAGTTATGATTGTCATCTCGTTCATTGCACTAATCGCCAATACAGCCTCTCTATGGTTGTTGCAGCGCACAAAGAGCAAGGAGGCCCACATACAAGCCAGTGTTATTTTCTCAGCCAACGATGTCATTGTCAATATAGGAGTCATCGTTGCAGGGCTGTTGGTTGGACTATTGAACAGCAACGCCCCTGATTTGATCATAGGCATCATTGTCTTTCTCATCGTCATTAGAGGCGCGATACGCATACTGAAACTCTCAAAGTAAAACTATAACATCACTACTGTCCCGTTAAAAATGGGAATTGGTCTTTGAAATAATTGAAATATAGT